>Ga0187870_1000002_pt1 | contig 367341 bp, 312 predicted proteins | sample June2016WEW_13_1_3_FD_132974 | JGI IMG/M metagenome (GOLD analysis project Ga0187870, IMG submission 132974) | Peatland microbial communities from SPRUCE experiment site at the Marcell Experimental Forest, Minnesota, USA - June2016WEW_13_150 | ecosystem: Environmental > Terrestrial > Soil >...
CCGCGAATCTGCAGACGGGCCGCGGGGCTGCTACCGGGTGAGGATCTCAGCCCCCGGCGGGATCGGGACCGAGTGTGCACTTTTGGCCGCCGATTTCGTGCAATCTGGGGCCGCCGCTAACACAAGTCGCTTGAGGTCGCGCACGCTCGCGTGCCCGGAGGTGTGGACGATCTCGAAGGGGATGCCGCGCGCCTGACAGTCAGCCTTCAGACGAGCGCCAGAGCCATCCCGCAGGTAGCCCTCCCACTGCGACCAAAAGAGGTGTGCCCCGCCAACCGCACCGGCGCGTTCGAGGTCCCGCAACATCCAGCCACGAAAGAGCACAACGGAGCTGGGTGCAAGTTCAGCGAGTTGCTCTGGCCAAAGGCGGAACCCACGATAGCTGCCGACGAGCTGTGCGATACCCTTTCGCTTCATTCGTACGCGTTGGGCCTGCGGAATGTAGACGGCGATCTTCGGCCAGCCCTTCACAGGCTTCGGGATGCTGTCATATCCCGTCGCCTTGAGAACTTCGGCTGCGTACGCATCGATGATCAGCGTCCGCTCCGTCTTCTTCGCCGCCCGGTAGACGCTGACCACGCGATCGATGTTCTGAGCGGAACAGGCTACCAGTGCCATGCCTGGCGTCGTCTGGAAGCGGTCCACAAACGCACGTTCGAGATCACTCTCGCTCGCGAATTCGCCGTCATCGGGCAGCCGGCCCAGGCTCGATCCCTCCATCAACATGACGTCCACGGCTCTTGGCGGACGTGCCACCAACAGATCGAAGAGCTTGCTCTTGCGGCCATGCCCCCGCAGATCCCCCGAGTAGAAGAGTCGCCTGCCGTCCGCTTCGATTTCGAGTGCGTAGGCATCGAAGCCAGAATGGTCGTTGAGGTGCGGGACAACCGAGAACGGGCCTAGTTGCAGCCGCTGTCCGCTCTTGAGGTAGGCCGACGCCTTTGGTGCGAATCCGTCCGGAACGAAATCGGCGGCCGCCCGCATGATGCGCTCGGCAGCGCGGCCCATTACGAGCGGGATATCCTGCCGCGCCCTGGGCACAAGACCCCAATGATCCCGATGCCCGTGTGAGAGAATGATGGCGAGGAGCGTTGCATCAGAGTCCGAGAGACCACTAACCGCAGGCAGCGGCACGGCGCTGGAATCGCTGGCGTCCAGGGGCAAGCCAAGATCGAGGAGAATGCGGGATCCGGCAGATTCGATCTCGACGCAAGTCCCGCCAATCTCGCGCGTCCCGCGATGGATGCACAGCCTCATACCGATCCCTCACAGCCCGCGGCTCGCTGCCTTCCCCTGACCATCAAGGCGACATGCGAAAACGCTCTTGTGGCGTTCGCATAGCTCCTGCCGGCCAACGACCCGCGCATCAGAGCGAAGACCCACCTACCAGGCGCAAGACACCTGCCCCACCTCGACCTTGCCGGTATGGTGGCGTCAGACCCCACGCGGCTGCCAGCTGCAGGCGCCGGCCTGGCCACCACCGTCTAGGAATCGCCGTGCAGCATCGCGTGAAGATCCTCGACAGCCAGCGCATCCTTCGGGTCAAAGTGAACCAACAGGTGACAGTTCGAGCAAAGGACTGCCAGGTCGTCGGCAGAAGTGAGACGCGGGTGATCGGTAGATGAGAGCTGCTTCCGGTGGTGAACCTGCAGGACACGCCAACCGCGACCGGCGAGGACAGCACTGAAGTCCTGTCCGCAGGCCGCGCAAACTCCTCGCGAAGCCCTGAGCGCAGAGATGCGGAGCGGCGCGCTCCGCTTGCGTCGAATGCCGAGGAACTCCGTGATCGCACCCTCGTAGTCCGCTAGACGCGGTAGACCCCTATCCATCGCGTGCCCCGAGCCTCTCTTCACGGCCAGACGGATGGCCTGCGCTGCAACTGCGACGGCCGCTGCGACGCGGCGTAGGTGCACGCGAATCAAGGCCAGAGGCACTGCCTGTTTGTACGCCGTGGGGTGAGCATAGGTGTCACGGCCTAACGCCCTGCGCAAAGCGTCAAGGTAGCTCCGGGAGACCGAAGGCGGAGCGGCAATCGAACTCCACCGATCGGTCCAGTTGGTGTAGAAAGTTCCTCCCTCAGAAACGACGAACAGCGTGAGCCAGTTCGGCTTCTTGTGCGGTGGCCCCGGCACGCGGACAGAGACAGAGTTTTGTTGGGGCCGTAGTTCTGCGCCTGCCTTCCGAGCCTCACGAAACAACGACCGGGCCACCGAAGCGTCTCGGGAGCCCCCATTGCGTCGGATCGAGGCGAGGACCTCGTCCACGGTTGTGCGGTGCCTGGTCATGCGCACAGACCTCCATTGCAGTGTAACCATCCCCGCCCGGCGAACGGCGACAGATCAGTTCAGGTGTTGCCCCGCCGCGCCAGCTTTAACGAGCGCAACTACATCATCCGGGCTGACCCGGATCCACCCCTGCAACATGGTTGCCGTTGACGGGACAGGCCAATGAGCAGACAGGCGGCCTGTCTTGCCTGCTCAAGTCGAATCTTGCTGCCTTCGGAGAATTAGCGTCACATTGGAATAGATCGCTGCGCGGTGCCAGGGCGAATCTCAGATATCGAACGTCGTGGCCACGGAGTGCTTCAGGGGCAGGCCCGGCTCTCCGCACCGCGTGGAGCACGCGGGTGCGCTGACTCATTCCGGCGCGCGCGGGGCGTGATGGCGTCACGGCGTCGCCAAGGGAGCCACGTGGCTGGAAGGTCTTCGTCTTCTGCGGTCGTGCTGATTCTAGCCTTCGCCGGGGCCATCGCCCTGGTTCTGAACGCGTATGGCTTCCTTCTGGTGGTCCTTATAGTTGCGGGTATTCTGGGCTTGATCTCGCATTCGTCATCTGTTGCGACCAAGACTCGACCAGCACGGCGTGCTCAGCCAAGTGAGACTGCGGGTCCATCTCTCCAGTTCACTGTCTCAATCCGTGGACCCGGCCACGTTTCCGAGCAACCGACGAGCACGAACGGTGACGCCTACTGGAAGGGTCTCGCGCTCAAAGACACGGATCTTGGCGGCTGGATCTACACCGGAAAGGGTCTGGCAGCAGTCAGTGGTTACGGTATTGAGCCGGCGTTAGTGGACTCAGGTCTTCCTGTCGACCTGTCGGTCCGGGAATGTAGCGTTCGCCGGCTCAGCTACTGGCCATCCTACGCGGGCGCCTCGCCACAAGCGCGCGGGGCCTATGTGCATTGGCTGAGTACTGGGAGGCAGGATCCCGCTGCTGACTTGGGTTACGTGTTCTTGTACTTCTATGGGCTCGAGCGACGTGCGCTGCATGACGCTCTTGCAAGCGAAACGGCCAGGGCCGAGCTGCCCGCGATACGGGCGGAGGTGGAGCGATTACTTGGCATCTACACGTCCAGCGGGTCGTTTCAGGGCTATGCGGGGTCGCTGCTCGACATTCTCAATTCCAAACACGTCGCGATACGGCGGTATGAGCAGGCACCACCGCCGCTACGGCGCGGGCGTGACCTGACGTTCGAGCACAGGCTTGCCCTGGCCGAGTGTTCTGCGGATGGCAAGCCCTTGCCTGCTGAATGGGCCTACGCCTGGTTCGTGGCGGACGCTACCACCTCACTGCGGACTTCGGCCGCGCGCTGTCCGGACGAATTCCGACGCCTCTTCTTGCTCCGCTATCGAGAGGTATTCGGTGATGGAATGATCCTTCCGCAGAATCAGACGCGGCTCAAATTGCATCATCGGCCCGCGAGCCCGACCTTTGGCTACAGCTTTGCCGGGCAAGCGACAACGCTTGATCTGCCCGACGTGGCCGTCCTCACAGGCCCTGTGAAGAAGCTGCAGGCACTCGCCGAGTCCTGCTATGTACGTCTGGACTCCTACAGTCGCTTCGTCAGGAGCCACGGGGACCTCGCCAACACATTCGACGCCTTGGTCGAACTGCCGCTTGAGCTCTGGCCAGCAGCCCTGCGCGAGCCAGTCGATGACGCGCGTGCCTTGGTCGAGCGCTCCGGCCGAACGCTGGCGCTGCCCTTTGAGGAGCTGCGCTCGTGGTTTCCGGGTTGGCAACTAATCAACAGCCATAAGCTGCGGTCGCTGTGTCGCGTCCTCGCCGAAGCGGGGCTCGGGATGGAGCCTGACGTCCGGTTTGGGGGGAGCGTCCCGAGTACAGGCTCGACGGTTGTGCTGTTTGCCGACGACGCACCCACAGCTGCGGCCGAGCCTAGCGCCCGCTATTCGGCGGCTGCGTTGACGCTGCAGTTGGGGGCTGCCGTGGCCGTCGCGGATGGAGAGTCCTCGGACATCGAGAAGAGCCTGCTGACCAGGCAGTTGGGCGAGCAGTTGCAGCTCAACGAGTCAGAGCGCCGACGGTTGCAGGCGCGGTTGCGGTTGCTGCTCATCGTGCCACCGAAGCTGACAGGGCTCAAGAGCCAGGTCGGGGCCCTCGACGCAGCGCACCGGGACGCAATTGGCGAGTTCCTGGCGCTGGTGGCGTTGGCCGATGGGGTGGTCACCCCGAGCGAAGTCAGCGCATTGGAAAAGGCGTTTCGACTGTTGCGGCTCGATCCCCAATCGGTCTACTCGAAGGTGCATGTCGCAGCGACTGAGCCGGTTGCTGTCCGGCCAGCGATCCCGGAAGCTGCCGGGCATCCGATTCTAGGGCGGCCCGCGGCCGGAAGAGGCGCAGCTCTTCGGCTCGACCCGAGCAAAGTGGCTGCTCTCCGGGCCGATTCGGAACGCGTCTCCGCTATCTTGGGTTCGATATTCGCTCCGGAGGTGATCGAATCGGAGCCGGTCGTGGCGTCTGTAGCCCCGGATACTTCAGAGCCGAAGGAGACTCTGCTGATGGGCCTTGGCGCCGAACACTCTGCGTTTGTGCGGACCCTGTTGACGCGGGCCCGTTGGACTCGCGCTGAACTCGAGGAATTGGCCGGCGATCGCGGCTTCATGCTTGATGGTACCTTGGAGCAGGTCAACGACGCCGCCATTGCGAAGTACGACAAGCTGCTGCTTGAAGGCGTGGACCCGGTGGATGTCAATCAGGAAGTGACACGGGAGATAGTGCAGTGACGAACGTTAACGCCCGAGAGCGAGATGCGGTCATCCAGTCGCTGCGCGCTGGGGTCGTGCCGCGAGTCGGACAGCATCTGGTGCAGGTCGGTCGCTCGCGCGAACTGGAAAGTCTGATCCAGGACATCGATCGCGTGGCTGGGGGCAGCCCGACTTTCCGCCTGGTCATCGGCGAGTACGGATCCGGCAAGACGTTCTTTCTGAACCTGGTTCGGGCGGTAGGTCTGGAGAAGAAACTGGTTGTTGCGAATGCCGACCTGAACCCCGATCGCCGCCTGCACGCGACCGGAGGTCAGGCGCGGTCTCTGTATGCCGAGTTGACGGGGAATCTGGCGACGCGCGCCAAGCCAGAAGGTGGTGCCTTGGCTGCGGTGGTGGAGAAATTCGTGTCTGCGGTGTTGGCCGAGGCACAAGCCGCCGGCGTAGCCCCGAACGATGCCATCCACTCGAGGCTGGAGCATCTGAAGGAGATGGTGGGCGGCTACGACTTCGCCAACGTCGTTGCCTCCTACTGGCGCGGCTTTGCGGAGGGTAACGAACAGTTGAAGTCCGATGCCGTCCGCTGGCTGCGAGGTGAGTTCACCACTCGGACGGATGCTCGGCAGGCCCTCGGTGTGCGCACCATCGTCGACGATGCCTCGTACTACGACCAATTGAAGCTCCTTGCCCGGTTTACGCGTCTTGCAGGCTACTCGGGCCTCCTGGTTTGCCTGGACGAGATGGTGAACCTGTACAAGCTGTCGAATACTCAAGCGAGGAATTCCAACTACGAGCAAATTCTCCGGATTCTCAACGACTCCCTGCAGGGGTCGGCCCAGGGCTTAGGCTGGGTGTTGGGAGGCACGCCGGAGTTCGTTCTCGACACGCGACGGGGCCTGTACAGCTACCCGGCTCTGCAGTCCCGCCTCGCCGAGAACACCTTCGCGAAGAATGGGCTTGTGGACTTCACCGGACCCATGGTCCGTCTGGCGAGCCTCTCCCCGGAGGACTTCTACGTACTGCTCGGGAAGTTGCGCCACGTCTACGCCTATGGCGATGAGAGCAAGTACCTCCTGCGGGACGAGGCGCTGAACGCGTTCATGGAGCACTGCCGGACGCAGCTCGGTGATGCGTACTTCCGGACCCCGCGCACCACCATCACGGCGTTCGTCAACCTACTTGCGGTACTCGAGCAGAATCCCAGCGCAACATGGCAGGCGCTGCTTGGACAGGTGGAGGTGCAGAAGGACGACGGCGGCAGCGCTGACCTGCAGGTGGAGCCCGAGAGCCCTGGTCCTATCGATGAGCTCACAAGCTTCAGACTCTGAGTCCTCATCGTTCTCACTGCTCGATGAGCGCATCCGACGGTGGATATGGCAAGCGCGGTGGACGGAGCTCCGGGATGCCCAGGAACGCGCGATTCCTGCGATCCTGGAAGGCAAGCGTGACGTCATCATTGCCGCAGCAACTGCGACGGGGAAGACCGAGGCTGCGTTCTTTCCTATTCTGACCCGTCTACTGGCTGTGAGCACGCCGGCCTGCACCCTCTACATCAGTCCTCTCAAGGCGCTCATCAGTGACCAGTGGTTGCGGCTCGAGCCTCTTTGCGAATCGCTGGACGTGCCGGTCGTTCCCTGGCACGGCGATATCTCCGTCTCGCGCAAGCGGGAATTCCTGAAAGACCCTCGCGGGTGTCTGCTCATAACCCCGGAATCGCTCGAGGGCTTGCTGATGCGGGAGGGGCATGCGCTCGTCCCGCTGCTCGGCGGGTTGCGCTACATCGTGGTCGACGAGCTGCACGCTTTCATCGACACGGAACGAGGCAAGCAATTGCAGTCTCTGATGCACCGAATCGACGTGGCGCTCGGTCGCTCCGTGCCGCGCATCGGTCTGTCGGCCACTCTAGGGGAAATCCGGCTTGCTGCGGAGTTCCTGCGGCCGGGTGCCGGGGCCCTCGTCGAGATTGTCGACAGCGGGCAAGGGGGGCAGGAACTCAAGGTTGTCGTGAAGGGCGTCAACAACCTGTCGCCACGACCGGCAGAAATGGGTTCTGCGACTTCAAAGGACGACGGAGCGGCCGACGGCGAGCGGGATGAGGCTGTGGGCGCAGGTGCAATGTTCGTCGGTGAGCAGCTGTTTGCCACGCTTCGAGGATCGAACAACCTCGTGTTTCCAAACAGTCGCAAGAAGGTCGAGCTCTATGCTGACCTGTTGCGGAGGGCGTCCGACCGTCTTGGCGTGCCCAACGAGTTCTGGCCCCATCACGGCAGCTTGTCGAAGGAGATCCGCGAAGAGACCGAGAGTGCACTCAAGGATGGTGGCCGACCAACGACCGCGATCGCGACTACAACTCTGGAACTCGGGATCGACATCGGCGCCGTGAAGAGCATCGCCCAAGTCGGGCCCGCTCCGTCGGTAGCGAGCCTGCGCCAGCGGCTGGGGCGGTCCGGGCGACGACCTGGCGAGGCTGCGATCCTGCGCTGCTACTGCATTGAGAATCCGCTCGAGGCCGACACACCGATCTCCGACCAACTGCGGGAGGGGCTGGTGCAGACCATCGCGCAGATCCGGCTTTTGGTCGGCGGGTGGTGTGAACCACCCCGAGTGCAAAGCATGCACCTGTCGACGTTGGTCCAGCAGCTGCTCTCGCTCATCGCACAGTACGGTGGCTTGTCGGCCGCGCAGGCGTGGTCACTGCTGTGTAGCAGCGAACTCTTCCCAGGGATTACGAAGTCGGAGTTCGCCGAACTGCTAGGGGCGCTTGGCGACAAACAGGTCGTGATGCAGGACGCGACGGGTCTGCTGTTGCACGGTGTCCTGGGTGAGAGAATCGTGAACCACTACAGCTTCCTGGCAGCCTTCTCGAGCCCGGACGAGTTCCGTGTAACCTGCGGGGGCAAGCCGTTGGGCACGCTGCCCTTGGAGAGGCCCCTGGCGCCAGAGTCCTACCTCATCTTCGCCGGGCGTCGCTGGAGAGTCGTAGGCTGCTATCCGGAGGACAGACTCATCGACGTCGTGCCTGCCCGGGGAGGCAAGTTGCCGTTGTTCGACGGTTTGATGGGTGGCAAAGTGCATGATCGCGTGCGTCAGGAGATGCGCGCTGTGCTGGCTGAACCCGCAGTGATTCCGTTCCTCGATGCATCTGCAATGGCGCAGCTCAGTGAGGCACGTTCATCGTACCAGCATCTGGGCCTCTACAGGGACGCCGCCATCCAGAGAGGTACCGAAGTGCGATTGTTCACGTGGCAGGGAGACTGGGTAAACGACACGCTGGCGCTGATGCTGACCGCACGCAAGCTCCGTGCAGCGAACGAAGGACTGTCCATCATGGTGCTCGATGCCGGAGTCGAGAGCGTTCTCGATGCGTTATTCAGCATCGGCCATGAGCCGACACCTAGCGGTGAGTCGCTGGCAGCTGAGGTGGCGAACAAGCTCAAAGAAAAGTGGGATGGATTGCTTCCCGACAGCCTGCTGTGCAAGAACTATGCGTCGAGCGAGCTCGAGGTCCCTGGTGCTGTTGCTGCTGCACGTGCCGTATGGACAAGCTGTGCTGCCCAGCAGCGTGAGCGTAGTCAGTGATTCGGTGCATGGCCTTTACGCATCGGGACGGCCACGACCCAGATAGGGCGCCGATCGCTCTGACGTCGCTGTCTGCGTGATCGAATGCCTGTTCGAACAGTCGCTGCTGCCCGAGCGATGGTGACGGGCAGCGCCGCAAGGATCGCGGCGAGGTGGGAACGACCTCTTGATCTGTACGTCGTGGGTTCGATGCCCACCTCAATCACCAGCCAAGGTACCGAGCCAGGTGAGGGCAAAATTGGGGGCACACCACGCCGGAATCACCCGCTCGTCCCGGATTTAGGCGGAAAGTGCCGATGGCTGGAAGGTGAACTGCGGTACTCGGTTACGACTCGAGCGGACCTGCGCGGAAAACTCCGGGGGCCCTTTGCAGACCTCTGCCTTACCACTTGGCTACGGCGCCGTGGGGGAAGAAAGCTAGGCCCGGAACTCCTTCGGCACCAGCAGCGACTCGATCCCCTCGTAGACGGCGATCAGGTGCCGCACGTTGGAGACGAAGTCGATCTTCGACACATCGATGACCAGCACCGGCCCGCGGTACCAGCCGTTCTCCCGAAGCTTCGACACCAGCCGCTCGTAGCGCGGGTTCAGCGCCCGCACCAGCCGCGAGAGCCCCTCGGGAATCTCGTCGGCGTGCGTCTGCTCCTCGTCGCGCTGCCGCTCGCGGATGTTCCGGAGCAGGTAGTCCACCGGACTCTTGAGGAGCACCATCAGCCCCGGCTGCACCAGCGGCCGGAACTCGGTCATGAGCCGCGCGTCGATCACCCTGAGCGACTCGGCCGTCAAGTACGGCACATCCATGTCGCGGTGAAGCACCTCGCAGAAGGCGAAGCGGTCGGCGAGCGGCGAGCCGTCGATGCAGGTCGAGGAGGCGAGATGCGGCACGGCCTCGAGCTGCATTTTCCGGAGGTCGAGGTAGGCGTGCTGGATGTCGAGCGCCGCGTGCTCGAGGTTCTTCTTCGCCGCCTGCCACGCCGGGCTCCCCTCCTTCTCCTTGCGCTGGCACGCGATGAAGTCGTTGATCGCGCCGTAGTAGCGCCCCAGCGTCCGCTTGGCCGAGTTCTTCGCGGTGGCGAGCAGGGGATACAGCGAGGGGTTCGACACGACGTGGTCCTCGAACCCCTCGTCCGGCAGCTCGAACAAGGCGCTCATCCCGGTGCTGTACGCCAGCAGCTTCACCAAGGAGCTCTTCCCCGCTCCGATGTTCCCGACGCACACGACCAGCGTCCGGTTCTTCGACAGGTAGGTGAGGAGGCGCCGCTCGACGTTGGTGAGGCGGTTCGCGATCTGGTGCCGCCGGATCTGGGGGTCCTCGCGCACCTCGAGCATCGGGCCGGCCCCCTTCACGAGACCGCCTTCCGCGCCGCCACCATCCGGCGCAGCTTCTCGCGAATCGTCCCGGCCGCCACGTGCACGTAGTCGGGGTGGTCGTACATGTCGATCTCCGCCGGCAGGATCACGATGTCCGCATCCGAAGGCACGATCGCGTACTCCTGGTACTTCCGCAGCGTCTCGCGCCACTGCACCGCCAGCCGCTCGTACCCCTGGTGGATCTCCCGCAAATACTCGACCGTGATCGTGCGCGCGTAGGCGTCCCCTTCCTCCGCCCGCTTCGCCCGCCGCCGCTCGAGCAGGTCCGGCTCGGTGCGCAGGTAGACGGTGAGGTCGGGAAGGCGGACGCGCTCCACCTGCAGCAGCTGGTAGAAGAGCGTGTAGTAGAGCTTGGCGTGCGCGGCCGGCATCTCCCCCGAGTCGATCATCCGCTTGACGAACACCTCCGGTCCGTCGAGGAACGGCCGGTCCTCGAGGATCAGGACCCCGCTCTTCCCCTCCCGCGTCATCAGATGCCGGATCTCGCGCTGCTGGAGCACGCGCATCCAGAGGAACGCCGTCTCGGTGGGGAAGATGTTCGCCACGCGGTCCTTGTAGAACAGGGCCAGGCACTGGTCGGTGAGCGAGCCCTTCTCGACGCGCTCCGAGAAGGAGTACGTCTCGGCCGTGCCGAGCAGACCGGCCAGCTCGGACCGGTACGGATCAGCCGCCAGGGCGTTCATGAGCGTCGTCTTCCCGGAGAAGAGGTTGCCCATGATGCCGATGTGGAAGTTGCCCGATGCCATCGCGACGCTCTCCCGCAGAATCGTGTCCGCTGCCCGGCCGAGTATACCGACGGGGCGCACGCTCTGCCAGGCGCACGGTCCGCGCTCGCACGGCAGTCTCGACGCCACGGATGGCCGGCCGTAGCTTCTCGCCCGTGCGCGCCGGCTCAACCATTCCGGCGCCGAAGCCGTCCAACGCGAGAGCCGTTATCCCGACATGGGGTCCCTCCGCCTCCGGAGATGGTCATGAGACTCGCCGTCCCCTGCGCCCTGATCCTCGCTTGCATTCCCGTGGCTGCGCAATCTCCGGCTCCGCACGGCTACTATCGGTTCCCCGCGATCCACGGCGACACCGTCGTCTTCACCGCCGAAGGCGACCTGTGGGTGGTGGGCGCCGCCGGAGGACGCGCCGAGCGACTGACGTCGAACCCGGGCATCGAGACCAATGCGGCCATTTCGCCCGACGGCCGCACGGTGGCGTTCACCGGCACCTACGAGGGCCCCGCCGACGTGTACACGATGCCGATCGGCGGCGGGCTCCCAGCCCGGCGTACCTTCACCGGCGGCGCGACGGTCGTGGGGTGGACCGCAGACGGCGCCGTGCTCTACGCCACGCGCAACTACTCGACCCTTCCCAACACCGAGCTGGTCCGGCTCGACACGGCGACCGGCACGCCCGCCCCCGTCCCCCTGGCCCAGGCGTCCGACGGCGCATACGACCTCGCCGGCACGACGCTGTTCTTCACCCGCCAGGCGTTCCAGGGAAGCCACACGCGGCGCTACCACGGCGGCACGGCGCAGAACCTCTGGCGCTACGGCGCCGGCGACGCCGAGGCCCGGCCGCTCACGGCGGACTACGCGGGCACCTCGAAGAACCCGATGGTCTGGCAGGGGCGCGTCTACTTCCTGAGCGACCGCGACGGGACGATGAACATCTGGTCCATGAATCCGGACGGCGGAGCCCTCAAGCAGGAAACGCATCACGATGGTTGGGACGTGCGCGGCGCCTCCCTCGACGGCGGCCGCATCGTCTATCAACTCGGCGCCGACCTCTGGCTCTACACGATCGCCACCGGCGACGACCGCATGGTCCCCATCACGCTCGCCTCCGACCTCGACCAGACCCGCGAGCACTGGGTCACCAAGCCGATGGACTACCTCTCCGCCGCGCATCTGTCGCCCACCGGCGACCGCGTGGTGCTGACGGCGCGCGGACAGGTGTTCGTCGCGCCCGCTGGGTCCGCGGGCGGGCGGCTCGTCGAGGCTTCACGGCGACCCGGCGTGCGCTATCGCTCGGCGCGGTTCGCGCCCGACGGCCGGTCGCTCTACGTACTCTCCGACCAGACGGGCGAGACCGAATGGTGGCGCCTTGCCGCCAACGGCGTCGGCGACGCGCAGCAGCTTTCGAGCGACGCCCACGTCATCCGATTCGACGGAACCATGTCGCCGGACGGCAAGTGGATCGCCTACGGCGACAAGAACCAGGACCTGTGGCTGTTCGACGTCACGAAGAAGGTGCCCACCCGCATCGCGACCTCGCGCGAAGGGGAGTTCTCCGACCTCGCCTGGTCGCCGGACAGCCGGTGGCTCGCCTACGCGGAGCCCACGGCCACGTTCTCGCGGATCGTGATCCACTCTATCGAGCGCGGGACCACGACCGCGGTGACCGACGACCGCGTGGACTCGTACAGCCCATCGTGGAGCCCCGACGGCAAGTGGCTCTACTTCCTCTCTGACCGGAACTTCCAGTCGCTGGTGGGCGCGCCGTGGGGGGCGCGGCAACCCGAGCCGTACTTCGACGACGAGACGAAGATCTACCAGGTGGCGCTAGTGCCCGGCCTCCGCTCGCCGTTCCGGCCGGCGAACGAGGTGGAGCGGGAGGACAGCCTGCGCGGCGCCGCGGCACCGAAGGCAGCGGAAACGTCCCCCCGCGGCAGCCGCGGCGCGCGGAGCGAAGCGCGCCCCACGGCCGACACCGGGAAAGCCGCGGCGGACTCGATCCCCAGGGTCACCATCGCGCTGGATGGGCTGTCGGGCCGGCTCTTCGAGGTCCCCATCCCGGCCGGAAACTATGCCCTGCTCTCGGTCGGCAAGAACCGGCTCTACGTCATCTCGGCCGAGACCGGCCTTGAGGGGAAGCGGCATCTCGTCGCGCTGGAGATCAAGAGCGACCCGGGCGAGCCCGCCCGGCTCGTGGACGACGTCCGCGGCTACGAGTTGTCGGCCGACGGCAAGAAGCTGCTGGTACGCAAGGGGGACGAACTGCACGTGATCGACGCCGGCGCATCGGCCGGCGTGAGCCTCGGCGCCAAGACCCGGCTGGACCTCTCCGGCTGGGCGTTCTCCTTCCCGCCGCGCGAGGAGTGGCAGCAGATGTTCCGGGAGGCATGGCGGCTGGAGCGGGATTACTTCTACGACACGGCGATGCACGGCAACGATTGGCCCGCCGTGTTGCAGAAGTACCAGCCCCTCGTGGAGCGGGTCACGGACCGGGACGAGCTGTCGGACCTCCTCTCCCAGATGGTGAGCAACCTCTCGGCCCTGCATACCTTCGTCTACGGCGGGGACGTCCGCCGCGGGCCCGACCAAGTTCAAGCGGGCTCGCTCGGCGCGCTCCTGGCGCGCGACAGCGCGGACGGCGGGTGGAAGGTCAGCCGGATCTACCGCTCCGACCCCGACTATCCACGCCAGCTCGCGCCGCTCGCGCAGCCGGGCGTGGACGTGCGTGAAAGCGACGTCATTCAGATGATCAACGGCGTCCCGACCCTCGGCGCGGCCGATCCGGCGCAGCTGCTCAGGAACGAGGCCGGGCGTCAGGTCCGCCTCCGGGTGCGAAGCGCCAGCTCCGACACCACGCGCGACGTGATCGTCGTTCCCGCCACCGCGGCCCGCGCGGACAACCTGCGCTACGACGACTGGGAGTACTCACGCCGCCTGGCGGTGGACAGCGCCAGCCACGATTCGATCGGCTACGTGCACCTCAGGGCGATGGGGCCGAACGACATCGCGCAGTGGGCGCGCGACTTCTATCCGGTGTTCAACCGCCAAGGCCTGATCGTGGACGTGCGCCACAACCGCGGCGGGAACATCGACAGCTGGATCCTGGGGCGGTTGATGAGGAAGGCGTGGATGTACTGGCAGCCGCGGGTCGGCAACCCGTCGTGGAACATGCAGTGGGCGTTCCGCGGCCACATGGTCGTCCTGGTGGACGAAGGGACGGCCTCAGACGGGGAGGCCTTCAGCGAAGGGTTCCGCCGTCTGGGGCTCGGCAAGATCATCGGCACGCGCACCTGGGGCGGGGAGATCTGGCTCAGCTCGAGCAACGTGCTGGTGGACCGCGGGATCGCAACCGCCGCCGAGACCGGAGTCTACGGACCGCAGGGCGCGTGGCTCATCGAGGGCCACGGCGTGGATCCCGACAGCGTCGTGGACAACCTGCCGCACGCGACGTTCGAGGGGAGTGACGCGCAGCTTCAGGCGGCGCTCGCGTACCTGGAGCAGCAGATCCGGGAGCACCCGGTCCCGGTGCCGCCTGCGCCGGCCTATCCGAAGCCGGCGCGGCGGCCCTAGGCGGGAGGCCCGCTACTCCAGCTTCGCGTCGAGCTCGAAGGCGACGTTGCCCTTGAGCGCGTTGGAGACCGGACACCCGTTCTTGGCGTCCTCGGCCGCCTTGGCGAAGCCCGCCTGGTCGAGCCCCGCCACCTTGGCGCGCACCACCAGCTTCATCTTCGTGATCCGGAACGCGTCGCCCACCTTCTCGACCGTGCACGACGCCGTCGTCGCGATGCGCGTTGGGGGCTTCCCCGCGCGCTCCAGCCCCCCGGACAGCGCCATGCTGAGACACGCCGCGTGCGCCGCGGCGATCAGCTCCTCCGGGTTCGTGCCGGGTACTTCCTCGAACCGGGTCCCGAAGCTGTAGCTGCCGCCAAAGGCGCCGGTGCCAGCCCTAAAGCTCCCTTTCCCTCCCCGCAGGCCGCCTTCCCAGACGGCCGATGCATTGCGAACAGGCATGGCTCGTACCCCCGTGATGAGTGATGCGTGACGGGTGAGACGTGATCGGTGACAGGTCTATCATAAGTGATAGTTGATGACGCCCGCTGGCGGGAGCGGGGGCCGCGCGCTAGGCTTGAGGCTTCACCAATGACCGAGGAATGACGCCATGCCGGCCAAGAAGAAGAGCGCCCGGAAGCCCGCCAGGAAGGCCGCCCGGAAGGCGGCCCGTCCCAAGGCCCGCCCCTCCCGCAAGCAGCCGGAGACCCTGCGGCTCCGGGCCGCGACCCCCGGGTACACCGTGAACGACATCCAGCGGAGCGTCGCCTGGTACCAGAACGTGCTGGGCTGCATCCTCGTGGAGCGGTGGGAGAAGGACGGCGAGCTGCGGGGCGCCACGCTCCGCGCGGGCACCGTGGAGTTCTATCTGGGCCAGGACGACTGGAAGCTGGGCCGCGACCGCGTGAAGGGCGCCGGGTTCCGGATCTACTGCACCACGTCGCAGAACGTGGACACGATCGCGGCCGGCATCAAGGCGCGGGGCGGCACGTTCCTGCACGACCCGCAGGACGAGCCGTGGGGCGAGCGCGACTTCGCGATCGCCGACCCGGACGGCTTCAAGATCACGATCAGCCAGGTGCGCAGAGCGCAGCGCTAGAGCTTCGGCCGCCGCTGGAGCGCCTTCAGGAGCTGGATCTGGCCGGTGTGGTAGAGATCGTGGGCGGCGACGCCGAAGATCTGCTCGGCCACGACCCACGGGGAGCGGCTCACGGGCGCGTCGAGCCTGGTCGGAGACAGATGCGCCACCGCGCGCCGCAGGAGATCGTGCTCGCGTTTCAGCAGCGCGACGTCAGCCTTCCACGCCGCGGCGTCGGAGCGCGGGGGGAGCGCGGGGAAGTTCCGGGGCGAGCGCGGGAAGGGAGTCCGCCCGCGCCCTTCCACGCGCTCCCGCACCACATGCTTCCAGTAGGCCGTGTGCAGCGCCAGCTCCCAGATGTTGTGCCGCGACCGGTCGCCCGCCGGGCGCCAGAGCGCCTGCTGTAGTGTCACGCCGCGCACGGCGCTGCTCAACGTCGCGCCCTGCCACCCTTTCGCCGCGAACGCCTCGTCGAGGACCTGGAGCAGCAGCAGGATTCTCGCGTCGCCACGCCGCATCGAAACACCTCGCTGTAGCGGACGCCACAACTTAAGTTGAACGTCCCCTGTTCGGGACCGAGCGCTGCCAGAAGACCTCTCCACCGATCAGCGTGCCGTGCTCGCCGCCGTGTGCGAGACGCTGCTGCCCGAGATCCGCCGCGACCCGGATCCGGGAGGCCTGTTCGCCGCCGGCGCCCGCGCCGCCCGCACCGTCGAGCGCGTGCTGCGCCTCATCGCCTCCCTGCAGGACCCGCTCGACCGGACCAAGCTCAAGATGCTTCTTGCAGGGCTCGGGTCGCCCGCCGCGAACCTCCTGCTGACGGGCCGGTTCAAATCGCTGCAGGCGATGGACCCCGCGGCGCGCGAGGCGACGCTGCGGGACTACGCCACCTCGTCCATCCCGCTCCGGCGCGCAGGCTTCCAGGCCCTCAAACGCCTCGTGCACGTCGCCTTCTACTGCTGGCCGTTGGAGGGCGGCGGCCATCCGGCGTGGCGCGCCGCGGGCTATCCCGGCCCGCTCCCCCAGCCGGCCACGCCGGTCTCTCCCCTGCCGGCGCTGGCGGTGGAGAAGGACAGCACCCTTGACTGCGACGTCGTCGTGTTGGGCTCGGGCGCCGGGGGCGGCGTGGTGGCGGGGCTGCTCGCGGAGGCGGGGCGGAGCGTCGTCGTGCTGGAAAAGGGAGGCAACCCGGGCTCCGCGGACATGACGCAGGTCGAGGGCGACATGCTTGGCGCGCTGTACCTCGACGGCGGGCTCCTCATGACGCAGAGCGGCTCGATGCCGATCCTCGCCGGGAGCTGCCTCGGCGGCGGAACGGTGGTCAACTACACGACCAGCTTCCCGCTTCCGGGTGTGACCCGCGAGGAATGGGCGCGGCTGAGCGGCCTGCCCTTCTTTGCGGCCGCCCGCTTCGAGGAGTCGCTCGTCCGCGTCAGCCGGCGACTCGACGTCAACACGCGCTCGTCCACGCCCGGCGCACGCGACGCCATCCTGGAGCGCGGCTGCCGCGCCCTCGGCTGGCACGTGGACGTCACCCCGCGGAACGTGACCGGCTGCAAGGAAGGGCTCGAGTGCGGGTACTGCACCTACGGCTGCCGGCACGGTGCCAAGAACTCCACCGCGCGGACGTACCTGGCGGACGCGGCGGCAGCCGGGGCGCGGCTCGTGGCGCACTGCGAGGTCGAGAGGATCCTGATCGAGCGCGGCCGCGCCGTCGGCGCGGTCGCGACCGTCCGAGCCCCCGGCGGGAAGGTCCGCTCGCTCACCGTGCGCGCGCCGGTGGTGGTCGCGGCCTGTGGCGCGGTCAATACGCCGGCGCTGCTGGTCCGGTCGGGCTTGGACAACCGCAACATCGGGCACGGGTTGCGCCTCCATCCCGCGACGGCCATCGCGGGGATCTTCCCCAAACGCGTGGAACCGTGGACCGGCGGCCTCCAGACCCGCTACTCCGAACAGTTCGCCGACCTGCACGACGGCTACGGCGTGCGATTCGAGACGGCGCCGGTGCACTTCGCGCTCCCGGCCTCGGGCTTCGGCTGGGAGAGCGCGGCGCAGTTCAAGCAGGACGTTGCCCGGCTGGGCGACCTGAGCATCGTCGGCGTCCTGCTCCGGGACCGGGACGCGGGCCGGGTCGAGACGAGCCGCGAGGGGCGGCCGCGCGTGCACTACGAGGTCTCCGGGTTCGATCTCGAGCACGTGCGCCGCGGGCTCGCCGGCGCCGCGCAGGTGCTCGCCGCCGCCGGCGCCACCGAGGTCTTCTCGCTCCACACGCCGCCGGCGCGGGCCCGGCCCGGCGAGAGCGGCTGGCTGGAGCGCTTCGGGGCCGTGATGGACGGTCGCGGCTACAGGTACTGCCGGATGTCGTACATCACCTTCCATCAGATGGCGAGCTGCGCGATGGGCGCCGACCCGGCCCGCTCAGTTGTGGGCGAGACCGGAGAGTCGCACGACGTACGCGGGCTCTTCGTGGCGGATGCCAGCGCCCTCCCGACCTCCTGCGGCGTAAACCCGATGATCACGATCATGGCCATCGCGGACCACGTGGCCCGCGCGATGCTCGAGATCCGGTGAGCGCCGCCGCTCTCTCGCTCGAGACCTCGCTCGTCCTCTTCCAGGCGTGCGTCACTCTGGGGATCGCGGGACTGTTCCTCGCGCTCGCCCTCACCTACCGGAAACGCTACTTCGGGATCTGGGGCGGGGCGTGGAGCGTGTACGCGCTGCGGCTCGGCATCATCGCGCTGTTCCTCGTCACCAGCGACCGGATCTGGCTCTTCTGGCACCAAGTGGCGACCGGGTGGACGGCGCTGCTGCTCCTGTGGGCGGCGATCGTCTTCTCGCGGCAGCTGCCGTGGGACCGGCGGTACTATGCGTTCTTCCTGATCCCGGTGGTCTGGTCGTACGTCGCGATCTACCGGGTCGAGAACTTCCTCCTGGCGGCGATCCCCGCGGTCATCTTCCTCAGCCTGGTCACGCTCGGCACCGGCGTCGTGTTCGTACAGTACTGGCGGCACGCGGCGTCGAAGGGCGGCGCGGTACTCGCCGCGGCGTTCCTGCTCTGGGGCGTGCACCACCTCGACTACACCTTCCTCCGGGCGCGCGGCGCGTGGGTGCCGTACGGGTACTACCTCGACGTCCTGTTCGAGCTCGCCGTCGGGGGCGGGATGCTCCTGCTCGTCCTGGAGGACCAGCAGCGGGGGGTGGGCGCGCTCGCCATGCTCTCCGAGGAGCTGCAGCGCAGCCTGCGTCCGGCGGACGTGGTGACCGCCGTGCTCGAGCGCACGCTGAGCCTGCGGCCGGTGGTGGGGTGCGCGCTGTACCGCGAGGACGCGGCCGGCGCGCTCGTCTTCCGCGGAGGCTCCGGGGTCTGCGCCGGCTGGGGGGCAACCGCGCTGGTGACCGCCGCTCCCGCGAACCCCGACTCGGCGCCGATTCTCGCCGCGCCGCGGGACGGCGTGGCCAAGGTCGTGCACTCCTGGCCCTCGGGCGGCGGGGGGGGCGGGGCGGGGCCGGTGGCGCCGCACCCGTACGCCGCGTTTCTTCCCGTCTTCATGGGCGAGCGGGCGGCGGGCACCTTCGTCATCGTCGCCCGGGCGCGGGATCCGTTCGCCTCGATGGACCGGGGCTTCCTGCGCGCCCTCGGCCAGCAGATCGGCGCCGCGCTCCAGCACGCGGAGCTGTATGCGGCGCTGGAGGAACGCAGCGCCGACCTGCGGCGCGCCTCCGCCTCGCTGCTCAGGGCTGCGGAGACGGAGCGCCTGCGCATCGCGCGGGAGCTGCACGACGAGACGGGCCAGGTGCTCACGGCGATCAAACTGGAGCTGGCCGAGCTGGAGCGCCTGGTGGCCGGCTCGCCGACGGGCACCCAGGCGGCGCGACGCGCCGCCGACCTGGCGGGCCGGGCGCTGCAGTCGATCCGCGCCACGGCACGCGGTCTGCGTCCTGCCGTGCTGGACGACCTCGGGTTCGTCCCGGCGCTGCGCACGCTCGCCGAGGAATTCGCGGGGAGGACCGGCGTGGCGGTGGACCTCCGGGCTGCGCCGCTCGCCCGGAATCCGGGGCCGGAGGTGCAGGTCGCCCTGTACCGCGTGCTGCAGGAGGCGCTCACCAACGTGGCGCGACACGCGGCGGCCACGCGGGTGGAGATCACCGTCGACGTGGAGAACGGCGAGGTGGTGCTCGCCGTCCGCGACGACGGGTGCGGGTTCGACCCGGACCACGCGACCGCGCCGGGGGACCTCCGCGCCGGCCTCGCCGGGATGAAGGAACGCGTCGTGGGTGCAGGAGGCCGCTTCTCGATGTCGAGCGCGCCGGGCCATGGAGCGCGGCTCGAGGCGCGGTTACCGCTGGGGGACAACGATGGCTGAGCCGATCACCGTCCTGCTCGCCGACGACCACACCCTCGTGCGCGAAGGCGTGCGCCGTATCCTGGACGCCGCGGGGGACATCACGGTCGTCGCCGAAGTCGGCGACGGGGAGGCCGCGGTGCACGAGACCCTGGCCCGGCGACCGGACGTCGCCGTCCTCGACATCACGATGCCCAAGGGCGGCGGGCTCGAGGCCGCTCGCCAGATCCGCGACAGGGCGCCCGAGGTCCGCATCCTCATCCTCTCGATGCACCTCGCCCCCGAGTATTTGATGGAGAGCGTACGGGCCGGGGCTCACGGCTACCTCATCAAGGACGCCGCGGCCGCCGAGCTGGTCGCCGCCGTGCGCGAGGTGTGCGCGGGCGCGTCCTACTACAGCCCCGCCGTGTCGCAGCAGCTCTCCGACCTCCTGCGCCGCAAGCTCGAGGGGGAGGAGATCCAGAACGTCCTCGAGCGCCTCTCCACCCGCGAGCGCGAAGTCCTGCGCTACATCGCCGAGGGCGCGAGCAACAAGGAGATCGCCCAGCAGCTCGGCATCAGCGTGCGCACGGTCGAGAGCCATCGCGACAGTCTGATGCGGAAGGTCGGCATCAAGAGCGTCGCGGGCCTCACCCGGCTCGCGCTGCGCTCGGGCCTGATCAGCGACGAGACGTAGGATCCTGTCTCGATGACGCGCTTCCCCACCAGCGCCGCTCTGGCGCTCGCGCTCCTGACGCGCGCCGCGCCTACTGGCGCGCAGGCCCTGCCCGTCCCGGTGAGTGCGGAAAGCCTGAGAGCCAACCTCTTCATCATCGCCGACGACTCGATGGGCGGGCGCGCCACCAGCAGCATCGGGAACTACAAGGCCGCCGAGTGGGTGGCGGCCGCGTTCCGGCGCGACGGCCTCGAGCCGGCGGGCGAGAACGGCACATACTTCCAGGTCCTGCCGATAGCCTTCTCGCGGCGCGGCGACGCCGCCACTCGCTACCCGGTGCGCAACGTCGTGGCGGTCCTGCGCGGCAGCGACCCTGACCTGAACGGCACGTACATCTCGCTCACCGCGCACAACGACCACCTCGGCACGATGCCGTACGGCGTGGACCACGACTCCGTGCGCGCCTACGACCGCGTCGTCCGGCCGATGGGCGCCGACTCGCCCAGGCGGCCGCCGACGCCGGAGGAAGAGATCCGCATTCGCGCGATCCTCGACAGCCTGCGCGCGGCACATCCGGCTCGGCGTGACTCCGTCTTCAACGGCGCCGACGACGACGGCTCCGGCACCGTCCTGCTGGTGGAGCTGGCCCGGATCCTCTCGGAGGGCGCGCGGCCCCGGCGCTCCATCCTCTTCGTCTCTCACGCTGCCGAGGAGATCGGCCTGCGCGGCTCCGAGTACTTCACCGACCATCCCACGGTGCCCCGCGATTCCATCGTCGCCGAGCTGGACATGGACATGGTGGGTCGCGGCGGGGTGGCCGATCTGCCGGGCGGGGGGCCGGGGTACCTGGAGCTGGTCGGCACCCGGCGGCTCTCGACCGAATTCGGCGACATCATCGACAGCATCGGCCACCGCGAACCGGTGCCGTTCCGCTTCAACTACGCGTACGACGCGCCGGGGAATCCCCTGCAGTTCTACTGCCGGGCCGATCACTACAGCTACGCGCGCTACGGCATCCCGTCGGCGTCCCTCTCCACCGGCGAGCACCTCGACTACCACCAGGTGACCGACGAGCCGCAGTACATCGATTACCACCAGCTGGCCCGCGTGACCGCGCTGGTACGCGACGTCGCGCTGGCGATTGCCAATCTCGACCACCGTCCCGTCGTGGACGGCCAGCGCCAGGACCCCTCGGCTCCCTGCGTCCAGTAGGGGACGGTTTCACGTCCCGCCGCGCGCGGTGTTATAGCTCCCGGACATGAGCACGAGCGAACCGCCCACCCCGGCCCCCGCGGCGCATCGCATCGCGCTGCTGCTCGCCAAGCACGGCGAGGAGCTGGCCCGCCACATCCGGCGCATCGTGCGCGACGACGCCGCCGCGCAGGACCTGCTCCAGGAAACGATGCTCCGGGCCTGGAAGGCCGTGGGACGGCTCACCGAGGGCTCGAACGAGCGAGCCTGGCTCTACCGGATCGCCACCAACGCGTCCTTGAACCACCAGCGGTCCCGTTCCCGCGAGCGCGCCGTGCTCGCCCGCCACGCCGCGGAGCTGGCGGCAACGCGCGACTCGGAGAATGGACGGCGCGACGACGCGGACCGGGCCGGACTGTGGGCGGAGGTGGCGCGGCTCCCCGAGCGGCAGCGGCTCGCGCTGAGTCTCAGGGTCGCCGACGAGCTGGACTACGACGAGATCGCCGAGCGCATCGGCGGCACGGCCGCCGCGGCCAGAGCCAACGTCTACCAGGCCAGGCGGCGACTGAAGATCAAGGTGAGGGACGCATGAGGAGCACCACGATGGAAGAGCACGAGGCGGTCGAGCGAATCGTGCGCGGCGCATTCGGCGCGCTCACCGGCCGCCGCGGCGAGGCTCTGCGCTACGCGATGATGGACGACACGCCGGTCGGCGTCCTCGGCCTGGCGGCCGGCGCGCGCGGCCTGCGCCACCTGTCGTTCGTGCGGGGCGAGGACGACTTCCTGGAACGGCTCCTGGCCGAGCACGGTGACGCCCAGATCCTCAAGTCCGCGGAGCTGGACGAGGTGCGGCGCGCGCTGGGCCGCTACTTCGGCGGGAAGCGGTTCGACTTCGACCTCGCCGTGGATCTCGGCGACCTCGCGCCCTTCCATCGCCGGGTCCTCGACGCCACCGCGAAGGTCCCGGCAGGCCGCGTCGCCACCTACACCCAGATCGCCGCGCGCGCCGGCTCCCCCAAGGCCTCGCGCGCCGCCGGCAACGCCCTTCACAACAACCCCGTCGCCATCGTCGTCCCCTGCCACCGAGTCCTGCGCACCGACGGCTCCCTGGGCGGCTACGGCGGCGGGCTCCCGATCAAGGAATGGCTCCTCCGGCACGAGGGCGCGCTGCTGTAGCAATTAAGTATCGTAACGATACCAGATTGTCTCAAGCCGTTGACAAACAGGTATTGTATCAATACATATTTCAGCCATGACGCTCGGGCAGTTCGCCATGGCCGTGGGCGCGAGCCCGCGCTGGGTGCTGAATGCCCTGGCGCGCCTCGACCTGCCCCGTCGCTACGGCGAGAGCCTGGCGCGGCGGCTCGCGCTCGCCAGGTTCGTCTCCGAAGCCGTGCAGATGCCCCTTCCCGAGGCGATGCGACTCGCGGAGCGCATGCTACGGGAAGCGGATCCCCTGGGCACCTGGCGTCTGGAGGGCAAGGGTGGCATCGCCCTGGTGGTGGACCTCCCGCGGTTCTTCACGACCTACGGCGCCAACCTGGCGCTGGCCCTGAACCGCTACGGCGAGAAGCCGCGCGGACGGCGTCCGCGCCGGCGCGGGAGCGCGGTCGAGCGGGCACGCGCGTACGGCATCGACCTTACCCTGTTCGACTCCGCACTCAGGCGCACGCCGGAAGAGCGGCTGCGACTGCTCGATGAAAACATGCAGGTCATGCGCAGACTGCGGAGTGCGGCGAAGTGAGCCTCGGCGGCGTCCTGCGAGGCCTGACCGGGGCCGGCGTCCGATTCGTCGTCATCGGTGGGGTCGCCGGTGTCGCTCACGGATGGTCCAGGATCACGAACGACGTGGACATCTGCTACGACCCGAAACCCGAGAATCGGGAACGGCTCGCGGCCGTACTCGCCGGCTGGCACGGCTATCTCCGGGGCATCGAGCCAGGTCTTCCCTTCACGATCGATGCGCGCACGCTGCGCGACGTTCCCGTCCTGACGCTGGTGACGGACGAAGGCGACCTCGACGTCATGCACAGAGTCCAGGGCGTCGGCGAGTACGCGGCGGTGGAGGCCGGAAGCGAAACCGTCGTCATCGAAGGTGTGCCGGCGCCGACGCTCACCCTCGATGCCCTCATCGCCTCCAAGCGCGCGACCGGCCGGCGCAAGGACCGGCAGGATCTCATCGAACTCGAAGCCCTGCGGGAAGAACGCCGCCGCCGCGGGATGTAGATTGCGCACCACTCGGAGGACGACGATGACCGGATCCAGGTTGCAGTTCGCGATGGCCCTGTTCGCCCTGGTCGGCGCCCCCGCTTTGGCGTGGGCACAGGCGGCCGATTCGTGCCCGCTCCCCAAGGCGCACACGCTGGACACGGTGACCAATTACTTCGGCACCATGGTAGCCGATCCGTACCGCTGGCTCGAGAACACCGACTCGCCTGAGACGAAGGCGTGGGTGGACTCGGAGAACTGCGTCACCTTCCACTACCTCGCCGCCATCCCTGAGCGGGCCCGGATCCTCGACCGCCTGACCAAGCTCTGGAACTACGAGCGGTTCGGCGTGCCGAGCCGCGAGGGCGGGAAGTACATCTACTCGCGCAACGACGGCCTCCAGAACCAGTCCGTCGTGTACTGGCTCCCGCGCCTCGACGCGCCGCCACGGGTGCTGATCGACCCCAACACCCTCTCCAAGGACGGCACCGTCGCGCTCAGCACCTGGGACGTCTCCCACGACGGCCGCTACTTCGGGTACGGCACTGCGGCCGCCGGCTCCGATTGGAACGAGTTCCACGTGCGGAGCTTCGCCACGGGGCGCGACCTGAGCGATCACCTCAAGTGGGTCAAGTTCTCCGGACTTTCCTGGACGCACGACAACGCGGGCTTCTTCTACAGCCGCTACCCGGAGCCCGCGGGAGATGCCCTCCGCGCCGTGGTCAAGAATCAGAAGCTCTACTACCACCTCCTCGGCACCGCGCAGACGGCCGACCGGCTTGTGTACGAGCGGCCCGACCACCCCGACTGGGGGCTCGGCGGCGGCGTGACCGAGGACGGGCGCTACCTGATCATCGGCGTTTCGCTCGGCACCGATTCACGGAATCGCGTCTACTACATGGACCTCGGGAGCGCGCGTCACCCCCGCATCCATGGCACGGTCGTCCGGCTGCTCGACGATTTCGATGCGACCTACCACTTCGCCGGGAACCTCGGCCCGGTCTTCTACTTCCGCACCAACCTCGGCTCGCCGCGCGCCAAGCTGATCGCGATCGACACACGCAATCCCGGGCGGAGCGCCTGGCGGGAGATCATCCCGCAGGGCCAGGACGTGCTGGAGAGCGTCGCGCTGATCGGCGGCCGGTTCGTGGCCAACTCCATGCAGGATGCGCACAGCCGCATGGCGGTCTTCGACACGGCCGGCGCGCACGTTGCCGACGTAGCGCTGCCGACGCTGGGCGCGGTCTCGGGGATCAGCGGCCGGAACGACAGCCCGGACATGTTCTACGCCTTCACCTCGTTCCTCTACCCGACGACGATCTTCCGGTACGACGTCGCGACGGGCCTGGGTGCGGTGTGGAAGGCGCCGCACATCGACTTCGACGCGAGCCGGTACGAGACCCAGCAGGTCTTCTACACCAGCAAGGACGGCACGCGCGTGCCGATGTTCCTGACCTACCGGAAGGGCATCGCGCGCGACAGCTCGAATCCGGTGTACCTGACCGCGTACGGCGGCTTCGACATCAGCACCCTGCCATCGTTCTCGGTGGTGAATGCGGTCTGGCTCGAGATGGGGGGCGTACTGGCGGAGCCCAACCTCCGCGGCGGCGGCGAGTACGGCGAGGAATGGCACCAGGCAGGGATGCACGAGAAGAAACAGAACGTCTTCGACGACTTCGTCGCCGCTGCCGAGTACTTGATTCGCGAGGGGTGGACGCGCACGGCGAAGCTGGCGGTGGGGGGCGCCTCCAACGGCGGCCTGCTGATCGGCGCGGTGGAGGACCAGCGCCCCGACCTGTTCGGCGCAACGCTGCCGGCGGTGGGCGTGATGGACATGCTGCGCTTCCACAAGTTCACCATCGGCTGGGCGTGGGTGACCGAGTACGGCTCGTCCGACAGCGCGAGCCAGTTCCCGTACCTCTACAAGTACTCACCGCTCCAGAACATCCGGCCGGGGGTGCACTACCCGCCGACGCTGGTCACCACGGCCGACCACGACGACCGGGTCGTGCCGGGGCACTCGTTCAAGTACACGGCCACCTTGCAGGCGGATCAGAGCGCGCCGGCTCCGATCCTCATTCGGGTCGAGACGCGGGCGGGGCACGGCGGCGGGATGCCCACCGCGAAGCAGATCGAGCTGAACGCCGATCGGTGGGCGTTCCTGGTGCGCAATCTCAGGATGACACTGCCCTCCCAGTAGAGATCGGGCGGCAGGGATCAGGTTTCGGAACAGTTGCCAGACGGCGAGTCGCCAGTGGTTCCCAGATTGAAGTCCTGGGAACTCAGATCAGACCTGGCAACTCCGCCACTGATGGGATGATCCGGTCCGGGACGATGCCGCTCTGCGCGACCACGTCATCCCGGAACTTGCCGGTCCGCACCATCCAGGCGGTGAGGCCGGCGCGCCGCGCACCCTCCACGTCGCCCCACAGATCGTCGCCGACCATCACCACGTCCTGCGGCCGCCCGACGGCCTCCGCGCCGAGGGACGCCAGTGCCGTGCGGTAGAACTCGGCCGACGGCTTCCCGCAGACTGCCGCCTTCTTCCCCGTCGCATACTCGAGCGCCGCGACGAAGGGACCGGCATCGAGCGCCAGTCCGTCTGCCCGCAGCCAGTAGCGGTCGCGCTGGAGGGCGATCAGCTCCGCGCCGTCCATCAGGTACAGGAAGGCCCGGTTCAGCTTCGCGAAGTCCCACGCGTCGCCGAGGTCGCCGACGACCACCACCTCCGGCTTCCCGGCGGCCAGGTCGAACTCGGCGAAATCCTCCAGTGTCGTCTCGGCCACGAACGCTGCGACCCGCAGGATTCCGCGCTGCCTGAGGAGCGCGACGCACGCCTGCGGCGCGCTGATGATCTCCTCGGCGCGCGCCTCGAACCCGTAGCCCGTCAGCCGCTCGGCCAGCAACCGGCGCGAACGGCGGGTGGTGTTGGTGACGTAGCGGAACGGCACGCTCCGGCGTCGCAGCTCGCGCAGCGCCTCCACCGCGCCCGGGATCGCGCCGGCGTCGGTGTACAGGGTGCCATCGAGGTCGAAGAGCACGGCGGCCATGCTTGACACGTTCCCTCTCCCTGCGCTTTCTAGAGCGCAATGGGCGACCAGCCGGTCATCAAGATCTACCCTCCGGGCACCTACGTCGAGCTGGACGGCGACGCGCTCTACCTCGGCCGCGACTGCCACCTGGCCGGGTTGATCTCATGCCTCCTCAACAGGGTCGTCAGCAACCGGCACTGCGTCATACGCCGGGAGGGTGCCGAGCGGTGGATGCTCGAAGACCTCGGCAGCACCAATGGCACGTGGATCCACGGCGGCCGCCTCGCGGGTAAGACGCTGTTGCACACGGGAGACGAGTTCACGCTCGGCCAGCACGGACCGCGTGTGGAATGTTGCCAGGGCTTCGGGGGCACAGGGGCGGATCGAACCATCGCCGAAGACGACCTTCCGCTCGCCGAGGCCGTGACGCTGCTCACGGCTCCACAGACGCCACAACGCGAGCCGGCAGAGGCCGGGGGGTGGAAGCCGGCGGACGCGCGGGACGGCAGCGCCGACAAGCCCCTCCGGGTGGGGCGCACGCCGAGCGTGCGTCTCGTGCACCAGCGCACGGGCGAGGAGTTGACGGCGACGGGCTACACCATCGTCATCGGCCGCGATCCCGCGTCGGCCCAGATCCTGATCCGCGCGGATGACGAAAAGCACGTCTCGGGACGGCACACCGAGATCCAGTTCTACTCCGACGGACGCGTCGTCGTGCGCGACCTCGGCAGCAGAAACGGGACCTGGCTCAACGACCGCCCGCTGAAGGACGACGCGCCACTCAACGTCGGAGACCGGCTGTTGCTGGGGAACGCCCCGACCGAGCTGGTCGTCGCAGCGCTGAAGACCTGAGGCCTACCGCCCCAGACGAATCCCCACCTGCACGACGACACCCCGAAACTGCTCGTAGCGCTCCGGTGACGCACCGGACGCGGCGATGTCGTAGCGCTCGAAGCGATAGACCAAGCGAAAGTCCATCGGGAAGCCCGCCGGCGCGAAACCGGCACCGACCGCCGCCTGCATCGCCATCTGGAGGGATGGTCCGCCGCTCACGGACGAGGCTGGCAGGATGGAAACGTCCGCGATACCCCTGAGGCCGGCGAGACCGAGCCCGGGCTCGAGACGGGCGTTCCCCCCTATCAGCCGCCACATTGTCACACCGGCGTCCGATTCGAAGCGGCGCGCCTCGGCCTGAACGCCGAGCGCGATCCACGGAGCCGCGACGTAGTGCAACGTCACCGCCGTCGTGCGAATCTGGATGTCGGGGCTGGCCGCGCCGCCGCCGGTCGAGGTTCCCATCAGCGCGCTCACTCCCAGTTGCACGCGCCCGAGCCGCACCGCCCCGACCGCCCCGTACCACAGGCCGGTCTGCTGGTAGACTGCACCATGGTAGTAGACCCGGCGCTCGACGTTGAACGCCTGGCCGAAGCCGCTCACCGGTTGCGCCGCGGCCCCGACCGGGCAGGCGCACAGAACGAGCACCAGCGCAGCGCGGAATCTCACGGCTTGCCTCCTTCCGGCTGCACGCGCACGGGCGCGTTCTGCCTCGCCCGCGCGTTGGCCTCCACGATCGCCGCGCGACTCGCCGCGTCCTGCTGCCGCAGCGCGGCGTTCTTCTGCACGTTCTCGGGCAGCGGGTGCCGCTCCTGTCCGCCCGCGACGAACGCGATCACCCCCGCGATGGCGACCGAGCCAGCCACCAAGTACGCCGTCCCATCGCTTCCGAGACCCTTGTTCAGCTCGGGCCGGCCCAGCGCAGACGGCAGGAGCGCGACCGCGGCGCCGAGGCCCACGCCGACGAGGAGCCCGGAGGCCGAACGGTGCGAGACCGAAGTGAACTCGGGGAGGAACGCTGACCGAGGCAGCGGCGGCGGCAGGGCCTGCGTGTCCGCCGGCGCGCGTGAGATCACGACGACGCGCGTAACCGCCGGAGCGGCCGACCCCGCCGAATCCACGGCGGTCGCGGTGACTCTGTATCGGCCCGGCGCCACCAGCGCCCCGTCCCGGCCGCGGAGATCCCAGCCCACGGCTCCGGTGGCCCCGAGCGGCAACGTGTCGGCCCACAGCGGCGCCGCAGGTGCAGCGGCGGACGCGATCGCCACGGCCGCCCGGGCGGCGCGGCTGGGCGCAAGAAAAATGGGAAGGCGCGCGTCGGCGACCGGCAGCGTCGTATCCGCCGGCAACGCCAACTGCACTGTGAGCGGCACCGGAGCCGCGACCGCGGGTGCAGCCGGCGCTTCGGGGGCGGGCGCCAGCGCGAGCCGCTCGGAGTTGAATTCCGTGAGCAGGTTCTCGGGCTGGAGGAACTCCAACGAATCAACCCGCTCGCTCGGGTTGAGCTGCAACGCCTGCCGGAATGCCAGCCGCGCAGCCGACACGTTCTTCGACGACAGCTGCGCTATCCCGTACAGGACGTACGCCCGCACGCGCTGCTCCTTGCTCGCGCCGGAGTTCGGTGTCAGGGCCCGCTCCAGAAGGGCCGACGCCGAGTCCGGGTTGAACTGGTCCAGTTGCGCCCGGGCGCCGGCGATCGAGGCCGCGACGTCCACCTGGGCCCGAAGCGTATGCGCCTGGACCACCACAAGCAGCAACCCGATCACTGCACCCTGTAGTCTCATGGCCGCACCAGTGTGATGTACCCCACCACTTTCCTCTCACCCGGCGCCACCGTCACTACCGTGTCCCGCGCCCACCACGGGCCGTTGGCATCCGTGACTTGGAACCGCAAGCGCACCGTCCCCGCCGGAACTGGAAGGTTCGCCACCCGGGGCCCTCTCGGGACGTTGTTCACGTAGATCGTGGACAACTGCCGCGTGCCGACTGACAGATAGCCCACCGCCCCCACTGGCGTGACTTGGCCGGCCGCAGGCTGCGCGGCCGCCGTGGGCTGTGGGGCTGGCGGCTTCGCTGCCGCCTGCGGTGTGACCTGCGCCAGCGGCTGCTGTCCCGCGGGAGCTGCCGTTTCCCGAGGCGGCGCCGCGGCGGTTTGCCGGGTCCGGCGATTCGTCACCTGGGGGACGCGCCCCGCCACTTTCGGCGCGCGAGTCCGCGATCGAGTCGTCGCGGTCGGTTGCTCCGCAGCCGGGGGACCGCTGCGGGCTGCGGTCGTTTCGGGCGGGGCAACCTGCGCCGGCTGCGGCGCCGCCGCGGCCGGCTGAGCCGCGGGAAGAGGCCCAGAGGCCAGCATCGACGGCTGCGTTCTGCTGCGCAGGAACAAGCCGGCCCCTGCCGCCGCAAGAGCGATGAGGATGCCCGCGCCGACGATCATGGCGCTTCGCTTCTCGCGCCACGTCCCCTTCGCCGTTCGGAGCACACCCGGCACGGGGCTCACCAAGGCCGTCTTCGATATCCGCACCGCCTCCGGCTTGGTCGGCGGCGCCATCTTCACGTCAATCCCTTCCGAGACCGCCTTCAGCGCCTTCGCGAACTCCGCGACCGTGGAGAACCGCTCCTCCGGCGTCTTGGCCAGGCCCCGCTCCACGACGGCGACGACCTTCTCCGGCAGCTGCGGGCGCAGCACGCCCAGCGGCGGCACCGGGTCGGCCACGTGCTTGTGGACGATCTCGACCGCCGATTCACCCGTGAACGGCACGTGCCCGCCCAGCATCTGGTACGTCATCACGGCGAGCGAGTACTGGTCCGCCGCGGGCCCGACGCGCTTCCCCTTGCACTGCTCGGGGCTCATGTAGTATGGCGTGCCGATGATCGAGCCCGACGCGGTGAGCGTGTTCGCGTCGAGCGCCTTGGCGATGCCGAAGTCGGTGACGGTCACCCGGCCTTTCTTGTCCACGACCACGTTGGCCGGCTTGACGTCCCGATGCACGACCTGGTTCTGGTGCGCGTAGTCGAGCGCCTCCGCGACCTGGGACACGATCGCGACCGTGCGCTCGACCGTCAGCTGGCCCTCGCGCTCGAGGACGCGATCGAGCGGCTCGCCGTCGAGGTACTTCATGACGTACCAGAACAACGTGCCGCCTGGAGCGACGCGGTAGACCGGAATGATGTTCGGATGGTCCAGCTTGGCCGCGGTCTGGGCCTCCCGCTTGAAGCGCTCGATCGTCGAGCCGCGGCTGCCGTAGGTCAGCTCGGGCGGCAGGACCTTCACGGCCACCTTCCGGCCGAGGCGCGCGTCACGGCCGAGGTAGACGATGGCCATCCCGCCGCGCCCCAGCTCCTTCTCGAGGATGTATTCGTCGCCGAGCTCGACCTGGAGCTTCGAGAAGAGCTGCGGGTCATGCTCGATGACGACCGTCGAATCGCGCGCGTGCGAGTCGCCTGACACGTCCGCCCCGCACGTCGAGCAGAAGTGCGAGTTGTCCGGGATCGGGGTGGAGCACTTGTAGCAGTTCATCTGGGCGACCCAGTCGTCGCGGGTCCCGGGGATGTCACACGCGCAATGGGCGGCGACAGGAACGTGATGCCGCCCGACACGAGGCTGGGGGTTGGGATGTAGCCGGCCGTCCCGTTGCCGAGCTGGCCATACGAGTTGTATCCCCAGCAGACCGTCGAGCCCGTGGTCGTGATGCCGCAGGTGAGGTACCCCCCGCTCCGTACCATCTGGAATGTCAGCCCGGTGGCGGCAACGACCGGGACGTTGCTGGACGTCCTGGTGCCCGTGCCCAGCTGCCCGTAGTAGTTGTAGCCCCAGCAGTAAGCGGTGCCCCCGGTCGTCAGACCGCAGGTGTTATTGGAGTAGCCGCCGGCGGAGAGCGAGGAGAATGTCAGCCCGCCCTGCACCGCCACCGGGCTCAAGCTGCTGGTGTACGTGCCGTTGCCGAGCCCGCCCCCGTTGTTCGCGCCCCAGCAGTAGGCAGCCCCGGCACTCGTGACTCCGCAGGTGTGCTCGCTGGCTGCAGTGAGGGACTGGAAGGTCAGGCCGCCCACCATCGCCGTCGGGGTCGTGCGCTGGGTCTGAGTGCCGTCACCGAGCTGGCCATAGTCGTTGCGACCCCAGCAATACGTCGTCCCGCTCGTTGCCACGCCGCAGACGTGCTCCTCTCCAGCGGCCAGCGACGTGAAGGTCAGACTGCCCTGCACTGGCGCGGGAGTGCTGTGTTGCGTCGTCGTCCCGTCGCCCAGCTCGCCGTAGTCGTTCCAGCCCCAACAGTAAGCCGTACCACTGGCATTGAGACCGCAAGCAAACAGCCATCCGACGGCCAGCTTCTGGAAGACGAATCCGCCGGGAACTGCGGTCGGCGACCCGCCAGCACCGTTGCCCCAGCAGTATGCTGCACCTGCCGAGTTGAGCGCGCAGACGTGGTCAGGCCCCACGACCACCGATTGGAATGTCAGACCTCCAGACACGGCAACCGGCAGGCTCCGAGCCGTGCTAGTCCCGTCGCCGAGTTGCGCCATTCCGTTGCTGCCCCAGCACCACGCCCCACCGGCGCTGGTCCGGCCGCACGCGTATTCGTCTCCGGTCCCGACGGACTGGAAGGACTGGCCGCCCCCAACGGTGGCCGGAAGTGAGTCGTACAACTGGACCGCGGAACCCAACTGCCCGCTGTCGTCGAACCCCCAGCAGTACACGGCGCCGCCGGACGTGCGTCCGCAGGTGGCCTGGGGTCCGGCCGCCAGAGCGGCGAACGCCAGCCCCCCAGAGACCGAGGCGGGAGTGCTGAAGGCGGATGAGCTGGCGACCCCGTTCCCCAGCTGTCCGGCATAATCATAGCCCCAGCAGTAGGCCGCGCCGCCGACGAGACCGCAGTTGTGATACTCTCCGCTGACCAGCGACTGGAAGGTCAGGCCGCCAGTCACCGCCGTGGGGCTGGTGCGCTGGTTCTGGGTCCCGTCCCCCACGACCCCGTTCCAGTTACTGCCCCAGCAATAGGCGGCACCGCTGCCGGTCAGAGCGCAGCTGTGCGAGTATCCGGCCGTGATCGAAGTGAAGACGACAGCCCCCTGCTGCACCGCGGTCGGAGCCAGCCGCTGGGTTGTGGTTCCGTCGCCGAGCTGCCCATAGGCGTTGTAGCCCCAGCAGTAGGCGGCGCCTGCACCGGTGACGCCGCATGCGTGGTAGTATCCGGCGGCCAGCCCCTGGAAGGTGAGCCCCCCCTGCACTGCTGTCGGCGTGTTGTGTGCGGTCGTGGTCCCGTCGCCCGCCTGCCCGTAAGAGTTGTCACCCCAGCAGTATGCGGAGCCGGCTGTGGTGAGGCCGCACGTGACGTTCCCCTCGGCGGTCAGTGCCTTGAATATGCGGCCCCCTTGGACGGCGGTGGGGGTAGTGTGGGTTGTGTTCGTACCGTCGCCGAGCTGCCCGTAGTAGTTGTAGCCCCAGCAGTAGGCCGTCCCGTCGGCGGTGAGGCCGCAGGTGTGCGAATCTCCTGCGACCAGTGCCTGGAACTTCAAGCCGCCCGTCACAGCTGCCGGTGTGCTGTGACTCGTGTACGTTCCATCGCCAAGCTGCCCCGAGCCGTTATTGCCCCAGCAGTACGCCGTCCCGTCGGCCGTCAGGCTGCAGGCGTGTGAGTAACCTGCCACGAGTCGCTGAGTGGCCGCCGACACGTTCACGGTCACCGTGGTGGAGGCGCTCGCTCCCCCGGTCGCCGTCGCCGTGATTGTCGCCGTGCCGTTGGCTACGGCCGTCGCCACACCCGTCGTGGCGTTCACACGCACCCTTGTCGTGTCGCTGCTTGACCAGGCGAACGTCACGTTGCCTACGACGTTGCTCGACGCATCCTTCGCGGTAGCCGTCATCTGCAGCGTCGCGCCGACGGCGGTCAGAGTCGGGGTCGTCGGGGCGACGGCAACCGTCGCGCCTCGGACGCCTCGCATGATTGTCCCGCCCTGCAGGACGGCGAACACGTCCCCGCCCGGAAGCCCCCAGATCGCCCGGTTGCCGTAGTACACCGGCCATGCCGGCCCGGACATGTCCGCGGCCGTCGTCCCGTTGTAGCGCGCGACGCCTCCACACGGAGTGCAGGCCTCGAGGATGTAGATGTCGGAGCCGGAGCTGCCCCACAGGTCGGATGGGACACTCACACTCGCAGCCGCGCTCCAGCTCGTGCCGTTGTAGTGCAGCAGTTGACTGTTGTCCGTGTTCGTGACGTAGACGTCCGTCGCAGCCGTGCCCCAGACACCGGTGAGCGTCCCGGTGGTTCCGCTCGTCATGGCGGACCAGGCGTTGCCGTCGTAGTGCAGGATCACTCCCCCACCGCCCACCGCGAAGACGCCCGAGGCCGAGGAGCCCCAGACCGCTGTCAGGTTCTGGCTGGTACCGCTGTTCATGGCAGCCCAGCTCGTGCCGTCGTAGTGCAGCACCGTGCCGCTCATTCCGACCGCGAAGACGTCCGACGGCGACGAGCCCCAGACGCTGTTCAGCTGCTGGGTCGTCCCGCTGGTCATCGCGCTCCAGGCCGTGCCGTTCCAGTGGAGGACCGTGCCCCCGGTGCCCACCACGTAGGCGTCCGACGCCGAGGTGCCCCACACGCTCTCCAGGTACTGCGTGGACCCGCTGGTCATCGCCGCCCAGTGGGATCCGTCATACTTGAGGATGTGGCCCTGGCTGCCCACCGCGAGGATGTTGGAGGCCGACGTGCCCCACACGCCCATCAACTGCACGGTATCGCCGCTTGCCATCGGCGCCCAGAGGTTGACGGGCGTCAGGCCCGGCGTGGCGACCGTCACCACGGCGAACGCGGTCGCCGACCCGCTGGTCGCCACGATCGTGACCTGCCCCGTACCCACCGCCGTCGCCACCCCCGTGCTCGCGTTCACCGTTGCGACGTTCGGATTGAGGCTCGACCACGTAGCGGTGACGCTCGGGACGGTGCTCCCAAGCGAGTCCTTGCCTGCGACGGAGAAGGTGCTTGTCGCGCCGACGCCGCTCAGCGACGCCCCCGCCGGCGTCACCGTCAGGCTCTTCGCCACCTGACTCACGGTCACCGTCGTCGAGCCGCTCGCCCCGCCCGGAGCCGCCGCCGTGATCGTCGCGGTGCCGTTCGCCACTGCCGTCACCACGCCAGTCGCGGCAGCGACCTTGACCTTCGTCGTGTCGCTGCTCGACCACGTGAACGTCGCGCCGCTCACGGCGGTGCTGGCCGCGTCCTTCGCCGCGGCCGTCATCTGCTGCGTGGCGCCCAGCGCCGTCAGCGTCGGCGTCGCGGGCGACACTGCCACCGCCCCACCACGCACCCCGCGCAGGATCCTGCCGCTGTCGCCAACGACGTAGAGGTCCCCGCCGGGCACGCCGCCAACCCCGTACAGAAAGATCGTCGCCTGCAGCGTCCCGCCGATTACCGCAGCGGACGACCCGTCGTAGTGGACGATCCCGCATACGGTGCACGCCCCGACAACGAAGACGTCGGAGTGGGACGTTCCCCACACTCCCCAGAACGGCTTCGAGATGTTCGCCGCCACGGTCCAACTCGAGCCGTCGTAGTGCAGCAGCCTCCCCTCATCGTAGGCCGCCGCGTACACGTCGGTGCTCGAGGTGCCCCAGACCCCTTGGATGCGTTGGGTCAGGCCGGTGGTCATCGCGGACCACTGCACACCGTTGTAGTGCAGGATCACGCCCCCGCTCCCGACCGCGAAGACGTCCACCACCGAGGTTCCCCAGACCGCTGACAATGACTGCGTGGTCCCGCTCGTCATTGCCGACCACTGCGTGCCGTCGTAATGCAGGATGGCGCCCCCCGCCCCCACCGCGAATACGTCGGACGGCGAGGCCGCCCACACCGCATACAGTGCTGGGTAGCTTCCGGTCGCGGCCGTCCACGTCGAGCCCGCACCGTGCAGGATCACGCCGCCGCCGACCGCCCAGACATCGGCGGCGGACGTCCCCGCCACTCCGGACAGGACCGTGGACGTGCCGCTCGTCATCGCGCTCCACGCCGCCCCGCTGTAATGCAGGATCGTGCCCGCGGCGCCGACCGCGAATGCGTCCGTGCTTGACGCGCCCCACACACCGTAGAGCGTCGGCGTCGTGCCGCTCGCCGCCGGGGCCCAGAGGTTCACCGCCGTGGCCGGCGTCGCCGCCACCGTCACCAGCCCGTAGGCCTTCAGATTGCCCAGGGTCGCCACCAGCGTCGCCTGCCCGCTCGCGACCGCCGTCGCAACCCCCGTGCCCGCGTTCACCGTCGCGACGTTCGGGTTGAGGCTCGACCACGTGACGCTGACGCTCGGCACGGTGTTCCCCAGCGAGTCCTTGCCCACGGCGCCGAAGGTTTGTGTCGAGCCCACCCCGCTCACCGACGCCCCCGCCGGCGTCACCGTCAGGCTCTTCGCCACCTGGCTCACCGTCACCGTCGTCGAGCTGCTCGCCCCACCCGCCGCCGTCGCCGTGATCGTCGCTGTACCGTTCGCGACCGCGGTCACGGCGCCCGTGGAGGCGTTCACGCGCACCTTCGTCGTATCGCTGCTTGACCAGGTGAACGTCACGCCCGATATCCCGTTGTTCGAAGCGTCCTTCGCCGACGCGGTCAGCGCCTGGGTGGCGGTGAGCGCCGTCAGTGTGGGAGTCGCGGGACTCACCGTCACGCTCGCAGTACGGTAGCCGCGGAGCACTCGCCCGCTGGCGCCGACCGCCCAGACGTCGGCGCCCGGCGACGCCCATACGTCCTGAGCGCTGTCCGTGGTGGAGGAGTACGGGGTGGACCACACGCTGCCGTCGTAGCGGTAGACGGCGGTGGGACCCACCGCATACAGGTCCTTGCTCGACGAGCCGACGATCGCGGATATCTGGACACCCGACGGCATCCCCGACATCGCCGTCCAGGTGGTCCCGTTGAAATACATCGCTCCCGACGGGCCCGCGGCGACGACCGAGGTGTCGCTCCCGCACCAGATGCTCGTCAGGTTCTGGCTCGTCCCACTCGTCATCGCGGACCACGCGCTGCCGTTCCAGTGCAGGATGACGCCCCCGTCACCCGCCGCGTACACGCTCGCCTGGGACGTGCCCGAGACGCCCCGCAAGCCGGCCGACGTGCCGCTGGTCATCGCGGCCCAGGCGCTGCCGTTCCAGTGCAGGATGGTTCCCGCCGCGCCCACGGCGTACACGTCCGACGGCGAGCTGCCCCAGACGGCCCACAGCGCCTGGCTCGTCCCGCTCGTCATCGCCGACCAGGCGCTGCCGTTCCAGTGGAGAATGGTCCCTGCGGCGCCCACGGCGTATACGTCCGACGACGACGTGCCCCAGACGCTCCAGAGATCCTGGGTCACGGCGTTCGCCATCGCCGACCAGCCGCTGCCGTTCCAGCGCAGGATGTTCCCGCCGGACCCGACCACGTAGATGTTGCTCGGCGACGTGCCCCACACGCCGCGCAGCGCGGCCGACACCCCGCTCGACGTCTCGCTCCACAGGTTCGCGGCCGCGAGGCTTGGCGTCGTGACCATCACCAGGCCGTAGCCCGTCACGGGCCCTATGGTTGCGGTCACGACGGCCTCTCCGTTGGCCACGGCCGTGGCCACGCCCGTCGTGCTGCCCATTGTCGCGACGTTCGGATTCAGGCTCGACCAGGTTGCGGAGGTGTTCGCGATGCTGTTGCCACGCGCGTCACGCGCCTGGAGCGCGAGGGTCTGCGTCGCCCCTGCGCCGACGAGCGTGCCGCCCGGCGCCGACACGGCCAGGCTCGCGGGCTTCTGGCTCACGTGGACGGTGCGCGTGACGGTCGCCGTGTCGCTCACGGCTTTCAGGACCGCGTCGCCGTTCGCCTCGGCACGGACCCGTCCGGTCGTGTCCAGTAGAGTGACGAACGCTGCGCCGCTCACCAGCTGCCACTTCACGCTGATGCCGGAAAGGGCGGCGCCCTTGAGCGAGCGCGCCTGCGCCGTCAGCTGCAGCGTGTCCTTGAGACTGAAGAGAGAGTCCTGGCCGCTGCTCACCAGCACCGGCACGGCGGCGTGGAAGGTGAAATCCACGTATAGCGTGTCGGCGGTGAGCGCGGGGCTCAGTGGGCGCATGCGGACCTTGGCCGTGCCGGGCGCCAGCACGAACATCCGCCCGGCGACGGTGTCGACCTGCAGTACGCCGGAGCCAGCGACCAGCTCCCCCTTGTAGCTGACGGACGGCGTACTCGAGCCGCAGGTCAGCCGCGCCGAGGGGAGAGACAGTGTATCGCCGATGTTGAGTGTGTCGTTCTGCGGCGACACGGCGGCGAGTGTGCAAGTGGACGCCTTCGGCGAAACGAAGAGATCCTGGACGCACTGCACACCGGACAGTGCGGCCAAGATCAGCGACGCCGTGACGCCAACCCGACGGCGCAGCGCGTGTGCGCCGGCGCCTACTTGCCGCGATCGAAGCGCTCGAGCGCTCATGAGCAACCTTCTCGCGAAGGGACCCTGCAACTCCCGCTAATATCCCGGGCCCGTCAACGAGGTCAATGCCTTGCGTCACAAGGATTTACGAGTGGATCGGTCCGACATGTCCCGGCGGGGAAAACGCAGAGGCCCGCCGTTTTCGGCGGGCCCCGGCTTTCATGCTCTGAATCCCCGGCTTCAGTACTGGCCGAGGTACTTCCGGATCTCCCACTCGCTGACCTGCGAGATGTACTCGGCCCACTCGGAGCGCTTGGCCTCGACGTAGCGGCCGGCGATGTGCTCGCCCAGGGCGCTCAGCACCACCTCGTCCTTCTCGAGGCAGTTCAGCGCCTCGTGCAGGTCCCGCGGCAGGTCATCGATCCGGTGGTGCCGCTTCTCGCGATACGTCATCGTGAAGATGTTCTTGTTCACCGGGTCGGGCGGCGTGAGCTTGCGCTTGATCCCGTCCAGCCCCGCGGCCAGCTGCACCGCCAGCGCCAGATACGGATTGGCAGAGGGATCGGGCATCCTCAGCTCGCACCGCGTGCCGCTCTCGCGCCGGTCCGGGATCCGGATCAACGGCGACCGGTTCCGCATGCTCCAAGCGATGTTCACCGGCGCCTCGTAGCCCGGCACCAGCCGCTTGAAGCTGTTGACCAGCGGATTCGTCACCGCGCAGAAGCCCTGTGCGTGGTCCAGCAGCCCCGCGATGTAGTGCAGCGCCGTCTTGGAGAGCTGCCACTCGCCCTTCGGTTCGTAGAACGCGTTCTTCCCGTCCTTGAACAGGCTCTGGTGGGTGTGCATCCCCGACCCGTTCTGCCCGAAGACCGGCTTCGGCATGAAGCTCGCCACCAGGTCGTAGCGCTCGGCCGCGCTGCGCACCACCACGCGGAAGGTCGCGAGATCGTCGGCGGTGGACAGCGCCTCCGCGTACCGGAAGTCGATCTCGTGCTGCCCGGGCGCCACCTCGTGGTGCCCCGCCTCCACCTCGAAGCCCATCTCCTCCAGGTCGCCGATGATGAGCCGCCGCGCCTGCTCGCCCCGGTCCACCGGGCCCACGTCGAAGTAGCCGGCGACGTCGTGCACCTCTGTGGTCGGAGCGCCCCGCGCGTCCTTGTTGAAGAGGAAGAACTCCGCTTCGACCCCGGCCATCATCTCGAACCCCATGGCCTTCGCACGCGCCACTTGCCGCTTCAGCGCCAGCCGCGGGCACCCGGCGAACTCGGAGTCGTCGGTGTTGTGGACGTCGCAAATGATGCGCGCGACCAGTCCTTCCTCCGCGCCCCACGGAAAGACACGGAAGGTGCCGAGGTCCGGGGTGAGGAGCATGTCGGACTCCTCGATCCGCACGAACCCCTCGATCGAGGAGCCGTCGAACATGATCTGCCCGTCCAGCGCCTTCTCGAACTGGCTGCGTGGCACCTCCACGTTCTTCACCACGCCGAGGATGTCGGTGAACTGGAGACGCAGGAACCGGACGTCGAGCCGGTCGCAAACGTCGAGGATGTCGCGCTTGGACGCGCTCCGCGTTTTCAGCATCGCGCGGTAGTCCGCATCCAGGCTCATCGGTAGGGGACGCATTACAGCGCGAGAAGAGACGGGCGCGACCACCATCGCGCCCGCCTCTCTCGCCTTCGCGCCGCGCACGTCGCGCGTACGTGAGGGCATCGTAACTCCGGGTTGGACGTGGGCCTACTCAGGCGTCGTAGTACAGGAAAAACTCGTACGGATGCGGCCTGAGCGCCACTGGTTCCAGCTCCTTTTCCATCTTGTACTCGACCCAGGTGTCGAGCAGATCCTGCGTGAATACCTCGCCCTGCAGTAGGAATTGGCTGTCCCTCTGCAACGCCTCGAGCACTTCGCCCAGCGAGCCCGGCGTGTTCTTGACGCGCTTGCGCTCGTGCAACTCGAGGTCGTAGAGGTCCTTGTCGATCGGCGCGGGCGGCTCGATCCGGTTCTTGATCCCGTCGAGGCCGGCCATCAGCAGCGCCGCGAAGGTCAGGTACGGGTTCGCCGCCGGGTCGGGCGCGCGGAACTCGATCCGCTTGGTCTTCGGCGACCGGGAATACATCGGAATCCGGCATACCGCCGAGCGGTTGCGCTGGGAGTAGATCAGGTTGATCGGCGCCTCATAGCCCGGCACCAGCCGGCGATACGAGTTGGTCGTGGGCGCGGCGAAGGCCAGGAGCGCCGGCGCGTGTTTGATGAGGCCGCCGATGTAAAACCGCGCCATGTCGGAGAGCCCCGCGTAGCCGTTGCGCGACCAGAACAGGTTCTCCCCGTTCTTCCACAGGCTCTGGTGCACGTGCATGCCCGAGCCGTTGTCGCCGAACATCGGCTTGGGCATGAAGGTCGCCGTGTAGCCGTGCTCGTTGCACACGTTCTTCACGATGTACTTGTACATCATGATCTGGTCGGCCATGCGCACCAGCGTGCCGTACCGCATATCGATCTCGGTCTGCCCCGCGGTGCCCACCTCGTGGTGGTGCACCTCGACGTTGATCCCCGACGCGATCATCGCGAGCATGATGCGGGAGCGCAGGTCCTGGAGCTTGTCCACCGGCGGCACCGGGAAGTAGCCCTCCTTGTGCCGGGGGCGATGCCCGGGATTGGGGGTACCGCCGTCCTTGCCGGAGTTCCAGATCCCCTCTTCCGAGTCGAGGTGGTAGTAGCCCTCGTGCGCGTTCTGATCGAACCGCACCGAGTTGAAGATGTAGAACTCCGCCTCCGGGCCCCAGTACGACGTCGTCGCGATGCCGCTCTTCGTCAGGTACTGCTCGGCCTTCTGCGCCACGTAGCGCGGGTCACGCGAATACCGCTCGCCGGTGATCGGGTCCTTGACGTCGCACGTCAGCACGAGCGTCGGAACCTTGAGGCACGGATCCACGAACGCCGAGGTCGGGTCCGGCATAAGCAACATGTCGCTCTCGTTGATCGCCTGGAACCCGCGGATGCTCGAGCCGTCGAAGCCCAGCCCCTCCTCGAACACGTCCTCCGAGAGTGCGCCCAGAGGGATCGAGAAGTGCTGCCAGGTGCCGGGCAGGTCGGTGAAGCGCACGTCCACCACTTGAATCCCGGACTCCTCCGCGCGGCGGATCAGCTCCGCGGGGCTGGTTGAGGTCCTGGTGGAGCCGTTCTTCCGGGTGGTCTTCGAGGGCATCGTCGCGGTCATGAACTGGGTCCGGTTCGGGTAAGGAGGGCAAGGTACCCGCCTCCGTGCAGAGTGTCAAGCAAGTTCCGTGCGAATTGCAGCAAATGCCCCGTTCATGCGGAATTCCTGGCCTTCTGTGTGCATTTTGTGCTGCGGAGGCGCGACAGGTGTGGCCGCTACGGGGTCAGCCCCTCGAGGAAGGCCCACAGCTCCCCAGCCGAGAAGCCACGGGCGCGATCCAGGACTTCCTTCTCGGTCCACTCGACGAAGATCCAGGCGGTGGTGCGGCGCCGGTCGCCGGAGGCGAAGTGGAGGCGTCCGCGGACGGCGGCGATGTCGGGGTGTGGCTCCGATTCGAGGTAGACGTCCCAGCTCTTCCCGCCGCGCGCAAGCTGCCCGAGATGCAGGGCCGTCTGGCTCCAGGGGTGGCGGGTCGGTTCCGTGGGGCCGGCCTAGGGCTGAGGATCGGGTTTGTCCGGCGCCTCGCGCTCGGCTGCGCGCTCCGACGCCTCGACATAGCCCCGGAGGCTCGCCCCGATGACCTCGTCGAGGAGCTGGTCGATTGCGAGCATCACCTCGAAGGCGTCGCCGCGGTGCCAGTCGAGCCGCTGCCGGAGGAAGCGCCAGATCGTGTGCCGAAGGTGGCGGAACTCGCGGTAGAGGTCCCCCGCGTCGTAGCGCGCCAGGCCCCGCAGCTTGCCGAAGCGAAGGCCGCGCCGCCGCCGCGCGATGGACCGGTCGGGTGAGCCCCCTTCCTCGCCCTCCTTGAGGGCCTGCGCGATGTCGGCCAGGAGGGCCGGCACCTGGTTGGTCAGGAGGAGGTCGGGGAGGCGGTCATCGCCCGCAATCGCCTCGTCGGCGCGGACGGCGTCGCGCCAGCTCTGGGCAATCTCGTTGACGTTCGCGAGGATTGCCTCGCCGGCCTCGCGGTAGGCCTGCGATGCGAGGGACATCCCCTTCAAGGTAGTGGTCCGAAAGACAAGGAGCCAGACTGCGGAACAGTTGCCAGACGGCAAGGAAGCAGTGGTTACCAGCCGTAAGTCGTGAGGGGCCAGACCAGTTGCCAGTACTTGCGACTGGTCTGCCATCCGCAAGCTGGCAACTGGTAGCCCCTGGCACCTTGCCGTCTGGCAACTTCTCTGAAGTCCGCACTCTTGGCACGGGTTTCCTCCGGGGGTAAGCTTTCGCCATGCCTCCGACCCAGAAGTGTCCCTCGTGCGGTGCGCAGACTTCGGGCAAGTTCTGCTCCGAGTGCGGCGCGCCGCTCGGCGAGACGACCTGCAGCAAGTGCGGCGCCAAGAACCCGGCCCATGCGAAGTTCTGCAGCGAGTGCGGCGCGCCCATCGCGGCCGCCGGCCGACGCCTCAACGTCTCCGCGCAACCGACGCCCCGCGGCGACCGTCTGGCCTGGTACGCCGCCGGCATCGCGGTCGTGGGGCTCCTCGTCGTCATCGTGATCACCGTCGGCAGGAAGGGCGCCGCCCCCGCCGCGGCGTCCGGGCCCGGACCGACCTCGGCGATCGACCTGTCCACGATGACGCCGCGCCAGCAGGCGGACATGCTCTTCAACAAGATCATGACCCTGCACGAGGCGGGGAAGACGGACTCGGTCAGCTTCTTCGCGCCGATGGGGATCGGCGCGTACGCGAACCTGGGCACGGACCTCGACCCGGACGCGCGGCTCCACCTCGGGTTGATCGAGCTCGCGACCGGCCAGACCAATGCGGCCGCGGCCCAGGGCGACACGATCGTCCGCGGCGCACGCACCCACCTGTTCGGCTGGCTGCTCAAGGGCCAGGCCGCCCTGCAGGCTGGAGACTCCGCTGCGGCGCGGCGCGCCCTCCGCACCTACCTCCAGGATTACCCGTCGGAGCGCGCCAAGAACCTGCCCGAGTACGCCGAGCACACCACGATGCTGCAGGAAGCGCGCGACGAAGCGGAGCGCCTGGTGCCGCAGGCGGCGGGGAAGTAGCGATGCCCCGCATCCGGGTCGCGCACAGCCCGGACTCCGACGACGCGTTCATGTTCTATGCGCTCGCCGCCGGGAAGGTGGACACGGGGGACCGTCACTACGAACACGAGCTGGCCGACATCGAGACGCTGAACCGCCGCGCGCTCGCCGGCGACCTCGACGTCACCGCCGTCTCGTTCCACGCCTACGCGCACCTGGCCGACCGCTACGCGCTGCTGGCGCATGGCGCGTCCGTGGGCGATGGCTACGGGCCGCGACTCGTGGCGCGGGAGCCGCGCCCCGCCGACCCGCGCAAAGTCCTCGCCACCCGCCTGGTCGGCATTCCGGGGGAGCTCACGACCGCGTACCTGGCACTCCGGCTCTACCAGGGCGGCGCGCGCACGAAGGTGCTGCCGTTCGACGCCATCGAGGACGCCGTGGTGCGCGGCGACGTGGACGTCGGCCTCCTGATCCACGAAGGCCAGCTCACCTACGCTGACCGCGGGCTCTCCCTCTGGGAGGACCTGGGCGAGTGGTGGGCGGGCCTGACCGGCCTCCCCCTCCCGCTGGGCGGCAACGTCGTGCGGCGGGACCTCGGCGCCGCCATGGTGCGTGACGTGGCGCGGGATCTCAAAGCCTCCATCGTCTGGGGTCTGGAGCACCGGGGCGAGGCGCTCGCGCACGCGATGGGCTACGCCCGCGGCATGGACGCCGCGCGCACGGACCGGTTCGTGGGCATGTACGTGAACGACTACACCGTGGACCTCGGCGTGACCGGCCGGCGCGCGGTGCAGCGGCTGCTCGACGAGGCGCACCAGGCGGGCATCTTCGGCTCGCACGTGGAGGCGGAGTTCGTATCGGCTTGAGGCACACGTGAACACGACGCCGCCCGGCGCACCCGCCCCCGTCACCGTGCTGGTGGTCGACGACGATCCGGCGCAGGCGCGCCTGGTCCAGCTCCTCGTCACGAGCGCAGGGCTCTCCTGCGTCGGGACGGCCGCCTCGGCCGAGCGGGCGCTCGAACTCGCGCCGCAGGCCGAGATCATCCTGCTCGACTACCGGCTCGAAGGCGACCGCTCGGGGCTCGACGTGCTGCGGGAGATCCGGAGTCGGGGTTCCGTGGCCTCGGTCGTCATGATGACGGCGCATGGCTCCGAGCGCGTGGCGTCGGAGGCGCTCCATCTTGGCGCGAACGACTACATCATCAAGGACGAGGCCTTCACCCAGCTGCTGCCTGAGGTGCTGGCGCGGGTCGCGCGGACACGGGAGATCGAGCGGGCCCTCGCCGAGGCACAGCAGAGCCTGATCCGCGCCGAGCGGCGGGCGGCAATCGGCGAGATCGTGGTCGCTCTCTCGCACGAGATCAACAACCCGCTGATGGCGCTGAGCGCGCAGCTCGACCTGATGCACCTCGACGCGGGCGTTCTCCCGCAATCCAGCCGGGAGGCGCTGGCGCTCGCGCGCTCCCAGGTAGCCCGGATCGCCGACCTGCTGAGGCGCCTCGCGGAGCTGGACCACGAGCAGGCGACGACCTACGTGGGCGGCACACGCATGACCGATCTGGCCAAGTTGCCGGACGGCAAGACGGCGAAGGCAGAAGGCTAGTCCGCCGGTACGGCCTCCGGCTCCGGCACGACCTTCTTCACGGCGGCCTCGACCGGCGCCTTCTTCCCCGCCGCCAGCCACGCCACCACCCGCGAGCCGAAGTCGTCGAGGTAGGTGTAGACCACCGGCACGACGATCAACGTCAGCATCGTCGAGGTGACCAGCCCGCCGATCACCGCCCGCGCCATCGGCGCGCGGAACTCGCCGCCTTCGCCCAAGGCCAGCGCGGTCGGCAACATGCCGAAGATCATCGAGAAGGTGGTCATCATGATCGGCCGGAACCGGATCTCGCCGGCGTCGATCAGCGCCTGGCGCCGCGTGGCGCCCTTGTCCCGCGCCTTGTTGGCGAAGTCCACCAGCAGGATCGCGTTCTTCGTCACCAGCCCCATCAGCATGATGAGCCCGATCATGCTGAGCATGTTGAACGTGTCACCCGTCAACAGCAGTGCGACCAGCACGCCGATGATCGAGAGCGGCAGCGAGAGCATGATGGCCAGCGGCTGGAGGAACGAGCCGAACTGGGACGCCAGGATCAGGTAGACGAAGATGATCGCCAGCACCAGCGACTCGACGATGTAGCCCACTGTCTCCCCGAACATCTTCTGCTCCCCGCCGATGTCGATGCGGTAGCCGGGGGGCAGCGGGACCGTGGCCATGCGCTTCTTGATGTCGCCCATCACCTTGGTCAGCGCCCGGCCCTGGTAGTTCCCCTCGATCCGGGCCATCCGCTCCAGAGAGAGGCGCCTGATCTCCGCCGGCGCACCGCTGGGGTGGATCTGGGCGACCTGGCCCAGCGGCACCATCACCGGCGACTGCGTCCGGAGGTTCATCGTGCTCGTGGCGACCGGCACGCGCGCCAGGTCCTGGAACGAGGTCCGGTACTCGGGCGCGACCCGCACCACCACGTCGTGCGTCAGGCCGGTCTCGTCCTCGAAGCTCGTGGCGGTCTGCCCCGACAGGATGGTCCGGAGCGACGAGGACAGCGAGCCGATGGTCACGCCGACGTTCGCGGCGAGGTCCCGGTTCACCTCGATCACGTACTCGGGCTTGCGCCCCTCGAGGCTCGACTTCAGGTCCACCAGCCCCGGCACGTCCCGGATCGCCGCCATCATGCGGTCGTTCAGCTCCTGAAGTCGGGTGACGTCCGGCCCGAGGATGTTGACCTGCACGGGCAGCTGGCCGCCGCCCATCCCCGACGCCTCCATGATGCCGGTCTTCACGCCCTTGAACGCAGCCAGGTGGCGGCGCAGCACCGGCTGGAAGTCCTGCTCGCTCACGCTGCGCTCGCTCTTCGGCTTCATCCGGACGTAGATGGTGCCGTCGGTGACGGTCCGCTGCGTCCCGCCGCCGATCGTGAAGTAGGAGTACGCCACCTCCGGCAGGGAGCGCAGGTAGCGGTCGATCTCCTCGCCCTTGGCGCGGGTGTATCCGATGGACGAGCCCACCGGCGTCTGGATCGTGACGTTCAGCTCGCTGCGATCGGTGGTCGGCGAGAACTGCCCGCCGACGGCGCCGACGCCCATCAGCATGATCGCGGCCGCGAACGCGGCGCCGGCGATCGCCAGCACTCGGCCGCGGTGATCCAGGGCCCACGAGATCACCTCGCGATACCAGCGGCCCGCGTCGCGCACCCGGCCGTTGAACGTCTCCAGCCGCTTCCCGATCGGCCCCCGCTCGGCGTGCCCGGCCGCCTGCGGGTCGTACCAGAGCGACGACAGCATCGGGTCGAGGGTGAACGACACGAAGAGCGAGACCGCCACCGCGAAGGCGACCGTGATGCCGAACTGGTAGAAGAACCGGCCCACGATGCCGCCCATGAAGCCAACGGGTACGAACACGGCCAGGATGGACATCGTGGTGGCGAACACCGCGAAGCCGATCTCGCTGGTCGCCGCGTTGGCGGCGGTGTAGTGATCCTCCCCACGCTCCACGTGGCGCACGATGTTCTCGCGGACCACGATGGCGTCGTCGATCAGGATGCCCACCGCCAGCGACAACGCCATCAGCGTCAACGTGTTGATCGTGAAGTTCATCGCGTAGATCACGAGGAACGCCGAGATGATGGACACCGGCAGCGTGAGGCCCGTGATCACCGTGGAGCGCCACGAATTCAGGAAGATGAAGACGATCAGGACGGTGAGCAGCGCGCCCAGCATCAGCGCCAGCTGCACGTCGGCCAGCGAAGACTTGATCCACGTCGAGTTGTCGCGCACGATCTCCAGCCGGATGCCGGATGGCAACTCGGTGTTCAGCTGCGCCATCACCTGCTTGATGCCGTTCGCGACGTCTACCGTGTTGGCGCCCGAGATCTTGCGGATGTCGATGCCGATGGCGCGCTTGCCGGAGAACTCCGCGAGGGTGCGTTCCTCCTCCTGCGCGTCCTCGATCCGCGCCACTTCGCCCAGGCGGACCGGGACTCCGTTGCGCGTGGCCACCACGACGGACGCGAACTGGGCGGGGTCCACGACCCGGCCCTTCACGCGCACCAGCTGCTCGGCGTTGCTCTGCTCCACCCGGCCCGCGGGGGTGTCCATGTTCTCGCGCCGCAGGGCCGCCATGACCATGTCGGGACTCACGCCCAGCGCGTCCAACCGCGGAGGGATGACCAGCACGTGGATCTCGCGGTCCAGCCCGCCCACCACCGTGACGCTCCCCACCCCGTCCACCGTCTCGAGCCGCCGACTGATCGTCTCGGTGGCGAGCTGGGTGAGATCCCGCAGCGCCCATCCCTGGCCCGAGAGCGCGAGGCTCACGATCGGGTTCTGGCGGAAGTCGAAGCGCGACACGACCGGCGGATCGATGTCCACCGGCAGGTCGGAGCGGATCCGGTCGATCGCCGAGCGGACATCCGCCTGTGCGTTCATGACTTTGGTCTGCAGCGTGAACTGGATGAAGATCGTGGAGTACCCCTCGAGCGACGAGGACTCCATGCGGTCCACACCCTCGATCGGGTTGACGGCCTCCTCGATCTTCTTGGTGACGTCGCGCTCGACCGCCTCCGTGCTCGCGCCGGGATAGTGCACCTGGATCATCACGAACGGCAGCTCGACGTCGGGCATGTCGTCGAGCTTGAGCCGGCGCAGCGAGAAGAGCCCGAGCACGACCAGCGCCAGCATCATCATCGTGGCGAAGACGGGGCGCTTGATCGACAGTTCGGAGAGGAACATGGGCGCCCCCCTACCGCGTAGCTCGGGCGGCGGCGGCGCCGCCGATCACCACCGGCGTGCCGTCGGCGAGGCCCTCGATCGGCCCGATGATCAGCGTGTCCCCGGCCGCGACGCCGCTGGTGATCTCGACCAGCGACAGATCGTCGTCGACCACCCCGACGGCGACGCGGCGGCGCGCAATCTTGCCGGCGCTCACCGCGTAGACGTACGGCGTCCGGTCCTCGCCCTCGTAGCGCACCGCCTCTTTCGGCACCGCCACTGCGTTCGGCGCCTCGCGGGTCACCACCCGGCCCGACGCGAACAGTCCGCCGACCAGCCGCTCTCCGGGGTTCGGCACGTCCACGTAGATCTGGATCTGCCGGGTCGCCGGGTCCGCCGTGGGATTGATGCGGGCGATCTGCCCCGAGACGTGCGACGAGTCGAGCTGCGTGATCGTGAGGCTCACCAGCCGGCCGATCCTGAGCTCCGGGAGCCATTCCGTCGGCACCGACGCCGAGAGCTGCAGCACCCGGGTGTCCACCAGCTCAAAGACCGGCTTGCCGTTATCCACGCGGTCGCCGGCCTGCGCGTAGCGCTTGCTGATCACGCCGGCCGCCGGGGCGGTCAGAGTGGAACTGCGCAGCCGATCGTCGGCGTTCGCCGCCTGCGACTCGGACAGCGACAGCCGCGAGCGCGCGCCCTCCAGGGCCACCAGCGCGTTGTCGCGGTCGCGCTGTGCGATCGCTCCCTCGGAGAACAACGCCACCGCCCGGGCCGACTCCGCCTCCGCCACCCGCACAGCCATTCGTTGCGATTGCACGTCGGCCCGAGCGTATGCGGCGGCCGCCTGCAGCACCTGGTCCTTGAACCGGGCCAGCGGCTGCCCCTGCTGCACGCGGTCACCTTCGTTCACGTACACCTCGAGGAGTTGCTCGGCGAGCGGCGCCCCGACGGTGATCTTGACCTTGGCCTCGAGCGCCCCGCTCAGCGGGATGCCGGCGCGCAGCGTCTGGCGGCGCGCCACCACCACGTCCGTCGCGTTCAGCGTCGCCGTGTTGGATGCAGCGGCCGTCGCCGTGCCGGAGGCGCCACCGGCACTCTTCGCCCCGCACCCCGCCGCACTCATGGCGGCCGCCATCACCAGGACGGTTCCCCACCGATAAGCAGTCATCGAACGCATTTCCTTGTCTGTCCTCTCACGCCTCATGTCTCGCAACCGCTCGCCACTCGCCGTCTCGCAACTCTCCTGCCTACTGCCCTGCCGCTTCCCTGATCCCTGCCCTCACGACCGGCACCGAGTGTCCGAGCGCCCGCTCCAACGCCGCGATCGCCAAGAGATAGTCCCGGGTCGCCTGCGCTTCGTTGACGCTCGCCTGCTCGAGCGCCAGCCGCGCGTCGGACACCTCGATCGCCGTGGCGATGCCGTTGTTGTAGCGCACCGTCGCCAGGTGCTGGGCGCGCGCCGCCTGCCCCACGGTCTCGTGCCGCGCCTGGACCAGCGCCTGGGCCCGCACGATCTCCGCCCGCGCCTGCTCGATCTCGATCTGGACACCCGCCCGGGTCTGCGACAGCTGCGCTTCCGCGCGCGACAGGTCCGCCTGCGCCTGCTGCACCGCGCCGTGCGTCCTGAGCCCGTCGAACAGCGGCACCGACAGCGTGAGCGACGCGCTCCAGTCCTTGCGGAAGTCGCTGATTCCCGTCGGAAAGAGCCCCGACGGATACGCTTCCCCGCCGTAGGAGCTGGTCAGCTTAAGGGACGGATAGTAGTCCCCGTGGTAGACTGTCACCGCCTCCCGCCGGAACGCCACGTTGGCCTCGGCCGCCGCCACCGCCGCCCGGCCGGCCGCGTCCAGGTCCAGCGCCGCGAAGTCCACCTTGGGCAGCGAGTCCGTCGTCTCGGGGAGAGGGCTCACCAGCTCCACGGGCTGGTCCGCGGGGAGGTTGACGAGGCGCCGCACTTCCAGCAGCGCGATGTCGCGACCGTTCCGCGCGGCGATGACCAGCGGCTCCTGATTGGCGGCCTCCACCTGGGCCCGCAGCAGGTCGTAGTCCGCGGAGGAACCGACTTGATGGTTGAGCGTGACCCGGTGCAGCTGGTCGTTCACCTGCACCTGCGACGCCTCGGTGATCGCCACGATCCGCTCGGCGTAGAGCGCGCTCAGGTACGCCTGCTTCACCCGGAAGGTCACGTCCCGCCGCGTCTCGTCCAGCTGCGCCCGCGCCGCCTGCTCGTACGCGTGCGCCCCGCGGATACCGGCCCCGATCTTCCCGCCCTGGAACAGCGTCTGGCTCAGGGTGAGGGTGGCGACGTAGGCGTTCAGCCGGCCGAAGGGCAGGCTCGAGAAGAGCCCCCCGATGCCCCGGATCACCGAGTTCGGGTACTCCTGCTCGAGGTACCGGATCCGACTCGCGAGCGAGGCCGTGGTGTCCGGGCTGAACGGCGCCAGCGTCGGCATCTGCCCCATCGAGCTGAACACCGACGCGAAGGTGCGTGTGTAGACCACCGAGGCCCGGACCTCCGGCAGCGCCGTGGACCAGGCCTGCGTGACCTGCCCCTCAGCCTGCCGCACGCCTGCTTCCGCGATCCGCACATCGTCGCCTGCCGTCAGCGCGCGGTGGATCGCATCGTCCAGGGTCAGCTGAATCGGGGTACTCGCCGGCTGCTGCGCCGCCAGCGCCGCCGGAAGCAGCGCCAGGGCGATGATGGGTGCGATGCGCATGGCCCTACTCCCCGCGGGCAGCGCCCGGCAGACGGATGCCGTCGAACGCGAGCGAAAGCTGCCGCTCGACCGCGTCGTGCAGGGACACCTTGCTGTGCTGGACCTGGTCGTGGTGCGGCCCGCCGCCGACCCACCAGAGCAGCGTGCCCATGAAAACCGACGCCACCACTCCGAACACGGCGTCCGGATCCAGATCGGGCCGGAATTCTCCGCGCGCCTGCCCGTCGCGGATCGCGCTCACCACCCGCTGGTACAGGCCGGTCCGCGAGGCATCGGGCTCCGGGCAGACCATCCGCTCCATGCTCACGCGCACGAGCATCCGCGCCAGCGCACGATCATCGCCGTACGACGCGGCCATGCCGCCGAAGACGGCGAGGATCCGCTCCGCCGCGGTCTGCCCGTGATGAACCGCGTGCTCCTCGGCGCGGGCCATCCACTCCTCGCTCAGCGCCTCGAGCACCGACTCCTTCTTGGGGAAGTAGTTGAAGAAGGTCCCCTTGGCCACGTCCGCGCGCTCGGTGATCTCGTCCACCGTCGTCGCGTCGAAGCCCCTCTCGTGGAACAGTTCGAGAGCCGCGAGCGTGATTCGCCGCCGCGTTTCTTCCTTCTTCCTCTCTCGCCGTCCCTGCACCACCTCGGTCATGGCTGCCGATCCCTTCGTCGAGCAAATTACTAGAGTTTGGTCACTTTCGACCACAGTCTACTAATAGACCTTGGTGAAGTCAATTGCTTACACTACGGTCAGTTTTCCCACCGGGTTTCCCCAAAGCTGCGCAGCCCGCATTTTGGCCGCATGCGCATAGCGATGACGGGTGCCACCGGCTACGTCGGCAGCGCGGTACTCTCGAAGCTTCTGCGGCGCGACCACGAGGTGCGGGCGTTGGCCCGGCAGCCGGAGCGCGCCGAGCGCCTGCGGGATCTCGGCGTCGAACTGGTCGCCGGCGACCTGGGTAGCCGGACCGCGCTCGCCGCCCTCGTGAAGGGTGCGGATGCGGTCGTGCACCTGGTGGGGATCATCGCCGAGACGGCGCTGCAGACCTTCGAGGCCGTCCACGTCCGCGGCACCGAGGCCCTGCTCGACGCCGCCAGGGAGGCCGGCGTCGGGCTGTTCGTGCACATGAGCGCGCTGGGCGCCCGAGGCGATGCGGGCGCCACCCGATACCATCGGACCAAGTGGCGCTCTGAGGAGGCGGTGTGCGGCAGCGGCTTGGCGCACGTCATCGTGCGGCCATCCCTCATCGCCGGGCCGGGCAACGCCCCCATCGGAATGATGGTGAACATGATCCGCTTCTCGCCGGTCGTGCCGGTGATTGGCGACGGCCGCTACGAGATGCAGCCGGTCTGGATCGGGGACGTTGCGGAGGTGGTGGCGCTCGCGCTTGAGCGGCCCGAGATCCGCGGCAGCCTCGACATCGGCGGCGCCGAGCGCCTGACGTACCATCAGATGCTGGACCACCTCGAGGCGGCGCTCGGCGTGCAGCGCCGCCGGGTGCGTGTGCCCGTGGGGATCGCGCGCTTCGCCGCAGGCGCCGGCACGGCATTGCCGAACCTGGCGCCCATCACGCCGGACCAGCTCCAGATGCTGCTCGAAGGCAATACCACGGTGAACAACGCTCTCGAGTCCCGCTTCGGGGTCCGGCCGCGGCCCTTCGCGGAGGTGGCGCGCGAGATCTGCGCGCCGTACGCGACGCGCCCTGCGGTGTCCTAGCGGCGCAACGCGATAGCTGAAGGAAGAAGAACGACCCGGGGGCAGAGCCCCCGGGCCGTGTAGCCGGGCAAAGCCGCCGTCAGACTCTGCGCGCGGCTACTTCCTCGCCGGGCGCGCCGGAGGAGGCTGTCCCCCCGACGTAACGCTCTGCGCGCCGCCCGCATGGTGTCGCCAAGTGCTCAAGAGCCACCGCGTCGCCGGAGGCGTCGCCGCTCGGAGAATAGACCGTGGGCATCAGCTGCGGGTGCGCGAGGTAGCCCCACGCGGCGCCCTCGGACCGGGGAGCGGCGTTCGCCTGTGCCGGCCGCGAAGCCTCCGCCCAGTCCCTGCTGGCACGCCGCATCGCTGCGACCATAGCTCCCACCAGCGCCTCGCCCATGCGTGTCCTTTCACCTCGATTGGATGCGCCTGGGCGGCGGATGGTTGCTTAGCGGCGGAGCCTCCCCGTCCGGGAGGTCGTGACCGTGTCCACCGCGGCCCCGCGCGAGAAGATGACCCGCGTATTGGATGCACCGTACCCGAGGCCGATCGGGTTGAACACCATCGCGGGATTCGAGCAGGTGATCCGGGCCGTGCCGAGGGGATAGGTGGCGACGGTGTCCCAGGCCGCGGGCGTCCGCTGCACCGATACGGCGACGGTGTGCGCCACCGGGTCGAGCTCGAGGCGTGCGAGCCCGCCGCGCGAGATCGCCAACTCGCGTGTCGTCGCATGCGCGGCCGCGAAGCGCTGCACTCCCTCCTCGACGGCGGCCCGGTCGAGCGTGCGGCCCAACGGCGGCACCACCACGGAGGCGACGATGCTCATGATCCCGACCACGGTCGCCAGCTCCGGAAGCGTGAAGCCGCGCCGCCGAATCCGTCTTCCGTCGAGGAGGCGTTCTCCGCGCCGCCCGCACGGCATCGCGCCTGCACCGGAACTACCCGTGCGCACGCGGCGGAGCTTAGCGCCCGGCCTCCGCCTGGGCGCACCAGTCGCTCGCGGCGCGGAGCGATTCTCGGCGGACGCTCTGGTATCGGCCGCCGGGGTGCGCTAGACTCGAGCCATGCACATCCTGGTGCGGCTGTACCTCCGGACGGCCTTCGTCCTCCTCGCGCTCGGGCTGGTGACGGGGCTCTGGCTCGAGTTCCAGCTGACGACCGGCGGCACGATCAGCCACGGGATGATCGTGGCGCACGTGCACCTGCTGCTGGTGGGCTTTCTGGTGATGATGATCGTGGGGACTGCGCTTTGGCTCTTCCCGCGCTCGGGCCGCGGCCAACCGATCGGCCCGTACCCGAACCTGGTGGCCTTCGCGTACGCGCTGCTCACGGCCGGGACGCTGGTGCGCGCGGTGACGGAGTTCTTCGACGTCGCGCTCGACAGCCAGCTGTGGGCCTACGTGCGGCTCGCGGCTGCCACCGCCCAGGTGGCCGGCGTCCTCATCGGCATCGTGGCGCTGTGGGGCCGGGTCCGCGGGGCCGCGATCCCGAAGGTGGCGCCGCCGGATCCATCCTCGTGACGTAGCGTTCTACGCGCCGCCCGCACGGTGCCGCACCCTCCACGAGAGCCACCGAGCCGCCGGCCGCGCCGGTGGTCTAGCCGACGACGCTCCGTCCCACGAGGCGCTTGCGCGTGTAGGGGATCAGGCCGCCCGCGTCCATGATCGCCTGACGCGCCGCGGGCAGGGGCTTGATCCCGAACCGCCGGCCCGAGGTCAGGTTCGTCAGCTCGGTAAGCCCGATCGCGAGGTCGTCGCCTTCCGCGGCGACGAGGTCCGGCACCTCGACGAGCTTGAGCCCCAGGTTGATCGCGTTCTGCAGGAAGATGCGCGCGAAGCTCTTCGCCACGATCACCAGCTCGTGGCCCTTGAGCGCCGAGACCGCCTGCTCCCGCGACGAGCCGCAGCCGAAGTTCTTCCCCGCCACGAGGACGCTCCCCACCGGCACGCCGCCGCTCTTGAGGAGCGCGTTGAACGCCGTCTGGTCGGCGAAGGCGAACTGCGGCGTCTCCGTCGGCAGGACGGTCGCCATGTAGCGGCCGGGGTAGATCTGATCCGTCGAGACGTCGTCATCCAGCGCGAGCACGACCCTGGCCCTGCTCATGCGGCGCCTCCGTCCCTCGGATCGGTGATGACGCCGGTCAACGCGGACGCGGCCGCCACCGCCGGCGAGCAGAGGTAGACCTCCGACGCCGGATTCCCCATCCGTCCCTTGAAGTTGCGGTTCGTGGTGGAGAGCGCGACCTCCCCGTCGCCGAGCGCGCCCTGGTGCACGCCGAGGCAGGGGCCGCACCCGGCGTTCATGACGACCGCTCCCGCCCGCATCAGGTCGCCGACGTAGCCCGCGGCCACCGCCTGCTGGTAGATGCGACCCGATGCGGGGAACACGAGCATCCGCGTGCCGCGCGCAACCTTCTTCCCCTTGACCATACGGGCGGCCATCGCGATGTCGTCCAGCCGGCCGTTGGTGCACGAGCCGATCACCACCTGGTGCACCCTGGTGCCGGCCACGCTCGAAACCGGCCGCACGTTGTCCACGGTGTGCGGGCACGCGATCTGGGGCTCTAGCTTCGACGCATCGAGCTGCACGATGCGCTCGTACGGAGCGTCAGGCTCGGGCGCCATCGGCTCGACGTCGTCGGCGACGCCGGCCTCCTCCCGCAGGTATCGCAGCGTCTCCTCGTCCGCGGGCACGATGCCCGATGTCGCCCCCGCCTCGACCGACATGTTGCACAGCGTCAACCGGCCGGAGGTCGACATCGCCCGGATCGTATCGCCGTGGAACTCCAGCACGTGGAAAGTCGCGCCCCCGGCGCCGAGCTTGCCGACCAGCTGCAGGATCAGGTCCTTCGGCGTCACGAAGTCGGGCAACGCCCCCGTCACCTCGACCTTGATGGTCCCCGGCACCTCGACGGTCATCGCGTATCCCAGCGCCCAGACGCTGGCCATCTCGGTGGCCCCGATGCCGAAGGCGAAGGCGCCGAGCGCCCCGTGGCTGGTGGTGTGTGAGTCGGTGCCCACGACGACGTGGCCCGGCCGCACGTAGCCGTTCTCGGGGAGCACCTGGTGGCAGATGCCGCCCTCGTCGCCCCGGATGTCGTGGAACTTCGTGATCCCCTGCGCCGCCACGAACTCCCGCACCTTCTTCTGGTTCGTCGCGGTCTTGGGGGTCTCCGCCGGCACGCGGTGGTCGAAAACGATGGCGATCTTCGCGGGGTCCCACGGCTTCGGCTCGAGCCCCGTGCCCTGGTAGACCTCGAGGAACTGGTTGATCACGAGCGCGGCGTTCTCGTGGCTCATCGCCAGATCCACCGCGGGCTCGACCACGTCCCCGATCGCCACCATGCGCCGGCCGGTGGCTCTGGCCAGGACCTTCTGCACGACCGTCATGCCCATATCGACGCTCCTCCGCTCTAGACGATGCCCTGCGCCTTGAGCCGCGCGATCTCGGCCGGCCCGTAGCCCAGGCCGGTCAGGATCTCCTCCGTGTGGTCGGAGAGTCGCGGCGGCGGCGCCTCGACCGCCCCGGGCGTCTTCTCGAACTTCGCCGTCAGGTTGAACAGCTTCAGCTCCCCGACGCCTTCCGCGCGCACCGTCTGGATCGCACCGCGGTGCACGATCTGCTCCTGCGCGAGCGCGGCCTCCAACCGAAGGATCGCCCCCGAGGGGACGCCTCGCGCGTTCAGCGCCTCGACCCAGTGCGCGGTCGGCCGCTCGCGGAGCTTCGCCTCCAGCAGGGGCGTCAGCGCCTTTCGATTCTTCTTCCGCGCATCGCGCTTGGCGAAGCGCGCATCGGCCTTGAGCTCCGGGACGCCGAGCGCGTCGGCCACCGCCTCCCACTGCTCCTGCTTGTTCGCCGCGATGTTGATCGCCCCGTCCGCGGTGGCGAAGGTGCCCGAGGGGGCCGCGGTGAAGTTGTCGTTCCCCAGCAGCTGCGGCTGCTGGCCGCCGATCAGCAGGTTCGCGGCGACCCACCCCATCAGCGGCATGATCGAGTCCACCAGCGCGACGTCGATGAACTGCCCTTCGCCCGTGCGCTCGCGGTAGTAGAGCGCCCCCATGATCGCGAAGGCGGCGTTGAGGCCGCCCACGGTGTCGCACACCGGGAAGCCGCAGCGCAGCGGATTGAGCCGCTCGTCGCCGTTGATCGCCATGATCCCCGATAGGCCCTGGATGATCTGGTCGTAGGCGGGTTTGAGCGCGTCGGGCCCCGTCTGCCCGAAGCCGGAGATCGCGCAGTACACGAGGTCCTTCTTCGCCTCCCGCAGCCGCTCGTACGACAACCCCAGCCGCTCCATCACCCCGGGCCGGAAGTTCTCGACGACCACGTCCGCGGTCCGCACGAGCTTGAGGAGGATCTCGCGCGCCTCGCTCTCCTTGAGGTTCAGCGTCACCGACTTCTTGTTCGCGTTCTGCGCGAGGAAGCTCGTCCCCATCAGCCGGTCGTTCAGCTCGGGGACGTTGCCCAGCTTCCGGGCGAGGTCGCCGTCCACCGGGTTCTCGATCTTGATCACCTCGGCGCCCAGCAGCGCGAGGTGCAGCGTGGCGAACGGACCGGACAGCACGTTCGTCAGGTCGAGCACCCGGATGCCGTCCAGCAGCTTCCGGGTCGTCATCTTCCCGCTCCCACCGCCCGCGCGATCGTCCCGGCGCGGTAGACGGTACCCGGCATCTCGCGCCCGAAGAAGCGTGCGACGTCGTTCGCGACCTCGATCAGCGCGTCGAGCTTCACGTCCAACCTCAGTCCCATCCCCTGGAGCATGTGCACGAAGTCCTCGGTGCACGTGTTGCCGCCGGCGATCTTCGTGAACGGGCAGCCGCCGAGCCCCGCGACGGACGATTCGAACGAGGTCACCCCCGCGCCGTATGCCGCCCAGCAGTTGGCCAGCGCGAGCCCGTAGGTGTTGTGGAAGTGGCACGTGGCCTCGATCCCCGGCTCCGTGACCAGCAGCTCGCCGAAGAGATGCTCTACCTGGTCGGGGACGGCGTGCCCCGCCGTGTCCGCGAGGCTCAGTCGGTTGAGCCCGGCGTCGAGGAAGCGGGCGACCAGCTCCATCACCCGCTCTTCCGGCACCGCGCCCTCGTAACCGCACCCGAAGGCGGACTGCACCGAGACCTGCACGTGCATCCCGGCGTCCCGGGCGCGGCAGGCGATGGCGATGATCCGGTCCGTGGCCTCCGCGATCCCCATCTCGGTGTTCTTGCGCGAGTGCGTCTCGCTCGCCGAGACGCCCACGCAGAGCTGCTCGACGCCCGCCGCCAGCGCCCGCTCAAGGCCGCGCTCGTTCAGGACCAGCGCCGAGAGCGTCACGCCCTCCGTCCGCCCCAGCTCCGCGAACAGCCGGTCGGTGTCGGCCATCTGCGGCACCTTCTCCGGGTGCACGAATGAGCCGACCTGCACCACGTCCACCCCGGTCGCGATCAGCGAGCGGATCCAGCGCAGCTTCTGCTCGGTCGGGACGACCTGCCGCTCCATCTGCAGCCCGTCCCGCGGCCCCACCTCGTGGAGAACGATCTTCCGTGCCGAAGTCGCCACGCCCTCAGCCCCTCAGCGCCTGCGCGACGGCCTCGGCCACCTCGAGCGTTGTGCTCGTCCCGCCCATGTCGTAGGTGCGCGCCTTTCCCTCGCGGATCACCGCGGCCACCGCACGCTCCAGGCGCCCGGCCTTCTCCGTCTCGCCCAGCCAGTCGAGCATCATCTTCGCCGCGAGGATGGTCGCGAGCGGATTGACCTTGTACTGGCCCGCGTACTTCGGCGCGGAACCGTGCGACGGCTCGAAGACCGCGAGTTTCTCCCCGATGTTGCCGGAGCACCCGAAGCCCAGCCCGCCCACCATCTGGGCGGCGAGGTCGGAGATGATGTCGCCGTACAGGTTCGGCGCGACCAGCACCTCGTAGCTCTTCGGGTTCTTGAGGAGCCACATGCAGATCGCATCCACGTTCGCCTCGTCCATTGCGATGCCTGGATACGCGGCTGCCACCTTGCGCGCCTCCTCGAGGAAGAGGCCGTCGGTCGCGCGCACCACGTTCGCCTTGTGCACCACCGTGACCTTCTTCCGCCCGTTCTCCCTGGCGAACTCGAACGCGGCGCGCACGATGCGCTCGCTGCCCTTCTTGGTGTTCACCTTGCAGGAGACCGCGTAGGCGTCGGCGGGGAGGTCCTTGAAGGGCGCGAACGGCTTGCTCAGCTTCGCCAGCGCGGCCGACAGCTCGCCGGGCACCGGGCTGAACTCGACCCCGGCGTACAGGTCCTCCGTGTTCTCGCGGAAGATGACGAGGTCGATCCCTTCCTTGAAGTTGAGCGGATTCCCCGCGTACGCCTTGCACGGCCGGAGGCAGACGTAGAGGTCGAACATCTGCCGCATCCGCACGATCGGCGAGCGGTACACCAGCCCCTTTCCCCGCAGCTCCGGCGCCAGCTCCGCCTCCGCGGCCTTCGCCGGCTTGGAGGTGATGGCACCGAACATCGCTGCGTCCACCCGCTGGAGCAGCTCGACGGTCCGCTGCGGGAAGGCGTCGCCCTCCCGACACCAGAATTCCCAGCCGATGTCGCCCTCCGGGTACTCCGCATCCAGCCGCAGCTCGTCCAGAACCAGCCGCGCCGCGTCCATGACGTCCTTGCCGATGCCGTCGCCCGGCAGCCAGGCGATTGTGTACTGAGCCACCGTCACCACTCCAGGAGGGGGATGGGTCCGGGCCCCAGGAAACGCAAGAAACGCGCCGGGGTTTAGGAGGGGGGTCAAACGGCGCAGGGCCGCCACAAAAGGCCAGGGGCCGGCTGCCCGCTCCGGCCCCTCCCTCCCAGGTCAGCTGAACGGCGCGCGGAGCCCGTCTACGGCTTGGGGCGGGCGCGGAACTCCTCGTACAACCGAGTGTGCCGGTCGTTGAAGGGCACCAACTCGCCCCGGATGAAGAGGTACTTCGGACCCATCCGGGCGTCGAGCGGATCGCCGTCGGTCACGATCAGCGTGGCTTCCTTTCCGGGCTCGATGCTCCCCAGCCGGTCCGCCACCCCGAAGATCTGGGCGGCGTTGATGGTGAGTGCCTTGAGAGCGTCGTCGGCCGGGAGGCCGTAGGCCTCGGCGAGCGCCGCGTTGTACGGCAGGTCGCGTGAGCCGTGCGCATCGTTCGTCTGGAAGGCAATCGTGACGCCCGCCTTCGCCAGCACGCCGGGGTTCGCGTAGATCTCGTCGTACGGCTCGTCCGGTCCGACGCCGGTCGTTGTGGGCCCCACGATGACGGGGACGTGCCGCGCCGCCAGCGTGTCGGCGAGCCGCCAGGCCTCGTGCGCGCCGCGCAGGATCACCTTGAGGCCGAAGCTGTCGGCCAGCGCGAGCACGCCCCGGATCTGCTCGGCCGTTTCCACGTCGAAGATCACGGGCTCATCGCCGCGCATGACCGGCACCATGGCTTCCATCCCGAGATCCGTCTTTTGCGATCCCGGCGCGCCGGCCGCGAGTCGGGCCTTGATGTCGGCGTACGCTTTCGCGCTGTTGAGGAATGCTCTGAGCGCCAGCACCTGCCGGTTGGTCTGGTCGCCATCGCTCTGCCGCGCCCGCCGGAAGCGGCCGCCGCCACCGGTGCTCGGGTAGGTCATCACCATCGCGGCAGGCGCCCGCACCGCCATCTCCTGCGGCGTCCATCCCAGCAGATCCAGCAGCGCCGCCTGCCCGCTCACCAGGCCGCCGCGCGGCGAGGTGATGGCGGTAGTCACGCCGTTGCTGCGGGTGACCGGGATGACCTCGGAATTGGGATTCACGGCTATGAGTGCCGCGTCCTGCGGATTGAAATCCCCCAGCTCCTGCTGGTCCTCGCCGCCGGGCACCGAGTTGATCTCGGTGAGGCCGAGGCGGGTGCCGGCGTCGATCATGCCGGGGTAGACGAACAGCCCCGTGCCGTTCAGCACCGAGTCGCCGGGTTGGGGCGCGGCGTCGGCGCCGGCCGCCTCGATCTTGCCGTTGCGGATCACAACGGTGCCCCGCTCGATCCGGGGCCCGGTCACCGGAACGATGGTGACGTTGCGGATCGCCCAGCCGCGCGCGGTCACCGCCGCGCCTGTGGCCGACTGGGCCGGTAGCTGCCCCGCTGCCGCGGCTGAGACCAGCGCCAGGGCGGCGGCCCACCGGAGCGCGCTCACTGTTCCCCCCTTCCCGCGGCGACCGGCCCGCGATGCTGCCGCTGCTCCTTGAGCTGCTGCATCAGGTAGTCCAGGGTCGGCGCGGTGTTGCGGTCGAAGAAGACCCGGCCGTCCACCAGCGTCATCTCGACCCGCGATGCCGGCGCGAACGGATGCCCGCTGAAGATCGCGAGGTCGGCGTCCTTCCCTACGTCGATCGAGCCGACCCGGTTCTCGATACCTAGCATCCGGGCCGGATTCATCGTGATCATCTTCAGCGCGTCCGTCTCGGACACGCCGCCGAAATGCATCGTCTTGGCGGCGTCCTGGTAGAGCCGCCGCGCCCGCTCGTCATCGTCTGAGTTGATCGCCACCGCAACGCCGCGCTGCGTCAGCAGCGCCGCGTTGTAGGGGATCGCGTCGTACGCCTCGAGCTTGTAGCCCCACATGTCGGCGAAGACGGATGCGCCCGTGCCCGCCGCCGCGATCTCGTCCGCGATCTTGTAGCCCTCGAGCACGTGCTCGAAGCTGGCCACGCGGAAGCCGAAGTCGCGGGCCACCCTGAGGAGCATCAGCATCTCGTCCGCGCGGTAGGCGTGTGAGTGCACCAGCCGCCGACCGTCCATGATCTCGACCAGCGCATCAAGCTGGAGATCCCGCCGCGGCGGAATCGGCTCAGCCTGGCCCCGCCGCAGCGCGCGCCGCGCGGCTTCGTACTGCTGCCACTCGGTACGGTAGGCCACGGCCCTGGTGAAGGCGTCGCGGATGACTTCCTCGACCCCCATCCTGGTCTGCGGATAGCGGGGATGGCCTTGAGAGGCCTGGAAGTTGGACTCCTTCGGGTTCTCGCCGAGGGCGAACTTGATGCTCAACGGCGCGCCCTGGAAGAAGAGGCTGTCCACCGGCAGCCCCCACCGCAGCTTCAGCAGAGCGTTCTGGCCGCCGATGGCGTTGGCCGAGCCGTGCAGGACGTGAATCATCGTCACGCCGCCCGCCAGTTGCCAGTAGATCGTCGGCATGTCCTGCTTGATCACGTCGGCCATCCGCACCTCGGCGGTGACCGAATGGGGCATCTCGTTGATCGCTTCCGCGGCGCTGTGCGAGTGCTCGTCGATGATGCCGGGCATCACGTACCGACCCGTGGCGTCGATCACCTGCGCGCCCTCCGGCACCGCGACGTCGGCGCCCACCGCGGCGATCTTGCCCTCCCGGATGACGATCGTGCCGTGGGGGATCGTGCCGTGGCTCACCGTGAGGATCGTAGCGTTGGTGATCGCCACGAGGTGCGCCGCCGGCGGGATCGGCATCGTGAACGGCGCCGGCGGCTGCTGGGCGCACAGCGGCACGGAGGCACAGACGCACAGCAGGACTGCCAGCCACCCGCTGTTCCGTCCGGTCGTCCCGTGCATCCGTGCGTTCGTGCGTTCGTGCGTCTTCATGGAGTCCTCTTCTGGGCCGTGAAGCTCGCCGATCCCATGCCCGGGATATCGGCGGAGCCTCGCATCCGGTTCCCCTCGACGTCGCCGTGGAAGGTGATGGTCATACTCTGGCCGCCCATGGTGAGCGTGGTGCTCCAGCTGACCGAGTTGCCAGCAACCTCGCCGTTGTCCACCGCCGCGCTCCCCATCTCGCTTGTGAGCTGGCCGGTGATGGAGGCGCCGCTCTGGGTCAGGGTCAACGTCGCCTGGTTGGTGCCCTGCGGCGTACTTACCGACAGGTCCCACGTGCCGCCCACGTCGGCCGGCTCGGCGCCCCCTGCCGCGCCACGTCCCCGACCGGCCGGGGCCGCGGGCGGCGCGACGACCTCGTACCGCGCGCCGTCCACGAAGACCGCGCGCACCTTCGCGCTGTCTCCCAGCAGGTCCCCCTCGGTAACCACCAGGTTGGCGATCTTGCCAGGCTCGATGCTGCCGAGCTGCGCCGCCACGCCGGCGATCTCAGCCGGGCGGATAGTGAGCGCCTCCAGCGCCACGTCGCGCGGCAGCCCCGCCTTGATCGCCTTGCGCACGTTGGCCAGGAACTCGGCCGAGTGGAGCGAGCCGCCGGAGCTCAGCGCGAAGCGGATCCCCGCGCTGTTCAGGGCGGCGGCGTTTCCCTCGATGATGGGGCGCGCGGCGCTGTCGGCCTGCGCGCTGTCGCCGGGTGCATGGCGCTCGGTCCAGCGGTATTGCCACCCCGTCACCTCGGGCGCCTTCGGGAAATCCACCGACACCACGACGGGCTGCCCCGTCGCCTTCAGCGCATCGGTCGCGCGGAACCCTTCCGTGGCGCCGACCACCGTCAGCTCGAGGCCGAACTCGCGCCCGATCCGCACAGCGCGGCGGATCTCGTTCTCATTCTTCGCGAAAAAGAAGACGGGGAGATCCCCTTTCACCACCGGGATCAGGGCCGCCAGCTGCTCGTCGTAGGCCGGCCGCTCCATTCCGACCGGGTTGGCGCGGTATCGGTCGAGCAGCAGCGCCTGGTGCTTCGCGTCGTAGAACGCCTGGCGCTCGTACGCGATCACGCCGAGCAGCGTCTCCGGGTAGCGCGCTTGCACGCCCTCGAAGCCGAGGTTCTCGGCCACGGGCGAGCGGATGACGGCCTGCTCCGTGAGACTGTCCCGCAGCGGCACGAGCGCCGAAAGGCCGCGGAAGGCTCCGCGCGCCGGCGCGACCAGCACAGCGGTGATGCCGCCGTCGCGCAGACTCGCGATGTCCGCCGGCGTGGGCTTGATATCGTCCGCAATCATCCGGTCCGGCTGGAGGCCGGCCAGCGTGCCCTCGGCTGTGGCGGGGGTCCCCCCGCCGCCGGCACCGCGGGCGCCCGGCGCCGGAGCAGCGGCGAGGCCGAGCGTGGAGATGAGGTCGATGAGCCCTGGATAGACGGTGCGCCCGTTCAGGTCGAGGACGCGCGCGTCCGCCGGCGGCACCACGTCGGCGCCGATGGCCTGGATCAACCCATCGCGCACCACGATGGTGCCGTGCTCGATCACGCCCTTCGTGACGGTCTCGATGCGGGCGTTGGTCAGCGCCCAGGTGCCTTCCTGGGCCCTGCAGGGTGCGGAGAAGAGGGCGACGAGGAGGAAGACGCCGGTCGAGACCGGCAGTGCCATTCGCATAGGGTGCTCCGCGGAAACGTGCCAACCGGTAGACGACGGGGAAACGACAGCCCGGCCATCGTACGGGCCGCCTCGGGCCGCGTCAAGACGCGGGGACAACCATCTTGTACGCGCGCAAGCCCGTCCGTGTTGGACCCCTCCTTGCGGAGCGCGCGGCGGCGGGATATGAAATCTGGGCCACATGAGCGACCCCCTCTTGACGCTCCGCGAGTACGCGAAGCTGGCGCCCTGGAACATCAGGGATCTCGCGGCGTTGTCGGGGGGAATCCTGGACGCGTCGGGCGTTACACCGATCAACGCCGCCGCACAGAGCCGGCCGTCCGACCGCACCATCCGCTTCTACGTCACGCGCCATCTGATGAGCCCGCCCGAGGGGCGCGGCACGGCGGCGACCTACAACTATCGCCACCTGCTTCAGCTCCTGTCGATCAAGCTGCGGCAGATGGAGGGCGCGACGCTGGCCACGATCACCAAGGACATCACGGAAGCCCCGGGCGACGTGCTCGAGAAGCGGGTGGCGTCCGCGCTGGGCACGCTGCCGTCGCCCGAGGAGCTGGACTTCCGCGGCCACGTGGCGCCCCGCGGACGGGTCGCCCGCGCCGTCAACCAGCGCGCCGCGTCGAACGGCGGCCAGGAGGGATCCACCGCGCCGGCGGGAGCGTGGTACCGCATGGCGCTCGACGACGGGGCGGAGGTCTCCCTGCGGCAAGACCACCCGGCGGCGCGCACGGCGGCCCAGCGGCAGCGGCTGGCCGACCGCATCGCCCGGGTGGTGCGAGAGTTGTCGGCCGAGCCGGTCTCGTAGCCCCGCATGCGGCTGCGCTGGCGGCTCCCCGTCGTCCTGACCGCGTGCGTCGTCGCCGCGCAGTTCTTCCCTCTCTCTCCGCTGGTTGATGTCGTGACTTGGACCGCGCCCCGATCGGCGCGGCTCTCGTATCCCGTCGCGCACGTCGTCTTCGCCCCGTTCACGCTGCTGGCCGACTGGCTCAATGGCGGCTCGCGCCGCGACCTCATCGGCTTCGGCGTATGGGCGGTAGTGACCTACGTGCTGGTGCGGCTCGCCGTGAGCGGCGTGCCCCCGGCTCGCCGTGCGCTGCGTGAGACGGCGTATGCCGCCGTGCTCGTCCTGGGGTTGGCGGCGTTCGTCGCGTGGGGCTACTGGATGCAGCGGCCGATCCCCAGACTGGTGGCCTCCGACCCCGACGCGCTCGTCCTCGACGTCCACTCACACACCGCGCTCTCGCACGACGGCCGCCCTGGCTTCGGCGCCGCGCAGAACGCGGAGTGGCACGCGCGGGCGGGATTCGACGTCGCGTTCCTCACCGATCACAATGTTTTCGGCGCCGTGATGGTCTGGCGCCGCGAGTCGGCCGGCCGACGGCCGCGGCTCCTGGACGGCGAGGAGGTGTCGCTTTCCGGCATTCACCTCCTGACCCTCGGCATCAGCGCCGTGGTCCCGCACCAGCCCTACGACGCCTCCTGGGACTCGACCGGAGCCCTGATCCGGCGCCTGCACGCCGACTCCATCTTCCTCGTGCCCACCCTTCCGGAGGACTGGCGGAACCACACCGGCGCCGAGTTCGGGCAACTCAGTGAATGGGGCGTGGACGGGTTCGAGATCTGGACCACGTCGCCGCAGGCGATGGACCTTCCGCCCTCGGCACGGCGCACAGTCATCTCGTGGTCGCGGCTGGAGAACCGCCCCATGTTCGGCTCGACCGACATGCACGGGTATGGCAACGCGGCGACGGTGTGGAACGTGGTGCGGCTGCCGGGGTGGCGCGCGCTCGGCGACAGCACTTTGACGCGCGCGCTCATCGGACACTGGCGCGCCGGCGGCGTCGCGTCGAATCAGGTCGTGGCGCTGCACCGCTGGCTCCCGGAAACGCGGCTCGGCTCGGCCTTCAGCGTGCCCGTGAACCTGGTCCTGCTGCTGCGCACCGCCTCCCGCCCGCACGGGGTCCTGCTGCTCGGATGGATCTGGCTGATCGCGCTCGCGGCCTCCCGCCGCGGTGGCGCACCGGCGAATCTCAGCTCGGTTTCGGACAGCCCGCCGCCGACACCCGGATCGTGACGGGATCGGCCCCGCCCGCCACGTCGAGCGGGGTCCAGCCGTCGTCCTGCGGCACCAGATCGTAATACTGCATCACGTTGGGCCGGATCACTTCCGCGCAGGACCCTCGCACCAGCCAGGCGAACCGCAGCTCGAGGCGCACCACACGCCTGGGGGCCAGGATGAGCGTGGCGGCCCGGTCGGCCGGCCGGTAGGCCAAGCTGAGCGAATCCGCGCCGATCCTCCAGCCGTCGAGCCGCCAGATCTGATCGTCGGCGATCCCGTCGACGTGTGGCGCGATCTCGATCGCGTCGAGGTGCTCATCCACGCCGAACAGCCCCCGCGCGAGCAGATCGAGGTAAGCGCCCGCCGAGAACATGAAGAGCCCGTTGTTGTCGCCGCGCTCCCCGGGCCGGCCGTAGTTGACGCGGACGATCCGCGTACTCTCCCGGTCGAGCCGCTGCCACGCCTCGCGGCGCTGGGCCTGCGTACCGAAGCGGAACGCGGCTTCGAGCGCCTTGAAGTCGAGGATGTGCCAGTCCCATCCCGTCCAGTACCCGCGCATGTCAAACCAGCTGTCGTCGCTCGGCACCGCGAAGAACCCCTGGTTCTTCGCGTCCCACCAGTCGGACGCGAGCAGTCGCCGGACCATCGCTCCGCTGATCGCCGTATCGGCGACGCCATCGAAGACGAGCGCGTCCACCGGCTGGAGATGGTAATGGTCCCAGCTTCTGGCGCTGTCGGCCATCGCGTGGTAGGTGAACCACCCCATCTGCGGCCGGTACAGCATCGGCAGCGCCGCGCGGATCCGGCTCGCGGCGGCTCGCCACGCCGCGGCGCTGTCGCCCAGCGCCATCACGTTGAACCGCAACGCCGCCTCGTCCTCCAGCTCCGCGAGCCGGTCGAGGGCGTACGCGGCCAGCGCGTTCACGTACGGATCCTCGGTGCGGTACGGCTGATCGCGCGGATCCAGCGGCGACATCTCGGAGTACGTCGCGTAGCTCATCCCTTCGACCAGCCCATTCCCGTTCCGGTCGGTCGCCAGCACGAAGTGCGCGATGTGCCGGAGATTCCGCAGCTCGCTCCCCAGCCACGCCGTGTCCTGGGTCGCGCGGTAGCAGGCGTATCCCTTGAGGATCTCGTACGGGTCCTTGTCCCCCATCCAGCGGCCGCCCCAGTCGTCGGTCCAGACGTAGCGGCCGCCGGCACCGAGCCGGTTCCAGATCTCGTGGCGCTGCGCGCCGGACGGATCGGCGAACTGCTTCATCAGCGCGTACTCGGAGCAGACCACCTCCGGATCGCCCAGCTGGAGCGCAGTGGTGGTGCCGTACCACCCGTCGCGGTCGAACGCGGCGAGGAAGGTGTACGAGCCGGCGGGGATGTTGCGGAACCTCGCAATGCGGTCGTAGCGCAGCATCGGACCGGCGGCGCGGAGAATGTGCGCGAGCACGTTCGCGACGTCGGCCGACGGCGTGGCCACCCGCGGGCCGACGGGTGCCGGCGGCAGCGTCCGCCCTTCCAGCGCCGCCGCGACCGCACTCGCCGCGGCGTCCTCGCTGTCGCCCGACCCGAAGACCACCTCGGCGTGCATCCCGCCGTCTGCGTCGCGCGTCGGCTCCAGGGCCAGCACCAACCGCCCGAGCGCGCGCCGTTCGCGGCCCACGGACTGGCCGAACTGCTGTGTCACGACGATCGAGGTCTGCTCGACGCGGATCGCCGCCTGGGTGCCGCGCCCCGGCGCGATGGCGATGACCGTGTTGGCGATCGTGGAGTCCCGCAGGAACGCCACGTGCCGCTCGTCGTCCACCGTGATCCGGTCGCGCACGCCGTAGCCGACCGAGCGCCAGCGATGCTCGTAGAGATCCGCCGGGTCGATCGTCACCAGCACCGCCCGGTTCAGCGGCCAGCGCGGTGCCGAGATCTCCAGCCGGCCGGCGGCCGCGCCCGGAACCCCCTGCGGCTCGATCTGCAGCGGTGCACCGAGCGCCGAGTCCGCGATCAGGAGCGTCACCCGCCCGTCGGAGCCGAAGCGCACGCTGTCGGGGAACGGCGCGCTCTCCGGCTGCCGCGCCCCCGGCTGGATCCCCTCGACCCGCACCCACCCGGTGAACGTGACCGGGTTGATGGTGAGATCCCGCAGCACCACCCCGCCCGCCGCGGTGTCCACCGCGACCCAGAACTGGAAGTGCGGCAGGAGCACGGCCGTCGGCCGGAAAGCAGGCACCCCGACCACCGTGATGTCCTGCGGGGCCTGGGCGCTCAGGGCGGGGACGCACGGACGCACGGACGCACAGGCGCACAGCAGAAAGACGGCGACCTTGCCTGCACCGGCCCTCTCACGGCTGGCAACCGCTGTGCGACTTGCCGTCCGGCAACTCACCTGGCCACCGCTTTCTGTCGTCGGGTTACCTGAACAGGATAGCGACCCCGCACCTCCCTTGCCAGCATCCGGCGCGCACGGCACATTCGCTGGAACCCTCCCGGAGACCCGAGTGCCATGGGCATCATCCTGTTCCTCGTCATCGTCGTGGTCCTCATCCTCTGGCTCGTCGGCGCCTATAATGGCCTGATCGCGCTCAAGAACCAGACGGTCAACGCGTGGAAGCAGATAGACGTGCAGCTCAAGCGGCGGCACGACCTGATTCCCAATCTGGTCAACACGGTCAAGGGGTCGATGAACTTCGAGAAGGACACCCTCGACGCGGTGGTCAGCGCCCGGTCGCGGGCGATGCAGAGCGGCGCCGAGGGTGGCGTGAAGGAGACGGCTGCGGCGGAGACCGCGCTGACCGGTGCCCTGGGCAAGTTGTTCGTCGTGATGGAGCGCTACCCGGACCTCAAGTCGTCGCAGAACGTGCGCGACCTGCAGGAAGAGCTGTCGAGCACCGAGAACAAGATCGCGTTCGCGCGGCAGTTCTATAACGATGTCGCGACCGGCTACAACACCAGACAGCAGCAGTTCCCCACCAACCTGGTGGCGGGGCTCGCCAAGGCCGAAATCGCCGAGCTGTGGGAGATCGAGGACAAGGCGGAGCGCGCGGTGCCGACGGTGGATCTCTCGCTGCAGAAGCCGCAAGGGTGACCGCAGGGCTGAATCTCTTCGAGCAGCAGGCGCGGAACCGCCGCCTGACGGTGGCGTGGATGGCGCTGTTCATCCTCTTCTTCGCCTGGCTGGGCTTCGGGGGCGACCTCGCGCTGTATCTCGCGGCGGCCGCGCGCACCGAGGGCCAGGTGCCCTACCACTTCCCGTGGATCGGCGGCGTCGTCACGGTCGTCGCGGCGATCACCACCTGGGTGTCGTGGCGGAAGGGGCCGCAGCAAGTGCTCTGGTCCACCGGCGCGCGGGAGGTCACGACGCCGCAGTCGTTCGAGGAGAAGCAGTTCGTGGACGTGGTGGAGGAGATGGCCGTCGCGACGGGTCTGCCGAAGCCGAAGGTCTACGTCATCGACGACCCGGACCCCAACGCCTTTGCCACGGGGCGCGATCCGCCGTCGGCCTGCATCGCCGCCACGACGGGGCTCCTGGCCATCCTCAACCGCGAGGAGCTGCAGGCGGTCGTAGCGCACGAGATGGGACACGTCCGGAACTTCGACGTTCGGCTCATGACCCTCATCGCCGCGCTGGTCGGCGTGATCGTCGTGCTGTCGAACGGAATGGGACGACTGCTGCGCGGCGGCGGCGGGCGCGGCCTCGGCCTGCTCGGCGGCCGAGGGCGCAAAGCGAGCGGCCCGCTGCTGATCGCCGCGGCGATCGTCTTCGTCCTGTGGGTGATCACACTGATCCTGGCGCCGTTCATCTCCCGCGTCATGGCGATGGCGGTGTCGCGGGACCGCGAATACCTCGCGGACGCCACGGGCGCCGAGCTCACGCGCAACCCGGGGGCCCTGGCCTCAGCCCTCGAGAAGATCGAGACGCACGAAGCGCCGACCACGCACATCAAAGAGGGCGCGGCGCACCTCTGCATCGCCGACCCGCTGGGCCGGGACGTCAACAGCAGGGAGGGGCGGCTGGCCGACCTGCTCGCCACCCACCCGCCCATGGCGATGCGGATCACGCGGCTCAAGGGGATGGCCTTCCAGCAGATGAAGGCGGCAGGACAGCTGCCGACGGCCTGACGCGGCACGGCGTGGCGCGATGACGCTGCTGGATTGGCTGCTCGTCGCGGCCGCACTCGCCGTGGCCGGCCTCACGCTCTGGCTCACCCGCTCGACCACTGCCGCCTTCCGCGCCCGCATCCGGCGCTCGGCGCGCAGGGCCCTGCGCGACTTCCAGGCTCGGATCACGCGCTTCAAGCTCGTTTCCCGCCGCGCCATTCACGACGAGCTGATCCTCGATCCTGTCGTGGTGGCGGCCATGCGGGAGCACCGCCGCGAGCACCGGCTCACCGAGCTGGAGGTGCGGGTCCGGGTCGAGCAGTACATCGACGAGATCCTGCCGTTCTTCAACGTGCTGTCGTACTACCGCCTCGGCTACAACCTCGCGAAGCTCACGCTGAACCTGCTGTACAAGGTCACGGTGGATTACCAGGACGAGGCGGCGCTGGAGCGCATCCCGCGCAAGGACGTCGTGGTCTACCTGATGAACCACCGCTCCAACGCGGACTACGTGGTCGTCGCCTACGTCTTGGCGCGGGGCGTCGCGGTGAGCTACGCCGTGGGCGAGTGGGCGCGGATCTGGCCGCTCGAGACGATCTTCAAGTCGTTCGGGTCCTACTTCGTGCGGCGCCGCTACCGGGAGCCGCTTTACCACGCGGTACTCGAGCGCTACGTGCAGCTCATGACCCGCCACGGCGTCACTCAGGGCCTCTTCCCCGAGGGTGGCCTGTCGCGCGATGGGAAGTTCCGGTCGGCCAAGATCGGCTTGCTCGACTACATCGTTGGAACGCTGCGCGACCGTTCCTTCGACCGCGACATCTGGTTCGTCCCCGTCGCCCTCAACTACGACCGCACGCTCGAAGACCGGGCCCTGATCCAGGAGTGCCTCGACCCGGAACTGCGGCTGTCGCGGCCGAGACAGCTCTGGAGCGTGGCGGAGTACATGGGTCTCAACACCGTGCGCCTCTTCACCGGGCGCCTCAAGCGCTACGGCCGCGCGGCCGTGAACTTCGGCACGCCGACGTCGCTCCGGACGTGGCTGGCCGCGCAGGCCACCGACGTGCTCGCTCTGCCCCGCGAAGAGCGGCTGCCCCACATCCAGCGCCTCGCCGACGACGTCATGGACGGCGTCCGCGCCGTCGTCCCCGTGACGGCCGTGGCTCTCGCCTCCGCCGCCCTCCTCTCCTTCGAGCGGCACGTCGTCCCGCTGAACGAGCTGCTGGGGAGGATGCGCGAGATCCGCGACCAGCTCCTCGAGACCAACGCCAAGGTGATCCGGGCGGACCGCGACATCGCCGAAACGTGGGGCCGCGCGCGACGGATGTTCCGGCTGCGGCGCATCGTCGTGGCGACCGGGGCGTCGGTGGCAGTGATGCCGCGCCAGCGTCCGCTCCTGGAGTACTACGCCAACTCCATCGCGCATCTCCTGCCGGCCAGGCCGGAGGCACCACACCGCATGACACCCGCGGACGACCGAGACGAGACCCTGCACCGGTTGAGAGAGCCGAAGAACGCACCTTAGGCGGTGCCAGGTGCCGGGTGTCAGGGAGTGCGTCGGCCCCCGACCCCTGACACCAGACCCCCGACACCCCATTATTCCCCCGTGCCCCAGACTCCCGTTCTGCTTCCCCAGCTTTCTATCGGCGCCCGCGTCGAGGACACCCTCCTCGTCTACGAGGTCGAGCAGCGCACTCAGAGCGACGGCAGCCCGTTCGTCATCCTGACGCTCGGGAACAGCAGTGGCCGCGTGAAGACCGCGCCGTTCTGGTCGTCCGAGGTGCACAAGGTCGAGGGGGTCGAGAAGGGCGCGGTCGTGAGCGTCATCGGCGACGTGGGCGAGTACCGGGGCGAGCGCCAGCTCAAGGTCAGCTCGATCCGCTCCGTCCCCCGGGAGATGGTGGACTGGGCACGGCTCCTCCCTTCGGTCGGCGACGTCGCCCCGTGGTGGGCAACGGTGGACAAGTGGATCGCCGACATGTCCGACGGGCCGTGGCGGCGGACGGTCGCCCTCTTCTACGGGGACCGCGACTTCCGGTCCCGCTACGAGCGCTGCCCCGCTTCGCTCACGAACCACCACGCGGAGCTCGGTGGGCTCCTCAAGCACACGGTCGAGGTGGGCGCAATCGCGAAGACGATGGCCAAGGCCGCGGGTGCGACCTGGGATCTGGTCCTGGCGGGTGTGCTCCTGCACGACATCGGCAAGCTCGAGGCCTACGCGTGGGACGGGCCGTTCGCAATGACGGAGGCCGGCAGCCTCATGGGGCACGTGGTGCTCGGCTCGGTGATGCTCGATCGCAGGCTCGACGAGGAGGAGCAGCCGCCGCTCGGCGACGGGGAGCGCCTGGTGCTGCAGCACCTGATCCTGTCGCACCACGGCGAGCTGGAATTCGGCAGCCCCGTGCGGCCGATGACGCTCGAAGCCGAGATCCTGCATCTGGCCGACCACGCGTCGGCGTCCACCGCGAACCTCGCGACCGCCCTTCAGGAGAGCGCCAACTTCGGCGAGGGAGAGACCGTCTCCAAGCCGATCTGGAGCCTCGACCGGCGGCGCGTCTACCGGGGCCAGCCCTGAGATGGCGGTGGCCGAGCCGCGGCTGGGGCGGGTGCTGTATGCGCCGGAGGCGATCGCCGCGCGCGTGGCCGAGATCGCGGCGGAGCTGAACCGGCAGTTCGCCGGCCGGCCGGCGGTCGTGGTCGCCGTCCTCAAGGGCGCGACGGTCTTCCTCGCCGACCTGCTGCGGGACCTCACCTTTCCCCTCGCCGTAGACTTCGTGCGGATCGCGTCGTATGGAACCGGCACGCGCCCGGGTGAGATACGCTTCATCAAGGACGTCGAGCTGCCGCTGGAAGGCCGCGACGTGATCGTCGTGGACGACATCGTGGACACGGGCGGCACGCTCGCACGTCTCAAGCAGGCGATCGAGGCGCATCGTCCGGCCTCGATCACCACGGTCGCACTGCTCCGGCGCGCGCCGAAGCGGCGGCTCCCCCCGACCCTGGATCTGGTGGGCTTCGAGCTGGAGAACGACGAGTTCGTGGCCGGCTACGGCATCGACTGCGCGGAGCGGTTCCGCGAGCTCCGGGCGATCCACGCCGTGGCCCGGACGTAGGCGGCGATGGCCGAGCGCGCGCAGCGCGCCACCGAGGAGTTCGGCGACCGCGCCGAGGCGCTGGCCGTCTTCCTCGGCGCCGCCGGAGCGGCCCCCCGCCTCATCACGCTCGACGACAGCGCGGGCTGCCCCCTCTACCACGCCCTCGCCGCGCTCCAGTGGACCGGCGAGACCGGGCTCTTCCAGCTCTCTGACCGCCTGCACGCCGTCTGGTTCGCGGCGGAGACCGGCGTCGCGGTCATCGAGCGGACGGTGGACGGCAAGCCGGCCTACCGCTTCCTGGGCCCCAGGATCGAGGCGCCGCAGAAGGCGCCGGTGGACGGAGCCCCCGTCGTGGACGAGATGTACGTCCTCGGCTACGAGTTCGAGTCCCGGTGGAACGCCATCGCCCACTTCCTCGTGACCACCCAGGGACGCGGCGCCCTGATGTCGCTGTTCGCGCCGCGCGCCCCGGAGCTCGACCACGTCCGGCGGTGGCTGCTCGAGTTGTTCCAGGGGCCGGTCCCCGAGGGCGCCGATCACCTGCACGCCGCCTGGTTCGCCACGACCGGCGCGGGGTTCCTCTTCCCGCCCACCACCATGGGCGGCGAGCGCACACGCGGATGGTCCTACGTGGAGCTCGGCAGGAGCAGCGAAGACTAGGGCAACGGCGTTGCCGCGTCGCAGTGTTCGCAGGGGACAAAAGAGCGACGGCCCGCCTGGGTCTCCCCAGTCGGGCCGTCGCCGAAGCAGCTACCCGGAGCCGAGAGATTGCTCTCCCGTTTTTCTTCCTACGGCCACCGGTTGTCTGTTGTCAGGGTCCCGGTAGGGCCGCCTGAAGCTCCGGCTTCCATCCCCACGCGACGTGCCCGCCACATGGTTCACTGCTCCGAGCGCTTCGAGTCCGGCCGGATCGCGTACCGACCTCTCGCACTGCACCCCGCTGCGCCACGGCGAGGTGGATGAAGCGCGCGATTGGCTTCACCTACCCGAGTCGGTGGGTGCCCTGGGATCATCGGACGCCTGTGCCCTTGTTTGCATCGGCGCCCTCCCCCAAGCTGCCGCTCGGGCCCATCAGCAGGCGTAGACCAAGCGGAGCCCGATCCCTTCCCCGCTGACGATGGTCGGCAATATAGGGCCGTCTCAACATCGTGCAAGTGCCGGATTTGCTTCGGGTTACACCACTTCAATGTGCGCTGGCTGTGGATTCCAAGGCCCCGGTTTCGAAGGGGTTCCCGCGACTTTCCCCAGAATGTCGAGATGTGGATTGACATCCCGTGTGGAGCTTTCGCGCTTGCTCCGGCCCGCGCCGGCTGCTAGGGTAGGCCGCCTGACTCACCTCAACGACGGAATGGAACCGTGAAACGCCAGCTTCTGTTTGGTTGCGCCATCGCGCTGAGCGCCACGAGCCCGCTCGCGGCCCAGCGCTCCCCGCTCCCCGACGCGCGCGTTGCCGCGCTGGTACGCGCCGACGCCATCTGGGCTCCGCTGAAGTTCCTCGCCAGCGACCTGCTCGAGGGCCGCGGCACGGGCCAGCGCGGCGGCGACCTCGCCATGGCCTACATCGCATCGCAGTTCATGGAGATGGGCCTGGAGCCGGCCGGCGACAGCGGGACCTACTACCAGCATGTGCCGATCGTCTCGTTGAACCCGTCGCCGACGCTGTCGATTTCGGGAGGCGCGCCGGCGCGCGATCTCCGCTATCGCGACGATTACGTGGCATGGGCGGAGCGTTCCGACACCCTGGTGCAGGTGAACGCCGAAGTAGTGTTCGTCGGCTACGGGATCACCGCGCCCGAATGGCAGTGGGACGACTACAAGGGGATGGATGTGCGCGGGAAGATCCTGATGATGCTCGTGAACGATCCGGGCATCGGCGATCCCACGATCTTCCGCGGAAAGACGCTGACCTACTACGGCCGCTGGACGTACAAGATCGAGGAGGCCGCGCGGCACGGCGCCGCCGGCCTTCTGCTCGTGCACAACGACTCGATGGCCACGTACGGCTGGAATACGGTGAGGAACTCGTGGACGGGCGAGCAGGTGCGCCTGGACAACCCGCCGACGCCGCTCCAGTTCGCCGGCTGGCTGACAGAGGGCGCTGCAACCGAGCTGCTCCGCGCGCGCTCCCTCGATCTAGCGCAGCTGATCTCGGCCGCGGGGCACCGTGATTTTCGGCCCGTGGCGACCGGCCTTCAACTCAGCATGACGGTCCGCTCCTCCCTCAAGCGGATGTCCACGGCGAACGTGCTCGGCCGGCTGCCGGGCCGCGATCCGAAGCTCAAGGACGAGGTGGTGTTCGTCAGCGCACACTGGGATCACTTCGGTATCGGCCAGCCGGTGAACGGTGATTCGATCCGGAACGGTGCGGTGGACAACGCGTCCGGCGTGGCGACGATGCTCGCCATCGCCGACGCGTTCACGCGCAGCGGCCTCAGGCCCAGGCGGTCGCTGGTCTTCGTGGGCATGGCCCTCGAGGAGTCCGGCCTGCTCGGATCGGCGTGGCTCGCTGCGCACCCGCCGGTGCCGCTCGCCCGCGTGGCGGCCGATCTCAACCTCGACGTGACGAACCTGTTCGGCGCCACCCGCGACATCTCGGCGGTCGGGGCCGACCAGTCCACGCTCGGGCGCGTCTTCGACGCGGCCGCGCGCGCCGAGCACCTTCGGGGCATCGTGGATTCGGTGGCGCTGAGCCACGGGTCGTTCTTCCGGGCGGACCACTTCTCGTTCGCCAAGGCCGGCGTCCCCGCCCTGACGCCGGGAGGGGGCGATGACTTTGTCGGCAAGCCTGCGGGATGGGGGAAGCAGCAGAAGGAGATCTACAACCGGGAGCGGTACCACCAACCGGCCGACAACCTGCTCCCCTGGTACACCGTGGACGGCTCCGTCCAGCAGGCGCGCGTGCTGGCGCGGGTGGCGTGGGCTGTCGCGGAGTCGGCCGCCCAGCCCACCTGGTATCCGACGTCGGAGTTCGCGGCGGCAGGGCGGCAAAGGGTGGGGCAGTAGAGCCAGGTGTCGGGTGTCAGGTGTCGGGGTCGGAGCGTGCTACGCCTCCCCGACACCCGACACCCAGCACCTAGTCGTTCACTCTCCCGGTGCCGCCCCCGCATACGGCGCGTTCCGCTGCAGTCCCGGCGGGACCGCAATGCGCCGCGAGGGCGGGAGGATGGCGTTCAGCGCGTTCACGAACGCCCGGTCGCGTTCGTGCACTTCGCGCACCTCATCGTAGAAGTCGCTGTAGAAGTGTTGCGCGGCCGTCCGGTACTGATCCCCCCACGGCGTCCAGCGATCAGGCGCGGCGATCATACTCGCCACGTTGTCACACTCGGCGACCGCCTGGCTCGCCGCGAAGGCCGTGTCGAGACCCGCCGCCGCGTTCTGCAGGGCGGGATTGGCGGGCAAGGTGCGCCGCAGTGTCTCCACCGCCGAAACGAAGGTCGTCAGGTCCCAGTAGACGTTCCGGCAGCGCGCCCAGCGGTCGCGCTCCCGCTGCGAGAGATCGGTTGGATTGCTGGCGCCTTCCATCGGCTGGCCCGACGTGTTCCGGAAGATGTCCACCAGCGTCACGATCGCCGAGTCGAGGAGGCGGCCGAAACGCGCCGCGTAGTCGAGCGCGGCATCGGACGTGGTTCCGCCGTAAGGCGGCATTGCGAGGCCGGCCGTGAAGGCCGACGCGGCGGGCGCCACGGGATGGGCCGCCTGTGGCGTCACCTGCGCGGCGCTCGGCGCGGCCGATGGCTGCGCGGCCCGCTGGATCGCCGGCGCCGCGGGTGGCGTGGCCGCGGGTCCGGGCTGCGTCGCAGGTGCGGTGGATCGGGCCTGCGTCGCCGGGCGGAAGACCTTGCCGGCGGATTTCGATCCTGTGGGTGACGTCGCCTGGGCCTGTGACGGGGGCTGCGCGACAGTCGGAGGCGGCTTCTGCGCTGCCAGAGGCGCGGTGCCGGCGGCGGCGATGATCGCGAGCAGCAGGATGCGGCGGGCCATGGTCTCCCCTCGTGCAACCACGTGATCGGGAGACTAAACCCCGATCCGGGGATACGCTAGCTCGCCTGCGCCCCGACTCCGGTGACCGAGGTCACGTCGCGGGGAACTGCTCCGCGTCCACGACCCGCACACCGACGCTGGCCTCGCCCATGCGGCACGTGAGGGGAGCGTCCGCCAGATCCGGGATACCGAGCTCGCGGCGCAGCCACTCGACCGGCGCGACGCAGCTCCCGCCGCCCGCCGCTCTCTTGCGCGTAACGCCCGCAAGGACGAGTCGTGTGCGCGCCCGCGCGGCCGCGAGGAAGAGGCGCCGCCGCGCTAGGGCATCGCGCGCCGCGGCCGCGCGCTGCGCCAGCAGCAGCGACGAGAACGGCCAGACCCGCCGCCCGCCGTCGTCCTCGGGCCAGACCACGGCCAAACCGCTCGCGGAGTCCACCCAGGCGCGGCGCGGCGCCGGCCCGCCGAGCGGCTCGTCCAATCCCGCCACAAAGACCGTGGACCACTCCAGCCCCTGGCACTCCTCCACGGTGCGGACGTCCGCGAGAGCGCTCACACCCTCGGCCTCGAGCGCTGCGGTGACCGGACCACGCGCGGCTTCGCCCTGCACGAGCACTGCCGCATCGCCGTCCCGGCCCGCGCCGTGCGTCCAGCGCACGCCGGCCGCGAGCGCCGCCGCCTCGCGTCGCCGCGCGTCCGCGATCGGCTCGGGGTGCTCGCCCCCGTCGGGGCGTGCGTGGGCCCGCCGCCGGACGAGCCACAGTTCCACCGGCGCGGCCGCCGACGGATCCGATTCGAGCCGCGCGATCGCGGGCGCGTACCCGCCCGGCTCGCTGGCAGGCCACAGCCGGGACCCGAGCGCGTTGATGAACCGTCCGACCCCGGCCCCAAAGCGCGGGGCCTCGAGCAGCACGACGGCGCGTCCCGCCTCGCGCAGGAGCGAGCGGAACTGCGCGTCGCTCCCCGAGCGCCAGGCGGCTGCCCGCTGGTCGCCTGTCACGAACAGGGAGGCAGGCGACAACATCCGGCGCAGGCGCACCATCTCGCCGCTCGACAGATCGTGCGCATCGTCCACGACGACATGGCGCACGCCGCCAACGAGCGCGAGGTCGGAACTTCCGCTCGCCCAGGCGTCGTCCGCTCTCGCCTGCGCCGCAGCGCCGAGCTCGCGGACCAGCGCCTCGGCAGTCTCCCACAACCGCCGCCGCGCGAGAGCCGCCACCGCCTCGCGCCGCGCGGCCTCGGTCAAGTCGATCCCCGCGACATCCACCAAACCGCGCAGCCGCTCGAGGTCGGCCCGGCCCGAGGCCGCCGTCCGCATCGCGCGATCCACGGCCGAACGCAGGTCGCGCGACCGCTGAGCGACGTCGCCGGCGCGCCTCAGCTGCCTGCCCAGATCGCCGATCCACCCCGGCTCTCCCTCGAGCATCCGCAGGTGCCGGAGGGACTCGACCTGCGCAAACCGCACCGACTCCTCGACCAACGCGACGCCACGCCGCAGCCAGTCGCCGCCGCCTCCCGCGCCGTCGTGCGGTTCCCCGCCGCGCGAGACCAGGCGCATCGTCTCCAGGAGGAGATCGCGCGCCTCCTCCGGGTGCCTCGCGAGCCCGAGAGCCGCTGTGAGCTGTAAGGCGACGGCCGACACGCGCCGCACCGTCTCCACCGGCCAGGCGCTCACCGGGAGAGGAACCTCGGCATCGCGGGCGGCCGCACCGGCGCCGAGCGCCGTCGCGCTCACCACGCACGCCGCCGTCCGCTCGACCACCGACTCGGCGCAGCCCGCGGCTGCGAGCGAGCGCGCGAGGCGCTGGCGGAACGGCCGGACCTTTGCGTCGCTGGTCACGAGCGCCAGGAGCCACACGGCGTCCTGCCGCAGGCTGGTGGTGAGTCTGGCGATCCGCGCCAGAGCGGCCTCGGTCTTTCCCGTGCCCGGTCCGCCCTGCACCACGACCAGATGCGCGTCGGCGTTGACCGCGGCCCGCTGCGCCGCCGAGAGCTCCTCGTGGGAGCTCCCTGCGCGGCGCATGCGGTGCGGCTCGAAACGCGGTGGAGTAGTCGTGACGGTCGTCCCCGCTGCGAGCGCGGAGTGCGGAGTCGAAGGCGGCAACGGGTCGAGCCGCGCCGCGTTCCTTCGGTTCTCCACCTCAGCTGCTCTCAGGCATTTTGGCGGCGACGCGCGGTGGACGTCGCCCAGCGGCCACTGCCCCGGAGCGGGCCACCGCTAGCGTGCGGATAGCATATCCACCGCGCGTCAGCCCCCCGTCAGTCGGCGGCGGGGGGCTGGGGTTAACCGGTTGTCTTACCGATGATTAACGAGATCCTGACGGTGTGACCTGCTCTAGCGCCGCCGCTTCGACTTCCCGGCGGCTTTCCCATGCTTGGCGGCGTGTTTTGGTCTCGAGGAGGCGTGCTTGGCGGCCCTCCGTACGGGAGCGTGCCGCTTCGTCGCCGCGTGATGGCTCCCGTGCGCGTGCGCCTTCTTGGTGCGATCGGCCACGCGCTTGCGCTCGTCCCGCGCGGCCTTCCGCGTCGCGGCCTTCGCCGCCTTGGCCTGCGCGGCGCCGCTGATCTCCGCCGTCACGCGGTCGCCCTCGTCGCTGCCGATGAGGCCACGGCGCACCGCATAGCGGATGAGCTCCAGCGCGTCGTCGGGCCGGAAGGGGGCGAGTCCGGCGGCCGCGCGCGAGAGGTTCACCATCGCGTCAGCGACGGGACTCCGAAGCACGTGCGCGATGCCGGGGACCGCTTCGAGAATGCTGGAGATGGCTCCGCTGCTCAGCTCAGTTGGCACGGCGATCTCCATGCGCCCCAACGCGTTAGGTGATTGGCGTCCCCGACCGGAGACGCTCGTCGCCCTGAATGGCTGGTGGCGAGCGCCAACCTACGGGGCGACAAGGGGTTCGTCAAGGAGAGCGCTGGCGGGCGCGAAGTTGGCGCGATAGGCTAACAGAAAGCCCGGCAACGAGTTGGCGTTGCCGGGCTGGAGCTCTCGCTCTGGGGGCCGACTAGGAACGCTTCTTCACGATGATCTGCACCGCGTGCGTCTTGGCCATCGAAGACGCATGCCAGCAGCGCCCCGGAGGCCAGCGCAGCCACCGAGGCGTACAAGAAGCTTCCGCTTCACATGATCGCCTTGAGCGTCACTCCGACGTCCCAGCCGGTGTAGCTCACGGCCGAGCCCGTGTTCGGATTGACGACGTTGCCCACATCCATGCGCAGCAGAGGCAGCACCGCAAAGCGGTCGCCGATCGGCAGCTGAAGGCGCGCGCCGAGCGAAAAGAGTCTGCCCCCGGCGCACAACGTGTTCGTGACCGCCCCCAGGCACAGCCCGGTGGTGTAGTTGCGGAACTCGAACTGCGGCCGCAGCACGCTGCGGCCCATCTGGATGGATCCCACCGCGCCGACGGCGAGCACATTCCGCTTCTCCGTGCTCGTGCTGTCGACGATGACCGTGCCCCCCTGTCGGTACAGGTCCCACGCGTACAGCGCGAGCCCGACGTTGCCGATCGGGAAGCTCCAGGAGGCCTGTGGGATGAAGCGTTTTCCGGACTGGAAGAGCGGCGAGTTACCGAACTGGTCGTCGCCGAAGCTCGAGTAGGTGACGCCGAGGGAGATCCGGCCCTGGCCAACGACCCGGTCGGCGCCAAGCCTCAGCCGGAACTCGCCGCCCGCCTTGTAGCTGGAGCCCGCGGCCCCCGTGTCGGCGATCGGCGTGAAGCTCCCGTTCGCCCGGTAGCTCCCGGCCAGCCCGATCGCCCACCCGCTCACCGGCACCGCCAGCGCCAGGCCGGTGGTGACGTTCAAGCCGGAGGCGAAGTTGGCCACGGGGAACGGGATCAGGTCCGAGGCGATGAGGTTCGCCACGGAGAGTTGCGCCGCCGTGAGCTTCGATTTCCCCGTGGGGAGGTTCACCGCCAGGGTAAAGACGGCCAGGTCGGGCACGATCTGGTAGACGCCCCGCGCCTGGATGTCCGTCAGCCCGGAGAGGGAGGTGCTGGCCCCCGTCTCATCGGTGCGCGAAACGGTCGCGTAGTGGCCGCCGAGGTCCAACGCGAGCCGCGAGCTGGCCTGCCACACCGCGGCGAACGGCACCGCGATCTCCGTCGCGCTCTTGATCCCGAGACCGGACTGGAAGCTGATGCCCCGCACTTCGACCCCGCCGAAGCCGGTGGTCGAGCCGATCGGGGCGCCCTGCGCGAGGAGCGCCGCCGGGAGGAGCACCGCGGCCGCAAGAACCGGGAAAGCCCGCCGCGTGCGCATCAGGGCCTCTTGATGATGATGATGATCGTGCCGGTCGGCGGAGCCGCCCCGTTGCCGTTCAGGATCTCAGACGTGGGCTTCTTGTCGCTGTTCGGCTGCTGCCCCGTGCTGCCTGCGGTGCCGCCGCCGGAGGCGGCCGTCTGCGACCCGCTGGAGGAGTTGGTCCCCTCCGTGCCGTTGTTGAGCGCCTGCTGCGTCGCGTCGGGCCCGGCGGCCGGCGGCGCCGCGAGCTGCTCGGTCTGGGACACCACCTGCTCCGTCTGGCTCACCGTCTGCTGGCTTGCGGCCCCCAGATCGCCCGCGGTCGCGGCGCCCTGGCTCGCTGCGCGGAAGGTCGGGTCGAGGTTCGCCGCGTCGTTGAACTGGGCCTGCGCTGCGGCGTAGTCGCCCTGGTCCTGCGCCACCAGCCCGCGGCTGTAGGCGAGGAACGCCTGGACGTTCTGGGTCGGGCGCTGGTTGATGGCGTTCTGCTCGGCGGGCGCCAGCTGGACGCCCATCGCGTTGAAGATCGAGAAGGCGATCTGCTTCTCAAGGTCGAACAGGCGGTTCAGTTGATCGGCGCCCGTGGCTGGCGACCCGGCGCCCGCCGTCGCGACGTCCACCACCACCGCGTTCACCCGTAGCTGGTCGCCGGGCAGGTCGGTGAGCGTGCCCTGCACGACGCGGGCGGCACGCAGCATGCGCCCGCTCCGGAGCGCGGTCGTCGGGTCGGCCCGCCCGGAATCCGACAGCTTCATCTCGTCGATGATCGCCTGCATCCGCTCCCGCTCGAGCACCCTCAGCTGCCGCGACTTCGCCAGGTCCGTGACCAGCAGCTGCGCGAGGCCGCGGGTCAGCGGCTGGATCTCGGCGTTCGTGCCGCCGTAGTTGAACGGCATCACCGCGACCGTGTTGGACTCGGGCGGCATCGTCGAGAGTGCGGCCTCGTGCGCCAGGGCTTGACGCGCCTGGTACTCCATCTGCCGGCGGTCCACCAGCGCCAGGCGCTGCTGGGCCGTGGCCTTGAGTTCGTTGTTGGGGGCCAGGCCGACGTAGGACTGGTAGGCCTGCTTCGCCGTCGCGAAGTCGCCCAGCTGTTCCGCCGTCATGCCGAGGTAGATCGCCGCGACGCCGTTGCTCGGGTCGTGCGCGACCGCGCTGTCCAGCACCGGCCGCGCGTCCGCGTACCGCTCCGCCTTGAAATACGCGACGCCGAGCCGGGCCAGGGTGTTCGCATCCTGGGGACGCTGGCTCTTCTCGGCCTCGAGGGCCGGAATCTGCTGCGGGGTGACGTCGCTCACCCGGATGGCGCCACCCGCGGCACACGCGCCCGCGGACAGGACCAGGGTGATGTACACTAGGCTGCGGGGTCGCAGCAGGGGTGTCATCAGGCCAACCTCGCCAATGATAATGCGGCGGACAGGGTGCAACACGCGATGCAGGATTATGCAGGGCACCGCTGGCGCCTGCAAGTCAGCCCGCACCTGTCCGATCCAGTGACCTTACACGCGGCACGGGAGTGCGGCGGTGACACGAGTCACGCCGGCGTTTACGGCGTGCCGGGACGCCTCACCGGGGCGCGCCAGCGCATCACCTTGACCTCGGCCTGCGACAGGATCTCGCTCAAGACCTTGCGGGTGCGCTGGTCCACCGGCAGGTCCAGGTGCATCTCGAGCGTGTACCCCGCGCGATCCGTCCCGCGCCCCTGCATGACGAAGCCGTTGGGGATGGAGCGGACCTCGTCGATGGGAACGTCCGCTACCAGATCGAAGCTCTCGCTCGCCGCATCCGTGGCCATAAAGAAGCGCCTCCCACCGCGAGAGGTTACCCCGCGGCGGGAGGCGCCGCAAGCTGACCGGCCGACTGGGCTACTCGACCGTGATCGTGCCCTTCATCCCGAGCGCCTGATGCGGCAGGCAGAAGAACGCGTACGTGCCCTTCGGCGCGCCGGCGAAGCTGATGCTGTAGACCTGGTTGGGCTGCGTCAGGAACGGGCCCTGCAGGTCCCCCATCCGCTGGCCCATGGCGCGGTTCAGCACTTCCTTGGCGCCGGCCGGGATGTGGTCCTTGTCGAACTGGATGTTGTGCGGTCCGCCCGAGACATTCACGAACTGGACGATGTCGCCGACTTTGATCGTCAGAATCGCCGGGTCGAACTTGTACTGGCTCCCCGCCTGCGTCATCCGGATGCGATGCGTGGTGGGGGGCGCGGAGGGCCGCGCGGCGGCGACGATGGCCAGCGCCAGGACGGGCAACGCGGCGAGTGTCCAACGGTTCATTGCGACCAAGCTCCTCACTTTTGAGGACGAGTCTATTATGGAATGCGCGGGGTCGGGCCCCGCGGCGGGCGAACGTGCCGTGATGGAAATGGGCCGTGAATGAATTCACATGTAGGGCGATTTCGCAAGGCCCTGCCGGAGAGCCGTTTGCGCGGCCCCCGGAGGCCGGCTAGGTTTGGGGGTTCCGGGGCGCGCGGCGCCCGTTGTGGTCCCGAATAGGCAGGAGCGGTCACAGGTCGTGGCAGGCGACGCCATCCAAATGATGGGCACCATCACCGAGGTGCTCCCCAACACCACGTTCCGCGTCGAGCTCGAGAACGGCCATCAGATCCTGGCCTACGTCTCGGGGAAGATGCGCAAGAACTACATCAGGATCCTACGCGGCGACCGGGTGGCCGTCGAGTTGTCGCCCTACGACCTGACTCGCGGCCGCATCACCTACCGCTACAAGTGAGACGACGGGCGCGCCCGCCCGTCCGCGGCGCGTGAACAAGCAGCTCGGCGTCGTCTTCACCGTCGTCTTCATCGATCTGCTGGGCTTCGGGATCGTCCTCCCGCTGCTGCCCACATACGCCGCCACCTTCGGCGTGGGGCCGGCGGCCATCGGTCTGCTCGTCACGAGCTTCTCGCTGCTGCAGCTCATCGCCGTTCCCATCTGGGGCGGCATCTCGGACCGGTTCGGCCGCCGCCCTGTGCTGATCGTGGGCCTGGTGGGCTCAACCGCGTCCTACGCGCTTTTCGCCTTCGCCCACACCTACTGGGTGCTGTTGGTCTCGCGGATCATTGCCGGGGCGATGGGCGCGACCATTGGCGTAGCCCAGGCGTACATCGCCGACGTCACGACGCCGGAGCGCCGCGCGCACGTGATGGGGATGCTCGGGGCCGCGTTCGCGATGGGATTCATCCTGGGTCCGGCCATCGGCGGGATCCTCGCGGCCCACCGCTATGCCGACGCGGGGCTGGTCGCCGGAGGGCTGTCCGCCGCGAATGCCCTGGCCGCCCTGGCTTGGCTGCCCGAAACTCCCCGCCACCATGCCGCGCGGTCGGCGGCTCGCGTGCGTCTCGGGCCGCTGGCGGCCCCGTTCGCGGCCAGCCTCCTGGTGACCGCCGCGTTCGCGGTCCTGCACGTGACCCTGCCGCTGTTTGGCCGGGACGTGCTGCACGACACGACGCGGCGGATGGGGATGCTGTTCGCCTTCATGGGCGTGGTGTCCGCGATCGTCCAGGGGGGCGTGGTGGGGCGCTTGGCGCCGCGCGTGGGAGAGCAGCGGCTCGCCGTGGCCGGCGCGCTGCTGCTCGCCGCGGGGCTCGCGCTGGCGCCGCAGACCTCGGGCGGCACGGCGTTGCTCGTGGCGCTGGGAGTGCTGTCGGCGGGCTCCGCCCTCGCGACGCCGAGCATCTACGCGGTGGTCAGCCGGCGTGCGACGGCCGGGCAGCAGGGAGCGGCGCTGGGACTCACTCAGACCGGCTCAACGCTCGGCCGCATCGTGGGGCCGACCCTGGCCGGCTTCCTCATCGGCACGAACGGCACCGCCGCCCCCTTCCGGGCAGGGGCGGGACTGGCGCTGCTGGGAATGGTGGCGGCGCTGTTCCTGCCGCCGCTGCACCCGGCGGAGCCGGCGCGCGGCTGAGGCCCGCGGCTTCCGCTAACGGGGCTGGTAGCCGATCCTGCTCCAGCGGATGGCGGTGATGAACGGCAGCGCCCGCCAGGACTCGTTGTCGAACGAGTAGTAAACGAACAACGGGCGTCCACGGATCACGTTCCGCGGCACGAACCCCCAGTAGCGCGAATCGTACGAGTTGTCGCGGTTGTCCCCCATCACGAAATACTGCCCCGGAGGCACGACCAGCGGCCCCCAGTTGTCCCGCGTGGGGTGATAGGTCGCGCGGTTGACGCCGGGCAGCAGGAAGTTCACCTGCCAATCGCGCATCTCGGGAGCGGAGGTGTCGGTGAGCGAGTCCACGTGCTCCACGTACGGCTCCCGCTGCGCCACGCCGTTCCGCCACAGCACGGCGTTCTTCATCTGGAGCGTGTCGCCCGGCACTCCCATCAGGCGCTTCACCACGTTGACCCCAGCCTCGGTGCGCGAGTCGAACACGACGATGTCGCCGAGCCGCGGGGCCCGGATTGCCGGGAGGCGGGTGTGGATCAGCGGCAGCTCGGCGCCGTACAGCGCCTTGTTGACGAACAGGAAGTCCCCGACCAGGAGCGTCCGCTCCATGCTGCTCGAAGGAATCCGGAAGGCCTCGATCAGCAGGGTCCGCAGGACGAACCAGATGACGAGCGCGATGGCCAGCGACTTGATCCACTCCCAGGTCGCGTGCTTGAACGACTTCTTGGCTTTGACGGGCTGCACCGAGCTCATGGCGTCAGTTTACCCAATCCGCGATGAAAATGTTCGTTTCGTGGGGCACCGTTCCGTGCCGGTTCGACGCCCACACCAGCTTCGTCCCGTCCGGCGAGAACATCGGGAAGCTGTCGAAGTCGGGGTAGGTCGTGACCTGCTCCAGCCCCGTTCCGTCCGGGTTGACGAGGTACAGGTCGAAGTTGCGCCCGCGCGGATTCGTGTGGTTCGAGGCGAAGATGATGCGGCGGTCGTCGGGCGTGAAGTACGGCGCGAAGTTTGCCCCGCCCAGGTGCGTGATCTGGTGGCGGTCTGAGCCGTCGGCGTTCATCACCCACAGCTCCATGTCGAGCGGCCGCACCAGATGTTGGGCGAGCAGTTGCCGGTACTCGGCCTTCTCCTGCGGCGTCTGCGGATGGAAGGCGCGGTACACGATCTTCTTGCCGTCGTGGGACCACCAGGGGCCGCCGTCGTAGCCCAGCTCGTGGGTGAGCCTGCGCACGTGCGTCCCGTCGATCCGCATCGTGTAGATCTCGAGGTCCCCGTCGCGCGTCGAGGTGTACACGATGCGCTGGCCGTCAGGCGAGACGACGGCCTCGGCGTTGTAGCCGGGAGTGTGCGTCAGCTGCCGCAGGTCCGATCCGTCCACGTTGGCGGTGAAGATGTCGAAGTCGTCGAGCCGCCACACGTAGCCGTGCGAGTAATCGGGTGTGGGCGGGCAATCGGCGCTGTGAAGGCCCGTCGACGAGAACAGCACCCTGCGGTCGTGGTCGAAGAAGTACCCGCAGGTGGTGCGGCCGCGGCCGTCTGACACCCGGTGCACGTCGGAGCCGTCCGCGTTCATCACGTACTCCTGGTCGCACGGGTGATCACCCCGGGTGCTCTGGAAGACGATCTTCGTCCCGTCACTCGAGAAGTACGCTTCGGCATTCTGCCCGCCGAAGGTGAGCTGCCGGATGTTGGCAAAGTGCACTTCGCCCGACTCCGGCTGCACCGCGCGCCAGGTCGGCTGCTGCTGGGGCTGCTGCGCCGGGGGATGGAAAGCGGCCGCGACGCCGAGGCCCGCGGCCGCGATGACGACGATGGCTTTCGTAACCATGGCGCGAATTCTAACGGTCGCGCGGAGCGGCCACCAACTCCGCGCCACTACGGACAGGACGGGGGCTGGACGGCCGGCGGGGCGAGCTGGGTGCCCCGCTGCACGAGGAGATAGCGCCAGCCCGCGGGCTGGGAGTCGGGTGCGGGCTCATCGGCCCACAGCTGGATGCCGCAGGGCCCGTGCGGGCCGCCGTAGACGCGCGGCGCCGCCTCGGGATCCGCCGAGAACCGGTAGCCTGGGGCAGCCGTCTCGATCTGGTCGCCTATCGAGCCGCGCGCTCCGACGAGGAAGATCGGGTACGACACTCCCGCCGAGTCGGCGACGTAGCCGAGGAGATCGGGAATCCCGTCGCCTGTGACGTCCTCGAAGGCGAAGACGCCGATGCTCGCCGCCGAAGCCATGACGTCGGAGCGAGCGATCCGCACCGGCGCGCTGTCGGTGTCGACCCAGAGATCCGCCCGCGACTGCACCACGCCCGCCGTGCCCGACTCCACGTCCACGAGGACGAAGATCGCCCCCACCGGCGACGTCCAGGTGTAGGCCGCCGCGGCGACGGCGTCGGACTGCGTGTAGGTCTGGCGCACGCGTTCGGTCACCCGCTCCTCGGCGCTCGCGCCCACGCCGGCGCCGGAGCGCTCCCGGCCGCACGCGGCCGCCAGCGCGGCGAGTGCCACGGCGAGTCCCAGGCCCCCGAGCCGCCTCACCGGTCGCCCGCGCCGTAGATGTGCCGATACCACTGGTAGTTCGCGTACACGCTGCGAACGTAATCGCGCGTTTCGGCGACCGACAGCCGCTCGACGAACAGGTCCGGGTCCCCGAACTCCGGCCGCTGCCGCTCGCGCAGCACCGCCGTGCGGCCAGCGTCGTATGACGCGAGGAGCGCGTACACGGGCAGTGAGTCGCGCACCAGGCGGTCGTGCACGAAGCGCGCTCCGAGATGCAGGTTGAAATCGGGGACGAACAGGAACCGCGGATTCCACCGACCGAGCCGGAGCAAGCGCGCCATCTCGGCCCCGGTGCGCGGCAGGACCTGGCTCAGGCCGCGGGCCCCGGCGCGGGACTGCGCCGCCGGGTCGAAGCGCGACTCCTGACGGACGATCGCCGCCATCAACAGCGGGTCCACGCACTGCTCCGTCGCCTCGGCCTCGATCACGGACCGATAGGGAAGCGGAAAGAGATCGAGTGCCACCGGAAGCGACAGCCCCGCGCGCTTCCGCGCGGCTTCGCTCAGCCGGATGGCCTCGCGGGCATACCCCGCCTCGGCCGCCGCGCCGGCGGCCGCAAGCAGGACGGTGACCGGGGCGCGCGGGTCCTTCAGCCACCCGGCGGCTTCCGCGCGCGCCTCCGCCTCGAGCCCGACCCGAGCAAGCAGCTCGATGCGCTCGCGCGCACGGGTCGCCGGAAGAGCGTCGGCGGGCGGCGGCGGCGCCGTGTCGGGGGCCAGATGCAGGGAATCACGGAGCAGCTCCCTGGCGCGCACGCCGTAGTAGACGGTCGGCGCGTCCTCGGCGAGGGAGGCGAGCTGGGCAGGGGCGAGCGAATCACCGCGCTCGAGCCCCAGCCGGGCCGCCCAGTAGCGCGGCGCCAGACCCAGCCGGCGCGCGGTGTCCCCGGCCAGCACCGCGATCATGCCGGAGCGCGCCGAATCGAGACGTCCCGCCGCCACGTCGGCGAGCGCCAGGCGGTAGCGGGCCACCAGGGCCGGCGGTGTCGCCGCAAAGTGGATGAGCAGCTCGAGATAGAAGGCGCGCTCGCGCTCCCGCGACCCGCGCGTCCGCTCGCGGCCGGCGACGAAGAGCAGCGTCGCCGCGGCATCGCTGTCTCCCGGATCGGCGCGCGTCAGCCGCATCGCCACGCTGTCGGCGTCCTCCCACCGGTCTGCCGCCCCGAGCACCTGCACTCGCGCCCGCGCGATCGCGGCCGCCGGCAGCTCCTTGCGCCGGTGCCGCTCCGCGTCCGCGCTGTCCAGCGTCAGGAGCGCGGCCCGGAACTGGCGCCGGACCGCCTGAACCGTCGCAAGCTCGATCCGCGCCGCGGGGCTGGTGTCGCGGAGGGCCACCGCCCGCCGGGCATAACGCTCGGCGGTGGCTCGGTCCCCGCGCGCGCGGAACGCGCGGGCGACGCCGACCAGCTCCCCCGGCGTCAGACGGCCGAGGCGCTCCACGAGCAGGTTGGCGGCGAGCAGCGCCACCGGCTGGGTGGCGTCGGTCAGCAGGAGGGAATCGGCGAGGCGCCGCGCCGGCGTCCACTGGCCCAGCGACGCCTCGACGCGCGCCGCGTCGAGGAATTCTCCGCGCCGCAGGAACAACTCGATGGCGCCGGCGAGATTGCCCGCCCGCTCACGCGAGTGCGCGACCAGATCGTCGGCCCACTGCGCCGCCCCGGGCGTGCGCGCGTCCCGCGCCGACGCGAAGGCGAGCGCGGTGTCCTCCTCGAGCGCCGAGCGCCGCAGCGCGAACCAGTCGGCGACTTCCGGCACAACCTGCGCAGCCATGCGCCACGCGGCGATCGCCGAATCCCGCTGGCCGCTGCGCTCCCACACCAGCGCCAGGCGGACGGCGACGGTCGCCGCCAAGGCCGGGCCGGCATCGGCGCGCGCCGCGAGCCGCCGGTAACGGGCGGCGGCCGCTGCCCACCGCCCGGCACGCTCGTCCTGCCGGGCCGCGATGGCCAGGAAATCGGGGTTGGTGTCCGCCCCGCTCACGCGAGCGAGGATCTCGTCCACGCTCGCCGTGAGACCGAGGCCCTCGGCGATGCGGAGCTGCAGCAGCGCCGCGGCGCTCTCCAGCGGGTGCGGGGGCTTGGGCAGGGGTGGCGCAACGCGCGACGCGTGCCAGTAGCGGCCTTCGGCGACCAGGCTCCGCGCGTCGCCAAGCGGAGGCGCAACGCAGACGTCCGGTCGCGGATCCTGGCGCGCGCCCTGCGCCGCCGCCGTTGCCTCCGGCACGCCGAGCGCCAGCGCAACCAGCGCACCCCGCGCCACCCTGCCCCACCTGCCGCCGCTCGCGCGGCGCGCGGACAAGGCTACCGCCTGAGCAGCCGAACGCCGCGCCGGCCGGCGACGACCGCCAGCTCGGCGATCCGGAGAAACAGCCCGTCCTCCACGACGCCCGTCCGCCGGGCCAGCGCCCGGGAGAGCGCCGCCGGATCGCCGATCCCGCGCGCGAAGCGGCAATCCACGACGTAGTTCCCGTTTTCCGTGACGTACGGCTCGCCGCCGGGCCCGCACCGAAGCGCCGGCTCCGCCCCGAGCTTCTCGAAGAACGGGATCAGGGCGCTCCATCCGAACGGCACGACTTCCACCGGCACCGGACCGCGCGTGCCGAGTCGTCGCACCAGCTTCGACTCGTCGACGACCAGGACGAAGCGCTTCGCCGCGAGCGCCACCACCTTCTCCCGTAGCATCGCGCCGCCCATCCCCTTGATGGCGTTGAGCCGACGATCGACCTCGTCCGCGCCGTCCACGGCCAGCGCCAGCTCCGGGTACTCGTCCAGGGTGGCCAGCGGGATGCCGAGCGTGCGGCAGCGTTGCGCCGTGGCCTCCGACGTGGGCACCGCGATCACGTTCCGCACGGTCCCCTCGCGCAGGCGTCGTGCCAGCGCGTCAAGCAGCGGCTGCATCGTCGAACCGGTGCCCAGGCCCACGACCGTGCCGCTGGTGATCAACTCGACGGCGCGCTCCGCGGCCGCCCGCTTCAGAAGGTCGGTGTCGGTGGTCATCGTAGCATGGGAAGATGGCGCATCACCCGGGCCACCGTCGAGTCCCACAAGGCCCTGCGACGCGGATCGGCCGGCTCAGAACGCGAGCCGATACCCGAAGATCGTTTTGACGAGCCAGCGGTCGGTGCTCGCCGTCATCCCGCGGCCTACACCGAGGTTGATCTCCCACTTCGGCGAGACGTTCAGGTCCATGGCGGCGAAGAGCTGGTGCTGCTGCTCGGGCGCGGGGTCGAACCCGGCCACGGGACCGAGGGCACCGTAGTACTCGATCGCGCCGGTGACCTGCTTGGTGAAGTCGTAGCTGACCGCGGCGTTGGGAGAGAACTCCCAACCGCGCCCGGCGTTCTCTCCGGTGATCGCCTTCTCCGGCGCCGGGTTCAGCGCCCAGTACCAGCGCCCCATCTGCTTGTCGATGATGGGCCGGATCTCCCAGGTCCAGGTGTCGGTCGAGAAGATCCGGCGCTGGTAACCGATCTCGGTCGACAGGCTCACGCCGACCGGCCAGTGCCAGCTCTCCGGCACGGCGATGCGGGGCCGGACGTGGTCGCCGACCCAATTCCAGCCGTTTCCGGCGCGCGCGCTGGTGAAGACGTAGAACCCGACCTCGAGCCAGGGCGAAAACCCGTGGGTGATCTCCAGCGTCTCGTGGAACGCGTGGAGCGTGGGCAGGAGGCCGTCCACCTCTTCGGCCCGGCCGTCCACGGTGAAGTTGCTGTGCAGCTCCACCATGGTGTGGCCGGCATCCACCAGGCTCGCGCCGTAGACCTGGATCTCGTAGTTGTCCTGCGCGCGTGCCGCACGGAGCGGCAGCGCCGCCAGCAGGGCGGTCGCGAGCAGGTAACCCGATCGGCTCATGGTTCCATCAACATAGGCGGGCCGGGACCGGACGAGGAGCGGCCGGGCCCGCGCCGGGTATATTGCACCCTCCGACAACCGACACCGATGCCACGCGACATCATGATCGAGGCCGGGCCCGCCCTCGCGGACGCTGCAGCGCAGTGGATCGCCGCCGCGATCGAAGCCGACATCCGCGACCGTGGGTGGTGTGCGGTGGCTCTGTCGGGCGGGTCGACGCCGCGGCCCGTGTACGAGCGTCTCGCGCAGCCGCTGCTTGCATCCCGCATCGCCTGGCGGAGCGTCGAGATCTTCTTTGCGGACGAGCGCGCGGTGCCGCCCACCGATCCCCAGAGCAACTACGCCATGGTGCGGGCCGCGCTGCTCGAATCCGTGAGCGTCCCTGCGGCGCAGGTCCACCGCATGGAAGCCGAGCGCGGCGACCGCGACACGGCGGCGCGCGACTATGAGCGCGTCCTCCCGAAGCGCCTCGATCTGCTCCTCCTCGGCATGGGCGCCGACGGGCACACGGCGTCGCTCTTTCCCGGCTCGCCGGCCCTCGACGAGCTCCGCCGCCGCGTGACGCCTGCCACGGGCCCGACGCCGCCCCGCGAGCGTCTCACCATCACGCCTCCAGTGATCGCGCAGGCACGCCGTGTCGCGGTCCTGGTCGCCGGCGCCGAGAAGGCGGCGACGGTCGCACGAGCGCTGCGGGGTCCGGCCCGGCCGCGCGAGCTGCCCGTGCAGATCGCGCTCGGCGGCACCTGGTTCGTCGACACGGACGCAGCCACCCATCTGGTGGAGATCTCGGCATGAGAGTTCTGGTTGGCGACATCGGCGGCACCAATGCCCGGCTCGCGGTCGCCGATCTCGCGGGGGGCGCACCGCGGATCGTGAAGGAGCAGCGCTACCGCAGCGGCGACGCGCCGGGCCTCGCCCCGATCGTACGCCGGTTCCTCGACGGGGCCGGCGAGCGTGTCGAGCGCGCCTGCTTCGGAATCGCTGGCCCCGTGGTGGACGGTGAATGCCGCACGCCCAACCTCCCGTGGACGGTGAGCGCGCGCGAACTCGCCCGCGACATCAGCATTCCCAGCACCTGCATCATCAACGATTTCGTCGCTGCGGCGCACGGCGTCGACTGCCTGGGCCCCGGAGACCTCGTCACCCTCCAGGGGGGACACCCGGCCGAGCACGGGACGATCGCGCTCATCGGCGCGGGGACCGGGCTCGGCGAAGGATTCCTTGTGTGGGACGGCACGCGGTACCGCGTGCACGCCTCTGAGGGCGGGCACGCCGACTTCGCCGCCAGTGATGAGGCCACGTGGCGTCTGCGCAGCTCGCTGGTGGACGACTCAGGCCGTGTATCGTGGGAGCGGGTGCTCTCGGGCCCGGGGCTCGCGCGCCTGTACCACCACCTCGCCGCCAACTCCTTCGCGCCAGAGCACCTGGACCTCCGGCGCGAGATGGAGGAAGACGATCCTGCCGCTGTGGTCACCGGGCACGCCCTGGAAGGAGACGACCCGATCTCGGTCAAGGCGCTCGAGGTCTTCATGGCGGCCTACGGCGCCCAGGCAGGGAACCTCGCGCTCACGGTGCTGGCGACCGGCGGTGTCTATCTGGCGGGCGGGATCGCGCCCCGCATCGTCGCGAAGCTCGGAGACGGCACGTTCATCCGGGCCTTCAGGAACAAGGGGAGGATGGCTGAACTGATGGAGCGCATCCCGGTGCACGTCATCGTCAGCCCCGATGTCGGCCTCCTCGGCGCGGCGCGCGCGGCGGCGGAGTGACCACATGACCACGCCTTCGCTCGCCGTTCCGCTCCGCCTGTCGGGCGCGGTCCGCATGCGCACCGAGCCGCTCAAGAAGGCGGGCCCCTGTACCGCGGTCATCCTCGGCGCCGGCGGCGACCTGATGCACCGCAAGCTCCTGCCAGCGCTCTACCATCTGATGCACGACGGTTTGCTGGACGAGGAGTTCGCTGTGGTCGGCGCGGGGCTGGAGCCCATGAACGACGCGTCGTTCCGGGCCGCCATGCGCCAGGCGGTGCTCGACGCCCTGGAAGCAACAGAGATCGGGCACGTGCCCGATGCGTCGTGGGACCGCTTCGCCGCGCGCCTCTTCTACGTGCAGGGCGATCTCGCCAGCCCCGCGCTCTACGCTGCGGTCCGGGAACGCCTGACCGAGATCGAGCGTAGCTGCTCGCGCGACCGAGGCCGGCTGTTCTACCTCGCCTTGCCGCCGAGCGTCTACGCCAGCGCCGTCGAGCACCTCGCAGCGAGCGGCCTGGCCGCGCGGATGGAGGATCCGGCCGCCCGCCCCTGGGTCCGCGTCATCATCGAGAAGCCGTTCGGCCGCAGCCTCGCGAGCGCTCGCGCGCTGAACCAGGTGGTGCTCAAGGCCCTCGCCGAGCACCAGGTTTACCGGATCGACCACTACCTGGGCAAAGAGACGGTCCAGAACCTCCTGGTCTTCCGCTTCGCCAACTCGATTTTCGAGCCGGTGTGGAACCGCCAGCACGTGGACCACGTGCAGATTACCGCCGCCGAGACCGTGGGCGTCGAGCACCGCGCGGGCTACTACGAGCAGGCCGGCGTGGTGCGTGACATGTTCCAGAACCACCTGCTGCAACTCTTCACCCTCACGGCGATGGAGCCACCGGTCGCCTTCCAGGCTGACGCGGTGCGGGACGAGAAGGCGAAGGTGCTGCGTGCGATCCGCCCCGTCCCGGAGTCGGCGCTCCACGACTACACGGTGCGCGGGCAGTACGGCCCCGGCATGATCGGCAGCACGAGCGTCCCCGGCTATCGCGAGGAGCCCAAGGTTTCGCCGACGTCGCCCACCCCGACCTACGCCGCCGTCCGGTTGATGATCGACAACTGGCGCTGGCAGGGCGTGCCGTTCTTCCTCCGCTCGGGCAAGCGCATGGCGCGGCGCGCGACGGAGATCGCGATCCAATTCAAGCGCCCGCCGCACCTGCTCTTCCCGCAGACCGACGGCGAGGCGCTCGAGCCCAACGTGCTCGCCATCCGCGTCCAGCCGGACGAGGGTATCTCGCTCTGCTTCGAGATCAAGATCCCGGGCGTGGACGTGCGGATGACGTCGGTGCAGATGGACTTCAGCTATGGCGAGGCGTTCGGCTCGACCGACCACTCCGCGTACGAGACGCTGCTGCTGGACTGCATGGTGGGGGACGCCACGCTGTTCGCGCGCAGCGACAGCGTCGAGGCGTCGTGGGCGGTCGTCGATCCGATCATCGAGGCGTGGGAGGCGAAGCCCCCCGCGCACCTCCCCAACTACGCGGCGGGCTCGTGGGGCCCCGCCGTGGCGGACGAGTTCATCGCCCGCGACGGGTCGCGCTGGCGCCAGCCGTAGCGGTGAAACGCCCGAAAGACCATTCCCTAACGCGATAGATCCGCTTCGGTTTGGCCTTCCACGCCATTGACCTTTGGCGCGGCGCGCTCGACTGTATCGGAGACGAGTCGGCCCTCTGACGCCAATCGCGGGAGACGCTGGTGCGTTATCGCGCCTTGCCCGTCGCGTTGCGGCACCCCGCGGTCCATACAGGCGCTGCGGGTCCGGGCCCCCTGCGTGCCCGATCCAGGTGGCGGCTGACGGGCTCCTCCTCACGCCTGCTGGCGGTCCTGGCAGCCACACTGGCTGGCCTCACCTGCGACCTCGTGACGTCTCCGAAGACCCGCAACATCCGGATCGACTACGCCGGGACCACGCGCCTGATCGTGGGCACGGTCGTGCCATTCGCAGTCTCGGTCACCGATAACAACGCACTGCTCGACCATGCGCGGCTGAACGTCAGTACGTCCGACACGAGCGTCCTTGGGGTCCGGGACCTGGACGGCGGGTTCACTTTCAACCTTCTGGCCAAGCAACGGGGGAGCGCGGTGGTCAGCGCCTCATTCGTCTCCTCCACGCTGACGGATGCACCGCCGAGCGTCCAGGTACGCTTCACGACGGTGGCGGCGAGCCTGTCGATCGACAGTTCGTCGGTCACGTTCCCCAGCCTCAACGACACGCTGACCTTCACGGCGGCCGTGCGCGACAGCCATGGGGATGCGATCACCGGTGCCGCCGCCGCGGTGCGCTGGTCCTCCTCCGCCCCTGCGATCGCCACGGTGGATGCGTCCTCGGGCCGGCTGACGGCGCGCGGCAACGGAACGGCCCAGATCGTGGCGACGATCGACTCGACGGTGACCGATACGGCGACCGTCACGGTACAACAGCGTCTGACGCGATACGCATTCACGCCGGCGTCCCTCGTGCTGTCCGCGCTCACCCAGGACACCCTCCTGGTTGTCACCCCTTTCGACGCCCGTGGGAATGCGATCAGCGGCATCACCCTGCCGACTCCCGTGTTTTCCACGTTGAACGCCGGCGTGGTGACCGTCACGGCGGCCGGCCGCGTGACAAGCACCGGTAATGGCGCCACCGGCATCCGGGTGCAGGGCCCTGGCACCGTGGCCGACGACACCCTCGCGGTGACGGTCGGCCAAGTCGCGACCCGCGTGGAGATCGCCGGCCCGCGCGCTGACACGATCGAAGCGCTCCAGGACACGCTACTGCTGCGGGCTACGGCCGCGGACGGCCAGGGCGTCGAGGTGCGGGGCCGGGGCGTGACGTGGTTTTCGCGCCAGAGCGCGCTCGGACAGGTGAACCCGACGTCGGGTTGGACCCGGGGCGTGGGCACGGGGACCACGAAGATCGTCGCCCAGCTCGACGCGGCGGCCGACAGCGTTACGGTGGTCGTACTCAACGTCCCGCGCTCGGTGCGCACCACGCTGAGCGTGCTGCTGACGACCGTCGGCGACTCGGTCGCCCTGGCCGACACGGCGTTCAATCGACTTGGCGCCGCCGTGCCGGGCGTCGCGATCACCTGGCTCGCCCTCGATCCGTCGATCGCATCCGTGGGCGCGTCGAACGGCGTCCTCGTGGCCCGCAGCATAGGCACCACGCTCGTGATCGGCACGATCGCGGGCGGCTACACGGACACGACGTCCGTGGCGGTCGAGAACCGGGTCGCCGCCCTGGACATCACCCAGCCGGACACGTCGCTGGGCAGCGTGGGCGACACGATCACCGTGCGCGCGACGATCTCGAACGCGCGGGGCGCCTCGCTGCCGCTCTCGGCGGTGGCTTGGTCTGTGGCGGACTCGTCGGTGCTCTCCCTCTCGAACGGCTTCGTCACTGCGCTGCGCGCCGGCTTTTCGAACGTCTACGCGGTGGATCGCCTCAACCCGGCGCGACGCGACTCCGTTCGGATCACGGTGACCAATGCGCCGGTCAGCGTTCTGCTGAATCGCGTCCGCGACACGCTGACTGCGCCGACGCGGACGCTCCAATACGACGTGGTGGTGCGGAACGCGCGCGGAACCGTGCTCGCCTCGCCCGCAGTCACCTGGCGGTCCAGCAACGCCAGCGTAGCCTCGGTCTCGTTGAGCGGCTTGGCGACCGCGCTGGGGGTCGGAACCACGCGGATCATCGCCGAGGCCGGCAGCGGGTCGCAGGTCGCCGCCGACTCGGCGACCCTGGTCGTGACCAACGACGCCGTGAGCCTCGCCGTCTCGCCGACCGACGTCACCATCCCGAGCGTGGGTGCCACCATCGCCCTCGGCGCGGACGTCCGCAACATCGCCGGTGGCAGCGTCACCAATGTCACCTTCCAGTGGAGCAGCTCCGATACCACCGTCGGCCGGGTGTCTTCGTCAGGGGTCGTCACGGGCGTCGGTGTCGGCACGGCCACGGTGACCGTGCGCCTCGCGGCGCTTTCCGCCTACGCCAAGATCACGGTGACGAACGCGCCGGACATGATCGACATCGCGCCGACGGCGGTGACGCTGGCCAGTGTGGGTGACACGGTCATCCCGGCGGTCACGCTGCGGAACGCGCTCGGCGCATCACTGCCGCGCGCCGCCGCCCAGTGGCTGAGCGACGATGCCCTGATCGCCCAGGTCACGGCCGATGGAGCCATCATCGCCGTCGGCCGCGGCACGACGACCATCCGCGCCCGAAACGCCCTGAACGCAGCCCGGCAGGACTCGGTGGCCGTCACCGTGACGAACGCCCCCGACAGTGTCGACGTCATCCGCACGGTGGACTCGCTGCCGTCGCTCAATCGCACCATCACCTACACCGCGGATGTCTTCAACGCGCGTCACCAGATCATCCCCAACGAGCCCGTGACCTGGACCGCCCGCAACCCGTCCATTGCGACCATTTCGGCAACCGGCATCGCGACCTCCGTGGGGATCGGGGCCACCTACATCGTGGGGACGGCCGGCGTGGCCAAGGACTCCGCCTTGCTCATCGTCAGCAATCGGGCGTCCACGGTGACGATTTCGCCCGCCACCGTGGCTCTCCACAGCGTGGGCGACACCACGCGACTGACGGCGGTGGCGCGCAATGAGCTGGGGAACGTCATCGCAGGAGCGACCATTGCGTGGACGACCGTGGACTCCACCGTGGCGACCGTCTCCTCCGGCGGCCTGGTCAGGGCCGTGGCCACGGGCGCGACCAACGTCCGCGCGACCGCGGACGGGGTCACGGCGTCGGTGACGGTGACGGTGGCGAACGACATTGCGAGTCTGAGCATCACCTCCGGCAACGTCACCCTGGCGAGCATCGGCGACGCCGTGACGCTGACCGTGAACATCCGCAACGCGCTCGGCGCGTCGTTGCCGAGTGGCGCCGCTGTGTGGACCACGGGGGACGCCAACGTGGCGACGGTCTCCGGGAGTGGTCTCGTGACGGCGATCGGCGGCGGGCAGACGACGATCAGGGCAACGAGCCCCACCAACAGCTCGCTTACGAGTGCCGTGACCGTGACCGTCACCAACGCTCCGGTCTCCATCGCCCTCAACCACTCCCTGGACACGCTCACCGCGCTCGGCCGCACCCTCACCTACACGCCGGTGGTTCGGAACGCCCGGGGCGACGTCATCCCGAACGCACCGGTCGGCTGGGCCTCTTCCAGCCCCACCGTAGCGAGCGTAGGGGCGCAGACCGGACTCGCGACGGCGCTGGCCGTGGGCGCGCCGCTGACCATCACCGCAACGACGAGCAACGGACTGACGGCGACGGCGAGGCTCGTGGTGTCCAACGACGCCGTCTCCATCGCCCTGACGCCGGACTCCGCCAGCATCCTCCGGCTGGGGGGCACACTCCAGATGACCGCCCTGGCGCCCAACGACCTCAACAACCCGGTTCCGGCCGCCGCCATCACGTGGTCCTCCCTCGACCCGACGCACGCCACCGTGGCCGCCGGAGGCCTCGTGACCGCGACAAGCGACCCGCTCAACGTCGGGACGGCACGGATCGTCGCGTCGGTCAACAGCGTCCCGCACGTCAGAGCGGACACGTCGTACATCACGGTCGTGAACGCTCCGTCGACGGTCAGCATCACGAGCGGGGCCCTCACGCTCGCCAGCGTCGGTGATACGGTGAGCCCGGCGGCGACGATTGCGAGCGCGGCCGGAGCGCTGCCGCGGACGGCGGTGAGCTGGGCCTCGTCGGCGACCAACGTCGCCACCGTCACGAACGCGGGACTGGTGACCGCCCAGGGCGCCGGCGCCGCGACGATAACCGCGACGAGCCCCTACAATCCGCTGCTGACGAGCTCCGTGACGGTCACGGTGACCAACGCGCCGGCCACGGTGGTCCTTAACGCCTCGGCCGTCACGCTCACCTCGCTGACCCGGACCACGACGTTCACCGCCGTCGTGCGCAACCTGCGCGGAGACCCCGTCGCGGGCCAGACAGTCAATTTCACGTCGTCCGATCCCACCCGCGTCTCCGTCGGGCTCACCACCGGGATCGCGACCGCGCTCGACACGACCCCGACCGGAAGCCCCGTCACGATCACCGCCACCGTCGGGAGCGCACCCACGGTGACCACGACCGCGACGGTCGCGGTCACGAACCGGCCGGCGTCCGTCGCCCTCGCCCCGACGGGCCTGGCGCTGACGGCCGTGAGCGCGACCGCGCTGCTCACCTCTACGTCTCGCAACGATCTGGGCAACGTCGTGCCGAACGCGCCCGTCACGTGGGCCACGTCCAACGGGGCGGTCGTCGCCGTCCCCGCGGGAACCACGCGTGACACCGGACGGGTGACGGCGCTGGCCGTCGGCTCGGCCACCGTCACCGTCACGTCCAACGCGCTCACCGCGTCGGCGACGGTGACGGTGACCAACGACCTCGACACGCTGCAGATTGTCCCCGCTTCAGGGAGCATGAGCAGCTTGCAGGACACCCTCTACCCGGCGGTGCAGTTCAGGAACAGCCTCGGCGCCTCCCTCCCGCGCAACGCCGCGACGTGGAGCACCTCGAACGCGAACGTCGCCACCGTCTCGAGCACCGGGGTGATCACCGGCGTCGGTGTCGGCACGGCGGTCGTGTACGCCGTGAGCCCGGAGAACGCCGCCGTCCGGGATTCGGTGCAGGTGACCGTCGCCAATGTGGCCGCGAGTGTCGTCGTGAGCCCGTCCGGGCCCGATACCCTCACCGGACTCGCACAACAGCTTACCTACACGGCGACGGTGAGGAACGCGCGGGGAGCCGTGATCGCCGGCGCGAGCGTCACCTGGAGCTCCTCCGCTGGTGCGGCGACCATCGACCAGAACGGAGTCGTGACCGCCGCGGCCAGCGGGGCGACGAGCATCACCGCCACCAGCGGGACGGTCACTTCCGCCGGCGCAGCGCTGGTCGTCAACACGGCGCCGACCGACTGGTACGTGAACAAGGACACGGCGGTCACGCTGCGCGTCGGCACGCTGGCCCGGCCGTTCAGCCGAATCCAGGACGCCTTGAACGCGGCGACGACCGGCAACACCATCTGGATCAAGCGGGCGACGACGGCCTACGCCGAAACTCTCGCCGTCGCCTCGTCCGTCACGCTGCGAGCCTATCCAGCCGATTTCGTCGCGGCGGGCTGCTCCGTCGTCATGGGTCGCTGCACCACGCCCGGCAGCCTGCCGACCCTGGCGCATGGTTCTGGGTCCGCCGCCATCCGGACCGCGAGCGGCATCACGCTCACTTTGCGCGCAATGGCGATCACGCACACCGTGGACGGGCCAGCCGTGGACGCCAACGGCGCGAATCTCGACGCCGAGTTCGTGTACGTGAATCCGGGGGCCAGCTCCCCGACCGGACGCGGCATCTGGGTGCGCAGTTCGCCCGACAGCAGCCGCATTAGGCACTCGGTGATCCGGCAGGTGAAGGGGTACGGCGTCCGCCTCGAGAACGTGACGAACGGCCGGGTCGATTCGGTGGCCATTTCCGCCGTGGACACTGCGGCCTCGCTCGACGGGCGGTCGGGGGTGCACATTGTCGGCGGCTCCGGCAACAGTGCGCGGTACAGCAGCTTCACCGGCATCGCCGGCATGGACGCGATGAGGCTCAGCGGCACGCGCCTGGCGGCGCTGGCCGGCGACACTGTGACCGGCGGCCGCAACGCCGTGCGGGCCGACAGCTCGAGCGTGGCGACGAGTGCGCTGGTGCTCAGCGGCGGCACTACCGGCTTTCTGCTCTCACAGGCCGATACATTGGTCTCTTCGGGCGACGCCATCGGGGGAACGACCCAATCCTGCGTCGTGGTGACGGGCGCGGCACAGCGGGACAGCCTGAAGGCTGCCCGGCTGGACAACTGCGCTACGGGCAGCGCCGACAGCGCGGCGATCACCGTCAACGGCGCCGGTGCTCACCTCGCCACGGTCAACTCGCGGTACACCAACATGAACCGGCGGCTGATTCGCTTCGTGAGCGGGCGGGCTCTCCACGTCAGCGGCGACACCATGGTCACCAGCGGTGTCACCCCGGGGACGCTCGATTCAGCTGTGGTGACGGCGGCCTCCGCGGACACGGTGCGCATCACCGGGAGCGTCATCACCGACCACCGCCGGCGTCCCGCGCTGAACCTGTCGGCGACGACGCATCTCTACGTGGACCACAACCGGATCGCCCGGAACGGCGTGGGCGTCCATCTCGGCGCGACAATCCCGTCCTCCGGCACCGACCGGTGGGTGCGGAACAACGACATCTACGACCACGACACGGCAGGGGCGACCGGCTTCTCCGTGGACAGCCTGCTGCTCAAGAACTGGTGGGGTGATGCGCGCGGGCCGGTGCGTCGCTTCCTGTTCGCCACGCCCTTCGACTCCACGGCCGCCGGCGACTCCGTGGCGCTGGCGCAGGACAGCGCCGGCTATCTGTCGCGACTGACGTCGCCGTCCTTCCCCGGCTCCGGCGTCAGCGCTCTGCGTGTAATGCGCGGCGACGGCCAGACGGCAGCCGGTGGCTCGGCGCTCCTGCTGCCGCTCACCGTGCGCGTGACCGACCCGGCGGGGCGGCCGGTGAGCGGCGTCGCTCTGCAGTTCGCCAAGGACAGCAACTTCGTGAACAACGACGATCTCGACATCGGCACTACCGGGACGAACGACACCCTGGTCGTCACGACCGATGCGAGCGGGGTTGCCGAGGTCCGCCCGCGGTTCGCGAACGGCTCCGCGAACGCGGGCGAGCAGCGCCGCTTCAGCGTGCGTGTGGTGGCCCTACCAACGATCGTCGTGTACCTGAGGGCGGAGCAGAACTAGTGATCTGCCCGAAGTGCGGCGCTAACTACCCGGACGGCGCAGCCTTCTGCCCGAGCTGCGGTGCGGAAACGCGCGACCCCACCGCAAAGACCGTCGGGATTTCGGTCGCCGCGATGGACGACCCGCTCCTGGTCGCGCTCCGAGACGCGCTCGAAAAGGACTACGCGATCGAGCGCGAGTTGGGCCGCGGCGGCATGGCGGTCGTCTATCAGGGCAGGGAAAAGGGGCTGGAGCGCGAGGTCGCCATCAAGGTGCTGCCGCCGGAGATGGCCCTCCAGGGCGGCACCGCCGACCGCTTCAAGCGGGAAGCACGGCTGGCCGCAGCGCTCGACCATCCGAACATCATCCCCATCTACCGCGTGGGCGAAGCCGTTGGCCTGCACTACATGGCGATGAAGTACGTGCGCGGCCGCGCCCTCGACAGCATCATCGAGCAGCAGGGCGCCCTCCCCGTCCCGCTCGTCCTGCGCGTCCTGCACGCCGCAGCGAGCGGCCTCGCGTATGCGCACGAGCACCACATCGTTCACCGCGACATCAAGGGCGCGAACATCCTGATCGAACTGGACGGCCGCGTCCTGGTCTCCGACTTCGGCATCGCCCGCGCGATGACGGAGACTTCCATCACCGCGAGCGGGATGGTTATCGGCACTCCGAACTTCATGAGCCCCGAGCAGTGCGGCGGCCAGAAGGTCGGGCCGCAGTCCGACCAGTACTCGCTCGGAGTGCTCGCGTTCCAGATGTTGTCCGGCCAGCTCCCGTTCGAGGCCGACGACATCATGCAGGTGATCCAGCATCACTACATGACGCCGCCGCCCGACCTCCGGGCCATACGCGAGGGGCTGCCGGAAGAGCTGCTCGCCATCGTCTATCGGGCGCTGGCGAAGAAGCCGGACGAGCGCTTCGCCAACACGCAGGAGTTGGCGGACACGCTCGAGGCGGTCCCGCAGACGGCGGACGAGCGCCGCGCGAGCCTGGCGCTGCTCAAGCAGCTCGCGAACGGCGACGCGATCCCCACGGTGCGCACGGGTTCCCTGCCGCCACTGGCGCTCGCGACCGGACCGGGCGCGGCTGCCGCAGCAGCGGCGGCAACCGTGGCGCTCGGCAGGGCCAAGCCCGCGCGGCGGCGGCGCCTGATGGTGCTGGCCGCCGGAGGCACGGTGGCGGTGCTGGCCGGTGCGGGCGTCGTCTGGCAACTCGTGCTCAAGAGCCCCGCCGCCCAGCCCACGACGCCGGGGAGCCGAACTGGCGCGGAGCAAACCGCGACGCCCGGGCCGACTGCGGCGCCCGGGCCCGGCGCCGCGCAACCAGCTGGAGCGGCGGGCGGAACGGCACGCCAGGCGACGCGGCAGCCGGCCGGCCAGCCCGCCACCGCCAAGCGGCCGGCGCAGGAGCAGGTTGCCGCGCCCGCACCCGCCGCGTACGGCGACCTCCTGATCCGGACCACTCCGGCGAGCGCCCAGGTCGTCGTGAACGGTGACGCCTGGCGGCTCGGCGGCGAAACCCGCCACGTGCCGGTCGGCAGTTACACCGTAAGCGTCTCTGCCGAAGGGTGCGAGACGAAAACCGCCACCGTGACCGTGGAGCCGGGCAAAATGACCCGCGATCCGGTCACGCTCACCTGCCAGCAACCGTGAGGACGCGGACGCTTCTTCTCGTCGTGGCGCTGGCGCCGGCCACACTCCACGCCCAGGCGGACGAGCAGCTCCGCCAGGCCATCCGGCGCTACGAGAACCTCGAGATCGAGCAGGCGCGACTCCTGTTCCAGCAGGTGATCTCGCCGAGCTCACCATTCCCCGTTAGCGAGGCACAGCGCGTCACCGCCCTCACGTACCTCGGCGCGACGCTGGCGACGCTCGGGCAGCGGGACTCCGCGCTCACGTATTTCATCGCGGCGATCCAGCGGGACGCCCTCGTGGATCTCGATCCACGGCGCTTCTCGGAGCAGGAACGGCAGGTCTTCACGGATGCCCGGCGCCGGGTCTTCCGCGTGGGCATGCGGCCGGTGCCGCGCGACACGCTCGACCCTCGCACGGACCGGGTAAACCTGACCGTGGCTACGACGCACCCGGGAGTCGTGCGCGTGGAGTTGGTGAATACCGCGGACGAGACGCGGTACGTGCTGTTTGAGGGAGACGTGGACGGGCCCCGCGACGTGCCGTTCAACGGGCTGGTGCCGCGAAGCGGCGACTTCGTCCCTGCCGGCGCCTACGATCTGGTCGTGACGGGGGAAAGCCGCGTGCTGGAGGCGCGCCGGGATTCCACCAGCGAGCTGCTGGAGATCCAGCACCTGGTCGCCCCCCTCGACGACACGGTGGCCACTTTCCGGCCCGACGAGTTGCTCCCGGAGCGTCGGCCCGCGGCCTCCGCCACCCGCGACCTCCTGTACGGCATCGGGGTCACCGCCGGCGCACTCCTTTCCAGCCAGTTGATCGGGAAGACGGCCTTGGGAGGCGGCGCGAGCCTGGCGGTGCCAGTTGCAGCCGCCGGTGCTGGCGCTGGACTGTGGGCGTTCCTCTACCGCAGGACACACCTCGAGATACCCGAGAACATCGCGGCCAATCAGCGCAGGCAGGCCGAGCGGGCACGGCGCAACGCCGAGATCATGCAGCGCAACGCGGAGCGGGTTGCGGCCACCCGCATCATCCTGAGACCGCTGGGGCAATAATGAGCACGCTGCGCGTTGCGCTGATCCTCCTGGGTGCGCTGCTGGTGCCCGCCTGCAAGAGCCGCGGGCCGCAGGCTCCGGCCGCCAGGCCGACGGCTCCCGCCGCCGCCGAGACGTCGGCGCCGGCCGTCGAGGCCCAGCACGCACCTCGTGCCCTCCACGCGGTCGCCGCGCCGATGGACACCGCCCGGGGACGAGCGGGAGCCAAAGGGTTCTTAGACACCCTGGGGTACGCCGGTTCGCAGCCGTCCGCGGCCGGCCTGCTGCTTGTGAGCGACCGCACGATGAGTCGCTCCCGAGCCACGCTCGCAGCCGGACGCGTCCGCATCGCAGCGGCGGCTTCCGTCGGACGCACGCGGGGTTCCGGCCCGTCGCTGGGGGCCCGCCCGGCCACGGAAGCCGATTCGGTGCCGCAGGACGTGCCGGTCGCGGGGCAGGTCGGAGCCCGCGCGTTCCGGCCCGTGGCGATCCTTGTCCTCGCCGACCACCGCGTGGATCCCGGAACCGGGGTCGAGCACACCTCAAGTCTGATGTATGGGGCGGGGTTCGAGGCCACCACCCGGGGGTGGCTGAGCGTGCGGGGTGAGATCACCGCCGGCACGCTTACCTCGCGACAGACGGGGGTGCGAGATCGGTCCGTGACGGACGCCCGACTCGATCTCGGCGTGGCGGCGTTTCCCTGGCTGACGCTCCTGGCCGGCGGCGGGCTGCGCGTCTACAAACAGGATGCGCAGGAGAACTGGCGCTTTCTTCGCTTCGGCGCCGAGGCGCGCTTCCCTCTGGGTGTCGATGCGCTCACCGGAATGGTCCGCTTTACCGTGAGCCCGATGGTGTCCCGGGCCACGGGCGCCACATCGGCGCTCTCTCCGAGCTTTGCCATGGCGGGCGCCTCGGGACTGCAGCTTACGTATCGATTGCTGTACGTGGGCGTCGAGTACGCCGTCGAGAGCTACACGTTCCCGTCCTCCGGCGGGATCACGCGGTTGGAGGAGTTCTCGGGGCTGAAGCTCCGGCTGGGCCTCAACCTCGGCTGGTGACGGGTCGGCCCCTCGCTCAGGACACGGCCGGTCGCAACGCCGCGGGGTCGCACTTGATGATCAGCGTGCCCGGCGCTAGGCCCTGCCCCGTCGCCTCGATCTGGATCTCCCCGGCCGTCCTGGTCGCCTGCACGATGGCGACGCACCGCCCGTTGAAGGCGCGGCGCGATTCGCCCTTGTCCGGTTCGTGGCTGCTCGGGTCGCCGTTCCCGACGCCGATGAGCTTCCCGCTGCCGGACACCCGGAACGTGATCCCGTCTCCTGCCACCGGCACCAGCCGACCCGCCGCGTCCAGCACCTGCACTTCGATCACGGCGACGTCTTCGCCGTCAGCCGCGACGCGCGGGCGATCCGCGGCGAGCTGGATCCGCGCCGGCGCTCCCGTCGTCTCTCGCTTCGCGGTGAGCACGACCTGCCCGCCCTTGGACCCGCGCGCCTCCAGCGTCCCGGCGGCGTAGGGCACCTTCCACGTCACGTGCGAGTCGCGCGGCACGTCCTGCGCGCCCACGCTCTGCCCATTGAGGAACAGCTCTACCCGCTCGAGGTTCGTGTGGCACCAGACCTCGATCTCCTGCCCTTCCTTCCCCGCCCAGTTCCAGTGCGGGAAGAGGTGCAGCACCGGCGGATCGCCCCACCACGCCTGATAGTAGTAGTAGTTGTCCTTCGGGAAGCCGCAGGTGTCCATGATCCCGAAGTGCGAGCTGATGCACGGCCACTTGTACGGCGTCGGCTCACCGCGGTAGTCGAATCCCGTCCAGGCGAATCCGCCGGCCAGGAACGGCCGCGCGTCGAAGTACGACCACCAGCGCTCCGACGTCGTGGCCCAGGGTGGGAAGTTGATGTCGTAGGCGCTGAGATAACCCCGGGTTTCATCCTTGAAGTAGATGCCCCGCGTCGAAACGGCGCTGGCGGTCTCGGTCCCCATCGTCGGCTGGTGGGGGTGATCCCGGTGGTACGCGTCGATGTCGCCCTGGAAGTAGTTGAAGCCCTGGATGTCCACGACGTCCGAGAGCCCTTTCCCCCAGTCGCCGTTCATGGCCTCCGTGACGAGCCGGGTGGGATCGAGCCGCCGGGCCAGCCGTTTCATCGCCGCAGCGATCAGCGCACCGCGCTCAGAGCCCTGGACGCGCCACTCCTCGTTCCCGATGGACCACGCGATGACGCACGGATGGTTGCGGTCGCGCCGGATCAGCCGGCCGAACTCGCTGAGGGCTTCCTCACTCGAGGACATCATCCGGGTCTCGTCCAGCACCAGCATGCCGAGGCGGTCGCAGGCATCGAGCAGCTCCGCGGTGGGCGGATTGTGCGAGGTGCGGTACGCGTTGCACCCCATCCCCTTCAGCCGCTCGACGCGGTAGTACTGCAGCCGGTCGGGTAGGGCGGAGCCGACGCCGGCGTGATCTTGGTGGTTGCACGTGCCCTTGAGCTCGACACGCTCGCCGTTGAGGAAGAAGCCGTGGTCGGCGTCGAAGCGAATGGTCCGGATCCCGAACGGCGTCTCCTGCCGGTCCACCTCCGCACCGTTTGCCTCGATCACCGTGGTGAGGCGGCAGAGCTGCGGGTGCTCGAGCGACCAGAGCGCGGGGCTCCGCACGGCGATGTGCTGCGTGAACTCCTGACCGCTCCAGCCCGCGATCCTCGCGGGCGGCGTTGTGGCCCGCGCCACGACCTTGCCCGCGGGATCGGTGACCGTGGCCACGATCCGGCACACCGGCGCTGCGTCGCCCTCGTTTTCCACCTGCGTCTGGACCACGACCGTCGCGGCTCCGCCGTGCACGTCGGAGCTGACGAACGTGCCCCCCGGCGCCACGTGCACAGGGTCGGTCTTCACCAGCCAGACGTGCCGGTAGATCCCGGCGCCCTCGTAGAACCAGCCTTCGTGCTCGGTCGCGTCGGCGCGCACGACTAGAACGTTGTTCCCGCCGTAGTTCGCGACCTCCGTGATGTCGAAGCGGAACGGTGCGTAGCCGCTCAGGTTCCTGCCGAGGTAGATGCCGTTCAGCGCGACGAGGCAGTCGCGGAACACGCCGTCGAACTCGAGACTCAGCCGGCGGCCGTGATCCGCGGCCGGAACCTCGAAGACCCGGCGGTACCAGCCGATGCTCGTGGCCGGGTGGTTACGGCCGACCGGTTTGTAGCCCTGATTGTAGAGTGCCGGGTCGTTCTCGAACGGCAGCTCCACCACCCAGTCGTGCGGCAGGTCCACCTGACGCCAGTCGCTGACGTCGAAGTCCGGCTTCGACGGGGTGCTCATGAACTCCCCGGTCTTGCCGAATTCCTCCCCATTGCCGTAGCCGAAGTCCCGCGCCGGGTCGTCGGCGTGGCCGAGGTGGAAACGCCAGTTGAAATCGAGGAGGAGCCGCTCGCGCGCGGCGGCGAGAGTGGCCTCGGGGATCGGCGCCGCAGCATCCTCACGGTCGAGGGAACCCGCCACGGCTCCTGGCGGCATTGCCCAGGCTCCGATCGACGCAGCCAACGCGCCCTTCACCACGTCCCGCCGAGTCAGGTCCGCCATGTCAGCGCTCCTTCCCTCGTTCGCCCGCGCCGCCCTCAGCGCGGTGCTGAGAGGATGAGGCGGCCGGGCCAAGTCGGCAAGCCTCGCGCCGCTGCGCCTCGACACTTGCTGGCCGCGGCGGGTGGGAGGGAGGGCCGGGGCGCTTGCACTGTGGCGTCCCCGATGGCAGACTGTGGCGCCCTTACATGACGAGGACCGTGTGACCGACGCACGCTACCCCATCGGCCGCCACGAGGCGGTGTCCATCCTGACTCCGGCGCAGCGTGCCGACTGCATCGCGCAGATCGCCGCGGCGCCCGAGAACCTGCGCCGTGCCGTGCAGGGCCTCGACGACACGCAGATCGACACCCCCTACCGGGACGGCGGCTGGACGGTGCGGCAGGTCGTGCATCACGTGCCCGACAGCCACATGCACGCATACATCCGCTGCAAGTTCCTGCTGACCACGGCGCAGCCGACGATCATGCCGTACGATCAGGGCGACTGGGCCCGGACGCCGGAGACCCGGGCACCGGCCGAGGTCTCCCTGGCGCTGCTCGACGCGCTTCACAGGCGCTGGGTGCTGCTGCTGCGGGGCGTGCCCGCGGCGGACTTCGCCCGCACGTTGAATCACCCCGAGAACGGAACCATGACACTGGACCGCATCGTGGCGATGTACGCGTGGCACGGGCGGCACCACACGGCGCACATCACCAGTCTGCGGGAGCGGATGGGCTGGCGCTGATGCTGATGTAGGAACGCCCGCTAGCCGCGCCCCAGCGGCACGACCCCGGCGGTGCCGGCCCGCGCGGGATCCTCGTCGCCGCGTCCGTTCGGGCCGCCTTCGCGCACCTTCGCGCTCCACTCCTCGATCTCCAGCGCCACCATGGCCGTGGTCTCCAGGTGCGCGTCCGGCGCGCGCTCGTAGTCCACGCCCGCCGTGCGGCCCGGGAAGTACCGCGCGATCATGGCGTCCAGGATGCGGCGCCGCGCCGCGATGTCCGGCTGCTCGGCCGCCGCGTGCGCGAACATCACGACCGAGCGGTAGTTCACCGAGTGATCGGACGCGGTCTTCGAGTAGACCAGGCCGTCCGCGACGGTGACCGCGACCGAGACCGGCGCCCCCGTGGCCAGGTGCGTCATCAGCCGGCCGGTCCGCCCGCCGTGAAGATAGAGACGGCGCGGTTCCTCGGGCGAGTACTGGTACGTCATCGGGATCACCACCGGCCGGCCTCCATCCATGAAGCCGACGTGCGCGACGATGCCGCTGGCGAGGATCTGCGGCGCGTCGCCGGTGCGGTCCCGTTCGGGATGGGCCCGGATCGTGGCGTGGGCCGGCAGGGAGGCGTCGGGGCGATGGGCGGTCATCCGGGAAGACTCCGTTCAGGTGGTGAAGGCGCCCGGCGCAGCGCGGCATAAACCAGCGGGCCCGCGGCGCCGCAGGCGGCGGCGACGAGCACGCCGACGAGGCCGATCGCCCGGCTCCGCACTTCGAGCGCCACCGCAACCGCCAGCACGAGCACCGGGAGCGCGGCGAGGATAGCGAGCGCGGGCACGCCGACCGGAACGTGGAACGTTCCGACGAGCTCGGGCTCGCGGCGCCTCAGCGCCAGCAGTGCGGCAAATTCCATGGCCAGCGCCGCGGTGTAAAGGAGCACGTCCGCCGCGAGCAGCCCGCCGAAAGAGAGGAGCGCGAAGGCCGAGTACCCGACGGCAGACGCCACGACGGCGCGCCGCGGCGTGCCTCGCCGATCCGTCGTGCCGAGGGTCGCCGGCAGGAGCTGGTCGCGCGCGAGCACCAGCGGGATGCGCGAATAGACCAGCAGCAACGCGTTGAAGAGCGCGAAGGCGCTGACCATACCCGCGGCGGCGATCCATGCCGCGAGCCACCTCCCGCTCACCGTGCGGGCGATCACCGGCCACGCGCCGTCCGTCCAGAGCCTCCAGTCGCTGACCGCCAGCGCCGGCACGACGCCGAGCAGGTAGACCGCGGTGACGAGCGGCAGCGCCCACAGCAGCGCGCGTGGATAGGTGGCGCCCGAGTCCTCGATCTCGCCGCCCACCGTCGAGGCGTTGTCCCACCCGCTGTAGTTCCAGACACTCTGCGAGATGCCGAGGCCGAGGGCTCCGAGGAACGTGGTGCCGCCCGCCCGGAACGGCGCGGCGGCGAACGCGGCCGCCGGATGCGAGGCCCACCGCACCAGCGCTACGCCGGCCAGCACGGCGAACGGGGCCAGCACCAGGGCGGCGAACCACCCGGACGCGAGGCCCACGGTCCTGGTCCCTCGCAGGTTGAGCCAGGTCGCGCCCCAGATCAGCGCGAGCGCCAGGAGCCACGACGGCAGCCGCCCCAGCGGGCCCGTGAAGAACTGGAGATACTGGAGGAAGAGCACGGGGTAGATCGCCATGTCGATCAGCGAGTACATCCAGCTCAGCCACCCGTTGGTGAACCCCGCGAACCTCCCGAAGGCACGCTTGACCCACTGGTAGTAGCCGCCCTCCACGGGAAGCATCGAGGCCAGCTCCCCGATGATCAGCGTCTCGGGGACGCTGTAGAGGAGCGGGGTGAGGACGAGCAGGAGGACCGCGACGCCCGGACCCACGTCGCCGATGAGCCCTTCCAAGCCGAACGGCCCGCCGGAGACGGTGAAGAACATCACCGCCACCAGCGGGCCGAGCGTGAGGACGGAGGGGCGCCGGCGAATCGCGCCGGTCACGTCCGCGGACCCGCGGCCAGTCTCAGTATCTCCAGCTCACCGTGTCCGCGCCCGCCGGCAGCGTGCCGCGGCGCATCTGATCCATGATCCGCGGAATGAACATCTGGTAGTACCTGAGCCGCGACAGCGCGTTCGGACGAGTGTGATCGCCGTTCCAGCAATGCTCGGCGCGCGGCTCGTAGTCCACCTCGGCGTCGGCCCGTGGATTGGATACCGACTTCAGGTAGTCCTCAACCAGCATCACGGCATTGTTGAGGTAGTAGTTGTCCGCCTCGCCGACGTAGATGTGCAGCTTCCCGTGCAGCTTCGGACCCAGCGTGATCCAGTCGCGGCGCAGGATGTGGCCGAGGTCGTAGTGGTCGCGCCAGTACGCCGCCACCTCGGGATGGATCGTCCCCGTCTGCTCGTCCCAGATCGGCGCCGGGTAGCCGTCGGGGCCGGCCGGCGAGAAGACCGCCTGCCAGATGTCCCACTGGTCGCCCGAGCGGCCGTGAGAGCCGAGAACCGACTCGCGGCGATTGACCTGCTCAAGCGTGACGGTCGTGCGGCCCAGCCAGTCGCGCATGCCCGGGCGCGGCGTCCGCTTCCAGCGCGCGTTGCCGTAGTAGGCGTTCGTGTCCTCGTAGATGTTGACCACCGTGTAGGCGCGGAAATCAATCGGGTCGGGGCAGGCGATCCACGCCCCGTTGAACTCGTCGGGGTAGAAGACCTGGGCGGCCATCGCCTCCCATCCGCCCGTGGAGCCGCCGTAGGTGAACCGCGCCCACCCCGCGCCGATGCCCCGGTACTTCCGCTCGATGTACGGGATCAGCTCGGTCATGATCGCGTCGCCGTAGGGACCGTTGTTCGCGGAGTTCACGGCGTAGGAGTCGTCGTAGTACGGCGTCGGATGCTGGATCTCGATCGCGATGACCCGCGGGAAGCCCGGGCCGGTCCAGTCGCGATAGAGCTGCCACGCGGCTTCCTGCTGGATGCGGTTGTAGCCGTGGAGGCGGAACCGCTCGCTGTAGTCCGGCGCGAGGGTCGTGTCCGGCGGGCTCTCCCGCCAGCCGCTCAGGTCCGCCTGAAAGTGGTTGTGGTAGACGACCAGCGGGTAGTGCGCGTCCGGGTGCTCGTCGAAGCCGGCCGGCAGGAGCACGTGCGCACCGATGTACATCGGCCGGCCCCAGAAGGCGGTGAGCAGCTTGCTCTGGATCCGCTCGTGGCGCACGTACTTGGTGTCCTGCGGCGGCGCGATGGGCGCGATCTCCTGATCGAGCGACAGGTGAATCGTGGCGCTGCGCCCTCGCGCCAGGGTGATCCACCGCGGCGTGCTGTACAGGTTGCCGGGCTTGGCGTACCACTGCTGGCCCTCCCCCATGTCGGGCGGGAGCTTCACCACGTGGCCGTCGCTGCGGTGGAAGGTCTCGTACCGGTTGAGGAGTGCCTGCACGCGGTAGCGGCCGGGCGGCAGGTCGGCGAGACTCGCGAGCGGGTAGCCGAGGGCGCCGCCGTCCACGATCACTTCGCGGCCGGGCGCCAGCCCGTCCACATCCACCCCGAAGACGAGTTGGGTGTTCGGACCGTCGCTGATCTGGAATCGCGGCTCGGCGGTGGAGTCGTCGGAGACCAGGAGCAGGAGGCGGCCGTCGAGCGGCGGCCCGCTCCTCTCTCTCGGAACACTGATGGCGAAACGCGGCCCGGGGGCCTGCGACTGCGCGGCGGGAACGACGATCGAGGCGAGGCTCAGGGCGGCGACGATCGGAACGAGCGCGAACCTGCTGCGGTGCGGAGACATTGATACGGCTCCCGTGAGGGGGGTGGGGGGCACGACCGCGCGAATCTATGGCGCGCGGAGCCGGCGGGCGAACGCCACGCGCGGCGGGGGATCACTGCTTGGTCGTGAGTTCCCCCCGCAGCGTTTCCCCGCGCTCGTAGCGCACGTCCGCGATCTTCCAGTCTCTGCGGGCCACGAGCACCACCGTCACGACGCGCCGATCGCCGGCTTTCCAGGAGAACGTGACCGGCACCTGTGCCGTGTCGCCCGCGACCCTCGCCGCGCCGACGCGGAACGACGCCGGGTATTCCTGCGAGTCGGTGAACGGGTCCCCGTCGATCTCCGGCACCTCGTCGGTGGGGCTCGACGCCGCGAAATAGGCGCGGCACAGCGCGAGCAGATCCGACGAGAGCCATCCCTCACGCCGTCGCACCGCCGAGCGGGTAAACGCCATGTCGTGCGCGAAGTGGAACCGGTAGAACGTGCGGACCACGTCCGCCGGCCGCGCGGCGGGCTGCTGCGCGGCGCCAATGGCCGGCAGGCACAGCGCCGCGAGGGCTGCCAACCGGCGGTGCCAGGGCATTGTCATCATGGGGAAATGGCCAGGGGCAGAATCGAACTGCCGACACGCGGATTTTCAGTCCGCTGCTCTACCATCTGAGCTACCTGGCCGGGCGCGGAAAAATAGCCGCCCCCGCCGCGCGGCGCATCTTCCCGTTTCCCGATCGGGCGCGCAGTTTACCGCCCCATGCGCACCTTCCCGAATCTCACGATCCTCGGCCATCCGCTCATCCAGCACAAGCTCGCGCTCCTGCGCGACAAGCGCACCCCGGTCAAGGACTTCCGCGACCTGGTCGGCGAGATCGCGATGCTGATGGCCTACGAGGTCACAAAGGACCTGCCCACCGAGCCGATCGAGGTCGACACGCCGCTGGAGCACATGACCGCGGCGCGCGTCGCGGGGAAGAAGCTCGCCCTCGTCCCGGTCCTCCGCGCCGGGCTCGGGATGGTGGACGGGATCCTGCACCTGATCCCCTCCGCCCGGGTCGGCCACATCGGCATGTATCGCGACCACGAGACGCTCCGGCCGGTGGACTACTACTTCAAGGTGCCGAGCGCGCGGGAGCAGCGGGATTTCTTCCTCCTCGACCCGATGCTCGCCACCGGCGGTTCGGCCGCGGCGGCGTGCACGACGCTGAAGAAGATGGAGGCACGCTCGATCCGCCTCCTGTGCATCGTGGCGGCGCCGGAGGGCGTGCAGAAGATGCTCGACGTCCACCCCGACATCCCGGTGTACTCCGCCGCGCTCGACCGCGAGCTCAACCAGCACGGCTACATCCTCCCCGGCCTCGGCGACGCCGGGGACCGACTCTTCGGGACGAAATAGTGCGGCTCACCTGCTGGGGTGCGGCCGGCGAAGTCACGGGCTCGATGCACCTGCTCGAGATCGGCCCGAAGCGCATCCTCCTCGACTGTGGGCTCTTCCAGGGACGCCGCGAAGAGGCCCGGAAGAAGAACGAGAACTTCCCGCTCGACGTCGGCGCCATCGACGCCGTCATCCTGAGCCATGCCCACATCGATCACACCGGCCGGCTCCCCCTTTTGATCAAGAAGGGGTATGCGGGGCCGATCTTCTGCACCTCCGCGACGCGCGACCTGTGCAGCGTGATGCTGCCGGATTCCGGCTTCATCCAGGAGAAGGACTTCGAGTTCCTGCGGAAGCGCGGCCACGACCACCTCGCCGAGCCGCTCTACACCGCGGCCGACGCGACCCGGGTCGTGGACTCGATGATGAGCCTGCCCTACGATCGCCCGCTCGACGTCGCGCCCGGCGTCCGCCTGACCTACACCGACGCCGGACACATGCTCGGCTCCGCGTCCGTGGTGCTCGACATCGACGCGGCTGGCGCGAAGCGCCGTCTGGTCTTCTCTGGCGACGTCGGCCGCTGGGGGCTCCCGATCATCCGCGACCCCAAGCCGCCGAAGGGCCTAGCCGACGTCCTGATCGTCGAGAGCACCTACGCCAACAGGGTGCACGAGTCCGTGGTCGAGGCCCAGGGGATGCTCGCCAACTACGTCAACAAGGTGGCCAAACGCGGTGGAAAGATCTTCATTCCGGCTTTCGCCATCGAGCGGGCGCAGGAGCTGATCTACGAGCTGCACAGCCTGGCGCGCGACAACGCGATCCCCAAGATCCCGATCTACGTGGACTCACCGCTCGCCGTGAACGCCACCGACGTCTTCCGGCTCCATCCCGAGGCGTTCGACGTGAGCGAACGGCTGGTACGCGAGACCGACGACCTGTTCCGCTTCCCGCTGGTGAAATACGTGCGGTCGGTGGACCAGTCCAAGGGGCTGAACACGCTGCGCGGCCCCCTCATCATCATCGCGGCATCGGGGATGGCGGAGTCCGGGCGGATCCTGCATCACCTGCGCAACGGCATCGGCGACAGCCGGAACCTCGTGCTGATCGTCGGCTTCCAGGCCAGCTACACCCTCGGCCATCGTCTCCAGGAAGGAGCGAAGGAGGTGCGGATCTACGGCGAGATGGTGCCGTGCCGCGCGGAAGTGGCCACGATCGGCGGATACTCGGGACACGCCGACCGGAACGAGCTGCGACAGTGGGTGCAGGGGCTGGAGCAGATCCCCAAGCGCGCCTTCACCGTGCACGGCGAGACCGAGCAACTCCAGGCGATGGCCGGCCTGCTGCGTGACCTCGGCGTGAAGCAGGTGGACGTACCCGCCCTCGGCCAGACCTTCGACATCTAGTCTCCGCCTGCTGGCTCGGCCCCCGCGCGGCCGCTAGGTTAGCGGCATGCGCCGCATCCTCTGGGCGGCGGCCGCGCTGCTGGCGGCGGCCTGGGTCTTCTCGCTGGTCGAGGTGGTTGCCGCCGCGCGGCGCGATGACGCGGCGCCGGCCGACGCCATCGTCGTGATGGGCGCCGCGCAATACAACGGCCGGCCGTCGCCGGTCTTCAAGGCCCGGCTGGACCATGCGGCCGCCTTGTTCCGGCGGCGCCTCGCCCCGCGGCTGGTCGTCGCCGGGGGCGTCGGCTCCGCCGATACGGTGAGCGAGGCCGATGTCGGGCGCCGCTACCTCCTCGCCGGCAGCGGGGACACGGCGGCGGTGGTGGCGATCGGCACCGGGCGCTCGACGGAGCCGTCGCTCCGGGCCGCCGCGGAGTGGATCCGCGCGCACGGCGGACACCGTGTCATCCTGGTGAGCGACGGGTTCCACATGCTGCGCCTCTGCCTCATCGCGCGCCGGCTCGGCCTCCAGCCGCTCTCCTCGCCGGCACGCGCCAGCCCCATCGCGTCCAACCGGCGGCTCGAGATCACATACCTGCTCGCGGAGTCGGTCAAGGCTCCGATCGCATTCCTCCTGACGAGGTGACCATGAGAAGTGGGCACAGAGGCACGGACGCACGGGTGCACGGGGCGAACCGGCTCGTCCTAGTAGCCCTGGTGCTCGCAGCGCTGGCGGCCCTTCCGCCGGTGCGCGCCGCCGCCCAGGCGCTGCGCATCCCCTACCAGACCTTCACCCTCCCGAACGGGCTCACGGTCTTCGTCTCCGAAGACCACTCCGTTCCGATCGTGACGGTGAACACCTGGTATCACGTGGGCTCGGCGGACGAGCGAGCCGGCCGCACCGGCTTCGCGCATCTCTTCGAGCACCTGATGTTCATGGGCTCCCAGCACGTGCCGACGGGGGACTTCGACAAGCTGCTGGAGGCCACCGGCGGAGACAACAACGCCTCGACAGCCGAGGACCGGACCAACTACTACGAGGACGGCCCGTCCAACGCCCTCGAGTTGATGCTCTATCTGGACTCCGACCGGATGGGCTTCCTCCTGCCGGAGCTCACGCCGCCCAAGTTGGATCTCCAGCGCGGCGTGGTGCAGAACGAGCGGCGCCAGAGCTACGAGAACCAGCCGTACGGCCTCGCCGAGGAGAACATCCTCAAGCGTCTTTATCCGCCGTCGCACCCGTACAGCTGGCCGGTGATCGGCTCGATGGCGGACCTCGCCTCCGCCAGCCTCGAGGACGTGCAGCAGTTCTTCCGCACCTACTACACGCCCAACAACGCGACCATCGCGATTGGCGGCGACGTCAACCCCGCGGAGGTGCGGCCCGAGGTCGAGCGGTGGTTCGGCGACATCCCGCGCGGCCCGGCGGTGACCCGCACGCCGCCTCCGGCCGTGAGTCTCGCGGCCGACGTGTACGGCACGCTGGAGGACCGGGTGCAGCTCCCGCGCGTCTACGACACTTGGCACACGATCAAGGCGTTCGCCCCCGACGACGCCGCGCTCGACGTTCTGGCCTCGATCCTGGCGGACGGCAGGACCTCCCGGCTCTATAGGCGCCTGGTCTACGAGCTCCAGATCGCGACGCAGGTGCGCGCCTTTCAGGACGGGGGCCGCATCGACGGGAGGTTCGAGATCCAGGCCACGGCGCGGCCGGGCCACGACCTGAAGGAGCTGCAGCGCGTGATCGACGAGGAGGTGCACACCCTCGCCGAGTCGGGCCCGACACAGCGGGAGGTCGAACGGGTACAGAACGGCGTCGAGGCGTCGTTCCTCGACCGGATGGAGCGCGTCGGCGGGTTCGGCGGCAAAGCCAACCAGCTCAACTTCTACGAGTACTACGTCGGCACGCCCGACTATCTCCAGCGGGATCTCGACCGCTATCGCCGCGTGACCCCGGCCGACGTCGAGCGCGTGGCCCGTGCATACCTGCTCATGGCACACCGCGTCGTGCTCAGCGTGGTGCCCCGAGGCCACACCGATCTGGAAGCGAAGGAGACGGCACAGTGAACCCCATGCGCACCGTCCTGCTCCTGGCCTCGACGCCGGCGCTCCTCCTCGCGCAGGGCGTCGACCGCACGCACCCGCCCCGGCTCCCGCCGTCTCCCGCCCTGCACCTGCCGCCCGTGCAGACCGCCCGGTTGCCCAACGGACTGGAAATCGCGGTAGTCGAGAAGCACGAGGTCCCGGTCGTGGACGTGTCGCTCCTGATCGGGGCCGGCAGCGTGCGCGACCCGGCGAACCTCCCGGGACTCGCCACCTTCACGGCCGCCGTCCTGCAGGAAGGCGCCGGCCGGCGCAACTCGCTCGAGATCGCCGACGAGATCGGCTACCTCGGCGCGCGGCTCTTCTCCAGCGCCAGTTACGACGCGGCGACTGTTTCGCTGCACGTCCCCAAGCGTCAGATCGGGCCGGCCCTCGACCTGCTGGCCGACGTGGTTCTGCGGCCGACCTTCCCCGACAGCGAGATCGCGCGGCAGCGCGACCTCCGGCGCTCCCAGATCCTCCAGCAGCGCGACCAGCCGGTGGCGATGGCCAGCATCGCCTTCTCGGCCATCGTCTACGGCGCCACGCACCCGTACGGCCGCCCGCTGAACGGCACCGAAGTCTCCACCGCGGCGCTCAACCGCGATCGCGTGGCGCAGTTCTACCAGGCCTACTACCGGCCGAACAATGCCCGCGTCCTCGTGGTCGGCGACGTGACGCTGCCCGAGGCGCGGGCGCTCCTTGCCCGGCGCTTCGGCGGTTGGGCCGCAGGCGACGTGCCGGCCGTGGAGGAGATGGCCGCGCCCGCCGCCGCGCCGCGCACCATCTACCTGGTGGACAAGCCCGGCGCCGCCCAATCGGTGTTCCGGATCGGGGAGGTGGGCGTGAGCCGCGCGACGCCCGATTACTTCGCGCTCACGGTGCTGAACACCATCCTCGGCGGGCCCTTCACGTCCCGCCTCAACCAGAACCTGCGGGAGACTCACGGCTACACCTACGGCGCGAATTCCCAGTTCGCCATGCGGAAGATGCCCGGGCCGTTCCTCGCCGCGTCGTCCGTGGTCACCGCCAAAACCGACAGCTCGCTGATCGAGTTCATGCGTGAGCTGCGGCGCATCCGCGACGAAACGGTGCCGGCTGCGGAGCTGGACAAGGCGAAGGCGTACATCACCCTCCGCCTCCCCGGCCAGTTCGAGACGACGGCGGGTGCGGCAGCCCAGTTCCGCGAGCTGTTCCTTTACGGGCTGCCCCTCGACTACTACGCCAGCTACATCCCGCAGCTCAACGCGGTGACCGCGGCCGACGTGCAGCGGGTCGCCCGTCAGTATCTCGACCCCGACCACTTCGCGATTGTCGTGGTGGGCGATCGCAGCCAGATCGCCTCCGGCCTCGAGGCCCTGCACGAAGGACCGATCGTCCTGCGGGATCTCTGGGGTCAGGCGGTGCCGTGAACGACGCCCCTCGGGACCGCCTCGCGTCGCGGCGCATCTACACCGGCCGCGTCCTCAACCTCGACGTGGACACTGTGCGGTTCCCGGACGGCAGCAGCGGCGAGCTGGAGATGATCCGCCATCCTGGCGCTGCGGCCGTGATCCCCGTGCTGACCGCCGATGGGAGCGATGACCCGCAGATCCTGCTCATCCGGCAGTACCGCTACGCCGCCGGCGGGCCCGTCTGGGAAATCCCCGCCGGCAGGCTGGAGGAGGGTGAGAGCCCCGAGGCGTGTGCCCGCCGTGAGCTGCTGGAGGAGACCGGCGCGACTGCCGGTCGCTGGGACCGGCTCACCACCATCTACACGACCCCGGGCTTCACCGACGAGCGGATCCACATCTTCGCCGCTCGCGACCTCGTCGTACGGCCGCAGGAAACCCGACGCGAGCCTGATGAATTCATGGAGGTGAAGCCAGTGAGCGTCAGGGCGGCCATCGAGATGATCCGGGGCGGCGAAGTGGTGGATGGAAAGACGATCGTGGCTGTTCTCTTTTTTGCTGGTTTCCAAATAGGATTGTAGCAATTAGGGGACGGTAGACAGTGGAAGGCGGCGCCGAAGCAGACGCCGCCTTTTGACGTAAGTCAATCACGACAAAGAGGTTACGCCAAGACCCCACGGGGACATGTAACGAGGTACGGTTTCTGCGAATCTAATAGGAGTAGAACCACTCACAGCATAAGCGAGCGCGACGTGACATTGGCGGCCCACGCATCCCTCCGCGCGACACGGCCCGGCCCGGCATCCGCTTTCGCCGAGCTCGACGATTCGCACGTCGTCCAGGCCTTCTTGGACGGGCAGTCGCGTGCCTTCGACGAACTGGTCGCCCGCTATCAGGCTCGCCTGCTGAACTTCATCTACCGCACCATCGGTGACCGGGAGCGCGCCGAGGACCTCGTGCAGGAGGTTTTCATCCGCATCTACCGCCACCTGCACCGCTTCGACCAGACGAAGAAGTTCTCGACCTGGGCGTACACGATCGCGTCGAACCTGGCCAAGAACGAGCTGCGGAACCGGAGCCGGAACCCACTGGTGCTGTTCCAGGCGATCAAGAAGCACTGGGAGGCGGATCACCGGCCGCTGCAGTTCGAGGACTCCAGCTCCCGGCCGGACGACATGTTCCGGAAGCGGCACCTGCGCGCCCTCGTCGAGCAGTCAGTCGAGCAGCTCCCCGAGCACCACCGGGTCGTCTTCGTCCTGCGGGAGCTGGAGGGGAAGACCTACGAGGAGATCGCCGAGATCACCGGGTGCAACCTGGGGACGGTGAAGAGCCGCCTGAACCGGGCCCGGAACAGCTTCGCCACGATCATCGCACCGCACCTCGACTAGCCGGGGCCGCCCTCTCCGGAGGACGCCCCGGAACCCCCCGGCCGCCCGGCTGTAGTAGTAGTGTTCTTCTGTGGACACTCATGGATTGCTGCGAGTTCCGGGAACAATACTCCGACTTTGCTGACCGCCTGCTCGACGAAGAGGCGGAGCTGCGCGCGCGGCGGCACCTCAAGTTGTGCGCGCCGTGCCGGCGCTTCGACGCAGCGTTCCGGACGGGGGTCAGTGCCCTGCGGGACCTCCCTTCAGTCGAGCTATCGCGGAGCTTCGGCGACCGACTTCGCGGCCGCCTTGGCCATGAGTTGGTGGTTCGGGCGCTGGCGGTGGACCCGTTCTCGGGCGCCGTCGCGGCGATGCTGGTGATGGTCACGATCGGGCTCGTCACGTGGGATCTCGTGGAGCTGCGCGCCGCCAGGCGCGCGGCTGCGGCGGCCGCCGTGAGCGTGCCAGCGGCGGTCTGGATTCCGGCGCCGGCGCAGATCCGCCTCGACACCGTCGAGAACTTCCATAGTGGCTTCCACCCCTTCGATCCGGTCCTGCTCGTCGCCGACACCAATCCCACGCAAGACACCAATCCGCCGCGGTTCGACGTCCCCGCAGTCTGGGGCGGGCGGTAGCGCCACCCCGCCTTTTGCAGCACCCCGTTTCGGGCTAAGTTGCGCCCAATGCCCGGGCGGACATTCGATGAGCTTCGGCGCTCCCTCGCCAAGGGCGACGTTGAGCCCGTCTACTACCTCCACGGCGACGACGAATTCCTGAAGGACGAGGCGGTGCGCCAGATCGTCGCCCTCGCCGTGGACGAAGGCACGCGGGACTTCAACCTCGACCGCCGTCGCGCCCCCGAGCTCGCCGCCGAGGACTTCCAGACCCTGGTCGAGACGCCCCCGATGATGGCGGCGCGGCGCGGGGTCGTCCTGACCGAGGTGGAATGCCTGCTGCAGCGCCGCCCCCGCCAGCAGGCGCTCAAGGCGGCGGTCGCCGGATACCTGAAGCGCCCGTCGCCTGATACCGTCCTGGTGCTCGTGCAATCGGCCGGCGAGAAGCCGGACGCCGCGCTGGAAACGGCCGCCTGCAGCGTGGACGTCGCCCCGCTCTCGCCCGAGCGCGTCGGCCGCTGGATCCAGCATCACGCGAAGGAGCTGGGCCTCGTGATCGAGGCGGATGCCGCGCGCCATCTGCAAGCCGCGGTGGGCGAGGACCTCCAGCAACTCTCCGCCGAGCTGGCGAAGCTCGCGGTGGCGACGGCCGGGAAGCCGGCGACGATCGCGGACGTCGCGGACCTCGTGGGCGTGCGGACGGGGGAGACCGTCTACGATTTCGTGGACGCGGTGAGCGGCCGGCGCTTCGCCGCCGCGGCGGGCATGGCCCCTCGACTGATCGCGGCCCCCGGCAGCAGCGGGGTGCGTCTGCTCGGGGCCCTGGGCACGGTGCTGGTCGGGCTCGCTCTGGCGCGCGCCCGCCTCGACGAGCGGGACGCACCAGGCCCGGCGACCGCACGCGTGCTCAACGCGATGTTCGCCGCGCGGCCGATGGGACTGCGCCCCTGGAAGGAAGAAGCGTCGCGGTGGGTCTGCGATGCGGCCAAGTGGACAGCCGCCGAGCTGGACGCGGGGCTCGCCGCGCTGGTCCGCGCCGACGCCCGCCTGAAGGGCACGCGGCTCGCGGGGGAGGCGGAGGTCGTGATCGAGGTTGTCCTGTCGCTCGGCCGTCCGGGGCAGGAGGCGGCGTGAAGATTGACACGCGGAGGCACAGGGGCACGGAGGCACGGGGCTCGCACCGGCTTGCCCTCGGGCTCGCCGTGTCCCTGTGCCTCTGTGCCTCCGTGCCCGCAGCGCAAGCGCAGGACAATCCGGCCATTCGCGCGGCGGTGCAGGTCGCGGCCGAGGGACGCGGCGACTCCGCCCGGAAGATCGTGGCCGCGGAGCTGACGAAGGCGCGCCCCGGCACTCCCGCGTACGTCGAAGCGCTGTTCTGGCGCGGCCGGCTCGCCACCTCGGGCGACAGCGCCGAGAACGACCTGCGCCACGTCGCGCTGGACTACTCCAACTCGAAGTGGGCCGACGACGCGCTGCTCCAGCTGGCCGAGCTGGCCATGGCGGCCGGCAACCCGACCAGCGCTGTGCAGCTCGCCCAGCGGCTGCGCGGTGATTACCCGGGCAGCGCTCTCCGGGCCCCTGCGGCGCTGTGGGGCGGCCGCGCGGCGTTCGACCTCGGCGATCCGGTGGCCGCGTGCGCCCTGCTGGATTCGGCCCGGACCGAGGGCACGGACGACGTCGAATTCGAGAATCGGGTCGCGTTCTATCGAAGCCGCTGCACCGCAGCGCTGCTGCAGCCACCCGCGGCCACCGACACCGCCTCGCCTCCCGCCGCCGACACCACCCGCCGCGCCGCGGCGCCCGCACCGGCGCCGGTCAAGGCCGACACTGCCGCGACGCGCGCCGCAACGCCCGCGCGCCCCCAGCAGTTCGAAGTGCAAGTGGCGGCGACCCGCTCGAAGAGCCGGGCGCAGAGCATCGCGCACCAGGCGGAGCGCTCGGGCGAGCGGACCCGCATCGTGACCGGCGCGGACGGCTACCTCCGGGTGCGCGCCGGTCCGTACGTCTCGCGCAGGGAGGCCGACGCCGCCGTGGCGCGGCTCCGGCGGTTGCTGCACGGCCACCCCATCGTGGTGAGCGCGCCGTGACCCTGCCCGGCCTCGACGTCTCCACGCCCCTGATGCAGCAGTACCGCGAGATCAAGGCGCGGCATAAGGACGCGATCCTGTTCTTCCGAATGGGTGACTTCTACGAGACGTTCGAGGGCGACGCGGAGGTCGCCTCACGCGCGCTCGGGCTCACTCTCACGTCGCGAAACAACGGGGCCGCGGCCGAGATCCCGCTGGCCGGTGTCCCGGTGAAGGCCGCTGCCACGTACATCAAGCGCCTCGTCGAGCGCGGCTTCCGCGTCGCCATCTGCGAGCAGGTGGAGGATCCGAAGCTCGCCAAGGGCCTCGTGCGGCGCGAGGTGATCGAGGTCGTCACGCCGGGCGCGGTGATGGCGGACGACCTCCTCGAGGAGCGCACCAACACCTTCCTCGTGGCGGTCGCGAGCGACGGCGCGCAGGCCGGCCTGGCGGCGGCAGATCTCTCGACCGGCGAGTTGGTGCTCGAAACGGCCGCCGCCGCAGACCTCGTCGCGGCGCTGGAGCGCTACCGCCCCTCGGAGGTCGTCGTCGCGGAGGGCGCCGCGGCGCTCGCGCCGTCGGCCGCGCTGGTCACGCGGCGCGAGGCATGGGAGTTCGACCCCGCGCTCGCCGCGGAGGACCTGGCCCGCCGCTTCGAGCTGGCGTCGCTCGACGGCCTCGGGCTCGGCGCCTCCGACGCCCTCGCGATCGGCGCCGCCGGCGCCCTGCTGCGCTACCTCGGCGACCTTCAGCCCGGCGGCCTGCCGCAGATCCGCCGCCCGGCGGTGCGGCGCGCCGAAGGCCGGCTCTTCCTCGATGCGATGACGCGCCGCAACCTCGAGCTGGTGGAGTCGCTGCGGCCGGAGGGCGCCGAGGCCACGCTGCTGGCGGTCGTGGACCACACCGTCACCCCGATGGGGGCGCGGTTGCTGCGGCAGTGGCTCCTGGCGCCCCTGACCGACGTGACCGCCATCGCGGCGCGCCACGACGCCGTCGGCGCCCTCGTCGCCGACGAGGGGCGGCGCACCGCGCTGCGCGAAGCGCTGGACGGCGTCCGCGACCTGGAACGGCTCGGCGCCAAGGCCGCCGCGCGCCGCGCGACCCCGCGCGACCTCGGCGCCCTGCGCGTGTCGTTCGAGCGGCTGCCGCGCGTCGCGGCGGAGCTGCGGGACCTGTACGGCCTCGACCGCGGGTTCGACGTCCTTTCCGATCTGGCGGCGCGCCTCGCCGCGGCGCTGGTCGACCGTCCGCCGCCGGCGCTCGGCGACGGCGACGCGATCCGCCCCGGCCACTCCGCCGCACTGGACGAGTTGCGCGCTCTCCGGGACGGCGGCCGGTCGTACATCGCGTCGCTGCAGACGCGGGAGCGCGCGCACACCGGGATCGCCTCGCTGAAGGTCGGCTACAACAAGGTCTTCGGCTACTACATCGAGATCACCAAGGCGAACAAGGACGCGGTCCCCGCGGACTACGAGCGCCGCCAGACGCTGACGGGCGCGGAACGCTACGTCACGCCGGAGCTGAAGGACTACGAGGCGAAGGTGCTCGGCGCGGAAGAGGAAATCGCGCGGCTCGAGGAGCGCCTGTTCGCCGAGCTGCGCGACGTGGCGGGAGCGGCGATCCGGCGCATTCAGGACACCGCGGCCCGCGTGGCGACGGCGGACGTGCTGGCCTCGCTCGGCCACGCCGCGGCGCGGAACCAGTACGCGCGGCCCGAGGTGCACGACGGCTTCGCGCTCGAGATCGAGGCGGGCCGGCACCCGGTGGTCGAGCGCGTGATGCCACGCGAGGCGTTCATCCCCAACGACGTGCGGCTCGACGCCGAGCATCAGATCATGATCGTCACGGGCCCCAACATGGCGGGCAAGAGCACCGTGCTCCGCCAGGTCGGGCTCGCCGTGGTGTTGGCCCAGGCGGGGTCCTTCGTCCCCGCGCGGGCGGCGCGGCTAGGCGTCGTGGACCGGCTCTTCACGCGCGTCGGGGCGAGCGACGACCTGGCGCGCGGGCAGAGCACCTTCATGGTGGAGATGAGTGAGACCGCGGCGATCCTGCACAACGCCACACGCCGGAGCCTCGTCCTGCTCGACGAGATCGGGCGCGGCACCTCCACCTACGACGGGGTTGCCATCGCCTGGGCTGTGGCCGAATACCTCCACGAGCGGCTGGGGTGCAAGACGGTCTTCGCCACGCACTACCACGAGCTGACCCAGCTGGCCGACCGCTTCGCGCGGATCGTGAACTTCAACGTGGCGGTGCACGAGTCGGGAGACGAGGTCATCTTCCTGCACCGGCTGCGGCCGGGCGGCGCCGACCGCTCGTACGGCATCCACGTGGGCCGCCTGGCGGGGCTCCCGGCCGAAGTGGTCGGGCGCGCGCGGGAGGTGCTCCGCACGCTCGAGGCCGGCCACCGGGTCACGGCGGCTCCCTCGCAAGTAGATCAACTGGCGCTGTTCGCCCCCCAGGAGGATCCCGTGCTCGCCGACCTCAAGGCGCTCGACGTGGACGGCCTGACCCCGCGCCAGGCGTTGGAGCGGTTGGCGGACCTGCAGCGGCGCGCCAGGAAGGACAAATGAGAGACGCACGGACGCACGGGCGCACGGAGGCACGGGGAGACACGTTTCTCCGTGCCGCCGTGCCGCTGTGCCTCTGTGCCTTCCTGATATCGTCCTGCCGCAGCGCGCCCACCCCCGAGACGGCGGCGGCCAAGGAGAACGACGTGCCGGTGGCGATCAACAGCGAGTCGCCCTTCCAGTATCCCGCCGACCTTTACGACCAGGGCGTCGAGGGGGAGGTGCGGCTGCGCCTCTACGTGGACGACATGGGCCGCGTCCATCCAGAGAGTACCAAGGTGGCGTCCTCCTCCGGCACGCCGGAGCTGGATTCGGCCGCGGTCCGCGGGGCGGCGCTGCTCCGGTTCGCGCCGGCCCACAAGGACGGCCAGTCGATCAGCACCGCGTTCTACCAGCCCGTGATCTTCCGGAGGAGCGGCGAGCGGGCCGCCGCACCGGCGCCGTGACCGCGCGTTCCCGGCCCCTGAACAGCATCCTCGAGGCCATCGGCCAGACGCCCTTGATCCGGCTGAACCACATCACGCGCGGCATCCGGACACCGGTCCTGGTGAAGGCCGAGCAGATGAACCCGGGCGGCTCCGTCAAGGACCGCATCGGCCTCGCCATCATCGAGGCCGCGGAGAAGAGCGGCGCGCTCAAGCCCGGCGGCACGATCGTCGAGGGAACGAGCGGAAACACCGGCGTCGGCCTCGCGATCGCCGCGGCGATCAAGGGCTATCGGTGTGTCTTCACGATTCCCGACAAGATGTCGAGCGAGAAGATCAAGCTGCTGCGCGCCTTCGGCGCCGAGGTGGTGGTGGTGCCCACCGCGGTGCCCCCCGACCATCCGGAGTACTACATCCAGAAGGCGAAGGCCATCGTGGCGGCCACGCCCGGCGCGATCCTCGCGGACCAGCACTCCAACCCCGTCAATCCGGACGCGCACTACCGCACCACGGGCCCGGAGATCTGGGAGCAGACCGAGGGCAAGGTCACGCACTTTGTCTGCTCGCCGGGCACCGGCGGCACGGTCACGGGGGTGGGGCGCTACCTCAAGGAGAAGAACCCGAAGATCCGCGTGATCGCGCCCGATCCGGTCGGCTCGATCTACACCGAGTACGCCAACACACACACCAAGGGCGAGGGGTTCCCCTACAAAGTCGAGGGGATCGGCGGCGACAAGATCCCGACCTCGCTCGACTTCGGCGTGGTGGACGAGTTCGTGCAGGTGGGCGACAAAGAGGCCTTCCGGATGGCCCGCCGCCTCACGCGGGAGGAGGGGCTGTTCGTCGGCGGTTCGACGGGGATGAACGTCCACGTCGCGCTCGACGTCGCCCGGCGGCTCGACGATCCCGCGGCCTTGGTCGTCACGATCCTGTGCGACACGGGCGAGCGGTACGTCTCGAAGGTGTACGACGACGAGTGGATGCGCGAGAACCAGATGCTCGACGCGGTCCCGGTGACCGTGGAAGCGCTGATGGCGCAGCGCCCCGCAGGCATCCCGCCGCTCGTGTCGGTCGCGCCGTCTGCGAGCGTGCGGCAGGCGCTGAACTTGATGAGCACGTACGGGATCTCGCAGGTGCCCGTGATCGCGGGGAACGACTGCGTCGGCTCCGTGACCGAGGGGCCGGTCATCTCGCGCGCCCTCGACGACGCGAAGCTGCTCGAACGCGCAGTCTCCGACGTGATGCAGCCGCCCTTCCCCGTCGTGGATGCCGCGCTCCCGATCGAGCGCCTCAACACGCTGCTCTCGCACGAGACGCAGGCAGCGCTGGTCCGCAAGGACGGGCGGCTCGCCGGGATCATCACCCGGTACGACGTGCTCCGCCACGTCGCGGGGATCCGGTGAAGGTCGCGCTCCTGACGGGCGGGACCTCGGCCGAGCGGGACGTCGCCCTCGCGTCGGGACTCCAAGTCGCCGCCGCGCTGCGCTCGCTGCATCACACCGTGCACGTCGTGGATCTCGCGACCGGCTACGTGCCGCCCGAGCACGAGGCGGCGCTGCTGCCCGGCGGGATCGGACGGGAGCCGCCTCCGCGCGAACGGCTCAAGGAACTGGAGCGCGGCATGCTCTCGGCCGGGCTCGGGGAGCTGCCGGCCATCCGCGAGGCGGACGTGGTCTTCGTCGCGCTGCACGGCGGCCAGGGCGAGGACGGCACCGTCCAGGCGGTGCTCGACGTCATCGGCGTGCCGTACACCGGCAGCGGACACCTGGCCTCGGCGTTGGCGATGGACAAGGACCTGTCCAAGCGCGTCGTGCGAGACAACGGCCTGGCGGTGCCCGCCTGGGTGATGGCCCCCGTCACCGCGGAGTACGTGAAGCGGACCGTCGCCTTCCCGTGCGTCGTGAAGCCGTCCAAGCAGGGGTCCTCGGTGGGGCTGACGCTGGTCAAGCGCCCGAAGGACCTGGGGGCGGCCGTCAGGTTGGCCGTGCAGTACGACGATGAGGTGATGGTGGAGCAGTTCGTCCCGGGGCGCGAGCTGACCGTGGGGATCCTGGGCGAGGTGGCGCTGCCGGTCATCGAGATCGTCCCGAAGCACGAGATGTTCGACTACGAGTGCAAGTACCAGCCCGGGATGTCCGAGGAGATCTGCCCCGCGCCGATCCCTGTTGAGTTGGCCGCGCGGACCCAGGACGCCGCGCAGCGCGCCCACCGCTGCCTCAAGCTGTCGGGCTACAGCCGGGTGGACTTCCGCGTCGGCGCGGACGGCGACGTGCTGTTCCTCGAGGCCAACACCCTGCCGGGCGTGACGGCCGCAAGCCTCATCCCCAAGGCTGCCCGCGCTGCGGGGCTGAGCTTCCCCGCCTTTGCCGAGGCCGTCTGTCGCCTCGCTCTCGAGCGCCGCGGAACAAAGCGCTAGGCCCGGGGATACCCTTCGGTGGTCGCATGAGCTACGACGGTTCGCCTTTTTCCCTGACCCCCTGGGTGCGGCGCCTGCTGGTGGCCACGGGCGCCGTGTACCTGCTGCAGCTGACGGTCTTCACGAGCCCGTGGCTCGTCGAGACCTTCGGCTTCGCGCCCGCTGAGGCGTTGGCTCACCCGTGGGGCGCGGTGACGTACGCCTTCCTCCACGGCTCGTTCCTGCACCTGCTCTTCAACATGATCGCGCTGTTCATGTTCGGACCGCCGGTCGAGGCCCGGCTGGGGAGCGCGCGGTTCGTCCGGCTCTACTTCATCGCGCTCCTCGGCGGTGCCGCGCTCAGCTTCGCCTTCCTGCCGCTGGCCGGCGGCGGGGTGATCATCGGCGCCTCGGCCGCAGTGTTCGGCGTGATGCTCGCCTTCGTGCTCGAATGGCCGGACGCGCCGGTGCTGATCTTCCCGTTGCCCTTCCCCGTGAAGGCGAAATGGGTCGTCGTCTTCCTCGCCGGCCTCTCGCTCGTGGCCGGTCTCTCGGGCGTGCGGGACGGCGTCGCGCACCTCGCGCACCTGGGCGGATTCGCCGCTGCGCTGCTCTACCTGCGGGGCCCAGCGCTGCTTCGGCGCGGGACCCGCCCGCCGACCGAGCGGCCCACGGCGGTGCTCGTCCATCCGTTCTCGACGGAAACCGCCCGCGGGCTCCGGCCGTTCGGTCCGCGGCGGCGCGGCGCTGACGCAAAGGTGCTGGAGGAAGTGGACCGGGTGCTCGACAAGATCTCGGCCGGCGGGCTCTCCAGCCTCACGCCGGAAGAGCGCCGCTTCCTCGACGAGATGAGCAAGAGGTTCAAGCAGGACCACTGAGATGATCCGCGCGGCGCTGGGCGACATCACGACATACGCCGGCAGCGCCATCGTCAACGCCGCCAACAACCATCTTTGGCTCGGCGCCGGCGTGGCTGGGGCCATCGCGCGGCGCGGCGGCCCGTCCATCCAGCAGGAGTGCGACCGCCACGGCGCGATCCGCGTGGGCGAGGCCGCCGTCACCGGCGCGGGCAGCCTCGCGTGCCGCTACGTCATTCACGCCGCAGCGATGGGCGACGAACCGGTGAGCGAGCGCAGCATCCGCGACGCCACATCGGCCAGCCTCGCCCGCGCCGCCGAATTGCACCTCACCGACATCGCGTTCCCGATCCTCGGCTCGGGGATCGGTGCTTTCCCGTTCCGCCGCGCGGTCGAGATCATGGTCGACGCGATCCGCGCAGCGCCGGCCGCGGCGGCTCGCATGGACGTCGTGCTGTTCGGTTTCACCGCCGCAGACGTCGCCGTCATCGAAGCGGTCCTCTTGCGCTCCAGCTAGCGCTCTCCCCGCGGAACGCAGTCCGCCGCCCGCGCACTCTTGTCCCGAACGGTCGCGCTCCACAGATTGGGGCGGCCGCCACATGATCATCAACCTCATACCGGAATTCCTCGCGGCTCGCGCCGCCGCCGATCGCGAGGCGGCGTATCGCGACTACCTGGAGCGGCACCAGGTCCTTGGCGCATACTGGCACAACTACGTGCTCGACCTCGATTCGCCGCACGCCGCTGAGGTCGTGTCGCGCGCTCTCGCCGCCGACCGGCGGGATCTGCTGCGGCTGGTGGCGGAGGTGGATCTGGAGGCGTTGGCTGCGGACGTCGTGAGCCGCGCCGCGGGCGTGCTGGAGATGGACCAGGAAGTGGACGTCTACCTCACGGTGGGCGTGGGCGCCGCCAACGCGGCCGAGTTGGTCGTCGGCGGACGCGGCGTGGTCATCGTCTGTCTCGAGCACTTCACCGGCCAGCCCAACCCCGACACCTACGGCCTCGGCCTCTCTCCCACGCTCCTGCCGCTCTGGATCGCGCACGAGATCGCGCACACCGTCCGTTACACGTCGCCCACCAGCCGGTCCGAGCTCAAGCGACTGGTCGCCGAGGCAGGAGGCGAGTACGACTACTGGGACACCGGGAGCCGGGCGACGCTGCGTGAGTTGCTCCTCAACGAAGGCGTGGCGGTGCACGCGGCGCGGGCCACGGCGCCGGGCCTGGGTGACGAGGAGTATCTGGGTTTCACCCGGCGCCAGTACCGCCGGATGCGGGAGCTGGAGTCGTTCCTGTTCCGCGCCGTCGAGCCCGACCTGGAGCACACGGGCCTTGGGCTGCGGCTCCGGTTCCTGAGCGGCGGGATGAGTCCGGCAGCGCGGCTCGCGCAGGGACGCGTCCTGCCCGAGCGCGCGGGCTACTACATCGGCACCCGCATGGCGGAGCCGCTGGTCGCCGAGCGCGGCGTGGCGGCGGCCGCCCGGGCGTCCGCGGCGGAGTTCGAGGCGGCGGCCGCGCGGGCCGTCGCAGGCCGGGCGGTGGGGGCATGAGCGACGAACGGCGCGTCAACCGCGAGCTGCGGGAGGTGCTCGACGAGCTGGTCGAGCACGTGCGCTACATCGCCCGCAACGTGCAGACGATGAGCAAGCAGGATCTGGAGTACGCCGAAGAGCGGCTGGAGTGGCTGGCCGACGAAGTCTGGCGGGCGGCCACCGACGCGGACAAGCCCCGCGGCTAGGCTGTCGTCCCCTTGCGCCGCGCCATCTCCGCGGCGCGGGCCTTGTTGATCATGTACTGCTGTGGCAGGCTCACCAGGTTCGACACCGCGTAGTACAGGTTCAGCCCCGACGCGAAGTTCAGGAACAGCACGGTCATCATGATCGGCATGATCGTCGTCATCATCTTGGCCTGCGGATTGGGCGGCATCCCCATCTGCCCCAGCTTCGACAGCGCCCACATGGACGCGCCCATCACCACCGGGATCACGTAGGTCGGATCCCTGAGGGACAGGTCCGGCAGCCAGAGGAACGAGACCCCTCGGAACGCGATCGTGTTGGCGAACACGAAGAACAGCGCGAACAGGATGGGCATCGGCAGCAGCATCGGCAGGCACCCGCCCAGCGGGTTCACTTTGTGCTCCTTGTACAGCTTCAGCATCTCCTGCTGTAGCCGCTGCGGGTCGTCTTTGTGGCGTGTCTGGATGTCCTTCATCAGCGGCTGGACGGCCTGCATCGCGACCGAGCTCTTCATCGCCTTCTGGTTGAGCGGCCAGAGCAGCAACCGGACGGCGACGCCGAACAGTACCAGCACCCAGCCGTAGGCCAGCGACAGCGTCTGGTGCATCCACAGCAGTAGCTCGGTGATCCAGACCGCAATCGGCATCACGATCGGCTTGAAGATCCACCCGTACGGCGACGCCTTCTCGAGCTCGCGGCCCACCTTCCGCAGATGCCGGTATTCCTGCGGCCCCAAGTACAGGCTGTAGCGGAACTTCCCGTCCGGGCCGACGGGCAGCGTCGCCCACGTCTGCGCCTGTGTGGCGTACCGACCGGGACGCGGTCCGCCCAGCAGCAAGAGCCCGCCGAAGCTCGGCTTCGTGCTGTCCGGCGAGAGCAGCGCGCCGATGAAGTACTTGGACTTCAGCGCGACCCAGTCGAACGGGCCGTCCAGCGTGGCGGTCTCGCCCGGCGCGACCTTGGAGAACGCCAGGCCCTGCGGCTCGGTGCGCCGGCCGACGGCGCCATAGCTGCGATAGTTGCCGATGCTGTCCGCCTCGGTGTTCGCGAATCCGCTCCCGAGGCCAACCAGGACCAGCGCACCCTGACCTCCCAGCCCGCCCAGCTCGCCGGCGACGTCGAGCACGTAGTCGCTCCCGCCGCGGTAGCTGTACGAGAGGGCCAGGTCCACCCCGCCCGCGCGCCCGCGGAACGTCACGCCGTCCGCAGTGCGCTCCGCCGAGAACTCGGCGCTGTCGAGCCGGATCGTATCCCGCCCTAGCACGATCTGGTGTGCCAGCAAGCGGTCGCCCGGCCGCATCAGCTCGACCGCCGCACCGCGCTTCGCGCCGAACATCCGGTACGCCGAGAGCTCGGCACCCTCGAGCGTCGCGCCCGCGCTGCTCAGTGTGTAGCGCGCCAACGGCGTCGCGACGGTGACCGTCTCCGTGGGCGCTGCCAGCTTCCGTGTGGGCGCTGGCCGGACCGCCTTTCTCTCCTCCGCCTTCGGCGGGGCTGCCGCGGGCGCCGTATCAGGCGCCGCCGCCCGCGCCTGCGTGGAATCGACGGGCGCCGTCGGGCGCCGCGGCGACTTGATGAACAGCGACGGCAACACCGCCACGACGATCATCAGGAGAATGGCGACGATCAGCCGGCGTTCCATGTTCACGGCACCGGGTCGTAACCGCCGCGCGCGAAGGGGTGGCACCGCAGAATGCGCCTGGCGCCCAGCCAGACGCCCTGCAGCGCCCCGTGGCGCTCGACGGCTTCGATCATGTATGCGGAACAACTCGGCTGATACCGGCATGCCGACGGCAGGAGCGGCGACAGTGTCACCTGATAACCGCGGACCATCAGGACGGCGAGCCGGGCGATGATGGACACAAGATCCCTACGATTTCCGCGCGCAGAAGTTCAAAGCCCAGGTCGTACGCCGCGGACCGGGCACGCACGGCGATGTCCAGCGGCGCCGGTAGCACCGGCAGCACGGCCCGCCGGCAGATCTCCCTGACCCGCCTCCGCAACCGATTGCGCTGCGGGGCGGTATGCGCGAAGCGCGGCACGATCACCGCCACCCGTGAATGCCCAAGAGGGGAAGGCCGAGTGAACAGATCCAGATGATCCGTTCGACGGCGCTTCCCCTCTGTCATTAGCGCGCGGAGTTCCGCTGCGCGAGTAATCCGGGACGCCCGCGGCAGCCGCTCGGCCGTCAACCGCCCCGATGCTTGGACGGTATCTGGACAGTGAGACGCTTGCGCCCCTTCTTGCGGCGGCTCGACAACACGGCACGGCCCCACCGCGTCTTCATGCGGTGCCGGAACCCATGCTTGTTCACCCGCTTCTTGTTGCGCGGACGGTATGTCGGTCCCACGTGTCAGGCCTCCGGAAAGCCGCGAATTGTACACGTATTCGGCGCTGCGGGTCAAGGTTGACTTTTCCACATTGCGGTCATAGGTTCGGGCGCCCTTGAGACCTTCCGCTTAACTCCGACCTGCGTTGATGGAGCCTTCGGTAAAGGAAACCTGGAACCGCCTTCTCGACCAGGCGCGCGGTCGTCTCCCAGAGCCGACGATCCGCTCCTGGCTGGAGCCGGTCGAGCCGATCAGTCTCGAAGATGGGACGCTCGTGCTCGCAGCGCCTGACGAGTTCGCGGCCGACTGGAACAAGTCCAACTATGCCGCCCTGCTGTCGGATCTCTCGACCCAGGTCGTGGGCCGACGGCTGGAGATGTCTTTCAGGGTGATGGAAGAGCGCTCGCGCCGCCCCCAGATGGATTTCTTCGTCGCCACGCCCGCCCCGGCGGCGGCCGCGGCCCCTGCGCGCGCCCCCGCCTGGTCCATGCCGCTCAACGAGCGGTACAGCTTCGGCACCTTCGTGATCGGCAAGTCGAACGAACTGGCGGCGGCGGCGGCCCATGCCGTGGCCGAGTCCCCGGGCAAGGCGTACAACCCGCTTTTCATCTACGGCGCGACGGGGCTGGGCAAGACGCACCTGATGCAGGCCATCGCCCACGCCGTGCTCGAGCGCTCGCCCCAGACCCGCGCCGTCTACATGAGCGGCGAGCAGTTCACCAACGAGGTCATCGAGCACATCCACGGCCAGAAGATGCAGGAGTTCCGGCGACGCTACCGGAACGACCTCGACCTGCTGCTCCTCGACGACGTGCATTTCCTCGAGCGGAAGGAGTCCACGCAGGAGGAGTTCTTCCACACCTTCAACGCACTGTACGAGGCGGGCAAGCAGATCGTTCTGACCAGCGACCGGTCGCCCAAGGAGCTGCCCGGGTTGGAAGGCCGGCTCGTCTCCCGGTTCGACTGGGGGATGGTGGCCGATATCGGCCAGCCGGACCTCGAGCACCGCACCGCCATCCTGCGCAAGAAGGCGGAGCAGGACCACCTCGAGCTGACCATCCCGGACGACGTTCTCCAGTTCATCGCTGAGCACGTCAGGAGCTCCGTGCGCGAGCTGGAGGGATGCATCATCAAGCTGCTGCTGTTCGCGTCACTCAAGCACCGCGAGATTACGATTGATCTCGCGCGCGAGGCCCTGTCGGACAAGATCAAGCCGGCCCACGAGGACGACGGTGGCGCCGCGGGCCGCCACGCGGGACCGTCGATTGATCGGGTCCAGGAGGTCGTGGCGCGCCGCTGGGGCGTGACGCCGGAGGGGCTGAGGTCCAAGGCCCGCACCAAGCGGCTGACGGTGCCGCGGCAGGTGGCGATGTACCTGGCCCGCGACCTGCTCGGCATGCAATTGGTGGAGATCGGGCAGGCATTCGGCGGACGCGACCACTCGACGGTGATTCACAGTCTCGACAAGGTGTCCCGGCAGCTCGCGCGCGATCACGGCTTCCGCGAGCGGGTCACGCAGGCGCGGAGCGAGTTGTCCGCATAGCGGACGTGAGCAACTGCGTGGAATGATGTGGGCAGGTGTGGACGAAGCCGGCCGGCATGTGATCTCGCGGCGGTCTTCCACAGTGGCGTGCGCGACGGCGGCCTCGCAACCCGCTGTCCCGCTTCGGGCTTGGCGCCGAAGCGCACAGTTCCACAGATACTACGACGACGACTAGTATTTAATTACTGTAGTTTGATAGCAGGCCTTGGAACTCACATCCAATGAGGATTGGATGAAGTTCACGATCACGAGGGAGAAGCTTCAGGAAGGGTTGCTGGCGGTCGTCTCGAGCATTCCGACGAAGACGACCCTGCCGGTGCTCTCGAACATCCTGATCGAGGCGGGGAAGGAAGGGATCCGTCTCTCGGGAACCGACCTCGACATCGCGGTCTCCACGTCGGTGCCGGCGGAGGTCGACGAGGAAGGGGCCCTTACGCTTCCCGCCAAGAAGCTGTCGGACATCGCCCGCGAGCTGCCGAGCTCGCCGGTGCGCATCACGTCCGCAGGGGAACAGCGGGCCCAGGTGGAGTGCGGGAAGAGCAAATTCCGGCTCCTCGGCCTCCCGCGCGACGAGTTCCCCTCCTTCCCGAGCGTGAAGTTCGAGGGCGCATGGAAGGCGCCCGCCAAGGAGCTGCACAAGCTCATCGGGCACGTGGCCTTCGCGGTTTCGACCGAGGAGAGCCGGCCGATCCTCAACGGAGTGCTGTGGGAGCTGCGGAAGGACCGCATGCGGATGGTGGCGACCAACGGACACCGGCTCGCCCGGATGGAGGTGCCGCTGAGCGGAGGCGCGGCGTCCCAGGCGGACCTGATCGTGCCCCCCAAGGCGCTCGAGCAGATCCGGCGGCTGTTCGCGGCGGACGTCGAGGTCGAGATCGGCAAGAGCGAGAATCACCTCGGCTTCCGGTGCGGCGGGACCCAGGTGTTCACGCGCCTCATCGAAGGGCCGTATCCGCCTTACGAGCAGGTCATTCCGCGCGAGAACGACAAGTTCGCCACGGTGGACAAGGTTGCCATGGCGGCGGCGCTGCGCCGGATGAGCATCGTCGCGAGCGACCAGACGCACCGCATCCGGCTGGCGTTCGGAGGCGGCTCGCTGAAGTTCAGCGTGCAGACGCCCGACCTGGGCGAAGCGCAGGACGAGATGGCGGTAACGTACGAGGGCGACGCGCTGGAGATCGGCTTCAACGCCGCCTACCTGCTCGAGGTGCTGAAGTACATGCCGACCGACGAGGTGCGCTTCACCATGAAGGCGCCGGAGCGTGCCGCGACGGCGGAGCCGGTGGGGTGGGACGATCCGGCTTCGTACACCTGCCTGGTGATGCCGTTGCGTCTGATCGACTAGGCCGGCGCAGGCTTCCTGGCTGGCGGCGCGGCCGCCGTGTCCGGCTTCGGGGACACGGCGGCCGAGTCCTTTTGTGGAGCGGCGTCGGGCCTCGACGGCGGCGCGCTGTCGTACGGGGCGTTGAGGGAGCGAAGGATCGCGCCGTCCAGGGGGACCGGCGGCAGGGGGAGCGTGTCCTCGATGTCGGCCGGCGGGATCACCACGGGCTGACCGCCCAGTTTGAGCAGGATGAGCTGTTGTCGCGCCAGCGCGTAGCCCGGCCGGAACGACGGGTTGGACGTCAGCGGGCGCGGCAGGGTGGCGGCCAGGAGCGCTGCCTGTGCGATCGACAGCCGCGAGGGCGGCACGCCGAAGTAGTGCCGGCTCGCGGCGGCGGCGCCCCAGAGGCCCGGGCCGAGCTCGGCGACGTTGAGATAGAGCTCAAGGATCCTCGACTTGTCGAGCGCGGCCTCCAGCCTGTAGGAGATGACCGCCTCCTTCAGCTTGCGCAACGGATTCCGTGACGGGGACAGGTAGAGATTCTTCGCCAGCTGCTGCGTGAGGGTGCTCGCCCCGCGCAATCGGTCGCGGCGCTCCCAGGCGAGCCCGAGCGCCCTCGCCAGCTCTGAGCGGTCCCGCGCGTTGCCCCACGAGAAGGAGCCGCGCCGGTATCCGATCGCTTCACGCAGGGCGTGGTAGTCGATGCCGTGATGCGAGAAGAAGGCCTGGTCCTCCCCGGCGATGACGGCGCGCGCCAGCCAGGGAGACATCGAGTCCACCGGCGCCGGGTCGTAGACCTGCGCGCCGGCGTGACCCGCGGCCTCGAGCTGGCGCTCGCGCATCGCCATGAAGGCAGTGCGCGCGGGCCAATGCGTTCTCCACCAGGACGGCGGTGGCCAGACGAACCCCAGCCAGAGCAGGAAGACCGCCAGCAGAGCGGCCGCGGCGGCGAGCAGGCGGCGCAGCGGACGCACGAGCGCGGCCGTTAGCGCCTGGTCGGAGGGCTCAGCGCCACGAGGGCTCCCGACGCGCCGAGCTCATCCACCTCGTTGAGGCCGCCGGAGAGCCCCGCGAAGCCGCTCACCCGGGCCCGGGACGGGTTCCACGTCAGCGCGACAACGATCCTCCGGCGCTTGAGATCGGGAGCGAGGTCCGCCCGCAGCGTGAGAGCGAAGGCGCCGCCGAGTGCGGCAGTTCCCCCGGCCCGGATCTCCTGGGAGCGCCAGCGGTGCGCGGCGACTTCCCACTCGGCCCCGACATGAACGGCGCCATCGAGCAGCGCGACTGAAGCGCCGGGCACCACCGTGGGGCGGTAGGTCGAGTCGGGGAGCGGGGAGCCCAGCCCGCGACCGACGAGCGAGAACTGCACGCCGCTCGCCGGCATGCCGCGCAGGGCGATGTCCCACGCCGAAAAGCTGACGAGACCGCGGTACCAGCGCCGCGTGACGCCACCGGAGAACTGCTCGTCGCCGAGGCCCGCACCGACGGCGTACGCGTTGACGGCCCCGCCCCCGGGGTAGCGGTCGTGGATCCAGGAGACCGCCAGCCCCCGGCTGGCGATGGTGGCGCCGTACTGGCTCAGTTGCACGGTTCCATTGGCGAACCGATCGGCGCTGAGATCCGCGCCGATGCTCGCCTCCAGGCGCCGGGCGAGCCCTGCGGGATTGACCCACAGGGCTCGCGCGTCGTCGACATCGGTCGTGAGCAGATAGCGGGCCGGAGGCGCGGGCAGGACGACCTGAGCGGTCAGCCGCGCCGGCGAGGCCGCCGCGCCGGCGAGGCCGGCAGCGAGCGCGAGCGCCCGCCGCCAGGTCACGGCAGCCGCGTGAAGGTGCTGCGGGTGGTGCGCCGCACCGGCACGACCATGCCGGCGCTCACCACGTTGGCGTTGACCAGCGCGCTGTCGCTGGCGGCGCTGCCCAGGTACACGCCGGCCGCCGACACGTACGCATCGGAGGTGGCCTGGCCGCCGCCGCTCAACTCGATCGACTGGCCCTGGACATCCCCGGCGCCGGAGACCGTGTAGCTCGCCGCCGTGGCGATGTGGAGGGCGTGCGTCCCCGCTCGATCCTCCCAACCGGCGATCCGGTGCTGGCGCGTCATCTTCACCGTCACCGTGATGCCCATATTGGGCGTCGTCGTCGTGGTCGTGTCCGACCAGGTCGCGCCGGCGGCCGTTGAGCCCGGCGGCAGCAGCGGCAGGAACTCACGCAGCCCCTGTGCCATCTGCAGCACGACCGCGCCGACGCCTTCGGGCGGGGTGAGCGAGACGGGTGCTCCGGTGGGCGAAACGACGAGTCGCACCACCTTGCCCTTGGCGGCGCTCAGCTCGGCGGGATCCGCCGCGCCCATCGGCGCGGTGACACCCAGCGAGTCGATGGTGATCGCGATGCCGAGGTTGCCTTCGGCGGGGGCGACGTCGGCGGTGAAGACGGCCGCGGTGGTGATGTCCGTCGCATTGGACGCGCCCATCATCTCCTGCACGACGTGAGTTTGCGACTCGAGCCGGTAGTGGCCGGTCCCGGGCGTATAGCGGAGCGTCGCCGGCTCCGCGGGCGCGGCCGGTGCGGCGGGTGCCGGCGCGGGGGTCGCCGGAGGAGTGGAACGGCCGGCACAGCCGGAAGCCAACGCGGCGACGATAACGAGCGGCAGACGCTTCACGAGGAAACCTCCTGGAAGTGGTGCCAACACCTGGACACGGCGTGGGCAGGCCAGAACGTGCGACGGCGCCGCAAGACCCCCGGAGGGGCGCTCGCGGCGCCGCCGGCGGAGCCGTAAGCCGAGTTCTGTTCGGCCCGAAGGCCGGACGGTCATCTCTCTGGGATGGCGGTCGCCCGCCACCTCGCGCGGCCTACCCGCGGCTCGCCGTTTCCGGCGTTGTCGGTCCGGGCCGGACCTCGCCGCCTATTTGGCCTTGCTCCGGCTGGGGGTTGCCGTGCCGCGTCTGTTGCCAGGCGCGCGGTGGGCTCTTACCCCACCGTTTCACCCTTACCTCGCCCGAAGACGAGGCGGTTTGTTTTCTGTGGCCCTATCCGTCGCCTCACGGCGCCCAGGCGTTACCTGGCAGCCTGCCCTGGGAGCTCGGACTTTCCTCAGGCCCTCGCGGGCCCGCGACCGTCGCGCTCCGCCTCTGCAAGATACCGGGGCGCCGGGATGGAGACAAACGGCCCGCCCTGTCTCCTTCGGAATGACGGGCCGGTGACGGCCACGACTACCATTGGCTGCGAACGCTGCCGGAGAGACTGATGAGCGCCGCAACCGTTGCCACCGTGCTGACGCCGGACGAGCGCGCCCGGGTCGAGGCCGCCGGCCAGGACTGCTTCGTCGCCCTGCACGGCGATTCGCTTGACGACGCGATCCGGCAGGTGCGGCGCCGGCCCGTGGACGCCGTGTTCCTCTCGGTGCATCGGTGCGACGACGCGGCGATCCCGCGGGTCGCGCAGTTCGTGAAGGAGTTCCCGCAGGTGCCGGCCGTCGCCCTCATCTCGCGCATGGACTTCGAGGCCCCGCGGAGGGTGCTGGGGCTGGGAGCGTCGGGTGTCCGCGCCGTCGTGGACGTGTCCGTGCCGGCCGGATGGGATCGGCTGCGGGAGCTGCTCCGGGAGCCCAGCTCTCCGGTCGCCGCGCGCGTGATGGGAGCGCTCGCACCGGACCTGGGTGGTGTGCCGACCGACTGCCGGCTGTTCTTCGAGGTGGTGGTGCGGCGCGCGCCGGAGCTGCGCACGGTGCGCCGGCTCTCCCGTGCGCTCAAGGTGGTGCCGAGCACCCTGATGTCCCGGTTCTATCGCACCAACCTGCCGTCCCCCAAGACGTACCTGGCGCATGCGCGCCTGCTGCACGCGGCCTGGCTGTGCCGCAACGGCGGGCTGTCGATCGCCGACGTGTCCAACCGGCTGGAGTACTCGTCGCCGCAGAGTTTCGGGCGCCATCTGCGCACGCTGCTGGACCTCACCGCCGGGGAATTCCGGCGGCGCCTGCCCTTCGATGCGGCGCTGGTGCGCTTCCGGGCGCGCTTCATCACCCCGTACCGGGACCGGCTGCTCACGTTCCATCCATTGGGAACGTTGCCCGGGGAGCACGGACAGACCGCGGCCTGAGCCGTCGGTCCGGGCGGGGTGAGTGCGGACGTCCCCGTAAGCCTCGGCACGCCTAGCAGTTGACGCCTGCCTGACGCTTCGCGCCTAGCTTGCAGCAACCGATTGCGGGAGCAGACTATGGCCGCACGCTCGCGCAGGTGGCATGCCGCCGCCATGGTGGTTGTCTTGGGGCTGGCAGCGTGCCCGAGTGTCCGAGTACCGGAGCTGTACGCCCCGGGTTCACCTGCGCCGGCGAGGACCAGCGAGCCGCTGAAGGTGCACCTTCGGTCGGGTCACTTGCTCGTGCTCGACACCTGGTCGGATCTCCCGGGCGACTCTGTTCTCCAGGGAAAGGGCACGCGCTATGATGCGCGGCGGCAGGTGATCGGCCCGTTCGCTGGCCGCATCGCGCGCGATTCCATCGCCCTTCTCGAAGCCACCACCGTCTCCACGGCGCACCCCGTCGGGTCAATCTTGCTCGGCACGTACACCGTGCTGGCGGGCGCCGTCACCGCAATCTGCCTCTCGGATCCCAAGAGTTGCTTCGGCTCCTGCCCCACCTTCTATGTGGACGCCGACCAGGACCGTCCGGTTGCCGAAGGCTTCAGCGCGAGCGTGGCCCGCGCTCTCGAGGCGACAGACGTGGACTACCTCGGCGATATCCATCCTGCGGGCAAGACGTTTGCCCTCACCATGCGCAACGAGGCGCTTGAGACGCACGCCGTGCGGTCGGTGCGCCTGCTCGTGGCTCCTCGCCCCGCGCTTGGCAGCGTAGTCGGCACCGGTGATGGCCGGTTCTACGACGCGGGCGTGCCGCTCGCCCCGCTACGTTGCACATCGAGCGCGGGGGATTGTCGCGACGCCGTGGCGAGACGAGATGGGCGTGAATGGTGGACGCGAGCGGATTCCTCGGACCTTGGTGCCGAAGACAGCCTCGATCTGCTCTTCCCGGCCACGCCGGGCCCCGCCGCGTTGCTCGTGACGGCTAGGCAGTCCCTGCTGAGCACCTACGTCTTCTACCAGTCGCTGGCCTACGCCGGCTCTCGCGCTGGCGACTTGCTGGCGGCGGTGGAAACAGCGGGCACCTCGGCACTGCCCGGGCCGTGGCAGATGATGCGCCGGCTCGCCCGGGTGGAGGTGTTCATCCGGGGCGCCGACGGGGCCTGGGTTCCGGTTGGTGCATATGAAGAGCCGGGGCCGATCGCGGCCGATGAACAGGTACTGCCGCTCCCCGATTCCGGCGGCGGACCCGTACAGGTGCGACTGCGCTTCGCACGCGGCGCGTGGCGCTTCGACCGCCTGGCCCTCGTGTCGCTCGGAGCGGCGGTGAAGCCGGCCGCGCTGGAGCCGGCGCGCGTCGAACGGGATGGGCGGCCAGACACCTTGGCGCTGGCACGGCTACTCGACCCCGCGAGGTATCTGGTCACGTACCCTGGCGAATGGTACCGGATCGTCTTCAGCCTGCCGCATGATGGCCGGGAGTTGGAGTTCTTCCTGGAAACTACGGGATACTACTACGAGTGGATGCGCACGGAGTGGCTGCGTGAGGAAAGTCCGGCGATGCTGACGTTGGTCGCAACGGCTCCCGCGGTCGCACTCCGCCTCATGGCCCCGGGCTACGCCCGTCTGGAGCCAGGATTCGAGCGGCTGTTCTGGGCGAGCCGCTTCGGCAGGAGGTAGACAGATGCGCGCCATGTTGGTGGTGCTGTGCGCGGCGATAGCCCTTCCGGCGGAACTAGAGTCCCAGGCGCAGCCTGCGCCTGAGGTGCTGGGCCGAAACGTCACTCTGCAGTTGACCGGCGGCGCACCGGGCGCGCTCGGTGGCGAGCTCCTCGCGGCCGGAGCCGACAGCGCATGGGTCCTGGCCCTGCACCCGCGACGCGTGGTCGCCGTCCCGATGTCGGCGGTCAGCGTAGCGACCGTGCGGCGTCACGGTCTCACGGCCGGGAAAGGCCTGCTGTGGGGTGTCGCGGTAGGCGTGCTGTCCGGGGCGGGTCTCACGGCGGCATGCAGCCAGGTCAGTTCCGGTTGCGGGGGAGTCATGGTCGGCAGCGTTCTCAGCGGCCTGCTCTGGGGTGGTCTCAGCGCCATCTCGTTCGCGTACTCGGAGCGCTGGCGAATCGAGCCCGTCGCTGCGGATTCGATCGCCCGCTTTGCCCGTTTCCCGCAGGGCCCGCCGGTGGGGCTGCGTCTCGACGACCTTGCCCGACCGGAAGGAGATTCGATGCCGGCCCGACCGCGGCCCTAGGCGAGGGCAGCCGGCCACCCGAGCCGGCCTGTGGAGGGCGAGCTAACCGCCTCCCAGCAGCTCGCCGAGCGTGACGAGGGCGCGCACGGCGTAGCCGTACCGCTCGATCGCCTCGCGGCCACCCTCCTCGCGGTCCACCACCGCGAGCACGCCGCACACCGTTCCGCCCGCTTCGCGGACCGCCGCCGCCGCCTCCAGCGCCGAGGCGCCGGTGGTCACGACGTCCTCGACGACCACCACGCGCATCCCGGCCTCGAAGCATCCCTCGATGCGGCGGCCGGCGCCGTGGGTCTTCGCGGCCTTGCGCACGGTGAACGCGTGGATGGGCTCGCTCGTCCCGGCGGATGCGCGGGCGATCGCGTACGCGACCGGGTCGGCGCCAAGCGTGAGCCCGCCGACCGCCGCGGCGCTCCACCCGGCGTCCCGGATCGCCGCGAGGCCCAGCTCGCCGATGAGGGCGAGTCCGTCGGCGTGCATGGTGGTGCGGCGGCAGTCTACGTAGTGCGGGGACCGGCGCTCCGACGCGAGCAGGAAATCGCCGTGCAGAACCGAGCGGGATTTGAGGAGCGCGACCAGCCGCGCCCGCGAGGCGCCGGGGCTCGCGGTCACGGCGTCACCGCGCGCCGAACAGCCCCTTGAGTGATCCGAGGAGTCCCTGCCGGGGCGCTTCGAGCGGCTGGGTCGTTGCGGCCGTCAGCTCTTCGGCGAGCGCGAGCACGGTGGGCTGCCGGCGCTTGGGGTCGCGGTGGAGCCCCCTCATCACGGCTTCCTCGACCGCGCGCGGGAATATCAGATCGCGCCGCGCCTGGCCGAGCGGAACGGGCGGCTGGGTCAGCAGCTGGTGGAACAGCTCGCGCGGCGAGCGCGCCACGTAGGGGAGCTGGGTGGTGAGCAGGAAGTACGCGATCGTCGCCAGCGAGTAGATGTCCGCGGCTTCGTCCACCAGCTCGCCGGAGAGCGCTTCCGGTGCGACGTACTGCAGGGTGCCGACGAAGAAACCGGTCCGCGTCAGCCGATCGGCCGGGGCCAGGTCGGCGTCGCGCGCGATGCCGAAGTCGAGCAGCCGCGCCCGCTGGGTGCGCGGATCGTAAATGACGTTCTCGGGCTTGAGGTCGCGGTGGATGATGCCCGCGGCATGGGCTGCGGCGAGGCTTTCCGCGATCTGCCGCACGACGGTGGCCGCCAACGGCAGCGCCAGCGGTCCGGAGCGATGGACGAACTTCGCCAGGATTTCGCCGTCGGCCCATTCGAGGGCCAGATAGTGGATGCCGGCCGGATCCTCGCCGAATTCGTAGGTCTGCACGACGCCGGCGTGCCTGACGCGCGAGCCGTATTCCGCCTCGCGGAGGAAGCGCTGCACGGCGGTGCGATCGCCGCGGAGCTTCGACCGCAGGACCTTCACGGCGCAGACACCGCGCACCGGGTGCTGGGCTCGGTAGACCGTCGCCGTGCCCCCTTCGCCCACCCGTTCCAGCAGGTGGTAGCCAGCGACGACCGAACCGGTCAGATCTTCGGACTGCATGGAGTTCGGGCCAATGTACCCGCGGTGTATCGGGGCGGCAAGTCGAAGCGTGGAGCCGCCTTGACTCGCTCTGCGCGCTGTTCGTAGCTTCGCCGCACGAGTCTCGCCCCTCCTGTCACCGAGTCGGAGCCGGCTCGGCGCGAAACGTGGCGCCGAGCGCTTCACGTCGCGTCTGGCGCGCTCGGCCCGTTGGCCGTCGCGGCAGGTGCCTCCGTCGCGACCCCGGCCTTTGCGATCCTGGTGGCGATCGCCGCGGTGGCCGAGACCGCGCGCCTCGCCTCGCCGCGGGCGGAAGCCGTTCTGGCCCGGCTCGCGGGCGGGGCGTTCCGGCCGGCGGAGGCGCGCTGGCCGAGCGGCGCGGGGACGCTGGCGCTGGGCTACGCGCTCGCCTGGTGGATCTTTCCTCCCGCCGTGGCCGAGGCGGCGATCGTCGTGACGGCGCTCGCCGATCCGGCCGCCGCGCTGGTTGGCTCGCGGTTCGGGCGCGGTGCCGCCAAGAGTCTTCCCGGATCGCTGGCCTGTGCCTGCGCCGCGGCCCTGGTGCTGGCGGCCTTTCGCGTCGGTCCCGCGGGCCTCGCGGTCGCCGCCGTGGGTGCCGCCGTGGCGGAGCGAGCTCCGTGGCGCGGGACGGACAATCTCGCGGTGCCGCTCGTCGTCGGGGCCCTGCTCCGCTGGCTGCAGTGAACGCCCGCCACGCGAGCGAGTGATGGCCGACGTACCGGCGCGCCTCTTCCTGATCGACGGCTACGCCCTCATCTACCGCGCGTTCTTCGCCATGCTCTCGCGGCCGCTCACGACCAGCCGGGGCGAGAACACCTCGGCCGCCTGGGGGGTCGTGAACTTCCTGCTGCGCCTGGTCGAGAAGCACCGCCCCGAGTTCGTCGGCTGGGTGCACGACGCCGGAACGAGCTTCCGGCACGAGCGCTATCCCGAGTACAAGGCGACGCGGGAGAAGCTGGACGAGGAGCTGCAGCAGGACTTCGACCGCTCGGTGACACGCATCGAGGCGCTGCTCAAGGCGTTTCGTGTCCCACTCATCGCCGTGGACGGGTACGAGGCGGACGACGTCATCGCGACCCTCGCGTCGCGTGCGGTCGCCGGGGGCGTCGACGTCGTCATCGTTTCCGGCGACAAGGACTTCTACCAGCTCATCGGCCCGAGGGTGAGCCTGATCAACCCGGGCCGCGGGGGGCCGGCCGCAGTGGATGAACAGCTGGTGACTGCGGCCAACGCGCACGAGCGGCTGGGCGTCGCACCCGAGCAAACGGTGGACTACCTGGCCCTGGTGGGAGACAGCGCGGACAACGTGCCCGGCGTCCGGGGCGTCGGCGAGAAGACGGCGCAGAAGCTGCTGGGCCAGTATGGCTCGCTCGACGCGATCCTCGCGCACGCCGGCGAGATCGAGGCCAAGCGCGTCCGCGAAGCGCTCGAGGCAGACGCCGATCGCGCCCGGCTCTCGCGCGAGCTGGTCACCCTGCACCGGGATGTTCCGGTGGAGGTGGACCTCGCCGCGCTCGCCGCGCAATCTCCGGAGTGGTCACAGCTCCTCCCCTTGCTCTCGGAGCTCGAGTTTCACTCGCTCGTGCGCTCGCTCGCAGATCGGGCGCAGACGGGCCCCGCTCCCGCGGAAGAGCCGGCGGCTTACCGCGTCGCGGATACGCTCGACGCCGTCGCCGAAGTGGTGCGCCGCGCCCGTGCCGCGGGCGCCTTCGCGCTCGACGTCGAATCCACGGCGCTGGACCCGATGCGTGCCACGTTGGTGGGGTTGTCCATCGCCGTGGCCCCGGGCGAGGCGTGGTACCTGCCGTTCGGCCATCGCCCGTCGGGCGACATGCTCGAGCGCGCCGACGTGCGGAACCTCCCGCCGCTCGCCGATCCGGCCCTGGCGCCGTTGGCGTCGCTGCTCTCCGACGGCGCGGTGTCGAAGACCGGCCACAACCTCAAGTACGACTGGCTGGTGCTGCGCCGGGCCGGCGTCGAGCTGGCGGGCGTCCGGTTCGACACGATGATCGCGAGCTTCATGATCGATCCCGGGAAGCGCTCCCACGCGCTCGACGCCCTGGCCCTCGAGCACTTCAACGTGCACCTGCGCTCGTACCAGGAGGTGGTGGGGAAAGGCCGCGCTGAGCGGAGCTTCGCGGAGGTGGTAGTGCAGGACGCGGCCGACTACTGCTGTGCGGACAGCGACTACAGCCTCCGGCTCCGGGCGCGGTTCGAGCCCACGCTCGCCGATCACCGCCTGGAGGCGCTGTTCCGCGACGTGGAGATCCCGCTGATCGGCGTGCTCGTGGACATGGAGTGGGAGGGCATCGGGATCGACGCGGCGCACTTTGCGCGCGTCACCACAGAGATGCGCGGCGAGCTCGCGCAACTCGAGCGCGCCATCCACCGCGAGGCAGGCCTCGATTTCAACCTCAACTCCACGCCCCAGCTGCGGCACGTGCTGTTCGAGAAGCTGCAGCTGCCGGTGCTCAAGAAGGGCAAGACCGGGCCTTCGACGGATGCCGACGTGCTCGAGGAGCTCGCGGCCATGGGGCACGCCGTGCCGCGGCTGCTGCTCGAGTACCGCGAGGTGTCGAAGCTGCTCACGACCTATCTGGAGACACTGCCGCAGCAGGTGAATCCGGAGACGGGACGGATTCACACGTCGTTCAACCAGATCGGCGCCGCGACCGGCCGCCTGAGCTCGACCGACCCGAACCTGCAGAACATCCCGGTGCGGTCGGCGCGCGGGGAGGCGATCCGCCGGGGCTTCGTGCCGCGGCCGGGGCACCGATTCATCGTGGCCGACTACTCGCAGATCGAGCTGCGCCTCCTCGCCCACCTGTCCGGGGACCCGGCGTTCGTCGAGGCGTTTCTCGCCGGCGGCGACATCCACCGTCAGACCGCGGCGGTCATCTTCGGTGTGGCGCCGGAGGCAGTCACGTCCGAGGAGCGCTCGCGCGCCAAGACGATCAACTTCGCGACGATCTACGGGCAGGGCCCGCGCGCCCTGTCGCAGCAGCTCGGCATCTCATTCGAAGAGGCGGATCACTTCATCAGCGATTACTTCGTGCGCTTTGCCGGCGTGCGCGCTTTCCTGGACCAGACCATCGCCTCGGCGCGCGAGAAGGGGTACGTCGAGACCATCTTCGGGCGCCGCCGCTACATCCCGGAGCTGAAGGACCAGAACTTCAACGTCCGCAAGTTCGGCGAGCGGACCGCGACGAACTCGCCGCTGCAGGGTTCCGCCGCCGACCTCATCAAGGTCGCCATGATCAGGGTCGGCGCGGCGTTGCGGGCCGGCTATCGTGCGAAGCTGCTGCTGCAGGTGCACGACGAGCTGGTGCTCGAGGCTCCGGCGGCCGAAGTCGAGGGCGTGTCGCGCCTGGTGAAGGAGTGTATGGAAGGGGCGGCCCAGCTGCGCGTCCCGCTCGTGGCGGCGGTCGGCGCCGGGGACGACTGGCTCGACGCGAAACCCGGCTGACCTGCTTGCTCGGGCCCGGCGCGGGCGGTACTATAGCGCGGACCGGTCCGAAACCCGCTGCGGTGGAGTTCCCCCAACACCCGAGGCCGAGCTTGGCGGTGGCACGTTCACGCGGCTTCACGCTGATCGAGATGCTGATGGTGGTCGTGATCATCGGCATCCTGGTCACGGTGATGATCCCCCGGTTCGCCAATACGAAGGAAAAGGCGCTCGTCACCACGATGAAGTCGGACCTCCGGAACCTCGCCAGCGCCGAGGAGTCCTACTACTACGACTACTCGAGCTACACCACGAGTCTCGGAATGATGCCGATGTTTCAGCCGTCGGCCGGCGTGACCATCACGGTGAACGAGGCGACGGTGGGCGGCTGGTCCGCGACGGCGGCCAGCAACGGGACGGTCCGGCAGTGCTACCTCTTCGTCGGCAGCACGGCGCCCGTCGGCGTGGCCACGCAAGAGGGGCAGGTGGCCTGCAACTAGATGGGCTGGCGGGAGTTTCCGCGCCGGCGTGACGGCCTCGCCCACGCGCTGGACGGCGGGCTGTGGCTGCACCGTTTCATCCTCGACCAACGTCCGATGGCCCACCTGGTGAGCAGCGACCGCAGGAAGCTGGAGGAGTGGGGCCGCTCGGTGGGCCTCGATCCCCGCTGGCTGCAGTACAAGCCGCTGCGCGATCCGCGGACGGGCGTGCGGGTCGCGGCCTGGCACTGGGATCTGTGGGGAGAGCTGCTGCCGCCGCGCTGATGACCGGTGGATCGGAGTACGTCCCATGAGACAACGCGTTTCCTTCCTGCTCGCGCTGGCCGCGGTGAGCGCGTGCTCGGCGCGAGGCGGCAGCGGTGCTGCGGCCGCCCCGGACGACACGCTGGCGAGCGCCGTTCGGAGCGGAGCTCCGGTGTACGGCGTGGACCAGTTCGTCCACGTCCGCAACCACGCCCCGGTCGGCTTCGCCCCCGACGGGCGCACGATCGCCTTCGCGTCCGACGTGACGGGGCGCCGCCAGATCTGGACGGTGCCGACGCAGGGCGGTTGGCCGGTCGAGGTGACGTTCGGCGACGAACCGGTCGCCGGTGCCGCGTGGGCGCGGGACGGCGCGAGCCTGGTCTTCGAACGGGACTCGAGCGGGAACGAGCGGTACGACCTGTACTCCGTGCCCGCGCACGGCGGGGCGCCCGACAACCTCACGGCGACGCCGGCGGTGCGCGAGAACATCGTCGGCTTCTCGGAGGATCAGCGTTTCCTCGCCTACGTGTCGGATTCCGGCCGGCCGGGCCACTTCGAGCTCTGGGTCCAGGACCTCACGACCGGCCGGACGCGGCGTCTCACCAGCGACTCGGTCGGCATCCAAGGCGGCGTCTGGTCGCACGACAGCCGTTCCCTCGCGCTGGCGCGCTCCAATGACTTCGCGGACGTGGACGCCGTCCTGCTCGACGTGGGCTCGGGCAACACGCGCGTGCTGACACCGCACACCGGATCCAAGAGCTACACGCCCGTCGCCTTCTCACCCGACGATCGGCAGCTGCTGCTGATCTCCGACGCGAAGGATGGCGTGCCGCGCCTCGCCATCGTCGAGCTGGGGCGCGACTCCCTGCGGTGGGTGGACACGGGGCAGTGGCCGATCGAGGCCGCCGGCTGGTCGGCTGGCGGGAGCCTTGCGTACTCGGAGAACGCCGACGGTCGCGTCACCACGTACTTGAGCCGGCCCGACGCGTCGCACCGTCGCCGCATCGGTCCGGAGCGCGGCGTGACGGTGTTCGCCGAGTGGTCGGCCGACGGCCGGTACGTGCTGCTGACGCACGCCGATGCGGCGCGCGCCAACGACGTGTGGGTGCACGACGTCCGCCGCGACACGACCTGGCAGGTGACGTTCGCCATGACCGGAGGGGTGGAGTCGGAGGGCCTGCCGCCGGCGGTTCTGGTGCACTACCCGACCTTCGACGGCCGGACGATCTCCGCGTACGTGCACGTTCCGTTCAACCTGCGCCGGGACGGCTCGAACCCGGCGATCGTGATGGCACACGGCGGCCCGTCGGGGCAGTGGACCGACGGGTTCTCGCGCGAGGCCGCGTATTTCGCCGACCACGGCTACGTGGTGATCCGCCCCAACGTCCGGGGCTCCACCGGTTACGGGAAGGCATTCGAGGACCTGAACAACCTGGACTGGGGCGGCGGCGATCTGCGGGACTTGGTCGCGGCGGCGGACTACCTGGTGGCGTCAGGCTACGTCGCGCGAAGCAAGATTGCGGTGCTGGGCGGGAGCTACGGCGGCTACCTCACGCTGGCGGCGCTGGCGTTCACGCCTGAGCGCTGGGCGGCCGGTGTCGACCTGTTCGGGATCAGCTCGCTCGTGACACTCGCCCGCACGACCGACCCCCGCCTGATGCCCTACCTGACGCGCGAGATGGGCGACCCGGCCACTCACGAGGCGCTGCTACGCGAGCGCTCGCCGCTGCTCCAGGCCGAGCGGATCCGCGCTCCGCTCCTGATCCTCCAGGGCGACGACGACCCGCGCGTGCCGTTGGCCGAGAGCCGGCAGATCGCGGACGCCGTCCGGCGCCATCGCGGCGTGGTGGAGATGGAGATCTATCGGGGCGAGGGACACGGCTTTCACAAGCTGGAGGATCAACTCGACGCGATGCGCCGCGCCGTGGAATTCCTCGACCGCTACGTCAAGGGCCGCGGCTGACGCTGCTCTGGCGGACCCCTCCGCTGCCACGGCGATAGTCGCCGCCGCCGGGCCGGCGGTATCCCGGCCACCAGTTGAACCGCCCGGCCAGGTGCATCACGGCCGGGACCATCGCCACGCGGATCAGCGTGGCGTCGAGCAGCACCGCGGCCGCGAGCCCGAACCCGATCATCTGCACCGCCATGACCCGCGCGAAGGCGAAGGCACCGAACACCAGGATCATGATCGCCGCCGCGCTGGTGATCGTCCCGCCCGTCGCCGACAGGCCGGTGACGGTCGCCTCGTCGTTGTCGTGGGTCTCGTCGAACTCCTCCTTGATGCGCGACAGGAGGAACACTTCGTAGTCCATCGAGAGCCCGAAGACCACGGCGAAGACCAGCACCGGCCCGATCACAAAGATCGCCTTGGTCGGACCGGCGAGTCCGATCAGGGACCCGCCAATGCCCCACTGGAACACGATCACCGTAAGCCCGAACGTGGCCGCCACCGAAAGCGAGTTCATCACGACCGCCTTGATGGGCACCAGCAGCGACTTGAAGACGATCGCGAGCATCGCGCCGGTCACGCCGAGCACCAGAAACGCCAGCAACGGGAACAGGCTGAGGACGCGGTTGCGGAAGTCGAGGTTGGAAGCGGAGAACCCCCCGACCATGAGCCGGGCGTGCTGCAGCGTCGGCAGGGCCTGCACGTTGAGGCGGCGCACGTCTCGTACGGCATCGAGCGAGCCGTCGAGCGTGACCGTGTCCCGCAAGATGACGTCCATCGCGGTCGCCATGCCGTCGCGGCTGACGTAGCTGTGGAAGATGTCGGGCATCCGCTGGCGGGCCTTCGCCGGATCGGCGTAGAGCAGGTCGTACTGCCACAGCGGCATCCCCGCCCGCAGGTCCACGATCCCCCGCACGTCGGCCACGCGCGGAATGGCGCGCAGTGAATCGGAGAGCGTCTTCAACCCGCGCAGCCGGTCGGGATCGAGCACCTGGCTGCTGTCGGTCATCTCGAGCACGAGGCGGAGCGGCCGGAGCGTGCCGCCGTGTCCCATGTCCTCGAGCAGGCTGAGCCCCCGCCCGGAGTCGGTGTCCGACGGGAACCAGTTCGCCGCCGGGAGGCCGATCCGGAGCCACAGCGCCGGCGCCGCGAGTACGATGATGATCGCCCCGGAGATCCACACGGCGTGCAGCGGATTGCGCTGGATCACCCGGGCGTAACGCCTCCATCCCCGGCCGGACCGCACGCGCCGCAGCCGCCGGGCGAGCCAGCTCGGCTGGTCGATCCGCCGGCCGAGGATCGCGAGGAGCGCCGGGAGGAAGGTCGTCGCCAGCGCCATAGCCGTCGCCACGACGAACACCCCGCCCAGGCCGACCGACCGGGTTTCCTGCAGCGGCACGATCATCAGCGCGACGAAACCGATCATCACCGTCGCGCCCGACGTGATCACCGTGCGCGACGCGGTCCGGATCGTCTCCTCCGCCGCCTCGAGCCGGCTCGGCGCGTAGTCCAACTCCTCGCGGAACCGGGTCACCACCAGGAGCGAGTAGTCGATGCCGACACCGAGGCCGATCATCGTGCTGAGGTTGAGGACGAAGATGGACATCGGCAGGACCGTGGCCGCGATCGCGACCAGCCCGAGCGTCACCGTGATGGTGATGAAGCCCACGACGATCGGGACCATCGCTGCCACCAGGGTGCTGAACGCGATCAGGAGGAACACCAGCGTCAGGGGGATCAGGCGCTGCTCCATGAGGCGCGAGTCGTCGGCCGCGATCGTGCGGACGTCGTAGTCGAACGCGGGGTCGCCCGTCACCACGGTCTCGAAGTCGCTGCCGAAGCGCTGCTGGACCGCGCTCACCGCCTCACGCAGCCGCGGCACGTAGCTCGTGGCGGAGTCGTTCTTGTTCAGGCCCGCCAGCACGAACGTGATGCGCCTGTTGCGGCTCAGGAAACTGGGATCGTCGGCGGTGCGCCAGTCGAGTGTCTTGAGGACGAAGGGCAGTCGTGCCAGCGCGGTGCTGATGGAGTCCACGTACGCGGCGTAGCGCCGCGTCGAGAGCGTGAGCGACGAGTGCTGGATCACCACGGCGACGAAGGTGGCGTACGGCGACCCGAACCGGCCGCTGATCATGTCCTCGGCCCGGGTGGACTCGGAGCTTTGCAGGTTCTTGCCGCCCACGTGCAGCCGCTGCTGCAGCTCGCGCCCCACCGGTACCATCGCCGCCGTCACCGCCAGCCACGCGGCCACGATGGGCCAGCGCCACCGGACGATGCTCTTGGCGGGCAGTCGGATCACGAAGGGGTCCCGGGTGAAACGGGTTCGAGCGCGCGGCGCGCGCGGAGGCGCGCATATTGCGGCGTCGCGCGCCGATTTGCAATCACCGGGTTTGCCGTCGGATGCGTCCAGCCCCAGATTGCCACGCCATGGTGGACCGAGGATCCCGGAGCCTGGCCATCCCGCTCGTGGCGCTGCTCTTGGTCGGACTCGTGGCCGGCGACTTGGCACGTCGCGCCCTGGTCCGGCCGGCTCCGCCGCGTGCCGCCGCAGCCCCAATCCGTACGCGGCCGGCGCGCTCTGACAGCGGCGCGTCGGGCGGCGGGTCCGCGGGTGGAGGGGGCCGCACGATGGCGGCCACGGTGGCGGCCACCGAGCCACTGGACGCGACGACCCGCGCCGCCGTGCTGCTCCGCATCGAGCGCGAGGGGGCCGACACCTATCTCCCCGCGATGCTCGTCTCCGGGGACTCCGTGCTCCACCGCTGGGGGGACGACCGGGCGGCGCGGCCGGTGCGGGTCGCCGTCTTCCGCGAAACGGCGCCGGGTTTCCGCGAAGTGTTCTTCGCCAACGTCGGGTGGGCGATCACCCGATGGAACGCCATCGGCCTTCCGATCTACCTGGAGCAGGTGGTCGACACGGCGGGCGCCGACATCGTGGTGACGTGGGCGGACCGCCTGGACAGCAACCGCGCCGGCCGCGCCGACGTGAGCTGGGAGGGCGGCGGACGGCTCGCCCATGTTCATGTGACGCTCGCCACCCACACCCCCGACGGCCGCCAAGTGCTTCCCTCCCAGATGGTCGCCCTGGCGCTGCACGAGTTGGGGCACGCGCTCGGGCTCGGCCACTCGCCGGTGGCCGCGGACGCCCTGCACCCCGAGACGTCGGCCGTGGACCTCACGGCCCGCGACCGGCGCACCGCGCTGTTGCTCTACTCCGTTCCCCCGGGAAGCCTCAAGTAGCGCCCGCGGCCGTCACGGCGCCGCGACGGCAAGCGCAAGAGCCGCAACGAGTTTGGATGTCATGTGTAGATGCTATCGCGCCCCCTGGCGCGCTCGCAAGCAGGTGACCAGCTTTCGCCATCATGGGCTCTCCGCATCGCGATCCCATTCCGCTCTTCAAGAAGAGGGACGCGCGCGCCAGCACCCTTCAGGAGCTTCTGGATCGGCGCGCCCAGCCGGGGGAGCTGTGGCATCCGGAAGGCGACGACGGCTCGGTGCGCTGCACCGCCTGCGGCCACCTCTGCCTGGTCCGGCCTGATCGCCGGGGCATCTGCAAGGTCCGCTTCAACCGCGGCGGCACGCTGTACGTGCCGCGCGGGTACGCCGCTGGTGTCCAGGTGGATCCGACCGAGAAGAAGCCCTTCTACCACGTGCTGCCGGGCTCGGACTGTCTCACCTTCGGGATGCTGGGGTGCGACTTCCACTGCGCCTATTGCCAGAACTGGCTGACGTCCCAGGCGTTGCGCGACCCGGAAGCGATCTCGCCCACGACGGACGTCTCACCGGAGATGCTGATCCGCCTCGGCCGCCAGCACGGCGCGCGCGTCGTGGCCTCGTCTTACAACGAGCCGCTGATCACCTCGGAATGGGCGATGGAGATCTTCCGCCTTGCCCGGCCGGCCGGGTTCAAGACCGCCTTCGTCTCGAACGGCAACGCCACGCCGCAGGTGCTCGACTACATCCGTCCGTGGACCGACTGCTACAAGATCGATTTCAAGGCGATGCAGGACCGGGCGTACCGGTCGCTGGGGGGCGTGCTGCAGCGCGTGCTCGACGCGATGCGGATGGTGCACGAACGCGGCTTCTGGATGGAGATCGTGACGCTGGTGGTGCCCGGTTTCAACGACGCCCCCGACGACCTCAAGCGCATGGCCGATACCGTCGCGACCATCTCTCCCGACGTCCCCTGGCACGTCACCGCGTTCCACCAGGACTACAAGATGACCGATCCCCGGAACACGACGGCCGAGGACCTGGTCAGGGTCTGCGAAATCGGCCGTGACGCCGGGCTCCGGTACGTGTATGCGGGCAACCTGCCGGGGCGCGCGGGTCGCTGGGAGCACACGTGGTGCCCGGATTGCGATGAGCTCCTCGTCGAGCGGTTCGGCTACCAGATCCTCCGCCAGCGCGTGACGCCGGCAGGGCTCTGTCCATCGTGCGGGACCCGCATCGCAGGCATCTGGTCGTAGGGAGCCGCCTCCGCTAGGTTGCGATATTCGTCACAGGAGCAGGTGTATGCCGACCGTCGAGCAGGTGCGCGACGCGTTGCGCGCGGTCAAGGACCCCGAGCTGAACCTGAACGTCATAGATCTTGGCCTGGTCTACGAGATCGAGGTGGCCGAGGGCGGCGAGGTGCACGTGGAGATGACGCTCACATCTCCCGGATGCCCGGTGGGCCCGGAGATGCTGTCGGAGGCCCAGGCCGTGCTCGAGAAGCTCGAGGGAGTCACGAAGGTCGACGTCGAGCTCGTGTGGGAACCCTACTGGACGCCGGAGAAGATGGATCCCCGGGTCCGGTCCCTGCTGTGGGGCTAGTTGCCGAGGGCCTTGAGGAAATCCGCCCCCAGCACTTCGACCTGCCAGCGACGCACTTCCGGAATCTCGCCTAGGGCCGCGGTGGACTTCGGCCGCGCGCGCGCCACGGCCTCGAGCGTGCCCTTGGGGCAGAGGACCCCCGGATCCAGTCCGAGCCGCTCCGCCGCCGCGTTCCGGACGCCCTTCAGCCGCTCGACCGCCTGGTCGAAGGCGGGATCCGCCGCGTGCCGCTCGGCGTGCGGAAACCGCGGCAGCTCCTTCTCGGGCACCGCGAGACCGCGCTCCACCACTGCCAGCAAGGAATCGCTGCGCTCCGCGACCAGCCGCGACGAGATGCCGCCGATCTTCTCCAGGTCGGCCTGCGATCGGGGCGGCGTCGCGCTGAGGGCCAGCAGTGCCTCGTTCGAGATCACGCGGAACGTCGCGCGGTCGAGCTCCGCGGCGATCTGCTCCCGCCAGGGCACCAGCTCGCGCAGGACCGCCAAACCGCGCCGCCCCAGCTTTCGCGCCCCCTTCATCCGCAGGTAGGCGTCGTTCCCGTTCGCTTCCGGCGGCGTCCAGCGCACGCCCTCCAGCCGCTGGAACTCCTCCTCGGCCCAGGACAGGCGGCCGCGCGCCTCGAGCAGGGCTCGCAGCTTCTCCCGTAGTTCCAGGAGGTACCGCGTGTCGGTCGCTGCGTACTCCAGCATCTCGGGCGGCAGCGGCCGACGCGACCAGTCCGCGCGCTGGTACTTCTTGTCCAGCGTTACGCCGACGTGCTTCTCCAGGAGTGCCGCCAGCCCCACGGCGGGCTCGCCGAGCAGGTGCGCGGCGATACGGGTGTCGAAGAGGTGTCGCGCGTGAAAACCGTAGTCGCGGTCGAGGATCCGGAGATCGTAGTCGCCGTCGTGGAACACGACCTCGACCGCCGGATCGGCGAGCACGGCACCCAGGCTCGATACGTCGTCCACCGTCAGCGGATCGATGATCGCCGTCTCACGGCGGATGGACAGCTGAATGAGGTAGATGCGGTCGACGAAGCGGTGGAAGCTGGCTGCCTCCGTGTCCACCGCCACCAGCGGCTCGCGCGCCACTCGCCGCATCAGGTTCGCCAGCTCGGCGCTGCTGCGCACGTACCGGTGCGGCGTGAGCCGCGTGGGGTTCCGCACCATGAGACTTGAACGATTGTCGGGGGGGGAGAGTGGCGCAACTGGCCCTCGTGGGCGTTGTGCACCTTCCCACACAAAGACGAGCAAAGTATTCAGTGATACTATCTTAGATAGCTGCACATGTGTGGAGTGCCGCAACATATGTTGATAGACTATCGTGACACTATCGCGACCGTCACATCACACTCACGTAAGAGCTTCCCTGGAGTTCAGCCGTGGACTACCTTTGCGCACGGTTCCCGTGAGCCAATTCCCCCCGGTTGAGATCACCGTCTACTCGTACGAGTGCGACGCCTTCGGCCACCTGAATCAGGCGGCGTATCTGCAGGTGTTCGAACGTGCGCGCTGGGAGATCCTCGCCCGCGGCCCGGGCGCGGACCTGTTCGACCGCAACAAGGTCTGGCCGGCCGTGCGGCGGGCGACGGTGGACTATCTGCTCCCGGCGTTCCCGGGGGATGTCTTGAAGGTGGACGCAGACGTGGAGAAGGTCGGCGAGACGTCGCTGGAGATGCGCCAGCGAGCCGTGCGGGCCAGGGACGGCAAGCTGCTCGCCGAGCTGCACATCGTGTTCGTGACGATTGACAAGGAGGGGAGGCCCAAGCCGATCCCCGCCGAGATCGCATCCATCTTCACGCCCCGCCAGTCGAGGCCCGGCGAAGTGGTGCGCCACAGTGTGGGGGACGTATCGCTCGCGGCCGACGTGCGGGGCGACGGCCCTGCGCTCCTGCTGATCCACGGTTTCCCTCTGGATCACTCGCTGTGGGCGCACCAGATCGCGACGCTGAAGGGCTGGCGCCGCATCGCGCCGGACCTGCGCGGGTGCGGCCTGTCGGACGCGCCCGGCGACGGCTATTCGATGGCGACGTACGCGGACGACTTGGTGCGTCTCCTCGACCAGATGCAGGTGAAGAAGGCGGTCGTCGCCGGACTGTCGATGGGCGGTTACATCGCGTTCGAGTTGCTGCGCCGTTACCGCGATCGAATCGTGGGCCTGATCCTATTGGACACACGCGCGGAAGCCGACACGGCGGAGGGACGCGCATCACGCGAGACGCTGATCGAGGTGGCACACAACGCGGGGCCGGGCGCGGTCGGGGAGCGGATGCTCCCCCGCCTGCTCGGGGGCACGACGCAGCGCACGCAGCCGCATCTCGTTCCCCAGGTGAAGAAGATGGCCGAGCGCTGGAGTGTACCCGGGATCGTCGGCGCGCTCGGCGCGATGCGCGATCGGCCCGATTCGACGGCACTGCTTCAGACGATAGATGTGCCGACGCTCGTCGTGGTGGGCGAGGAGGACGAACTGACGCCGCCGGCTCTCGCCCGGGCCATGACGTCCGCCATTGCCTCGGCCGCGATGACGACGATCGCCGCCGCGGGGCACCTCTCCCCGCTGGAAGCACCGTCCGCGGTAAGCCGGGTGATGGCGGAGTTCCTGGAAGCCGTTCCCAGGCCGTAATGACCGCTGGACGAAGAAGAAGCCCCGGGGCGCTGGCCCCGGGGCTCGTCGTTTCGGACCTTCGTCGTGCCGCTACGCGCCCTTCTTCTGTGGCTTGCCAGGCGGGTTGGGACCGTTGAAGACATCCTTGTTCTTGGCGATGTACTCCTTCCACTGCGGCGGCACGTCCTCCTCGGGGAAGATCGCCGTCACCGGGCACTCCGGCTCGCAGGCACCGCAGTCGATGCACTCGTCGGGATGGATGTACAGCATCAGGTCATCCTCGTAGATGCAATCAACCGGGCACACCTCGACGCAGGCGCGGTCCTTCACCCCGATGCACGGCTCGGCAATCACATACGGCATGTAACAGTCCTCCGCAGGGACGACGGCGCTTCAAATGGGGAGTAGCGCCGCGGAAATTGCTGGCGCCAGAATCGCCCGTCAAGTGCGCTGCCGGCTCCTGTCATCCGGGCAGGCGGCGAGACGCGCTGGGCGTCGAAAGCCCTCCCCGGCTTCGGAGAGGGCTCTCGTTCGCTTCACTTCCCGGCGGGCCACCGGCGCCGCCCGCCCGTGCCGCCAAGTTGCGCCGGCGCCGTCACCGGGGCGTCACCAACGTCGGGGCTGTCTCCACCGCCGCGGGTGGCGCGGCCTCGGGATCCCCCTGGATGGTCCGAGTGATGTGCATCGAGCAGAACTTCGGCCCGCACATCGAGCAGAACTCCGCGGACTTGAAATACTCGGCCGGGAGCGTCTCGTCGTGGTACTCGCGGGCCCGCTGCGGGTCCAGGGCGAGGCGGAACTGCTCGTTCCAGTCGAACGTGAACCGCGCCCGGCTCAGCGCGTCGTCCCGGTCGCGCGCCCCCTTCCGGCCGCGCGCGATGTCCGCCGCATGGGCCGCGATCTTGTAGGCGATCACGCCCTCGCGCACGTCGTTGGCGTTGGGCAGGCCTAGATGCTCTTTCGGGGTGACGTAGCAGAGCATCGAAGCGCCGTACCAGCCGATCATCGCCGCGCCGATGGCGCTGGTGATGTGGTCGTAGCCGGGCGCGATGTCCGTGACCAGCGGGCCGAGGGTGTAGAACGGCGCTTCGTGGCAGAGCTCCTGCTCGAGGCGGACGTTCATCTCGATCTCGTGCAAGGGAATGTGCCCGGGCCCCTCGATCATCACCTGCACCTCGCGCTGCCACGCCCGCTCGGTCAGCTCGCCCAGGACCCGGAGCTCGGCGAACTGGGCCTTGTCCGACGCGTCGGCCAGCGAGCCCGGGCGGAGCCCGTCGCCGAGCGACAGCGAGACGTCATGCGCGCGGGCGATCTCCAGCAGCTCGTCGAAGTGGGTATAGAGCGGGTTCTGCTCCCGCCGCTGCACCATCCACGCCGCGAGCAGAGAGCCTCCGCGGCTCACGATGCCGGCGACGCGCCCCATCGCCAGGTTGATGTGCTCCCGCAGGATGCCGCAGTGCACGGTGATGTAGTCCACGCCCTGGCGCGCCTGATGCTCGATGTTGTCGAGAAGCATCTGCGGCGTGATCTCCGCCACGTCCTCGACGCTCTGAATGACCTGGTAGATCGGGACCGTGCCGATGGGCACGGGGCTGGCGGCGATGATCGCCTCGCGGATCTCGTCGATGCCGCCGCCCGTCGAGAGGTCCATCACGGTGTCGGAGCCGAAGTGCACGGCGAAATGCAGCTTCTCCAGCTCGCCGTCCACATCCGACGTCACGGACGAGTTCCCGATGTTGGCGTTGATCTTGACGCCGGCGACGGTGCCGATCCCCATCGGGTCGAGCCGGCCCGCGAGGTGGTGGACGTTCGCGGGGATGATCAGGCGGCCGCGGGCCACCTCGCTCCTGACCAACCCGCTCTCCAAGCCCTCGCGCTCGGCGACGCGGCGCATCGCAGCGGTGATCTCGCCCCGCCGGGCGAAGTGCATCTGGGTGACTGGAGGCATGGCGCGCTCCCGGTGGCCCAAGCAAAACGCCTCCCGCGCGCTCAGGGGGTTCGCACGGGAAGCGTCAAACCTGGAGGTGACTCCCTACGCCGGTCTTAACCGGGTCAGGTTCGAAGGGTCTGATCTCAGCCCGCTGGAGCGGGCACCCCTGTCAACAATCGAATCTAGACCTATCGGAATACGCGGACAAGCGGGCACAGCGGCACGGGCGCACGGAGGAGCTTCGCCCGTAGCACCCGGGCCTACCGTGCCTCTGTGCCTCAGTGTCTCTGTGCCTGTCGGCTCAGCGAATCCCTATCCACGATACCGACCGGAACGGCCACGAGAGGAGGCACCTGCTCGCCGTGCAGCGTGCGGTAGATGGTCTCGATCGTCCGCCGTCCGATGACCTCGGCGTACTGGATGGCGTCGGCCTTGAGCGGACCGCCTTGCTCGATCGCCGAGCGCGCCTCGGGCGTCGCGTCGAAACCGACGATAAGCACGTCGTTGCGGCCGGCCGCGCGCACTGACGCGAGCGCGCCGAGCGCGCAATCGTCGTTGCTGCCGAAGACGGCCGTCAGGTTGGGATGCGACTGCAGGAGGTTGTCCATCTTGTTCTTCGCCACGTCGCGGAGCCCGCGCTCCACCGCAGGCGCGGCCACGATGTGGATGTTCGGGTACTTCGCGATCGCTTCGCGGAACCCACGCACCCGATCGATCACGCTCGCCAAGGTCGGCTGGTCCAGGATGGCGATGTCCCCGTGTCCCTTGAGCAGCATGGCCAGGTACTCGCCGACCAGTCGCCCGCCCTGTGCGTTGTCGGACGCGATGTGCGAGGTGACGTGTCCGCCCGCGGACGAGATGTCGGCGGTGAAGACGGGGATGCCGGCGCGATTCGCCTCCTCGACTGCGGACACGATCCCGCGCGTATCCACGGGCGCGATGACGATCGCGTCCATCTTCTGCGTGATGAAATTCTCGACCTGCGACGTCTGCCGCGCGAGGTCCCACTCGCCGGCCACCACGTGGAGGTCCATTCCCAGGCTGTCCGCTGCCTGCTGGAGCCCGCGCTTCAGGTCCTGATAAAAGACGTGTGCCTCGGTGAGGAGCGTGACGCCGACCTGCGGCCGAGTGGGCGTGGGCTTCCGGGCGCAGCCGGCGAGGAGCGCCGCCGCGGCGAGGCAGGGGACCAGTTTTCTCATCGAACCTCCACGACGACGGTGGCGATCTCGTAGGGCCTCAGTTGCACGCTCAGGGTGTGCGCGGTCGCGGGCACGGCCTCACCGGGGTCCTCGAGGAAATTGCTCTTGTGCGCCGACCGGATCTCGGGCCGGAGCGTCACGGTCGCGGTGGCGGGCCGCCCGTACCACTCCACCAGCCGCAGGATCCAGGCGTCGGAGTCCTCGGCGCGCTTGACCCAGGTCAACTCGACGCCCGGCGCGTCCACGGACGCGAAGCTCACGGTGTGCCCCAGCGCGCCGCCATGCGGGGCCTCGGCGGCCGCGACCAGCGGCGTGTTGTACTCCGCCGCCAGCCGTTCGGTGCCGGCCGCACGCGAGTCGCCGGCGTGGGGGTACAGCGCGAACCGGAAATGGTGCCGTCCGCGGTCGGCCAGCGAGTCGGGCCAGAGCGGCGAGCGCAGCAGCGAGAGCCGGAGCACGTTGCCGTGACAGTCCCAGCCGTACTTGCCGTCGTTGATGATGCTCACGCCGTAGGCCGAATCGGAGAGATCGGCCCAGCGCTGTCCGGCGACCTCGTACTTGGCCCGCTCCGCCTGCGTGCGCGGCCGGCACGAACGGCCGATCGTCCCGTAGGGGATCTCGTAGGTAGCGGAGTCGGGGCTCACGCCGAGCGTGAAGGCGACCTTCAGGAGCTTGTGTGTCTCGTGCCAGTCCACGTCGTTGACGACGTCCACGTACGGCGTCTCGCGCCCCAGGACCAGCGTTTGGTGGAAGGTCGAGCTCCCCCACCGGCGTGTGAAGCCGAGCCGGGCCGCGTCCGGGCCGGACGAGCGCTCCACCCCCGACATCTGCGTGACGTCCCACTCCTCGCCCGTGTAGCCGATGTCCCAGGCGTCCCACTCGCGCGGGATGTCGCCGAAGATCTGGAACACGTTGGCGCGGGCGCCAGGGGCCAGCGCCTCCCGCCGGCTGCGCTTGTCGTACAGGCGCGTGATGGTCCCGGTCGTCGTATCCACTTCGACGCGCAGGAACGCGTTCTCGAGCCAGGTCGTGCCGACGGTCGGGGCCGGCAGCCGGCTGGCGAGCGCCACGCCGGCACGGACAGGGTAGACCCGTGCGCCGAGCGCCGGTACGTCGCGGGCGAGGAACGTCGCCGTGTCGCCCCGCGGGAGCGCGACCCGCGCGACGCCGCTGCGCGGCCAGGTGAGCGGATTGAAGACGACCACCGGCACGGTGCGAGCGGCTCCGCCGCGCGTGTCGAGACGCGCGCGGAGGTCCGCGAACGCCCGCGTCGTCATCGTGTCCAGCGTGGCCCACGCGCTGTCGTAGTTGGCATTGGCGTCGAGGTAGACCTGGTGGATCCCCGAGCCCGGCAGAATGTCGTGGAACTCGTTGAACAGCACCCGGTGCCAGACTGCTTCGAAGCGGGCGCGGGGATAGGCTGCGGTGTCCACGGCCGCCAGCGCCTCCGCCGTCCGGAGCAGGACGTCGCTGTGGCGCGCCGACCACTTCTGGCGGGCCTGCGTGGTGAACGTGCCCCGGTGCTTCTCGAGGTAGAGCTCGTCGTGCCAGACCGGGAAGACGCTGTCCGGCATCGAGCCGCGCACCGCGGCGAGCGCGTGGTCCGGGTTGTCGTACATCATCGTCGAAAAGGTCGGCACGCGCCGCAGTTCCTCGGCGCGCTGCAGCATCTCGATCGTCGGCCCGCCGCCGTGGTCCCCGACGCCGTAGAGCACGATCTGATGGCGGATCCCGTTGTTGCGCCGCTCGTCGTCGAGCCGGTCGCTGATGAGCCGGCTCGGCTCCAGGTCGTGGTCGTAGCCGAACGGGTTGTAGGTGAACAGCCGCGTGCCGTCGCGGCCCTCCCACCAGAACGCGTCGTAGGGCAGCTGCGTCGAATCGTTCCAGCGGATCTTCTGGGTCACGAAGTAATCCAGGCCGGCGAGCTTGTAGATCTGCGGCAGCGTCCACGGGTACCCGAACGAGTCGGGTGTCCAGCCGACCTTTGCGCGGTGGCCGTAGTGGCGCTGGAAGTAGCGCTGGCCGTACAGCCCCTGCCGGGCCAGGTCCTCGCCCGACGGAATGTTCTGGTCGGGCTCGACCCACCACCCGCTGACGATGGCCCACTGCCCTGCCCGCTCCGCCGCGCGGAGCGAATCGGTGAGGGTCGGTTGCAGCCGGTCCATGGCGTCGTAGTACGCCGCGGCGCTCGCGGCGAAGACGTAGCCCGGGAACATCGAGGCCAGCTTGAGCGACGTGCGCCAGGTGTTCGGGATGACCTCGCCCTCGGTCTCGCTCCACGGCCAGAGCCACGCCGCGTCGATGTGCGAGTTGCCGATCAGATGCAGCGTGTCGCGTCTGAGCTCGGCGGCGAGGGGCGCATACGCGGTCACGTAGCGGTCGAGCAGGCGGCCGTAGGCGGTGCCTCCGCCGATGGCCGCGAGCCACTCCCGCGGGTCGGGCCGGTCGATCGCGGGCGCCCGGCTGGCGAGCCGGAGCGCGTAGCCGTAGCCGTCGGCGAACTCCTTGTAGCCGAGGTCGCGCACCCGGACTTCGGGCGGCGTCCACCACGGCCGGCCCGGCTCGAGGCGGATCGCCACGCCGAGCGTGTCGCCGGTGCGGCACGGAGCGCACAGCTCGACCGCGCCCTCGCGCCAGGCGCCGGTGCGCCCGTTCACGCGGTACTCCGTTCCCGGACCGAACTGGGCGGCCAGCAGATCCACGGCGCGCCCGTCGAAGGCCGACGGCACGATCAGCGTCGTCTGGAAATGGCGGGTGCCGGACGCGGAGGAATCGCGCAGCCAGGAGCCGACCGCGAGGCGGCTTCCCCAGACCCGGAGCAACCAGTCGGCGTCCACGGCGAGCGCGGCGTCGCGGGTCCCGCCCGGCCACGTGATAGTCACGGTGAGCGGAGCGACGTCGAGCGCCGCCCGCCGCAGTTCGTCGAAGGTCGCCTGGAAGCGCAGCACCTGCGGATTCGCCGGCGCGAACGAGGCGACGGTGTCGGAGGCCCAGCTCGCGCCCGCCTGCGTCACGCGCGCGACCACCCCCGCCATCGCGTCGCGGCCCCAGGCCGTGAGCGCGAGACTGGCCGGAAGCTCGAGGTGATCGCGATTCCAGGTCGCCGCTCCCGCCAGCCGCAGGGCGGACGCGGTAATCGTGCTCGCAGGGTAGACATGCGCGGCGGCAAGTCCGCTCGGCCGCCGGTACGCGGTCCGGATCCCGTCCAGCGGCGGCTCACCAGGAGCGTGCGCGAGGCGCCCGAGCACGCCGAAGCCGCCCGTGCGGTTGACGGGCTTCAGCAGCAGGCTGTTCCATCCGGCGGCCAGACGTACCGGCACCGTGTCGCTGCCCGAGCGCAGCCCCCGGGCGACGTCGTTGAACCACACACGCTGCCCGTTCAGCCACGCGACGAGGTCGTCGTCGCTGTCCAGCACCAGCAGGACGGTGCGGTCCTCCGGCGCGTAGACGTAGGCGTGCGCGTAGGCGGCGGCGTTGTCCGTGCCCTTGGAGAAGACCTTGAGCAGGTCCACGCCCCCGAGGGAGTCGGCGTCGACGGGGACGAAGGAGCCGCCCGCGATCACGTCCCCGGAATCGGGGAGAACCGTCGTTTCCCCGCCGAGGTAGTCGTGGGTGAGCCGCGTTGCACCGGTGTCGGTTGGGAAGGGACCGCGGACGAGCCAGCGCGTGATGGGCAGGTCCTGCGCCCGTGCCGTCGCCCCGATCAGCGCTCCGGCGCACGCGAGGCGCGCCGCCCGTGTCAGCCAGGACATCATCGCCGTCTCCCTTCGTCAGGACGCGCCCGCGCCGCCGCTCTCTCCTGCGGCGCCTCCGTCTCCTGCCCCACTCTCTCTCCAGCGCCTGGCGTCCATTCGCTTCATCCACACGTCGAACAGGACGGCAAGCAGGATGATGATTCCCTTGGCGATTTCCTGCCAGAAGGCCTGCACGCCGAGGAGGTCGAGCCCGTTGTTCAGCACCCCGATGAGGAGCGCGCCGGTGAGCGCACCCCACGCGGTGCCGATCCCGCCGAACAGCGAGGTGCCGCCGATGACCGCCGCCGCGATCGCGTTCAGCTCGTACAGCATTCCGGCGTCGGGCCCCCCGCTGCGGAGCTGGCCGACCAGCAGGACCGCAGCGAGCCCCGCGCTCGCGCCCGCGATCGCGTACACGCCGAGCTTGACCCAGCCCACGGAGACCCCGGAGAGCCGCGACGCCTCCGCGTTGCCGCCCACGGCGTAGACGTGCCGGCCGAAGCGGGTGCGGGTGAGCACGAATCCGCCGAGCGCCACGAGGGCGAGCATCACCAGCGCCGGCACCGGGAAGCCCGTCGGCAGCCCCGGCACCGGAATGCGCCCGCCGCCCACCGCGTGCAGCGCGTCGAGCGCCGCGATCTTCCGGTCGTACAACGGGTCGCCGGGGTCGGGAAAGCCGATAGGCACGCCGCCGGTCACGAGCCGGGCGGCACCGCGCGCCGCGGTCATCATCGCGAGCGTGACGATGAACGGCGCCACGCCCAGCCGGGCGACGATGCCGCCGTTCACGAGCCCGACCAGCGCCCCAGCGCCGATCCCCACCAGGGCGGCCACGACCGCCGCGCCGGCGGGTCCGAAGACCCGCAGCACGGTGCCGCTGGTAAGCGCCCCCGCTGCGAGCACGCCCGCCAACCCGACGACGGACCCGACCGAGAGATCGATGCCCGCCGTGATGATCACGAAGATCGAGCCCAGGGCCAGAATCCCGTTGATCGAGACGTGGAGCAGGATCGTCGTGAGGTTGGCGCGGCTCATGAAGCCGGGAATGAACACCCCGGCCACCGCCACGATGCCCGCGAGGGCGAGCGGAACGCCGAGGCGGGCAGCGGCGCGGGTCTTCATGCGGCGTGGGAGGCCGGCAGCGCCAGGGCGAGCACGCGCTCGGCGGTCGCCTCGGCCGCCGTGAGCTCGCCGGAGATCGTGCCCTCGCGCATCACCACGATGCGGTCCGCCAGGGCGAGGATCTCCGGCAGCTCCGAAGAGATCACGAGAACCGCCTTGCCGGCGTCGGCCAGCGACCGGATGACGCGGTGCAGCTCTGTCTTCGTGGCGATGTCCACGCCGCGGGTCGGCTCGTCGAACAGGAGCACGTCGGCGTCGGCGAGGAGCCACTTGGCCAGCACGACCTTCTGCTGGTTGCCGCCGGAGAGCGTGCCCGTCTCGCGTTCGATCTCGGGCGGCCGCAGCTCCACGGCCGCGACCTCGCGGGCAGCGGCCGTCCGCTCGCGCTCGCCATGGACCACGCCCCAGCTCGCGAACCGCTGGAGCGTCGGGAGCGTGACGTTCTCGCGTACGCTCAGCCCGAGGACCAGTCCCAGGTTCTTGCGGTCCTCGGGGAGATAGACGACGCGCCGGCCGATCGCCTCGCGCGGCGAGGCCGGCCGGTACGGTGCCCCCGAGAGCGTCATTGAGCCTGCGTCGAGCGGGTCCGCCCCGGCGATGCAGCGTGCCACTTCGGTCCGGCCGGCGCCGACGAGACCGGCCAGCCCGACGATCTCCCCGCGCCGCAGCACCAGCGAGACGTCGGTGAACGCGCGACGCCGTGTGAGGCCGCGCGCCTCGAGCAGCGCGGGACCAGGGGCGGGAATGGTCGGCGGAACCCGGGCGTATTCGATGTCGCGGCCGACCATGTGCCGGATCAACGCCGCGTCGTCCACCGCTGCGGCCGGGCCGTGAAAGACGCGCCGGCCGTCCCTGAGGACCGTGATCTCGTCGGCGATGCGGCGCACCTCCTCGAGGCGGTGGGAGACGAACACCACGCCGATCCCGCGATCGCACAGCCGGTGGATCTGGGTGAAGAGGCGCTCGGTCTCCAGGTGGGACAGCGCGGCCGTGGGCTCATCGAGCGCGATCAGCCGCGCGTCGCGGGCCAGGGCCCGCGCCAGCTCCACCAGTTGCTGCTCGGCCACCGACAGGTCGCGCGCGGGTGTCGCGGGGTCGAAGTCGGCGCCGAGAGCGCGGAGCGCGTCGGCGGCGCGCGCGGTGGCGGTGCGGCGGTCGAGCAGCCCGTGCCGGGCCGGCTCCATGCCCAGGAAGATGTTGGCGTCGGCGCCGAGGGCTGGGACGAGCGAGAGCTCCTGATAGATCACCGTGAGTCCGAGGCGCAGCGCGTCGCGTGGCGCGGCGAAGCTCACCGGCTTCCCGTCCACTGCGAGCGTCCCGGCATCCGGCCGCTCCGCCCCCGCGACGATCTTGAGGAGCGTGGACTTGCCTGCCCCGTTCTCGCCGACGAGGGCGTGGACCCGGCCTGCGCGGGCGGTGAAGTCCACGGAATCCAGCGCGAGGACGCCCGGGAAACGTTTCGTGATCCCGGCCACGGCGAGCAGCGGCGTCGCGGAAGCGCTGGAATCCGGCATGTACGCGGGTGCTACATCGTGCGGAGGAGTCTGACGACCCGGAACGCCAGGAAGATCGCCAGCGCGACGAGGACCAGCGCCGCGCCGAAGTTGATCTTGCGCATCACGTGGCGCGACACGAAGCGCCGGCTCCACGCGACGACCCCGGACAGCGCGAGGGAGTACATGATCGCCCCCGCCACCAGCCCGATGAAGAACCAGACGCGGGCCACGTGGTGGTCGCGGTCCACGCCAAGGCTCGCCATGGCGCCGGACGCCGTCACCGTGAGCCAGAAGAGCACCGCGAACGGATTCGCCATCGAGAGGGCCACGCCCAAGGCGAAGCCGGTTCGCTTGCGCGGAGGATCGGTCAGATGGTAGTCCGGGTCCTTGCGGGATTCGAGGAAGGCGTGCCAGGCCACGATCAGCAGGATCACCACGCCAAGTGCACCGATCCCCGTTCTCAGCGGGATCGATCCGGTCAGCAGGCTCGAACCCAGGATCCCGACCGCAGCCCAGAACGCGTCGCCGATGACCGAGCCGAGTCCGACCAAGAAACCGGCGAGGAACCCGACCGAGAGGCCCCGCCGGACCATCTCCAGGGTGACCGGCCCAACCGGCGCGCAGTACGCCGCGCCGACGGCCACACCGAGAAGGAAGGGCAGGAACGGGAACATAGGGACGGCCAATGTAGCGCTGTTTCGCTCCGACTTGTAGGATGGGCCATGCTCGGCATTGTGCTGGTCGCCAGCCTGGCCGCTCTGCCCGCGCCGCCCCCCCAAGACACCGGCACCGTCGACGCCCCCGTGTACGAGAATGCGACGTTCGGTGTTTCGGTCCCCCGCCCCTTCGCGGACTGGGTCTTCGAGCCGGGCGCCGGTCGCCGGACGGCGACGGTGATCTTCCACCCGAAACGAGCCTCGCTCTCGGACCAGTTGTGGGGGGCGCTCATCCTCACGTCCTACCCGGGTCGTGCGACGCTGGCCCAGGTGGCCGAGCAGCGCCTGCAGGTGGCCTGGAGATCGCAGCTCGGTGGCAGCCTCGTGATGCTCGCGCGGGACTCGCTGCGGCTCGCCGGCTATCCGGCCATGCACTTCGCCCTGTCCGGCACCATCGGCCACGTGGAGATCCGGGCGGAGGAGTACGTCATCGCCCGGCGCCGCGAACTCGTCGTCCTGCAGTTCCGGTACCCGCGAGCCGTGCCGTACGACTCGATCGCCGCCGGCTACCGACGGGTCCTCGACGGCCTCCGGATCGACGGCGCACCGGCGGCCGCCGCGCCCCTGCCGCCTGCGGCCACGGAGAACCCTGCGCCGCCGCGCGCCCTGCCGTGGTCACCATGGCAGGCCCGGTCATATTCCGCGGTGGTGCGGTACGACAGCGCGCGGGTGCGCGCCGACTTCGCTGTGCGCATGGATCTCGTCAATGACGGCCCCGTGCCCGCCGACTCGGCGGCCGTTTGGCTCTGGCCCGGCTTCGCACTGGACAGCGTGCGTGCTGCCGCAGCGACGCTGCGGCCGAACGGCGCGAATGGGGTCTCGCTGCTGGCGCTTCGGGACGCGGTGCAGCCGCAGGCCGGCACGGCGGTCACCTTCTTCTATCACCTCGGGGCCGAGGCGGTCGCGCTCCCCCCGGAGCGGGGCGGCTTCGCGCCCGACGCGGCCTACCTCGCCTTCGACTGGCTGCCGCGCGCGCAGTCCGCGGCGGACACCTCGGCGCAGGTCGCGCGAACGGCACGAGCGCGGTACACGCTGGGCTTCGACGTTCCCGACACCTGGCGAGCCATCGCGCCCGGACGGCTGACGGCGGAGGTCGCGTCGTTGGGGCGGAGGCGAATGACGTGGGTGACCGAGGACGTCGCGGCCACCACCCCTGCTTTCGCGCTCGGCCCATACCGGATCGTCACGCGACGCTCGGGCGGGCTCGGCGTCGCCATCTGGCTGGCCCCCGACGATTCGGCTTCCACGCCGACCCTGGACGCGCTGGTTCGCTCGGTGCGCGCTGCCTGGATCTTCTGCTCCCGGGCTTTCGGTCGCCTCCCCCTCGCGGACATCAGCGTCGTTTCCACCCGTCTGCCCGAGATGCGCGGCTTCCTGGGCCTCGTCCTCGACGGCGGGCTGGATTCGTCACGCGATCTCCTGTACCGCGAGGTAGCGCGCAGCTGGTGGGGCAACTCGGTGGATGCGGCGGGGCCGGGCTCCTGGTGGGTCCGCGAGGGCTTCCCTGCCTGGACGAGCATCGCCGCGCGCGGAGCACTGGAAGGCGACACGGTCCGCCAGCGTCTCGTGCGGGAAGCGGAGCGGCGCTGGCATGCGACGGTCCTGCGGGACGGCGACGCCCCGCTCTCTTCCCTCGCTCCCGACGCGCCCGGTGCGGAGCTCCTGCGCTCAAAGGGCGCTGCCGCCCTCGAGGCCACGCGCCGCGCTGCCGGCGAGACCGCGTTCCGGGAGGCGATGCTCTCGCTCGCGCTCGAACACCGCAACGGCTGGCTCACACTCGAGGCCATTCTCGACGCCTTCGGCCCCGATGCGCGGACAGTGTTGCGCACCTACCTGTATTAGGGTAAGATTCACTTCGCAAACATAAGTATTGGTGAAGTTGGTATATATGACTATTCCACTAGGATTTAGCTGCCTATGACGGACATCCGCAGCGCACCGACTGGTCTCCGCGGCCCGAGGGCCCAGATCCTGCTTGAGATCAAGAGATCGCAACCAGTTACCGTAAAAGGTCTTAGCGTGATTTTCGGGGTCTCAGCCAACGCCATCCGGCGCCACCTGAAGGAGCTGGAGCTGGACGGCTCCGTGGTCTATGTGCGGGAGCAGCGGGGCATGGGGGCGCCGGTGTACGTGTATCGGCTGACTCCGAGGGGCGAAGCGCTGTTCCCCAATCGCTACGAAGGGGCCCTCAAGGAGTTGCTCCAGCACATCGAGGAGAAGGCGGGGCGCGGCGAGATCAGCCGGATGTTCGCAGACCAGTTTCGTTCGCGCGCCGACCACCTGAAGACGGAGCTGGCCGACCAGCCGGTCGAGGTTCGGCTCCGGCGGCTGGTGCAGATCCTGTCGGAGGAAGGGTACATGGCTGAGTGGGACAGCCGGGGCGGCGCGATCCGGCTGGCGGAGCACAACTGCGCGATTCGCGCGGTGGCCGAGCGGTATCCTGAGGTGTGCGCCGCCGAGCGGCGGTTCCTCACTGAGGTGCTGGCGTCGCAGGTGGAGCGCCGGACGCACATCACCGAGGGCTCGAACGCGTGCGAGTACGCCATCACGCCCGCCGTGCCGGACGACGACAGGACCCCGACGCGGCAGGAGCAGGCATGACATCAATCGAGACGCAGGTCCTGCAGCCCTACAAGTACGGGTTCGTCACCGACATCGAGTCGGATGACGTGCCGGCCGGATTGAGCGAGGACGTCATCCGGCTGATCTCGGCGAAGAAGGGCGAGCCCGAGTTCATGCTGGAGTGGCGGCTCAAGGCGTACCGGCACTGGGTGACGATGCGGGAGCCGACCTGGGCGAACGTGAAGCATCCGCCGATCGACTACCAGTCCATCGTCTACTACGCGGCCCCGAGGCAGGCGAAGTCGCTGGACAGCCTGGAGCAGGTGGATCCGAAGCTGCTGGAGACCTTCGAGAAGCTGGGGATCCCCCTTTCCGAGCAGAAGCGGCTGGCGGGCGTTGCAGTGGACGCCGTGTTCGACAGTGTGTCGGTGGCGACCACGTTCAAGGAGACCCTGGCCCAGCATGGCATCATCTTCTGTCCCTTCTCGGAGGCGGTGCGCGAGCACCCGGAGCTGGTCCGGCGCTACCTCGGCTCGGTGGTGCCCACCAACGACAACTTCTTCGCGGCGCTGAACTCGGCGGTCTTCAGCGACGGCTCGTTCGCATATATCCCCAAGGGGGTGCGCTGCCCGCTGGAGCTGTCCACCTACTTCCGGATCAACGCGGCAGCGTCGGGCCAGTTCGAGCGGACGCTGATCGTGGCGGAGGAGGGGGCTTACGTCAGCTACCTCGAGGGCTGCTCGGCGCCGATGCGGGACGCGAACCAGCTGCACGCGGCGGTGGTCGAGCTGGTGGCGCACGACAACGCGCAGATCAAGTACTCGACGGTGCAGAACTGGTATCCCGGGGACGAGCAGGGGCGCGGCGGCATCTACAACTTCGTAACCAAGCGCGGGAAGTGCGCCGGCAAGAACTCGAAGATCTCGTGGACACAGGTGGAGACGGGCTCCGCGATCACTTGGAAGTATCCGGGCTGCATTCTGCAGGGGGACAACTCGATTGGGGAGTTCTACTCGGTCGCGGTGACGAACAACCGCCAGCAGGCGGACACCGGCACCAAGATGATCCACATCGGGAAGAACACCCGTAGCACCATCGTCTCGAAGGGCATCTCCGCCGGCCACGGGCAGAACACGTACCGCGGGCTGGTGAAGATCCTGAAGGGGGCGACGGGGGCGCGGAACTATTCACAGTGCGACTCGATGCTGATCGGTGACCAGTGCGGGGCGCACACCTTCCCCTACATCGACGTGCGCAACAGCACGGCGACCATGGAGCACGAGGCCTCCACGTCGAAGATCGGGGAGGATCAGATCTTCTACTGCCGACAGCGGGGACTGTCGGCGGAGGATGCGACGTCCATGATCGTGAACGGATTCTGCAAGGAGGTCTTCCGCGAGCTGCCGATGGAGTTCGCCGTGGAGGCACAGCGCCTCCTCGGCATCAGTCTCGAAGGCAGCGTCGGGTAGCGCGTATGCTCGAGATCACGAACCTGCATGCCTCGGTCGAGGGCAAAGAGATCCTGCGCGGCGTCGATCTCGTGGTGCGCGCCGGCGAGGTGCACGCGATCATGGGACCGAACGGTTCCGGCAAGAGCACTCTGGCGCAGGTGCTGGCCGGCCATCCGGCCTACACCGTCACCAGCGGCTCGGTCCTGTATCAGGGCCGGGACCTGCTCGAGATGGACCCTGAGGAGCGTGCCCGCGAGGGGGTGTTCCTCGCCTTCCAGTATCCGGTGGCAATCCGCGGCATCACGAACGCGTACTTCCTGCGCGCGGCGCTCAACGCGGCGCGCAAGCACCGCGGGCAGCCGGAGCTGGATCCCCTGGAATTCCTGGATCTGCTGGCCGAGAAGCTCCGGGCCGTCGATTCAGACGACAGCTTGATGAACAGGCCGGTGAACGATGGGTTCTCCGGCGGCGAGAAGAAGCGCAACGAGATCGTCCAGATGGCGGTGCTGGAGCCGCGGCTCGCGATCCTGGACGAAACCGACTCGGGGCTGGACATCGACGCGTTGCGGACGGTGGCGGGAGCGGTGGACCGGCTACGGCGGCCGGACAACGCGACGGTGATCGTCACCCACTACCAGCGCATCCTGAACTACATCACGCCGGACCACGTGCACGTGCTGAGCGAGGGGAAGATCGTCCTCTCGGGCGGCAAGGAGCTGGCCCTGGAGCTGGAGTCCAAGGGCTACGACTGGGTGCGCGCGGAGGCCGCGGTCTGACGCCATGGCATCGAGCCGGATGAAGCGGCCTGCCGGCGCGGCGGAGCGGTACCTCGAGCAGTACGAAGCGTTCGCGGCCAACGGCGCGCGCGGCGCGCCGCCGTGGCTCAAGGAGATCCGGGCGACGGCCCTGGCGCGGTTCGCCGAGCTCGGGTTCCCGACGACGCACCAGGAGGACTGGCGGTTTACCAGCGTCGCGCCGATCGCCGAAACCCCGTTCGCGCTCCCCGCGCGGCGGGCGGTCCCGGCGACCAGGCGGGTCGCGCCGCTGTTCCTCCCGGTGGAGAGCGCCTGCCGCCTCGTGTTCGTGAACGGGCGCTACTCGGAGGAGCTCTCGTCGGCGGACGGCCTACCGCGGGGCGTGCGCGCCGGCAGCCTTGCGGCGGCGCTCGAGAGCGAGCCGCAGCTGCTCGAGCAGCACCTTGCGCGACACGCGGCGTACGCCGCGAACCCATTCGGCGCGCTCAACACCGCGTTCCTCGGCGACGGCGCGTTCGTGCACGTGGCGGCGGGGGTGGAGATCGACGCGCCGCTGCAGCTCCTCTTCCTCTCCGCGCCGGGTGCCAAGCCAACGGTCACGCATCCGCGCAGTCTGGTCGTGGTGGAGCGCGGCGCGCAGGCCTCGGTCATCGAGAGCTACGCCGCGCTCCGCCACGGGATCTACTGGACCAATGCGGTGACGGAATTGGTCGTCGCGGACGAGGCCCGCCTTGAGCTGGTGCGTCCCCAGCGCGAGGCCTCGGGCGCGTACCACGTCGCGACGACGCATACGCTGCAGGGCCGGAACAGCGTGCTGCGCTTCCATCCGATCGTCCTCGGCGCGGCGCTGACGCGCCACGACATCGTCTCGGTGCTGGACGGCCCCGGCGCAGAGCTGGTCCTGAACGGGCTCTATCTCCTAGACGGGACGCGGCACGTCGACCATCACACCGTGATCGACCACGCCAAGCCCGACTGCCAGAGCCACGAGTACTTCAACGGCGTCCTCGCCGACGCCGGCCGCGGGGTGTTCAACGGGCGCATCATCGTCCGGCCCGGTGCGCAGCGCACCGACTCGAAGCAGACCAACCACAACCTGGTGCTCTCCGAGCAGGCGCGGGCCGACAGCCAGCCGCAGCTTGAGATCTACGCCGACGACGTGAAGTGCACCCACGGCGCGACGCTGGGGCCGCTCGATGCGAAGGAGTTGTTCTATCTCCAGAGCCGCGGCCTCTCGTCCCAGCAGGCGCGCACGCTCCTGACCTACGGCTTCGGCGCGGAGATTCTCGGCCGGCTCCGGCACCCCGGCGTACGCGACGCCCTCGATCGCCTGGTGCACGGCGCCCTGGAGACCCCCATGCACCGAGGAGCAACTTTGTGATGTCTCCGCGCACCGCACCGGCGTCCCTCCGGCGGGACGTGCGTGACGACTTCCCGATCCTGCGGCAGCCGTCGAACGGCCATCGCCTGGTCTATCTCGACTCGGCAGCGACGTCACAGAAGCCGCAGGTGGTGATCGACGCCATCGCTTCCTACTACGGCGGCCTGAACGCGAACGTGCACCGCGGCGGCTACGACCTGGCTTTGCGTGCGACCGATGCCTACGAGGAGGCACGCGCGCGCCTGGCCGCGTTCGTGGGGGCGCCCGATCCGCGCGGTGTGATCTTCGTCCGTGGGACCACCGAGGGGATCAACCTCATCGCCTCGTCGCTGGGCCAGCTCAAGGTAAAGAGCGGCGACAGCATCGTCGTGACGGCGATGGAGCACCACTCGAACCTCATCCCGTGGCAACTGCTCGCGCAGGCCCGCGGGGCTCAGCTCGTGATGGTGGAGTTGACTCCGGACGGGCGCATCGACCTCGAGGATTTCCGCCGCGCGCTGGAGCAGGAGCCGCGGATCGTCGCGTTCACGCACGTCTCGAACGCCCTCGGGACGATCAACCCGGTTGCGGAGCTGGTGCGGTTGACGCACGACGCGGGCGCGGTCGCCGTGGTGGACGGCGCGCAGAGCGCGCCGCATCTGGCGGTGGACGTGCACGCCCTCGACTGCGACTTCTTCGTCCTGTCGGGCCATAAGATGCTCGGGCCGATGGGCATCGGCGCCGTGATCGGGAAGCCCGAATTGCTCGACGCCATGCCGCCGTACCACGGTGGCGGGGAGATGATCCACGTCGTCCGCGACACGACGGCGACCTATGCCCCGCTCCCGCAGAAGTTCGAGGCGGGCACGCCGAACGTGGAGGGGGCCATCGCGCTGGGGGCCGCGATCGAGTACCTGCGCGGGCTCGGGATGGACGCAATCGCGGCGCACGAGCGCCAACTGGTGGGGTACGCCCTCGCACAGCTGTCGGCCATCGAGGGGATGACGATCTACGGCCCCATGGACGAGCGCGCGGGCGTAATCTCGTTCACGCTCGCGGACATCCACCCGCATGATCTCGCCACCATCGTCGACCAGGATGGGGTTGCGATCCGCGCCGGACACCACTGCACCCAGCCGTTGATGCGCCGGCTCAACGTCAGCGCGACTGCGCGTGCATCGTTCTACGTGTACAACACGGAGGAAGACGTGGACGTGCTCGTCGTCGCTCTCCAGAAGGCGCGCAGACTCTTCGGGCTGACCCATGGCTGATCAACCGGACCGCGCGCTCGAGGAGCTGTATCAGGAACTCATCCTCGATCACTACCGTCGCCCGCGGAACAAGGGCACACTGGAGCCGCACACCCACCATATCGAGCTGACGAACCCGTCGTGCGGCGACGAACTCGAGGTCGATCTGTTCGTCGCGGGAGACACCATCGCCGACGCGCGCTTCTCCGGGCGCGGCTGCTCGATCAGCCAGGCGTCCGCGTCGATGATGACCCAGCTCATCAAGGGAAAGACGGTGCGCGAAGCGCGTGCATTGGCCGCCCGGTTCAACGAGATGATGCACGGCTCGGCCGATGCCGCACGCGACAAGGCGCTCGGCGAGGCGCGCTCGCTCGTGGGCGTGGCCAGGTTCCCGGTCCGCGTCAAGTGCGCGCTCCTGGGGTGGAACGCCCTCGAAGAAGGCACCAAGAGCAGCCTCTGACCTGCGCGCCGGCGCTCGCCCGCCGGCGCGGGCACTGTTATTCTCCGTCTCCGGTCCCGGAGGCGGCCCACGCCGAAGGTCCTGTTCGTCATTGCTCCCGAGCGCTTCCGCGATGAAGAATTGCTGGAGCCGCGGCGTGCGCTCGAGCAGCATGGCGTCGCCGTGACGGTGGCTTCGACGCGGCCGGGCGTTGCCGCGGGGATGCTCGGCGCGAAGGTCGCGATCGACTGCACCGTCCGGCAGGTGGACGCGGCTCAATACGACGCACTGGCGATCGCCGGGGGAGCCGGGTCGCCGGCGCATCTCTGGGACGACGGGCCGCTCTTGGCGCTGGTGCAGGCGTTCCATCGCGCCGGCAAGCCGGTAGCCGCGATCTGCCTCTCGGGCACGGTGCTGGCCCGCGCCGGCGTGCTCCAAGGTCGGCGCGCAACGGTGTACCCGGTGCCGCGCGCCATCCTCGAGCTGAAGAGAGCGGGCGCGACATACGTAGGGGAACCGGTGGTCGTGGACGGTTCGGTCGTCACGGCCAGCGGACCCGAAGCCGCAGCCGCCTTCGGCGCGGCCCTCATCACTCACCTCGTGGGAACATGACCAGCGATCCGATCATCCAGATCGACGGAATCACGAAGCGATTCGGGGACTTCCTCGCCGTGTCCGACCTGTCGCTGGCGGTGCCGCGCGGCGCCGTCTACGGCCTGCTGGGCCCGAACGGCGCCGGCAAAACCACCACGATCCGGATGCTGATGGACATCATCCTCCCGGACGAGGGCACGGTCCGGCTGTTCGGCGACGAGCGCGGGGGCCGGGAGCACAGCGCCGAGATCGGGTACCTCCCCGAGGAGCGAGGCCTGTACCCGAAGATGCGGGTGAAGGAAGTCCTGGTCTTCCTCGCCTTGACGAAGGGTGTGAAGCGCGACGTCGCGCAGCGGAAGGCCGACGAGTGGCTCGAGCGCCTCGATCTGAGCGCGTGGAGCGCGAAGAAGGTGCAGGATCTCTCGAAGGGTATGCAGCAGAAGGTGCAGTTCATCGCGACGATGCTACACGAGCCCGCGCTCCTGATCCTCGACGAGCCCTTTGCCGGGCTCGATCCGATCAACACCCAGGCCCTCAAGGATGTCATCGTCCACCTCTCCCGGGCCGGCACGACGATCGTCTTCTCCACGCACCAGATGGACGTGGCGGAGCGGATCTGCGACCACGTCTGCATCATCGCGGCCGGGCGCAAGGTGCTCGATGGTCCGTTGGCGGAGGTGAAGCGGGTGCACGGGGGGACGCACGTCGCTGTGGCGTTCGAGGGCGGCCGTGAGTTCGCCGCGCCGATCATCGCGGACCGGGCGCTGGTGGCCAAAGCAGACGACTACGGCGGCTATGCCGAACTGGCGCTGGCCGACGGCGTGCAGCCGCAGATGCTGCTGGAACGCCTGGTGGCCGCCGCCGCGCGCCTGCAGCGCTTCGAGCACATCGAGCCTTCGCTCAATCGCATCTTCCTCGACAAGGTCGGCGCCGCGGGCGCCAGGCCCAGGATCCCGGAGGCGTCGCGTGAATAAGGTCTGGGCGGTGATCCGCCGGGAGTTCGTCGAGCGGGTGCGCAGCAAGTGGTTTCTCATCTCGACCATCCTCGGCCCGATCTTCATGATCGTGGTGACGGTGCTACCGGCGGTGCTCGCGGGAACCGGCGGCGGCGGGCGTCATATCGGCCTGCTGGACGAAGGGAGCGGGACGCTGGCGGACCGGCTGGTCACGCAGCTCGAGACGGGCAACCAGTTCCGGGTGGATCGCGTCACCACGTCGGAGAGCGGGGCCGCCGCGGAGATGACGGAGCTCACCGAGCGGGTGCAGGCGAAGACCATCGAGGGCTTCCTCGTGGTGACGGGAGCGACGCTGGAATCGGGGAAGCTGGAGTACCGGGGCCAGAACGTCTCCTCCATCCGGGACATGGCCCTGCTGCAGCTGGCGGCGCGGCAGGCCGTGATGATGGAGCGCCTCACCCGGCGGGGGGTGGACCCCGGGGTCGTGCAGGAGGCCCAGGCGCACATCTCGGTCAGCACGTTGCGGATCAGCAAGCGGGGCACGACCGGGGAGACGACGGAAACCACCTTCTTCCTCGCCTATATCATCGGCTTCGTCATGTACATGGCGATCTTCCTCTACAGCGTGAACGTGATGCGCAGCGTGCTGGAGGAGAAGCAGACGCGGATCATCGAGGTGCTGGTTTCCAGCCTCCGCCCCTTCCAGCTCCTGCTCGGCAAGGTGGTGGGGGTGGGCAGCGTGGGGTTGCTGCAGATGGGCATCTGGGGGGTGGCGGCCGCCGCCCTGATCCGCTACCGGCGAGTGGTGTTCGCGGCATTCAAGGTGCCGGCGGAGGCGGCTGCGGCGATCCAACTCCCCGCCATTCCCGGCGGCATGATCGTAATGGTGCTTGCCTACTTCCTCCTGGGTTATCTCCTGTATTCGGCGATGTTCGCGGTCGTCGGCGCGAGCGTGTCTACCGACAGCGAGGCGCAACAGGCCCAGATGCCGGTTGTCATGTTGCTGATTCCAGGTATCCTGGTCTTCCCCGCGGTCCTGAACGATCCGGCGGGTAGTCTCTCGCACGTGATGGGGCTCGTGCCGTTCTGGTCGCCGATCATCATGCCGATCCGGGCGGCGGCGTCCGACGTGCCCGCGGCGGAGCTGGCGGCGTCGCTGGCGATTCTCGCCGTGACGGTGGTCGCGGTGGTCTGGGTCGCGGCCCGCATCTACCGAGTCGGGATCCTGATGTACGGCAAGCGGCCCGGGATCGCGGAGCTGGTCCGCTGGGCGAGGCAGAGCTAGGCGCCTGACGCGTGTTGCACGTGCAACAGGGCCGCCCCGGCGTGGCCCCCCGCAGCGCCCGGCCCCCTTCCCCGGGCGCTGCTGGCTCACCCCCTCGCTTCTCCCGTCTCGCAACTGTCCTGGCCGTGTTGCACGTGGAACATCTCTTGTAGCCACGGGCATTTAGGGGGTAGATTGGGGCCTCACTATGGCCCGCGTCATCGCCATCGCGAACCAGAAGGGCGGCGTCGGCAAGACGACTTCCGCCGTGAACCTCGCCGCCTCCCTGGCGGCGGCGGAGAAGCGCACGCTGCTGGTGGACGCGGATCCCCAGGCCAACGCGACTTCGGGCGTGGGGCTGGAGCGCGACGCGCTGCAGCTCACCGTGTACGAGGTGCTGCTCGACAACCGGCCGCTGGCGGACGCGATCCGGCGGGGGATCCACTTCCCTCTTCTCGACGTCGCGCCGGCGTCGCGGGACCTGGTCGGCGCCGAAGTCGAGTTGGTGGGGCGCGCGCACCGTGAGACCCTCATGCGGCGGGCCCTCGAAGCGCTCCGGCGCTCGTACGACTACGTGCTGATTGATTGCCCTCCGTCCCTCGGCCTGCTGACCCTCAACATGCTGACGGCGGCCGACGCCGTCCTGATCCCGATCCAGTGCGAGTACTACGCGCTGGAGGGGCTCTCCCAGCTGCTCAACACCATCCGGCTGGTGCAGCGCAACTTCAATCCGCGCCTCGCCGTGGACGGCGTCCTCCTGACGATGTATGACGCGCGGCTGAACCTGTCGCGCCAGGTCGCTGCGGAGGCGCAGGAGTACTTCGGCGCGCGGATGTTCAAGACCGTCATCCCCCGCAACGTGCGCCTGGCTGAGGCGCCGAGCTTCGGCAAGCCGATTCTCCTCTACGACATCGGCTCGGTGGGCGCGCAGAGCTATCTGAGCGTCGCGGAGGAGTTGATCCACCGGACGGCCACCAAGGTGGGGGCGGACCACCGCGAGCCGGCGCACCGTCCCGCTGAGGCCGCCTCGTGAGCGGCCCTGCTGCCAGCCGCCGCCGGCTGGGCCGCGGCCTCGAGGCGCTGCTGGGCGTTGGCACGGTCGAGGACGCCGAGCGCGAGGGGCTGGTGCGCGAGCTGCCGGTGGACGGCATCAAGCCGAACCGGTTCCAACCGCGCCGCGCCCTCGATCCGGCCTCCCTCGCGGAGTTGAAGAACTCGATCGGCGCCAACGGCTTGCTGCAGCCGATTGTGGTCCGGCAGCTCGAGTCCGGGTACGAGCTGGTCGCGGGCGAGCGGCGATGGCGGGCGGTCCGCGCGCTCGGGTGGAAGAAGGTCCCGGCGGTCGTACGGGACGTGGACGACCGGACCCTCTTGACGCTGGCCCTGGTCGAGAACCTCCAGCGCGCGTCCCTCTCGCCGATCGACGAAGCGCAGGGGTACGAGCGGCTGGCGCACGACTTCGCGCTCTCCCACGGAGCGATCGCCGAGGCGGTCGGCCGGGACCGTTCGACGGTGGCGAACGCGGTCCGACTCCTCAAGCTGCCGAAGAGCGTCCAGCAGTTGGTGGCGGACGAGGCGCTATCGGCTGGACACGCCCGCGCGCTCCTCTCGCTCGGCGACGGGAAGCATATCGAGCGCCTGGCCCGCTCGTGCGTAGCGGAGGGGTGGTCGGTGCGCGAGATGGAACGGCAGGCCCGCGGCGCCCCGCGTCCCCGGAAGGACGGCCGGGGGCCGAAGCGCGCCCCACCTCCGGAAGTGCGCCGCATCGAGGAGGCGCTGCGCAAGCGACTCGGCACCGACGCCGCGGTCGTCGTGACGGGGAAAGGGAAGGGGCACCTCCAGCTGCGCTTCTACTCCGAGGACGACCTCGCGCGGCTGCTCGAGCTGATCCTCGGCCGGCGGTGGGATGGCTGATGCGCGCCGACGGCTACACGATCATCGTGCACAAGAACGGCGCGCTCGCCTCGCGGCAGCTTCGGATCCCCGGGTGGCTGGCGCGCACGCTGCTGATCACCGCGATCGTACTGGTCGTGGTGATCACGACGATCGTCGCAGCGTACGGTCCGATCCTCACGGCGGCCGCCAAGGAGCCGTTCCTCCAACAGCGGGTGGCGCAACTGACTCGCGAGAACCAGCGCGTCGACGAGCTCGCCGCCGCGCTCGCCGAAGCCGAGGCGCGCTACGTCCACCTGCGCGGGATGCTCGGGGCGCGGGTGCCGGCGGCCTCGAGGGACACCGGCGAGTTCGGGGCGGGCGAAGAGCGGCTCTACGTCGCGCCGGCGATCCTCGCGCGCGCCCCAGCTCACTCCGCCGATTCGGCGCAGGAAGAGGGACCGTCGGTGCCCCACCGCTGGCCGCTGTCGATGCCATCGTTCCGGACGCGCGGGATGGTCTCCGGGTCGCCGAGCGAGGAGCTCCACCCCGGCATCGACCTGGCGGTGCCAGAAGGATCCGACGTGCGGGCCGCCGGGGGAGGGACGGTGGAGGCGGCCGGAAACGACTCGTCGTACGGGCTGTTCGTGCTTCTTCGGCATCCCGCCGGGTATGAGACGATGTACGGACATCTGTCGCGGGTGCTCGTCTCGCGTGGCGATGACGTGAGGGCGGGGCAGGTGATCGCGCTGTCCGGCAACACCGGACGCTCCACGGCGCCACATCTGCACTTCGAGATTCGACACAACGGGCGCTCCATCGATCCGACGACGATGGTGCGTGAAGGGGGGACCTAGCGATGGGGATCTTCGGGAAGAAGAAGTCAGCGGCTGACACCAAGGCAGCCCAGCCGCGCGGTGCGTCGGCGCCGACCGGAGCGCTGTCCATCATCGGCGCCGGGATGACCGTGCATGGCGACCTCGACGCGAACGGCGTCGTGAAGATCGAGGGCGCGGTGGATGGTAACGTCCGGGCCGCCGCCCAGGTGCTCGTCGCCAAAGGCGGCAGCGTCCAGGGGGACGTGGACACGACGGAGGCGGTGGTCGGCGGAACCGTGAGCGGGGCAATCCGCGCCCGCGAACGGGTCGAGGTTCAGTCGGGCGCATCCGTGCACGGCGACATCACCACTCGGCGGATCGCGGTCGCCGAAGGCGGAACGCTCAACGGCCTGATACGGATGGACGAGGCCGCGGTGGCTAGGGACGAGCGGGCCACTGAATCGAAGGGGGAACCGCGTCCTCGCCCGTCGTTGCCACCAGGGGCCCAGAGGCCCTCCATCCCGGTGGCGCGCATCGCGGTTCCACCGCGCGCTCCGACCCAGCCATCCTAGATGATTGACACGGCAATCAACGCCGAATCCCCAATCGGCGGCAATTTCGCCGCAACATCTTGTCGGAATGCAGCTTACAATGTGCATACCGTTTCGAACATTTCAACACACTGTCAATACACAAGCAAGTCAGTGAGTAGTCAGTGACCATATCTATGCGGGGCAAGAGCCGTGCGGCTCGATGATCTGGTTCGCTACCTCGACAACTACCTGCGGACGAGCGAAGTCGGCGACGAGCCGCAGGCGCTGAACGGGCTGCAGGTGGAGAACGGCGGGGAAGTGCAGAACGTCGCCGTCGCCGTGGACGCGTGCCAAGCGGTGATCGACCAGGCGGCCGAGCGCGGCGCCGATCTGCTCCTGGTCCATCACGGGCTGTTCTGGAGCGGTCTGGAGCCGGTCGTTGGGCGCCACTACCGGCGCGTGGCCGCGCTCATCCGGCACGGGATCGCGCTCTATTCCGCTCACATCCCGCTGGATCGGCATCCGGAAGTCGGCAACAACGTGGTGCTGGCCCGTCGCCTGGGGATGGAAGTCCGCGGCTGGTTCGGAGAGCACCGCGGGTCCCCGCTTGGCACGTGGGGGGAGATGGACGTTCCGAGGGAAGCGCTGGCGGCCCGGCTCGGCGAGATCCTCGGTTCGCCGCCGCGGCTGATCGCGGGCGGCCCGGAACGCGTGCGGCGGGTCGGGATCATCACCGGCAGCGGGGGCTCGATGATCGCGCAGGCGCGGGACGCCGGGCTGGACTCGTTCATCACCGGCGAGGGGAAGCACTCGTCCTACTTCGATGCGGAAGAGCTCGGCGTGAACGTGTTCTATGGCGGGCACTACGCGACCGAGACGCTCGGCGTGAGAGCGCTGGCCGAGCACATCGCGGAACGCTTCCAACTCCCGTGGTCCTTCGTTGATCATCCCACCGGGCTGTAGGGTGCGGGGCGCCTGATAGGACCGCTGTTCCGCTCGGCGCGGCACCGGCCCCGGAGCGCTGCGCAGCGGCCCGGGCTCGCCCGGCGGCTCGAGAACCTGGCGACCGACTGGGTCGAGCGGCTCACGGCGCCGTTCGGCTTCTGGCGACGCAAGCGCCTGGTCGTGGAACGAGCCGACGTCGCCCTGACGGATCTCCGGCCCTCGTTCGACGACTATCGCATCGCCTTCCTCACCGACATGCACTACTCGGCGGTCGTGCCGCGGTGGTATCTGGCCCGCGCGGTCGCCACGGCGTTGGAGCTGGCGCCGGACCTGATTCTGCTGGGCGGCGATTTCGTCTCCCACGGCGCACGGTACGCCGAGGAGTTGGCAGACCTGCTGAAGCCGCTCGCTGCGCCGGACGGGGTCTTTGCGGTGCTGGGCAATCACGATCACTACGTGAGTGCCGAGCTGGTGCGCGCGGCCCTGGCGGCGGCCGGCGTGCGCGAGCTATGGAATGCCTCGGTCGTGCTCCGCCGCGGCAACGCCGAGCTGGCCGTCGGCGGAGTCGGGGATCTGCGCTTCGACGCCATCGACTTCCGCGCGGCGACGGCGGGCCTTGCGGATGACGTGCCGCGGATCGTGGTCTCGCACGACCCCGACGTCTTTGCCTACTGGCCCCCGGAGATTCGCCTCGACCTGATGCTTTCCGGCCATACCCACGGCGGCCAGGCACACGTCCCTCTGCTGGGTCCGCCGTACGTGCCGTCGCAGTTCGGATTCCGCTATCTGGCCGGTCACCTGCGCGACGGCGGCCGCCAACTCTATATTTCCCGCGGCGTTGGTGCGATCACGGTCCCGATCCGGTGGCGCTGTCCGCCGGAACTCACCCTGCTCGTGCTGCATCCCCCCTCTTGACAGAACCGGGCTAAAGTACCACTGTATCGGTACAGCGATACAGAGACGGGGACGTGTTCCGGCAGATTGATCCACGCAGTTCCATTCCCTTGTACGTCCAGATCGCCGATCGCATCCGAATTGCGGTGGCGACGGGGGAGATGCCACCCGGCGGAGCACTGCCCTCGGTGCGGCACCTGGCGTCCGAACTCCGGGTGAATCCGGCCACGGTCGTGCAAGCCTACCGCGAGTTGGAGGAGGTGGGAGTGGTCGAGAGCCGGCAGGGTGCGGGGACGTTCGTCCGAGAGCTGGGGCAGCCCAAGCGCGAGGCCGAGCGGCAGCGGCTGGCTCGGCGCCTGGTGCGCCAGCTGTTGCAGGAGGCGGCGGCGCTGGGCGTGACGCGGGAGGACTTGGAGCAGGCGCTCCGCGTCGAGATGAAGGTGAAACTCGCATGAGCAACGCGATCGAGACATTCGATCTGTGCTACCGGGCGGGGAAGCACTTCGAGATTCGCGACCTCGGCCTGAAGGTGCGCGAAGGTTCGATCTACGGCTTCCTCGGCCCGAACGGGTCGGGGAAGACGACGACCATCCGCCTGCTTCTCGGGATGCTGAAGCCCGTGCGGGGCACGATCACGGTGCTGGGGCGGAAAGTGCCGGAGGAGATGGCCCGGATCATGGCGCAGACGGGCTACGTGCCGGAGCGGCCGCACCTGTATCCGTATCTCACCCTCGAGCAGGCGGTGCGCTATCACGCCGCGTTCTACGAGGGATTCGACATGGCATACGCCGGCGAGATGCGCCGGACCTTCGGCCTCCCGCTGGACCAGAAGCTGTCGCACCTCTCCAAGGGCGAGATGGGAAAGCTGCACATGCTGCTGGTGCTCGCGCAGCGGCCGAAGCTGCTCGTCCTGGACGAGCCCACCGACGGGCTGGACCCGGTGGTCCGCCGCGACGTCCTCTCCGCGCTGCTCGACTTCTGCTCGCAGGGCTCGGCGACCGTCTTCATCTCGAGTCACCTGGTGCACGAGCTGGAGCGGATCTGCGACTGGGTGGGCGTGCTCGACAACGGGAAGCTTGTGGTCGAGCTGCCGATGCAGAGCTTCAAGAACGGCATCAAGCGGATCCGCCTGTCCGGCGCACCGAGCCTGGTCGGAGATACGCCGTTCGTCGTGCTGCAGCGCGAGACGACGGGCACCGAGCAGGTCTGGGTGGTGCGCGGGTGGCAGCCGCCGATGGCGCAGTGGTTCGAGGGGGTGGGCGCGGCGGTGAAGGAGGTCATGGACCTGGATCTCGAGGAAGGGTTCGTGGAGCTGCTGCGCTCGTCGCGGGCCCCGGTGTCCTGAGGCGGGGAGGAGTCCAATGTACAGACAGGTCCTCAAGGCGCAGTGGCTGGCGGCGCGGCTGCCGGTGGTGCTGCTGGCGTTGTTGGGGTTCGCGCTGCCGCTGCTGATCGTGACCTACGGAGGGAGCCTCGAAAACGCCCCCAGCGACCGGGTGGCGCAGTGGCTATACGCCGCCGAGAAGATCGGCACGCTCATCCCGGGGCTCGCGCTGCTGGTCGGGCTGCTCCTGGGGATCGGTGCCTGGGCGCCGGACCATGCCGGGAAGCACGTCTACGCGCTCTCGCTGCCGGTGCCGCGTTCGATGTATGTGCTGCTCCGGTTTGCGGCCGGCGGAACGCTGCTCGCAGCGCCAGTCGTGGCCCTGGGACTGGGGAGCCTCCTCGCCGTCGAGGCGATCAAGCTTCCGGTGGGCGTCCATGCGTATCCTCTCCAACTCACCATCCGGTTCGCGCTGGCCGCACTGGTCTGCTATGCGATCTTCTTCTCCATCTCGATCGCCACGAAGCGGGCCGCCCTGGTCGTGCTCGCTCTCATCTGCGGAGCCTTCCTGGCCGATCTGGTGTTGGCCGTGCTCTCTGTCAGCGGCTCCGCGTCGGTCACGACTACTGCGTTCTACCTACTGACCAACTGGCCCGGTCCGCTCAGCATCCTGATGGGGCGCTGGGCGCTCTTCGATGTCTAGAACGCTCGCGCTTGCACTGGTCTTGGGCGCGGTCGCCGGCCCGGCTGCGGCGCAGGTCGCCACGGACCGCGAGGCAGTCAGGTTGTTGTCCCGTGCGGAATCGCTCCAGGCTCGTCTCGAGCGCCGCGATTCGCTCGGCCGGAAACAGCGATACCAAGAGCGTTTGGCACGCCGGTTCGATGCCGGTGACGTGACGGCGATTCTGGCCAATTCGGTGGGCGACGCGACCGGCCATCGAGTCGTCGCCGGTGCCTCGGCCTTCCTGTCGGAGTTGGGCGCGATCCCGCCGAGCTTCATCTCATCCTGCGTGGTGGTGGCCTACTCGGCGACGGGAAAGGACTCCGTACTGCGTGCCGAGGGGTTGATCCGCCGCGCGCGCATCATGGCGGACGCTCTGTCGTCGCCGGATACGCTGGCCGACGGCGCGATCGTGGCAGTGGTGATCGGGCGGGCATATCGGGAGTCCCTCGACGCGGACTGGAAGGCCTGGCTGCCAGAGGACGTGGCATTGGTGTGGACGATGAAGCGGGACGGCGCGGCAGCAGCGCAGGAGCTGATGGCGGGCGAGACCGACGCCGGCGCCAGGTGCCTCGCGGGAGACGTCGCGCGCTGCCGGCTCTGGCTCGGAGTGGATCGTGATCCCACACCGTACGCAACGCGCTATCGGCCGGCCGAGATTCGCCGCCTCCTGATGAAGCAGTTCTACGGGTGGGGACGCGTGGGCGGCCTTCCCGCGGAATGCGCGGCGGGATCCGACCGTGCGTGTCTCCAAGTCGTGGACCGAGGCGAGTGGTTGTCCCCCGTCCCCGCGAGCCCGAGGGCCCGCGCTGCTCTCGTTCGCGAGGTGCGGGCCCTCCACGGAGCGGCGACGCTCAGGAGGGCACTGACGGATTCGTCCGGCTCGGTGGGCGCGCGCCTGGCGCGCGCTGTCGGCATCAGTGAGGACTCCCTGATCTACGAGTGGCGCTCTTGGGTTCTGACCGGGGGTGGAAACGCGAGAGTCGCGGCGGGCGCCCGGGACGCCATGCCGGCATTGATCTTCGCGGGGCTGTTGCTCCTCGCCGCAGCGCGGAGCGGCCGGTGGCGCTGAGGCGCTGGGGCTGGCTGTGGGGACCCGTCCTTGCGGCGGGTGTTGTGACCGCGGTGCTGCTCCCGCCGCGCCAGCCCGCGGCCCACGGCCTGATGCAGGCACTCGGGCTGGTGGAGCCGGAATGGATCGGCCGGCGGGGCTCGCAGTTCGAGTTTGATGTTCGCGATGCGGTCAGTCGCCAGAGGGAGCGCGTGCGCGATGGACGGCTGGCTGATTCCGTCATCGCAGCTGCGCGCGGCGCGCGAGCGCTTCGGTCGCCCGACGGCGTGGTCACCGTCGTGTACGAATCGCCCCTGAAAGCCGATTCGGCGCGCATATGGCTGCGTGCCGCGATCAGTGAACTCTCGCTCTATCCGACCACCGGCAGTCTCGGGCTCCCCGTCGTTGTCGCCCTTATGTCCAGTCCGGCGCGCCTCCGCGGACACGGTGACCCCAATCTCTGGTACTGGTCATCCCAGGAACTGCTCGACGTTGCGCCGTCCCGCGGAGCGTGCGTCGTAACACTCGATCTGGTCTACCCGAAGTACTCACGCCCCTCGGAATTGGTGGGCCACGATGCATCAGGCGGTCCGAGCGGTCGGTTCCTGGACCTGTGCGCACTGTTCGCGAGGTTCGGTCGGCCCGGGCCCGCTGGGGCGTGGACAGGTGCGCTGCGCCGATCGTATTGGTGGTATGGCGGCCCTCAACTCGCCAGGCGGATGCGGGAAGCCCAGCGCACGATCCATCGTGAGGAAGTAGGGTCCGGGGATCCCAGATCGTCGTGGGCCGGTGAGGCATCATGGCTTCAGATCGGTTGCCTGCGTGGCGCGTCGGCGCTGTGTGCTCGCAGTGTGGGACTGGCAGGACCCGGATGGCCTCCGCTCTACTACTTCTACTACTCACAGCCCTTCCAGCGGACCCAAGTCGTCGCGCGTCTCCTGACCACCGGGACCCCGGCGCAGTTCGCCGCCTTCTGGCGGTCGCCTGCTCTGCCTGCCCAGTCGCTCGAGGCAGCGTACGGCCGGCCGGCCGGCGAGCTTGCCCGCGCGGCGTTCAGTCACTGGTACGCCGAGGTACCGCCCGGCGGCCCCCGGGCGGGGCCGCGGCTTCTCCTCGCGGGCGTGTTGTGGGCGGCTGCGGCGCTCGCCCTGGCGCTGGTGGCCGGACGGCGATGGACGACGGAGATCTAGCTATTCGAGCGGCACGACGAACCGCACGGTCAGCCGCTCGCGCGACTGCGGGCTCACCATGCAGAACGACTTCCCTCTCAGCAGCTTCTTGACGCCGAGCACCTCGGCCTCGCCGATGCTCGGCACGTCACGGAACGTGATTTCCAGCGTCTGACCCGCGGTGAGCTGGTAGCACACGGGCCGGTCGCGCAGCCGGCGGAACGGATCCACCTTCTCCAGTCCCGCGGCGAGGCTCTCCTTGATCGCCGTGAGACGCTCCTGGGTGGCGCGGTCCTTCATGCTGCCGGGCATTCGGCCGCGCCTCGCGCCCGGGTGTTCTCCAGCGCGACGGCCGCGTTGCGCGCCAACCCCGCGCGGCCCGCACGCTCCAGCGCCGATTCGCCGAACGCCTCGTCGAAGGCGCGCTCCGTCATGGCCGCGACCTCGACCAGGGTCGGCCAGTCGGACGCCGGGCGGGAGCGATAGCGACTCTCACGGGTCTCCGCGGCGAAGCGCGCGTTCCAGGGGCACACGTCCTGGCAGACATCGCAGCCGAAGAGCCAGTCGCCCAGCAGGGGCGCGAGCGGCTCGGGCATTGCGCCGCGCGCCTCGATGGTCAGGTAGGAGATGCAGCGCGTCGCATCGAGCACGCGGGGCTCGGGAAAGGCGGTGGTGGGGCAGGCGTCGAGGCAGCGCCGGCAGGTGCCGCAGCGATCAGCCTCGAACGGCTGGTCCGGCGCGAGCGCGAGGTCGGTCAGCAGGACGCCGATGAATGTGAACGATCCAAGCCCGGGGCGAATCAGCATCGTGTTCTTGCCGATCCATCCGAGGCCGGCGCGGCGCGCCAACTCCCGCTCGGGGAGAGGCCCCGCATCCACGTACGCGCGGAACCGTCCGGCGCCCGCGGCGGCGAGGAGCCGTGCTGCGAGGTTCTCGAGCTTGTCGCTCATCACGGAGTGATAGTCGTCGCCGAGGGCGTACCGCGCGATGCGCCCGCGTGCGGGCGCCGGCTCCGCGTGCGCTTGGTAGTAGTTGTGCAGGATGACGATGGCGGACCGGGCCTCCGGCCAGGCGCGTGCCGGCTCCCGTCGCACCGGCGCCTGCCGCTCCATGTATCGCATCTCGCCGTTGAACCCCAGATCCAGCCAGCGATCGAGTGCGGCGGCGGCTTCGGACGCGGACAGGTCGCTGATCCCGCACGCCTCGAAGCCGAGCTCTTCGGCGGCCGCCTTCGCGGCACCGGCAAGGGCGACCGGGTTCATGTGCGGAGGAGCTCCCGGCGCCAGCGCGCCAGCCGGATCACGTCATCCGCAGGGGGCACGGCGTCCTCGTCGCCGTAGGCGGTGAGCATCCGCCATCGCACGTACTCAGGCGGCGGAAGCGGCAGGAAGGGCGGCTCGCGGTACCAGCGGCGGCGGCGCATGGACCAGGCGAGGGCGACGAGATCCACGGCGGTCCGCGGATTGACGATGGCCCGGGCGCACAGGGCGACGCTGAGTGAAGTCCACGACCGCACATTTCGTGTATATTCTGACCCTCCCACGCTGGCAAGAGGGCTTCCAATGTCGTCAGACGGCGAGCGGCGCAGCGGTCCGCGGCGGCTGGGCCCGACCGAGGACGAGCGGCTCTTCAGCGTTCCACTTCCACGCGAGCGCGAGCGGCGGTTCACCTCGTCCGATCCGTGGCGCGTGCTCAGGATCATGGGCGAGTTCGTGGAGGGATTCGACACCCTGGCGGGCGTCAGCTCGGGGGTCACGTTCTTCGGCTCGGCGCGCACTCTGCCCGACGATCCCTACTACAAGGCGGCGACCGAGACGGCGCGCCTGCTCTCGGCGGCCGGGTTCTCGATCATCACCGGCGGCGGGCCGGGGATCATGGAAGCGGCCAACAGGGGCGCGTCCCTCGGCGGGGGGCCATCCATAGGGCTCAACATCGAGCTGCCCTTCGAGCAGGGGACGAACGAGTTCGTGGATACGGCGATGCATTTCCATTACTTCTTCGTCCGCAAGCTGATGTTCGTGAAGTACTCCATCGGTTTCGTCGTCTACCCCGGCGGCTTAGGCACCTTGGACGAGTTGTTCGAAGCGCTGACGCTGATCCAGACGGGGAAGATCAAGCACTTTCCCGTGGTGCTGTTCGGGAGCGCGTACTGGCGTGGGCTGACGGAGTGGCTGCGCCAGACCGTCGCGGCGGAGCGGAAGATCAACGCCAGCGATCTGGACATCTTCCACGTGACGGACGATCCGCAGGACGCTGCGGCGGAGGTGACCCGGGCACGCGAGAAGCTCCTGGCGCTGCAGCAGGAGCCGCTGGAGACCGCGTCAAACCGTGAGCTCCTCTAGCCTGCGGGCCTGGCGCGGAACCGGGTCGCCGTGAGCGCGCCCGCCGCTTCGGCGCCGAGCGATCGGTATCTCCGGTACGCGCTGGGGCTGCTCGCCTTCGGCAACCTCCTCAACTACCTCGATCGCAACATCATCCTGGTGCTGTTCGAGCCGATCAAGAACGACCTTCACATCACCGACACGCAGCTTGGGTGGCTGGGCTCGTCGTTTGCGATCGCCTTCGCACTTGGCGCCCTCGGCGCCGGCGTGCTCTCGGACCTCCGATCGCGCCGCGCGGTCATGGCGGGTGGGCTGGCGCTGTGGAGCGGATTCACGGCGCTGGGTGGCCTCGCAGGATCGTATTGGCAGTTGTTCACGACGCGCGGCGTGGTGGGCGTGGCCGAATCGGCGTACCTGCCGTCCGCGCAGGCCCTGCTCGCCGACTACTTCCCGGATCGCGGCCGCGCGCAGGCGATGGGGATCTTCTGGATCGGCCTGGCCGTGGGTGGCGTGATGGCCGTCTGGGTCGGCGGCCATCTCGCGACCGCATTCGGCTGGCGCGCCACCCTCGTCCTGGTGGGCCTGCCCGGCTTCCTGTTCGCGGTCCTGATGGCACGCCTCAAGGATCCGCGGCCGGTGCGTCGCCCGCGTGGGGCGCCCTCGGGAGCGCGCAAGTTCATCATCACGCCGCGCATCGCGCTCCGGGCCGGCCTGCCGCTCCTGGTTTCGTTGCTCGTGGCTGCCGCGGCGGTCGGGTTCCTGGCGCTGTTTCGCAATCTGCCGGCCGCTGCCGACACCGCGGCCTTCGGCATCATCGTCGGGACGGGCCTGATCTGGACGGTTCTCAAGTGGGTGCGGATCGTCATGCGGTTTCGCCATAGACTGCTTCCCGGAACCCCGGCCGACGCGGTGGACGAGATGCTCGATGCGGCGGCTGTGGTGCTGCGCACGCCCACTCTCATCTGGATGTTCGTCGGGGGCGCGCTCACGGCGGCGGCGATGAACTCGCTTGTGGCGTGGTCGGCGAGCTACCTGCAGCGCGTGCTGCACCTCTCGCTGCTGGAGGCGGCCAAGCAGATCGGGCTGGTGGGGTTGGTGGCCGGCGTGCTCGGTTCGTGGATCGGGGGGCGGTTCGCCGACCGCCTGATGCAGCACCTGGCGTCCGGGCGCGTGATCGCCAGCGCGGTCGGCTTTCTCGTTGGCGCGCCGATCTGCGTGGTGCTGCTACTGATGAACGATGTGAACATCTTCGCGATACTCTTCTTCGTCGTGGTCTTCTTCTTCACCTGGTACAACGGCCCCATCGCCGCCGTCCTGTTCGACGTCGTGCCGCGCGGCATCGCCGGAACGGTGATGGGGGCGTACGTGTTCTTCATCCACATCGCAGGCGACGCCATCGCGCTGCCGGTCGTGGGGTTCCTCTCGGACCGCTACGGGCTGCGGGTCGCCCTGATGACTCTGCCTGCGGTGGGACTGCTCGGAGGCGCGCTCCTGCTGCTCGCGGTACCCACCGTCGCCCGCGACATGGAGCGGGTCAAGGCACCGGCGGGGACGTGACGGCCAGACGCATCCGTTTCACTTCGTCGAGGTAGGCGGCCAGCGACTCGGCCTCACGGCCGGCGTCCCATCCCAGCTCCCGCGCCAGCAGGCCTGCCACTGACGGTGCCGCCGCGGTCCCCTGGCCGGGGTCGCGGTGGAATAGTCGGGTGCGGCGGATCAGCACGTCCGCGACGGTCAGGGCCATTTCGCGTCGCGCCTGGTACACCACCTCAGCTTGCAGCGCGGGCCATCCGTCCAGCAGAGGCTTGGCGAGCGCCGGCTCGCGCGCCGCGAGGTTCGCGACCGCGGCCGATTCGGACCCGTAGGTGTCCACCAGGTGCCGCGCCACCGGCTCGGCAACCCGCTCCTTGCCGAGTTCCTGGACCAACTGCTCCAGGTCCGCGACCTCGCCGCCCGGCAGCGGCTCGAGGTCCGTCCGTGCCGCGGGGATTCGGCGGCCGTCGAGGGCGCGGAGCTCCGCCGCCACGGCGTCCACCAACTCGGCCGCCATCGAGCGGTAGGTCGTCAGCTTCCCGCCCGCGATGGTCAGCAGGCCACTCGCGCTCTCCACGATCCGGTGCTCGCGCGGCACCTCGGCGGTCGAGGCGGCGTCTCCGGCGTTGAGGAGCGGCCGCAGTCCGGCCCATGCCGCGAGAACGTCGTCGCCGCCGAGCCGCGCGTCGGGGAAGAAGGCGTTGGTCGAGCGGAGCAGGTAGGTCACGTCCTCATCCGAAGGAGAGACGTCGTCCGCAGTGCCGGCGTAGTCCGTGTCCGTCGTGCCCACGATGGTCACGTCGCCCCACGGCAGCACGAACATCACGCGCCCGTCCAGGGGCGACGTCAACGTCAGGGCCCCCGTGTTTCCGACACGCGCGCGTGGAACCACCACGTGCACGCCCTTGGTCGGCCGCAGGAGCGGCGGGGCGGCCGCGTCGTCCAGCCGGCGCAGGGCGTCGGTCCACGGGCCCGCAGCGTTGACCGTGACGTGCGCGTGCACCGTGACGCTGCGTCCGTCGATGGCGTCGTGTACCACGGCGCCGCGCAGTCGGCCGCCCGCCTTCTCCAGCGCTGTCACCCGCGCGTAGCTCGCGGTCAGCGCACCGTGCCGGTGGGCGGACCTGACGTTGGCGAGCACCAGCCTGGCGTCGTCGCACCAGCCGTCGTAGTAGACCGCGCCGCCGAGCAGGTCGCGGTCGCGAAGGCGCGGTTCGATGCGTTGCACGGTCCGCCGCGACAGCATCCGGTGCCCGCGCACGTTGCGGAACAACGACAGCATGTCGTACAGCCACAGGCCGGCGGCGAGCCGAGCGCGCCCCACGCGGCTGCCGGCGTGCACGGGGAAGATGAACGGCAACGGGCGCACCAGGTGGGGCGCGATGCGAAGCAGGATCCTCCGCTCGCGGCTGGCTTCGAACACCAGTCTCAGCCACCCGTGCTCGAGATAGCGCAGCCCTCCGTGGATCAGCCGCGACGACCGGCTCGAGGTGCCGTGCCCGAAGTCAGCGGCGTCCACGAGGCAGGTGCGGATGCCCCGCATCGCGGCGTCCCTGGCGATCCCGGCGCCGGTGATGCCGCCGCCGATCACCAGCAGGTCCACCGGGCCCGCGGCGGCGGCGGCGAGATCGGCGCGGCGCGTGGCGAGCGAGAAGTGGGGATCGGTCGGGGGCAGCGTCCGCTCCTGGAGTGAAGGGGTCGGCTAGCGTGCGCCGGGAATCTGCCACTGAAATCCCGCGCGCGCACGTCGTGGAAACGCTGGCCTCGCCTCCGCGCCGCGGCTAGCTTTGGCTGCACCCCGGGGCGGGCGTTCGCCCTCGGGAAATGGAGAGGCTCCATGGCCGCACCGAACGGTCGCCGCGTCGCCATCGTCGCCGGCTGCCGCACGCCTTTCGCAAAATCGGGGACGGTGTTGAAGGATCTCGGCGCCGTCGAGCTGGCGCGGCTCGCCACGCGCGAGCTGCTCCAGCGCAGCGAGATCGTGCCGGCGGAGGTGGACGAGGTCGTGTTCGGGCAGGTCGTCCCGTCCGCTCTGGCGCCGAACGTCGCCCGCGAAGTGAGCCTGTTGCCGCACTTCCCGAAGACCATTCCGGCGTACTCCCTCAATCGCGCCTGCTCCTCCTCCGGCCAGGCGGTTGCGGCAGCGTACGACCAAATCGTTCTGGGCCACGCCGATGTCGTCATCGCGGGGGGCACCGAGTCGCTGTCGGACGTCCCGATCCTGCATTCGAAGCGCTTCTCCGAGGTGCTGGTGCAGGCGAGCCGGGCAAAGAGCCTCGGCGCGCGCCTCGCGACCTTCGCGCGGGTCCGGCCGCGCGACCTGGTGCCGGTGGCCCCGGCCATCGCGGAGCCGTCGACGGGCGAGACCATGGGCCAGTCGGCCGAGAAGATGGCGAAGGAAAACCACATCTCGCGCGACGCCCAGGACCGGTTCGCGCTCCGCTCTCACCAGCTGGCGGCCGCGGGCACCGGCGACGGTCGCCTGACCGCGGAGATCGCGCCGCTCTTCGTGCCGCCGTCGTACGCCGTCGTCGTCACCAGCGACAACGGGATCCGCGCGGATACGTCGCTGGAACAGATGGCGCAGCTCAAGCCCGCATTCGACCGGGACTACGGGTCGGTGACGGCGGCCAACGCCTCGCCCCTCACCGACGGCGCGTCCGCCGTGCTCGTGATGAGCGACGAGGCGGCGCGGGTCCTCGGCTATGCGCCGCTCGCCTACGTGCGGTCCTACGCCGTCGCCGCGGTGGATCCGGGCGAGCAGCTGCTGATGGGCCCCGCGTTCGCGGTGCCGAAGGCGCTCGAGCGCGCGAAGATCGAATGGAAGGATCTGGATCTGGTGGAGATGCACGAGGCGTTCGCGTCGCAGGTCCTCTCCAACATCCAGGCCTTCGAGTCAGACCGCTGGGCCCGGGAGAGGCTGGGCCGATCCGGCCGGATCGGCGAGGTGAACCGGGACACGTTGAACGTGATGGGCGGGTCGATCGCGATCGGCCATCCGTTCGGCGCGACGGGCGGCCGTCTCACGACGACGCTCGCCAACGAGATGGTGCGCCGCGACGCGCAGTTCGGCCTGATTTCGATCTGCGCGCAGGGAGGCATGGGCTTCGCCATGGTCCTCGAGCGAAGGTGAGGCGGCCGACATGAGCAGCGAGGAGCGGACGCGCGCCCTGACGACGGCCATCGAGGACGGCGTCGCCGTCGTCACGCTGGATCTGCCGGGCGAGTCCATCAACAAGTTCTCCCGCGCGGTGCGCGGCGAATTCGCGGCGATCCTCACGGAGCTGGAGGGCGACGCGTCCGTCCGCGCGATGGTGATCATCTCCGGCAAGCCCGAGATGTTCGTCGCAGGAGCGGACATCAACGAATTCGTCGCGGTCAAGACGGCGGAGGAGGCGACGCGGCTCTCCCGGGACGGCCAGAGGCTCCTGGACCGGGTCGCACAGTGGAAGAAGCCGGTGGTCGCGGCGATCCACGGCACCTGTCTCGGCGGCGGCCTCGAGCTGATTCTCGCCTGTCACTACCGGGTCGCCTCCGATCATCCCAGGACGGTGCTCGGCTCCCCGGAAGTGCAGCTGGGCCTGCTGCCGGGAGCGGGCGGCTGCAACCGGCTGCCGCGCGCCGTGGGCTTGCGGGCCGCGCTGCAGATGATCCTGACGGGCAAGAGCATTCCGGCGGCGAAAGCGTTCAAGATGGGGCTGGTGGAGGAGCTGGTGCCGCCCGCGATCCTGAGGGAGGTCGCCTTGGCGGCAGCGCAGCGGCTCGCCGAGCACCCGGTGAGGCGGCGGCGCGGACCGCGGGGCGTGACGGCGTGGCTGATGGATCGCAGCGCGCCAGGCCAGGCGCTGGTTCTGAAGCGCGCGCGGGCGATGACGCTCAGGCAGACGGGCGGGCACTATCCCGCCCCGTTGGCCGCCTTGGATGCCGTCCGCTACAGCCTCGCCAACGGAATGGAGCAGGGCCTGGAGTACGAGGCCGAGCTGTTCGGCCAGATGGCGGTGACGGACGTCTCGCGGCGGCTGGTCGAGATCTTCTTCGCGACGACCACGCTCAAGAAGGACCCTGGCGTGAGCGCCCCGGCGCCCGAGCCACGGCGCGTGGATCGGCTCGGGATCGTGGGCGCCGGGTTCATGGGCTCGGGCATCGCTGCCGTCGCCGCCGGCCAGGCGCTCGTGCCGGTGCGACTCAAGGACGCGGAGCTCCTCCGCGTCGGCGCCGGACTCAAGGCCGCCGCGGACATCATCGGCGAGCGGGTGCGCCGCCGTCGCATCACCCGACGCGACGGCGCGCGCCAGACCGCGCTCATCTCGGGCACGGCCGACTACTCCGGGTTTCGCACGGCGGACCTCGTCATCGAAGCCGTGTTCGAGGACCTCGCGGTGAAGCAGGCCGTGCTGCGCGAGATCGAGTCGGTCGTTCAGCCGGACTGCGTCTTGGCGTCGAACACTTCGACCATCCCGATCTCGCGGATCGCCGCGGCGTCCAGCCGCCCCTCGAACGTGATCGGGATGCACTTCTTCTCGCCGGTGCACCGGATGCCGCTGCTTGAAGTCGTCGTCGGGGCGCGCACGGCGCCGGAGACCACCGTCACCGCGGTCGCGTTCGGCCGCCGGCTCGGCAAGACGGTCATCGTAGTGCAGGACCACCCGGGCTTCTTCGTCAATCGCATCCTCGCCCCGTACGTCAACGAAGCCGGCCACCTGCTCGTCGAAGGCGTGCCGGTGGAGGCGGTGGATGACGCGATGAGACGCTGGGGGTTCCCGGTCGGCCCGGTGACGCTGCTCGACGAGGTCGGACTCGACGTCGTCGCCAAGGCGGCGGCGGTGATGCAGGAGGCGTTCGGCGAGCGGCTGAAGCCGCGTCTGGATCTGGCAGCGCTGGTGGCGGATCGGCGGCTGGGCCGGAAGAACGGGCGCGGGTTCTTCCTCTACCGGCGGGGCAAGAAGGGGGGCGTGGACCCGACGGCCGGCGCCTTGCTCGGCATCACCTCCGGCGCGGCGCCGGCCCCGTCGCCGGAGTCCCTCGCTGAGCGGCTCGCGTTCGCCATGCTGAACGAGGCGGTGCACGCCCTGGAAGAGGGAGTCGTCCGCTCGCCGCGCGACGGGGACATCGGGGCGATCTTCGGCATCGGGTTCCCGCCCTTCCGTGGTGGCCCGTTCCGTGCGCTGGATGCGATGGGTGCGCGAGCGGCGGTGGAGACTCTGGAGCGTCTCGCCACCGCTCACGGTGACCGTTTCCGCCCCGCGGGCGCTCTCGTCGAACAAGCGAGCCGCGGGGGCCGTTTCTACACCTAGCAACGACAGAGCGCATGCTTCGCAAGACCTTTCTTTATCTGAGCGAGCAGAAGACGCTCCGCGAATTCGCGGTCAAGAACCCGCTCGCGCGCCGCTTCGCCTCGCGCTTCGTGGCCGGCGAGACGCTCGACGCGGCGGTGGCCGCCGTGCGCGAGCTCAACGGCCGTGGCATCAGCGCGAGCTTGGACGTCCTGGGCGAGAGCGTGACGGCCGTCGAGGAGGCACGCGCCTCCGCCGCGATGGTCGTCGAGACGCAGGAGCGGATCGCGGCGGAGCGGCTGGACTGCAACGTCTCCGTCAAGCTCACGCAGATGGGCCTGGACTTGGATGCGGGCCTCTGCTCCGAGAACATGCGGCGGATCCTGGAGCGCGGGCGGGATCTCGGGATGTTCGTTCGGATCGACATGGAGAGCAGCGCGCACACGCAGCGCACGCTGGATCTGTTCGAGCGCGAGTTCCTCCCCCTGCACGGCGACCGGGTGGGCGTCGTGCTCCAGTCGTACCTGCGGCGCACCGCGGCCGATGTGGACCGCCTGATCGGCGTGCGGGCGCGGGTGCGGCTCTGCAAGGGAGCGTACGACGAGCCCGCCGCGGTGGCGTTTCCGGCCAAGACCGACGTGGATCGGAACTACGCGGAGCTGATGGAGCGGCTTCTGGAGCACGGCAACCACCCCGCAGTGGCGACGCACGACCCGACGCTCATCGCGCGCGCGCGGCAGGTCGCTGCGGCCAAAGGGATCGCCCCGGAGCGCTTCGAATTCCAGATGTTATACGGTGTCCGGCGCGACCTGCAGGAGGAGTTGCAGCGGGCCGGATACCGGGTGCGGGTCTACGTCCCGTTTGGCACGCACTGGTATCCGTATTTCATGCGGCGCCTGGCGGAGCGGCCGGCCAACATCGCGTTCATCGTGGGCAACGTCGTCAAGGAATCGTTGCCATAGTCACCCCTGCGGATGACACGCTGGCCGGATACGTGTCCGTGCACGGCCGCCCCCCGGGATTCGAGGGTAGTGACCGGCGGCCGTACTCGGTGGCGGTCTTCTCCGACGACGACCCCGGGCCCGACGGCCGATACGGTGCCGCGCTGATCTTCATCCGCTGGTCCCCTTCGAACGCTCCGGAGGGGCACCTGGAGAGCGATTACCTCGCGTTCAGCGACGACCCGGCGGCGGCGGAAGCGGAGGCCGGGCGTCTCCCGCTGTCGGAGGTGAAGCGGATCCTCGATGACCTCATCGCCGCCGCATCGCGAACCGGAGCTACGTGATGGAGCCCGAACTGTTCACGGCCTTTCGAGGCGAGCACTACGCGGATCCCGGATCACTTGCTCGCCGGCTGGCCCCGCCGTACGACGTGATCTCGCCCGCGCGGCGCGCGGAGCTCGCCGCGCAGGACGCGCGCAACATCGTCCATGTGGACCTACCGGAAGCGGCAGAGGGCGCCGACCCATATCGGGAGGCGGCACGCCTCCTCGAGCAGTGGCGCGCTGACGGCACGCTGATCCGCGACGCGCAGCCGACGGCGTACGTGCTGCGCACATCGGGCACATTCCCTGACGGTTCCGTGCGGCAGCGCACCGGGGTCTTCCTGGCCGTGGCGGCCGAGCCCTTCGGGCGCGGGCGCATTCTGCCCCACGAGCGCACGCACGCGGGGCCCAAGGAGGACCGTCGACGCTTGACCCATGCGACCGGCTGCAATCTGAGCCCGGTCTTCCTTCTGGCGCCCGACAGCTCCGGCGCGTTGGTCGAGGCGCTGGCGGAGACGACAGCACGCGAGTCGTGGGTGTGCTGCACTGCGCTTGGATCCCAGCACGAGGTCTGGATCGCGACTGGCCGCGAGGCCCAGTGCATCGCCGGTGCGGCGAGCCGGGAGCCGGTCTACGTCGCCGACGGGCACCATCGCTTCGAGACGGCCGTGCTGTTCCGTGCCGAAGCGCCGACGCAGTGGCGCGATGGTGCGGCGCGGACGCTCAGCCATGTGGTGTCGTTCCGCGATCCGGGTCTCGAGATCCTGCCGACGCATCGGCTCGTCCTGGGTGCGCCGGTGGCGGCGGAGACCTTCCGGACTGCCGCCGCGCCGTACTTCCGGCAGGCCGAGCCGGGTGAAACGCCGGTGCTGACGGCAGTGGTCGCCGGCGGGGTGGAGATCGCGCTGGTGGCGCGTCCCGAAGCGGATCTCTCGGCGGTGCCTGATCTGCCCGCGCACCCGGCGGTGCGCAGCCTCGCGGTCGCGGTCGCCGATGCGGTGGCGGTAGGGGTGGTGGGAGCGTCGCTGCTGGGACGGGTCCCCGAGCTGCGCTACACCCCGGATGCGGCGGAAGCGCGCGCCGCGGCGGGGGTAGGGCGATGCGCCTTCGCGCTCCTCCTGCCGCCGACGCGCCTCGAGGAGGTGAAGCGGGTGGCGGACGCGGGCCAGATCATGCCCCCGAAATCCACCTTCTTCGCGCCGAAGGTGCCCACCGGAGTCGTGCTCCGGCCGCTCGACGCGCCGGTCTAGTCGCGGGGCGTGCCGGCGAGCGCCGCGATGATGGCGCGGCAGAAGGCCGGCAGGTCGGCCGGCGTGCGCGAGGAGATGAGGTTGCCGTCCACCACGACGGGCTCATCGAGGTAGGTTGCCCCCGCGTTGACGACGTCGTCGCGGATCGCGCGCACACAGGTCGCCTTCCTCCCCTTCAACAGCCCGGCCGAGATCGGCACCCATGCGGCGTGGCAGATGAAGGCGACGGGCTTGCCTGCCTCTGCGATGGCGCGCGTGATGCCGAGCAGCTTTTCCGACCGGCGCATGTGGTCGGGAGCGTACCCGCCGGGGATCACCAGCCCGTCGTAGACCTCGGCGTAGAGGTCGTCCACCGTGCCATCCACGGTGACCGGATAGCCCTTCTTCCCGTAGTAGACCTTCTCGCCCAACCCGGCCACCACTGTCTTCGCCCCCTCTTCCTCCAGTCGGATCTTCGGGTACCACAGCTCGAGGTCCTCGTACTGCGGGCCGACGAAGAACAACACCGATTTTCCGCTCAGCTTCATGGCGACGATCCTAGCCTTTGGGGTGGTTACTCGGGGCCTTCCGTCAAGGTGTCTCGGAGAGTCCGAGCCGCCGCAGGGCTGGCGCATAACAGGACCGCGCCGGCGACGGCTGCCGGCCACACACCACGGGGCAGCGGGCCGACGTGCGGCACGCGCCGCTGGCCTGCGTCAGCCGGCGTACTTCATCCCCGATTCCGCCAGGGTCAACGGCTTGCCCTCGCGCTCCACGCCGGCCTCGACCACTTCGCCGAGCACCAGCGTGTGGTCGCCGGACGGCATGGTGGCGACGAAACGGCACTCCACCCATCCCAGACCTTCGGACAGGACGGGGGCACCCGTGACCGGCGCCGGGCGCGTGGGGACTCCCCGGAGCTTGTGCGGCACGTTGCGCGACGACTTGCCGAGCTTTGCCGCGACGTCGCGCTGGCCGGCGGCCAGCACGTTGATCGCGAACGCGCGGGCATCGCGCATCATCGGCAGGCTCTTGGATTCGTTCTCGATCGCGACGACCACCATCGGCGGGCTGAAGGCCGTCTGCATCACCCAGTTGGCCGTCATCCCGTGGTCCTCGCCCTCGCTCATGACCGTGATGACGTACAGGCCGTAGGGAAACTGGCGCAGGACCGTCTTTTTCGCGCTTTCGTTCACCGTCGCCTTCGCGTGGTGGGGAGTCGAGAAGAAGGTAGCCGGGCCGCCGCCATGACGCGAGAGAGCGGCGCGGCCGCTCATCCCACCCGCCGCGGGGCCGGCCGCCCCGCGTCGTTGAGCAGGATACCCCGCCCCGCTATCTTGGGTCGTTCATGGCCACCCGTACGAAAGCGGAGATCGGCGCCCGGCGGTTCGCCAAGGCGGATCTGCTGGATGTCTACCGACTGATGCTGCTGTCGCGCAGGCTGGACGACAAGGAGATCCAGCTGAAGCGGCAGAACCGCATCTTCTTCCAGATTTCGGGGGCCGGCCACGAGGCCGTGCTGGTTGCCGCCGGGATGGTGCTGAAGGCGGGGCGCGACTGGTTCTATCCCTACTACCGCGACCGGGCGCTGTGCCTCACCCTCGGCATGACGCCCACCGAGATGCTTCTCTCAGCCGTGGGCGCCGCCGCCGACCCGAATTCTGGCGGCCGGCAGATGCCCTCCCACTGGGGCCACAAGCGGCTCAACATCGTCAGCCAGTCGAGCCCGACGGGCACGCAATGCCTGCAGGCGGTGGGCTGCGCCGAGGCCGGATTCCGGTACGGCCGGATCGACGCGATCCCCGACCGGAACGAGCGGATGCGGCGCGACGAAATCGTCTACTGCTCGATCGGCGACGGCACGACCAGCGAGGGTGAGTTCTGGGAAGCGCTCAACTCGGCCTCGAACCTCAAGCTCCCGGTGCTCTTCCTCGTCGAGGACAACGGCTACGCCATCTCGGTGCCCGTCGAGGTGCAGACGGCCGGCGGCTCCATCTCCAAGCTCGTGTCCACATTCCCCGGGCTGCTCGTCGAGGAGGTGGACGGGTGCGATCCGATCGCCTCGTACGAGGTGCTGGCACGCGCGGCCGCGCACTGTCGCGGTCGCAAGGGTCCCGCCCTGGTGCACGCGCACGTCATCCGCCCGTACTCGCATTCACTGTCCGACGACGAGGTGATGTACCGGCCGCCGGAGGAACGTGCCGCCGATGCGGCGCGCGATCCCGTGGCGCGTTTCCCCGAGCGCCTCATGGCGGAGGGAACGGCTACGGCGGAGGAGATCGAGGCCATCAAGGCTGAAGTGGAGGCCGCAGTCGAGGCGGCTGCGGACGCAGCGCTGGTCTCCCCGCAGCCCGCGCCGGAGACGGCGACGCTATACGTGTACTCGCCAGAGGTCGATCCGACCGCGGAGGGCTTCGACACCGAGGACGATCCGCAGTTCGCCGGCGACGCGACGACCATGGTGGACCTGCTCAACGCGTGTCTCAAGGACGAGATGGCCCGGGACCCGAGAATCGTGCTGTTCGGGCAGGACGTGGCGGACGTGTCCCGCGCCGAGCACCTGAACAAGGTCAAGGGCAAGGGCGGGGTCTTCAAGGTCACGTGGGGCCTGCAGAAGAGGTTCGGCGCCGACCGAGTGTTCAACTCGCCCCTGGCGGAGGCGAACATCGTCGGCCGCGCCGTCGGGATGGCGACGCGCGGACTGAAGCCGGTGGTCGAGATCCAGTTCTTCGACTACATCTGGCCCGCGTACATGCAGCTCCGCAACGAGCTGGCGGCGCTGCGGTGGCGCTCGTCCGGCGCCTTCAGCGCGCCCGTCGTGGTGCGGGTGACCTACGGCGGGTACCTGAAGGGCGGGGCGGTCTATCACTCGCAGACCGGGGCCTCGCTGTTCACGCACATTCCCGGGCTCCGGGTCGTGTGTCCGGCGACGGCGCTGGACGCGAATGGGCTGCTCCGCACGGCGATCCGGTGCGACGATCCCGTGATCTTCCTCGAGCACAAGCACCTGTACCGTCAGACGTACAACAAGGCGCCGTATCCGGGTCCGAACTTCATGATTCCCTTCGGCAAGGCGAAGGTCGTGAAAGAGGGAACGGACGTCACGGTGGTCGCGTACGGGGCGCTGGTGCAGCGCTCGCTGGTCGCGGCGAAGGAAGTCGCGGAGACGACGGGCGCCAGTGTCGAGGTCGTGGATCTCCGCTCGCTTTCGCCCGTGGACTGGGAGGCGATCGCACGCTCGGTGCGGAAGACCAACCGGGTGGTCGTCGCTTACGAGGACCCGATGTCCTGGGGATACGGAGCCGAGCTGGCGGCGCGCATCGGAGATGAGCTGTTCGCTTGGCTCGACGCCCCGGTGCGGCGGGTGGCCTCTATGGACACCTTCGTCGGGTACGCGCCGCAGCTGGAGGACCGGATCCTGCCCCAGGTCGCGGACGTCGCGGCGGCGATCCGAGAGTTGGCCAAGTTCTGATGGACGGCGCCCGGCGTGCGCGGCATGCGCTGTTCGGGCTCATCTTCATTCTCTCGGGCGCGGCCGGGCTCGTCTACGAGCTCATCTGGGTCCGACAGCTCTACGAGTTCTTCGGCTCCACCATCCACTCGGTGACCACGGTCGTGGCCGCCTACATGGGCGGCCTCGGACTCGGGGCGTACGTGCTCGGGCGCCGCGTGGACCGCCATGCGAATCCCACCGCGCTGTATGGGGTGTTGGAGCTGTCGATCGGCGTCTTCGGACTCCTGTCGCCCTGGGTGATGCGCGGGATCGGCGCGGGCTACCTCGTCCTGGCGCGCGGCCTCGCGCCGGGGCTGTGGGCGGGCACGGCGATCAAGTTCGTCTTCGCCTTCGTCGTCCTGCTCGTGCCCACCTTCCTGATGGGGGGCACCCTTCCCGTCCTGACCCGAGCCTTCGCGCGTGACCGCAGCGACGAGCTGCGAAGGGAACTCGCGTTGTTCTACGGGCTGAACACGGTGGGCGGCGTGCTGGGGTGCCTGGGCGCGGGCTATCTGTTGATCGAATTCTGGGGCCTGCGCACGTCGCTCCTGGCGACGGGCGCCGTGAACCTGGCGCTGGGCGTCGCGGCCCTCGCGCTCTCCCGGATGCCCGTGTCGGGGAGTGGCGCCCCCGTTGCCGCGGCCGAGCCGGTGTTCACTCCCGATCCCGGTGCCGCCGCGCGGCGGCTCGCCACCTGGCTCATCGGGATCACCGCGTTTGCCTCGCTCCTGTACGAGATCGCCTGGACGCGCACACTGATCCTCGTCGTCGGCAGCTCGACGTACGCGTTTACGACGATCCTGGCCTGCTTTCTGCTCGGCATCGGCCTGGGAAGCCTGATCGCGGTGGGCCGCGGCAGGCCTCCTCGCGAGCTGCTGGTGCGAGCGGCACTGATCCAGGGCGCCATCGCGGTGCTGGCGTCCTTCCTCTTTCCCTTCTTCCGCGTGCTCCCCGTCTACGTCGTCGCCACGCTCCAGGTGCCATTCCTTTCAGCGGTGGAGCTGTTGGCGCTGCACGGTGTGGCCGTCGCCATCGTCGTCATACCGCCCGCGCTCGGCATGGGTCTGAGCTTCCCGCTGCTCGCGGAGCTGGCGTCGGAGCGCACGGGCGCAACTGGCCGCGAAGTCGGGCGCGCCTACTTCGCGAACACACTTGGGAGCATCGCCGGCGCGGCCGTGACTGGCTTTCTCCTGATTCACCTGATCGGTAGCGAGCGCACGCTGGTCGTCGGCGTCGTGGTCAACGCGCTGGCGGCCGTGGTCCTGGCCTGGTGGACTTACCGGGAACGTGGAGGCACGGGGAGGCTGCGGGCGGCGGAGCGCGTGCCCGTCGCGCTCGCGCTGCTCGCGCTCCTCGTGACCGCGGGCACACCCAGCTGGTCAAGCCGGTTGCTGGACCGCGGCCCGTCGATCTACGGCCGCACTCAGATGGACGCGGAGGATCTCGATCGCTACCTGCGAGGTTACGGATCGGAACAGCTCTACTTCAAGGAGGGGTGGAATTCCGCAGTGTCGGTGTGGCGCGACGGCAACCAGACGTGGCTCAAGGTGAACGGGAAGGTGGATGCCTCGAGCGTCGCGGACATGGACACGCAGGTCATGCTCGGCCTCCTCCCGGCGCTGGCGCATCCCCAGCCGCGGCGGGTCTTCGTGGTCGGATTCGGCTCGGGCACCACCACGCGCACGCTGGCCGACGTGCCCGGCGTGTCCCGGATCGATGTGGCGGAGATCGAGCGGGCGGTGCTGCGCGCGAGCCGGCTGTTCCGGGAAGCCAATCACGACGTGCTCGACGACCCGCGCGTCCACGTGATCGAGGACGATGCGCGCAGCGCGCTGATGCTCGCCGAGACACCCTACGACTTGATCGTCTCGGAGCCCTCGAATCCGTGGATTGCGGGCGTGGCGTCGTTGTTCACGCGGGACTACTACCGCGTCGTCGCGCGGCGCCTCGCGGCGGACGGCGTCTTCTGCCAGTGGCTGCAGATGTACCGCGTGACGCCGGGCGCGGCCGCGGTGGTGGTCGCCAACCTGCGGGCTGTCTTCCCGCACGTCGAGATCTGGTTCTCCAACGCGAGCGATCTGATGGTGCTCGCGTCGAACGCGCCGATTCGGTGGGACCGGGGCCGGGTCTCGGCCCTGCTGGCCCCCGGGACGCGCACGGGCGAGGCGGCGAGGAGCTGGCTGCGGCTCGCGACCGCGGATGATCTGCTCGGTCACTACCTCCTGGGTGAGCGGGGCAGCGCCATGTATGCCGGCGGCGCGCCGTTTGAGCATACCGACGACACCCCGGCCCTGGAGTTCCAGGCCGCTCGCTCGCTGCTCGGCGGGTCCCCTGCGCGCCCCATCTTCGATTCGCTGATCGGTCTGAAACGTGTCGTCGGAGACTCGTTGCCGCATCTCGTCAACTGGGCACCGGCGCCCGGAGCATGGCAGGCGGCGTTCGCGCAGGCGCTGCCGGCGACGGACGCCGCGGCGCTGGCGGCCGCGCGGGCGGCACTCGAGCTCGCGCCGCGCGATGCGGAGTTCGAGGCCGGCCTGGGGCAGGTCTTGTTCGAACGGCGCGCCTACGCCGATGCGCGCGTGCTGCTGGACCGGGCCCTCGCCAGCCGGCGCGACGATCCGGATCTGCTGTTGACGTCGGGTCTGACGTACCTGGGTCTGCGTGACACGGCGAAGGCCAAGCTGCTGCTGGGAAGGGTGCGTGCGGCCGGCGGCGACTCCGTCACGGCGTCCGCCGTGCTGGCCGAGATTGCGGCGAACGCCGGGGACTACGCGGCCGCCGCCTCCGAGGCCCTCCGGGCGGTCGAAGCGGTGCGCCCGACGCTGGCGCGCCCGTTTCCCGATGCCCTCGATGGTGTGTTCACGACGCTCGCGAACCAGGCACCGTCGTCTGTCGCCGATCCGCTGTTTGAACGCGCAGCAGCGGCGCGGCCGGCCTGGCAGCTGACGTACTGGGCCGGCGCGGTGTTGAACTCGCGGGTCGGGGGCAGTGCGTGCGAGAAGTCACTCAGCCTCGGCGCGGAGCTCGCTCGATTCGGATGGACGGTGAAGGAGATTGCAGCCGTCGTGAGGCGCTGCGCCGGGGCGAAATGAGCACGGTGGCCGGCGAGATCAACCCTGGGGCGGGTTGGTCTCCTGGCCGGTCAGACGTCGGATCTCCCCCGCTGCGGACACCGCTGCATCCACGTCGCGCGACAGGGCGCGCGCCTGCTGGGTGGCTTGCGTCAGATCGCCCAGCGCCTCCGCGACGCCGGCGGACCTCAACCGCAGCAGGTCGAACCTGACGTTCTGCATCGCGAGCAGGCACGACTCCAGCTGTGAAGAAAGGGTGGTGCGGCGCCCGAGCAGATCGGTCATCGTCTGGCGCTGGCGCACGAGGAGCCCCATCCGCCGATCCCGGTCCGCCGACGCGGGCTCCTGCCCCAGCGCCGCGATGCGCATCTCGAGCTTCTCCAGCGCCGTCGTGTCGATGTCCCGCTCCAGGGCGTGGAGGGTGCGAGCGAGGTCGGTGGCGCGCTCGAGGAGCTGGTCCACGGTCGGCGCGACGTCCGGAAGCATCTTGCGCTCCGACTTCGGCATCCGCTCCAGCATCGCCAGGATGGCCGCCCGATCGCTCCGCGCCTGCTCGATCGCGGCGGCATGCGGGCCCATTTCCTCGGGCGCCGGGGCCGTGAGCGAGGCCCTCGATTCCTTGGCCTCCAGGGCGTCGGGCGCCGGCGGCCGGTGCGTCACGTCCTTCCACGAGTAGCCCGCAGTCCAGAGTCGCGAGTAGTCCCGCGCCAGGCCCCACCCCATGAACACGGCGGGAACCAGGAACCAGGGGTGTCCGACGCCCCCGGCGAACAGGACGTTGACGAGCATCAGCGGGCCGATGATGGACGCGTAGCGCGCGAGCCGGTGCCGGAAGCGCGCGACCATCGTGGGCTCTCCGGCCGCCTCCGCACGGCGCACGACCTCCTCCTCTTCGCGCTCCCTGCGGTCGAGCCTGCTCTCGAGCCGATCGGCGCGCCTGGCCGCTCGCGAGGAGGTCCGGTCCACGCGCTCCAAGGCCCTCCGCCGCACCTCCTCGCCGATCCGCGCACCGACATTGCTGCGCGCGCCGCCCGTCGGCTGGGGCACCCGGACGGCGGACTTGGGCGGCGGCGCCGAGTAGGTGTTGGTCTCCAGAGCGCGGCGGAGCGCGTCCGCACTGGGCCAGCGGTCGTCCGGGTCCTTCTCGAGGCAGCGCATGACCGTCTGGGCCAACTCGCGAGGCGTCTCGGGCCGCAGCCGATCGACCGGCGTGGCCGGCGTGCCGATTTGCTTCATCAGCAACCCCGGGACCGTCGGCGCCTGGAACGGCAACTCGCCCGTGAGCATCTGGTACGCCACGACGCCCAGCGAGTAGAGGTCGGAGCGGCCGTCAATCACCCGTTCACCCGCAGCCTGCTCGGGACTCATGAACGCCGGCGTGCCGATGGCGATGCCGGTGTCCGTCAGCGTTCCGCCTTCCGCGCTGAGCGCCTTGGCGATCCCGAAGTCAGTGACCATCACCCGCCCGCGGGTGCCCTCCAGCAGGATGTTGTCCGGCTTCACGTCGCGGTGGATGACGCCTTGCTGGTGGGCGGCGGCCAGCGCGTCGGATGTCTCACGCATGATCCGGCGCGCCTCCTCGAGCGAGAGGCGGCCCCGTCGCTTGAGCCGCACGCCCAGCGACTCGCCGTCCACGTACCCCATCACGAAATAGACGAGATCATTGGCCTCGCCGACCGCGTGGATCGGAACGATGTTCGGATGGGAGAGGCGGGCCGCGGTCTCGGCTTCGCGAATGAACCGGGCCCGGATGTCACGCCGATAGGCCAGTTCGGGAGGCAGCACCTTCACCGCGACCGTGCGCTTGAGCTTCTCGTCGTGCGCCCGGAAGACGACGCCCATTCCGCCCCGCCCGATCTCGGCCTCGATCGTGAAGGCGCCCGCGAAGGCCTGGACGAGCCGCTCCTGTAGGGCGCGGTCGCTGTCGGTCGGGTTCATCGACTCTGGTGAGCCATTGCCGCGCATAGATTAGCGCCGCCGCAGAGGCAGGGCAACCACGTAACTTCGCGGCGCATCGGACGAATCGACGCTTGCGTCGCCGCTCCGGGGCATTGACGAGTCCCGACAGCCGACCGATCCCCACGGCTGCCTGCCAGATTGGCACGAAATGGGGACTTCGTCGTGGCACGATCGGTGCCAATCGGAAGGGGGTATGGTGTGAAGGCGGCAGCACGATTCTCTTCATGAGGTGTCAATGAGTGAGCGGATGAGTCTGCCGGTCCTCCCGCTGCGGGAGATGGTGCTGTTCCCCGGCGTGACCGCGCCAATCAGCGCGGGGCGCCCGGGCACCCTGCGGGCGATCGAGGCGGCGCTGAAGACGGAGCGGCGACTGATCTTTGCGGTCTCCCAGCGCGAGAACACGGAGCAGGTCTCCGCAGAGAACCTGTATTCGATCGGCACCGTGGCGCGGATCGGGCAGATGCAGCGCGGCCTGGCCGGCGTGCAGCTGTTGCTGCAGGGCGAGGGGCGGGCGAGCGCGGTGCACATCGCGGAGCGGGACGGGTACCTCGAGGCGGTGGTCAGGGAGCTCGAGGACCAGCCGCCTACCGAACCGGTGGATGCCGCGTTCTTGGCGCTTTACAAGGAGGCCCGGGAGCGCGCCGGCGAGCTGGGCCAGAAGAGCGGACTCCCCGAGGAGATGGTGCAGCAGGTGCTCGCGTCGGTCACCGACGCCGGGCGCTTCGCGGATCTGGTCGCCGGCTACCTCGACATCAAGACCCTGGAACGGCAGGCGCTGCTCGAAACGCTGGCGGTGGAAGAGCGACTGCGCCGGGTGTTGATCCACGTGCAGCGTCAGATCGGCGTCATCAACGCTCAGGAGGACATCAAGTCGCAGGTGCAGGAGGAGCTCGGCGAGCGCCAGCGCGAGATGTATCTGCGCGAGCAGCTTAAGGCGATTCGTCGCGAGCTGGGAGAGAGCGAGGACGATCGCGACTTTGCGGTGCTCCGCGATGCGCTCGGAAAGCTCTCGTTGCCGGAGGCCGCGAAGAAGGAGGTCGAGCGGGAGCTGGGCCGTCTCGAGCGCACGTCGAAGGACTCGATGGAAGCCCAGGTCATCCGGACGTATCTGGAGTGGATTGCGGAGCTGCCGTGGGGCACACGGTCGGAGGATTCCCTTGACCTGACGCGCGCCGAGCAGGTGCTGGAAGAGGATCACTACGGCCTGCGCGACGTGAAGGAGCGGGTCCTGGAGTTCCTCGCCGTGCGGCAGCTGAGGGAGAAGGAGGGCAAGGGCGAGTCCGCGGGCGGGGCGGCGGACACCCCTGGTCAGGCGGACGATCGCGTGTTGTCCAAGGGACCCATCCTGCTCTTCGTGGGGCCGCCCGGAACCGGGAAGACCTCCATCGCGAAGTCCATCGCCCGGGCGATGGGCCGGAAGTACGTCCGGATCTCGCTCGGCGGGGCGCGCGATGAAGCCGACATTCGCGGCCACCGGCGCACCTACGTGGGTGCGATGCCCGGGCGCATCATTCAGGGGATGAAGCAGGCGGGGACGAAGAACCCAGTCTTCCTGCTCGACGAGGTGGACAAGCTAGGCGTGTCGTTCCAGGGCGATCCGGCGGCGGCCCTGCTGGAGGTGCTGGATCCGGCGCAGAACGACTCGTTCACGGACCACTACCTCGGCGTGCCGTTCGATCTGTCGGAAGTGCTCTTCATCGCGACCGCCAACTTCCTGGAGAACATCCCGGGGCCGCTGCTCGACCGTCTGGAGACGGTGGACTTCACCGGCTACACGGAACTGGAGAAGCTCGCGATCGCGCGGCAGTACCTGGTTCCGCGGCAGCTCAAGGAGAACGGGCTGAGCACGGAGCGGCTCGTGATCGAGGACAGCGCGATCCGCGAGATCACCGGGAGCTACACGCGGGAGGCCGGCGTCCGGCAGCTCGAGCGCGAGCTGGGGCGGCTGGCCCGCAAGGTGGCGCGTCGAGTGGCGGTGGACGGCGGCGAGAAGATCGACGTCACCGACGCCGACGTGCGCGCGAAGCTGGGGCGGCCGAAGGTCCGGCCGGAGCGGGCGGCGCTGAGCGACGCCGTGGGCACCGCCACCGGGATGTACTACACTCCCACGGGCGGCGACATCATGTTCGTCGAGGCGTCGCTGATGCCGGGGAAGGGTGAGCTGGTGCTGACCGGGCACCTCGGGGACGTGATGAAGGAGTCGGCCCGCGCTGCGCTCACGTACGCGAAGACCCACGCCGCCGCACTCGGTGTGCCGGAAGAGGCGCTCAAGGACCGTGAGATCCACGTGCATGTCCCGGCGGGAGCCATCCCCAAGGATGGCCCGTCGGCCGGCGTGACGATGGCGACGGCCCTCATGAGCGCGATGACCCAGCGTGCCGCGCGGCATGATGTCGCCATGACCGGTGAGGTCACCCTGAGCGGCCGCGTCCTGCCGATCGGAGGTCTGAAGGAGAAGGTGCTCGGCGCGGCGCGTGCTGGCATCACCGAGATCATTCTGCCCAAGGAGAACGAGCCCGAACTCGACGACCTTCCGGAGGAAGTGCGGAAGTCCCTGACCTTCCATCCGGTGGAAACGCTGGAGGAGGTCCTCGTGCTTGCGTTGCGGAGCCACGACGCCAAGGCCGTGGACGAGCTCCTGTCTACGTCGGCTGGGCGCTAGGCAACCAATCGGTTGATGGGGCGGAGGCTAACGCCAGGCGCAGTAGTCCATCGTCATCTTGAGCAGCGTTTCCCGATACGTCTCAGTGCGGCCGGCGGTCATCGGATCGCCGGCCGCGCTCCATCCAAGCATAGCCCCGACAACGACTTCTGAGATTGCGTCTATCTCGGCGTCATCGCGCACGTAGCCGGCACGCTGCCCGTCCTGCAGTATCTGGCGCGCCTGGCGCTTCGCCCGCGCCAGCCACTCGTCAGCCACGGCGACAGCGTCCTGGTCGTTCGGCGGAGATGCCAGAAGCGCCAGGAGAGCAGGGTGAGATTCCGCCGTCGTGGCGAGCTGGCTGGCGAGGTCCCTCAGCCGCTCGACGGGGGCCTTGGAGGCCTGAGCAGGAGGTGCCGGACGCTCCAGGAGCGACTTCAAGGCAGCGCGGTGAAGTCCGCCCTTGGAGCCGAAGTAGTGGAACAACAGCTGCTTATTGACGCCAGCGGCCGCGGCGATCCGGTCTACGCGCGCACCTGCAAAACCGTGACGAGCAAATTCCGAGGCGGCTGCGGAGAGGATGCGCTCGCGCCGCGGGGCCGAATCAGCAGCAGTCATTCCGCCCTCAACCGTGTGGTTGAGTGGCGATCTTAAGGACCTAGTCTCTCCCGGTCAAGCAGTCGCGATGGATTACTCCCCCCGTGGGCGCGGAGCGGCCCCAGCCCTATCCGTCGCGGCGGGTCGCTCGGGCGGAGGCCAGCCGACGCCGAGGTGGTCCCAGTTAAGCAGCGTGTTGAAGACGAGCGCAAAGGAGCCCTGGGTCTCGTAGCGCCACATCGGGCGGTTGGCGAAGAGTACGATATGGCCCTGGCCCGAGGCGACATCGACTACGGCCGGCCGGCCGGCGAGCTCCGACCCTCCGTCCAGCAGTCCCGAGAGGAGGAGCGAGTCGGGGCGGGGCGCGAAGCGGAGAACGACACGCGGCTGCAGGCGGCGCGTCTCGCGCACGACCGCGGAGTCGCGTTCGCGCTCCGTTCCGCGCGTATCCGCACTGTCCACCCGGAACAGCGGGGACTGGTCGAAGTAAACTGCGAGCGTGTCGGCGTAGCCGTAAACGATCGGACTCCGCTTGTCCCGCACGACCGCGCGCACGACGCTGCCGCGCACCCGCAGCTGGCGAGAATCCACGATGTTGACGCCGGGAGCCAGGCCGAAGTCCACGGGCACCGCCGCGGTGGCACCCTCGGTCACCAGCACGCCGCCGGCGCGGATCCACTCCTGGAGGCGCGCCATGCCGACGAGTCCGATGCCGGGGCGCACGTCGTCAGTGGAGTCGTAGGCGCCCAGGTTCGGCGTTTCGGCCGACTTCTTCCAGGGGATGGGCGGGCCCACCATCGGCTGCCCGGTTACGATCGCGCGTGAGTTCCCGCCGACGTACGGAAGCAGGAGCACGTCGAATTGCGCGAGGAACGCGCTGTTTTGCAACTGCTGCGTCGAGAAGTAAGTGTAAGGGATGGCGAAGTGATCGAGCACGTAGCGCACCCATCCCTCGTTCTGCGTGTTGAGCCACGAGTGCACCAGGCCGATGCGAGGCGGCTTGAGCTCGTGCCGTTCGACGGACGGAACGTCGCGGACCGTCACCGCCGTCAGTCCGAGCGCCTCGACGGCGTCGCGGACTGCGCGCTCCCCCTCCCTGCCGGCCTCGGCGACGGGAACGATGAGCGTGCCGGCAGGATAGCTGCGTCCGTCGGCGGAGAACGAATCCTCGGCGGCGTACATCCGCACGGTCCTCAGCCGGAAGCGGAACACAATCAGATTGCTCTCGGTCGTGGCCGGTACGAGCAGGGCGCTCCGCGCGGCCGCAGGCGGGCCGGTGACGCTTCCGCGGATCGCGAGGTCCTCCGTGATCGGCGTCATCGGCTTCGAGAGCGCAGCGGTGTCGGCGATCGGGTGCACGGCCACGTTGCGCAGCCAGCCGAACGTCCAGCCCGTATCGTCGTACGGCATCGGGTCGCTGGCCCGGTAGGTCTGCACGCCCAGCAGATCGCCGGCCAGCGGCCCGTACGGCTGGTCCATCCGCACCAGGTAGTCGCCGGCCGCGACCGTGACGCCTCCCGCCGTGAAGCCGGTAGACGCGCGGTGCACCTCGATTCCCTCGAGTCTCAGGAGATTGACCAACTCGGCCGCCTCCACGCGGCGCGGCTGATCCGCCGGGATGTGCCAGACGTTCGGCGTGCCGGTGCGGCCGCGCTCGACGGCGCGGCGGGACTTGAGCCAGAAGTTCTCCAGGAACTGACCGGCGTGCTCCGCCACGTAGCTCAACGCGACGATGGTGCCCGATTCCTGATAGTTGATGTTGTTGCGGATGCACCAGCGGACGCCGTCCAGGGGCGGGTTCGGCCGGTACCACTCGACCGACCGCTCCGTCTCGCCCAGCCGTGCCGTGTCGCACTCGGCCCCGAACGACGTGTAGGTCTCGTAGAACCGGCCGATCGAGTTCCGCATGTTGGCGATGAACATCATGTAGTTCGGCGCCCAGCCGTCATAGAAGCCGTGCGTCCAGACCCCTGGAAGGCCGCGCTTGGTCAACTCGTTGATCTCGTAGTAGGCGAGCGAGTGCCACTCGTCCACGGTGATCGCGTCGATTGCGCGGTTGTAGGGCCCGGTTCCCGTCGAGGTGTACAGGAACGGCACCGATTCGTGCAGGTCGTGGACGACCGTCGGATGCCAGTAGAAGAATGCGGCGAGCATGTTGCGTGTGATCGACTGAGACAGCACCATGCCGTCGCGGTTGTTGTCATGCGCCGTATAGCGTCCCCAGTAGACCAGGGGCGGCCGCACTCCGTGATGCGCGCGCCCAAACTGGTACACGTCGACCATCCGGTCCCGCCCGTCCACCTCCGTGACCGGCGTGATCAGCGTGATGACGCGGTCGCGGATGGACCGGAACAGCGGTGTGTCCTCGACCGCCAGGCGGTACGCGAGTTCCATCAGCATCTCCGGCGAGCCCGTCTCCGGCGAGTGGATGGACCCGGTGAGGTGGTAGATCGGCTTGCCGCTGGCCAGGAGGGCCCGGGCGTCGGCCTCCGGCAGGCCCCGGGGGTCGGCCAGACGCCGCGTGACTTCGCGGTACGAGTCCAGGCTGGCGATCGTGGCCGAGTCGGCGATGGCGGCCAGGATCATCTCGCGGCCGTCGTCCGAGAGCCCGATGTCGAAGACCTTCACGCGCGGGGTCGCCGCCGCCAGCGCACGGAAGTACCGGTTGATGTCCGCCACGTGGCTCAGCCGCCCGATGGTTCCGGGCACGTAGCCGAGCACCTGGAGCGGCGTCGGCACGGAGGGGTCGGCGGGGAGGTGATCCGTCAGCTCGGTGTTGAACCGCGGCTCCGAAGTGTACGCCCGGATCTGTCGGCTGTACGCGGTGTCATCAGGTTGCTGGGCCGGGAGGCCGGACGCGGCGAACAGGGCGCCAGTCGCGCAGGCCGCGAGCGTCGTGGCGATTCGCATGGCGAGTCCTCTGTGGAGGCGAGGGGAACGACGGGCGAGCGAATGTGGTGTGCGGTCAGGCGACTCGCAAGCGCAGCGGGGCTCTAGCCGAGATTCTCCGTGTTGAGGGCGTCGACTGCCTCGGCAAAGGCGTGCGCGACGGCCTCCACGCAGGCCCGGAGGGACACGAGATCGGCCGGGGCGGCGGTCACGTCCGCTGCAGCCAGCCGGACGGCCAGCCGCTCACCCTCCCGGCTCCGCGTGCTCACGAGGGGGAAGCCGTACGAGCCTCCGGACCCGGCCAAGCGGTGAAAAGCCTGCCGCAGCTCAGGCAGCACGGCCGGCTCGCCATCCGCGAAGCGCGCGTACAGACGGCGCAACTCTTCGACCCGCAGCGCGGAGTCGGCCAGATACTCGCGCCGTAGTTGGCGGAGCTGCTCTGCCAATGCGTCGTCTGATTCGGTTGACACGGGGGCTCCCTGCCCTGGCCGGACTCAAGATACGCGCTGCGGCGACGCGGACGCGAGTTCGCGCCGGAGCAGGTGGCGCACGAAGGGAATCACCCCGGGATGCTCGGTCGCGATCCCTGCCGCGTCACCCGCGCTCCGCATGATACCGCAGACGGCACGCCGTCTGTCGGCGACGAGCGCGACCGGGAGGCCGCCCCAGTAGGCTTCGATCTCCCGCGCCGGGACTTCCCGCACCGCGGCGCCAGCGGGGGCCGGCGTTCCGAGCGAGAGTACGCGGGCACTCACTCGGTCACGAACCGCTTCGAGATCTGCGAAGGTCTCCGCGGCCCAGGGACCCACCACCGCCAGTAGCTCGGAGCGCGCGCTGCGGGCGCAGTCAATCGCGCGCTCCAACAGCGACCCCCGGTCGGCGAGGGATTCCACGGCGGCGAGGCCCACAGCGGACTCCACCCGTCGCACCTGGCTCAGAGCATCCGCCAGTGAGTCGAGGCCGCTCGAGTACTCGCGACGCAGCCGCCCCACGAGCGCGTCGGGGTTCATGGCAGCGTACCGCACGGGCCTTCCGGGCAGTCGGGTGACGGCCCCGCGTCCGGCCAGTCCTTCCAGCGCATCGTAGGTGTTGGCGCGTGCCAGCTTTGCAGACTGGGCTACCGCATACCCCGTGGCGGGCGAGAGCGGAAGCAGGGCGAGGTAGACCTTGGCCTCGGTAGGCGTGAAGCCGAAGCGATCGAGATCCATAGTAGTAGCATTAGCTACTACGTCAAATTACGTCAACGTTGGAGTTCGAAGCGGTCAGCTCGGGGTGATTTCCCAGCCGGCCAGGCGCGCAACGAGCGCCATGCGGAACGTCACGTCGGCCTGGCGGCTCTCGACATTCTTCCCCTCCTGCAGGGGGAAGGCGTGGTACGACCACGGCGACTTGCGCCGCGGCAGCGTGCGGAGGTTCTTCGGGCTCCAGACGCCGCGCTCGTCGCACTCTTTGAGCAGTCGCGCCCAGAGGCGGGGGACCGTGGTCGAGTGCTGCAGCACGCCGAGGCGGGCCAGCAGCTCCATCCAGTAGAGGGCGAAGGGCAGGTCGTCGGTTTGCCCGGAGCTCGTCACCTTCAGCGGGTCGCCGAACAGCACGAAGTTCGGCTTGAAGATCTTCTTCCCGCAGACGACGCCGAACGTCCTCTTGAGACCCGGCTGGGCGAGGTAGCCGCCGAGCCGCTCGACCAGTGCGGCGCGCTCCCGCTGGACGGCGGGCAGCAAGGCGAGGAGCGCCACGGAGAAGATCGTGGGCGGGTATGCCTGCGGATGCAGGACCCAGCTCCCCGACGATTTCACCAGCGGGTTCTCGACCAACTCGCTGCGCAGGAACTGCGAGATGTCGTTCGCGATGCGGTGAGCCGCGCCGCGCACGCGCGGATCCTCGCCGTAGCCTCCGTGGGCCAGCGCCGCCGCCGTGGCCTCCCGGATGACCTCTCTGATCCACGGCTCGACACCAACCTCGGCCGCTCCGTACTTGTGGAACTCGAAGAGGAGTTTCGGATCCTCGTCTCGCGACACGAGCCGGAACAGGAGCCGGCTGCCCAGCTTCAGCGGCCGCGACTCCTGGGTCCAGCCCAACTCGACGAGCCGGCGGTACTGGTGAAGGGTCCCGACGTCCTTGATGCCCGCCGCCTTGTTCGGTGCAACGCCCAGCAGATTGGCCCCCCAGACGCCCGTGTCCTTTTGCCTCTTCGCGACTTGGCGAGCCGGCGGGTAGGCGTCCATTTCGACTTGCAGCGCCTCGAGCCGGGCGGGGTCGGCCGCACCGGGGACGATCTCGGTGAGCGTGCGATACCGGATGGCGGGGCAGCCGTATTCGAGGAGCCAGGAGACTGGGACGCGGTGCGACGTGGGAAGAGTCAGAACCAGCCTCCCGACAAGTGGGTCTGGGACGCCTCGAACGGCCGGCAATATTACGTGGACCGGGCCTGCCAGGCTAGGGGGAGAAGCTTCGCTTCAGGGCTTGGGGGAGGCCGACGATTCGTACGCGCGACACGATGGCGTGGTCGGCATCGCCCCGCTCGGTGGTGAGCGCAAGAAGGTCCGGCCCGAGGAACGCCACTCCCTCGCCCTGTGGCTCCACGACCGGGATCGTCAGGCCCGTGGGGGGAGTGATCGGGGACGGGAGGGAGTCCCCTCGGAGTCGGAAGAAATGCAGGGTGGAGTATGTCCGGACGACGAGCACAGCCCCGTCGGGTGACACGTCGGCCCCGGTCACCATTCGGAGCCTCGGGATGCTCGGGACCAGGGCGAGGGAGCCCACGAACTGGAGCGTGTCCACCTCACCCGCGCCTTGCTCTGTGGCACGCCGCGGCACCAGGAAGACGAACGGCGGCTTCGACAACTCCTTGGTGATGATGAAGACGCGTCCTCGCGGATCGACGGCAATCGCTTCCGCGTCGTGCGGATGATCGGGGTAGCGCAGCGCCGTGGCCGATTCGAGCTGGACCCGGCGCAGCGTGTCGGCGCTGCCGCGCGGCGGTTCCGGCTCGGCCAGGCAGTAGATGACGATGTGGTTGCGGTTGTGTCCGTTGTCTCCAATGTCCGCGGGGTACAGACACCACCCCGAGTGGCCCGGGCAGGCCCCTGACCCGAGGTCCTCCCAGTCGATGTTGCGCGCACCAGCCACGAAGACCGAGCCGAGATCGTCGCCGCTTGAGTCCGTGGCGTAGAGTCTGGGTTCGTCGCCGCTGTCGTTGTGGGTCCAGATGACGCCTCGGACCCTGTGGCTGGCGGCTGCGCCCGAGCTTTCGATCAGGCGCGGTGCCCGCAGGACGGCTGTATCGAGCAGCTCGAGGCGAGGCGCGCGCTGCGCCACGGCTGGCGCGGAGATGAGGACGGTGAGCGAAAGGACGGCGGCAGGCCTGCGCACGGGCCAGAGGTTAGCGCGGAAGCGTACGACGGGCAATGCTTGCCTGGCTCGCGCTTGAGACCGATCTTACGCTCATGCCCACATCGCTGCTCGCACGGCCGGTGGCGCGCCGGCAGGACATGGTGCGCCTGTCGGGGCGCGTGCTGTTCCTGACCGAGGACCCGGAGCTGATCCGGCGCCAGCTCGAAGGCGAAGATCTCGCGTGGAACGGCTCGATCAAACTGCGCGACAACATCTCGACCGACGAGATCACGCCAGCCTACATGTGCTACTACTTCGACGAGACGCTCGGCGAGTTCCCCTACCTGGGGCTCAAAGCCGGTGAGCAGTTCCCGATCACGAGGGGAAGCGTCAAGCGGGGCGGGTTCGTGGCCTCCGCCGCGGGAAAGCGGCGCGGCAAGGGCTCCTCGCGCGAGCAGTCGCCGTACGCCGAGCTGATGGCGGGGATCCGGCTGGTGGCCGGGGAAAGCATCGAGCGCATTTACCACGAGAACTGCCAGAACCTCGGGATCCTCACCACCACGGACTTCTCGGTCCTCGAGCGGGTGAAGCGCAGGGAGCTCATTCCCCTCGCCGTCTTCACGGCCGGCGAGGGGCAGATCACCCGCGACATCATCGAGTACGGCGGGCTTTTCAACTACAACGTGGCGCGACTGCAGGGAAAGGTGGCGGTGCCGCCCGTCGAGACTAGGCCGCGCCCGATGACGATCGCCGAGAAGATCCTGGCCCGACACTGGGTCGTGGATGCGGCCGCCGGCCGGACGGGCGTACGCGCCGTGGTGCCTGGCGACGAGGGATTCGTGGTCACCGACATCCGGTTCAGCCACGAATACGTCACCCCGATGGCGGCGATCTTCTTCGAGCAATACGTCGGGAAGGACGAGCCGCTCAACGATCCGTCCTCCATCTTCTTCTTCCGCGATCACCTCACGTTCCTGCGGGATGCGATGACGCCGGAGCGCATCGCCGAGGGCCTGCTGGACGTGGCCAACCAGCTCGAGGTCAAGCAGCGGGAGTTCGCCGCCGCGAAGGGCGTGAAGCTGTACGGAGAGCTGGGGCTCGGGCGCCTCGGCTCGGAGGCGATCTGCCACTCCAAGATCCTCGAGGCGCACGCGTTGCCGGGGCAGGTGATCATCGGTAGCGATTCGCACACGCCGCACGCCGGCGCCGTGGGCTGCATCGCCTTCGGCGTGGGGACCACCGCCGTTTTCAACAGCTGGATCACTCGGGACGTGCGGGTGCAGGTGCCGAAGTCGTTCCGCGTGGTGGTGCGGGGGCGGAAGCCGCGGCACGTGACCGCGAAGGACATCATGCTCCAACTGTTGCGGCACCCGTATGTCAGGAACGGGGACGCTATCGGGCAGGTGGTGGAGTACTGCGGGGAGACGGTCGAGGACTTGAGCGTCGACGAGCGGGCCACGATGACCAACATGGCCGCGGAGATCGGCGCGTTTGCCGGGATCATCGCGCCCGACGCCCGTACGGTGCAGTACCTGGTCGAGCAGCGCGGCATAGCGCGGGCGGAGGCTGAGTGGCTGTGCGAGGGCCTCTCTTCCGACCCCGGCGCCGAGTACGTCGCGGAGATCGAGATCGATGCGGCGAGCCTCAAGCCGATGATCGCGCTGCCGGGGGATCCCGGGAACGGGAAGGCGATCGAAGAGCTTGGTGAGCGCGTCAAGATCGACATTGCGTACGCCGGCTCGTGCACCGCGGGAAAGCGCGAGGACATGGACATGTACGCGCGCGTCTTTCGGGAAGGCGTCGAGCACGGGCTGCGCATCGCCCCGTGGGTGCGCTGCTACATCCAGTGCGGCTCGCAGGAGGTGTTCCGGTACTGCCAGGCGCAGGGGTACGACAGGGTCTTCTCGGCGGTCGGCGCAACCTTCATCGAGCCTTCGTGCGGGGCCTGCATCAACGCGGGACCGGGCGTGTCGCGGACGAAGGGCGAGGTCACAATCTCGGCGATCAACCGCAACTTCCCCGGGCGCTCGGGCCCCGGCCAGCTCTACCTCGCCTCGCCCTACACGGTCGCCGCCTCCGCGCTGAGCGGCTACATCACGGCCTGGGAGCCGGAGCGGTCGGCGACAGCGGTGGCGTGAGCGTCGGGCGGGGCTGACGAGCGCCCCTGACGCTCGGGGGCGCCGCGGGCGGTGGCGCGGCGTGACCGATCATCGCATTGTTACGATGTGGCTCAGCACGACCTCGACCCCGGACTCCGGCTCGCGAAGCTCTGCAAGGCGGTGGGGCACCCGGCCCGCCTCGCGATCCTGCGCTACCTCGCCGGACGCAACACCTGCACCTGCGGGGACATCGTCGACCAGCTACCGCTGGCGCAGTCCACCGTTTCCCAGCACCTGAAAGTGTTGAAGGACGCGGGGCTCATCGTGGGAGAGGTGGATCCGCCTCGAGTCTGCTACTGTCTCAACCGGCATGCCCTCGAGGAGTTGAAGCGGGCCGTCGCGACGTTGTGACAGCCTACCCGATCAGTGCCCTGACGTCTTGATCGCGTTGAACAGGAGCGGGTAGGTCGCGAAGCTCTGGCCGCGGTATTGGGGGCGGAAGCCGAACAGGATCGCCCGTCCCCGTCCCCGCCGCACTTCGACCAGCGCGGCTTTCCCCGCGAGGTGGGTCGCTCCGAGAAGCCATCCGGACAGCAGCACGTCGCCGGGGTCGGCCGGGAAGCGCCCGACGACCTTGACCCGCGTGGGATCGCGTACGTCGAACGCCGGGCCCGACTCGAACCAGGCGATGGACTGCGCTGGCATTCCGTCCGCCAGAGCCAGAGCGGTGTCGAGCTGAAGCCGCAGGATGCTGCCGGGGGCGTAGAAGTCTGCGGGTTGCAGGTCTGAGAGCGCGTCTGAAACGGGCAGGTCCAGCGCCCCGATGGCGAAGTTGCACGCTTCGTTGAGCGCGATGAGCGTACCCCCAGCGTCCACGAAGTCCCGAAGTGCCTGCACCCCCGCGGCTCCCATCCCGCCGGCGTACCGCGCAGGGTAGCGTCGCGCCGACAGGCCGTCGAGCAAGGCGCGGGCGTTCTGGCTTGGAAGAACGATCGCGTCGAACCGCGACGCGAGATTCCCCGCGCGGATAGTCGAATCCACCAGCGACTCGTACGGCACGCCGAAGCTGTCGAAGGTCCAGCGCGTCCATCCCTCGTCCATGGTCGCCGCGTACGAGCGGTACACGCCGACGCGTACGACACCCGGCCCGCCTCCGGAGAGCCCCGGCACGCGATACTGTGGAGGCCGCGGCGCCACCGGCGCAGAGAGGCCGACCGGGAGCGAGTCCGCGGCGGCAAGGACGCGCACGCCGAGCAGCAGCGCCAGATCGTGGGCGGTGACGTCGTAGGGGCGCTGCGGAGGGCCGCCGGGGTACTCGCGCAGGTCGGGGTAGAGCTCGCGCTCGAGCAGCGCCTTGGCGAACGCGGCATACGGCTGGCGGAGCACGACGACGTAGGTGCCCGGGTAGAAGCGCTCGAACCCGAGCGTGAACGACCCGAGCGCCGCGCGGACCTCGACCTGGGCGTGGCGGAGGATCTCCAGCAGCGTGCCGAGGGCCATCTCATTCTGGCCCGCCGTCGGAATCACGAAGGCCCACGGCCAGCCCGGCCACCCGTGCGAGGCGCGCGCGAGCACCTGCCACGAGGTGCGGAGCCACTGCTCGCGGTTGCGCGCCACCTGATCCAGGAGCGCCATCGCGCTGGCCGTCTGGTAGCGGACGATGTCGGCCAGTGTCCAGAGGCCGCCGGGCCAGGGTTCCACGAAGTTCCACGATCCGGTCCGCGGATCCACGCCGAGCCCCGCCTCCAGACTCTCGGCGGGCACGGTGACTGACGTGGCGAGGCTGGCGCTGGCCGTTTCGGTGAGGATCCGGACTGCGCCGTGGTAGTGCTGGAACGCACGCGCCGGCGTCCACGCGTCGTAGAGGGAATTCACCGCGACGCCGGTGAAGCCGTCCGCCGTCATGCGCCACGCGATCGCGAGCCCGAGGGCGTTGTCGCCCTGGAGCAGGAGCGGATCCACGTTGGGCTCGGCAGGGTTCATGTACGGCGGGACGAAGATCCGCGAGCCGTAGCGTCCCTGCTGGTGCAGGTCGAGCGTCACCTGCGGGTGCCAGACGCCATAGAGGCTGTCCACCACGAGCCTCGTCTCCGCCTGCGTGAACGCGTACCAGTCCCGGTTGTTGTCGTGCCCCGCGTAGTGGTGGTACAGCTCCGGGGGGCTGGTGCCTTCGGCGTTGCTACCGAGCGTCTGGTTGTACCACCGCGACACGATGGTTACGCCGTCCGGGTTGAGCGACGGCACGAGGATCACGACGGTGTTAGCGAGGACGCTGCGGGTCTCGGCGGAGGTGTCCGAGGCGAGCCGGTAAGCGATGTCGAGCGGCGAGAAGAAGCCACCGACCTCGGTCGAGTGGATGCTCGACGTGACGAGAACGAACACCTTGCCGCGCCGGAAGAGCATTCTGCCCGTCGCGGAGTCTTGGACCAGTCGCGGATCAGCCAGCAGACGCTGGTCGTCGCGCAGCGCGTTCAGTCGCGCGAGGTTGGCGGGGCTGGAGATGAACGCGGCGATGAAGGCGGCACCGTTGGTCGTGCGTCCCAGTTCGCGCACGCGGACGCGATCACTGGCGGAGCCGAGGAGCCGGAAGTAGCGGACGATCAGATCCCACTCGGCCAGGCGGCGCTCGGCGCCGGGCTCGAAGCCGAGAACTGAGGCGGGTGTCGGCACCGCGGCACGCCGGTGCACTGGGGCGCGGGGCGCCGGGCGCGTCGGCGGGCGCTGGGACGCGAGCGCCGTGGGCTGCACCACGGCCGCAATCAGGGCCAAGACAAGAGGGCGGACGGCCACCTCCAAATCGCGAGAGCGTTGACAGCGACGAGCCCCACCCCGGTTTCCCGGGATGGGGCTCGAAGTTAAGCGACCTCAGCTGCGAGGACTACTGCAGCCGCTTGATCTCTACGCGCATGTTCTGGCGCCGACCCGCGGCCGTCCGGTTGTTGGCAATCGGATGCTGCGCGCCGAAGCCCGCGGTCGTGAGACTGGCCGCCGGCACGCCCTTGCTCACCAGGTACGTCTTGACCGCATCGGCCCGCTGCTGAGACAGCCGCAGATTGCGCGCGGCCGCGCCGACGTTGCTGGTGTAGCCGGAGATCTGCCACCGCGAGTTTGGCAGGCCCTGCATGGTGATCGCGACCTTGTCCAGATCCGTCTTGGCCGCGGGCAGGAGCACCGCCGAGTTGAGGCGGAACGTCACGTTGCGCAGCACCATCGAGGCATTCACCGCCGGCAGTTCGATCGCCGGCGCAGCCTTGGTGGCGATCAACACGGTCACGATCGCCGAGGCGGTCTTGCCGTCCGTCGCCGCGGTGACGTGCGCGACGCCGTTCGCGACCGCGGTGGCCAAGCCGGAGCTACTCACCGTCGCCACACCCGCAGCGTCAGAGGTCCAGGTGTAGGTCTTGCCGTTGATCGGCCGGCCGTTCGCATCCAGCGCCTGCGCGGCCAGCTGCGAGGTCGCGCCCGCCGCCGTCAGCGAAGAGGTCGTCGGCGTCAGGTTGATCGACGCGATCATCTGCGCCACCGTGACGGTCGCGGTCGCAGTCTTGCCCGACGAAGCCCCCGTGATGGTGGCCGTGCCGTTGCCGACTGCGGTGACCAGGCCGGCCGGACTCACGGTCGCGACGGCCGGGTTGCTGCTGGTCCAGGTGTAGGTCACGCCCGTGAGGGGGCTGTTGCCTGCGTCACGCGCGGTAGCCGCCAGTTGCTGCGTCGCACCGAGCGCGGTCAGGCTGACGGAGGTCGGGGCGACCGCAACGCCGGCCGCGGTCCGCGACACCATCACGTTCGCGCTTCCGGTGACGCCCTCGCTCATCGCGCTGATCGTCGCGGAGCCGTCGCCGACCGCGGTCACGAGACCCGTATTGGACACGGTGGCGACCGCCGGATTGCTGCTCCTCCAGCTGAACACCTTGTCCGCCATCGGCCGGCCCTTCTGGTCGTGCGCCACGGCGGAGAACTGCGCCGTCTGCCGGAGCGACGCCAGCGTAGCAGTGCCGGGGTTCACCGCGATGTGGGTGAGGATGTGCTTGCCGCCCACGAAGTAGGAGAGGCCGACCGTCACCAGGCCCGCGCCCGTGGTCTGACTGTAATTGCTGGTCACGGTCGCGCCGCCTTCGACGCGAAGCGCAAGGTTGTCGCCGACCATGTGGCGGACGCCAACGCCGAGTTCCACGCCGGCCTTGCTGACGCTAGAGCCGGTGGGCCAGATGGCGTTGACATACATCATTCCCACGCCGAGCATGACAAACGGGCTCGTGGGCTTGTTGATGTCCGGCGTCCAGGTGACCGCTGCGCCAGGGGTTAGGTAGGCGGTCGAGTTCTTGCCGCCGTAGCCGAGGCCCGTCCCGACGCTGATGTTCCACATCTCGCTCAGATTGTATCCAACGCGCAGCGTGCCGCCCGGCATGAATGCCGTGCTTGAGCCGTCATTGAGCGCGGCGCCCACGCCCATCACGCCCACACCTGCGCTAAGCTCCCAAGTTCCATCGCGTGCGCCGGCCATCACGGGATGTACTGGCGCGGGAGCCGGAGGCTGCGCGGGCTGCGCCGCTGGCGGGCGCTGTGCGGGTCTTTGCGCGGGTTGCTGTGCCGGACGCTGCTGGGCAAACAGTAACGTCGGCACAATCGCCAAAGTGCCTGCGGCCAACATTACTCGGTTACGCATGATGAATCTCCTAGCGGAAGTTAGTCCGGCTCACGCGAAGCCCGCGGCCCCGGGAGCCCCAACCGATCTTGACCGACTGCGCGCCGACGGCACTCTGCGGGAACGTCGCAATCCGACACCGCGCGGAGGATGAGTATGCTCGGCGCCCAGGGGAAGCGCAAGCACGCTTGCCGAGGCGCCGCCGGCCTCCCGGCCGCGGTTTCCCGGCTGCCTGCAAGCCCTGACAATCTTGGCGCGTTGCCTGCGACTCCGCAACCCCGAGCGAAGTTCCCTACCCCTTCAGAAACTTGGTGGCCGCGGCCAACCGCTCGGCGCTGGCTGACAACTCGACGGCGCTGTTGGCCAGGTCCTCGATGGCTTTGAGCTGCTCCGCCGCCGCGGCGGCCACGACTTTGGCCTCCCCCGCTGAGGCCTGCGCCGCCGCCTTGACCTCCGACAACATCGCTTGCATTTCGGCCGTCCGCTCGGCGTTTCGGCGAGGGAACTCGACCATCCGATTGGAGAGGTTGGCCGTCGTTTCGGCCGCCCGCACGATCCCCTCCAACTCGGTGATCCAGTGGGTGGCCGCTTGGGCCACGTCCTCGATCTCGTGGCGCATCTTCTCCAGGAGCTGTGCGGCGTGGTCGAGCACCCGGCGGGTGTCTGTAGTCGCCTTTCCGGCCTGCTGGGCCTCCTTCGCACTTTCTTCGGCCAGGCGTCGCACCTCGTCGGCGACCACTGCGAATCCCGCCCCGTGCTGGCCGGCGCGGACCGCCTCGATCGTTGCGTTGAGGGCCAACATGTTGGTCTGACTGGCGATGGCGCCGATCGTCTCGGCGAACTGCACGACCTGCTCCGACGCGTCCCGCAGGCGGGCGACTGCGGCGGCGCTCTCCTCGACGGTCGCACCGATGCGCTTGAGATTGGCCGCGGTTTCGGCGGTTGCGGCCCGCACCCCTTGGGCGGATCGGCCCATCTCCTGGGTCGCGCGCGTCGTTTCCTCGGCGGCCAGCGCGGCGTCGTGCGACGTCGCCCGGAGCTCCACCATCGCTTCCTCGGCTTGGGCCACACGATCGGCGGCGTTCGCAGCGCCGGTCTCCGCGCCCTGGGCGGCCGCCGCGACCTCTTCCGACGATGCGTGGATCTCCTCGCTCGTGGCCGTGAGCTGTTCCACGTAGCCGGACGTCTGTTCGGAAGATTCGAGCAGGGGCTCCAGCACGCCGTGGATCGCCAGGACCAAAGCGAGCTGCGGTGCGATGAGGCCGAGAATCTCGGCGTCGGCCTCTCGGTAGATCGCCGTGTCCGCGTGGCGGACACTCCACGCGCCCACGAGTGCGTTCCCCTGGAAGAGCGGGACGAAGATCTCGGAGCCCTTCGCCGCCGCTGGCCCTCGCCGCGAGAGCTTCGCGCGCGCCGTGACCACTGCCTTCCTGCGCCGCAGCGCCTCAGCCGGAAGGTCCAGATCGGCCGAGAAGCTCGAGCCGCGCGGCCGATCCGGTGCCGTCTCGAGCAGATGCTCAAACAGGTGCCGCTGGGCGTCATAGCGGGCGAACCCCATCTGGTCCCAGGGCATCAAGCGCTGCGTGAGCTGCTGGATGGCGGCGAAGTTGCGCTCGAGGTTGACGTCAGCAGCGATCGCGCGGGAAAGCTGCTCCACCAGCGTCAACTCGTCGGCGCGAATGCCCCTTCGGGCGATCCAGTGCGCTAGCACGGTGAGGGCCAGCAGGCCGGCGCCGAACCCCACGACCAGCATCGCCGGAAGTGCGCCGGTGACGGTGTCCAATGCGGCGAGCGCAAGAGCGGCGCTGAGCAGATAGACGATTGATTCCCAGCGCAGCGTCAGCCCGAAGTCCACCCACGCCTTGGACTCCGACAGCGCCAGCTCGGCGTAGAACGTCGCGTTCACCACGAGCGGAAGCCCGAGGCCGAGCAGCAGGAACGGGAGGAGATTGTGGGGCGTCAGCGCGGCGGCGCCGTAGTATCCGCCCACGCGATCGTACGCGAAGCCCACCGCGGCCGTTCCGAACGTGAGATGGCCCGCGTTGGCGAGTGCCGTGCGCAGCCGCAGCCCCCGGAGCGGTATGTCGCCCACGAGCATGCCGAGCGGCGCCATCAGGACGCCGAAGCCCCAGCCGCGATGCAGCACCGCGAACAGCACGGCGCCCAGGACGAAGGACGCGAAGCCCTTCCCCGGTAGCGGGAGTCCGAACCTCCGGGTGGCCGCCGCCGCCACAACGAGCAGAGCGAGTTCCCGGACCGGGACGGGATGGGGGAATTCACCAGTGAGCACGACGAAGACCAGCGTCGCCAGTGCCGCCAGGTCGATGCCGACCCGGAGGAAGCGGTCTTCACCTGCGCCTCGACGGGACGTCGAATGGTCTGTCAAGTCATTGCCTCCCAATCGGTCAACAATACTGACTGATGAATCAGTAAGTGGCCTTTGCACCGAGGGGAGCCAAAGCGGGCCGCGGCGGGGGCTGCCTGCGCAGCGGCGCGGGCGAGCCCACGGTACGTCGCGCGGCAGTGCGCGTCAAGCCGCAGACTATCGCCGCGGCACGCGGCGTGCTAGAGTGTGTCGCCGACTCGAACGAGAGGCGAGCCTGTGAAGGTCACGATCGAATACTGCGTCGTCTGAAACTACGAAGCGCGGGCCGCCGGTCTGGCGGCCGAGGTCAGGAAGAACTTCCCGAAAGTGGATCTCAAGATGATTCCCTCGTCCGGGGGTGTCTTCGAGGTAGCGGTGGACGACCGGCTGGTGTTCTCCAAAAAGGCGCTGGGACGACATGCGGAGCCCGGTGAGGTCTTGGAGTTGATCCGGCAGTGCGCATAGCGCTGTCCACCGGCGGCGGCGACGCCCCGGGTCTCAATGCCGTGATCCGAGGCGCCGTGTTGTCGGCCGTGCACCGTGGCTGGGCGGTCTACGGCATCCAACGCGGCTTCGGCGGACTACTGGGGCAGGATCGCGTCGTGGCGCTGGGGCCTGATGAGGTCCGCGGCATCACGCACGTCGGCGGCACCATCCTCGGCACCACCAATCGGAGCAGCCCGTTCAAGTGGCCGGTGCCGCAGGGCGACGGCTCCGTCAAGGAAGTGGATCGTTCCGACGAGCTGATCGCTGCGTTCAACGCGCACGGATTCGACGCGCTGATCATGATCGGCGGAGACGGCAGCCTCAACATCGCGCAGCGGCTGTACGAGAAGGGTCTTCCGGTGGTAGGCGTGCCGAAGACGATCGACAACGACGTCGGCGGCACGCTGGCGACCTTCGGGTTCGATACCGCCGTTTCCACGGCGACGGACGCGCTGGACAAGGTCCACTCGACGGCGGAAAGCCACGATCGCGTGATCGTGGTCGAGGTGATGGGCAGGTACGCCGGCTGGATCGCGCTCAACTCGGGAGTCTCGGGGAGCGCCGACGTGATCCTGCTTCCGGAGATCCCCTTCGACCTCGAGAGCGTCTGCCGCAAGATTCGGGAGCGGGATGCGCGGGGCCGGCACTTCAGCGTGGTGGTGGTGGCCGAAGGCGCGGCACCGAAGGGGGGCGCGCACGTGCTGAAGGGGCCGGCTGCGGCCGGCGGCGCGATGGAGCGCCTGGGTGGAATCGCCGACCTAGTGGCTCGCGAGATCGAGCACCGAACGGGCAAGGAGACGCGGTCGCTCACGCTCGGCCATCTGCAGCGCGGCGGGACACCCACCACGTTCGACCGGCTGTTGGCGTTGCGCTTCGGCGCGGCCGCGGTCCGCTGCATCGCCAGCAAGATCTTCGGCGTGATGGTGGCGCTGCAGCCGCCGACCGTGGGATACGTTCCGCTCAAGGAGGCGCTCGCGAAGCCGAAGCTCGTGCCGCTCGACTGCGACACGATCGCCACGGCGCGCGATCTCGGCGTCTGTCTCGGCGACTGAGGCCCGTGCACCCCAGCCGCGACCACTACCTCCCACCAGATCGACAAGCCTTCCAAGCCGCGCGGCCCACGACGGGCCGCGTGGTGGTGATCGCGCCGACGCGAGCCGCGTGCGAGACCATCGAGATGGCGCTCGGGCTCGAGCTCCGAACCGTGCTCGAGGCCGAGCACGGCGACGAGATCCGCGCCCTCGCGCGGGGCGGATTCGGGTTTGGCGTCGTGGCGGGCACCGGGACCGGCAAGACGCTCGGGATCCGGCCGATCGCGGCGACGATCCTCCGCGTGCCGCTCAAGGTCGGCGTGGTGAACCGGGAGCGGGAGGCGACGCCGGAGACACCAAGCTGGAACGTGGTCATCGTGACCACCGGCATCGCTCGACGGTGGTTCCAGGCGGGACTTATCACGGGCGACGACACCCTGGTGGTGGACGAGATCCACCAGACGTCCGCGGAGCTGGAGCTGTGTCTCGCCCTCGGCAAGCGCGCCCGGTGCCGGTTCATCTGGCTTTCGGCGACCGTGGATCCCTCGTTCTATGCGCGATACCTCGGCTCCAGGCAGGTGCTCGAAACGGCGGCCTTCGACCCAGCGCGGGCCGCGCGCGTGCGCGTGGTTCCGGCCGACGCCCGGGAGTTTCTCGACGCGCGGTTCCTGCGGCGGGTCGTCCGGGAGCGCCGCGGGGTCGCAGTGTTCGTTCCGACGCGGGCGGAGGTGGAGGCCGTGGCGCAGGAGGTCGGCACGCAGTGGCCGGCGCTGGCGACCGCCTTCTATCACGGCGGCGAGCCTATCCGCGTGATCAGGCCGTTTCTCGAGGGCACGGCCCCGAAACCCTATCTGCTCGCGATGACGGCCGCCGGGCAGTCGGCGCTCAACATCGCGGGCCTGGACACCGTCGTCATCCTCGATGCGCGCTACCAGAACGTCGTCGACCGCGGCCGCAACGTCCTCACGCGGCTGCCGCTCGGGGCGAACGAGATCCTCCAGATGGCGGGCCGCGTGCACGGCCGCGTGGAGAACGGCGAGGTGTGGATCCTGAGCGACCGCGACCTCGCCTTCGACGCGCTGCGCCCGGGCCCGCCGGAGTTCCAGCTGGCCGGTGACGTGGAACGCGTCGCGATGACGTGTGCGGCGCTGGGTGTGAACGCGCTGTACCTCGAGTTGCCGGTGCCGCTCGACCGTACCGCGTATGCGGCGGCGCTGCGGCGACTCGAGGACCGCGGCATCGTGGCCGATGGACGGCTGACGGTATACGGCGCAGAGGTCGAGGCGCTTCCGGTCGAGCGCCCGTGGGCCGAGCTGTTGCTGCACGCCGACGCCGATCTGGTTCCCGCGGTCGCCGTGTGCTCCGGCGTCGAATCACTGCATCGCATGACGCGGGAAGAGCGGGTGCTGCGGGGGCTGATCGTGCCAGGCTCCGACCACCTGACCGCCTACAACGTCTTCGCCGAGGCCGTGAACCAGCACGGGAAAGTGGGCGAGGTCTACGGGCTGGCGCGTCACCTGTTCGCGGAGTCGCTCGAGGAGTGGGCAGAACGCCGGGGCGTGCTGATGAAGGCGATCGAGGACGCGGCGCTGGGGCTCGCCTCCGTGTACCGCTCGCTCGAGGTCACGCTGCCCGCTACGCTTCCCTACGCGGACGACCGGATGCTGCGGCGCTTCCAGGATCTGATCGCCCGTGTGATGCCGTTCGACCTCGTGATCGACGAAGAGACGCCGCGACACGAGCCGGTGCGGGTGTCGCGCGGGTCGGTCTGCGGAGCCTGGGGCGGCGTCGCGGGCGCGATCCGCTACTTCGCGGACCGCTTCGGCGTGCCGCGTGCGGCGATCGAGGGGACGCAGCTTCCGTACGATCTGATGCGAAGCTACGCCCGGCCGGGCCCACCGGAGGTCTCGTACGAGCCACGCCACCGGCATCTTCCGCTCGTGGCGGTGCGGCGCCGGACCTACCACGAGTTCGAGCTGGAACGGGATGTCGAGCCGCTGGAGAAGATCCCGCCGGAGCTGACGGGTCCTGCGCGGGCAGCCTTGGTCGAGGCGCTGATGACCGGAGCAGCCCGGCACAAGGACGCGCGCCACCTGCGGGCGACGCTGGAGCACGTCGGCGAGCTGTGGCGGCGCTCGGGCGGCACCCTGGCCGGGGTCGACGGGTCGGTGATCAGGTCGGCGCTCGGCCGGCGACTGCAGGATCTCAGGAGGTTCGACGACTTCTTCCGCGCGGACCTGGCCCTGGACGTCGGGGATTTCGTGCCGCCGGAGCGGCGCCGCGCGCTCGAGGCCCTTCCGTCGTCGATCACACTCGCCGGCGAGAAATGCCAGCTCGACTATGAAGTCGAAGACGGCGTGGCCAGGGTGCGCGCGCGGCTCAAAGAACGGATCGTGCGCACGCTCCTCGAGCACGAGCTTCCGAAGTTGGATCGGCCGCTCGTCTTTTCGGTCATGCGCGGCCGGAACGGCGCGATCCGTGCCGGCTCCCTCGAGGAGTTGCGGCGCGCGCTCAGGGCACCGACGGAGTCTGCCCCAGGGCGACGAGCGCGAGGCAGAAAGCATCGTAGGCACCTCTGAGTTCGCCGGCATCCGCTCCGATCGCGAGCGAGCAGGCTATGCCGTCCAGGAAGGTCACGAACAGGCCGGAGAGGGCTTCCGCCGGAATCCGCGGCCGCGAGTCCAACTCCGCGAGCAGTCGCGGCAACTCGGCCGCCAGCACGCGGCTCTCTCGATCACGTTCGCGCCGAAGGACCGCGGCGACGTCGGCGTCCTCGCGCGCCAGGAGCAGGAGGTCGTGCCAAGCGCGCTCCGCATCGTGCGCGGCGCCGGCGACCAGGGCGTCCCACAGCGCATCGAGCGCGGGGAGCCCGCGCGCGCCCTCGAGCCGTCGGAGCCGGAGCGTGGTGCGGCGCGAGGCCAGACGCTCGGCGGCCGCCAGGAGCAGCCGTCGCTTTGTGGCGAAGTGATAGTGAACCAGCGCGCTGGAGGCCCGCGCCGCTTGGGCCACGTGAGCCACGGTGAAGGATGAGAGCCCAGTCGAAATGAGCTGCCTCACGGCTGCATCAATTATCGCATCTCGCTTGTCCACAAAGACCTGCCATTTGACTGATGCATCAGTCAGTCTATCGTGGCAGGTCCGCTTGTCAAGGTAGGGAGCGTCGCGCCGTGGTTCATCTCGCGATGGCCACCGTGCAGTTCCTCTTCGCCTCGCTCACGGTCGTCGCGAAGTTCGTGTTGCCCAGCATCTCGCCTACCGGGATCGTCTTCTTCAGGATCTCGGGCTCGGCGGTCGCCTTCTTCGTGCTCCAGCGGACGCTGGTGCGCGAGCGGGTGACGGACCGGCGCGATCTCGCGGCGCTCGCCGGGCTCGCCCTGATCGGGGTCGTGCTGAATCAGCTCCTCTTTCTCGAGGGCGTGAAGCGAACGACCGCGATCAACACGAACATCATGGTGACGACGATCCCGGTCTTCACCCTGGCCATCGCGCTCATCCTGCGGCGCGAGCGCGCGACGTGGCCGAAGCTCGGCGGGATCGCTCTGGCGGCCGCCGGCGCCATATACCTGATCGGCCCCGATCGCATCCGCCTCGATCCCTCCACGGCGTTCGGGAACGCGCTCATCGCGTGCAACACCTGTTCGTATGCGGGATACCTGGTGCTCTCGAAGCGACTGCTCGAGCGCTACCACCCGCTCACGGTCGTGACGCACGTGTTCGTCTTCGGGGCGGTGCTGATCCTGCCGTTCGGGCTGGTGGCGCTGCACGACGTGACGCTCTGGCAGTTGCCGGCGCGCGCCCTCTTCGGACTGGCGTACATCGTCCTGTTCTCGTCCCTGCTCGCCTACTACCTGTCCATCTGGGCCCTGCAGCGGACGGCCTCGAGCCTGGTGGCCATGTACGTCTACCTGCAGCCGGTGATGACCGTGGCCGGGGCACCGCTCGTGCTCGGCGAACGCATCACGGCGAGGGCGCTGCTCGCCGCCGCCGTGATCTTCTCCGGCCTAGGCCTGGCCACCTGGGGAGAGCAGCGGTCCGGGCGCGCGCTGGGCTCCGCCTTCCGGCCTCCCGCCGAGGGGGTGTAGCCCGGAAACCCCGCGGGCGGGTGGGGCGTAGTGAAGTGGGCATCGTCCAAGGGAATCCCGCGGTGATCGCTCGGTTGGCGCTGTTCCTGTGGCTCCAGGGTCCGCCCCCGCACTACGCGGATTCCGCGACCGCCCAGCTGATCGCCCGGGCACGCGAACGCCACCAGCAGCAGGACGCCGCCGTCCACGACTATCAGGCCACCCTCGTGACCCGCCTCGACGCGAGCGTCGGCCGGGGCGCGTTCGCCAGGCTGTTTCCAATCGCCGTGGATGAACAGAAGTCTGAACTCTCCTGGCAGGCGCCGAACGACGTCAAGGTCGTGACGATCGGCCGGCGATACAGGACCGCCTTCCGGGGCGTCGAGGTCGGCTCGAGCTGGACGCACCCATGGTTCGTTCCCCGGTTTCTCGGCGACAGCATCCGCCTGCTGTCGGGGGAGGACTTCCCCGAGCGCGCGGCGGTACATCCGCTCTCGCCTGGAGCGGAGGACTTCTACGCCTACGCGATCAACGACTCGATGACGCTGGCCGTTCCCGGCCGGACCGTCCGCGCCATCGGCGTGCGGGTGACACCCCTGCGCGCGGACGCCTCGCTCGTCGCGGGGGAGCTGTGGCTGGACGCGCAGACGGCGGAAACGGTCCGCCTGTCGTTCGTGTTCGTGGGCAAGCGGCTCTGGGTCGACAGTATCGGCCCGGCACGGCGCGACACCACGCGGGCGGACCGCGAGGACGCACTGGCGGAGAGCATCCTGCGGGTCTCGGCGGATCTCGAGTACGGGCTGTACGACCGGCGCTACTGGCTGCCGTACCGCCAGGCCGTCACGCTCGAGGTGCAACTGCCGTGGTTCAAGAACCTGGTGCTTCCGGTGCACTTCATCACGACGTTCAGCGACGTGCGGATCAACCAGCGCCAGCCGATCCACTTCGCGGTCCTGCCGCCGGATACCACCAAACACGGGGCAAGGCGACGGCGCGGCAGCGCCACGACGCGGTGCGGCGACAGCCTCAGCGTCGGTGCCGAGGGGGAGCGAGCGGCGAATCGGGCCCGGGGTGACTGCGTCACGGTGGGCTCCTGGCCCGGAGGGCGCTTCGAGGTGGACGTGCCGAAGGACTCCGTGCTGCTGGCGTACGACGGCTGGACGGATTCTCTGAGCTTCGATCTGTCGGGCGCCGACGCCGAGCGGCTCGACGAGTTCCGGCGGGACGTGCTCAACACGCTCGCGCGGCTGCCGGACAGTCTGACCGGCCAGCGACGGCTCGGCTTCGCCTTCGACCGGCTGACGGACATCCTGCGGTACAACCGCGCGGAAGGGGCGTCGCTCGGCCTCGGCTACGAGTGGCGACCGGGAGTGCCGTTCGTCTCAGTGCTTGCCAAGGCGCGCTATGCGTTCACCGATCGCCGGCTGCAGGCGTCGCTCGCGCTCCGCCGCGACGGGCCGTCATCGCGGTGGGAGGCGGCGCTCTTCCGGGAGATGCGCGATGCGGATCGAATGGCGCCGGGGCTCACCTTCGCGAACTCGGTCACCGCGCTCTCCATGGCGCGCGACGACGGCGATTACGTCTTCATGCAGGGCGGCGAGGTGAGCTACCAGCGGCTGCTCGGTCCGGCGGTCGATGTGACGCTTCAGGCCAGGCTGGCCGACGAGTCCGCTTCCCGCTCCCTGGCGCACGATGGATTCAACGAACTACTCGGAGGGAAAGGGACCTTCGCCGCCAACGGGCCGGTGATTGCGGGCCGGTACGTCACCGCGAGCGCCGAGTTGACGGGTGGCGGGATGCAGTTGGAGTGGAGAGCGGGGCTCGAAGGGACGGCGGGAGACCGCGCGGAAGGACGGGGATGGATCGGAGGCACGGCCAGGACCTCCCCCGAAGCCCGCCTCCGCGTCACCGCGTCGGGGTGGGCCGGCATGGGAGCGGGTGACAGCATCCCACAACGCCAGTTCCGTTTGGGCGGGCTCACGACGCTTCGCGGCTATCCGGCGGGGGCGCTCCGTGGCGCTTCTGCCTGGACCGGGAGCCTGGATCTGGGCTGGTCTGCCGGCACCGTGAGCCCGGTGGTGTTCGTGGATGCCGGGCAGGTCGCGCCACGGCTCGCGCGGTTCTCCGGGCAGCCGGTCTTCTCGTTCGGCGCCGGGCTCTCGCTGCTCGGCGGAATCGCGCGTCTGGACGTTGCGCGCCCGGTGGCGCCGAACGCGAGGTGGCGGCTCAATCTCACGTTGGGGGCGCGCCGCTAGGCAAGCGTCGGTCGCGCCCGTAGCTTCCATCCGCGATGCGACGGCTACTCCTGGCCGCGGCACTGCCGGCGCTCGCCGGCGCCGCCTGCAGCGCTGGCCGCGGGCCCGGCAACAGTCCGTTTCCGGCCGGGGGCCGCTTCACGGCGGAGCGCGTCGCGCGACGGACCACCACGCTCGTCAGCGGCCCCGCGTGGGCGACCTATTGTCCCTCCGAGAGCCTGCTCGTGATCGTCGCCCTCGGTCGCGCCTGGAATGCCGGGATCGCCGTGCGCGCGGTCCCGCCGCTCAGCGTACAGCGTGACTTCCAGGTCCAAATGGCGCTGGGCGACGTCGGCACCGCGGCGGCCGCGTTCCGCGCTCCCGTTGCAGGCGTTGCGCGGGTAGGCGTGGGGGGGACCGTCCAGGTGGCGGCGACCACCGCGGTCGACGGCCGGTTCGACATCGCCCTCCCAGACTCCGGAGGGCAGCGCGTCTCGATCCGCGGGACCCTCTCCCGGATTCCGTTCACCACGCTGTCGGCGGCCACGTGCACGCCACCCTGACCGCCGTTCGGACCGAAGCCGTGGATTCGTCCGAAGCGGGCGCCAGGTCGGGCGGGGCAACGCTCCGCATCGTGCACGTGGACACGGAGCGGACGTGGGGCGGCGGCCAGCGGCAACTCCGCCTACTGGCCGCGGGCCTGAAGCGGCGAGGCCATCGGTGCTGGGCCGTGGTGCGCCCGGATACGCAGTTGGCGGGGGAGGTGGCCCGCGCGGGAGTGCCGGTCGTTCCACTCGCCCCGGTGATCGAATGGGACCCGACGGCCGTGCACCGTCTCAGAGCACTGCTCACGGAGGTCGGCGCCGACGTAATTCACGCCCATTCGGGGCATGCCGTCGCGCTCGCCGCGCTGGCGAGCGTCGGGACGCGGACACGTCTCGTGGTGACGCGCCGCGTCGCACTGCCGCTGCGCCGGAATCCCGTCACGCGGTGGAAGTACGCACGGGCAACTCGCATCATCGCCGTGAGCGAGCACGTGCGGGAGATTCTCCTCGCGGGCGGCATCGCCGACAGCCGGATCGGCGTGGTGCGGAGCGGCGTGGACCTCGCACAGCCCCAGGCTCCTGCCCGCGAGGCGACGCTGGCGTCGCTCGGGGTGGATCCGCGGCGACTGCTCGTGGTGATGGTCTCGGCCCTGGTCCCACCCCACAAGGACCCCGAGACGTTCGTCGCCGCGATCGCGGCCGCCCGCGCCGCGGGATGCGACTGCCAGGCGTTGCTGGTCGGAGCGGGGCCGCTTCTGGGTGCGGCCGAGCGCGCCTGTCGCCGTGCTGGTCTGGACGGAGTTCTGCGGCTCACCGGTTTCCGGGGCGACGCCCTCGAGCTGCTGGCGGCGGCCGATGTCGCCGTGTTGAGCTCGCGGGATGAAGGACTCGGGACGACGCTGCTGGACGCGATGCAGGCGGGTGTTCCGATCGTGGCCACGGCCGCGGGGGGCGTGCGGGAGGTGGTGCGCGACGGGCTGGACGGGCTGCTGGTTCCGGTGGGTGACGGCGTGGCGCTCGGCGCCGCCATCGCGCGCGTGCTGTCGGACCCCGAGCTCGGCGACGCGCTGGCCGAGTCCGGCAGGGAACGGGTGCAGGCGTTCTCGATCGAGCGGACCGTGGAGGCGACCCTGAGGCAGTACCGGATGGCGACGAGTGGCAGCAGCGCTCGCGCTGAGTCGGCGCGATGAGCGGCGGCGTGCCGGCAGCACGGGCGGTGCGCCTCAGCGCGGTGCTCATCACGCGTAACGAGGAGGCGAACCTCCCCGCGTGCCTGGCGAGCCTTGCCGGTCTCGCCGACGAGGTCGTGATCCTCGACAGCGAATCCACGGACCGCACCGTGGAAGTCGGCCAGGCGGCGGGCGCGCGCGTCGTGCGGCACCGGTTCGAGGGATTCGGAGCTGCCAAACAGCGGGCGCTCGAGTTGGCGCAGGGAACCTGGGTGTTCTCGGTGGACGCGGACGAGCGGGTCACCCCGGCGCTCGCGGAGGAGATCCGCCGCGTGGTGGCCTCCGAGCCGTCCGCGAACGGCTTTCTGGTGCGTCGCGACGTGTTCTTTCTCGGCAGGCGCCTGCGGTTCGGGGGAATGGGCAACGATTGGGTGCTGCGGCTGTTTCGGCGCGCGGGCGCCCGCTTCTCGGGGTCGCCGGTGCACGAGCACGTCGAAATCTCGGGCCGTCCGGCGAGGCTCGGCGCGACCCTGGAGCACCATGCGTACCGGACCCTGGCGGAGCACGTCGAGAAGATGAACCGCTACACGGACATTCAGGCCCAGATGAAGTCGGGGCGCGGCATCCGCTATTGGAACTGGATGTGGGTGCGGTTGCCGTGGGAGGTGTTCGCGCGGTGCGTGCTCCGGCTGGGCCTCCTCGACGGGACGGCGGGGGTCATCTTCGCGACGATGTCCGCGTATAGCGCCTGGCTCAAGTACGCCAAGACGTGGAAGCCGGCCGGATGAGCGGGCTCGATCTGCGGAACCGCGGCAACGTGGTCGGCTGGACGGCCGCCGCCGTCACGGTGGTGCTGCTGGTCCTGTTCGGCGCGGAGGGAGATGCGCGGTGGCCGTGGCTGGCCTTCAACCTGGCGGCGTCCGCTGCCTACCTGTTGCTCCTGGTACCTGAGTGTCAGGCGTGGGCCCGCACCCTCGTGGCGAGGCACCCGAGCCTGTCGGTGCACGTTCCGCTCGGGCTGGCGCTGTACGGGATGGTCGCGGCGCTGCTCGCCGGCAGTCACAACTGGCTGAACTTCCTGCTGTGGCCGATTGGAGCGGGGCTGGCCACCGTGGCGCTGGGGGTGGGCAGGGAGGAGGAGCCGTCGCCTCCGCGGCTGCTCGTGGCGGCCGTCGCGCTGAGTGCGATCTGGGGCATCTGGGAGCGCGGGATCACCATCGCTGTGCCCGGCGGAATGCACCTGAGCCTCGGGCCGCTCGTGGCGGTGGTACTCGCGCTGTTCCTGCTCGTCGTTGTGCATCCGCTGCGCACGTTCGACGTCGGGCTCGGGCTCAGGAGGCGGGAGCTGCTTCTCGCGCTGGCGGCGGTCGCCGTGCTTGCGGCCGTTGCGATCCCGCTCGGCTTCCTCATCCACTTCCTCTCCTTCCAGTCTAGGTGGCTGGGGATCACGCACGGCGCGCTGCGGCTGTTCGGGCTGATGCTGTTCGTCGGCCTGCCGGAGGAGATGCTGTTCCGTGGCGTAATCCAGGAAGCGTTCTCGCGCATCTGGAACCCGCGCATCGGACTCGCGCTTGGCTCGGTGGTATTCGGCCTGCTGCACCTGCTCAAGCACCCGACGCACCCGAGCTGGGGCTACGGGCTACTCGCTACCGCCGCAGGCCTGGCCTACGGATGGGTGTACCAGCGGACGGGGAAGCTCGCCGCAGCCGCGGTGACGCACGGCGCGGTGGACTGGATCTGGAGCATGTTCCTTGGCGCATGAGCCGCGCGTCTCCGGCTTCTCGATCGTACGGGGCGCCCGTGAGCTGGACTATCCCGCGCTCGAGTCGCTGCGCTCGCTTCTGCCGCTGGCAGAGGAAGTCGTGGTCGTCGCGCACTGCGGCGACGAAGAGACGCTGGAGATGCTCAGGAGCCTCGGAGACGAGCGGTTGCTGGTCGTGCCGGTCGACTGGGACGAGGGCCCCCGGGGCGCAGGGCGGACGCTGGCATGGCTGACCAACCTCGCGCTGGCGCGATGCCGCCACCCGTGGGCGCTGTACCTGCAGGCGGACGAGGTGATCCACGAAGCGGACTACGACCGGATCCGCCGTGCGCTGGAGCGATACGACGGCGCGGGCGCTGTGGATGCGCTCTCGTTCCGCTTCCTGCATTTCGAGGGTTCGTACGGCTACGTCAATCCCCTGCGCTATCGCCGCCAGTGCCGGCTCGTGCGGAACGACGGGCGGTTCGAGTCAGTGCGCGATGCCGCGGGGTTCGGGCGCGCCGACGGGCGGCGGCTGCGCACGAGGAGCAGCGGAGCGCGGATCTTCCACTACGGCTGGGCGCGACGACCCGATGTGCTGAAGGCGAAGACGCTGGCATTGGCACGCTTGTATCACGACGAGAAGTCGGTCGCACGCCGCTGGGGCGCTCTGCCGGCGGCGCGCTTTGGCAGTGCGGATCTTGCGTTTCGCTGGTCCGGGAGACACCCGGCCGTGATGCAGACTCGCATCGCCCTGGGCGGGCTGGGGCGCGTGTCGCGGCGGGGGCCGCTGGACTCGCCGCTTCTCAGACCGCGCTTCTACGCGATGTGGCTCCGCAAGTGGGGCGTCCTGCCGCGTTGGACGGACGCGAGTCCGCGGTGAGATGAAATGGCCCGTTCACTGCTGAAGCGCGTCCGGCAGGGCATCAAGCTGCCGATCCAGATGGCGTTCGCGCAGGCCGCGGTTCTGCCGCTCGACCGTCGGCCGCGCACGCTGCGCGACCTGGACGGCTTGGAGCCGCGCCGGATCGTGGTGTCGCGCACAGACCGGATCGGCGACCTGCTGTGCGGCTCCCCCGTTCTGGTCGCGCTGCATCAGCGGTGGCCGCAAGCGCGCCTGGTGGTGATCGCGGGCCCGAAGAACCGCTCGGTCCTGCGTGGACTCCCGTTCGTGGAGGCAGGGCCGGTATTCCGGCGCGACCCCGTCAACTGGACGCAACTCGCATGGTGGCTGAGGCGCCAGCGCTTCGAGATCTGCGTGAGCCTGAGGGCGGAGTCGATGGCCGGGGTGTGGATCGCGGCCTGGAGCGGTGCCCCCGTTCGGATTGTGACGCACGCGACCAAGGCCGCCGCCGCCTTCAACCTCTTCCTCGGTGCGGACGACGCCCATCAGACGACGCGGTACTGCCATGCCGCCGCCATCCTCGGGTTCCCTCCCGCGGAGATGCGGCCGGTGTTCGTGGTGCCGCCGGAGGCCGAGCGCCGGGCGGAGGAACTGCTGCCTGCGATTCGGCCCCCCGACGGCGCGGCGCTCGTGGGGCTGCAGATCCCGCACCGCAGCACAAAGCGTTACACGGTGCGGGCGTGGCCGGTGGAGAAGGTCGTGGCGTTGGTGCGAGCGCTCACGAGCGACGGGTGCCGCGTGGTGCTGTGCGGGACCGGCAGCGAGCGCGTGGAGGCCGATTACGTCCGTGAGCAGGTCCCCGGGGCACTGCTCGCGCCGGCCGGCGTATCGCTGGCTGAGTTCGCGGCGGTCCAGAGCCGGTTCGACCTGTTCGTGTCACAGTTCACGGGGACGCTGCACCTCGCCGACGCGCTGGGCGTGCCCACCGTGAGCTTCGGCACGGGGGAGCAGGTGGAAGTGTGGGGAGTGCTCGGCGAGCGCCACCGCTGCATCCCCGCCGCGCAGGTCGCGGACGTGCCGGTGGAGACGGTGCTCGACGCGGCCCGTGCGTTGCTCGCGGCGCGACGGCGCTGACCGGGGTGCCGAACAACCCGCGTGGCGGCTAGATTATCCGCACTCCCGTGGAACAGACTTATTTCCGCAAAGGATTCGGCCTCAAGGGCGAGATCCAGGGCGCCCTGACCGACGACTACCACAGCGCCGTGGTGGACGAGCTGCGCGCGCGCGGCTACCAGATCACGGTGGGTGACCTTACGGTGCGGCTGGCGCAGGAGTTCGGCTTCTGCTACGGCGTAGACCGCGCGGTGGAGTACGCCTACGAGACCCGGACCAAGTTCCCCGACCGGCGCATCTTCCTCGTCGGCGAGATCATCCACAACCCGCACGTGAACCAGAAGCTCGCGACGATGGGGATCGTAATCATCGCGCGCAGCGCGGCGGGGGAGTTCGACTTTGGCGGCGTCGGCGCGGACGACGTCGTCATCCTGCCCGCCTTCGGAGTGACGCGCGAGGACTTCGAGCGCCTGCGCGGCATCGGCTGCGTCCTGGTGGACACCACCTGCGGGTCCGTCCTCAACGTGTGGAAGCGGGTGGAGAGCTACGCGAAGGACGGGTTCACCGCGATCATCCACGGCAAACACCACCACGAGGAGACGAAGGCAACCGCATCGCAGGTGACGCAGTATCCGGGCGGCCGCTACCTCGTGGTGCGGGACATGGCGGAGGCGCGGCTGGTCTGCGACTTCATCGAGCGCGGAACGGGAGATGTGGAGCTGCGCGCGCGGTTTGGCGCGGCGTCGTCCCCGGGATTCGATCCGGCGCGGGACCTCGTACGCGTGGGGATCGCGAACCAGACCACGATGCTCTCGATGGAGTCGCTGGCGATCGCGGCGGAGCTGCGCCGCGCGATGGTGGCCCGCTACGGGCAGGCGGCGCTGGCGGCTCACTTCCGCAGCTTCGATACCATCTGCTCAGCGACGCAGGACCGGCAGGACGCGGTGCTGAAGCTGCTCAGGGACTCGGTGGACGTCGTGGTGGTGATCGGCGGGTACAACTCGAGCAACACGAACCACCTCGCGGCGCTCTGCGCGGAGCGGTTGACCACGTACCATGTCCAGGACGCGGCGTGCATCGACCCGGCGGCAGGCACGATTCGTCACAAGCCGGTGGGCTCGCATGAGGAAGTGGTCGCGCGCAACTGGCTGCCGCCCGGCAAGGTCGTGATCGGCGTAACGGCCGGCGCCTCCACGCCCAACAACAAGGTCGGCGAAGCCGTCGAGCGGGTGTTCGCGACACGTGGGGTCTCGGTCGCGTCGGTGCTCGCCTAGACGTCCGACGTGCCTCAGTGAAAATCGTGTGACGTGACGAACGCCGCCCCCGCCTCGGGGTGCGGCGCGGCGAAGCGCTTCGCCCGGATGTTGAGCACGCCCTGCTCCTCCTGCAGCACGCCGCTCACCACGAGCAGCGGCGACCGTCTGACCAGCCGCTTGTTCGCCTCGAAGAGCTTGGGCGTGATCACCACATTGGCCAGGCCGGTCTCGTCTTCCAGGGTCACGAAGCAGAAGCCCTTCGCGGTGGCGGGTCGCTGGCGACAGATGGCGAGGCCGGCCACCGAGACCCAATCGCCGTCCCGGCGGCGCGCGAGCTCGGCCGCGGGGATCGCGCCCATGGCGGCGACGGCGGCGCGGAGGTGGCGCATCGGGTGTCCGGCCGGGGAGAGTCCGGTCACGCGGTAGTCGGCCTCGGTCAACTCGACGGGCGTCAACGGCGGCACCGGTGCGCTCCTGCGGTCCAGGGCCACCGGCGCCAGGGGGCCCGCGGCGCCGCGCGCGTGCTTCAGGACCTCCCAGAGCGCTGACCGGCGGTTGGGCCAGAGCCCGTCGAACGCTCCGGCCTCGGCCAGTGCGCGCAGCTGGGCGACGGTGAGGCCGCTGCCCTGGACCCACGCCTCGAGCGAAGCCGGCCGGGCGTCGCCGAGCAGCGGCTCGAGGCTCTCCTTCGCCTTCGCCCCGAGGCCGGCCACGTAGCGAAACCCGATCCGCACAGCGGGCACGGGCGCACGGGGGCACGGGGGCACGGGAGAAGGAGGTGATTCTCCGTGCGCCTGTGCCTCTGTGCCTCTGTGCCCGCTGGCTTCGATTGTGCAGTCCCAGCCGCTGCGCATCACATCCACGCCGCGGACCTCCACCCCATGCCGCTTGGCGTCCTCGACGATGGTGCCCGGCGCGTAGAAGCCCATCGGCTGGGCGTTGAGGAGCGCGCAGGCGAACTCGGCGGGATAGTAGAGCTTGAGGTACGCCGAAGCGTAGACCAGGAGCGCGAAACTGGCGGCGTGGCTCTCGGGGAAGCCGTAGTCGGCGAAGGCGGCGATCTGGTTGAAGATGCGGCGCGCGATGTCGGGCTCGATCCCGTTCCGCGCCATGCCCTCGACCAGCTTGGAGCAGATCTTCGCCATCCGCTCGTGCGAACGCTTGTGCCCCATCGCGCGGCGCAGTTCGTCCGCCTCGCCCGGCGTGAAGCCTGCGGCCGCGATGGCGACCTGCATTCCCTGCTCCTGGAAGAGCGGCACGCCGAGCGTGCGCTCGAGGATCGGCTCGAGGGAGGGATGCGGGTAGGTCACCGGCTCGAGCCCGGCGCGCCGCCTGAGGTACGGGTGCACCATCTCGCCCTGGATGGGCCCGGGGCGGATCAGGGCCACTTCGACGACCAGGTCGTAGAAGGCACGCGGCGCCAGGCGGGGGAGCGTGTTCATCTGGGCGCGCGACTCGACCTGGAAGACGCCGATGGTGTCGGCGCGGCAGAGCATGTCGTAGACCGCCGGGTCGTTCATCGGGAGGCGCGCGAGGTCGATCGTCACGCCGCGGTGCACTCGCACCAGCCGGATCGCCTCCTGGATCATCGTGAGCATGCCGAGACCCAGGAGGTCGATCTTGATGAGGCGCACCGGCTCGAGATCGTCCTTGTCCCACTGGATCACGGTGCGCTCCGGCATGGCCGCCGGCTCGATGGGGACGACGTCGGCGAGCGGCTCGCCCGTGAGAACGAAGCCGCCGACGTGGATCGAGCGGTGCCGCGGCAGCTGGTGGAGTCCGTGCACCACCTCCGTCAGCATCCGCACGCGGTGATCCGATGGGTCGAGGTCGGCCGCCGCGGCGCCCCCCTCGCGCAGCTTCTCTCCGGTCTCGCGCGCGCCGTCGCGATCCGCCTCGTCGGCCAGCTTCTCGGCCTGCTGCACCGAGAAGCCGAGGACGCGCGCGGCGTCGCGCACCGCCGCCCGGCCGCGGTAGGTGATCGCCTCGCAGACCATCGCCGCGTGGTCGCGTCCGTAACGGCGGTAGACGTACTGGAGGATCTCCTCGCGGTCCTGGTGCGCGAAGTCGATGTCGATGTCGGGCGCCTCGCGCCGATCCTCGGAGAGGAAGCGCTCGAACAGCAGCTCCATGCCGACCGGGTCCACCGCGGTGATGCCGAGGCAGTAGCAGACGGCGGAATTGGCGGCGGAGCCGCGCCCCTGCGCGAGCACGCCGAGTCGGTTCGCCTCGCGGACGATGTCCCAGACGATGAGGAAGTAGCCGGCCAGTCCCAGCCGCCGGATGACGTCCAGCTCGTGGTGGAGTTGCTCGCGGTGCCGCGCCGTCAGCCGCTCGCCGTAGCGCTCGCGCGCGCCCGCCGCGACCAGGGAGGTGAGATACTCGTCGGCGGTGATGCCGGGGGGCGTCGGGAAGACGGGCAGGGTGGGAGTGAGCGCCGCCATCCGGAAGGCGCAGCGCTCGGCGACCGCGCGGGTGGCGAGGATGCCCTCGGGATAATGACGCCAGCGGTGTGCGATTTTCTCGGGCCGCTTCAGGTGCCACTCGCCGTTGGGCCTGAGCAGCGTCCCGGCCTCATCGAGCGTCGTCTGGTGGCGCAGGCAGGTGAGGACGTCGTGCACGAGCCGCCCGTGCGGCGTGGCGTAGTGCACGTCGTTGGTCACGAGCCACGGGAGGTCGAGCGAGCCGGCGAGCGCGATGAGCTTCGGCACCACGAGGCGTTCGGAGGCCACGGCGTGGTCCCAGCACTCGACGGCGACGCGCCCCTCGAACAGCTCCGCGAGAGCGCCGAGCCGGTCGCGCGCTCCGGTTTCGTCGCCCTTGGCCAGCCGCCGGGGAATCTCGCCGAAGGGGCAGCCGGTGAGACAGAAGAGGCCCGCCGCGTGGCGTTCCACGTCCTCCCACGCGGCGGCGGGCGCTCCCCGCTCGCCACTCCGCGCCGCGGTGACCAGGCGGGAGAGGTTGCGATAGCCGGTCTGGTCCATCGCGAGCAGGGTGAGATGGGATGCCGGCGGGCACGGGGGCACGGGCGCACGGGGGCACGGGAGATCCTTTTCTGCGCCGCCGTGCCCCTGTGCCTCTGTGCCCGCATTCCTGTCGCCGACCGTCAGCTCGAGACCGACGATCGCCCCGACGCCGTGCTCCTTGCCCGTCTCCGCCCAGCGCACGGCGCCGCCGAGATCGTCGTGGTCGGTGAGCGCGACGGCACCCATGCCGACGGCGGCCGCGCGCTCGATCAGCGCTTCCGGGTTCGAGGCGCCGTCCAGGAGCGAGAAGCCGCTGTGGCAGTGGAGTTCGACGTAGTCAGCGGGCACGGAGGCACCGAGGCACGGAGGCACGGAAAGAGCCTCGTGCTGCAATGAAGTGATCCGTCATGGGCGGACGGGGGGCTGTAGCCTGGCCACGCGGATGCGCACCATCGGCTGGTCGCGTGGCAGTGTTGCCGGGAAGTGGCGCTTGCGGTCTACGAGGCGAGCGCCACTTTCCCGGCCGCCGAGAGATTCGGACTGACGGCACAACTGCGCCGCGCAGCAGTCTCGTCGGCCGCGAACATCGCGGAGGGATATGCCCGCCTTGGTCGCGCGGAGCTGCGACATGCACTGAGCATCGCGCTGGGGTCGCTCGCCGAGGTGGACACTCTGCTGATGCTGGCGCGCGATCTGGGCTATCTGGACGAGGCGCGCTACAGGGCTCTGCTCACCGTGCGGGAGCGAGCCAGCCGCACGACCTTCGGTTTGCAGCGGAAGTTGAGCCGCTGACCGGCGGTGCCTCCGTGCCTCCGCGCCTCCGTGCGATCTGCCCTTCAGTCCCACCACCCCTCCAGGAACCACTGCCCGCCGGTGGCGCGGTAGAGCAGCCAGAGCGCGCCGTCGGCGGTGCGCGTCGCGTAGTAGTCGCGGACCGCGCCGACGCCGAGCCACCAGCGCGGGGCCAGGCGCTCGGGGCCGGACCATCCGGTGACGTCGTGCCAGCAGTCGGCGTGTCTGAATGCGGCGAGGCCCTCGCGGCCGAGGCGGACGTGGACGGGCACGGGCGCGCCGAGGAGGCGGAGCGCGGCGGTGGGCACGGAGGCACGGGCGCACAGGGGCACGGAAAGTCTGGGTCCCCATGCTCGGTGCCGCTGTGCCTCCGTGCCTCCGTGCCTCTGCGTTTCCGCGCTCGCCCACGCTCCTCCGTCTTCGGGCAGGTGCGCGTCCCGTGCCTCGGGAATGGCGACGGCGTCCGAGCCCTCGCTGCCGCGGATCCGGTCGAAGGCCGCGGTGAGGGCGGCGGGATCGGCCCAGCGTGGCGCCAGCAGGTCACCCTGCTCGCCAGCGGCCGGGACGGTGATGGCGGCGCGCAGGACCAGGCCGGTGGCGGGCTCCGGGAGCTGCCAGGTCTCGAGCGCCGTGCGGCAGTGGTCGAACAGCGCGTCGGCGTGCGAGGTCGCGCGCGCGGGCCGGACGGCGCGCTCGGCCGTGCTCCCGTCGTCCAGCCGCAGCGCGATCGTGAGCTCACGCGCGGCGAGCCCCTTGGCGCGGAGCGCCTCTCCCAGCGTGGCGAGGGCGCCTCTGAGGACGAAGAGCAGGGGCTCGGCGGTGGCGACGCTGCCGCCCAGATCGACCTCCACCGCCGGGAGCGCGTCGTCGCGGGGCGTGCTGGGACCGCGCGTGTCGACGCCACGGGCGCGGCGGTGCGCCGCGAGCCCCTCGGGGCCGAAGCGCGCGTCCACTTCGTCGGCCTCCAGGGCGGCGAGCTGGCCGAGCGTCGTGAGGCCAAGCCCGCGGAGGATCTCGGCGAGATCGTCGTCCAGGTCGAGGAGCGCGACGGGAAAGGGCGCGAGGTAGGCGGCGTCGTCGCCGGGCGGGACGATCCGCGGCCGCACCGCCGCGCCCCCGCGCCTCCGTGCCCCCGTGCCGCCGAACGTCGCGGCGTAGGCGGCGATGGCGGAGCTCGCGACCCCGGTGCGCGCGGAACCGAAGCCGAGGCTGGACGCGATGATGAGAAGCCGGTCGGCGAGCTTCGCTTCGCTGCCCAGGCCCGCTGCGTCCACCCACCAGATACCGAGGGTGTGCAGACGCGCAGACACGGCCGTGGGCAGACTCATCCCCTCCCACGACACGCGCGGGCTGGCAGCCAGCAGCGCGGTAGCGACTTCGAGGGCGGCGCGCGCGATGCGCTCCTCGTCCCAGGGAAGCACGAGGAGATCGGCGGCCAGGGCCTTCGCTTCCGCCAGCGCCATGCCGGCCGCGATGCCGTGGCGTTCGGCCTCGCGGCTCGTGGCCGCGACGCGCGGCTTGCCGCCGATGTCGGCGACGGCGACGGCGGCCCCGCCGCCCTCCGCATCGGTCGCGGTGTTACTTCCGCGACTTGCGCTGGGGTCGCCGGTCGGCGCGCTGCGGAGCGCGCCGATCGCGAACCGCCCAATGCGGACGCAGGCGATCCGGCAGGGGAGAGCCAACGACCACCTCCGCGGCGCGGGGCGCGCCGCCCTTGAGCGTGGTGACGCGGAGCGTGCGCGGCGCCGGCCATACGCCGCCCCAGCCGGCCAGCGCGGGCACGAAGCCGGGAGAACTCACCGACGGCTCGACCGTCAACGCCACTGCGGCTCCGAACGCTGGCAACTGGGAACCACTGCCAACTTGCCGTCTTGCCGTCTGCGTAACTCGCACGACCAGTGCGGTGTCCTTGTCATGCGCCAGCCGTTGCAGCCGCACGGCGATGCGGTGCGGCGGGGCCGGCGACCGATCCACGATCACCAAGCCGAAGGCGCCGGTCCGGAGCAGGACGTCGGCACACCACCACGCGTTCTCGTCGGTTCTGGGCCGGATGACCCAGAAGGGGCCGAGGGCGGCGAGATGGGCGGCGGCCTGCGGCGCAAGCGAGCGCTCGGCGTCCACGATCGCCACTCCCTCGTCGGCGGCGAGCGTGGTGGCGGCGAGCGCGAGGAGGAGCGTGGTGCCACCGCTCCCCAGCGGCGCGTTCAGCGCGGTGATCTGCCCGCGCGGAACCCCCGAGGGGAGCGCGGCGTCGAGCGCGGGGATGCCGAACGCGAGGCCGCGGCGTGCGGCGGGGATGAGCCGCTGGAGCCGCTCGGGAAACGCGAGTTGCAGGTTCGGCAGGGCCATCGCACTAGAGCGGCAGCGCCCACTGGAGGGGCTCTGCGGGGCTGCTCTCCCGCTCGGGACTTCCGAATCCGGTCCGGCGCTTGAGTTGCTCCACCCGCCGCTCGAGCGCTCGCGCGTAGGTCTCCGTGACGCAGCCGCGCCCGTCGAACGCCCGCTCGTAGCGGGGGAGCAGCGCCGGGAAGTGCCGCGCGACGGCGGGGAGGAAGGTTAAGCGCACCGCCGGACAGAGCCGGAGCGGAGAGGCGTGGACGAACGCCGCCCCCGCCGCCTTGGCCACCCGCATCAGGGCGAGGAGCTGCGGGACGCCGTCGGTGATGCCCGGGAGGATGGGCGCGAGCATCACTCCCGCGTGAATCCCCCCTTTGACCAACTTCTCCAGCGCTCTGAGGCGCACCTGCGGCATCGGCGAGCGCGCCTCGAGTTTCCGGATGAGCGGCACGTCCACGCTGACGAGCGAGAGGTAGACGGTGAGGCGCCCTCGTTCGGCGAGGCGTGCCAGGACGTCCAGATCCCGCGTCACCAGCGGCGACTTGGTGACGAGACTGACGTTGAGCCCGTGGAACTGCGCCAGCCGCTCCAGGATCCGCCGCGCGAGCAGGAACCGCCGCTCGGCCGGTTGGTAGGGATCGGTCGCAGTGCCGATGGCGATGGCGGCGTCGCCCAGGCGCGACGGCTTCAAGGTGAGCGCCAGGATATCCAGGGCCTCGCTCTTGACGAAGACCTGCCGCTCGAACTCGTCGTCGGCCCACACCGTGTTCCCCCCGCGCTCGACCACGTAGCGGTGGGCGAAGCGGGCGTAGCAGTCGGTGCAGCCGAACTCGCACCCCACGTACGGGTTCAGCGACCAGAACCCCATCCCCGTCTGCTGCGGCGAATTCAGGATGGACCGGATCGGGAGGTGGGTGAACTGCGCGCGCCTAGCGGGACGCGGGCACGGAGGCACGGGCGCACGGAGGCGCGAGACAACGCCACGATCTTCCGTGCCCCTGTGCTCCTGTGCCTCCGTGCCTCCGATGCTCATCCGCAGCGCCCCCAGCCGCAGGTGGGGCAGTGGCGGCAGCCCGAGGCTCGCACCGTGGGGGCCCCGCAGTCCGGACAGCGCTCGCCGGAAGGCGGATCGGTATTCTGCTCGGCAGCAGCAACTTCTGATACCATAATGTCTTCCATGACACGCGCCCTACATATTTCGGTGTTTGTTCGGTATCGTAACCCGAATATAAACCGATGATCGAGAAGTGCAAGGTTCGGCCTGCGGGGTAGCGCGAATTCCCAGCACCCGCGACGTATTGGCCGCTCTGCGCTGCCCCGGCTATCTTCTGGCGCCTTTTCCTCGTCCTAGGGAGTCATCGTGCCGTTCAGCCTGCTGCCACGCGAAGAGGAGTTCTTCGATCTCTTCATCCAGGTGGCGCGCCGCAGCCGCGAGGCCGCCGAGCACCTGGTCGGGCTGTTTGGCGAGCCCGACCGTGCGCCCTACCACGCCGAGCACATCAAGCGGCTCGAGCACGAGTGCGACCAGATCACGCACGAAGTGGTGAACCGGCTCGACCGCACCTTCATCACGCCGATCGACCGGGAGGATATCTACCGGCTCGCCTCCGATCTCGACGACGTCATCGACGTGATCGACGGGGTGGCGCGCCGGGCGCAGATCTACCGGGTGGGCGCGGCGCCGGAGGGGGTGAAGAAGCTGACGGACGTGATCCAGCGGGCGCTCGCGACGCTCGCGCTGGGGGTCGAGGACCTGCGGAAGCGGGACGGGGTGATGGCGCACTGCATCGAGGCGAAGCGGCTCGAAGAAGAGGCCGACTCGCTGTACCACACGTCGCTCGGCCAGTTGTTCGACACGGAGAAGAACGCGATCGAGTTGGTCAAGTGGAAGGAGATCTACGACAACCTCGAGCGCTGCGTGGACCAGGCGGAAGACGTGGCGAACGTCCTCGAGAGCATCACGATCAAGCACGGCTAGTGAACGGCATCGTTGCGTTCGTCCTCGCGATCCTGGTCGTCGCGTTCGTCTTCGATTTCAGCAACGGCTTCCACGATTCCGCGAACTCCATCGCCACGGTCGTCTCGACGCGGGTGCTCTCGCCGACCGTGGCCGTCTTCTGGGCGGCCGCGTTCAACTTCATCGGGCTCTTCCTGTTCGGCACCGCCGTCGCGAAGACGATGGGCAAGGGGCTGATCCGCGTCGACCTGGTGGACCCGCAGGTGATCTTCGCGGGCCTGATCGGGGCGATCGCGTGGAACGTGATCACCTGGTACGCCGGCCTGCCTTCTTCTTCGTCGCACGCGCTCATGGGGGGCTACGCGGGGGCGGCCATCGCGAAGGCGGGCATCGGCGCGCTGGTTCCCAGCGGCTGGATCGCCCCCATTCTGTTCATCGTGCTGTCGCCGCTGATCGGCTTCGCTGCAGGCCTCGTGCTGATGGTGGCCGTAGGATGGGCGTTCCGGCGGGTCCATCCCCGGAAGGTGGACACGCTGTTCAGGGCATTTCAGCTGATGTCGGCCGCGGCCTTCAGCCTGAGCCACGGGACCAACGATTCCCAGAAGACGATGGGGATCGTGGTGGGGCTGCTGTACTCTGCGCAGGCGGCGTTTGCGAACCACCCGTGGCACTTCCTCCACATCACCTCGATGGACACGATTCCGTTCTGGGTGGAGGCATGGGCGTACGGGGCGATCGCGTTGGGGACGCTGTTCGGCGGGTGGCGGATCGTGCGGACGATGGGGCAGCGCATCACGAAGCTGAAGCCGTATGGCGGGTTCTGCGCCGAGACCGGGGGCGCCGCCGCGATCTTCCTTGCGTCGCACTTCGGGATTCCCGTGTCCACCACCCACACCATCACGGGCGCCATCAGCGGCGTTGGCGCGACGCAGCGGATCTCGTCGGTGCGGTGGGGGGTAGCTGGACGGATCGTGTGGGCGTGGATCCTGACCATCCCGGCCGCGGCGGTGATCGCTGCCATCGTCTACCTGGTCCTGCACGCCGTGATGGCGTGAGAAGGAGGCATCGCGAATGGCCAAGCTGACCGATACCGAGATTGCGCAGCGTCTGAAGGCTCTGCCGACGTGGGCGCGCGAGGGGAACGCGATCCGGAGGAGTTTCAGCTTCGGGAAGTTCGCCGACGGGATCCGGTTCGTGGACCGGGTCGCGATGGCGGCCGATGCGATGGGTCACCACCCCGACATCGACATCCGCCACACCACGATCACGATGACGCTCTCGACCCACAGCGCCGGCGGCCTCACCGCCAGGGATTTCGATCTGGCGGCGAAGATCGACGTCGCGGCGCGCTAGGCGGCGCCCTCGGCCGGCTTCGCGGCCGCGAGGTCCACCATCTTCGTGTCGCCGAGGTAAGTCGTCGTCGGAGCGTTCTCGAGCGTTTCCAGCTTCCGCAGGTTGAAGCCGATCTGATTCGCCATCTCCAGAATCGTCTCGACCCCCTGCCGGTCCTCGGCCGGGAGCTGGTCGGCGTCGGCCTTGAGGAGTCCCGCTTCGCCGACGATGGCCGCGAGCGCGTTGTTCACCTCGTGTCGGATCGTGACCGCCACTTCACCGATGGCGGCGAGGCGCTCCGCCTTGACGAGCCGCTGGTAGTAATCGTGCAGTTGCTGGGAAAGCCACCCGACGGCGAAGGCGAGGGTGCCGTAGGCCACGTAGCTCGGCAGGACCACCGACGCGTTGACCGGGATCAGGTTGAGGCGCATCACGAGCTGGACGGTGACGTACAGGACAGTGCCGGCGACCAGGCCCGTCACGGCGCCGCGCATCCCGTAGTGGAGCGACAGGATGAAGGCCGGCGCGAGGGTGGTGAGCCACGACAGCTCTCGGTACAAGCCGTCCTCGCCGGGCGGCAGGACCTCGATCATGACGATCGGGATGAGATAGGCGAGCGCACAGTAGAGCGCCCAGCGCCGCGGCAGCGGCGGCCGGTGCGCCATCTGCGGGAAGCCGATGACGAACACCGGGCGCAAGTACCACGGGACGTTTCGCGCGTTCATCGCGATCACTCGATCGAGAGGGTGAGCAGCCGGAGTTCCGTCATCTCATCAATGGCGAAGCGCACGCCCTCCCGGCCGACGCCGCTCGCCTTCGTGCCGCCGTAGGGCATCCGATCCACCCGCCACGTCGGCACTTCGTTCCCCATCACTCCGCCCACGTCGAGCCGGTCCCAGGCGCGCATCAGCCGCGTGACGTCGCGCGTGAAAACGCCGGCCTGAAGGCCGTACCGAGACGCGTTCACCGCCTGCAGGGCGTCCTCGTACTCCCGGTACGGCGTCACCGTGGTGACGGGAGCGAAGATCTCCTCGCAATTGACCTGCTGGTCGGGCGTGGTGCCGGTGAGGACGGTCGGCTCCAGGACCGAGCCGCGCCGATCGCCGCCCACGGCGACCTGCGCGCCGCCCTTCACAGCGGCCGCGATCCACTGCTCCGTTCGCATGGCCGCCGCCTCGGAGATCATCGGCCCGACGTACGTCTCGGCGTCCATCGGATCGCCAACCTTGAGCTTGCGCACGCGGGCGGCGAACGCGTCGAGGAACTCGGCGTAGATCTGCTCGTGGACCAGAATGCGCTGCAGCGAGATGCAGGCCTGCCCCGCGTAGCTGTAGCCCGCGGCGGCGCAGCGCTCGACGGCGAGCGCGAGGTCGGCATCGCGCTCGATGATGGCCGCAGCGTTGCCACCCAGCTCCAGCGCCACGCGCTTGACGCCCGCCTGGGCGCGGATCGCCCACCCGGCGCCGGCGCTGCCAGTGAAGCTGATCATCCGCACCCGCTCGTCACCGACCAGCCGCTGCGCCACGGGCAGCTCGCACGGCACGATGTTGACGCCACCCGCCGGATAGCCGCTCGCGGCGATCAGTTCTCCGAGCAGCAGCGTCGAGAGCGGATCCTGCGGCGGCGGCTTGAGGGTGATGCTCGCGCCACACGCCATCGCCGGACCGAGCTTGTGCGCGGCCAGCAGCACCGGAAAGTTGAAAGGGGTGACCGCCGCGATCGGCGCGAGCGGGAAGCGGCGCGTCAGCCCCACGCGTCCGCGCCCGGAGGGCAGGGCGTCGAGTGGCAGGACCTCGCCGCCGATGCGGGTGGCTTCCTCGGATGCGTCCCGGAAGACGAAGGCCGCGCGCTCGATCTCTACGCGCGCCTGGGTGATGGGCTTGCCAGCTTCCCGCGCCAGCAGCCGGACGAAATCGTCGCGTCGGGCCTCGAGGCCGTCGGCGACGCGACGCAGGCACGCCGCGCGCTCGTACGCGGGCATCCTCCGGCACGCCTCCGCCGCGGCGACGTTGGCGGCGACCGCCGCGTCCATCTCGGTCCCCGAGGCCAGCGGATGGATGCCGACCTCGGCACCGTCGTAAGGCGCGCGGATCGTGGCCGTGCGTGCGCCCACGTGCTCCCGGTTCCCGATGGTCATCGTGCTACCATAGGCCCGCGCGCCGGGCGCGTCAACGCTCGCGGGCCTTGCACCGTCAGTCGTGGAGTGTGCGCATCGCAGAAGCGACCCGCGCCAGCGCCGCCTCGAGGTCGGGCGCCGGCGGGCCGAAGCCGAAGCGGATGTAGTGGTCCATTCCGAACTGGTCCCCGGGCACGACCAGCACGGAGTGATCCCGTCGCAGCCGCTCGGCGAGCGCCGACGAGTTGATCGCCGAACGGTAGCGCGCGTAGCAGATGGCTCCCGCCTCGCTCGCGCCGTACGCGAACTCGCCGCCCAGCGACTGGAACCAGCGCTCGAGCACCGGCCAGTTGGCTCTCAGGATGGAGCGCGTGCGCTCGAGGATCCGTGGGCGCACCGCGGCCGACAGGGCGTGAGTGGCCAGCAGGTCGGATGCGACGCTCGGACCGATCGTGGTGTAGTCCTTCCGCGCCCAGAGCTCGGCGGCGAGCGACGGCGGCGCCACGCACCAGCCGATGCGCAGGCCCGGCAGCCCGTACGCCTTGGACAGGCCGTTGGTGACGATCACGCGCTCCGCGCGTCCCCAGAAGCTCGGCGTCGTGCTCCCGACGCGCTCGGCGCCCTGGTAGACCTCGTCGGCGAGCAACCAGGCGCCCACCGCGTCCACGCGCCGCACGATGCGGTCCATCGCATCGGCGGAGAGGATCGCGCCCGTCGGGTTGTTCGGATTGGTGACGATCACCAGCTTCGTGCCCGGCCCGATCGCGGCGTCCACCTCCGACGGGTCGGGCTGCCAGCCGGCGTCTTCGTGCAGCCAGATCGGGGCGATGACGGCCCCGAACGTCCGCGCCAGGCCCCACGTCTGCATGTAGGTCGGGAGAACGATCGCGACCCGGACGCCCGGCTCGAGGAAGCGCCAGCAAACGCAGAAGTTGGCTTCGGCGCTGCCGTTGGTCACGAGGACGTGGCTGGGCGTGGAGCCCGGGTAGAGCGCCGCGATCGCGGAGCGCAGCGGCTCCGTGCCGTTCGACTGCGGGTAGCCGAGGCGGACGGCTCCGATCGCCTCGAGCGCGCCGCCCGAGAGCGCGAGCAGCTCCGCGACCGACAGCGGATGCACGCCGCTCTCCGAGATGTTGTAGCGCACCCGGTTCTCCCAGGTGCTCTGCCAGCGCTCCATCGCGAACGGCTCGAACGACATCGCCCCTCCGGCGTGGAGGGGCGATTGTAGCGGCGGCGGCTCGGCGGAGCAAGCCGCTAGTCGGCCGACCGGATGTGGATCGAGCCGTTCACCGTCTTGAGCCGCAGGCTGCGGCCTCCCTGGCCGATGCGCCCGCTGAGGTGCCGCGGTGTGAGCCGTCCCGAGACGGTGATCGGGTAGTCCGTCTCGATGGCCCCGTTGACGGTTTCCGCCTCGAGATCGGCGTCGAGCTGCTTCGGGAGGGACACGGTCACCGAGCCGTTCACGGTCCCGAACCGCAGCGGGCCCTGGCCCTGCCCGTGCACCGTGGCGGTGACGCTGCCATTGACCGTGTTGCCCGACGCGTCGCCGCTGCTGGTCTCGATGCGCACGCCGCCGTTGACGGTGGAGGCCTTGACCGGGCCGGCGAGGGCGTTCGCCTCCACGTCGCCGTTGACGGTCTCACCGGCGAGGCGCACGCCCTGCGGCACCTGCGCGTGGAACCGGACCTCGACGTCGTTGTCGTGCGTTCTCATGTGGTAGTCGTCGTCCGACCCGCAGCGGTTTGCGCTGCCCGGATAGACGGCGCAGATCGTCACGCCATCGGCGTCCTGGACGACCTCGATCCGCACCTCGGCGGGATCGCTGCGGCGACCGTGCTTCTCGGCAGTGACGACGACCTGGTCGCCGGTGCCAGGCTCCGCCGTGATCGAGCCATTTACCCCGCGGATCTCCAGCGTCTTGCCCGGGGCGAGCCGGCCGTGCCAGCTCCAGTTGTCGCCCTGCTGCCGGGGCGCCGGCGCGGCGGCGGGGTCGCCGCTGAGGTTGAGGCCGGGGGCGCACGCGAGCGCCACGGCCGCGAGCCCGACGAGTGCGTGGTTCATCAGTCCTCCCGCCGCGGCGAGGAGCCGCGCCGCAAGTAGATCGTGCCGCTGAACGACTCGAGGTTGAGCCGTGCGCCGCCGTTGCCCACCGTAAACTCCCAGTCCTGCCCGTGCATGCGGCGGCCCGGCCCCGGTGAGAGCGTGATCGGCCAGTCGGACTCCAGGTCGCCGCTGAAGGTGCTCACGCTCACGGTCGCGTTGAGGTCGCCGTCGGTGCGCACCGTGACGTCACCGGAATGGGAGTGGAAACGGTAGCGGCCGTTGTCATGGACGGGGCCGGAGAAGCCGATCTCCCCGCTGACCGTTTCGACGCCCACGTCCTCACCGTCCACCCGATCGAGCGTCACGTCGCCCGAGACGCTGTGGGCGCTGAGGCTGCCCCGGACCTGCCGTACCTGCACGTCGCCGCTGACCGAGGAGATCTCGGTGTGTCCGTCGCGGATGTCCGTCGCCGAGACGTCACCGGAGACGCTCTCAACTTCCACGTCCCCCGCGGCGCACACGAGCGTCACGCCGCCGGAAATCGAGCCGAGCCGAGCCGGGCCGCAGACCTGCCCGACGTCGACGTCGGCGGAGATGGCGTGCACCTCGAGCGGGGTGCCGACCGGGACGGAGATGGTGAAGTCGACGTCCCCCTCGCCGCGGCGCGGAATCGCGCGCACCGACACGCCGCTCGAGCTGGCGTCGAGGTCCACGCGCGCGCCGTCCGTCTCGGCCTGGACCCGGATCTGCGACCGGCTCCACGCCCTGATGCGCACCGAGCCCGACACGCTCTGAAGCTCGAGGCTCGCGCCGCTCCGCACGGCGAAGGTGGAGTCGAGGCTCTGCGCGCTCAGGGCGCGCGGAGGGAAGGCGAAGACGGCGATGGCGACTGCAGCAGCGAAGCGTTTCATGATCTCCTCAGCTCGCCGCGGCCATGGAGGTCACGCGGCGCAGTACTTCGAGCTTCCGATCCAGCGCATGGGCGAGATGGTTGTTGAGGTACATGTTGTTCGGATTCTGCGCGAGCGCCGCCTCGGCCTGGCGGATGGCTCGATCGATGATTGCGAGGCTCTGCTCGACGGCGCGGATCGTCGCCGTGTCCAGAGTGGAGCGGCGGGCCGCCATCGCGGCCTCGAGGTCCCGGATGGCCACGTCGTATGACTGGATGCCCTTGGCCGATGCGAGGCCGGCCGGCACGGCCATCATGGCGGAGGAGGGCGACTCCGGGAAGGCCGGGGTCCGTGCGCCGTGCGTCAGCAGGACCGCCGCGCCGGAGGAGAGCGCCACGACCGCGATGCCGGCCGCCGCGAGCTGCGGGAGCGAAAAGGCGAAGCGCCGCCGGCGGAGCGGAACGACTCCGGGCGTCGCGCCGGGCAGCCGCTCGGCGATGCCGCTCCACAAGTCGCGCTCTGGCGGACGATCGTCGAGCGTGCGCGCGCGACTCATGAGATGCCGCAGATCCTCCAGCGCGGCGCGGCATTCGGCGCAGGCGTCCAGGTGGGCCTCCGCGGCGGCGAACTCCTCGCCGACGAGCTCGCCGTCGAGATAGGAGGAAAGCCGCTCACTCAGATGCTCGTTCATCGCTATCGCTCCAGCCACGAGCGCAGCAGCATCCGCGCCCGGTGCAGTTGCGCCTTCGTTGTGCCCGCCGTCACGCCCATCATGCCCGCGATCTCCTCGTGCTTGAAGCCTTCCACGTCATGCAGCACGAACACCTGTCGTGCCCCCGGCGGCAACTGCGCGATCGCATGCTCCAGGTCCATCCTCTCGGCCCTGCCGAAGCGCGTGCTCGCGAGCAGGTCGACATCCGCGCCGTCTTCAATCCACCGGCGCTCCGCCGCGGCACTCCGCCGCCAGTTCAGGATGACATTCACGGCCAGGCGATGCAGCCACGTGCCGAACGCGGCCTCTCCGCGAAAGGTGCCCAGCCGTTCCCACGCCCGCACGAACACGTCCTGCGTCAGCTCGTCCGGGTCCCCTTCGAAGCCGGTCATCCGCCGGGTCAGGGAGTGGATCCGCGCCACGTGCAGGCGGTATAGCCGCTCGAACGCCCGCTGATCGCCCGCCGCGGCGAGGGCGACGTCCGCGGCTTCGGACTCGGCCCTGGCCCCGGGCCCCTTGGGCGTCGGCAAGCGGGTCAAACCCGCCTCCGGACGGCGTAGCGCCCATTCCATTCGTTCACTTGGACACAGGGTATGCGTCCCGGGTTGGAACCGGCGTTTATAGCCGGAGGGCGGCTACGCCCTGCATCTGCTTGAGCTTACGGTGCAGGGTAGAACGATCAATCCCGAGCACCTCGGCCGCCTTGAGCTTGTTGCCGCCCGTGGACTCGAGCACGCGCAGGATGTAGCGGCGCTCCACCTCCTCGAGCGGCAGCGTGGGCACCTGCTCCAGCAGCGCCGCGGCCGCTGCCGTGGGTGCCGAGTGGCCGACCTCCGGGGGAAGGTCCGGGAGCGTGATGCTCTGCCCCGTCCTCAAGGCCAGGGCGCGGGCCAGCACGTTCTCCAGCTCCCGGATGTTCCCCGGCCACCGGTACGCGGTCAGCGCCGCCACCACCTCCGGCGTCAGTTCTGCGACCGCTAGCTGGTAGCGGTCGGCCAGGCGGCGCACCAGCTGCTCGGCGAGCACGGGGATGTCCACCGGCCGCTCGCGCAGCGGCGGGATCTGGATGTGCACGATGTTGAGGCGGTAGAAGAGATCCTCGCGCATCCGGCCGGCAGCGACCTCCTGCGCCGGGTCGCGGTTGGTCGCCGCGATCACCCGCGCGTTGCTCTTGCGTGAAGGGCTGTCGCCGAGCCGCCGGAATTCGCCGTCCTGCAGGAACCGCAGGAGCTTCGGCTGGGTGGCGAGGGGCACCTCCGCCACCTCGTCCAGGAAGAGCGTGCCGGAACCGGCCACCTCGACCAGCCCGGCGTGGTCGCGGTTGGCGTCCGTGAAGGCCCCGCGCTTGAAGCCGAACAGCTCCGATTCGACCAGGCTCGGCGGCAGCGCCGCGCAGTTCAACGCCACGAAGTTGTCGCGGCCGCTCGCCCCGTGGATGGCCCGCGCCACGACTTCCTTGCCGACGCCCGTCTCGCCCGTGATCAGCACGGGAGTGCTGCTGGGCGCGACCCGGAGCGCGGTCTCGAGGACCTGCTGCATCTGGCGCGAGACGCCCACCACGTCGGAGGGCAGGCCCACCTTCCGCCTGAGGCGTGCCAGCTCGCGGCGTGTTTCGCTGGACTCCAAGGCGCGCCGGACGACGATGCGGAGCTCGGGCAGCTTGATCGGCTTGGGGAGATAGTGGAACGCGCCAGCGTGCAGCATCTCGACCGCCGAATCCACCGTGGCATACGCCGTCATCACGATGAACGGCACTTCCGGCCAGCGCTCCGAGACGATCGCGAGGAACCCGCGCCCGTCCATCCCCGGCATCTTGAGGTCCGACAGAATGACGTCGCTCTCGGTGCCGCGCTCGAGCAGCCCGATCGCCTGCTCGCCGGACGCGGCCTCGACGGCCGCCCACCCGTCGGCCGTGAGAACGGTCGCCAGCAGGCGACGCTGCGCCTCGTCGTCATCCACGATCAGGATGCGTCCCGCTTCACTCATGGCCAGATCACCCGTAGGAGATTGCGGCACGTAGTGTGGCGAACGACGACAGTCGAGGCAAGGGCCGCGCAGAATCAGGCTACGAGGGGGACGAGCTCGTCGAAGGAAGTGAGCCAGTAGTCGGGGCGCTCAGCCGCAAGAGTGTCGTGCTCGAAGGGGCCCCAGAGACAGGCGGCGGTTCTGGTCCCGGCGTCGCGGCCCGCGGCGATGTCGTGGGGCGAGTCGCCCACGAAGAGTGCGGACGGCGCAGGCGTGTCGAGCCGGGCGAGCGCGGCGAGAACGGGCGCCGGGTCCGGCTTGCTGGCCTCGAGGTCGTCGGAGGTGACGATCTCGTCAAACAGGCCATCGAAGCCGCAGAGATTGAGGCCGCGCTCGACGCCGTGGCGGTTCTTGGAGGTGACGATGCCGAGCCGAGCGCCTTGCGCTCTGAGGCTCGTCACGGCGTCGACCGCGCCGGGAAAGGCGCGGACCATCGCGTCGTGGTGGGCGAGGTTCCATTCGCGGTACGTCCCGATCATGCGCTGCACTTCGGCCGCGTCGTCGGTGAAGCGGCGGAACTGCACGCGCAGCGGCGTCCCGAGCCCGGCGATCCACTCCGAATCGGGCAGGGTCTGCCCGCGGTGGACGCGCATCGTGTGGTGGTACGACTCGATGATGAGGCGGGTCGAGTCGATCAGGGTGCCGTCGAGGTCGAACAACACCGCCGTGAATCGCACGGACAGAAGATAGTCGTGAGATGGGCGGTGTGCAGAACAGTTGCCAGACGGCAGGTCCTGAAGTGGTTACCAGCCGCGAGTGCGCGGAGGACAGACCAGTTGCCGGTCGTCGCGACTTGGCTGCCCTCCGACGGCTCAGGTCTGGGAACCACTGCTCGCCTTGCCGTCTGGCAACTTCCCCGAGTGGCGCTTCCTCAGTTCTGCCCTCTCATCGGTCGGAGGGGCACCTCGAGGCCAGCGCGATGGCAGCGACCAGCACGAGCCTGGGCGAGCCGTCGAGGTTCGGGCCAGCCGGCGGCAGGGAGCCGGCAATGCGGTCGAGTACCTGCTGCGCGAATGCGGGATCGCGAGGTCCGCCGTCGAGCAGCCGGGCCAGCATCCGGTCTAGGCCCTCGGGGAGCTCGTGCCGGAGCGCGGCGAGCGCCTGGCCGACAACCTCCGATGCCGCGTCGTCGCGCGCGGCCTCGGCTCGGTGGGCGGCGCGCACGAGCATGTCGATCGCGCCTCGACGGCCGGGGCCGGTCGAGTCGGTTCCGTGGCGGGATGCCGAGAGCGACAGGAGCCTGGCCCGCGCGTGCGGCAGGATCGTGGCGAGAGCGCAGGTGAAGTCCGTTGAGGTGGTCGGGAGTGGCCCGGCCGCGAGGGCGCGAAGCGCGAGCTGTCCGAGCGCGAAGCCGTCCTGCCGGACGGCCCCGCCGGGGTCGGTCACGAAGGGTAGTGGAACGCGCGAGCCACCCGGCCACTCGAGGGCGAGCAGAACTCCGAGGGCCGGCCCTTCGCCGTCGGACGCGATGCCGGCGGCGATCAGGGGTTGCAGGCGGTCGCGCTTCTCCGGCGGACCCGCGACCATGCGCCAGCGCTCCGCCGCCTCGAACGGCTCCACGCGGCGCCAGCTTTCCGCCTCCAACGTCTCCGGGAGCGGACGCCCGCGATCGACCCACCAGAGCGAGGCGAGAGGGTCCGGCTCCACGCCGATTGTGCGCGGCGCGGCATCCAGCTTCCGGCGGAGCGTCCGCAGCACACCGGTGAGCGAGCGCATGCCTCCGGACGGGAGGAGGTGGGCCACGGCCACGTCGCGACCCAGCGCTCCGAGCCGATCCACGCGGCCGACCCGCTGCATCACGCGCACGGGGTTCCACGGCAGATCGTAGTTCACCACGGCGGCGGCGTCCTGCAGGTTCATCCCTTCGCTGGCGACGTCTGTCGCGACGAGCAGTCTGGCGTCCAGCAGCGGGTCGGCCGCCGCGCGCCGCGACATCGGGGCGAACGCATCGAGCGCGACGCGCCGCGGAACCCGCTCCGGGCCGGCCCACGCTGCGCGGCCGGTGACCACCAGCAGCCGGAAGCGGTGCCGCAGTGCCCGCGCGAGGTAGAGCGCGGTGTCGCGGTACTCGGTGAACACGAGCGTCTTGCGTTCCGCGAGCGCGCCGTCGAGGAGGGCGACGAGGGCGCCGAGTTTGGGATCGTGCGCGCCCTCCGCCGCGTCCACCAGCGCGAGGGCCGCCTCGAGAGCGCGCACGCGCTCGGCGAGGTCGTCGGGCTGCAGGGCGTCCCCGTTCCCCAGGAGCATGGGCAGGAGGACCAATTGTGCGTCGTCAACGTCGTGACGGGGGAAGAGCGCGTGAAAGTCCCGTCTGGAGAGCCGGCGCCCGCAGGCGGCCGCCTCGGCCAGCTCCGTCAGGAAGACGCGGTGGCGCCTGAGGCTTCGGCGGAGCGCCGTGCGGCTCGATTCGAGCCTCCTCAGCAGGGCGAGGTGCAGCAGCGCGGCGCCGCGCTCGACGGAGGAAGTCGCTTCGGCGAACCGAGCCAGCGACCCCAAGAGCGGCTCCAGCGCGCCGGCGTAGGTGCCGTCGAGGTCGTACTCAACGGGCGGCGCCAGGCGGCGCGCGGGGAAGGCGGAGACAAGCTCAGGAAAGCGCGCCTGCACCAGCCGCCGACTGCGGCACACCGAGATCGCCGCCAGCGTGAGCATGGCGCTGCCGGGATCGGCTGCGCGCAGCGCCGCGGGGAGGTCGGGCACGCCGAATTCGCGGAAGCGATCGCGGCCGGCGAAGAGCCGAGCCAGCGCCGCGATGTCGGCCGGCGTGTTGTTGAGCGGCGTGGCGGTCAGGAGCGCGACGCGCCGGCCCGCAGCGAGGTCGGCCAGAGCGGCGTACCGGCGGGTTGCGGGGTTCCGGAACGCGTGAGCCTCATCCACGATCAGAAGGCGCACGCGATCCGAGAGCCGCGGCCGCGATCGCGCCAGCTGCGTGTGCGTGTGCAGAGCGATGCTGACGCCTGTTTGCCGGCACGCCAGGACCCATTCCGGCCGAAGCGCGGCGGGGACGATGGCCAGCGCGTCCCCGCCGCGCTCGCGCTCGAGTGCCGCGAGCGCGAGGGCGATGAAGGTCTTCCCGAGTCCGACCCCGTCCGCGATCAGCACGCCACCGAACCGGTCGAGGATCGCACCGGCGCGGCTCACGGCGTCGGCCTGATGCGGAAGGAGCCAGGCGGGAAAGGTCCGGTCGGGCGCGGGTGTGTCCAGCGGGTCGAGCAGGCCGCAGAGCATGGCGCGCGCCGCGTCTTGCGGCGTGGCGGCCCTGGCCAGCGTCAGCGCCGGGAAGAGCGGGTCAGCGATGCCCGCCAGCGTCTCGGCGCAGAGCGTCGCCCAGGTACGCCAGGAGCTGGCTGGTCTCCGGGGCAAGGCCGAGCGCGAGCGCGGCGTGCGTGTCGAGATCATCGGGATCCCATTCCTTGCCGCGTCCTGCGGCTTCGGCGATCGCGGCGAGGCTGCGGACGTCGGCGGTCGCGCGGCACGCCGGAAGCGGCAGCGCGCCGACTACGCCCGCGCTGAAGCGGAACGCGCCGCCGCTGGCGCGTTCGGCGAGCGCCGCAGCGACGTTGCGGATCGGAGCGCTGTTGAGCCACGCGGCCAGCCAGTGCGCCGTGTAGGGGTCGGGGACGGCTACGCCGTAGCAGGTGTTGACCGGGACGGGAGCGTCGCGCGCGTCGCGGCACAGCACGGCCGCCTCGAGGCGTGGAGCGATGTCGCGCCAGATCACCAGGTACGGGCTCCGGAGGATCTCCGTGCGGAACAGCGCCCAACCAGATTCGCCCCGCGCGTCGGCGCGGCGGGCCAGACGCCCGGCGAACGGGGCAAGATACTCTTCCACATCGTGCGGGACTTGGGGGAGGGGCGTGCCGTCGCTGGCCAGGGCCGCCAGGAGCCACGCGCCCGGCCGAACCGCGAACGGGGCGACGTCGCGTCCCTGCACCGCCGGCACGCGGCAGGAGCGCGGTAGCTCGTCGGCGCGCGCGGCGTCGCGCAGGAAGATGTCGTTGGCGCCGGTCTTGACGCCGAGTGCGGGGCGGAAGGCCGCGCCCAGTCTCGGACCGGAGCGCAGCGCCTGCCGGATCGCCCGCACCATGTCGCCCGGGAGTGCGAGCCACGGGGCGCGCGAGGCCACCTCGTCGAGCCCGAGGTCGCGCTGGGCGGCGGCACCGACCAGCCGGCGTCCGGACGCACCGACGACCGTGGTCTCGGCCGGCGTCTCCGGGACCGGCGTCTCCTTGCGCAGCACCATCATCAGCGGGAAGACGGTCGCGGCGAATCCGGTGTGTGCGTCGTGCGCGCGGTCGACCAGCGCCACCACGGTCGCGGCGCGGCGGACCAGGAGGCGCAGGGGGCCGGCGTAGCCCGCGCGCAGCAGTTTGGCGGGCATGAGGAACCCCACTACGCCGCCAGGTCGGGTCAGCTCCAGGGCCCGCTCCACGAATGCCACGGACAGATCCGGCAGATGCGCGAACCCCTTCCCCTCGGTCGCCGCGCGGTAGGCCGCAAAGCGTGAAGCCAGTGCGCTGCGGACCGCGAGTGGAAGCCGTTCGCCGCGGATCCACGGTGGATTGCCGAGGACCACATCGAAGCCGCCCTCCGCCATCACTGGCGCGAAGTGCACGTCGCAGGCGAAGAACGGCAACTGCCCCTCGAGAGCGATGCGGCGGCGGGCCGTCACCAGCTCGTGCCGTTCGCGTCGCCACGCCCGGATGCGTCGGGCGGCCAACGGCGCGCGGGCTGCGCGCTGCCCGAAGAGGTCGCGGCCGGGGGCCGCGGCGTCCGCCAGGCGCGTGGTGAGCGAGGCGATACCGGCATCCGCGACGTCGAGGGCGAGTGCCCGCTCGTCGGCGCGGATCGCGCGGGCGAGCGCCGCCTTCTCGCGTCCGGTGGAGGCGAAGTACTCGAGCCGGCGGTCCGCCACGGCCTTGATTCTGACGGCCGCGGAACCGAGCCGGCCCCGCACGAGGTCCAGCGGCGACAGGAGACTGTCCCCCTGGCGCAAGTTCTGGTCGAGGTTGGGGAGCGGGGCGACTTCGTCCAGCCGGGTGTCCTCGTGCACCACCAAGGCGAGCCAGAGCCTGAGCTCCGCGAGGCGTACCGCCATCGGATCGAGGTCGACGCCGAACAGGTTGTCGCGCACGATCGCGCGGCGACGCTCCGCCGGCCGCTCGAGCGGACAGAGCGCCGTGCGGGCGCGCTCGAGCTGGATCAGCGCCTCGAGCAGGAAGGCTCCCGATCCGACTGCGGGATCGAGGACCCTGATTCGCCGCACGGCGTCCGCGTCCCGACCCGCCAGGGCCGCCGTGAGCGAGCGCTCCACGGTCTCCCGCAGCAGCTCGCGCGGCGTGAAGTAGGTGCCCTGCGCGCGGCGCCGGTCGCGCGCCATCAGCCCCTCGAAGACACGGCCGAGCATCTCGGGATCGACCGCATCCACATCTTCGCGTTCCCGCACGGTGAAGTGAAACCGCTCGAACAGCTCGTCGAAGAGGAGACGCCACGTCTCGTTGTCGAGCGTGGCACCGGGGTACCGGCGCTCGATGGCCTGTCGCTCGAACAGCCCCCCGTTGAGGAACGGCAGGTCGCCGAGCGCACGCGACGCGCGCGGCCGCCTGTCGGGCGGCGAATTCAAGGCGCCAAAGCACAGCGGCTCGAAGATCGCGCGATGAAAGGGGTGGCCGTGGCCGAGCGCTGTGTCGAGGAGCGACGGTAGGAAGTCGCCGCGGCCGCCGAGCCACCCCCGCGCCTGCACGAAATAGAGGAAGAGCACGCGGGTCAGGATGACCAGCGCGAGTGAGCGCCGCTCGCCAGCGGTGGCGCGCGGCATCTCCGCCAGCCGCTCGGCGGCCAGCGCGTGGAGGCGCGAAAAATCGCGGAAGAACCGGCGGGTCAGCCCTTCTTCTTCGAGAACGTCGGCGGCGCGGACCGCGAGCGTCACCGAGCTGTCACGTGGGCGGGCCGCCAGGCCCGTCAGGATCTCGGCGGAAACGGGACTGGGCGGCTTGAGCGCCACGCGCAGCTGCCGCGGCCTGAGGCCCCCGTTGTGCGGGGCGAGCGCCGCCACCGCGAGCGTGGTCGCGCGAAGGTCGAGCGCCAGCAGGAGGCTGCGCTCGCCCGGTGTGGCGCGCGCCAGCCGCTCCGTCGCCGCGGCCACCTCCTGCCTCACCGGTCGCTCGGCGACGATGCCGTAGACCACGAAGGAGGTGTGCCGCCCGACGATCGCCGCACGGCGGGCCCCGAGCGCCGGTCCATTCAGACCGAGGCGGGCCCGCGCGTCTGCGTTCAGCTCTTCGCCGCCACCGGCGTAGCCCAGCTCCGTCGCCAGCTCCAGCAGGTCGTCGAGCGAGGAAAGCCGCGCCAGCAGTTGTGTGGTGATGCCCAGGCCGTGCGCTCCCGACAGGGACGGCGCACAGGATGTGGAACGAGGCCGCCGTGGCGGTTACCGCGTCATTGCACGGCGGTACTAAACGTTGCGAGCCGCTCAGCTAGGGTGAGCGTGAGCCCCCAGCTCGAGCCCGCCCCCCGCGCGGGCGTCGGCACGCTTGAGGAGAATGGCGAACACGAAGCCACACGCCCCCAGCGTGGCGAACATCACCATGCTGGCCTCGTAGCTGTGCGTGGCGACCCGCAGCCGGCCGTTGAGGTACGGGAACAGCGCCAGTCCCGCGTTCTGGATCATCGTCATCAGGCCGAAGGCCGTCCCGGTGACGTTCTTCTCCACGATCAGCGGCACCGCTGGCCACATCGCGGCGGGCACGAGCACGAACGCCGCCCCCAGCAGGACCATCGGCAGCCACGGCGGCACCATCGTGAAGCCGAGGACGAGGTAGCAGGGGATCATCAGCAGCGCGCCGAACAGCATCATCGAGGCTCGGCGCCCGACCCGGTCCACCAGCCCGCCCGCGAACGGCGCGAAGCACATCGAAGCGAAGATGATGATCGAGGTCGTCCCGCCCGCGGTCGAGAACATGTGCAGGAAGTCGTTGAACACGGTCGCCAGGAAGGTACCGCCGGTGTCCACCGTGAGCGGCAGAGCCCACTTCTCGTGGAAGAAGTCGGTCGAGAGCGCGGTGAACGGGAAGATCGCGGAGTAGAACGTCGCGCACAGTGCCACCACGTACCAGTACGAGGCGCCGAACTTCTTCACGTCCGCCAGGACGATCTTGTCGCCCGCCCCTGCCTCCGCGAGGCCCAGCGCCCGCTCCCCGTGGCGGTCCATCACAAAGTAGACCAGGTTGCTCAGCAGGCTGAGGACACACAGCGCCGCCGCGACCCACAGCGCCGCCTGCCACCCGAAATGGCTCGAGATCGAAGATTCGCTGTTGAAGCTGAACAGGGTACCGAGCCGCATGATCGCGAGCGTGATACCGAAGGAGAGCGCCAGCTCCTTGCCCCGGAACCAGCGCGCCAGGATCGCGCTCTGTGCGACGATCAGGGACTCGGAGCCCGCCCCGAAGATGAACCGCCCGGCCACTGCGATCGTGAAGCTCGGGGCGATGGCCACGATGCACGCGCCGAGGACCACCAGGGCCGAGAGGATCAGGCTCGCGAGCCGCGTCCCGATCCGGTCGATCATCAGACCGGAGAGCGCTACGCAGATGATCGCGGCGACGGAGTAGATGGTGTACATCCCGCCGATCGCTGCCTGGTCGGTATGCCAGGCCTTCATGAGCGTCGGGCCCAGCGCTCCGATGCTGTCGTACGCGAAGTAGCTGCCGAAGGGCAGCAGCCCTACGAACAGCAGCACCGTGTAGCGGTAGGCTCCCCGCGTCGGGTGGAACCAGCCGATCTCCGTCGCCGTCGCCTCGCTCATCACGCCTCCAAGAGTAGACCTCGCACCATTACGACATCACCGCGTCACCGTAGCATCAGGACCGGCATTCAATCTCACTTATCACCCATCACCTTGATCACGACCCGCTTCCTCCGCCGGCCGTCCCACTCCCCGTAGAAGATCCGCTGCCAGGGGCCGAGGTCGAGCGCGCCCTTGGTGACCGGCACGATCACCTCGTGCCCGATCGTCAGGCTCCTGAGATGGGCGGCGGCGTTGTCCTCGCCGGTCTCGTTGTGGTGATAGCGGTCGGGGTCCCACGGCGCGACGGTGTGCTCGAGCCAGTGCAGGATGTCCTGCCAGAGCCCCGGCTCGTGATCGTTGACGAAGACTGACGCCGTGATGTGCATCGCCGAGACGAGGACGAACCCCTCCTTGATGCCGCTCGCGGCCACCTGCACGGCCACCTGGTCGGTGACGTCGATGATCTCCTGCCGCTGCTTGGTCTGGAACCAGAGATAATGCGTATGCGCCGCCATCGCGTCCTCCCGTCGCCGGATATCCGGGCCGTCAGCCGTCTTCCGCCGCGAGGATTGCTCCCGGGCGGTTCGGAATGCGAGATTCCCCGCACTCCAACCGGGAGTCTTCAGGGTGTCGAATGCGCAGGGCGGCTCGCCGCGCTGGGCGCTGGTCCTCGGCGTTTCCAGCGGCTTCGGGGCCGAGTGCGGCCTCGCGCTCGCGGCCGCGGGCTACGAGATCTGCGGCGTCCACCTCGACCGGAAGGCGGGGCTCGCCCGCGTCGCCGAGATCAAAGCCGCGATCGAGAAGCTGGGCCGCCGGGCGCTGTTCTTCAACTACAACGCGGCCGACGCCGAAAAGCGGGCCGAGGTGTTGAGCTGCCTCGAGGCGGAGCACGCCAAGGTTTACGTGCTGCTGCATTCGCTGGCGTTCGGCGCGCTCAAGCCGTTCGTCGGAGACGACGCCGTCAACGAGCAGCAGATGGACATGACGCTGAGCGTGATGGCGCACAGCCTGGTCTACTGGACCCAGGAGGCGCACCGCCGGGGGCTGCTGCAGCGGGGCGCGCGGATCTTCTCGATGACGTCCTCCGGCTCGACGCGGGCCATCGCCTCGTACGGCGCGGTGTCGGCGGCGAAGGCCGCCCTCGAGTCCCACACCCGCCAGCTGGCCTACGAGCTGGCCGAGCACGGCATCGCCGTCAACGCCCTGCGCGCGGGCGTGACCGACACGCCGGCGGCCCGGAAGATCCCCGGCAGCGACAAGCTGTTCGACGGGGCCGCCCAGAAGAACCCGGCCAAGCGGCTGACGACGCCGCGGGACGTCGCGGGCGCGCTGGTGGCCCTGTGCCACCCCGACGCGGGGTGGCTGACGGGCAACGTGATCAACGTGGACGGGGGCGAGGAGATCTCAGCCGGCTGACCGCTCGTCCAGGAGCTTCAGCTCGCCCTCGATGCCGTCGAGCTGGGCGAGCAGCTCCTGGACGTGGTCCGTGGTCGGCACGGGCACGCCTTCCTTCGAGAACATCGTAGCCACCAGGGCGTCGGTGTACCCCACCACGGCGTTGGCGACCCCGCGATCCAGGACCCGATTGATCCGCAGCACCGTGGGCAGCTGCTGGCGGGCCGGCAGCGCGACGAACAGGTCGGCCAGATCCCGCGTCAGGAGTTCCCGCAGGTACTGAAGCTCCTCGACCACCTCGCCGGCTGAGAGACCGCGCACGGCCGCCAGCCGGCCGTAGATCTCTGTCGCGGCGAACCAGGTCTCGCTGGCTTCCCGTCGCAGCGGTCCCGCCATGTGGGCCAGAAGATCCACGATCAGCTTGAGGAGGCGGTCGGTCGCCGGCGCGCCGAGGGCCAGGCCGCCGGCTTGGCGGGCGGCGAGGAATCGCGACCATTTGGCCACGAGGTCGTCCCGGGCGGCCATGATGCCGCGCCCCAGGACGATCAATGCGGGGGCCGAAGTCCGTACGGGAAGAGTCGCCACCGGGGGGGAAGAATAGACCCGGGGCCCAAACCGGGCTAGGCGTGCCGTCGCGGGCGCCGGGGGGGCCGGGGGGCCGGCTCCCTCGATCGGAGAGCCGGCGGGGCGCCAAGACGGAGCGGCCCGGACGCTCGCGCGCCCGGGCCGCCCGGCGACTGTCGTGCCGTCGCGTCTAGAAGCCGGCCTGCCTCAACTCCTCGAGATCCCGCTCCCGAGGAACGGCGAGCCGAGCCAGCAACTCTTCGCGACGACGCTTCCACAGCAGCCCCGCCGCGGCCAACGCCGCAACGGCCAGCAGACTGACACCGAAGATGCGGATAGCCCCCTCCTTGATCGGGTCCATATAATCTATACGCCCGCGCAAGCCCCAAGTTTCGCGCTCACCTTGTCCGCGAAGCCAGCGGCGATGATACTTGCGCACAAGTATGGTTCGGTGGCGTTAGTCAGGCGTGAGGGAGGCGTTTGTGCCGATCTTCGAATACCACTGCAGCGGCTGCGGACTGGATTTCGAGCGGCTGGTCCGCCCGGAGGACCAGGTGGCCTGTCCGGAGTGCGGCTCTTCCAAGATCAGGAAGCAACTGTCCGTGGTGGCCGCCCCGCGCCGGCGCGGCGGCGCGTCCGACGACGCCGGCGGCTGCTGCTCCGGCGGCGGGTGCAGCTGCCGGAACTAGGCCCCTTCGTCGAGCGCCTGCGCGGCACGCTGGCCGGCCGCACGCCGGTGCCGGTGGACAGGCCGGAAGCCCGACGCGCCGCCGTGGCCCTGGTGGTTGCCGCCGGGGGCGTCGACCCTGCAGTCCTCTTCATCAAGCGTCAACGTCGTGTGGGAGACCCCTGGTCGGGCCAGATGGCCCTACCGGGGGGCTTCGTATCGACGGAGGACTCCTCGCTCGAAGCGACCGCGCGCCGCGAGACCGCGGAGGAAACGGGCATCGATCTCGGGGACGCGGCGCTGCTTGGGGTGCTCGACGACGTCAGCCCGCGCACACCGTACCTCCCGCCGATCGTGGTGCGGCCGTTCGCTTTCCTGCTCCCGGAACGGCCGGAGCCGGTCCCCGGCCCCGAGGTCGAGGCCGCGGTCTGGCTTCCCACAAGCCAGCTTTTCTCCGCCCGGTTCCGGCGGCCCTTCCGCCTCACGCTTCCGGGGGAAACGCGCGAGTTCGCTTCGATTGTCATCGGCGATTACACGATCTGGGGCCTGACGGAACGGGTGTTGAGCCAACTCGAGGAGTTGGGCGTGGCCCGGCTCAGCGCCGACTAACCCTTCCGCGCCTGCTCGATGGCCTGGAGGATCGCCGCCAGGCGCCGGTCTCTCGCCTCGCGGATGACGTCCAGCTTGCCCCCGTAGGCGCGCTCGATCTGACCGGTGAGTGCCTGCACCTGCTCCTGCTCGAGCTTCGTCCACTGCGCCAGGCTGGCCCACCAGATTTCGAATGACTGGAGGAGCTGGTCCAAGAATCCCTTGACGCCTTCGTCGCCCGCGCCGAGGTGGTAGGTGAGGTGCGGGCCGGCCGCGGCCCAGCCCAGGCCGGGACCCAGCGAGACGGCGCGATCGATGTCGTCCACGTCGATGACCCCCGCGAGCACGAGATCGATGCACTCGCGCCAAACCGCCGCGGCGATGCGGCCGACCGCATTCCCGGGCACTTCCCGCTTGAGCGTGATCGGGATCCGTCCGAGCGCGCGAAGCCACTGGCGCACGCTCTCCACCGCGGGGGCTGCGGTGAACTTGCCCGGGACGACCTCGACGAGCGGGATCAACTCCGGCGGATTGAGCGGATGGGCGACGAGGCAGCGCTGCTGATCGCGGCTCCTGGCCGCGATCTCGGTGATCGGGAGCCCGCTCGACGACGAGGTGACGACCGCCTCGGGGCTGGCTACCTGGCTGAGGTTCTCGAAGATCCGCTGCTTGGTCTTCAGGTCTTCGGGCGCCGACTCGATGATCCAGTCGGCGTTGCCGCAGGCCTGGAGGAGCGAGCGCCCCATCCGCACGCGGCGGAGTCCCTGCTCGACCGTCTGTGCGGGGGCGCGGCCCAGCTTGGCGAGGGTGCGAGCGCGGCGGGCGATCTCCGAGACCGCCCGGTCGCCTGCCTTCACGTCCGTGTCGAAGAGTGCGCACTCCCAGCCGGCGGAGGCGCACAGCGCGGCCCAGCCGCGGCCGATGGCCCCGGCTCCGATGATGGCGACCTTGGGGGGAGATCCTGCTGGGGCGGTCATGCCGGGAGAAACTAGGGCTGAAAATCCGCCTTCGTAAGCCACCGGCCGAAGAGGTACTCCAGCAGCAGGTCATGCACCGGCCCCACGATCACGTCGCGGTAAACGCGCACCGGCGCTTCGCCCGCTCCGCCGACGCGCGTCTCGCCCCGGCCTGTGGCCTCGGCGAGGCTCACGGCGATCGGCAGGCTGTCGGCCGAGCCCCAGGAGGGCTCGAGGGCGAGGGCCACGGCCAGAGGGTCGTTGATGACCGCCCCGGGGAGCCCTTCGCGCTCCTGATGGAACCGCACGTAGAAGCCGAGCAGCGCGCCGAGCCATTGGGCGTCGCCGTCGCGGTGGCTGGCCAGCTTGTGCACCGCCGCTGCCGGTATGACGAGGCGCCGGGTGACGTCCAAACCGACCAGCTCGGTGCCTAAGCGCGCGGCGAAGACCTCCGCCGCCGCCTCCGGATCGCACCAGACGTTGAACTCGGCCAGCCCTCCGGAATTGCCGGCTGCGGCAATGTTGCCTCCCATTGCCACGTGCCGCGTCACCCGCGAACGCAGGAACGCAGGATCGTTGCGCAGCGCCAGCGCGAGGTTCGTCAGGGGCCCGAGCGTGACCAGCGTGACGGGGCCGCCGGCGGCGCGCAGGGCGTCGAGAATGCCGGTGGATGTGGGTCGAACGGGCGCTGCGGGCGGCAGCCGGTGATCGCCGAGGCCGTCGGTTCCGTGGGTTTCCTTGGCAGTGGCCAGTGGACGGACCAGCGGGCGGTCCGCGCCCGAAAAGACGGGCACCGCGGCGCCGGCGCGCCCCAGCACCAGGCGCGCGTTCCGCGAGGCGTTATCCAGCGTCGTGTTGCCGTAGGAGGCGGAGACGGCGAGGAGGCGTGCGCCGCGAGCCCGCGCGGCGAGGATCAACGCCAGCGAGTCGTCGATGCCCGGATCGGTGTCGATGACGAGCGGGAGCGTCACGTCCCGGCGAAGAGTACCCGCGCCAGCAGCGCCAGCTCGGCCTGCGCGCCCGGCACCCAGCAGATGTCGTTGATCAGCGCGGCCGGCAGCGCCGTGCCGCCGATCCGCCGTGCGAAACGGGGCACCTGTGCGGCGTCGAGGACCCACGCATCCACGTGCGGGCTGACGATGGCCAGCTGGAGCGCCAGCCGCGCGTCGGCTGCGCAGTTCGAGCACGAAGCGCTCACCAGCATCCGCACGGAGACCGGATTGCGCAGCTCTTCCAGCACCTTCACGGTGCCGGCGGAGAGCCCGGTCTCGCCCCTGGAAACGTCGATGATCGCGTTGACCAGGATGGGCACTTCGTAGCCGGCGGGCGTGCCGGCGAAATGCACGCCGCCGCGCGTCCTTCCGGCGAGCGAGATGACGACGGGGGCGTCGTCCCCGAGGTCGGCGAGCGGCGCCGCGGGCGCGGTCTCGAGCGTGAGGAGGCTCGACAGCGCCGCCAGCTCGCCGAGCAGGGCCTCGGCGCGCCGCGCGGTGGCGACGGCCGCCTCATCCGGCGGGTGCGGCGGGACGGTGAGCATCATCCGCACCGGTCCCGCCAGCTGCTGCTCGAACGCCCGCGCCAGCCCGAGCCGATCGAACTCGGGAAGGACGGGCGCCCCGACGGTTTCTCCTATCGCGCCGGGCCTCCGTGCGTGCTGATGTAGTCTTCGCGCCGCGCGTCTGCGAAGGCGAGGTAATTGAGCCGCCCGACGCAGAGGCGCGCGACGATCCAGTCCGTCACGCGGGCGCGATCGGTGTGCATCAGCCGCGTGCCCTGGTAGGCGTTCCACCACGCGGTGAGCGCCTCATTGACCCGGCCGAGTCCGCGACCCTGCTCGATGTTGAAGGTGTCGAGCGCCGCCTTGATGGCGGGGTCGTTCCGGTCACGGACGAACTCCCAGACGCCGTTCTCCGGAATCGTGTCGAAGTCCACGCGTACGCCGGCCTTCCTCAGGCTCGAGACCGCGATCTCGCGGGTCAGCCGGTAGATCGTCGCGCCGTCCTCGAAGCTGGAGTCGATGACCGCGCCGGCGATCAGCTTGCCGTACTCCGGGTACGCGTTCTTCCGGGCAGCGCCCACGAGGGCGGAGGTGAGCACGCGCCGGAACCCCGGGTCTCCGGTGCGCAACTTGTCGAGCACGCCCTTCATGACGGGCGAGATCGAGTCCTTCTTCCCGGCGGAATCCAGCCGCATCGCCTCGTGCAACTCGGCCTGGAAGAGCTTCTCCGAGAAGGTGTGGTAATTGGACAGGATGTCGAGCCCGATGCTGTTGCGGGACGGCGTGTGACCGAGGAGCCCGAACACCGTCTTGAGGCGGCCGAGCCAGTACTGCATCGTCGCGTCGGTGTAGATGTCCTTGATCCCCACCTGGAGGTCGTGGATCGGGTTGCCGACGTCGGCGATGTAGTGCATCGCGTTGCCCGCGAAGAGGGCCGACAGCATGTCGGTGCCCGAGCCCCCGCCCAGCGCCGTGACGTAGGAGAGGTCCGTGTACATCTGCGCGTTCGCCTCGGCGAACGACTCCACCGAGTCCGTCTGATAGCCGATGGCCGCGACGAAATTCCACGGCGCGATGGTGAGGACGCCGGGATCACTCGAGTGCACCTGATGGTTCAGCGCCATGTGGGCGCTCGCCTGGCTCGAAAGTCCCGTGCGATTCCCCCAGTTGAGGGTCATCGGGTCGAACGGCACCGTGTCGCCCTTCGCCGTCAGCACGATCTTGCCGTCGGCGGTACGGTAGAGCCGGTCCTGGTTGCGCCGGTCGAGGTCCGGGTACACCGAACCCATCTGCAGCGCGTTCTCGAGCGAGATCTGCTGGCCCGATGTGTAGGGCGTCGTCGGGTCCATCGCCACGTCGGCCGGCGTGCGCGCGCGATAGACGGCCGCGAACGAGTCCACCCCGAGCACCCCCGCCCCGGGGTTCATCATCAGGAATTCCTTGAACGCCTTGAGATCGAAGGAGGCCGGCGTCGGATAGCGCTTCAGGAAGGCGGCGCGCACGCCGGCGTCCTTCAGGGCCGAGGCTCGGCCATAGAACCAGGTGCGGAACCCCGCCACGTCGGCGTCGGTCGCCCCCGAGAGCATCGTCGTGCGAATAGCGGGTACGTTCAGCCCCGGCGCCGACTTGAAATCCTTCAGGACCTCGGACGGGGCGATGTAGTGGATCCAGACGCCGTATCCGAGGGCGGCAGACGGGGCGGCGAGCAGCGCGAAGACGAGCGCGAGGCGCGTGAGGCGCGGCGAAGAAGCCAGCATGAAACCCTCCACGAGGGGATTCGATTCCGACGGCGGATGTAATCAGCAAGGCGCATACCAGCAAGCCGCCGAGCCACGAATGGCGAGGGTCCCGTTCGGGGATGTCCAACGTTGCGCCACCGCGCAGGGACATGCCAATTGGGCTGCATGGCCGGCGCCATCCGCCTGGGGACGCAAGGCTGGAACTACGGCGCGTGGGTCGGGCCGTTCTATCCCGACGGCACGCGGCCGGCGGACTACCTCACGGTCTACGCGAGGGCGTTCGAGACCGTTGAGGTGGATTCCACTTTCTACGCCATTCCGCCGGAGAAGACGGTGCGCGGCTGGCGTTCGAGGGTGCCCGACCATTTCACCTTCGCCCTCAAGATGCCGCGCGAGATCACGCACGAGCGCCGGCTCGTCGGGTGCAGCGATCTGGTCGCGCTGTTCGCGGACCGGCTCCGGCTGCTGGGGCCGAAGCTCGGCCCCGTCCTGATCCAACTCGGTCCCGACTTCGGCCCCGAGCAGCGGGGCGCGCTCGAGGGCTTTCTTCCACTGCTGCCGCGGGACCTGCACTTCGCCATCGAGCTCCGTCGGCCGGGCTGGCTTGGTCCGGAGCTGCTCGAGTTGCTGCGGACGTTCCACGTCGCGCTGGCGCTGACCGACGGGCCGTTCCTCAACCGGGAGCGGATGATAGCGCTCGCAGCGCACCCCACTGCGGACTTCGGCTACGTGCGGTGGATGGGACCCAACCGCGGGATCGAGGACTACTCACGGGTGGTCGTGGACCGGCAGCAGGAGCTGGGGATGTGGGCTGTCGGCCTGGCGGCGCTGGCCGCGCGGGTGAACACGGTGCACGGCTATTTCAACAACCACTTCCAGGGCCATTCCCCGGCGAGCGCCCGGGCGATGCAGGCCCTGCTGGGCCAGCGGCCCGTGGAGCCGATCACGCTGGCGGACCAGACGGAGCTGTTCTAAGTTGGCACCCATGTCGGATCTCGAACTTTTCGCCAGTGGACAGGGACGTCGCATCCTCATCGTGGATGACGACGAGGCCGTCCTGAAGGGGCTCAGCGAGTACTTCGCGCGGCTGGGCTACGAGGTCGTGCGCGCGGCGACGGGCCAGCAGGGTCTCGACGGCTTCAAGTCGCAGGAACCGGACGTCACGATCCTCGACTTGAGGCTCCCCGATATCGACGGGATGCAGATCCTGGAGATCATGCGCCGCAAGCGCGCGCTGGTCATCCTGCTGACCGGCTACGGCGACATTCCGACGGCGGTGCGCGCGATGCAGCTGGGCGCGGAGAACTTCCTCACAAAGCCCGTGGATCTCCCGCACCTCGTGGCGACCGTGGAGCACGCCATCGAGAAGCTCGACCTGCGCCGGGAGAACGTTCGGCTGCGTGGGATGGTCCCCACCACCCGCCGGAAGGTGTTCCAGGCGGTGGCGGCCCTGGTGCTGATCGCGGCCGCCCTGCTGGTCGGCCGATTCGTGGGGAGAGTCGGCACCTCGTATGAGGCGCCGCCGGAGATCGCTCCGGTCAAGTCGGCCGCACCGCGCCCCGAGCCAGCCGGCACCGGCAGCGTGAAGCTGCCGGGGCTCGCTCAGCCCGCGTCATCCACGGCGGTGCCGCGGCGCTGAAACGTCCCGAGGCGCTCGCGCGTATAGTCAGCGGGACGGAGAAGCACCGTTCCTGTTCCGCAAGAAGAACGTTTCTCATGACGATTCTGGTCCGCCTCCCGGTGGGCCGTGCGGAAGACCCGGACCAAGGTCCGGGAGCAGAGCGGGGTCCGAAGCCACCCAGGCTTCGGGCCCCGTCCTGCATTCCGGATCGGCGGTTCTCCGCGAGCATGCGCTACGCGCGATTTCGCGATAGCGTCGCGTCGGCGTCGCGACGCTTGTCTTTGTTATTCACGGTCACGCTCCTGGCGATCGGCTTCGCGGCCTGCGGCAACGAGACCGCACGCGCGCCCAACCCGACGGCATACGACTGGCCGGACACGTTCTCGTACCGGATCGCGTTCGAGGCACGGAGCACGCGGGACACGGAGACCGTCGGGCTGTACGAGGAGTCGAAGGAGCTTCGATTCGCTGTGCGAGACGATGGGACGTTCGCGGTATGGCGGGACAGTGTGCGGAAGACGGAGACGCGGCGCGCCGCGGCATCGTCCGCGGCGTCGCTGTGGCCGGAGGATACGCTGCATTACTTCGTGCGGCTGAGCCAATGGGGGGAGTTCCTGGCGATCGAGCCGGGCTGCGATCCTGCGGCGGCGGTGTGTCGCGAGGTGCCGCCGTCGGCGTTGCCGCGGGAGCTGCGGCACCTGATCCCGCGGCTCCCGTTGTGGTGGCCGCCGAAGGGCGCGCATTGGGAGGACACGCTCCTCTTCGACGATCTGCCGCGTCCGCGGGGTGGGCGTGGGATGGTGACCACCGTCTACAGCGCGGCGCGGGACACGGTGGCGGGCGACAGGGCCTACTGGATCGTCACCTGGCATTCGGTGCGGCGGGCAGTCCGCAGTGCGGCCGGTGGCGCGGCCGTTGCGGAGCCGGATCTCGAGGAGAGCGGGGCCGTCTACGTGGACAAGCAGCTTCTGATCCCTGCGCTCGCGGAGTGGCGGGGGACGACCCTGCCCGCACCCGAGCTTCGTACTCTCGGCGCGACCAGGACGGCGATCCGCGGCCGCGCGGTCCTCGTGGGCAGCGGGCTCGATTCGCTGCCGTTCACGGAGGAGGCACGGTGAATCTCTCTGTCGTCACGATGCTCGAGCGGCTCCTGGTCGCGCTACTCGTCGGCGTGCTGATCGGGCTGGATCGGGAGCGCGCCGAGGTGCGCAAGGCGCGCCAGATCTTCGCGGGCGTGCGGACCTTCCCCCTGGTGGCGCTGTGCGGCGCGGTGCCTGCGCTTCTGGTGGAGCAGATGGGACCGCTCCTGGCGGCCGTGAGCCTGGTGGCCGTCGCGGCGATCGCCGTCGTGTCCTACCTGCGTGCCTCCGCCAACGGGGACATGGGGGCGACGACGGAGGTGGCGGCCATCGCGACCTTCCTGCTGGGCGCACTGGCGGGGGCCGGAGAGCTGGTGGTGGCGGGGGCCTGCGGAGTTGCGGTCGCGGTGCTGCTGGTGGCCAAGCCCAAGCTGGAAGCGTTTTCCCGCGCGCTCACGCCGGAGGAGCTGACCGCCGCCCTGGAGCTCGCGGTCATCACCGTCATCGTCCTGCCGCTGCTTCCCAACCGGGGGTTCGGGCCCTGGCAGGTCTGGAATCCGCGCGAGATCTGGATGGTGGTGGTGCTGGTGACGGCGCTCTCGTTCGTGGGGTTCGTGGCCATGCGGCTGCTGGGGGAGCGGCGCGGGATGGCGGTGACGGGCGCGGTGGGCGGACTGGTGTCGAGCACAGCGGTGACGATGGCGATGGCGGAGCGGTCGCGGAGCGCCGACGCCCTGGCGCGCGCGGCCGCCGCTGCGGCGGTGGTGGCTTCCTCCATCATGCCGCTCAGGGTGGCCGTGCTGGCGGGAGCGGTGAACGTCGGGATCCTGCCGCGGCTCCTGCCCGTGGTATTCGTGATGTCCCTGGCGGGCCTGATCGCCGCGTGGTTCTTGTCGCGGCGGCGGCCCGACGAGCCATCCGAATCGAGCAGCCAGATCAAGAACCCGTTCAGCCTGGTGGCCGCCCTGAGCTTCGCCGCGATCTACGCGGTCGTGCTGGTCGTCGTGCACGGTTCCGGCGTGTACTTCGGTGCGGGCGGGACGTACGCGGCGGCGGGGCTGTCCGCAGTCGCAGACGTGGACGCGGTGACGATTGCGTTTTCGCGTTTGGGTCCGGGCGACACCGTCTGGCGGATGCCGGCGGCCGCGGTGACGGTGGCCGCGGTGGCCAACACGCTGGTCAAGATGGGCATCGCGCTGGCCACGGGGAGCGCGCGGTTCCGGCGGTACGTCGGCGTGTCGCTTGCGGCGACGGCCGTGGTGGGCGCGGCCGCGGGGCTACTCGTCTACTGGCGCTTCTAAGCCCATTCCGCGGGCCGAGAACCGGCGTCCCGCTGTCGCTCTGTAACCCTGCAACTCTGCAACGCTGTCAGTACGCCCTCACGTCGCGGATCTGATCGAGTCGGACGACCATCCGCTCGCCGCTCGGCCGCTTCCTCGCCTCCAGGTACTGCGTTCCGCCCTCCCGGTACCAGGTGCGCGGCTGCACTTCCACGGCACCCTGGTCGAGCACGAGCTGGACGACGCCGCGCAGGATCATCGCCGCTTCCAGTTTGTTGTGCATGCGGGGGTCGAGAGGGCCGGAGGGGGCGGCGTCGGGGGGCATCGCTATCGTCTCCGAGCAGCAGAGAGGGGCGTCTGCGCGTCAAGTGACGCGGATATTGGGGTTCGGGCCGCCCCGCGTCGGTGAGGCGGGTCACCGCGGCGCGCTCGCGCCGCAGGACGGCGGCACTATACTTACCCCCATGTTGCGCCTGGCCGTGGCCCAATTCAAGCCTGCCAAGGGCGAGTACTCCGCGAACCTGCGGCGGATCGGCGGGTTGCTGGCGCGCCTCGGTGAGCGGCCGGATTCCCCCGAGCTCGTCATCTTCCCCGAAGCGGCGATGGCCGGGTACCTCCTGGAGGGAGGGGTGCGGGAGGTCGCGGTCACCGCGGGCAAGCTCTTCGAGGACCTCGAAGCGCAGCACCAGACCGCCGGCGGCCCGCCGCTCGACATTGTCGTCGGCTTCTACGAGCGGTGGCGCGACCGGCTCTACAACTCGGCCATCTACGCCACGCTGGGGGGACCGCAGGCGGGGATCGTGCACGTCCACCGCAAGGTCTTCCTGCCGACGTACGGCGTGCTCGACGAGGAGCGGTTCGTCGAGGCGGGCCACGACGTCGGCGTGTTCGAGACGCGCTGGGGGAAAGCGGCGCTGCTGATCTGCGAAGACGCCTGGCACTCCCTCCCGCCGACGGTGGCGGCGCTGCGGGGCGCGCAGCTCGTGATCATCCCCTCGGCCTCGCCCGCACGCGGGATGACGCCGGGCGAGGAGACGCTCGCGCGTCCGGCGAACGTCGCCCGGTGGGAGCGGATCGCCCGGTCCGTCGCCGAAGAGCACGGGGTCTGGGTCGTGGTCGCGCAACTGGTCGGCTTCGAGGGAGGGAAGGGTTTCGCCGGCGGCTCGGTCGTGGCGACGCCGCGCGGCGAGATCCAGGCGCGGGGGCCGCTCTGGGAGGAGGCGCTGATCGAGACTCCGGTGGACCTGCGAGAGATCGCGCGGGTTCGAGCCGACCAGCCGCTCCTGGCCGACCTCGAGACCCACCTCCCGCATCTTCTCAGTTCCCTCGAGCGGCCGCAGGCCGCGAGCGCGTACGACCGGGGCACTGGGGGGCCGCGGGCCGCGGGGCGTCCGGTCGGAACGGGGCTGCCCGCCACGAGCACGGGCGCGGCCGCCGCCGATCCTCTCGCCATCGACTGCGCCCTCGTGGAGCAGTGGCTCGTCGAGTTCCTGCGCGAAGAGGTGAAAGGGCGGCGTGGCTTCGACCGGGCGGTAGTCGGGCTCTCGGGCGGCGTGGACAGCGCGGTCACGGCGTTCCTCGCCGCGCGGGCGCTGGGGCCGGAGAACGTCTGGGGATTCATGCTGCCGTACCGGACCAGCAGTCCGGAAAGCCTCGCCCACGCGCAGCTCGTCGTGAACGCGCTCGGCATCCCCTCGCGCACGGTGGACATCACCGGAGCGGTCGACGGATACGTCGGGTCGGCGGAGCCTGAAGCCGACGCCTCGCGCCGCGGCAACGTGATGGCGCGGGTGCGCATGATCGTCCTGTTCGACCAGTCGGCGAAGCTGCGCGCCCTCGCCCTCGGCACCGGGAACAAGACGGAGCGCCTGCTCGGCTACTTCACCTGGCACGCCGACGACTCGCCGCCGATCAATCCGCTGGGGGACCTCTTCAAGAGCCAGGTGTGGGCGCTGGCACGGCACCTCGGCCTACCGAAGGAGATTGTGGAGAAGCCCGCGACCGCCGACCTCATCAAGGGGCAGACGGACGAAGGCGATCTCGGCATCTCGTACGCCAGGGCCGACCGCATCCTCCATTGGCTGCTGCGGGGATTCAAGGAGGAGGAGATCGTGGCGCTCGGCTTCACGGAGCGCGAGGTGGAGCTGGTCGAGCGGAGGCTCAACTCCACGCACTGGAAGCGCCGGCTCCCCACGGTCGCGATGCTGAGCCAGGCGGCGATCGGCGAATCGTACCTCCGGCCGGTGGACTATTGATGGAAGGCCGCCCGCCCCGCCTGTCCCACACCACGATCGCCGAAGTGATGATGCCGCACATGGCGAACCACGTCGGCAACGTGCACGGCGGCGTCATCCTCGGGATGCTCGATCGCGTGGGCGCGGTGAGCGCGATCCGTCACGCCCAGCGCACCTGCGTGACGGTTTCGGTCGACCGGGTCGACTTCCGGGAGCCGATCCATCTCGGCGAGCTGGTGACGATGTACGCCAGCGTGAACTACGCGCACCGGACCTCCGTCGAGGTCGGCGTGCGGGTCGAGGCGGAGAACCTCCTGACGGGGGTGCGGCGGCACACCAACACCTGCTATCTGACCTTCGTCGCCATCGACGAGGCTGGCCACCCGGTGCGGGTCCCGCCGGTGCTTCCCGAGACCGAGGAAGAGAAGCGCCGCTACCGGGAAGCGGAGGCGCGGCGGGCGCACCGCATCGCGGAGCTGAAGAAGCGGGGGAGGCGATGACGGTCGAGCCCGAGCGCCTGGTCCTGGTCCTGTCGGGGGGCGGGATGAAGGCGATGGCCCAGGTCGGCGCGCTCCGCGCCATCGAGGAGGCGCGGCTGGTGCCGTCGGAGGTCGTCGCCACGTCCGCCGGCGCGCTGATCGGCGCGCTGATCGCCGCGGGTCTCGGCTATGAGGAGATCGTGCCGCGGGTGTTCGGCGTCGGCCGGAGCGAGCTGGCATCGCTGGCCCGGATGTCGGTCCTGGTGCGCGGCCTCAGCGCGCCGAGCGTCCTCAAGCCGCAGCCGATGCGCGCGTTGATCGAGCGGCTGCTTCCGGTGCACGACTTCGCGTCGCTGCGTTACCCCTTGCGCGTCGTCGCCGTGGACGTGGACAGCGGCGTGCCGGTGGTGTTCGGGACCGGCGGCAGGGCCGAGTGCTCGGTGGTCGAGGCGGTGCTGGCTTCGATGGCGCTGCCGGTCTACCTCCCGCCCGTCCGGATCGGGGAACGGAGATACATAGACGGCGGCGTGCTGCAGGTGCTGCCGCTCGACGTCGCGGCCGCCGTGCCGGCGGACCTCGTGGTGGCGGTGGACGTGGGTCCGGTGCGGGAAGCCCCGCCGCCCGGTTTCCCGCGCGGCCCGGCGCTGCTCGAGGCGCACGATCGAGCGATGGCGATCGCGATGGCCGAGCAGCGTGCGCGGGCGGTCGAGGCCTGGCAGCAGGACCCGGGGCGGGCGCCGCTGGTGCTGGTGGAGCCGCCGGTGGACCCCCACGGGACATTCGCCTTCGACCGCACGGCGGACTTCATCGAGGCCGGGTACCGTGCGGCGCACGCGGCCCTGGCGGGCCGCGGACGCACGGACGCGCAGACGCACGGGCGTACGGCGGCGCTGGCGCCGCGGGCAGGGGCGGCGACATGACAGACGTGAAGCTGTTCACGGTCGAGCGCGCCAACAGCGCACTCCCGCTGGTGCGGCGCATCGTGCAGGACATCGTCGCCGAGCACCCGCGCTGGAAAGATCTGGTTTCGCGGTACGAGCTGGCGGCTGCGGGGGCGCGGGCCGAATGGGGCGAGTCGCCGGAGCAGCTGGAGCTCCGGCGGGAGATCGACGCGATCGCCCGGCGCATCAACGGCTACGTGGACGAGTTGGCGGAAGTGGGCTGCGTGTTGAAGGGGTTCGAGCAGGGGCTGGTGGATTTCTACGGTTTGCACGAAGGCCGGCTGGTCTTCCTCTGCTGGAAGCTCGGCGAGGAGGCCGTGAGACACTGGCACGAGGTCGACGCGGGGTTCGCTGGCCGGCAAGAGATCACGCCGGACTTCGTCACGAGTGATACGGAGGTTGAGCCATGAGATCGGCGGCTCTCCTAGCCGCGGCGCTGACGCTGACGGGCTGCGCCCACCGTTGGAGCGGGCCGGAGGCGATCCACCCGCAGCCCAACCGGCCCTACAGCCAGGCGGTGCGGGTCGGCGGCACCTACTACTTCGCCGGCAAGATCGGCGTCACCGATTCCACCCGTGCGCTCACGACGGGGCGGACCGCCGCGGAAACGCGCAACATCCTGGAGTCGTTCCGGGCGCTCTTCACGGAACTCGGCCTGTCGCCGGCGGACGTGGTCCAGGCCACGGTCTACCTGGCCGACATCAACGACTACGACGAGATGAACCGGGCGTATGCCGAGTTCTTCCCCACCGCTCCTCCCGCGCGCGAGACCGTCGCGGTGAGCGGCATCGTGTCCGGCGCGCGGGTCGAGATCTCCTTCATCGCCGTGAAGCACGGCCGGAGGTAGCGGCATGCTGCGATTCCTGCACTGGGCCGGGTTCTCGATCTGGCTCGGCGCGCAGCTGACGTTCATGGTGTGGGGCCCGCAGACCAAGGCCGCCTCCCTGGAGGCGTGGGCGCACACCTGGAAGACACTGGCGAAGGTCCAGGGCTTCATCGTCGCGCCGGCGGCGGCGGTGGCCACGCTCACCGGCATCATGATGACGATGCAGATCGTCAGCCTGCACGGAGAACCATCGCCGTCGCTCTGGGCGATGCAGGGCTTCGGCCTGCTGGCCGGGGTGCTCGCGATCGGGGTGGTGACACCGCTCGTGAACCGCGTGGCGGCGTGGGCCCACGCGAGCCTCGCCGCAGGGCAGAAGGACCCGCGGGCCGAGCGCGCGCGGGTGGCCCTGGCCTGGGCGGGATCGATCACGGGAGCGCTGATCCTCGTCGGACTGTGGTTCGGCGCGCAGGCGCCGAGGATACTGCCGTGACGACCGACCGGCGGGAGTTCGTGCGGAGCGCGGCGCTCGCGGGCGCCGCGCTGGCGTTTCCGGGGGCAGGCTGGCTCAGCCGCGTCGGGGCGGCGGAGCCGGTCGAGCCCTTCGTTCCGCTGCTGGAGGGGCAGCAGGACGATGAGGCGTACTGGCGAATGGTGCGGAGCCAGTTCCTGATCTCCCCGAAGGGGATCTACTTCAACACCGGGACCATCGGCGCTTCACCGCGCACGGTACTCGACGCCACCGTCGCGCACATGACCGCGTTCGAGACCGTGTTCGACGCGTACGGCGTGGACATCGAGGCGCTGCGGCGCTCGGTGGGAGCCCTCGTCGGCGCGGCGGCGAGCACGCTGGCGTTCACGCGCAACACGACCGAGTCCATGAGCTGGATCGCGGGCGGGCTCGATTTCCGTCCCGGGGACGAGATCCTCACCACGACCCACGAGCACGTGGGGGGCATGTGCCCGTGGCAGGCGGTCGCCAAGCGCCGGAACCTCGTCTTCACCCAGTTCCCGCTGCCGGTGCCACCCCGCAGCGCCGACGAGGTCCTGGACGCGTGGCGCCGCGCGATCACCCCGCGCACCAGGGTCATGATGATCAGCCACGTCCTCTTCACCAACGGGCTGATCCAGCCGGTGAAGGAGCTGTGCGCGCTGGCCAGGAGCCGCGGGATCATCACGGCGATCGACGGTGCGCACCCGCCGGGAATGCTGCGCATCAACCTGGTGGACCTGGGGTGCGACTTCTACGCGTCGAGCCCCCACAAGTGGCTGCTGGCGCCGAAGGGGAGCGGCCTGCTGTACGTGAGCGAGCCGTGGCTCGACCGCCTCTGGCCGACCATCGTGAGCGGGGGGTGGGACAGCCTCGCCGACAAGGCGGTGCGGTTCGACCGGAAGGGCACGGTCAACGATTCGCTGTACGCGGGCTTCCAGGCCGCGGTGGACTTCCACAACCTGATCGGGCCCGAGCGCGTCGAGCGGCGGATCCGCTGGCTCGGCGACCGGCTCTACGAGGGGCTGAGCCGCATAAGCGGCGTCGTGCTGAAGAGCGCGACCGACCCGGCGATCCGCGCGCCGCTCGTCTCCTTCACCGTGAACGGCTGGACGACCGACGACCTCATCAAGGCGCTGTGGGACCGCGCGATGGTGCGGGTGCGGCACGTGGCGGAGTACGACTACCACTGGGTGCGGCTCTCGACGCACGTGTACACGACGCCCGAGGAAGTGGACCGAGTAATCTCGTTGGTAGGAGAGTTGGCAGGAAGTCGGAGCTAGAACAGTTGCCAGACGGCAAGGTGTCAGTGGTTACCAGTCTTCCGGTACCAGTTGCACAGACCGTTGACGGGGCAGGTCGGACATCTGGGCGCTCTGGCCGTACAGACCAGGGCGCCCAATTCCATCAGGGCTTGGTTGAATCTCCAGGCCGTCGCGCCGCGCTTCGGCTGTAACTGCTGAGCCATTGTTCTTGCCGTCTTCGCCGTCTGGCAACTGAACACTCGACGAAGAACCCGCGCGACATTGGTATCGACCGCCGCGACGGGCTGCTCGTACGCGAAGGTGGCGACGGCTCCCGCGGTGTAGGGGCCGACGCCCGGGAGGCGCAGCAGCAGGGCGCTTTCGCGGGGGACGACGCCGTCGTGACGGCGCACGACCTCCTTGGCCAGGCGGTGCAGGTTGGCGGCGCGGCGGTAGTAGCCGAGGCCTTCCCACGCTTCGCGCACGGCGCTCCTCCGGGCGCGGGCCAGCGCTCCCACGGTCGGATAGCGGCGCAGGAAGGGGTCGTAGTAGTCGAGCACGCGCGAGACCTGCGTCTGCTGGAGCATGAACTCCGAGACCAGGACGCGGTACGGGTCGCGGGTGCGGCGCCACGGCAGGTCGCGGGCCGCGGTGCGGTACCAGGCGAGGAGCGCTCGCCTGAACGCCGCGCCACGTTCGAGGGTGGATTGTTTGGGCACGGAAGGCGAGAATATCAGCAATGGAGACGCCCGTCACAACCACCGCCGAGCTTCCGATCGCCGTCAACGCGGCGCGCCTGGTGGCGCGGCCGTTGCTGGCGGCGCTCGGACATGTGGGCCGGCTGGGGATGATGGTGCTGGAGCTGTTTCGCGCCCTCCCCGAGTGGCGGGCGTGGCTGCCGCGGGCGGTGGAACAGTGCCAGCAGGTCGGCTACGGCAGCCTTTTCATCGTCGTCCTGACGGCGGCCTTCTCGGGCGCCGTGGCCTCGCTCCAGGCCGGCTACCAGTTCACCGGCAGCATTCCGCTCTACCTCCTGGGCGCGGTCATCGCCGAGAGCATCATCCTCGAGCTGGGTCCGGTGATGACCGGCCTGCTCCTGGCCGGCCGGATCGGCGCGCGGTACGCCGCGGAGCTGGGAACGATGCGGGTCACCGAGCAGGTGGATGCCCTGGAGGCGCTCGGCCGGAACCCCGCCTCCCACCTCCTGCTGCCGCGAGTCCTCGCGGGGATGGTGATGGTTCCCGCCCTCGTGGTTGCGGCCGACGCGACGGGAATCTTCGCGGGATGGCTGGTGGCCAGGTCGTCCATCCACATCACGAACGCGGATTTTGTGTACGGCACGCAGCACTTCTTCCGCAGCTTCGACCTCTGGTACTCCGTGATCAAGGCGGAGGCGTTCGGCATCGTGGTGACGTTGATCCCGTGCTACGTGGGGTTCGAGGCGAAGGAGGGCGCGGAGGGCGTGGGGCGCGCGACCACGGCCGCAGTCGTCTCGTCGTGCGTGCTGATTCTGCTGCTCGACATGCTGCTGGCGAAGCTGCTCCTGTGATCCGGTGATCGAGCTTCGGAACGTCCACAAGAAGTTCGGCCGCCACGTGGTCCTGGACGGCGTCAACTTCTCCGTCTCGGCGGGCGAGACGGTGGCGCTGCTGGGGCCGTCGGGGAGCGGCAAGAGCGTGCTCCTCAAGCACATCATCGGCCTGATGCGGCCCGACCAGGGCGACGTCCTGGTCGAGGGCGAGTCGGTGCCCGCCCTGTCGCGCAAGTCGCTCGCGGCGCTTCGCGGCAAGATCGGCTACGCCTTCCAGACCGGCGCGCTGTTCGACTCGATGACGGTGTACGAGAACATCCGCCTCGGGATCAGCGACGACCACCGCTACCGCGACCGGACCTTCTGCTTGTCGCGCGTGGCCGAATGCCTGCAACTCGTGAACCTGAGCGAGGACGTGGGCCGGCTGATGCCGGCGGAGCTGTCTGGCGGGATGCGGAAGCGGGTCGGCATCGCGCGGGCGATCGCCGGAAACCCGAAGTATCTTCTGTACGACGAGCCGACGTCGGGGCTCGATCCGGTCAACGCCGACGCGATGGACGCGCTGATCGAGGGGCTGCAGAAGCAGCTGCACGCGACCAGCATCGTGGTGAGCCACGACGTGCGCGGCTCGTTCAAGATCGCCGATCGGATCGCGCTGCTGCATAACGGACGGATCCGGGCGGTGGGGACGGCGGAGGAGTTCATGGCGGCGAAGGACGGGGTGGTGCGCGAGTTCCTGGAGCGCGACTTCGAGTTCGCGGCGGGGGCCTGATGGAGCTGCGCTATCGGCGCGAGGCGTTGGTCGGCGTCTTCATCATCGTGGCGGCAGCGGTCTTCGTGCTCGGCATGATCTGGCTGCGCGGGAAGTCGCTGCGGAGCGGCGAGATAGTCGAGATCTTCTTCAGCGACGTGTCGGGACTCAAGGTCGGCGATCCGGTCCGCACGTCGGGCGTCACGGTGGGCCAGGTGAAGGACATCCAGCTGATCGCACCGGGGAAGGTGCACGTGTACCTGGAGCTGACGGCGGCGAAGGCGCCGCGCGGCGATGCGCGCGCCGTCGTGCGGGCGCTCGATTTCTTCGGCGCCCGCTACGTGGACTACGACCCGGGGATCGCCGCCCAGCCCCTGCGCGCGACGGATTCGATTCCGGGCTCGAGGGAGCCGGACATGGGAGAACTGCTGGCGGGCGTGGCGACTCCGGGGCGCGCGGCCCTGAACAACGCCGAGCAGTTCCTCTCGCCCGAGGCGGCGGCGCAGCTCCGGGCGCTGCTGGCCGACGCGCGCACCGCCGTCGGGCAGCTGGGGGCGGCCACCCAGACCGGCTCGCAGGAAGCCGGGGCCGCGCTGTTGGACCTGAGGAAGGTGCTGCAGCGGCTCGACCTGCTGCTGGGCAACGACGCGACAGCGCAGACGCTGCAGGGGATGCGCGACGCGAGTCGCAACCTCGCCCAGGTCACGGCGACGCTCGAGCGTACGACGGTGTCGCTCGACTCGATCCTCCTGAAGATCAACACGGGACGCGGCTCGATCGGCCGGATGGTGAACGACACGACGCTGGTGACCGATCTCCACGCCGCGAGCACGGCGCTGACCGAGCTGCTGACGGACCTCAAGGCCAACCCTGGGCGCTACATCCACCTGAAGGTCTTCTAGCCTGCTCAAGCTCCTGTTCCTCGGCACGTCGGCCGCGCGACCCACGGCCGAGCGCAACGTGCCCGCGCTGGTCGTGACGCGCGGGGGCGAGAGCCTGCTGTTCGAGTGCGGCGAGGGGACGCAGCGGCAGATGATGCGTTATGGCGTGACCTTCGCGTTCGACGACATCTTCTTCACCCACTTCCACGGGGACCACTACCTCGGCGTGATCGGACTGGTGCGCACCCTCGGCCTGCAGGGGCGCACCGAGCCGCTGCGCCTGGCGGGACCACGGGGAGCGAAGAAGCTGCTGGGCGAGGCGCTCGCGCTCGGCGTGGAGCGGCAGCCGTTCGCGGTGGACATCGCCGAGGTCGAGCCGGGGCAGGCGCTGCAGCGCGACGGCTACGAGCTCAGGGTCTTCGACGTGGAGCACGGCGGCGGCGCGATCGGGTACGCGCTCGTCGAGAACGAGCGGCTCGGGCGCTTCGACCCGGAGCGGGCGCGGGCTCTCGGCGTGCCGGAGGGACCGCTGTGGGGGAAGCTGCAGCGCGGGCAGGCGGTGCGGCTCGACGACGGGCGCGAGGTGACGCCGGAGACGATCGTGGGCCCGCCGCGGCCCGGGCGGAAGGTGGTGTACTCGGGGGACACGCGGCCCTGTGCTTCCACGGTGGAGGCGGCGTGCGGCGCCGACCTGCTGGTGCACGAAGCGACCTTCTCGGAGGAGGAGCGGGACCGCGCCAAGGAGACGGCGCACGCCACGGCGAAGGAGGCGGCGGAAGTCGCGAAGGCGGCCGGCGTGCGGAAGCTGGTGTTGACGCACCTCTCGGCCCGCTACTCGAGGGACTCTGCGGTGCTGCTGGACGAGGCGCGCGCGGTCTTCCCGGAGACCGTGGTGGCCAAGGACGGGCTCGAGATCGAGGTCCCGTTCGCGGACGCTTCGGGTTGAGGTAATCCTGCGGCCCAGGTACGTTTCCGGCCGCACGGGGCTGTAGCTCAGCTGGGAGAGCGCCTGGATCGCACCCAGGAGGCCAGGGGTTCGAGCCCCCTCAGCTCCATGTTCTTTGCCCCTTGGTGTAATTGGCAACACGCCTGACTCTGGATCAGGAGAGTCCTGGTTCGATCCCAGGAGGGGCAACTCCAAGCGCGATACGGTGATGAACCGTGTCGCGCTTTCTGTTCTTGGAGGGGGTGTGTCAGTAAGTGAGCCAGTTTCGGGTGCCTGTCGCGGCCGTTTTCTGGTAGTCCACGACCTCCCGCATCGTCTCCTCGTCGGGCTGCTGATAGCAGGTCAGCAGGGTGGTTAGATCCTTCCATCCGCCCGCCGCGGCGACGTCCCTCAGTGGCAGATGCTTCCTCGTGGTGGCCCACCGGCGCCGGAACGCATGCCACAGACTTCCCTCCGGCTTCGCGACTCCTGCCACCTCGAAGGCCTGCTTGAGCCAGTAGGACGCTAGATGGCGGGTCACCGGCAGGCCGGACTTGCTCCGCTTTGGGTGCGGAAAGACCAGCGCCGACCCGATCGCTGGACGGTTGCGCCTCGATGCACGCAGCCGCGGCATGGCGGCCTTCGGAATCGGCGTCACCCACTCACGGCGCGTCTTGTCCAGCTCCGCGCGCCACCGCACCGTCTGACGCTTCAGGTCGAAGTCATCCCAACGGAGTCCGAGCACACTGCTAAGCCGGCGCCCCGTGGTTTCCATGAGCACAAGTAGGAGCGGGAGCTGAGGGCTGACCTGTTCGGCCACCGTCTTGAGCTTCGCGACGGCACCGGTGTCTATCATCGGCCGGCGCGGGTTGCGTTCGCGCGGCGGCGAGTAGGCTGCGAGCGGGTTCCGGTCCAACAGCGGCCGGCCGTTCTCGAAGACACCGCTCGCCCACCGCAGCACGATCTTCAGAAAAACCAGGTCGTACTGAACACTCCGAGTACGAACCGGCCGCCCGGTAATCTCCCCCGCACGTCGCGCTCTTACATACGCCGGTATCCGGTCCGGGGTGAGGTTTCGTACGTCGCACTCCTTCCCGAACCAGCCAAGCAAGCGCTCGCTGCGCCGTGCACAGTCCCTCCGATACGCCTCGCTTTTCAAAGAGCCGTCGCGAGCGTGCTTCACCTCGGCGAGGTACCGCTCGCACAGGGCTCCCAGCGTAACGGGCTTGGGATCGTCTGCCGATTCGCCCGCGGCCCTGAGCTTGGCCAGATCTGCGGCCTCTCTCAGGGCGCGCTCCCGGTCCGTGTGCCCGAGGCTTCGGCGGGAGACTCCCCGACCCGGAAGCCAGACGGCGCAATACAGCTGGCCGCCTGGTCTCCGCTCGTACACCCGGACGCGGGCGCCACGTTGAGCGCCCACTGAACTCGACCAGCGTTTACGGGTGGCCATGTCGGCCCTCCCTGCCTCCATAGAGGCGGCTGGCGAGTTCGTGTACGTCCGCGCTCTGAGTATGCGTCTTCTGCGGGCGGGTAGGAAGGTCGGAGGTCCTGATGTAGATGCGGCCCTTCGAGCCGGGCGAGCGCTGGTCGGGGATCTGGCCGGTGCGGACGAGGCGGGCGAGGTGCTGTGCGCTATATCCCGAGCGCGTGGAAGCCTCGGCGAGGGTCAACGGCTCGACCTCAGCCTGTGCCAGGGCGAGCTCTACCCGCCCTGCGGCCCACTCCAAGGCGCGCGCGCGGGCTTCGTCGCCAAATGTTTGACGCAGCTCTTCAGCCTTGGCGCGAATCTCGGCCAGCCTCTCGCGGACAGGGTGAGCTTCCGTCACCGCTCCACCCCCGACGAGGACCGCGCATCGGATGCGACAGCACGCCGCGCCGCTCCTCGACCTCGACGCGCAGTTACCACTGTACGCCCTCCACCGGGCAGGAGTTGCCAACCCGACCCGGCGACGCGCTCCGCCGACGCGCTACGGGGCCTCGTCCGCCTCATCCGGGGCTCCCCTAACCCACTGTCCTGCTGGAAGCCAGAACAACGGTGCAGGGTCTGGGAATTGGCCCATGAATTCGTCGACCTCCTGGTAGGTCCTGAAGTCTTGATAGAGCGGGACCACGACCTGTGCGAAGAGCTGACCACGCATGCGCGGGTCCTCCGCCAAGAGTCGCAGGGTCTCCGGTCTCATCGCCGCCAGCCGTTCTTCGAGCTGTCGGTTGACCTCGTTCACAAACTCGGTAGATGGCCATCTCTTCCACCCGCTCCACGCCGCCCGGGCAAAGTGCTCGGTCAGCTGCTCGCGCAGCGCTTCGGGGTCCAGCCTCGGCTTCTTCGCAGGCAGCTCGATCCGCGGCTCGACGTTGCCGGCATACCGCCGCGCTGTGCGCTCACTGCACCCAAGACGCGCGCCGATCTCCTCGAACGTCAGTCCCTGGCGACGGAGGTGCTCCATGGCATCGACGGTCTCCTGCGTCACGCGGCGGTGGGAGGGACCGCTGCGGCTCTCGGGACCGACGGACCGCCTGCGGCGCCTCGTCACCGCCCGCCCCCGGCTAATCGTGTGGACTCAATCCGGACCGGAAGCGGCCATCCCGCGGTCGCCCCCCGGCCATGCCGCGGGCCGCCGGAACGGATTGGCACCCGGCGTTCCCTCACGGACGGGCCAGGGGCGCCGGATGGGATCGCGTTAGCACTGACTGCTAACGCCGCGGGCAAAAAAACCCACACGTCTCTCATTTCTGGAACGGCCCAGCAAGGCCGTACCCGTGCTTGGCGGCGAACTTCCGCAGCCGGGAGAGCCGAATCCTGGAGACGCCATCAACCACGTCAGCCTTGAGCTTGCCGCTCTTGATCCACTTGAAGACGGTCACCCGAGACACGGCCGGCCTCAGAATGACCCCCGCCTCGATCTGCGTGACGAAATCATCTGGCCCGATGTGTCGCTCGTAGATTCCGCCGCGCCGAGTCACGAAGAGAACAAAGCCCCCGTCAGGGGCGGCAAAGGCTTCGATCCCATCCGGCCGATAGTAGACCACGCACGACCCCCGTTAGCACAGTATGCTAATGCCGCGATTCAGGCGGCGCAAGTCGTCGGTATTCGGCCCTCAACACCTAGCTCTCAAAGTGGCGGTGCCGCGCGGCGCCTGCGCCGACGCGCGCGCTCTACGGCGGGTTGCGGGTACACTGACGCGGACGACCCATGGCGCGTACTGTAAGTTGGCGGAGAATGGCCGCCGATGCCGTCCACCCCATCGGGACAACGCACATGGCATTGGGAAGTGCCGGCCCTACCGTCGAGTGCGCGCGATGCGGCGCTGCGCTGACCTTTGCCCCCACCGCAGCCCGACCGTGCTCACTGTGTGATAGCGCTGTGCCAATCACCGCGTCGACTCAACCGCGGATCCGAGACGCTGGCGACTGAGATGCGACAGCTCCGAGCCGAGCCGCCATTGAAACGTGAGAAGCGCACTCAGACACGCAACCGAGGGGGGATTCTCTTGGTCGAGGACAACTCGGCCAGGTCACGGCGTCGTCCGGTCGTTGGGACAGCATCACCGACTTCTCACTCCCTCGTGACAATCCGTTTGCATCGGATCACGGCGAAGGGGTGCAAGCTGGTTGGCGAAGAGAGGTATCGTGCAGGCGCCATTAAGCATGGCACGAAGCATGGTGGGAGGGCCGCGGTGGCCTTGAAGCTCATCGACAGCCTCCGCCCGCGCCCCAGAGGCGTCGTCGTCGTCGCCGGCCCTGTGTACGGCGGCAACACCCTGTTTCTCGCGGGGCTTGCAAGCAGGGACATTGACTTCGTGGTGGAGGTGAGACCCAGCGACCGGCTGCATCTCCGAAACGGTGATTCAAGGAGCAGATTGCGAGCCGCCGCCGGCCTATTGAGCGCCGCCAAGTGGAAACACATCAAGGTCCGCGCGCCGGGCGCACCCGCAGCTCTGGACTACCGAGTAGCCCGGCTCGCTGAGGTCCGTCTGCCGAGCAACAAGACAGGCGATCTGTTCGCAGGCCAGACCGGGGGCATTTTGGGCATCCACCGGGGGACTATTCTTGGGATTTCATCCAAACCTGGGCTCGACGCTGAGGATCTACTCCGAGTCGTGGGGTGGGCACGATGGATACGCCCCACAACACGCAGGCAAGAGCGAAGGTCTCTTCTCGCCGGCGCCCACACCAAGGGATCCCAGCCTACAAGTCGGAGGCGAACGGGTACACCGCTTCCCGTAAGGGCCAACATCGATCTTTCCCGGCGTCAGGATGAGCAGGCCGCTCGGCTACACGAGGGATTCCGCAAGGACGCTACCCCCTGGCGTGGAGTGCTTGATTCAGAGTCTCCAGCGCTGAATGTCATCGACCTATTCGCGGGCGCTGGTTGCATGGGCCTAGGTTTTCTGCTGGCGGGGGACCGCAAACGGCACTTCCGCATCGTCTTCTCAGGCGAAGTCAACCCGATCTACGCAGAGACGTTAAGGAGAAACCACGACGCGCTTGCTCGCCAGCGTGCGCGTTGGAGCGAGGATTCCGTGCCGCTAGATACCGAGGCGACTGACCTTAGGTCCGCCGACGCAATCAGGCTCGTGCGGCGTTCAGCTCGTGCGGTGGGAGGCGTTCACGTTTTGATTGGCGGCCCTCCCTGTCAAGGATTCTCAAACGCCAACCGGAATTCGTGGCACAGTACAAACCCGAACAATCGGTTGATCGATGTCTTCCTGCGGTATGTGGAGGTACTGCGACCGCCGGTGTTCCTGCTCGAGAACGTGCAGGGGATTCTATGGACCCCCAAGGGCGGGCGGTCGTCGGAACGCTACACAGTGGTCGATCATCTGCGGCGCCGCATGGCAGCAGCCGGCTACGATCTCTTCCCGAAGCTACTTGATGCCGTCTGGTACGGCGTCCCGCAGTACAGGAGCCGCTTCTTCCTCTTAGGCCTTCGACACGACCTCGGCTATCGAGGGGACGACTTTGGCGCTTGGGGCCCGTTCCCCTTCCCGACGCATGGGCCGGGTTGCTCTCAGCCCTATGTCACGGTTGAGGAGGCCATCGGAGATCTGCCTCCGATTAGGAATGGCGAACTGCGGATGACCCAGCACTACCATGAGCCATCCAGCCTGAACGTTCACGCCACTCCGTTTCTGAGCTACGTGCGAGCCGGAGCCAAGCCGGGCGTCATCCTCGACCACGTGACCTCACGCCATGCCCCCTACGTCCTCGAGAGGTATCGCCGTATCCCAGAGGGGGGCAATTGGAGGGACATCGTCGGGGCGCTGACGAACTACACCGATGTGGAGCGTACACACAGCAACATCTACCGCAGGCTGCGATGGGCGGAGCCCTCAGTCACGATCGGGCATTATCGGAAGAGCATGCTCATCCACCCCAGCCAGCAGCGAGGGCTGTCCCTTCGAGAGGCATCGCGCCTCCAGTCTCTGCCGGACTGGTTTCGTTTCGCGGGACGAGCCGACGGCAAGAGCAACGGGTTGGTGCATAAACAGCAGCAACTCGCCAACGCGGTGTGCCCACTTGTGGCCATGGCGCTCGCCGACTTCATCCTGAAGCTCTAGCCGAGCCGGGTGGATATGCGTGGAATCCTGCGGGTTCTGCTGGGCAGGTTGACCGACGAGGTCGATCGCCTCCGAGCGTGGTGGCGTAGATACCGCGGCATGTCGACGCCAAGGACCGCCCCGCCCTCGAGGTTTCCGCGCGCCGCATCTGCGTCGCTGCAGGAGGAACTGCCGTCCAGCAGGGAAGTACCCGCCGCAGTCGTAGATCTCGGAAGGGGGCCTGGGAGGGAAGAGCAACCGCCCGTCAGCCCGGTATCGGATGCCTCGGCGCCAGCGCCTATTCAACCTGTCTCTCCGATGGCGGCGTCGGATGAGCCCCTCCCCACTACGATCAAGGCCCAGTCCACTTCGCCCCACGCCCCGGTAGCCGAGCCAGAGACTCCCGCGACAGCCCGCGTATTGGCCTCAGCTGGTACGGATGCCACATCCACGCACGTTACCGAACCAGTGTCGGAGGATCAGCCCGCCGCGCGTCATGAGACCTTCTCGGTGCATGCAGCTCCACCGGCGGAGGACTTCAGGCCTCAAGTCGACGAGACCTACATACCGTCCGCGCCAGACGAGGCGCCTGAGGCGGAGGTGGCGGAGACACAGCCATTTGGCCCTGCGTCGTTTGAGGCTGGTGCCCCTGATGAGGCAGGGTCGTTGACGGATGAGCATGCGCAGCCAGAAGACCTGCCCCGCCGCACAGCGGCTCCCGGGAGTGGCTCCGCCGCCCCTGCCCGTGGGGCGATTGCTTCGGATAGGGAACGGGATGGCGACGCGGGCGCTCGGTCGCCGGAGACCGCATCAGAATCGGGCTCTCTACAGGACAGGACCCGACCGCGTTCCCCGTCGACCGCGAACGTCAAACACGCTCGCTCGGTGAGCGCGTCGGCACCGCCCATCCATGAGCGCGACTACCTGATTTGGAACCGAGCAGTCGTCGAACACTTCTTCGCAGTGGATGCCTCTGACGAAGACGCATTTCTAGCCGTCACGCCGACGATACTCGCAGGGGCATTGGCCCGGGTCGAGCCCGGCCGAGAACTCCCTGAGCAAGCAGAACACAGTTTTGTTGAGGCGGTGGCGGGGCTCTACCATCGCTTGGTGCTCAGTCACCCGGACAAACTCTGTGTCCTTCGACGGGTTGGAGAAGGCGGCCTTCCCGACTGCGCGGCTTTCCTGGCCGCCAGCGTGTTGGCAGCGTACCGGATGCAGACCGATGAGGAGGCGTCCGCGGCTGCCTACTACCTCCGGCTAGCTGAGATCCTCAAGGTGGACCTAGTGGGAGGTCACCCGAACGGTTTCGAGCCGGAGGAGTTCGAAGCGCTCTGGCAGTTTTTGGAGCGCTGGCTGCGCGACGAGAGAAAGCGCAAGCTCGCAATGCCTGGCAGTGATGTGGGGCTTCGGCGCTTTGTCGCGCTTCCTCTTACCCATGTCCCGCTGCGTCGGGTCGATATTGAGCGTCTTCCGGACTTCTTTGTTTGGGCGGCCTACGAGCCCGGAGCCAGGATTCAACGGGAGAAGCTCGACCAGGATCTTTCGCGCTGGTCGCTGGGTCGTTCGGTCTTCACTATCGCAGGAATGGCGGCCCTTGCAGATGAGCGCAGAAGGGCCGTGCTCGCGCAAGTCGCAATAGAACTTCAGGCTTGGGATGGATCCTACACGGACACCGTCGGTCGGCGAAGCGCGAGGGTGGAGCTTCTGCTCGATATCGTTCAGCGCCGGCCGGAACTCTTCTATCTGCCTCGACGTCCTCAGGCCTTTCCCGCGACATTTGACGACGGGATCCACACTTTCGAAGCGGCCGACGAGGGATGGTATGAGCCGGCGGCCCTTCCGAGAGAAGACGGCGAGTGCCTGACTCAGGGCTTTACGTGGGCGATCGAGTCTCCTGAGCGACGTTTCATGCTTCACCGTCCGGGTGCCACAGCAATCGCAATGCCCGCCCACGAGTACACCGGTTACTTGTCACAGAGAGCGCTGCGTCTGGGTGCCTTGTGCGCGGTTCTTTGCCGCGACGAGTTAGAAGCGGAGGCGACTCGCTACCTTAGCGAGATCTCGGAGCGACGTTGCGTTCCCTTAGGTCATCCGGAAGTGCCCGAGGGTTGGCGGCTCTTTACCGGGGTCAAACCGGTTCGTCGGCCTCAGGTCTTGCCGAGCGGCCTGGAGGCGCTTGGGGTTGAGCACGTCGTTGACCTGATCCCCAGAGGCGGCCTTCGTTTGTCCGGGCGATGGGCCTGGGTCGCCGGTGCACCCCCGTCCATCGTCCTTTCCGGCTTGCTCCCCGGAGATGCAGCGACCATCAACGGCAACGCCGTCGGAGTTGATCAGGACGGACTCCTGCAATTGGGCGCGACCCTAGCGCGACCCGGCTCCTACCTCGTTGAGGCAGGCGGGCTAAGACGCCGAATCGAGATGATCGAGCCACAGGCGCGGAATACCGCGCCGCTTGCCCAGCTGGGTGAGACCTCGGTCGGCCTGCCTGCCGGGCGATGGACGCTCATTGGCGCGTCTCCTGGTGAGGTTGCCGACTCTGTGTGCCGGTCTCCTGTCGGATCCGTTGCCTTCTGCGCCTTCCCTCCAGTCTGGGCAATTGAGGTCGGTGCAGGACCGGGGGCGACTGCAAGGTGTCTGCGGGCGACAGTCCCAGAGCCAAACCCCATTCAGCTTGCGTCCGGGAGGCGAGCGCGCAGGCGACTCGGCGCATGGGCGTCAGTCATCTACAACGCCGCAATCCGTCACCCCCGCCTCCTGTCTTTGCGGGGAGACGACGCTTCGCCCGCCGTTCAGGAGGGATGGGAAGCGTTCCGGCTTGCGGCGCGCCAGGTCAAGAGGTCCTTGCGGGGCACTCGCCGATGAAGTGGGACACCTTGTTGCATTGGATGACCCACATGGGAGAGGGCTCTTGGTCGAGCTTCAAGGGTTCGGTTGGCCAACTAGCCGGCGAAGACGCGGACATCCTCCAGGTGAGGCGCAGGCTCCGTATTGCCCTGTCCGATCTCGCGCAAGTTGACTTCTTCGTTCAGGGTTCGCAGCGCTGGATCGTTCTGCCGCCCCTCCTCGCTGGTTTGCCCGTCGATGAGTCCGTCAGTGTTCTCGCCGGTGGGCGTACCCCGACCATAGAGGCGGCGCTCGTCGATGCGGCGCGGACGAGAGGGTGTCGATTCATCGAGGACGGGGGGCCTAGCCTGGACCAGCCCACGTCCATTCGGATCACGGGTGTTCCTGCGGATCTCGCCGCCGTAGCCCAAATTGCGGGCATCCACTTCGTCCGCAACTTCGCTGGCGCCCTCTGCAGGCAGATCATACCCGTGTCACAGCGGGTCGGGTACGCGAAATCTGAGCTTGGACTGGGCGGCTGGAGCGTGCGGTCTTTTGACCTCCACACACTCGGGTGGGTAGACGGACTACGCCCCAGGTGCGCCTGCGAATTCCAGTCCCGCTACGGCGCCCGTCGATTCTATCTCCATACAAGACACGGAAGGCTCCTGCCCCTTCCGAAGCGTGACGCCGTGTACGCTGCAGCGATGGTCAACCGGGTGAGGCTGTCCGGGTACGACGCAGACACTGCTACGCTCTGGTCAGTGGCCGCAGCCCCGTTACCAGAGGCATCCTGCCGCGCAGCCTGCATGTGTGCTGGCGCGCCGGCGCAGTTCGAAAAAGGTCGTCTGGTGTACCCTGACGTTCCGCTGGAAATCGCGGCGTTAGTGCTCGTGGCGGCCGGCCAACCCTATCCACAGGCAACTCCGAAGGACACACCTCCGTTGCAGAATCGCTGAGAGGCTATGAACGACCCGTTCAGGATCTTCGATGAGATTCGACGAGCCTACCTGAGGTATCTCGACAGCCCCTTTCGGCTGCGGTACGACGCACTCCTGGCAGAACGTCGGTCCCTACTCGACCAGGATCGACAGCTGTACCGCGATCCCCTGTTCGAGCCCATCCCGCCCTTGGAATCCTCGGGGCTGACGGTTGCTGCGGCGTGCACACAGCTCGGCGTCTCTCCTGACGCCGCCGCGTTTATCACGAGCGGAGGAGCACGCGGGCTGTTCCCGGCCGCGCGCGCACTCCACCGACATCAGCTTGAAGCATGGCGTGAGTCGCGCAGCGGCAAGGCGGTGGTTGTCACTTCTGGCACTGGATCAGGCAAGACTGAGTGCTACCTGCTTCCCATCTTCTCGTACTTGGTTGAGGAATCTCTGCGATGGGGACCCGCTGCGGCGAGTCCTCCAAACCGCTTCTGGTGGAGAACCAGGGGACAGCCGCGCCTGGCTCAGCGTGGCCATGAACCCGCCCAACGGCCTGCAGCGGTGCGAGCGCTACTCCTGTATCCCCTAAATGCGCTGATCGAGGACCAGCTCGGTCGTATAAGGGAGGCATGCGACGGAGTACCCGCACGCGGTTGGCTTGACCAATACCGAGGCTCACATCGCTTCTGGCTCGGCCGATACACGGGAATCACTCCGGTATCCGGGCTGCAAGCCAACAACGCGAAGCGAAACGAGCTCAGGAAGCGGCTCCAAGAGATGGACCTGGACTGGAGTCAGGCGTGCGCGTCCGCGGCGGCGCGGTCTGACCCCAGAATCCTGTACTACTTCCAAGACCCCGATGGGTCTGAGATGTGGTCGCGTTGGGACATGCAGGAGACACCGCCGGATATCCTGATCACCAACTACAGCATGCTCAACGTGATGCTGATGCGGGGCGTGGAAGCTGACATGTTCGATCAGACACGCCGGTGGCTGGCCGAAGACAAACGCAATCAGTTCCATCTCGTAGTGGACGAGTTACACAGCTATCGTGGCACGCCAGGCACCGAGGTCGGATACCTGCTTCGGACACTCCTCCATCGCATTGGTCTTACACCAGACTCGCCGCAACTTCGCATCATCGCCACCAGTGCCTCCATCGACAAGGGCGACCCCGGCAGTCTGGGCTTCTTGGAGCAGTTCTTCGGGCGCGACAGGTCCACGTTCATCATCGTGCCGGGCTATTCGGCGGGGTTCTCGTCGTCGACAGCGGTGTCATCCCATGAGGTCGCCTTGGCGTCTTTTGACCGGGACTTGGACCAAGGTGACGCCACGCGAGCGGCTCGGGGACTCGAGGCTGCCGTAGGACTTCCATCGTCCGGTGAGGCAGTTGACCGCACGCTTGACCGGTGCTTGCAGCACATTGGGGCACTGGAGCCTGTCAGCCGAGCGGGCCAGAACGGTCCCTTTACGCTGGCGGCGGTTGCCGCTGAACTTTTCCCGGGCGGCGGGTCGGCAGCGGTTGCAGCAGCACGGGGCCTAATCCGGGCTCTTGTCTTGGCAAGAACACCCCTCGGAACGGCACCGCTTCCCCTGCGCACACATCTGTTCTTCCACAATGCCGGTCGTCTGTGGGTGTGCGTCAACCCTTCGTGTCCCGGTCGTTCAGGCCTGACGCCACCTCAGGCGCAGGCGCCTCCGGTCGGCATCTTGTACTCAGAGCCGGGACCACGATGCGGTCTGTGTAGTTCGCGAGTCCTCGAGCTGCTGTATTGCCAGCCGTGCGGAGAGGTCTTCATAGGGGGGTACAGGAAGCTGGATACCCAGTCTCCAAACGCCTGGTATCTCTCGCCAGACTACCCTGACATTGAGGGGGTGCCTGACAAGGCAGCCTCGCTGCGGCGGACAGCGGGAGAATATCTCGTGTTCTGGCCGTCAGATTCGCGACCCCTCATCAAGCGCACGGATGCTGGCCCAAGGTGGCAATGGCAGGAGGAGGGAGTCCGTGGCTATAGGTGGACTCCAGCCGTGTTAGAGCACACAAGCGGCCGACTCACGCTCCAACGCCACGCGGTCGCGTCGCGGCCTGGGATGACGTCGGGATACGCGTTTGTGAGCCCGGTGGACACGGCCAACGCATTTCCCTCGAAGTGCCCCCACTGCGGGGCCGACTGGGTCAAACGGCGACTTCACTCGCCGGTCCGCGACCTCGGCTCGGGGTTTCAGAGGATAGTCCAGCTGCTGTGTGACGCTCTGATACGTGAAATGCCGCAGGGGGCTGGCCGGAAGCTGGTTCTGTTCTCGGACAGCCGGCAGGACGCAGCCAAATTGTCGACCGGAATCAAGCTAGCCCACTACCGTGACGTTGTGCGTCAGATCGCCTATGGGGAGCTTCGCAACCAACTCGTAACCGCTGGAGCGGCTCATAGCCGCGCGCTCTCTATTCATATGGACGCGCAGGAGTTCTTGCGCCTAGAGCAAAAGCGCGATCAGAGCGGCCTCGACCAAAGCGAGCGCGAGCGTCGGCAGGCTTTGCTTTCATCGCTGAGCCCGGCAGTCGCAGGCGAGGTTGCGCGTTTCGCGTCGGTCGGTGGGGTTGCTCCGGCGGTACTCCTTCCGCCGCCGGCCCCGGGGCCGTTCATGTCACTTACCTTCAGCTCCTTGCTAGACACCGTCAGATCTGGCCTTCTCGCGCTCGGCATGAACCCAGGCGGGCCACAGCCATCGCTCCACACTTTCAGGCCGAGTCCCCGTGGTCCGTCAGTGGACTGGACCACACTGGTGGATTGGACTGTCACGCCGCCGATGTACCGCACGGGACTACAGCCTCTGGAGCGTGCGCTCCTATCCGACATTGAGGAGTCGCTGAAACAGGTTGTCGTTCAGGCGGTCCTGTTTGCTGACGGCAGCCGCGATTTCGAGTCCCTCAACCTAGGTTTCCTCTGGATCACCGCCCAGGGACCGAACACTGTCGAGGAGCAGGCCGCTGCCTCGCTTGTTCGTCTGCTTGCGCAGCGGCGCCGTTGGCGTGGCGCGGATGTCGAGGGGCAATCGCAGATGCCGTCCTATGGGGACGACTATCTGACTGCCGTCGCCACACGTCTCGGTGCCAATCCGCAGACCTTCAAGGCGCGCGTCGTAAGCCTTCTCGGATCTGCGCTCGACCAGGCCAATTGGTGGGTCGTAGTAGACAACATGCTCGTTGTGAGCCCCCGCCCGGCAACGACCAACGATGTCGACGTTCACGAATGCGGCCGGTGCAGTCGGTCGCACTTGCATGCTTCGGCAACGGTGTGCACCGGCTGCCGGGCAGTGCTGCCTCCCGCCGTCAAGCACTCCGTCCTTGCGCTGCCGTCTGACTACTACGAGTTCCTCGCCCGGTGCCCGCACCCTCCGTTCAGGCTGAACTGCGAGGAGCTCACTGGTCAGACCAACACGACTGATCGCAGGCTGAGACAGCGACGGTTCCAGGAAGTGTTCATGCAGAACGAGATTGGTCTCGCGGTAGGGGTTGACCTTCTCAGCGTAACGACAACGATGGAAGCGGGCGTCGACATCGGTTCGTTGCAGGGCATCGGCCTAGCAAACATGCCGCCCGTGCGTTTCAACTATCAGCAGCGAGTCGGCCGAGCGGGCCGACGTGGATCCGGAATGTCAGTGGCCTTGACACTGTGCCGTGGGCGAAGCCACGACGACTACTACTTCGAGCGACCTCAGCTGATTACGGCCGATCCGCCTCCAGGGCCGTACGTGGATGTCACGCGAGAGGAGATTGCTAGGCGAGTCGTTAGCAAGGAGGTCCTTCGGCGGGCAATGCAGGGCGTACCGCTTGCCTACAGCGGCGACAACGTGCACGGAGAGTTCGGTACCGTGGCTGATTGGCAAAGTCACCGTCCCGTAGTTCAATCTTGGCTCTCGGCGCACGTCCCAGAGATCCAGGACATCTGCGGAGCCGTGCTGCGACGAACCGCTATGGACAGCAGCGCGGGGCTTTCGGCCATGGTGAACCACGTGTCTCATGGGCTGGTCCCCATGATCGACACCGTGGCAGCGCATCCGGAGAGCCTCCCACATCTAGCTCTGAGTGAACGCCTGGCCTCTCTGGGTGTCCTCCCTATGTTCGGATTCCCAACTCGTGTGCGTATGCTGTTCCACGAGTATCCACGCGCGCAGCAGGGTAGTTGGCCCCCGGAGCGCGGCGTAGTTGACCGCGATATTGATATCGCGATCAGCCAGTTCGCCCCCGGTGCTCAGACAGTCAAGGATGACCAGCTACATACCGCGGTGGGCGTCGTTGACTTCCGGCCGTCGGCAGGCACGATCTCTGCCGCTCCGAACCCGCTTGGGAGTCCGATCGCCGTGGGTATCTGCCGCTCCTGTCAGGCGTTGGTGGAGCAGCCCGTCGCAACAGGTGGATGTCCATTCTGTTCAGCCGCGCGTGGAGGCGGTGCGTATCGTGCGCCTGTGGAGCTTAACGAGCCGCCAGGCTTCAATACGTGGTGGGCCATCAATGCGGAGTTCAGCGGCGGCTTCGAGTTCACCCCCCGCGCACTCCGGGCGCGATTGGGCAAGATGCTAAACAACCCGACTCAGCGACGCAATTTCGTTGTGGATGCCGGACAAGCACGAGTCTACAGAATCAACGACAACGACGGGCAAGACTTCGAGTTCAGGAAGATCGATGGCCAAGACGTATGGATCTCGGATGACGCCTTCCGGCAGGCGTTGCTCGACCTGCCTCAAGCCGCGCGTGCCGCCATTCGACCGCCACAGTACGACAATACACCACCGTTGAGGCGCTCGCTGGCCGCCATTTCCACTACCGACGTACTCACGGCGGGAATAGACGTGGCTCCTGTGGGCCTATGCCTCAACCCCGTGGTTCCTGAGGCGAGGGCTGCGTGGTGCTCCTTGGGCTTTCTGTTGCGGCGCGCGGCAGCCGTTCGCTTGGACGTCGCAGAGTCTGAGCTGGAACTCGGCATTCAGCCCGTGATCGATTTCAGCAGCCCGTTTGCCCCACCGACTGCGCGCGTCTTCATATCTGATAGTCTTGAGAACGGAGCTGGTTACAGCACCCATTTGGGAGACCCTGCGCGCTTCGAGGATCTGCTCCTGTTCATGCTCGGTCAGCTCGGAAAGAAGTCGCGAGATTTCCACGACCCTCTCGTGCACCAGACACACGAGGCTGAATGCGCCAGCGCCTGTCACCGGTGTCTTCGCGAGTATGGGAACATGCCCTACCATCCACTGCTCGACTGGCGGTTGGCACTCGATATGGCTCGCCTGGCTCTGGATGCCAGCGCTCCGATAGACCTGACGTCGTCCTGGTGGGCCTCTCTGGTTGGACGAGTGGCCGCTCCGTACTTCTTGGGGCTGGGCATGACGCCCACGACACTCGGGGGTCTTCCGGCTGGCATTAGTACCATGACGAATGAGGTCTTCATCCTCGTGCATCCGCTCTGGGACCGCGATCGAGCCAATTTCAGACCCGAGGTCGCGGCCGCCGTGGCGGATGCAGAGCGTCGCCGTCTGCGCTGGGAACTGCGGTCAGTCTTCCGTGCCGTGAGATTCCCATACGAATAGGTGGAGCCGATGCGCATCCCGAACCTACCGGCAGTTGGAAACCTAGAACACCTGTCGCCGAGCCTTTACGAAGCGGTACTCGCCTGTAAGGCGCGCGCATCGTGGATGGCTTTTGGCGATCGTGCCGCGGTGCCGCAGCACCCGAGCGCGCTTCTCGGTGCCAGCGTGCACGCCGTGGTGCAGGACGCACACAGCGGCAGGATCCCAGCCGGTTCGGATGACTCGCGTAAGGAGGTAGCACGCAGCCTCTTCGACGGGCACGTGAAGCAGCTCTACGATCGGGCCCACCCTTTGGTGCGGGTGAAATTCCCCTCGCCCGAGCGAATACCCTTCTACCACATGTACCGGGAGCGCGCTGTCCTCTTGGCGTTGGATGCGCCGGCGCACTTGAGCGCGGAGCACTCCACAACTGCCTCACACGCTGGAGCCTCGGCGCGCACGACCTTTGTCGAGCAGACCCTGAGGTCGCGTGACGGACTCCTCCTCGGGCGGCCGGATTACGTCGATGCGGCAGCCGGCGAGGTGATCGACTACAAGACGGGTTCGGGGCCGGACGATGATCCTGATGGGCTCTTGGAGTCAGAGGCACGGCAGCTCAGGCTATACATCCACCTCGCCCACGAAGCGGGGCTGCATGTCGATCGAGGCGCCGTCATTCGGGCTGACGGCAGGCGTGCCGGGTTGGACGTCGCGGCAACCGAAGCAGCTGCTGAAGGGCGGAGCGCCAGAGAAGCACTAGCCGCTTTCAACGCGGTGGCGGGCCAAGGATTCTCATCGCTGGCTGCGCCGTCGCCGACGAATTGTCGTTACTGTCCGTGCATCCCTCTCTGCGAGCCATTCTGGGAGCATGCTAGTGCCGCTTGGGCGGTCGCCTGCGGGGCGCACGCCGAAGGCGTGGTCGGAAATGTCACTCGGGCAACAATGCAGAGCACGGTTGTAGTCACGCTCGACCTAACTATTCTCCGCGGGACCGTCACGCCGGCGCCGGCGGTCGTGCAGCAACTCCCGGAGAAGTGGGTGGGCGCTGACGGAGCGCCACCCCTTGCCCAAGGGGATGTGATACGCATAGTCGATGCGCGTTGCGAACCTGGGGACGGGCTCACGATGATCCAGCCAGATCGGGTAGCCACGACTCTGTGGACAGTTTCCCAGCCCTAACACCCCGCAAAGCCACGTCGCGAGTTCGGCCAATCGATGGCTGACAACCTGACACCGGAGCAGCGCAGCTACATGATGTCCCGGGTCCGAAGCACGGACACGGCGCCCGAACTCCGTCTGAGGCAGTTAGTTCATGCCCGCGGCCTGCGATTCCGGAAGAACTACGCCAGGCTTCCGGGGCGCCCGGATCTGGTCTTCGTGAGGAGTCGAGTGGCCGTCTTCGTTGACGGTGACTACTGGCATGGCTGGCGCTTCCCCACTTGGAAGGACAAGATCGCGCCATACTGGAGGCAGAAGATAGAAGGCAACCGACGCCGGGACAGGCGTGTTACCCGCCAGCTTCGAAAGGACGGCTGGATGGTGGTCCGTGTCTGGGAGCACGAGGTTGAGCGGAACGGCGTGCGCTGCGTGGACCGCGTGGTGAACGCCGTCCGTCGTCGATTGTCGCGGGAACGAGGAACCACAGGACGCCCACGGCGGCTGCGTTGCCCTTCGTGCTCAGCCGGTGCCAGCGTCGCACGACGGACGGGGAGGCCACCAGCTCCTGCGCGAGCTTCGCCAGCGTCAGCTCCTGCCGGGCCACCCGGGTGAGCTGGTCCTGCATGAACGCGGCCGTAAACACGCGCCGCCCATCCGACCCCCCGTCGCTGCGTCTCCATCCGACCACCCTCCTCTGAGAAGTCAACCTACGCTTCCCAAAGTGCCTCATCGAATCGGGGTACACAGCAGTACGCTTTAGAGACATCCCGCCCCGCAGGCTAGCGCTCTGAGCTGGCGGGCGACAGGATGAGGCGGCAGTTCTCTCGCCGGAAGGGACTATGCCACCCAAGGTGTACCGAGACAGCATCTCCGTTCCGAGGCCGGATTACTTGGGCGGCGGCGCCTGGCAGCTGGTTGCCCTAAGGCCGGTCACCATTCTCTTCGGAAAGAACGGGAGCGGAAAGAGCCTCCTGCTTCGGGCGTGGAGAGACTCGCAGGTGGCCACGTCCCATTACGTAGTCCCCGAACGCACAGGCAGCCTCGGCTTCAACCCGAACTACATGCAGCAGCAGATTGACGCCAAGCAGCGACGTGATCAGTCGGCAACCAACTACATAAGCGAGTATCGACAGCACGTCATCGCTCGAATTCAGGCCTATTTCACCGCGCGCGGGGCGTCGCGCTCTGAGACGCTCCCTGGTAATCCCGCCGACCTGGAAAGGATCATTGCTACGCTCTTGCCGGATTTCTCTGTCGAACTACTAGGAGCCAACCCTCCCTACAAGCTTCGGCGTGCGGCGTCTGAACAGGAGGTCGGAGGTGTCGAACAGCTAAGTTCGGGAGAGGCGGCAGTCCTTACGCTGGGTCTGGACATACTCACGATCGCGGCGATTTGGGACATTCAGGGTGCAACGGAGCGGCTACTCCTCATCGACGAACCGGATGCGCACATCCACCCTGATCTGCAGGTCCGCTTCGCCGATTTTCTCGCCAAGGTCGCAGATCAGTACGGTCTCCAGGTCGTCGTCGCCACCCACAGCACGACGCTTCTCTCTGCCCTCGGACAGTTCGGCGGAGCGGACTGCGGCGTCATATACATCGACCGGACCAAGACGCAGTTTACTGCACAGCCGTTCACGGCAGCTTTGAAGGAACTGGCCGCGTGCCTCGGTGGGCATGCGCTTATGGGACCCCTATTCGGCGCTCCGCTCCTGCTGGTCGAGGGGGACGATGACTACCGAATCTGGAGTCAGGTGCCCCGGCACCACGTGACTAGCTTTTCGGTGATTCCGTGCCACGGCCAGGAGATCTTCGACTATCAGGTGACGCTGGAGAAGGTGTTCGGCGCCCTGCGCACGATGCCTGTGTCTCCCGCCGCCTATGCGCTGCTCGATGGGGACAAGAAGCTGCCTGCGGCATCCGCGGCCAAACCGCAGACCCACGTCAAGTTCATTCGGCTCGCATGCTGGGAGTCAGAGAATCTCTATCTCTGTGATGAAGTCCTCAGCGTTATCGGCATCGACTGGCCGACGGCGTCGGCGGCGATTGCAGTTCATGCGTCGGAGCATGGAGCGAAGGCTAGCAAGCTGGCAGCGGCCCCAGGCTGGGACCGACAGATCGAAGACATTAAGGACGTGATCGACGAGGTGTCACTTGCTATCGATCCCAAACACGTGCACTGGGCACAGCGCCTTGGCGTGACAATCGGACGCGCGAAACCGGATGGCCAATTGGCATCATTCCTCGGGACGGACGTTCTGTCGGCCTTGTGGCCGTGATGAAGCGTCACCGCAACCTCGGTGAGATGGGCGAGGCGCTGGTCAGACACTGGTGTGCGGAACAGGGCCTAGCAGCGAACCGGGCTGATCCTGACCGAACCGGCTGGGACTTCTTGATCGAGTTCCCGTTGCCGCCCTCAACACCCGGGCGGGCGCTAGACAGGCAATCGACACCCATCCAATCCCTGGTACAGGTCAAGGCGACTGATCTGAAGGCTGAGCGCCTCAACGCGAAGCTCTCCAATTGGCTTCGGCTGGCGAACACGCCGTTCCCAGCGTTCATCCTCCTGCTTCAGTACCACGGGTTCGCTAAGTGCCGGCGAGCTTTCCTAGTTGAAATCGATGAGTCTGTCATACGCGAAATACTGAGGACACTCAGGACGCTGAGTCAGTCGCTCAAAGAACCGAGGGACCTGCACGGCACCCGGCACACACTCGTCTGCCCTGCTGGGTCCGTGCTCACCGAGCCGTCAGGTGAAGCGTTCGCCGAGCGCCTACGCAGTCGCATTGGCGGCGACCTTGCCGCCTATATGGACCGCAAGCGTACGATTCTGAGGGATGTTGGCTATGAGGACGCTCGCGCTGAGTTCCGGCTTGATATAGTGGTGCCTGAGCCATATCGAGGAACGAAGGTGGATGAACTGCTAGTCGACCTTGCGATTGGCAGTCTCCCAGAGGTCGACGTCCAGGGTGGCGAGCTGTGGGACGTTCGGTTTGGGATACGCGGTCCTGAACCTGAGCGCCGCTTCGAAAAGGGCGGCAAGCTCAGGGGCGTGCCCAAGCCGGTACAGGAGGACCAGCTGCTACTCCGGTCGACCGAGCAGGGGCGGGAGGCAAGAGTGCCCGCCAAGGTTTACGTCCCATCTGGCCTTGGCTCCCTAGTGAACGAGTCAAATGTCAAGGTTCGATTTGAGTTACCGAACGCGAACCTCATTGTCGCGCCTGGAGCCGGCCGCGCGCAGTTCACACTGCACGTGCCGGATACCAGTGCGACTCACCCGCTAGGCACCTTGTCGCACACCTCGAAGCTTCTCTTGTTCATGGCTGACGCTTCGGACCAGGGGTGGCCGGTTGAGTTCATGTTTGGCACTCATCGACTAGGCGTGGTTCGAGTAGACAACTTCAAACCCCCACCTCAGGCCCGGGACTGGGCCACTCTGATATCCATGGCATCTGACGTCGCTGCGGCAGTGGGGTTAGCGCAGGACACGCCTGTTACTCCGCTGGAACTATGGCCACAGCGCAAAGTGTTGGATCTTCTGCATATCGTCTTGACCAACAGGACTGTGCAGGCTCGAATCCGGTTCACACTAGACCGGCCGCCCGCCGAATCGGACACCAGATTCTTCGTTCCCCAACTTCTTGCTGTGACGTTGGGCCCGAACCGGATCTTCGCGGTCGTAGGACATCTTGGGCACGCGATTCCCTCAGACGAGCAGACGCCGACCGCTGTCCTGCTCGAAGTTGACGGGACCGTGGTGCTAAGGAAGCAGGTCATGTTCCGGGAGGAACCACTGCCGGCGCCGGAGTCGCAGCTCTTGCGCGAAGCGGTCGCTGGGTACTCGGAGACGCACAACATCATTAAGTGGTGGCGCGACGACTAGGGTAGTCGGTCTCTGAAAGGGCCGCGCGTCGCGACGTTAACCTTTTGCTGTGTCCCCGAATTCGTGAGGCAGTTTGGGCTAGCTGAGAAGTCAACCTACCCTTCCCAAGGTACCTCGTCGAATTGGGGGACACAGCATCAGCCTTGAGGTAGCGCAGAGCGTGCCGATCCCTGTATTAAGAGGAGGCACATGGTCAAGTTCCAGGTCGACTTCGGGCCCACTCAGGACCCGATTGACGAAGCTGCAATCGCAGCAATGCTGGCGCGCCGACCGAGGCGGATGATGCTGTCGCGCGAGTGGCAAGCGCCGCTTCATGAGCCACGAGAGGCCGAGAAAGACTGGAGCTTGGTTCTACCGTTCTGTGAAACGCTGCGGAACTCATTCAAAAGCATGTGCTCCACGACGACCAATATCGGGCTTCGCGCGAGCAAGGGCGATCGGTGTTTCACGTTCTTTCCCGGTGCCCAAAAGGGTGACGAGTCTCTGACGGAGGTGGAACGCTGGCTGGCGACGGTGGGTAAGTATGTTGCCATCCGTGACTGTCTCGCGCTGTCATTCGCTCTGGACTACGACCGAGAAGGAGGAGCCCCGAGCAAGCCGCAGACAGCAATTGGAGCGCTCAGGAGTCGCGCCAAGCCCTACGACGCCGCGCCCACAGCCGATACCCGTCGGGCGGCCGACGAGCTTGTGAAGCACCTGCGGGCGTTTCTCAAAGAGATGACCTGCTATAACGGCGCTGAGGCGGTCTGCGCCATGCCTCCGTCACGACCAGACAAGGCCTTTGATCTTCCGTCCTATTTGGTTGCGGGCATCGCCTCCAAGACGAAGCTCGCCGACATCACCGCGGCCGTGCGGACGGTTACGGCTCGGCCAGCATTGAAGGATGCCGAGGTAAGCAGGAAGCTCGCACTCCTCAAGGACACGATCGAGATTGACGCGGCTGCCATGAAGGGCAAGGTCGTCTTGCTTGTCGACGACCTCTATCAGTCGGGCGTCTCAATGAACTACGTAGGGATGCTCCTGCTTGGGGCAGGCGCGAAGAAGGTCTTTGGGTTGGCCGTAGAGAAGACCTGTCGCAATGACGCTAACGTCTAGAGCTCCTATGCGCCTCGCAGAGCCCCTAGACCTGCTGCGAGTACTGTATGTGCCTGGCGTGGGCAGGGTGCGCCTGGCAGCGATCATGAATTGGCTGACTCAGCAAGGCATTGGCCTGAAGTCCTTTTTGGACGAGCCTGAGATCCAGAAGCGATTCTTCACAACGCGGCAGTGTGAGGCGCTTCTGAGAAACCATGATGTGGTAGCGACTGCCTGGCAGGAACTGCAGCAGGCCGGAGTGAAGGTCTTGCAGCCTCTCGATCCAGCGTATCCCCGCTGCATGAAATTGAGGTTGGGCGACAAGGCTCCTCCTCTGCTGTTCACGAGGGGTAATACCGACGTACTAGACGCTCCATCGGTGGGCTTTTGTGGGTCCCGGAAGGCCAGCGCCAAGGGGCTCGCAGTTGCCAAGGACTGTGCTTCCCAGGTCGCAGCCCGCGGCGCAAACGTGGTTTCGGGCTACGCTGCGGGAGTGGATCTTGAGGTTCATGAAGCAGCGCTTTCCAGTGGGTGTACCACTACTGTAGTTCTTGCGGAAGGCATCCTGCGCTTCCGGCTTAAGAGGGCAATCGCAGCCCACTGGGACTGGCACCGGGTCTGCGTGGTCAGCGAGTTTCTTCCAAACGTGCCGTGGACCGTGCACAACGCGATGCAGCGCAACGAGACCATCGCGGCTCTGTCCCGAGCGATGGTTCTTATCGAGGCGCGCCGATCCGGCGGGAGCTTCGCTGCGGGTGAGGCCACTCTGAGACTAGGGATACCACTGTTCGCAGCAGTCTATGAGGGCATGCCAGAGGGGGCCGAGGGCAATCGCCAACTCATGGTGCGTGGTGCATCGCGCCTCTTCAAGAGCAGGCGCAGCGGCAGAGCCAACCTGGCACCACTCCTCCGTGCCCTGAACGACGATTGCGGCGAGGCTCGTCGATCTATCGCCAAGGTATCTCGTGGTCCTGCCAGCCAAGAAGAACTCTTCGCGGACTAGTGGCGTCACAGGCTCCCCCGACTCGAACACTCGCGTTAACCTCCGGCTTACCGACGCGGCCTTGTCGGGGGGTGAGTCAGTATGTGAGCTAGTTTCGGGTGTCAAAGGCCGTCATTTCGGGCTTTCAACGCCGGCAGCGGACGACACGAACTCGCGGTTTGACAACATTTTGCCGGGGTTGGGCCTGAACAGAGCTGCGACTCTGGATCAGGAGAGTCCTGGTTCGATCCCAGGAGGGGCAACTCCAAGCGCGATACCGCGATGAGCGGTGTCGCGCTTCGTGTTTTCGGAGGGGGGTGTCGGCTCGCCACTAGGCCGCAGCTAACCGAGAGGCGCGGCTCAGCGGAGCGGCGGCTCGACCCCACGCGACGCCGTGAAGACCGGCTCACCGAACTGCGCCACGCCAAATCGCGCGATCGCGTCCTGCGCGGCGGGGGAGACGAGCCATTCGGAAAATGCCCGTGCACCGACCGCATTCAGATGGGGGCGGCCTGCCGGCGTGAGCTCCATGACGTGGTACAAATTGATCAGGCTCGGCTCCGGCGCGCGTAACGCGACTAGCTCAAGCCTGGCGCGAAAGGCGCGTAGGGTCGCGCGGTCGCACATGACATAGGCCCTGTGCTCGTTCGCCAGCAGCAGGGTCGGCCCCATCCCCTGCCCGCTCTCGATGTAGCCGGGCCACTCCGGCCTTCCACCTGCGGCGCGCCACAGAGCCAACTCTCGCTGGTTGGTGCCCGAGGAATCTCCCCGTGAAACGAAGGTCGCGTGCGCCCGCGCGATGGCCAGCAGAGCCGCAGCGGCGGTCGGGCTCCGCGCGACACCGACCGGATCGGCTGCTGGACCAGCGATGGTGAAGTAGTTCCAGGCCACGACCATCCGACGCGCCACGGCGCCGGTGCGGACGAACGCGGATTCTGCCGCCGGTGCGTGCGTGATGAGGACATCGGCGTCGCCACCCGCGCCGAGACGGATGCACTGGGCCGTGGCGCAACCGACAACCCGCACGTGATAACCGGTCTGGCGCTCGAAGATCGGCACGATCGAATCGAGGAGGCCGGAGTCGAAAAGGGTTGTGCCAGCGGCGAGTGTCAAATCGCGCGACGCCGGTGTCACCTGCGCGTGCGCCGGCAGGGCAGTGCCGACTGCCAACGCCGCAACCCACGTAGCCAGCCGTTCCTTCAACCAGTGCATCGGGTTCTCTTGGGTGCCTACAGTTCGTCGCGCACGCGCAGGGCGACGACGTGCCGCACGCCGCGAGCCCCGCCCCCATCGGCGGGCACGATGAGGCGGTACGGGCCCGCCGCTGCGGGCAGCGGCTGCCCGTCCTGTTGATCCGCCACAAGCACCATGCGTGCTCCGACTTTCGGTGCAACCTCCGCGAGAGCGAACACGGCACGATACCGGTCGGCCGCTTCGATCACGACCCGCTGGGTGAGAAAGGGGCCGTGAGCGCTATCGATGGGCACCCCGACGAGCTTGAGGAGATCGGTCAGGCGGACGCCGCGGTACATTTGGGAGATGCCGTGGTCGGACCAGCGAACCGAGTCGCGCGGCAGCGCAGCAAAGTCCGCACTGTGCACGACCGTCACGTGCCCGTCTAGTTCAATCAGAAGGGAGTCAGCGGGCGGGGCCGACAGGCTCGGCGTGACCGCAAGCAACAGCGATGCCAGCAAGTACATTGGGAAACCTCCATGCCCAACGAGGTCGACTCTGGTTCCGTCGCCTGGCGAAGTGCGCCTCACCGATGGCGCCCCAACCGCCGATGGACGCCCCTAGAATGTGTAACGTAAGTCATGGGCGTTGGAGAGGCGCTAGGACGCCGTCGCCCGGCTGACGGTTTCGTTGGTTGGAGCAAGGGCAGGGGTGAGCCTGTTTCTGAGTCAGTTTCGGGTGTCAAAGGCCGTCATTCGGCCCATCCAACCCCGGCAGCGGACGACACGAACTCGCGGTTCGACAACATTTTGCCGGAGTTGGGCCTGAACAGAGCTGCGACTCCGGATCAGCAGAGCCCTCGTTCGCTCCCGGGAGGGGCAACTCGAAGCGCGGCCGGCGATGAACCGGTCGCGCTTTGTGTTTCGGGCAGCGACGGGACCTGTCACGTTTCCCTCTTGACGCTCACCTGACGCCTTCCGTCTAGACTCGTGCGCAGTCGGCGGCTCGTTCGAGGGGCCGGCCGAGCTCCACTGGACGGAGCGCACCATGAAGCACGGACGAGCGAGCGTCCTGCCAGCCCTGATGGAGCTTGCGTTCCTCGTGGTCGCGGCGCCGCTCCTGGCCCAGCAATCGTCGCCATTCGCTCGAGTCTCCCGCGTACTCGATCGCCTGTCGGTGGTTGGGTCGATTGGCCCCAGCTTCTACTCGGACGCGGCTATCGAAAACGCTCTGACAATCGCTTCTCGCAACTCCCAGAAGGAGATGCCGTGGACGGTCTCCGTGCGCTATCTGCTGACACCGACAGTGGAGGCACGGGTCCTCTATTCGGACGCCAAGCTCGGGCACACCGAGGGTGTCGGTCCGGGGGGCTCGTTCTCGATCACCAAGGATGTGCTGTCCTACGCCGCCGTGGTGGCGGTTCGAGTCGGCACGGACGTCTGGCTGTCCGCCGGGCCTTCCCTGAACCGCACGGGTGTGTATCTCGATAGCGCGACGGTGCCGGGCGTCATCTTCGGAGGCTCGATCCGTGCGCCGCTGGCGGGGGACCACGTGTTCTTCGAGGTCGGCCTGGAGTACCGCTACGTGTGGCCCGTGGACATCGGCCCGATCGGGCAGATGGACATCTTCAACACCAGCGTTACGGTCGAGGTGCTGCCGTGTACCTCGGTATCGCTGAGCTACGGGCTGCTCTCCGTCGGGCTCGGTATCCGGCTCTGAGGCGGCGTCGCCCGCCACGCACAGGTAGCTCAGGGCTTCGTCAGCACCTCCTCGAACAGGGCCAGCGCCCGCGGGTCGTTGGTCTGGCCGAGCCAGAAGAAGGCCTTCTTGCGCACGCCGGGGTCGCGGTTGGTGCGGGCGATCTGGATCAACGCGGGCACGCCGACGTCGTGCGGCTCCTGGGACAGCGCGAACACCGCGTGCTCGCGAACGTCGCGGTCGAGCGAGTCGTCGTTCACCATGTCGGTCAGGTCCTTCACCGCCGCATCACCCGCCGCCTCGGCCAGCCAGAAGACGGCCTGGTTGCGGACGTGGCCGCTCAGCGAATTGTCGCGCGCCAGGCGCACCAGGTCCGGCCACACGGTCACAGAGTCGGCCAGGGTCGCGGGGAAGATCGCGTCGTCAGCCGCCCGGCCGTCGGTCGAGCGCGCCAGGTCGAGCAGGAACCGGGCCGCCTCAGCCGCCGGCACGGTGCCCAGATCCGTCACGCTGTCGGCGGTCTTCCAGCGCCCGCCCACATAGGTCCTGAGGCGCGTGACGTGACCCGAGGCCACGCGGAGCGCGAGGCGCACCGGGCCAGACTCGCAGGGATAGGGACCGTCGTCTTCCCAGTCCGAGTTGGTCGTGATCCGCTGGTTGCCGCAGGTGCCGTTCACACAATGGAACGAGATCACGCCGGCACCGTTGCCGCAGACGCCGTCCCGCGCGGCGTAGGAGAGGTGCACCGTGCCGTCCGGGGCGCGGGCGACGCGCTGGGCGATCGTCTGCGCGGAGGCGGGAGCGGCGAGCGCCACGCCGCATGCCGCCGCGAGAAGAACGAGAGCGCGGGTCATTGGTTGATGATCTCCAGCAGGACCTGCGCGGCGCGCGGATCGTGGGACTGCCCCAGCCAAAAGACGGCCTTCTTGCGCAGGTCCTTGTCCGTCTCGTGGCGCGCGATGTCGATCAGCTTGTCGAGCGCCGCGCCTTCGTGCCGCTGGGAGTACACGAAGATCAACTGCTCCTTGATGTCCCGGTCGTTCGAGCGGTCGTAGAGCGCCGTCAGGTCGCCGATGTCCGCGCCCGACTGCCCCGCCCAGAAGAGCGCCTGCTTCCGCAGCTCGACGCCCTCGTGCGAGTTGACGGCCAGGTCCATGAGCCAGCGCGTGTTCTCGGTCGAGCGCATCTGGGAGAGGGAGAAGATGATCTTCTCCTTCAAATCGTCGGGCCTCACCCGCCCGTAGAGATCGCGCAGGAACGCGGCGTTTTCACCTCCGTGCTGCTGCCCGAGCCAGAAGACGGCCTTCTCGCGGGTCTCCTCGGCGGCGTCCTCGCGGGTCGCGTAGTCGCGGAGGATCTGCGACGAGCGCGGACCGTGAATCTGCGCGATGGCGAAGATCGCCTTGTCTCGCAGGTCGGGATCGCCGGAGGTACGCAGAATCGAGTCGAGCGCGGTCACGGCCTTGTCGCTGCCCACCTGCGACAGCCAGAAGACGGCCTGGCCACGCACGTCGGCGTCGGGGTCGTTGCGCGCGACGGAGAGGAGGATGTCCTCGGTCTGGTCGCTGCGCTTCTGCGACAGGACGAAGACGGCCTTGCGGCGCAGCTCGACCGAGCAAGGATCGCGGCGCGCGAGCACCTGCTGGATCACCGGCACCGCGTTCGCGGCATCCATCTGCATCAGTGCGTTCATCGCGGCGATGCGCGGGTCGTCGTCCTCACTGGGGCACGCCGCCACCGAGACATGCGCGCTGTCCGCCCCCGCGGCGGCCGTGGCGTGCGCCTGGACCCATTGGGCCGCGTCGGCGTCGCCCCGCCGCGCCAGCTCGCCGTAGACCCTGGCAAGGAGGGCGTCGCCGTCGCCGCGCGTCGCGGCGCGCGGATAGCGGGAGGCCTGGGTTTCGAGCAGGCCGGCCGCCGCCAGCAGGTTGTACTGATCGCCCGTCCGGTACAACGCGAACGCGGCCCAGTAGTGCGCGTCAGGGGTGTAGCTCGAGCGCGGGTAGCGCTTGATGAGGTCGTTGAACGCGCGCGCAGCCTCCGGATAGCGGCCGCGGTTCAGCAGCTGGCGCCCGGCACGGTAGAGCGAGTCCCCAGGATCCTGCTGCGCCCACGCGGGGACTCCCAGCAGGGCACCGAGCGCGTTGCGGACGGCGCGAAGACTGCTTCCAGCCGCTTTGGGCTCCTCCGGCGCGGCCCGGGGCAGCGTGGCGAACGCGAGATCGGCTGCCGCGGGAGCGGCGGCGACGGCGCGGGAGGCGCTGGCGGCCGCCCGGGCCGGGGGGCCCTGCAACAGCGTGGCGACGGCGGCGAGCAGCGAGAACGTGGGAAACATCAGAGCACTCCTTGGTCGCGTGTGGGGGCGCTGGCCGCTGGAGTCGCGGCGCGGAGCCGGGCCAGCACCCCCCGCTGGGTCATTCCCTGGTTGATGAGGTCGAGCTCGTTCTGCTGCCGGGGCTGCCCCGGCAGCTGCGTGACCTGCGCCAGCACCAGCTCGAGATCCTGGAGCAGGACCTTGAGCTGGGGATCGTCCGCGGCCGGGGAATCCAGCATCAGCCGCGTGGTGGTGAGGAGATCCCGTGCCGCCGCGATGAACGGCGGGTCGAGCCGCCCCTTCCGGCTCTCGGCGCTGAAGTCGGTGAGCAGCACTTCGGTTCGCGCGAGGTACTGGCCGGCCGCGATGCGGTATGCGGCGGACGCTGCGGTGTAGGCGGCGGAGCCTGCCGGTGCGGGGAGCGGCCCGGCACCTTGCGTGACGAGCCTCCCGATCCCGATGCCCAGGACGAGCGTCGCGGCGAGCGCCAAGCCCCAGGACAGGCGCCGCACGGTACGCCTAGTCGAGCGGCGGCGGGCCCGCGCGGCCGAGATCGCCCACCACATCTGCTCGCGGGGGGCGGGCGGCGGCTCATTGTAGCCGCGCACGGCGGCCCGCAGCCGCTGGGGCAGTTGGTCGTCATTCCAGTCGTTGGCCATCACGCCCACTCTCCTGCGAAGTCCGCCAGCGCGACGCGCAGCTTGGCACGGGCGCGCGACAGCTGCGCCTTCGAGGTGCCGACTTCGACGCCGAGCACCGCGCCGATCTCCTCGTGCGTATAGCCCTCCACGTCGTGCATCACGAACACCGTGCGGTACCCCTCCGGCAGCGCGTCGATCGCCGCTGTAAGCCTGCGCTTCAGGTCCGGCTCGGCCTCGCGCCCCGTTTCCGCCACCTCGTGCCCCTCCTCCAGATCCGTCTCCCGCGAGCGCCGCCGCTTCACGTCGCGCAGGCCGTTCAGCGCCACCGACACTGCGATCGCGTGCAGCCAGGTCCCGAACTGGGACTCGCCGCGGAAGTCGTCCAGCCGCTCGAAGGCGCGGATGAACGTGTCCTGCGTGAAGTCCCGCGCCAGGTCGGCGTCGCCCGCGAAGCGGTAGACCAGCCGGTAGACGCGATCCACGTGCGCCTCGTACAGGTCGCGCTCCGCTGCGGCATCCCCGGCGCGCGCTCGGGCGATCAGCTCAGCTTCGTGCACCGGGCTCCGACGGCTGTGGCCAACCGTGCGACACGGGTGGCCGGGAAAGGGTTGCGCGGGGGTGATATCTCAAACGGAAGTGTGGGCCAGGCTCGAGCAGGCGCAGCCCTCAGGGATTCTGCACCGCCACGGGCTGCGACCGGTTGGACGTGGTGTTGTCGCCGAGCTGGCCCTGCAGGTTGCGGCCCCAGCAGTACGCCGCCCCGCTGGTCGTGATGCCGCAGGTGTGATCGAAGCCGGCGGCGAGGCTCTGGAACGTCAGGCCGTCGGCCACCAGCGTCGGCGCCGTGCGCGGGAGCGTGTCGCCGACCCCCAGCTGGCCGAGCGCGTTGTACCCCCAGCAGTACGCCACGCCCGACGCGAGCGCGCAGGTGTGGGCGCCGCCGGCCGTGAGGCTCGAGAACACGACGCCCCCCGTCACGGCGGTGGGCGTCAGGCGCCGCGTCGTGTCGCCCGTGCCCAACTCGCCCCAGGAGTTGCCTCCCCAGCAGTAGGCCGCGCCCGCGGCGGTCAGCGCGCAGCTCTGCGGCCCGCCGGCGCTGACCGACGCGAAGGTCACGCCGCCGGTCACGGCGACCGGGAGGGTGTGATTCGTGTTGTCTCCGGTGCCCAGCTCGCCGAGGGCGTTGTCGCCCCAGCAGTACGTCACGCCGGCGGGCGTGATGCCGCAGGCATGGTAGGAGCCGGACCAGTCGCCGACGCTGACGCTCGCGAACGAGAGGGCCATGAAGCTGCCCACGAGCGTCGGCTGGCCACGCCGCGTGACGTCGCCCACCCCGAGCTCGCCGGCGCTGTTGTCCCCCCAGCAGTAGGCCGCACCCGACGTGGCGATCCCGCAGGTGTAGACGGCCCCCGCCGCGAGTTGGACGAAGGTCAGGCCGCCGATGACGGCGGCCGGCGCGGACCGGTTGGTCGTGGTGCCGTCGCCGAGCTGCGCGTCGGCGTTGGAGCCCCAGCAGAAGGCGGCGCTGGCGGAGATGCCGCAGCTGTGGCTCGCTCCCGCAGCGAGCGCCGTGAACGACAACCCTCCGGTGACGGCCTTCGGCGTGTAGCGCACGGCGATGGTCGTCCCGTCGCCGATCTCGCCGAACTCGTTCGTGCCCCAGCAATAGGCCACGCCCGACGCGCTCATGCCGCACGTCTGCTCCTGACCCGCGGCCAGCTGCGACCACGACACCGGGGTGCCGCCCGAGCCGCCCCCCACGGCCTGAGTGAAGCCGGCGTAGGAGCCGCCGCACGCCCCGACGGCGAGCACGGCGGGGAGGAAGGGCAGGAGCAGCGCGTTGCGCATACTCATCACACTTGCACAGGACGCGACGGAGGGCAAGGTCGGCTTGACGCGGCGAGATCGAGCGCGGCATTGTAGCGCCGGTCACAGCGCAGCTGGTCCCTCGATTGGGCCGCCGTCGGCCGGGAGTTGACACCGTGCGCCGCCTCGCGCTGCTCGCGCTGATCCTCGCCGCCGCCTGTACGAGCCGGGGCGGCGGATCGTGCCGCGGAGAGTATTGCGGCACCGTCGTCTTCGCGGGCATCGGCCAGCCAGCCTCCCTGCTGCCGCCGGCCACCGATCACATCCTCGACCGCGACATCTACGACCAGATCTTCCTGAAACTGGCGGACGTGGGGCCGGACCTGAACACCGTGGGCGATTCGGGTTTCCAGCCCCAGCTCGCCGACCGGTGGACCTGGAGAGACTCGCTCACGCTGGCGTTCCACCTGGATCCACGTGCCCGCTGGCAGGACGGCCGGCCGGTGACCGCGGGTGACGTCGCGTTCACCTTCGCGGCCTACACCGACTCCGTGCTCGACGCGGCGGACCGTATCAACCTGGTGCGCATCGCGTCCGTCACGGCACCCGACAGCGCCACGGCGGTCTTCCGGTTCCGCCAGCGGTACCCGGAGATGTTCTACGACGCCGTGTACTACCTCCGGATCCTCCCGGCGCACCTGCTGCGCGATCTTCCGCGCGCCCAGTGGCGCAGCGCGGCCTTCGGGCGCAACCCGATCGGGGACGGGCCGTACCGGTTCATCCGCTGGGATCCGGGACAGAGCCTCGAGCTGGTGGCCGACTCGAGCTTCTTCCTCGGCCGCCCTCATGTCCGGCGGCTGATCTGGCGCTTCGCCGGCGACCTCTCGGTTGCGGTGACGCAGTTGATCGCGGGCGAGGCGGACGCGATCGAAGTGCTGGTGTCGCCGGCGAACATCGAGCGGGCCCGCCAGGCGCCGCGACTCGCGCTCTACCCCTATCCCGGGTCGGTGTTCACGTTCGTGAGTCTCAACCTCCGCGCACGCGACGGCTCGTTGCCGCATCCGCTCTTCGGCGACCCCGCGGTCCGCCGCGCGCTGGTCGCGGCGACCGACCGGGTGCGGATGACGCAAAGCATCTATGGGAAGACGGCGCAGGTGCCGCCGGCGCCGATCCCCGAGGCCTGGACGGCGCTCTGGCTCAGCGATCTGCAAGTGCCGGCGTACGACACAGCGCTGGCCGCGCGCGAGCTGGAGCGGCGCGGTTGGCGCCTGGGAAGCGACGGCGTGCGGCAGCGCGGCGGCCGGAAGCTGGCCTTCACGCTCGCGGTGCCTTCCACCAGCCCGCCCCGTCGGCAATACGCGCAGCTGATCCAGGAGGAGCTGCGGGCGGTCGGGGTGGCGGTGACGATCGACGCGATGGACAACGTCACGATGCAGGCCCGGCTCCACAGCGGCGCCTACGACGCGGCGATCGAGTCGTGGGCGAACGATCCGACGCCGTCGTCGAGCGTGCCCCAGATGTGGATGCGGGGCGGGGGCTCGAACTTCGGGCACTACTCGAACCCGGCGTTCGATCAGTGGGCGCGCGCGGCGACCAGGGCGCGCAGCGCCGCGGCGGCGACGGAAGCCTGGCGCGCGGCATTCGGGGTCCTCGCCGAGGACGCGCCGGTGATCGTCTTGAGCGCGCCGGACAACGTGGCCGCCATCGACCGGCGTGTGACGAACGTGCGCCTGCGCCCCGACTCCTACTGGGCGTACGTGCGCAACTGGCGGATCGCCCCCAGCCAGTTCAACGCCCGCGACCAACTGGTGCGCTGAGTGGCCGCTTGGCTCCTGCGACGCCTCGTCGCCGCGCTCGCGATCGTCTTCGCCGTCGTCACGCTGGTCTTTTTCGCGATTCACCTCGTGCCGGGCACGCCGTTCCTGCCCTCGGGCGAGCGTGCGCTCGATCCGTCGGTCGAAGCCGCGCTGCGCGTGCGCTTCGGGCTCGACCGGCCGCTCGGCGCGCAGTACGTGAGCTACCTGGGCGAACTGGCGCGCGGGGATCTGGGTGAGTCGTTCAGCCAGCAGCGGCCGGCGGCCCGTGCGCTCGAGGAGGCGATTCCCAACACCGTCGTGCTCGCGGCGACCGCGCTCGCGATAGACCTCCTGCTGGGCCTGGCCATCGGGGCGCTGCAGGCGGCCTACGCCCGGCGCCGCCTCGACACGCTCCTCACCCACACCACGCTGTTCGTGTACTCGCTCCCGACGTTCTGGCTCGGACTGGTCCTCCTGCTGGTATTCGGCCAGGAGCTGCACTGGTTCCCAGTGGGCGGCGTCGTGGACCCGGTGGTGCACCAGGCGCTGTCGCCGGTCGGACGGTTGTTCGACCGGCTCCGCCATCTGGCGCTGCCGGCGCTCACCCTGGGCCTGGTCGGCGCGGCCGGCACGGCGCGGTTCCAGCGCGCCGCCCTGCTCGAGGCCCTGAGCCAGGGTTTCGTGAAGACGGCGCGGGCCAAGGGGCTCAGCGAATCGCGCGTGCTGCTCGGCCACGCCCTGCGCAACGCCCTGCTGCCGACGATCACGCTGATGGGCCTCGCGCTTCCTTTCCTGCTCACGGGCTCCGTGGTGATCGAGACGGTGTTCGCGTGGCCGGGGATGGGAAAGCTGGCGGCCGACGCCGTGCTGAGCCGGGACTATCCCGTGGTGACGGCGACCACGCTGGCGGCGACGGTGCTCGTGGTGGGCGGAAGCCTGGTCGCCGACATCCTGTACGCCGTGGCGGACCCGCGCGTGCGGAGGGAGCGGCCACGATGACGACGCTGCCACTGCTCCCGCTCGCCGTGATCGTGGGGTGCGCGGCGGTGACGATCCGGCTGGTGAAGCGGCGCGCGCGGTCGGCGGCTACCCGGCGCTTCTTCGAGAGTCCGGCCGCGGCGGCGGGCCTCGGCCTGCTGCTGTTCTTCGTCCTCCTGGCCGTGCTGGCGCCGCTGGTCGCGCCGTACCGCCCGTCGGCACAGCTCGACATCGTGGGGCTGCAGAACCGGCCGCCGTCGTGGCGGTTCCTCCTCGGCACGGATCTGTTCAGTCGCGACGTCTTCAGCCGACTGGCGTACGGAGCGCGCGTTTCGCTCGGCATCGGCGTGCTGGCGACGCTCGTGTCCGTCACGCTGGGCGCGGCGGTGGGCGCGGCGGCCGGCTATTTCGGGCGCGCGACCGACGCGGTGCTGATGCGGCTGGTGGACGTGGGGCTCGCGGTCCCGAAGATCTTCATCGTGCTGGTGGCCGTGGCGCTCGGCCGCCCGCTCGGCCCGGTGCCGCTCGCCGTGCTGCTGGGGCTCACCGGGTGGTTCGCGACCAGCCGCCTGGTGCGCGCGGAGGTGCTGAGCCTCAGCGAGCGCGACTTCGTGGAGGCGGCCCGGGCTCTGGGGGCGCGCCCGTGGCGCATCATCGCGCGCCACGTTCTCCCCGGCGCCACCGCGGTGCTGATGGTCTCGGCGGCCCTGAGCATCGCGAACATGATGCTGCTCGAGGCCGGGCTGTCGTTCATCGGAGCGGGAGTGCAGCCTCCGGTGCCGAGTTGGGGCAACATGATCGCCGACGCCCGGGACCTGCTGGCGACCGCGCCGTGGACCTCGCTCTTCCCGGGGCTGGCCATCACGGGCGTGGTGCTGGCCCTGCACGCCGTGTCGGACGGCCTGCGGGAGGCGCTCGATCCGCAGGCGCGCGGAGGCGCGTCGCCGCTTGCTGCGGGCGAGCGCTCGCAGGAACGTCGGCTCGGCGGTTGGGTGGCGCGGCGCTGAGGCCCCCGTTAGGTTCCCGCCCGCCGAATGAACTTCACCTGTTGCAGGGACGCATGAAGGCATCCGAAATCCGCAAAGGGCACGTGCTGCTGGTCGAGGGCCAGCCCTGTCGCGTCATGGACTTCCAGCACCGCACCCCGGGGAACCTGCGCGCCTTCGTGCAGGTCCGGATGCGCAACCTGGTCACCGGGAACACCTTCGACAGCCGGTACATTGCGACCGAGTACGTGGACGAGGCGCGGCTCGACACCAAGGAATTCCAGGTGCTTTACCGCGACGACCAGGGCGTGCACGTGATGGACGCGAAGACCTACGACCAGTACTCGCTGAGCGAGGAAGTGGTTGGGGACGCGCTGCCGTGGCTCGAGCCGGAGATCCACATCACGGCGGAGCTGCTCGAAGGAGACGTCGTCGGCATCCAGCTCCCGGCGGCGATGGAGTACACTATCGTCGAGACCTCGCCGGTGATGAAGACGGCGACCAAGACGGCCAGCGCCAAGCCCGCCAAGCTGAGCAACGGCGTGACGATCCAGGTGCCGGAGTTCCTGGGCGAAGGCGTGAAGATCCGCGTGGACCCGCGGACCGGGACCTACCTGGAGCGCGCGAAGTAGCTAGGGGGCGACCGCCGGGGCCTCGAGCGCGGCGCGCACCTGGCGTGCGAGGTCGGCGATCGCCCACGGCTTCGCGACGAAGGGCACTCCGGGATCGAGCAGCGACCGCATCGCGATGTCATTCTCGCTGTAACCGCTGGTAAACAGGAACCGCATCCCCGGATCGATCTCGCGGACGGCGCGGAACAACGCCGGCCCGTTGAGCTTCGGCATCAGCACGTCCGACAGCACAAGGTCGATCTGCCCGGCGTGCGAGCGCTGCTTGGCGAGGGCGTCCTCGCCGTCCACGGCCTCGACGACCTTGTAGCCCAGGTGCTCGAGAACGCGCCGGGTCGTGCCGCGCAGCTCCTCCCGGTCCTCGACCACCAGGATCGTCTCGCCGCCGCCCCGTTGGGGCTCCGTCTCCCGCACCGCATCCGCCGCCGCTGCGGTTTCGGCGGACTTCGGCAGGTAGACCTTCACCGACGTCCCGGCGCCGAGCTCGCTGTAGACGTGCACGAAGCCGCCGTGCTGCTTGGTGATGCCGTAGACCATCGCCATCCCCAGCCCCGTGCCGGCGCCGGGCGCCTTGGTCGTGAAGAAGGGCTCGAAGATCTTCTCGACGGTGGCTTGGTCCATCCCGACGCCGGTATCGCTCACCGCGACGCAGTAGAACGCGTCGGCGTTCACCCACGGGACCGACTCCGGGAAGCTCCGGCCGGTGGGGCCCTGCATCGCCTCGATGGCCAGCCTCCCGCCGGACGGCATCGCGTCGCGCGCGTTGGTCACCAGGTTGAGGAGGAGCTGCTGGAGGGCGCTGGCGTCGCCGCGCACGGGGCAGGCGGCCGGCGGGACGACGATTCTGAGCTCGACGTCGTCGGGCAGCAGCGCGCGCACCATCTGCCCGACGTTGACCACGACGTCGCGCAGGTCGAGGGTCGCGAAGGTGAGGTCCGCGCGGCGGCTGAACGTGAGCAGGCCGCGGACCATGCTCGCCCCGCCGGAGGCCGCCGCTTGGATCTTGTCGAGGCTGTCGGTCAGGTCCGGCCGATCGGGCGGGAGCAGGGACCGCAGCATCTCGGTGTTCGCCAGGATCACGGCGAGCAGGTTGTTGAAGTCGTGGGCGATGCCGCCCGCGAGCTGGCCGACGGTCTCGAGCTTCTGTGCCTGGCGAAGCTGCGCCTCGAGCCAGCGCCGCTCCGAGAGCTCGGCGGCGGTCCTGATGCCCTCGACGCGGCGCAGGGCGTCGAGCAACTGCTCCGACGTCGTGTAGGGGGAGAACAGCCGCTCGACCGCGTCCTTGACCGCGCCGAACATCCGCCGCATCGCGCCACGCGGCTCCGACGGGACGGGCGGCACGGGGCCGCGGCCGATACGCGCGGGCGGCAGTCTGCCGAGCCCGGCTCCGTCGGCGTCCGGCGAGCCTGCGGCGGGTACACCCTGCTGGCGCTGCATTGGCTGAAAGCCTACCGCCGGCACCGGGGCCGGGGAAGAGGGCTACCTCACTTCCGGTTTCGGGCGGCGGCCAGCCTATTTTCTGTCATGTGGCCCGTCGGACTCGTCCTCGCGCTCGCCGTCGCCCAGGCGCTCCAGGCGCAGCCGCAGGAACGTTCCGGGGTGTTCGCTCCCGGCACGCGCATTCCGGTCCGGTTTGCCCGGTCGCTCACCGGCGGCCGCGACCGGCAGGGCGCGACCTTCGAGGTCCAGGCGATGGCGCCGCTCGAGGCGGGAGGATGCATCCTCGTGCCGGCGTTCACGCCGATCCGGGGAACGGTGGTTCAGTCCCGGCCGGGCCGGCTGTTCGGCCGGCGCGGCGTTCTGCAGCTGCGCTTCGATTCGGTCCTCGCGGCGGCGGAAGACTGGGTGCCGCTGGCGGCGGAACTCGACTCGCTCGAGTGGACGAACCGCGGATCGTGGACCTCGGCCGGCGGCGTGCAGCAGAATCCCCGCTCGATCCGCGGCGTCATCGGCACGGCGGGGTTGGTGGGCCTGGCGGGCGCGGCGACGGGGCTCGGCGTCTTCCCCCTCGTCGCGGTGACGGGACTGGACCTGGTGCTGCGCGGGCCGCGCGCCCGGATCCTGGCGGGGCAGCGCGGCCTGCTCCGCCTCACGGCGCCGCTGGTCGTCCCGCTGCCCGACCGGTGCGAGAGCAGCGTCCGGGCGGCGAGCCAGGAGGCTCCAACGGTGCCCCCGCTGCCGCCGCGCGCCACGAACCAGAGCGGGACCAGGGGCGCCGACCCCGTCAATCTCATCCTGGAAGGCTCCCGCCAGGACGTGGATTCGGCGCTCAATCGAGCCGGCTGGCTCCCCGCTCAGCGCTCCACGTTCGGTGCATTGGCCGCCGAGGCAGGGGCGGTGCTGCTCGCCGAGAGCGACTCCGAAGCGCCGATGAGCCACGAGTACTATCGCGGTCGAATCGAGGACCTGCGGTTCGAGCGGGCGAGCCCCTCGGCGCGCGCACGGCACCATGTGCGGCTCTGGCAGGCGGATTCCACGGGCACCTTGTGGGCGGCGGCGGCGACCGAGGACGTCGGGATGCTGGTGAGCGCGGAGCAACGGACGGTGACGCATCGGATCGCCCCGGCCATCGACAAGGAGCGGGACTTGCTGGTGGGGGAGTTGCTCGCCGGCGGGTGCGCGGTGCTCGAGGGCTACGTCACCCTGCCGGGCGCGGTGAAGGGCGGCACGGGCGTGGCGGGCCAGCCGTTCGTCACCGATGCGCGCGCGGCTGTCGTGCGCGTCGTGGCGTGCCCACGGTATGCGCGGCCGTTCTAGACGGCAGACGACAGGCGAGCGGAGTTCAGAACAGTTGCCAGACGGCAAGGTGTCAGTGGTTACCAGATGTGAGAGCGAGTTGCCAGACCAGTTACCAGAGGCCCCGGCGCGTGGCCGCGTCGGGGCCTGTTCTGTCTCTCAGCCCTGGCGTCTGGTAACCACTTCAGTACTTGCCGTCTGGCAACTTCGCTGACATCCGCTTTCTCGCGACTGATCTCTCCTAGATCAGGTTCTTCAGCACAAACCACACGTTGGCCGGTCGCTCCGCGAGACGCCGCATGTACCACGCGAACCACGCGGTTCCGTAGCTGATCAGCACCCGCACCGTCTCCCCATCGGCGGCCAGCCGGCGCTGCTCGGCCTCGCGGATGCCGTAGAGCAGGTGGAACTCACAGGTCCCGCGCGGGAGCTTCAGCGCCGCGGCGCGCTCGCGCAGCCGTGCGACGAGGCGGACGTCGTGGGTGCCGAAGACCGGCCGGGCGCCGTGTGCGGCGTGCTCGAGCAGCCGTTCCCCCAGCACCAGGTAGGCCGCATCGACGTCCGGTTTCCGGGGGAACGCAACGTCGGCCGGCTCGGCGTACGCGCCTTTCACGAGCCGGATCGCCGGCGCGAGCGGGAGCAGGGCGTCGAGGTCGGCGCCGGTCCGGCGGAGGTAGGCCTGGAGACAGAGACCGACGCCGGTGCGGGCCGCGCGCGCGTGCCGGAAGATGTCCAGCGTCACGTCGGTGTAGTGCGAGTCCTCCATGTCGATCCAGAGGAACGATCCGGACTCCTGCGCCGCGGCGGCGAGCGCGTCGAGCGCGCGCTGGCACGCGGCGCGGTCCACGTCCAGGCCGAGTTGGGTGAGCTTGACGGAGATGTGCGCGGGGAGCCGGCGGCGCTGGAGCTCGCGCAACACGCCGAGGTAGTGGTCCCGCACGGCTTCGGCGTCGGCCCGGCTGGTCAGGTTCTCCCCCAACTGGGTCAGCACGGTGCCGAGGCCGGACGCGGCCAGCCGCCCGGCGGCGTCGAGGGCGGCCGGCAGCTCCTCGCCCGGCATGAATCGGCGCACCGCACGGGCCACGAAGGACCGGCGCTTGAGCTGCGCGGCGAGAAACGCGCTGCGCGAGGCGCGCAGCAGGAGCGTGCGCCCGAGCGACATCGTGCGGAAGCCGCCTACCTCAGCGCGGCCGCCAGTGCCTGCGACGCCCGGTCCACCGCGTCAGCAACGCGCAAGATCGCGGCGGTCACACGACCTGCCTCGGCCTGCGCTTCGGCGGGGCGCCGCTCCTCCACCGCCTCGCGGATGCCGGGCAGCGTCTTCACGCCATAACCGGTGTAGAAGCCCGGCGCGTAGATGAGGTGCCGGAACCAGGGACGCCGCGGTAGCCCGGCCGTATCGCCGAGGGCTTGCTCCGTGCCGTAGATGAGCTGGTTGGCCCGGCCCAGCTCGGCGCGCCGGGCCGCCAGGCGCTGCGGCGGCGCGACGTCGAGGGCGGCCATCGCGGTGTCGAAGCGCTGCCCCGCGCTGTCCAGGCGCGCGATCGCAGCGCGGAGCTGAGTGAGGTCCAGCCCCCTGGTGGTGTCGTTCCCCGCCGCCAGCCGGGAGATCTCGTCGGCGTAGCGCCCGTAAGTCCGCGCCACCGTCCGGAACTCGAACGGCAGGACCGGCGCGTCCGCCATGCGGAGGACCGCCGTCCCGACCGTCCGGGCCTGGGCGACCTCCGAGGACAGCGTGCTGTCGAGGAAGCGGAGGAAGAAGGTGTAGCTGTCGTAGATCGAGTGATAGATGCCGCCGTGCGCGGCGCCACTGTACGCGACGTCGAGCGCTGGCATCGTCACGTGGTCGATGAAGGCGGTGTAGTCGGAACCGGACCCCAGCGCGCCGATCGAGAACGCGGTGTCCGGCGGCTCGGCATCGGCCTCGCGCCCGCGGGCCGGCCGCGGCCGGTCGGCCTCCTCCCGCCGGTGCCCCTGCGCCACGTCGAGCGCGTTGCCCTTGCCCGAGGGATCGGGCACGTCGCGCGCCACCTCGCGCATGAACTCCTGCAGCGAGTGCGAGCCGCTGGAAGAGAGCCAGCCACTCGCGAGCGCGTCGCCATTGAAGTAGACGACGCCCTTGGTCCGCAGCTCATCCTGATGCTGCTCGGCCCACTCCGTCGAGCCGAGCAGGCCCCACTCCTCGCCGTCCCACGCGGCGAGGATGATGGTGCGCGCGGGCCGCCATCCGGTCTTGAGGAGCGCGCCCAGAGCGCGCGCGGCCTCGTCCAGCGAGACCTGCCCGGAGAGCGGATCCTGGGCACCGTTCACCCACGCATCGTGGTGGTTGCCGTAGATCACCCACTGGTCGGGATAGACGCTGCCGGGAATCCGCGCGATGACGTCGTACAGCGGGCGCGTCTGCCAGTCGAAGCGCACGGCGAGGTGCGCCGTTCCGGGCCCGGGGCCGACGTGGTAGGTGATCGGCAGGGCGCCGCGCCACGCCTCGGGGGCGACCGGCCCGGCGAGGTTGCGCAGGAGCGGCAGCGCGTCGCCGTACGAGATCGGCAGCACCGGAATCTTCGCGATCGTCTGGGCTTCGGCGATCGAGAGGCGGCGCGAGCCCGGCCGCGAGGCCCAGCCGGGCGAGAGCGGGTCACCCGGATAGAGCGGCATGTCCATGACGCTGCCGCGCTGCACGCCCTGCCACGGCCGCATCGGCCCCTTTGGGTACACGTCGTCCACGAAGTAGCCGTCGTCCTTCGGGTCCGAGTAGATGAGGCACCCGATCGCGCCGTGCTCCGCCGCGACCTTCGGCTTGATCCCGCGCCACGACTCGCCGTACTTGGCGATGACGATCTTCCCGCGGACGCTGATGCCCAGGCTGTCGAGCACCCGGTAGTCGTCGGGTATGCCGTAGTTCACGAACACCAGGTCGCCGGTGACGTCGCCGTCGGGCGAGTAGGCGTTGAAGGTCGGGAGCTGGTCCGACTGGCCGGAGGTCGGGTCTTCGCCCAGCGCCGGCTCCTTCAGCTCGGCGACGTAGTGGTCGGGGCCGATCAGCTCGAGGGAGCGGCTCGTCGGCCGGGGCATCAGCGCTTCGAACTGCTCGATCGAGGCGTCGATGCCGAAGGCCCGGAACCGGGCCAGGATCGCTTCGGCGACGTGGCGAGACCGCTCGGTCCCGGCCTCGTGCGGCACCGCGCTCAGCGCGATCAGCTGGGCGCGGAGCGTGTCGGCGTTCGGCACCGCCCGGAGCGACGCCTCCCGGGCCAGCTCGTCGGCCAGCAGCGGCGGCGGGAAACCGCGCACCGGCGGCGCCGACGGGCCGGTCTGGGCGTGGAGCGCCGGAACTGGCGCGAGCAGGATCGTGGCCGCGGTGGCGAGCCAAATGCGAGTGCTGGTCATGCGTTCGTCTCCAGGAAGTGTCAGCCGGCGCTGAACCGGTCGAGGAAGGCCCGCTCGTCGGGCGTGAGGCTGCTGGCGCCCGCGAGGTCCACTTTCGCCATTACGCGCTCGTACTCCTCGCGGTTGATCGGGTGCAGCGTCTCCGGCCGCACCCGCCGCCAGCGGTCGAGATCGGCGGTGGAGCTCTTCGCCGGGGGTGCCGCGGCGGCGCGGAACTGGACCGCGGGGGAGCGCAGCTCCATCCAGCGCAAATAGAGGTAGCCCCCGGCGAACCCCCCGAGGTGCGCGAAGTGCGCGATGCCACCCTGGCCCTGCCAGGCGCCGAACAGCGCCATGGCGGTCATCAGCACGACCAGCCAGCGCGCCTCCATCGGCAGGAAGAAGACGTAGACGGTGTCGCGCGGCCAGTAGTGCGCGTAGCCGAGCATGACGCCGAACACCGCGCCGGACGCGCCGACGATCGCCACGTACGGCGTCACCAGCGACAGGACGGCGCCCGCGATCCCGCTCGTCAAGTACAGACCGATGAAGCGCCGGCCGCCGAGGCGCGCCTCAAGACGGGGTCCGAAGAAGTACAGCGCCAGCATGTTGAAGAAGAAGTGTGTGAAGCCGGCGTGCAGGAACATGTAGGTCACGACGGTCCACGGCCGCAGCGGGATGAACAGCGGCACCAACATCAGGCTCTGCGTCAGGCCGGGGAGCGCGCTGCCCAGCAGGAGCATCACCAGGTTGGCGAGAATGAGGAACGACACCCAGGGAGTCGTGGGAGATACCCTACGCCACCGGCTCGATGCTGTCGAGCCGGCTCACGTCCAGCGTCACGGCCTCGGTGCCGTGCGGATGGTGCAGGATGTCGCTGAACTTCGCGCCCCAGACCACCTCGTCCCACCGGTAGCTCGACCGCGCGTGCACGCGCTGGGCGAACGTCTCCTCCACGCCGGAGAGGAGCATCAGGAACTCGGCGTCGGAGCGGCGCATGTCGTCGCGGGTGAGACCGTTGAGCGGGCTCGCCTCGTCGATCGGATGGACGATCGTCCACGACAGGGGGAAGAACGCCACCGAGCTGCGCTCCAGCGGCAGCAGGTGGAAGCGTCGCACCGGTCGGCCGTCGTGCTCCTCGAAGCGCGTGAACATCACCGTCGCCTCGACCTCGATCAGCTGGCTGCTGCGCATGTTCGCGATGCGGAACTCGAACGCCTTGATGCCGCGGTACGGCGCGATCACCGCCGTCCGGCTGAACATGATCTTCGCCGTCGGCCGCGAGAAGCGCGCGAACAGCAGACCGGTCGCCAGCGCCAGCCACAGCAGGCCGACCAGCGCCTCGACGGCCACCACCAGGTTCGCCGCGAGGCCGGCCGGCGCGAGGTTGCCGTACCCGATCGTCGAGAAAGTCGCGATGCTGAAGAAGAACGCCTGAGGGAAGCCCGCCCCGCCCGCGGCGGGAAGCGAAGACTGCAGCGCGCCGGGGCCGCAGAAGACGAATACCAGCGCGAACCCGGCGTTGATGAGCACGTACGACACCACGACCAGCGCCATGAAGCGCGTCCAGGTCGTGGTGAGCAGTGTGTGGTAGAGGCTGAGCGAGGTGCCGAGCCTCAACCCCCTGCGCGCCACGTTGAACGAGCCGTCGCGATTGAGGAGCCGTTGGCGGCTCTCCTCCGCCACCACGGCGCCGAATCCGAGGTCCCGGATCTCGTCTTCGCTGACCCAGGCGCTTCGCGTCACCCGCATCATCCTGTCGTGCGGAACCTGAGCAGGCTAGACGCTCGTGACCCGGACGGCTAGTGACTTTGCATTGCAAAGTACTTGCCAATCCAGAGTACCGGCGCCATAATGGAGGGGCCGCAAGCACCGGAGCCGACCGTGACCGCGCTGACGAAGATCCTCTTTCCCCTGCCGGACTACCGGCGCACCCCCTGGACCCTGCTCCGGTGGTGGGAGTCCCGACGCCTCACGTACAACGTGTTCGTGGGCGGGGCGGGCGTGGTGTCGCTCGCGGTCATGGCGCTGGTCAGCAGCCTGCCGCCGAGGGCGCCGGGGCTCGGTTTCCGTTGGTGGGGCGGCGCGCTGATCTACGGCGTGGCGGCCAACGTCGGCTACATGATGGGATGGCTGTCTGAAGTGGGGATGCGCGTTCTGTGGGGAGAGGAGGCGCCGCTCGCCGGCCCCGCGCTGTTCCGCCAGGGCATGAGCTTCGCGATCGGACTGACCCTGCTCCCGGTTCCCCTGGCGATGATTTCCTGGATCGTGCGATTACTCGGACACTTCTTCTGAGAAGACAGGGGAGAGGGAGCGGTTCACAGGGAAGTTGCCAGACGGCAAGTTGGCAGTGGTTGCCAGCGCCAAGAGTCAGTTGCCAGACCAGTTACCAGAGGCCCCGGCACGTGACCGCGCCGGGGCCTGTTCTGTCTCTTACGACTTGCATCTGGTAACCACTTCCGCCTTGCCGTCTGGCAACTACTCTGTCAGCCCCCACTGCCGCCGCACACTCCTAATCGAAATGGGCGTTGAGGATCGGCAGCACGCGGAAGGGCGGGGGGTTATTCCGCGCGATGTTGAGCAGGCCGATCTGAATCCCCTCGAGCCGCCGGGCGAAGTTGAGGAGCCCGATCGCGATGCCCGCCTGGAGCCCGCGGATCTGGTTGAAGGCGCTCACCGACAGTCCGGACATTCCGTCGGTCTTGAGATTGACGCCGGCGACCGTAATGCCGGAGACCCCGCGGGTCCTGACCTTGTAGCCGGCGACCGTGATGCCCTTCGCCAGCCCTTCGCTCACGACCTCGAGGCCCGCCGCCGTGAAGCCCCTGATGCCGCCCTGCGCCACCACGGCCACGCCGCCTGCCGTGATGCCCGCGATGTGGCCCTGCGCCACGGTCGCGATCCCGCCCACCGCGAAGCCCTGGACGTCGCCTTGCGCCACCACGGCGATCCCGGCCACGTGCGCGCCCCAGACGTCGCCCTGCGCAACTGAGGCGAGGCCGCTGACGCTGAAGCCTCTCAGGTTCCCCTGGGACACGGTCCCGAGTCCCGAGACGGCGATGCCGCTCAGGCTGCCCTGCGACACGACGCCCAGGCCCGCGATGCTCGCACCGGACATCGGCCCCTGCGACACGACCCCGAGGCCGGAGGCGCTGATGCCGGCCATGCCCCCCTGTGACACGACGCCGAGGCCGGACACGCTGATGCCCCGCATCCCGCCCTGGGACACCACGCCGAGGCCGGCGATGCTGATTCCGTCGATCCTGCCCTGCGAGACGATGCCGAGGCCGCCGATGGCCACGCCGCGGAGGACGCGCTCGGCCACGACACCGCCCAACCCGATCAGGACGCCGTTGAGGTCGGCGGCTGCGGGGCCGGCGAGCCCCAGAGCCAGGCCATTGACGGAGCCGGACACCGGCTTGTCGGGCTTCCACAAGGTGATGTTGATGCCGTCGATGCGATCGAGGCCCGCGTCCGACCAGTTGAACCGCAGGCCGGTGAAGCGGGCCGAGTTGCCGAAAGAGATGCCGTAGCCGCGGACGGGGAGGTCGAGGCTCCAGTGGCCGGGCGTCTCGTCGGCGTCCGTGGTGTCTTGTGCCCAAAGCGCGCAGGGAAGGACGGCGAGCGCTGCGGCTGCGAGGAGCGGGCGAAGGGTCCTGCCCACGGCGACCTCCGGAGGTTGGGTGCTAGCCCCTTCCCCCTACGCCGGCGGGCTCCGCGGGTTTCGCGCCGGCGCCGCCGAAGACCCGTTCGCCGTCGAACCGCCCGTTCTCGATGAAGACCTCGGAGGTGGCGCGACCCGCCGTGATGCTCCCCGCCATGTAGACGCCGGGGACGTTGGTCTCGAGGGTCTCGGGATTGCAGCGGGGGCGCGCGGTTTCGGCATCGAGCTCGATCCCAAGCTTCCGGAAGAGATCGAAGTCGGGGTGGTAGCCGGTCAGCGCATAGACGTGGTCGGCCGCGAGCCGTTCCTCCTGGCCGCCGGCGATCCGTACGACGACGTGGCGCGGCTCGATCCGCAGCACCTCGGCGCTGAGCCGGGCGGCGATCTCGCCGGCCTTAATCCGGTTCTCGATGTCCGGTTTGAGCCAGTACTTGACCGTGGGTTTGAAGGCGTCGCGCCGGTAGACGAGCGTGACGCGCGCGCCGGCGCGGAACAGCTCCAGCGCGGCCTCGATGGCGGAGTTCTTTCCGCCCACCACGACCACCTGGAGGCCGAAGGAGCGGTGGGCCTCGTCGAACCGGTGGCTGACGTGAGGCAGGTCCTCGCCGGGCACGCCGAGCGGGTTGAAGTGGTCGTAATACCCAGTAGCAAGCACGAGCCGGCGGCAGGTCACGCGGGTGCCTCCGGCGGCGGACTCGAGATCGCACCGCACGAGGCCGGGCACCGCAGCGGCTCCCACCAGCCGCGTGTAGGTCAGGAGGCGGAGCCCCTCCGCGCGCGCGACGCCGCGGTAGTACTTGAGCGCCTCCTCGCGCGTCGGCTTCGCTCCGGCGCACGTGAACGGATGGCCGCCGATCTCGAGGAGGTCCGGCGTCGTGAAGAACGTCATGCCGACGGGGTAGTGCACGATCGAATTGACCAGCGCGCCCGCGTCGATCAGCAGGGGAGAGAGCCCGCGACGCCGGGCCGAGATCGCGCACGCGAGGCCGATTGGCCCGGCGCCCACGATGAGGGCGTCCTCGATGTCCTTCACTGCCGCCATTCGCGCCTCCACAGGCTCCTGGTTAGTGTACACCTCCGAGCGTCGACTTGAACACCCTTGCCTTCAGCGCCATCGTCTGCGCGGCGTCGTTCTGCGCCGGCTTCCTCGGGTCCCTCACGGGGCTGGGCGGCGGCTTCATCGTCACCCCGGTGCTGACGCTGGTCTTCGGGGCGGACATCCGCTACGCCATCGGCGCCTCGATCGTCGCGATCATCGCCACGAGCAGCGGCGCGGCGGCGGCGTACGTGCGGGAAGGGTTCACCAACCTGCGCGTCGGTGTGCTGCTGGAGATCGCGACGGTGGTGGGCGCGCTGATCGGCGCGTCGCTGACCACCGTGCTTCCTACGCACGTCATCGCCGTCGTGTTCGGATTGGTGCTGCTGCAATCGGCCTATCTGATCACGCGACCGCGGGTCGAGCACCTCAACTCGGTGCGGTCTCCGGACGATCTGGCGGCGCGATTGAAGCTCGACTCGAGCTATCCGACGCCCGAGGGCGAGCAGGCATACCGGGTGCGCAACGTGCCCGGGGGCTTCGGCTTGATGGGTCTGGCGGGTGTGCTGTCCGGGCTGCTGGGGCTCGGGTCGGGCGCGGTGAAGGTGCTGGCGATGGATCGGGTGATGCACATGCCGTTCAAGGTGTCCACGGCGACCAGCAACTTCATGATAGGCGTGACCGCGGCGGCGAGCGCCGGGATCTACATCAGGCACGGCTATGTGGATCCGGGGCTCGCGATGCCGGTGGTGCTGGGCATCCTGGGCGGCTCCATGGTGGGGGCCCGGCTGCTGTTCGCGACGCCGACGGCGCGCCTGCGGCTGCTGTTCGCCGTGGTGGTCGCCGGGATCGCCCTCGAGATGATCTACCACGGATTGGCCGGGAGCATCTAGCGTGGCCCCAGGATCGCCTCGGGTCACGGATGCGCAGGTTCGGGGCGCGGTGGGAAGCCTTCTGCGCGGCGGCGTGCTCCTCGCCGCCTCCGTCGTCCTGGCGGGCGGGGTTCTGTACCTCGCCCGCCACGGCGCGGCCCGCGCCGACTACAGTGTCTTCCGCGGGGAGCCGCTGGACCTGCGCGGTCTCGCGGGCACCCTCCAGGACGTCGTCGCGCTGAGGGGCCGCGGCATCGTGCAGCTCGGAGTCCTCCTGCTGATCGCCACGCCGGTGGCGCGCGTGGCCCTCACGGCCGTCGCCTTCGCTTTCGAGCGCGACCGGACCTACGTGCTGGTCGCGCTCCTGGTTCTCGCCCTGCTCCTCAAGAGCCTCACCGGCTGAGCTACATCCACGGCTCGTCGGCCGACGGTCCGTAGATGGACGGGACCTTGCCACCCGCTAGGCGCACGTAGACCGACAGCTGGCCGCGGTGGTGGATCTCGTCGTGCAGCATGCCCCACAGCACGTCCATCACCCGCATGTCTGCCATCTGCTTCGGGCCGACGGGGAACTTCACCGTCTGGTTGAGCGCCGCCTCCGAGGCCTGCTTCACCTTCGCCACACTCTGCGCATGGCTCGTCTGGCACGTCGCGATCACGTCCTGCATCGTGGCCGGCGCCGGCGTCATCTTCGAAAAGTCGATCGCCCCGGCCAGCGCGCCGGCGAGCACCACCTGCTGCTCGACGACGAAGATCCACGCCAGCTCCTTGCCGGACTTGGAGCGCTCGTGCGGCTTGAAGTCGGCCTTGGCGGCGGGATAGGCCTTGAGCACTTTCAGCGTGATCCCGTGCTCCCGCTCGAACATCTGAAGAAACATCTCCTTCTCGGTCATCGTGCCATCCTAGGGTGTATTGAGAATATCCGATTCGTTTAGTCGGACATCGCAGCCGCAAGCTAAACCGCGCCACCGGAACTTGCCAGCGCCATCGCTCCTAACCCGTCCTACTGGAAGCGCGGGTTGACGACGTTGTTGTAGATCGATCCGAAGGTGTAGCTGAAGCCGATCGCGCTGTAGTAGCTGTACGACGTCGCCAGCTGGCGCAGGTTCAACAGCACCTCGTCGGTCGTGGCTCCCGCCAGCGGAAGGTAGAGCTGGTCGTGGATGAAGGAGACGCTTGCGTGCACCCCGATCGAGAGTCCCCGGAAGATGCGGAAGTCGAGGTTTCCCGCGATGCCGAGACTCATCTTGCTCGGGTCGCTCAGGTACTGCGAGCCGCGCACCGAGGCGTTCGCCGAGCCCCAGGGCTGGCTCGTGTTGTACAGGGCGCGGAGGGTGTGGAGCGGCAGGACCTCGCTCGTCCGCTCGTAGATCGTCTCCTGCGTGTAGCGCACGGCGTCCACGCCGAGGGTGTACTGAATGGTGAGCGTGTGCCTGGTGGCTTCGGCGTAGGGGAAGACGTTGTACTCGACGGCCGGCAGCAGGCGGACGTCGATGCTCTGGTTGTAGTACGTCGACGCGGAGACCGACGTCCGGAGGCCGGCCGCCCAGTGGTCCCCGAGGCTCCGGACCGTCAGGCTGCCGAAGCTCTCGCTGTGGGTGTCCGTGGCGACGGTGGTGTCGGCGGAGATGGTCTGGACTGTGTGACTGTACTGCGCGCTGAGCCCGAAGCTGAGTTTCCACTTCTCAGTGGTGCGGTTGGCCGAGGCGGAGCCGTAGAGGGAGGTCGTGGTCCGGGACTCCTCGCCGCTGAAGTTGCCGCTCATCCCGGTGTTGAAGACCCAGTAGTCCCAGGGGTCGTGCCGCTGGCGGTCGCCGTCGGGCTGGCCGGGCGGCGCCTCGTACGTGATCTGGATCTGCGGCGCCAGCGCGGAGCGCGCGGCGTACCGCACGAGGCCGAGCTTCAGGGTCTGCGTCAGGCCGCGCCGGACCTCGTCGTATGTGTCGGTCCGCCCCGAGACGTAGAACAGGGTGTCGTTGCGCCCCGTGAAGTCCTGCTGGCCGAGGAGGTTCACGGTGAACTGCGTGCCGCCGCCCCCGGTGTACTCGGTGGTGACCAGCACGAAGATCTGCGCGTCCACGGGGTCACGGACGTAGTTGACGAAGTTGATCTCGGTGCGGACGTAGTCGAAATCGCAGTAGTTGGTGCGGCAGTCGAGGAAGACGCGCAACGCTTCGGTCGTACGGGGGGGCGGGGGCGGCTCCTGGGCCCGGGCGATCGCACTCGCTCCCGCGAGGACGCCGAGCCCCAGCAGCAGGGCGCGCAGCTGTGACGTCATCCCGGTTCGCTGTCTCCCATCACGAGGACGGCGGCTCCGTGCACGCGCCCGGCGCGCAGCGCATCGAGGGCGTCGGCGGCGCGGCTCAGCGGATACGGCTCCACCACGGTGCGCACCTGCAAGCGCGGTGCCAGCGCCAGGAACTCTTCGCCGTCGCGCCGCGTGAGGTTCGCCACCGAGCGGACGGTCCGCTCTCCCCACAGGATCTCGTACGGGAACTGCGGGATGTCACTCATGTGGATGCCCGCGCACACCACCGTTCCGCCGCGCTCCACCGCCCGGAGCGCCGCTGGGACCAGTGCGCCGATGGGGGCGAAGATGATCGCGGCGTCCAGCGGCTCCGGGGGTGCCGCGTCGGATGGGCCGACCCAGACGGCACCCAGCTCGCGCGCGAAGCTCTGGCCCGCCGTGTCGCCGGGGCGGCTGAAGGCGAAAACCTTGCGGCCCTGGGCGCGGGCGACCTGGGCGACGATGTGGGCTGCGGCGCCGAAGCCGTAGAGCCCCAGCCGCTCGGCGCCGTCGCCCGCGGCGACTAGAGAGCGGTAGCCGATGAGGCCGGCGCACAGGAGCGGCGCGGCGTCGGGGGCGCGCAGGTCGGGCGGGAGGGCGAAGCAGTAGCGCTCGTCGGCCACGGTGTACTCGGCATAGCCACCGTCGAGGTGGTAACCGGTGAAGCGTGCATCGGCGCAGAGGTTCTCGCGGCCCGACCGACAGAAGCGGCAGGTGCCGCAGGTCCACCCCAGCCACGGAACGCCCACCCGCGCGCCTGCCTCGAAACGCGTGGCGTCGGGGCCAAGGGCGACGACTTCACCCACGATCTCGTGGCCGAGGACGAGTGGGAGCTTGGGATCCGGCAGCTCGCCGTCGGCGACGTGCAGGTCGGTGCGGCACACGCCGCACGCCGCGACCCGGAGCAGCACCTGGTGCGGTCCGGGCACGGGCATCGCCAGGCTCGCTTCGCGCAGCGGCCGCCGCGCGGCCTCGAGGAGCATCGCGTGCATGGCGCTAAATAGTACATTGGTGCGCGTGCGACGCTCAGTCCTCGCGGTGCTGTTCGGCGCCGCCGCCTGCTTCGGCGTGGTGGCCATCACCGAGCCTCCCGGCCCGGGCCTCGACCCCGATTCGATGTCGTATCTCGGCGCGGCCGAGTCGTTGGTGCGGCACGGGTCCCTGCGCGTGCCCATGGCGTCGTGGTCCGATGCCGACAGCACGTCGGCGCTGCACCATTTCCCCCCGGGCTACCCGATCGTGCTCGCGATCCCGATCGTGCTCGGGGCGGATCCTCAGCAGGCGGCGCGCGGCGTGGAGGCGGCGTCGGCGTTCGCGACCGTCGCCCTGGCCGTCTGGATCGTGGCCGCGGTCGCGGGCCTCGGTGCGGGGGCGCTCGCCGGCGTGACGCTGCTCGCGACGCCGGCCCTGGCCCTGGATCATGTGCGGGTCCTGAGCGAGCCACTCTGTTTCGCCCTGCTCGCCGCCACGCTGGCGCTCATGGTCCTCTCGAAACGGCCTTTCCTCTATGGCATCACGGCCGCCGCGGCGGGACTCGTCCGGTATGCGGCGGTTCCCGCTGGCGGCGCGGCGGTGCTCTGGGCGTTCGGGCGGCACGGGAGCATGCGCGACCGGTTGGGCCGTGCGGCGCTCGCGGCTCTTCCCTCCGTGCTCCTGTCGGGCGCGCTGATGCTGCGGTCCCTGCTGATGGAGTCGGGGGCCACGCACAGTATCGCCCTGCACGGCGGCCTGGGGCCGGCCCTGCGGGAGCTGGGCCTGACCCTTGTGGCGTGGCTGGTGCCGTTGGCCCCGGCCCGGCTCCCCGCGGCGTTGCTGGCAATCGTGATCGCAGGCGCGGTCGTCGCCGTGCTGCTCAATGCGGCCTCGAAACGGACGGAGCGACCGGAAGCCGCTTCGGCCTCCCGGCCGCTGCTTGCCGCGGCCGCCCTCCTCGCCGCTTGTTACACCGCATTCGTGCTAGTCTCCCGGCTGTTCGTCTACGACAGCATCCCGCTCGACGACCGGATGCTCTCGCCCGCCATTCTCCTTGCGATTATCGCCGTGGCGGCGGCACTCGGCGCGCGATGGCGCACGTGGTCTCGTCCGCTGCGGCTCGCCGCCGCGACGGCCGTTGCGCTCTGGCTGGCCGCGTCGGCATGGGCGACGGTCCGGGCCGTCGCCGAGGCGCGCGACGGGGGGTGGGGCTACGCCAGCGACGAGTGGCGCGACTCGAAGCTCGGGGAGTGGCTCCGCACTGAGGGCCGGCGTGCGGAGATCTTCTCGAACGACCCCGCCGGGGTCTACTTCCTCACCCATCGCCCGTCACGCGACCTGCCGGCAGTTCTTGACCCGGAGTCGCTCGGTGATTTCGCGGGGACGCTGGCCGGCCGGCGCGCCGTCGTCGTCGGATTCGCCAACGAGTATGAACCGACGGCATCGCTGGATTCCATCGCCCGACGGCTGGGTCTGAGAGTCGCAGCCGAGTTTCCGGAAGGACGGGTCTGGAGGAAGTGAGGGGGTCCTTGCCTCCTCGTACGAAAATTGCTGGTACCGCAGGCGTCGTTTCCGCGTTTGGCCTCTAACGGAGAATCCCTAATGCAGCGTCTACGCTTGGCGTTTGTGCTGGTGGCATCCCTGTGTCTTGCCGCGGTCTCTCCGGTGCGTGGGCAGCAGGCCGCGCCGGCGGAATACCCCGGCCTGGAAACCGGGAAGATGTGGACGTTCGACGTGCCGCCGCTCGACTACTGGGCGCGGCGATTCAACTTCCGGCCTGCGCAGCAGTGGCTTGACCATGTCCGTTTGGCGGCTGGAAGCCTGGGAGGGTGCTCGGCGTCGTTCGTATCTCCCGACGGTCTCATTCTGACCAATCACCATTGCTCGCGCGTCTGCATCGACGGCTCGACCCGTCCGGGCGAAGATCTGCTCACCAACGGCTTCTACGCGAGGACGCGCGGCGAGGAGCGGGCGTGTCCGGGAATGTTCTTTGACGACCTCCTCGGCATCAGCGACGTGACCGACAGCGTGGCAGCGGGCGTGCCTGCCGGCACGGCGGCCGACGTGGCAGCGAGGCTCCGATCCCAGACAATTGCGGGGCTGGAGCGCCGCTGCGCTGATGCTGCCGACATCCGCTGTCAGGTGGTCGTGATGTACCGCGGAGGGCAGTACAAGCTGTATCGGTTCCGCCGGTACTCGGATCTGCGACTGGTGTTTGCGCCTGAGGGGCAGATCGCGTTCTTCGGAGGCGATCCCGACAACTTCGTGTACCCGCGGCACGACCTGGATCTCTCGATTGTCCGCGCCTACGTGAACGGCCAGCCGGCACACATCGAGCACTTCTTCCGGTGGAGCCAGAACGGATCGCAGGAAGGAGACCTCGTCTTCACGATCGGAGTGCCTGGCACCACTAACCGTCTCAGCACGATCGCGTATCTGCAGTACTTGCGCGACGCCCAACTGCCGGCGACGCTGACCCGTTACCGCCGGGTCCTCGCCGTGTATGCGGCTGTGGGGGCCACGAGCCCGGCGCGCGCGGCTGCGCTGCGCAATGCAGTCTTCAACATGGCGAACGACCAGAAGCGGTCCATCGTGTATCTCCAGTCGCTGCAGGATCCCCAGCTCATGGAGCACAAGCGCGCATGGGAGCGCGATTTCCGGGCCCGGGTGAACGCCAACCCGGAGTGGCGGCGGCTGTACGGCGACGCCTGGGACAACGTCGCCTCGGTTCGTGCGGAGCTGACCCAGCTCGACGCCCAGTACCGCTACTACTCCATCGGGCGGGCTGGTGGCAGGCCGATGTCCGGCGCGTACGGCGCACAGCTGCTCAACTACGCCGGACTGATCGTCCAAGCGACCGCGGCAGGTGCCATGCCCGACTCGGCGCGGCCGGCGCTGTTCCGGGACGCCAACCGGCCACAGCTCGAGCGCCTGCTCTACGGCGGGGCGCCGGTGGACACGGTGCTCGAGATCCCGCTGCTGGCGGCGTACCTGACGGGTATGAATGAGGAGTTGCCCGCCGCTGATCCGGTGTTGCGCGCGGCGCTGGCGGGCCGCACGCCGGAGGAGGCTGCGCGTGCGATGGTCCAGGGCACGCAGATCTTGACCGCCGACCAGCGGCGCGGGCTGGTGCAGGAGGGCGAGGCGGTCATCAGGTCCTCGGCGGATCCATTCATCGCGCTGGCGCGCGTTGTCGAGCCGCTGCAGCGCGCCCTCGACCGCAGATGGACCGAGCTGTTGAACCGTGAAGTGCCGAACGACGAGCGGATCGCGCGGGCCTTGCTCGCGGTCTTCGGCGCCAGCGTGGCGCCGGACGCAAACAGCAGTCTGCGGATCTCGGACGGCGTGGTGCAGAGCTATCCCTACAACGGGACGACGGCGCAGCCGTATACGACCTTCTTCGGCCTGTACGATCGCAGCATCGGGTTCGGCGGGCGGTCACCGTTCGATCTGCCGCCGCGCTGGCAACAGCGGCGGGACTCCCTCAACCTTGCGACGCAGCTCGACGCGGCCTCCACCAATGACATCATCGGCGGGAATTCGGGGAGCCCGGTGATCAACAAGGACGGCGAGCTGGTCGGCCTGATCTTCGATGGCAACATGGAGAGCCTGCCCTGGCGGTTCGTCTTCACGGAGGCCCAGGGCCGCTCCGTGTGGGTGGATTCACGCGCGATCATCGAGGCGCTGCGGCACGTGTACGACGCCGGAGCGCTGGCCGACGAGATGACGGGCAAGCACTAGTCTTCGGCAGTTCGGGGCGCCGGGGCTTCCGACCCGGCGGCGCGACGGGCAGCGGCGCTTCACCGCTGCCCGTCGTGTCTTCCGGCTGCGGGGATACGAGGTTAGCGTGCCGGTCGGATCTCACGTGAGGCGCTTCGCCATGTCCAGCCGCTCGTGGTGGGTTGTCCCCTTGGTCGCCGCGCTCTTCGCGCCTCGCGTCTGGGCGCAGCCGGCGCGCGCGATCACCGTCGGCCGGTCCGTCTCCGATTCGCTCACCGCCGCCGACCCGCTGCTTCGCGCCCGCCGCAGCCCGTACCACGTGTGGAGCCTGGAAGGGAAAGCCGGGCAGCGGGTCGTCGTCGACCTGATGTCGGCGGACTTCGACGCGTATCTGATCCTGCGCGACGCAGACGGCCGGATGATGGGCTACGACGACGACTCGGGCGAGGGAACGAACGCCCGGCTGCACGCGGTCCTCCCGCGCGACGGTACATACCGCCTGATCGCGACGGCGGTGGGCGATTCGGCGCGCGGACGCTACACGCTGGCGGTGTCGGGATGGGAAGCCCCGGCGGCGGCGGCGCCCGGCCGGAGCGCCGTCATCGCCGTCGGCGAGACGAAGGACGGCATCCTGGAGCCTGGCGACGAGCTCTCGGGCGACGGCCCGTACGAGGACCGCTGGCTCGTGGACGCGCCGGCCGGCGCGCGGCTCACGGTGGACATGCGCTCGAGCGATCTGGACAGCTACCTCGTGGTGCTGGGACGGGACGGCAGGGTGCTGGGCAGTGACGACGACGGCGGCGGCGGGAAGGACGCCGAGGTGGCGATCCGGGCCGGCGCCGCGGGGCGGTACACGATCCTCGCCACGAGCTACGGAGACGAGCCTGCGGTCGGCGCATATCGGCTGTCGCTGCAGTCAGACACCGGCGATTTCGCGGAGCCCGGCGCCACGGCCGCCATCGCGATGGGAGAGACGAAGGAGGGACGGCTCGAGGACGGAGACGCGCGCGGCGCGAGGGGGCTCGAGGACCACTGGACGTTCACCGGGCGGGCGGGACAGGGCGTCCGCGTTGATGCGATGAGCGGCGCCTTTGACGCCTATCTCGTGCTGCTGCGCAACGGGGCCGTGGTGGATACCAACGACGACGGCGGCGAGGGCCAGAACGCGCGCATCATCGCGGTGCTGCCCGAGACCGGGACCTATACGGCGGTGGTGTCGGCCTTCGGCAGTCAGGGATCCGGAGGCCGCTATGCGCTGCAGCTCACGGGGCTGGAGGGGCCGCCGCCGGCGCCCGGCCAGACCGGCCGGATCACGCTCGGCGCACGCGTCGTCGGACGGCTCGAGCAGGGCGACCAAACGCGCGCGGACGGGGGATATCAGGACGTCTGGGAGTTTGAGGCCCGCGGCGGCGAGGACGTCGTCGTCGAGCTCCGCTCGGTCGCCTTCGATACCTACCTGGAGCTTTACGGCCCGGACGGGACCTTGCTCGCGCAGGATGACGACGGCCTCGGCGACGGCACGAACTCGCTGATCACCGCGCACCTCGCGCGCGCCGGGCGCTACCGCTTGGTCGTGCGCTCCTACACCGAGAAGGAGGACACGGGACTCTACGAGCTCGCCCTGCTGAGCGCGGGCGCCATCGCGCGCCCCGGTGCCGTCACGGAGATTCGCGCGGGGGCCACCGTGGTCGGGCGGCTGGAGCCGGGCGACAGCACCGTCGGCGACAGCACCTACGCGGACGTCTTCCTGTTCCGTCCTCGGACGTCGGGCGAGGCGGTGATCGACCTCCGGTCGGGCGACTTCGACGCCTACCTCATTCTCCAGGACGCCGCCGGCCACGTGCTCGTGACCGACGACGACAGCGGCTCGGGAACCGATGCGCGCATCACCTACGCCGTGACCCCAGGACAGACCTATCGCATCCTCGCCAACAGCTACGGGGACTCGCGGGACACCGGCATCTATCGGCTCTCGGTGCGTCTCGGAACGCCATCAGGCGGCACGCACCACTGAGCCCCGCGCGCCGAGGAATGCTCTAGCGCATCTGGTGCATGGACGCGCCGTGCATCGGCCCGCGCCACCCCTGCCACAGCATCAGCGCGGCCAACAGCAGCATGACGACGCCCGCCACGCGCACCAGGCGCTGCCGCGTCGCGAGGCCGATGCGGTCCAATGCGAACGAGAACGTCCCGAGCAACGGCACCGTGCCGAGCCCGAACGCGGTGAGGAGCGCCGCGCCCTCCAGCGGTTCACCGGTGCCGGCCGCGGCCGCGTACATCGGATAGAGCAGCCCGCACGGCAGCAGGCCGATCGGCAGGCCGAGCACCAGCGGGAACGCCGTGCCACTCACGCGCCGCGCGCGGCGCAGCAGGCCGCCGACCGCGCCCGCGCCGGGCTCGAGCCAGCGGCGTGGGAGCGCACCGAGGAACGCCAGGCCGAAGGCGAGCAGCAGAGCGCCGGAGACGTAGAAGCGGAGGCGGTGCAATCCGGCCGCGCCCGCCCCCAGATCGAGCAGCGCGCCGGCCAGCGCGGCCATCGCGCCGAGCGCGGCGTAGCCCGCGATCCGCCCGAGATGGAAAAGCCAGGAGCGCCGGCTGCCGGCGGCCGCGACGACGACGAACCCGCCGCACATCCCGAGGCAGTGAGCGCCGCCGACCAGCCCCGCCACGAACGCGAGCACATATCTGTCCACCGTCTTCCAGCCTCCCGGCAACCACTGACAACTGGCAACTTGCCGTCTGACAACCAGTTCTGCTCTTGCTCGCCCCTGAGCCGATTCTTATCATATCCTATCCTCACCCGGGAGCCTCGCTAGATGCCCGACCCCTTCTTGAGCTCGGACGAGTACGATGAACGTGCTCACCAGCTGTACAACGAAGGGCGGTACGACGAAGCGATCGAGGTGTTGAAGCAAGGGCTGTCGGTGTATCCCGACGCGCTGGAGCTGCTCGTCGGGATGGGATACGCAAGGCTGGCGCGCGAGGAGTTTGCCTGGTCGCGCCAGACCTTCGAGGCGGCGCTGAAGCTCGATCCGGACCACGAGGATGCGCTGGCGGGACTGGGGGAGATCCGTCTGAAGCTCGGCGAGCGCGCCCAAGGACTGGCCTGCTTCGAGCGGGTGCTGGAGCTGGGTTTCAAGGACGATCTCGACATCATGCTGCAGATGGGGCGCGCGCTGTTCCGCGAAGGGATGCTGGAGCACGCGCGCAAGTTTTTCGGGGTGGCCCTGACGGCCCACCCCGACAGTGCGGAGGCCTCCGCCTGCGTCGGCTACGCGGCGCACCGTCTCTCGGAGGAGACCGATGCGGTGCGCTGGCTGCGCCACGCGCTGGCCCTCGACCCGAAGCACGCCGAAGCGCGCATCTACCTCGCCAACCTGCTCTATGACAAGGGCGACTACGAGCCCTCGCTCGCCGAGTTCGAGCGCACGGAGCCCGACGACCACTGGGACGAGCTCGGGATCTGGCGCCTGATCGAGCTGAAGCGCAGCATCTACCGGCTGTCGGAGGACGACCCCGAGCTGAAGCCGTGGCTGATGCGCCTCGCCGACCTGGCGGGCGACGCGGACCCGATCGACCTGCTCCTCGCGGAGCTGGAGGCGGCGGGTCCCGATGGCAGGGGCACGCACGATCCGACGCAGCTCGAGCTGTTCGGCGCGCTGCGCACGGAGCTGGCGGGGATGCGCAAGCAGCCGCGGGCCGAGGTCCACCGCGTGCGGACCCGCGACGGCCTCACCTACATCGGGACGTGGGAGGAGATCGTCGCCGAGATGCGCGACAACGACGATGCCTTCTCCGGCCGGCCGATCCGCGAGTTCCTGGAGGAGGCGGCCGCGCGCGCCAGCGCGCTGACCGGCATCAAGGTGCCGGCCACCGACGCGGAGAGCTTCATCCGCGGCAGTGCGGATGCGGGGCTGCTCAAGATCATGAGGTAGGACGAAGAGCGGGTGTAGGGTGTAGGGGGTAGGGTGTAGACAGACGAAGGCGTCTCGGGTTCCGGGGCGCCTTTCTTTGGTCTTGCCACACCCTGCGCCCCCAACCCTACGCCCTGTCTGTCACGGACAGACGCCCGTCGTGTCGCGCAGGGGCGCGCTGAAGGTGTAGATCGCCTGGAGCGTGTCCACCGACGTCGCGACCCCGCCCACGATACCACGCACCTGGGTCTTCACGCGCCCGGAGATCGTCCGGAAGCCGGCCTGAGAATACGTGGTCACCGCCGCCGATCCGTCGTGCATGCTCACCAGCGCCGTGAAGGACGACTGGTCTCCATAGAGGGCGAACGGGCGTGGCGGGTTGCACGCTGCAGTGTTCGACTCCGTGGACGTCAGAGAGTCCAGCGGATACGTCCCGACGGCAGTCAGTCGGAGCGTGTCTTCATAGACGAAATGCTTGGCATTGGCTGCTGCGCTGCCGTATACCTGAAATGCCGGTTTCTTGGACGACAGCACGAAGTTGAGTACGAAGGTACCCGTACTTAGCCGCACCTCCGCCGGCCCCGAGAGCCATAGGTAGCCGAGTCCCGTCACCGAGTCCGGCGGGGTGAAGACGCGCGCCGCCCCGTGGCCCGTGAAGCCGCACACCGCGAGCGTCAGCGACGATGTCCCCGGCGTCTTGGCCGTCACGAGGCCCGTCGCGTCGAGGCTGGCGACCGCATCGCTGCTCGGCGCGATCACCGGCGTATGGTTGTTGGGCACCGGGCCCGCGGACTTGCGCCGGAGCCGCACGCCGAGCGTGAAGGTGTCCGACGGCGCGAGCACCACCGTGTCCGGCACGAATTGGGGGTCGAGGTCCGAGGGCACGTCGAGCTGGCCCGGCGTCGCCGAGCGCAGGCTGCCCACGGAAGCGGTGATCTGGACGGTGCCCAGGGCGAGCGCGCGGGCAACCCCGCTCATGGAGTCCACGGCGACCGTCTGAGGGGCGCTCGACGTCCAGCGGACCGGCGACGCCGTTACCGTGTCGCCGGACGCGTCGAGCAAATGCGCGGTAAAGGTCAGGCTGTCGCCCACGCACAGCGCGGCGGCCTGCGGACTGACGGCGACCACGGCGACGCCGGCGCCCCCCTCCTTGCTGCCGGAGCAGGCGGCGAGAGCGGCGGCCGTGAGGGCGAGAAGCGCGCGGGCGCGGAGCGGCATCGCCGCAGTCTACAAGGCCGACAGCGGCGCCTCAACTCTCGACTCTCCACGCGCAACCGTCTAGGTTGTTCGGCGTGAGCGACGCGATTCTGCGCCCGCGGTCGATCGCGGTGATCGGCGCCTCCCGCCAGCCGAACACCATCGGCTGGCAGATTCTGGACAACCTCCTGCGGTTCGGCTTCAACGGCCCGCTCTTCCCCGTCAATCCGAAGGCCGGGACCATCCACTCGATCAAGGCGTATCCCAGCGTCGAGGCGATCCCGGATGCGGTGGACCTGGCGATCGTGGTCGTCCCCAAGCACCTGGTCCTCGGCATCGCGGAGGAGTGCGGCCGGAAGGGGGTCAAGGGACTGGTCGTCATCACCGCGGGCTTCGCCGAAGTGGGCGGCGAAGGCGTCGAGCGCGAGGCGAAGCTGCTCGAGACCGTGAAGCGCTACGGGATGCGGATGGTCGGGCCCAACTGCATGGGCGTGCTCAACAGCAGCCCGGACGTCTCGATGAATGCGACCTTCGCGCCCACGATGCCGCCGTACGGGCCGGTCGGGTTCATCAGCCAGTCTGGCGCGATGGGGCTCAGCATCCTCGACTACGCCGAAGAGCTCGGGATCGGGATCCACCAGTTCGTCTCGGTCGGCAACAACGCGGACGTGTCGGGGAACGATCTGCTCCTCTACTGGGCCGACGACCCCGAGATCCGCGTAATCCTGATGTACCTGGAAAGCTTCGGGGATCCGCGGCGGTTCTACCAGATCGCGCGGTCGCTGACGCGGAGGAAGCCGATCTTCGTGGTGAAGGCGGGCCGGACGGCGGCGGGGGCGCGGGCCGCGTCGTCTCACACCGCGGCGCTCGCCGGGACCGACCTCGCCGCCGACGCCCTGATGGAGCAGTGCGGCGTGATGCGCGCCCAGACGGTCGAGGAGCTGTTCGACTACGCGATGGCGTTCCCGCGGCTCCCGCTCCCCAAGGGCAACCGCGTCGCGATCGTGAGCAACGCGGGCGGCCCGGCGATCATCTTGGCCGACGCGTGCGAGTCGCTGGGGTTGTCGGTGCACGAGCTCTCCGCCGAGACGCAGGCCGCGATCCGTGGCCGCGTGCCGGACGAGGCGGCGGTCCGTAACCCCGTGGACCTGATTGCGTCGGCGACGGCGGAGACGTACCGGGACGTGCTGGCGCTTGTCCTCCAGGACCCCAACGTGGACGCCGTGATCGTGTCGGTGGTGCCGCCGCCGCTCGGCAGCAAGGCGAAGGACGTCGCGGAGGCGATCGTGCAGGTCGCGGCTTCGCGGCGCGACATCCCGGTGATGGCCGTGCTGATGGGTCGCCAGGGAATCCCCGCCGGGATGCGCGAGCTGCTCGTGGCCGGGATGCCGGGGTACATCTTCCCCGAGTCGGCCGCCCGCGCCCTCGCGGCGATGAACCGCTACCGGGAGTGGCTGGAGCGGCCGATGGGCACGGAGCACCGTTTCCCCGCCGACGCCGGCCGGGTCGCCGGGATCCTGGAGCGCGTCGTGGCGGAGGGCCGAGCGAAGCTCACCGAGACCGAGGCGATGGAAGTGCTCGGCGCGTACGGCATTCCCACCGTGCCGTGGCGGTGCGCCGCCTCCGCCGACGAGGCCGTGGCCGCCGCGCGCGAGATCGGCTTCCCCGTGGTGCTGAAGGTGATCAGCGCGTCCATCGTCCATAAGAGCGACGTGGGCGGCGTCGTGCTGGGGCTCTCGTCCGAGAAGGAGGTGCGCGAGGGCTACGCGCGGATGCTGCAGCGCGTCCGGGAGCGCGCCGGCGTCGTGCCGGACGCCGTCTTCGTCCAGGCGATGATCCCCGGCGGCCGCGAGACGATCGTCGGCTCCACGCGCGATCCGAAGGCGGGCCCCTTGCTGATGTTCGGCCTCGGCGGGCTCGCGGTGGAGGTGCTGAAGGACGTCGTGTTCCGCGTGCACCCGGTGACGGACGTGGACGCGCGCGAAATGGTGCGGGGGATCCGGGGCTTCGGGTTCCTGGAGGGAGTGCGGGGCGAGCCGGCGGTGGATCTGGTGGCGCTCGAGGAGATCATTCAGCGGGTCTCGCAGCTCGTCGGCGAGCACGAGGCCATCCTGGAGATGGACATCAACCCGCTGGTGGCGTTCCCCGATCGCGTGCTGGCGCTGGACGCGCGGTTCCGGATTGCGCGCTAGCGAGCAGCTGCTGCGCCGCGTGGTATCCGTCCGGATTGCCGACGTCGGCGAACGGCGTCTCGTAGAGCAGGCCACGGAGCCGGCCGGCCGCCGCCAGCCGCGCCAGCAGCGGGACGTCGTCGAGCTCGTCGCCGGGCCTGAGCCCGCGCTCGACCGCGGCGATCACCTGGGCCACGTCGGCTTGGAAGGCGTAGCGGCCGATGGGCGTGTCGAACCGCTCCTCGGGCCCCAGCCGGAGCTGTCCCTTCGGGCGCTTGGCCCCCACGGCGGCGATGCGCACTCCGTCCGGATCGGGCCCGATCGGCTGGACCGATGCGGGCGCGGAGCCGCCCTTGCCGCGCGCCGTGTCGGCGTTCATCCGGGCCACCAGGACCGCGTGCTCGCCGCTCCCGGCCGCGATGGCGACGAGGCGGCCCAGCGGGCTCGGCGGAACGAAGAGATTGTCGGGGAGCAGCACCGCGAACGCCTCCCCGGGCAGGACCAGGGCGCCGAGACGGATCGCGTCCGCCAGGCCGCGCGGCACGGCCTGGTCCACGACCTGGGAGCGCGGCGCGAAGCGAACGGCCTCCGCGGCGAGCGCGTCGTGCGCCGGAGGGCTGGCGACGACCACGATCCGCTCCAGGCCGACCTCGCGCGCCTCGACGATGGCGTGCGCAAGGAGCGAGCGGCCGGCGACGTCGAGCAGCGCCTTGGGGCGGTCCCCGAGGAGCGAGCGCATCCGGGTGCCGAGGCCGGCGGACGGAATGACAGCGGCGGTGAAGCTGGTCAAAACATCGACATCGCGAGGAACGACCGGAGATTGTCGTTCGTCACGCGCAGTCTCGAAGAGAGGAGCCGGACGACGGCCCAGAGCACTTTGTATGCGATGTCGCGATTGAAGTCCAGCAGCAGCTCGAAATCGGAGCGGGAGATCGTCACGAGCGTGCAGTCGCTGTTGGCGATCGCGTCCGTGGAGCGTTCCGACTTGTCGAAGATCCCCATTTCGCCGAAGCAGGTGCCCGGCTTCAGGACGGCGAGCGCTTCCTCGCCGCTGCCCGGCACGATGCGGCTGATCCGCACGTCTCCCTCGGCGATGATGTACAGCCGGCTGCTCGGCTCGCCTTCCTTGAAGATGGTGGCCGCACCCTGGAACTTCTGTTCCTTGCACACTTCGGCGACCTGGGCGAGCTCGTCCGCGTCCAAGTCTGCGAAAATGGCGGCCTGCTTGAGCAGTGCGAGGTCCATGTGATCGCGGGTGAAAGTATCCCGCCCGCCAAAGCGCAGCAAGTCCGCTCCGGCAGGGTACTTACGGCCGCCAACGTGGTCTCGCTGGCGCGGCTGCCGCTGGCCCTGGCGTTCGCGGTCTACCCGGCGGCGGGCGTGCGCATAGCGGTGCTCGCCGCGGCGGCCGCCACCGACCTGCTGGATGGCGCCCTGGCGCGCCGGCTCGGCCCGTCGCAGCTCGGCGCCTGGATGGACCCCGTGGCGGACAAGATCTTCATGCTCACGGCCTTCGGCGCGCTGGCGTTCTCGGGCGCGCTGGGATGGTTGGAGGTGGCTGGCGTGCTGCTGCGGGACGTGCTGGCGCCGCTGGGGTACCTGGCCAGTTGGGTGGTGCGCCGACCCTACACCGTGCCGGCCCGGGTCGGGGGCAAGGCGGTCACGGTGGGACAGACGCTGACGTTGTTCGCCTGGCTGCTCGACTCGTCACTGCTGCGCCCGCTCGCCTGGGCGACCGCGGCGATGGCGCTGTACGCGATCGCCGACTACGGGCGCCTGGCCGTGCGGAACGCGGAGCGACCGCAATCCTGAGGAGGATGGCATGCATGCTGCGACCCGGCTGATCCTGATCGCGTTCCCGCTGGCGCTCGTCGCGCCGCCGGCCGCGGCCCAGGAATTCCATCCGCCGTCGGGCGGCGGCACGGCGTCGGCCGCCGGCGGGCCCGCCGTGGACATCTACAGCTTCTCCGTGCGGGGCGGCATCGACGTGTCGCGCAGCGCGCAGTGGGTCCTCGGCACCACCGTCGACATCGCGGAGCTCTGGTCGCCGCGCGTCCGCCTCCGGCCGTCGCTCGAGATCGCCTCGGATGCCAGCTCGATCACGACGGTCCACTGGGCCGGCGAGATCATCTACCGCTTCCAGCCGGACAACGCTCCGGCGATCCCGTACCTGGGCATCGGCATCGGGCACATGAGCAACTGCCACAGCTGCACGACGGTCTGGCCGACGATCGCGCTCGGCTTCGAGCTGCAGCTGCGGCCGTCGTTCAATTGGCTCATCGAGTACCACGCTCTGGACCGGCTCGGCCGGCACCGGTTCCTGGTCGGGCTCTCCACCCGCGGGGCCGGAGGGTCGTGACATGGCCGGCACGAAGCGGGTCGCCCTGACCTGGCGGCACCAGCTGGTGTTCACGGGCGGGGCCGACGGAAAGCCGCCGATCACCATCGATTCCGAAGGGGCAGAGGGGCCGGGCCCGATGGACATGCTGCTCCTCGCGCTGGCGGGCTGCACCGGCGGCGACGTGGTCTCCATCCTCGAGAAGATGCGCTTCCCCGTGCACGCGCTGAGCGTCGAGGTCACGGGCGAGCGCAGGGCGGAGCATCCGAAGCGGTACACCTCGATCGTGCTCACCTACAGGATCAAGGCGCCAGGCGTGCCGGAGGAGCGCGCCCGCCATGCGATCGATCTGTCGCTGGAGAAGTACTGCTCGGTGACCCACTCGCTGGCGCCGGACATCGCGCGCCGCTATGAGCTGGTGCTCGAGGGGTAGGACCGGCGCGCTGCTCGGCGCGGCGCTGGCGGCGGCGAGTCCGTGCCGCGCACAGGTTCGGGAGACCCAGGTGTGGGCCCTGGCCGTCGCGTCGCAGCCCGCCCTCTACGCCGCCGGCGTGGGCTTCGCCTGGCGCGACAACCAGCGCAGCCGGATCGCGCCGGCGCTGGCGTTCGGCGCGCTGGGCAACGGCAGGTTCGGCGTGCGGGCCGACTTCGCGATCCACTTCCTGCTCGATCCGTACAAGCGCGATGGAACGGCGATCTACGGGGGCGGCGGGCTGACCGCCGCCGTGGCCGGGAGTCGGGTGACACCCTACGCCCTGCTGGTGCTCGGGGCGGAGAAGAACCCCGGGGGCACGGGTGGCTCGTTCATCGAGATCGGCGTGGGAGGTGGTGTGCGGCTCGCCATCGGCTACCGGTGGCGGAAATCGAACGCCCCGGGCCGCTAGGCTCCGGGGCGCGACACGTCAGGCTTCGCTGGAGAGCTCGGTCAGACGACGCCGGCCGGCTCGACCGTCTCCGGCCGCGGCACCACCGGACGGCAATAGCGCTCGCCCAGCGTGCGGAGCTCCTTCAGCTGGGCGGCCGTCAACTCCTCGTACCGCTCGCCCAGATACGCCATGGTGTCGTCGAACCACTCTTTCCGGTGCTCCTCCGCCGCTTCCAGCACTACACAACGCAGGATATGGCTGAACAATTCGTCGCGGGCCAGCTCAAACGCGGTGGGCACATGGACCTTGCGGCGGCTACTGCGCTTCGGCATCACACCTCCATTCGAGTCAATGCGGGCTTTCCCGCAGCCCCAAATATAAAAGGAGCGCCGAAGCCGGGCAAACCTCAGAGCAGGTCCGCAAACAGCGTGGCTGCCGATTCCGCAGCCCGCGCGCGCAGCGGGCGCCGACGCCATTCGGCGTTTTCCACCCGCGCCGCGTTCTCCAGGTCCGAAGCGAAGAGATTGGACATCGCGCGGCCGGCCTCCGGGTCGGCGATCAGCGCGTTCATCTCGAAGTTCCGGTGCAGCGACAGTGGGTCGAGGTTGCTGGAACCCACCAGCGCGACCAGGCCGTCCACCACGGCCGTCTTGGCGTGGAGCATGACCCCGGACCACTCGTAGATCTCGGCACCGGCGTCGAGCAGCGGCTGATAGATCCGGCGGGCGGCGAGGCCGGCGACCGGATGGTTGTTGCGCCCCGGCAGCAGCAGCCGCACGCGGATGCCGCGGCGCGCGGCCCGGATCAGCGCCTCGAGGACGCGCCGCGGCGCCACGAAGTAGGCATCGGTCAGCTCGATGCTCGCTTCGGCGCGGTCCGCCAGCCACTCGTAGATCGCCGCCACCCGGCCGAGGCCGGGCCGGTCCCCCACCACGATGACGGCGGCCTCGCCCTTTTCCGGCGGCGGCCGACGCGACAGGGACGTGGGCGGCGGCTCGCTGCGCGCGCGGCTCCACATCCGGTCGAACGCCAGCTGGAGGTCGAGCACGGCGGGCCCGCGGATGGATACCGCGGTGTCCCGCCAGCCGGCGCCGCCCAGGTCCGAGGGCGCCCAGTGATCGGCGATGCAGATCCCGCCCACGAACGCGATGAGGTCGTCGCACACCAGGAGCTTGCGGTGGTCGCGATGCCGGAGCCGCAGCCAGCTCCACGGGGCCAGCGGCGACAGCGGGCGGAAGGCGCGCGCGTCGATCCCGGCCTTGCGGAGCAGGCGGCCGACCGGCGCCCCGCGCACCAGAAGCGAGCCGACCGGGTCGTACAGGACCCGGACCTTCGCCCTGCGCTCGCCGGCCTTCCGGAGCGCGGCCGCGAACTCCCGGCCGGTGCGGTCGTCGGCCATGATGAAGTTCTCGAAGCAGACGCTCCGCCTGGACGCACGGATGCCGGCGAGCATGGCGGGGAAGGCGAGGGCTCCGTCCCGGAGCACGCGGATCGCGTGGCCGTACCGCAGCGGCGCCGCCGCGATCTCGGCCAGTTCGAGGAGCGCGAGGGGCGAGGCGAGCCGTGGCGAAGCGGTGGCGGCCGGGGTCACGGACCGTATTCTAGGGACGACGTGCCCGGCGGGCGAGGCGCACGCCGGCGTTGGCGGCCGCGGCGGCACTGGGTATGATGAACGCACGTGACACCCGACGAGACGTACGATCCCAAGCGGGTCGAGAAGCTGGTCGAGATGCTGCGGGCCCTGGCCCAGCGGATCATGGCCCTCGACGCCGAGGGGCGCCTGCTGGGCGACTCCTCGGCGCTGCTGCGCGAGCTGGGGGACATCCGCTCCGAGCTGTTCCACTACGAGGTCCGTCTGACCTTCGACTCGCCGGAGGTCGCCGAGCACCGCCGCATCGTCGAGGAAGCCGGGCGCGACTGGTCGCCTGAGGTGGACAACGGACCGGATGAGGAGGAGCCATGGCGGAAGCCGGACGATCGCTGAAGCCCTTCTACCTGCTGCTCGGCGCGATTGCGGTGGTGGGCGCCGTGCTGATCGCCGTCTTCGGCGGCGGGCCCGCCATGCCCGACCTGGCGGCCTCGTCCGACTGCCAGAACCTGCCCGCCGGGGCCCCCGCGAAGGGCGTCGCACTCGGACCCGACTCCGCCAAGGTGAAGATCGACGAGTACTCCGATTTCGAATGCCCCTGGTGCGCGCGGTTCGCCGTCCTCACTGAGCCCGACGTCCGCCAGCGGCTCGTCCCCACGGGGCGCGTGCGGTGGCGGTACATGAACTTTCCGCTGGACGGCCACCCCAATTCCCCGGCCGCGCACCTCGTGGCCGCGTGCGCGCTGGAACAGGGGAAGTTCTGGCAGATGCACGACGCGCTCTACATGGGCCAGAGCGACTGGACGGAGGCGAGGAACCCGATGCGGCTCTTCCTCCAGTACGCCAACCGCATCGGGCTGAACACCGACTCTCTGCGCGCGTGCGTGACGGCCAAGCGCCCCTGGCCCGAGATCCAGGCGGAGAAGTGCGAGGGGATCCGGCTCGGAGTGGGGGGAACGCCGGCCTTCTTCGTGAACGGCCACCCGCTGTCCGACATCCCGGTCTACGACGATCTGGTGAAGATCGTCGACTCGATCACCGCGGCGACCGCGGCGGCGCCCGCCGCGACGGGCGGCCGGAAGCGCTGAGCGCCGATGCGGCACCGGATGGCGGTAGCGGTCCTGGCGCTGGGCGGCCTGCTCGTCTCGACGTACCTGCTGCTCTACAAGTTCGGCGTGATCGGCAGCATGGTGTGCGGCGCCGCGAACGAGTGCGAGCGTGTGCAGGCGAGCCGCTACGCGGAATTCCTCGGGTTCCCCGTTGCGGCGTACGGGGTGGCCGGGTACCTCGTGCTGCTGATCCTCGCCCTGTACGGACTGCAGGAGTCTCAGCTCTCCCGTCCGGCAGCGACGCGCTGGCTGGCCGGCCTCTCGGCGCTCGGGGTGGGCTTCTCGCTGTACCTGCTCTACCTCGAGCTGTTCGTCATCCACGCCATCTGCCGGTGGTGCAGCATGTCCGGCGTCCTGATCCTGACGATCTGCGCTGTCTCGATTGGCGGATTGGCCGGCTCTAGCCGGGCACCCGCACCGTGAGCACCGGGCAGGCAGCCATGCGGGCGACCCGCTCGGCCACGCTGCCCAGCAGGAGATGCAGCAACCCCGTCCGGCCGTGGGTGGCGACCACGATCAGGTCGGCGCCGTGGCGCTGGGCGGCGTCGGTGATCGCGAGGTAGGCGGGACCGAAGACGACCTCGGCGGTCCACGGCGCCTTGGTCCCGATCTCCTTCGTCCCGAACTCGTGGAGCTGCTCGCGCGACATCGCAGCCAGCTCCTCCAACTCCCCGGGCACCACCTGCGCGTCAGCGCTCCCGCCCTCCAGGGCGTGGATCAGCACCAGCCGTCCCTCGAACCGGCCGGCGATCTCGATCGCCGGACGCACCGCCACCGCGCTGTTCGCGGAGAAGTCGGTGGTCACCAGGATCGTCTTGAACACGCTCAGGCCTCGCCTTCCTCGTATTCTGCCTTGAGCCGCTGCACCACGGCGGGATCCGCCAGGGTGGTAGTGTCGCCGAGCGCACGTCCCTCGGCGATGTCGCGGAGCAGCCGCCGCATGATCTTGCCGCTCCGCGTCTTCGGCAAGTCGGCGGAGAACAGGATGTCGTCCGGCCGGGCGATCGCTCCGATCTTCATGGCGACGTGCTCTTTGAGATCGTCCTTCAGCTCGTCGTGCGGCTCGAAGCCCGATTTCAGCGTCACGAATGCCGCCACGGCCTGGCCCTTCAGCTCGTGGTGCTTCCCCACGACCGCCGCCTCCGCCACGGACGGATGGTCCACCAGCGCGCTCTCGATCTCCATCGTCCCGATCCGGTGCCCGGCCACGTTCAGTACGTCATCCACGCGACCCAGCAGCCAGAAGTAGCCGTCATCGTCCCGCTTCGCCCCGTCCCCGGGAAAGTACATCCCAGGCCACTTCGACCAGTAGATCTCCCGGTAGCGCTCGTCGTCGCCCCAGATCGTCCGCAGCATCCCGGGCCAGGGCGCCGTGAGCGCGAGGAAGCCGCCGCCGACCCGCATCGGTTTGCCGGCGCCGTCCACCACCTCCGCCGCCACGCCCGGGAAGGCTCGCGTGGCCGAGCCGGGCTTGGTCGCCACGACGCCGGGCAGCGGCGTGATCATGATCCCGCCCGTCTCCGTCTGCCACCAGGTGTCCACGATCGGGCAGCGCTGTCCCCCGATGTTGTGGTGGTACCACATCCACGCCTCGGGATTGATCGGCTCGCCCACCGTGCCCAGCAGCCTGAGGCTCGACAGATCGTGCCGCTGCGGCAGCTCCGCGCCCCACTTCATGAACGCGCGGATCGCCGTGGGCGCCGTGTAGAAGATCGTCACGCCGTACCTCTCCACGATCTCCCACATCCGGTCGCGCTCCGGCCAGTCGGGAGCGCCCTCGTACATCATCTGCGTCGCTCCCAGCGACAGCGGGCCGTACACGACGTACGAGTGGCCGGTCACCCAGCCGACGTCGGCCGTGCACCAGTACACGTCGGTGTCCTTCAGGTCGAAGACCAGCTTGGTCGTCGCCAGCACGTGCGTGAGATAGCCCCCCGTGGTGTGGACGATTCCCTTGGGCTTCCCGGTCGTGCCGCTGGTGTAGAGGATGAACAGCACGTCCTCCGCGTCCATCCGCTCCGGCTCGCAGTAGGGCGCGGCGTCCTGCATCAGCCGGTGCCACCAGTGGTCGCGCCCCTCCCGCATGTGCACGAACGCTTCGTCACCGGTCGCGCCGAGGCGCCGCTGGAAGACCACGACGTGGCGGATCGTGGGACAGTGCGCCAGCGCCTGGTCGGCCGCACGCTTCAGGGGCACCACTTGGCCCCGCCGGTATCCGCCGTCCGCCGTCACGAGCACCACCGCACCCGCGTCGTTGATGCGGTCTTGCAGACTCTCGGCGCTGAAGCCGCCGAACACCACCGAGTGCGCGGCGCCGATGCGCGCGCAGGCCAGCATCGCCACCGCCACCTCGGGGATCATCGGCATGTAGATCGCGACGCGGTCGCCCCGCCGCACGCCGAGCTTCTTGAGCACGTTCGCAAACTTGTTGACTTCGCGGTACAGGTCCCAGTAGGTCAGCGTCCGGCGCTCGCCCGGCTCTCCTTCCCAGATCAGCGCCGCCTTGTTGCGCCGCGCGGACGCGATGTGCCGGTCGAGACAGTTCACCGAGGCGTTGATCTCTCTGCCCACGAACCACTTCGCGTGCGGCGGCTTCCACTCGAGCACCCGGTCCCAGCGGCGAAACCAGTCCAGTTGCTCCGCGAACGACGCCCAGAACCCTTCGGGGTCCCGCGCCGCGGCCTCGTACAGCGCGTCGGTCGAGCAGTGCGCCGCGGAACGGAACCCCTCCGGCGGCGGAAAGACGCGGGTTTCGTCGAGCAGGGTATCCAGAACGATCGTGTCGGACATGCGGGCGCTCCTAGCGACTCGGTTGCCGGGCCGAAGTGTCAAATACTCTTGCGCTTAGAGAAGGATGAAGCTTATGGTATGGCGCTCATTTACGGATCTCTGCGATCTGCCTCGCGCAGGCGGCATGAGATTCGTGATTTGTGCCACCTGTCAGAGGAGTGTTACGTATGTCTCGCATCACCGGCCGGGTCAAGTGGTTCAACGATGCGAAGGGGTTCGGGTTCATCGAGCGGGAGGGTGGGCCGGACGTCTTCGTCCACTATTCGGCGATTCAGGCCGAGGGCTTCAAGTCCCTCAAGGAGAACGACAAGGTGGAGTTCGAGGTCCGTGAGGGCCCGAAGGGGCTGCAGGCGGCGAACGTCACGAAGATCTGAACCGCCGGAACCGGTCGAAGGAGAGGGGCCCGGGGGGATAACCCGGGCCCCTTCGTCTTGAGGGTCCAGTGTGCGGCGGCTGCGTGGCAACTTCCCTCAGTGTGGCGAAGCGCAACGGCAAGAGGGGCGTGGCCCGCGTCACGCGGATCCTCACAACCCGTTGTCGACAAGGCGGTTACGGGTGACGCGCCGCGGCGGCACTCTTCGTTCAGTGGCGTGTGGGCGTGGACGATCTCGTGGTGTGGGCGCCGGAGGCGCTGGACCGGGAGAGCCGCACGGCGTTCCGTCGCGCGGCGCTGGCCGAAGTGGAGACCACGCTGGGCGATGCGCCGGGCAGGCGGCTCGTCGTGGATCTCTCCGGCACGACCCGGGTGGACAGCGCGGGGCTGGGCGCGCTGATCATGCTGCAGCAGCGGGCGGCGGAGCTGCGTCACACCGTGTGCCTCCGCGGCGCGTCGGAGGAGCTGCGCTTTCTGCTGGTGCTGACCCGCCTGGACGACCGCTTCGAGTTCGAGCCGCCCGGCGCCTGACGGACGCCGCCGCGGTGCGGCTCCTCTCAACTATATTGTGCTCCGTCGTTCACCCGATGTCGCCCGTCTCAGGGAGGTGCTGATCGCCAGCGCCGAGGCGCCCGCGCTCCAGGTCGCCGGACTCACCAAGCGGTTCGGCCATGTGCGTGCGCTGCGGGGCGTCGACTTCGCGCTGGGCGCGGGCGACTCGCTCGCCGTCTTCGGTCCGAACGGCGCCGGGAAGACGACGCTGCTCCGGGTCCTGGCGGGGCTCCTCAGGCCCGATGCGGGCACGGTGCAGTTCGGCGGCGAGCAGCTGGTCCGGTCCAACGCCGCCCAGCGGCGCCGCGTCGGCCTCATCTCCCATCATTCCCTGCTGTACGACGGACTGACGGCCGCGGAAAACCTCGCGTTCTACGCGCGGCTCTACGGCCTCGCGAAGCCTCGCGCGGCCGCCGCGCGCGCCCTCGCGGGTGTCGGCCTGGAGGCGCGCGCGTCGGACCCGGCGGGCACCTTCAGCCGCGGGATGGTGCAGCGCTTGGCCATCGCGCGCGCGCTGCTGCACGACCCGGAGGTCATGCTCCTGGACGAGCCGTTCAGCGGGCTCGACCAGCGCGCCGCCGCCACGCTGCGCGATCTGCTGGGGCGTCTCAGGGCGGAGCGCCGGACCATGGTCCTGGTCACGCACAACATCGACGAGGGACTGGAGCTGGCGACGCACGTCGCCATTCAGGTCGCGGGCGCTTTCGCGGCGCTGGGGCCTCGCGACGGCGACCTCGCGGCGTACCGCGCCCGCTACGCGGAGGCGACGGCCGGTGCGTAGCGTGCTCGCGCAGGCGTGGGCCATCGCAGCCAAGGACCTCCTGCTGGAGTTTCGCAGCAGGACGGCCTTCCTCTCGGCCCTCGTCTTCACCGCGCTGGTGCTCGCGATCTTCAACTTCGCCCGCGATCCGACGGCGGTCTCGTCGGTGGACCTGGCTCCGAGCGTCCTGTGGATCACGTTCTCGTTCGCCGGCGTGCTCGGCCTGAACCGCGCGTTCACCCTGGAGAAGGAGAACCGCGCGATCGACGGTCTGCTGCTGTCGCCCGCCAGCCGGACGGCGCTCTACCTGGGCAAGACGGCCGCGAACCTGGTGTTCGTCGGCGCCGTCGAGGCGATCGCGCTGCCCCTGTTCGCGCTGTTTTTCAACGTGCCGCTGCTCGACGTGCTCGCTCCCCTGGTGCTGGTCATCGCGCTGGCCACCGTCGGCTTCGTGGCCGTCGGCACGCTGATGAGCTCGATGGCCGTGAACACGCGGTTCGGCGAGATGATGCTCCTGGTCCTGGTGCTGCCGTTCCTGGTGACGCCGGTGAGCGCCGCCGCCGAGATGACCACCAAGTTGTTTGCGCACCGTCCTTTCGCCGAGTGGGCGGCCTGGCTTAAATTGCTCGCCGCCTACGACATCACCTTCGTCGTGTTGTGTACGCTGGTGTTCGAGTTCACGCTCGAGGAATGACCGCGATCCCAACGGCTGAGCGCGCCCTGAAGCGGAGCGGCGTCTGGATGGCCATCGCACTGCTGCTGATGGCGGCCATCTACGTTCGCGCCCTCGCTTTCACCCCCGAAGAAGCCACGCAGGGCCTGGTCCAGAAGATCTTCTACATCCATGCGCCGAGCGCGTGGGTCGCCTTCCTCGCGTTCGGGGTCGTCGGCATCTGCAGCGCGATCTACCTGTTCGTGAAGGACCCCCGCCTCGACCTGCTCGCCGCGTCCTCGGCGGAGGTCGGCACCGTGTTCACGACGGTGGTGCTGGTGACCGGGCCGATCTGGGGCAAGGAGATCTGGGGCGCGTGGTGGACCTGGGACGCGCGGCTCACCTCCACACTCTTCCTCTACTTCATCTACCTCGCGTATCTGGTCTTGAGGTCGGCCGTGGAGGAGCCTGGGCGGCGGGGACGCTATTCGGCGGTGCTCGGGATCCTCGGCGCCCTGCTCGTGCCGTTCATCCACGTGAGCGTGTACCTGTTCCGCACCCTGCATCCCATGCCGGTAGTGCTGCGGCCGGGCAAGCCGGAGCTGCCGGGCTCGATGCTCCTGACGCTGCTCAGCTCGTTCGCCGTGTTCACGATCTTCTACCTCGCGCTGCTCGCGCGCCGCTACGCCTGGGCGCGCCTCGTGGACGCGCGGGCCCAGAGCGAGGCTGACCGTGCCGACGCCTCCCGCTAACGGCGGCTTCATGGTCGCGGCGTACGTCGCGGCCGGCGTGATCTACCTGGCGTATGCCGGGTGGTTGTACTGGAAGAGCAGGTTGTAGGTTGTAGGTGATAGGTGGTGGAACGGCGCTCGTACCACCACCTACAACCCACCACCTACCACCGGCATCTACTCTTTCTTCAGCAGCAGTCTCTCGTACACCTGCATCGCCACGACCGCGCCGAGGATCGGGCCGACCCAGTAGGCCAGCTGGCCGACCCAGAAGTTGGCGACCAGCGCCGGGCCGAAGGCGCGCGCGGGGTTCAGGGCCGCGCCGGTGAGCGGGCCGCCCGCGAGGATGCACATCCATAGCGTCAGGCCGATGCCGAAGCCGCCGACCTTGGGCGCATTCGGGTCCACCGCCGTCCCCATCACCGCGAAGGCGAGGAAGAAGGTGAGGACCGCCTCGATGAGGATGGCGCCCGCGAGGGTGATGTCTCCGGCGACGCTGAGCGCGCCGTACTGCTTGATGTGCCCCGCCGTCACGGGCATCAGCCAGCGCAGCACCACCGCGGCGAGTACGGCGCCGAGAAGCTGGGCGACGACGTAGAGTACGGCCTTCCTGGCCTCGATCCGGCCGATGGACCAGAGGCCCACGGTGATCGCGGGATTGAGATGCCCGCCGGAGATATTCATCGTCATCGTCACCGCGATCGCGTACGCGAGACCGCACGCCGCAGCGATCCCGCCGAGGGAGAGGGCGTTCTCCTGGTAGCCGTTGATGATCAGGGCCCCGCCGCTGATGAACACCAGCATGAAGACGCCGACGAATTCCGCGATGAGCGGCCGCAGGGTCTGGCGCATTACGTCCCTCGCGTCGAAGTGGGTGACAGGGTGCGAAGCGGCGCCAATATGCCCGGCGCGCGCCGCGCGCCGCAAGCCACTACGCGCTCCGCCCGAGAACGATCGCGGCGTTGATGCCGCCGAAGCCGAACGAGTTGGAGACCGCCACGTCGGGGGCGCGGGCGGCGACCGGCTGCTCGAGGTAGGGCAGATCGCACTCCGGATCGCGGGTGTCGAGGTTCAGCGTGGGCGGGAGCCAGCCGCGCGCCAGCGCGAGCGCCGTGACCGCCGCCTCGATGGCGCCCGACGCGCCGAGCGGATGACCGTAGTAGCCCTTGGTGCCGCTCACGGCGAGCCTCGCCGCGTGCGCGCCGAACGCGCGCTTGAACGCCAACGTCTCGGCCTTGTCGTTGAGCGGCGTTGAGGACCCGTGCGCGTTGACGTAGCCCACCTCCTCGGGCGCGACGTGCGCGTCGGCGAGGGCGAGCGTGAGGCAGCGCGCCGCCTGGCTGCCGTCGGGGCGCGGAGCCGTCATGTGATACGCGTCGCTGGTGGACGCGGCGCCGAGCAACTCCGCGAGCACCGGCGCCCCGCGTGCGAGCGCGCGGCCGCGTTCCTCCAGCACGAGCACGGCGGCGCCCTCGCCCATCACGAAGCCGTCGCGCCCGGCGTCGAAGGGCCGCGAGGCCGCTTCCGGCTCGTCGTTGCGCGTGGACATCGCGCGGATGACCGCGAAGGCACCGTAGCAGAGGGGCGCCAGCGGCGCCTCGGCGCCCCCCGCCAGCATCACGTCGGAGCGTCCGTCCCGGATTGCGTGGAAGGCGTCCCCGACCGCGATCGTGCCCGAGGCGCAGCTCATGGCGTTGGTCGAGTTGACGCCCGTCACCCCGAACTCGATCGCGATGTTGCAGCTCGACGCGCCGCCGAAGACCGAGAGCGCCAGCGCCGGGTCCACGCCCTTGAGCCCCTCGGCCGCGTACACGGCCGCCTGCTGCTCCGCGTGGGCGACCCCTCCCAGGGCGGAGCCCATCATGGCGCCGACGCGGTCCCGGTCCTCCCGCTCCAGCGCCAGCTCCGCGTGCGCGAGGGCGAGACCGGCCGCGACCACGGCGAGCTGCGAGAACCGGTCGTAGCGCCTGGCGCGGCGGCCGTCGAGGAAGTCCTGCGGGCGGAAGTCCGGGATCTCCGCCGCGATCCGGCTGCGGAACGGGGTCGGGTCGAAGCGGGTGATCGCCCGGACGGCCGACCGGCGCGCCCGGAGCCCTTCCCAGAGCGCTTCGACCCCGGTGCCGATCGGCGTGACGCAGCCGATCCCCGTGATCACGACGCGTCGTTTCCCGTCCACCCGTTAGCCCTCCGCCGACCGTTCGGCGACGCGCGCGATGCCCGCCAGCGTCAGCTGCGCGATGTGGTGAATGAACATCGGACCGATGACGAGCGAAGCGGCGCTCGCGCCCACCAGCGGCCAGGGCGGGCCGGCCCAGCGATGCGTGACCGTCACCGCCACGTCGTGGCCGGCGGGGGCGAACGCCCACTCCACGTCCATCCCGCGCGTGATACCCCGGATGTGACGGTAGCGCACGGCGGGTGCCGCGCGGTCGATGCGCATCTCGGAGACCCACCAGGTCGGCCAGCGCAGCGGACCGAAGGGCCGCCACGCCGCCATTTCCACGATGTCGCCGCCGCCGGGACCGCCCTCGCGCCGCTCGAGGAAGCGCACCCATCGGTAGTGCGGCAGCCACTCGGGCCATCGCTCGACGTCGCTGGCGCACGCGTAGACGCGGTCGATCTCCGCGTGCACGAGTCGCCGGTCCACCTGGATCACGCGCGCGCCTCGCTCCGCGCCGCCCACGCGGCGGTGACGCGGACGAACGGGTGCGTGCGCACCTCGGGTTCCACGCCGGCCTCCCGGCACGCGCGGCGGAGCGCCGCGGGCGTGAACCCTCGCAGCACGGAGACGAAGCCGTCGCGGCGAGTCACCGGATGGAAGCGCAGCGGAAGTCCGACCAGCCAGAAGGCGAGGGCCGCCAGCGGGCTGGGCCGCAGATCGGCGATGACGCCGCCGAGGCGGGCCACCCGCCCGAGCTCGGCGATCGCGGAGGCGAGCGCGGGCCCGCGGAAGTGGTGCAGGAGCTGCGAGCAGAGCACGAGATCCACCGAGGCTGCTCGGAACGGGAGTGCGTGGGCGTCGGCGACCACGGGCGTGATCGCGCCGCCGCGCGCCGCGAGCCGTGCCGCGGCGGGATGCCGCTCGAGGCCTACGACGCGCAGCTGGAGCCCGCGCGATGCGGCGCGTCGCCGCGCGGCGCGCGGGATGTCGCCCTCCCCGGTGCCGACGTCCAGAAGGGTGAGCACGGCGCCGCGGGGCGCGGCGTGGAAGAACTCGTCGAGCCGGGCCACGGCGGCGGCCGCGCCGCCGAAGAACCGGTTCGCCCGCGCGATGTCCCTCAGCGAGGCGACCACGGTCGCCGCGTCGGCCGACGGGTCGTCGAACAGCTCCCGGCGGCTGCTCGCCCACCGCTCCAGCACGGCGATCAGCCCTTCAGCCCCACGTAGCCGCCGCGGAAATAGCAGAGCGGCCACCCGTCGCGGACTTCGGACCACTCGAGCACGCCGGTGACGATGACGTGGTCCCCGGCCGGGAAGTGGCCGTGGCGCAGACACTCGATCCGGGCGAGCGTGCCGCCGAGGACCGGCACGCCTCCCGGTGACAGCTCCAGCTCCGCCGCCGCCAGCCGCTGGAGATCCCGGTCGGCGAAACGGCGGGCTTGCGCCTCCTGGTCCGCCGCGAGGACGTTGACGCCGAAGCGCTCCGCGCGGAGCAGCGTGTCGCGGATCGCCGCCTCGTGTCCGACGCACACCAGCAGCAGCGGAGGCTTCAGGGACAGCGAGCTGACCGAGCTGGCGGTCATCCCGATTCCGCCGTCCGGCGTGCGCACCGTGATGACCGATACACCGGCCGCGAGCTGGCCCATCGTCTGGCGGAACCGGGCGGCGTCGAGCGGCATCAGCCTCGTCCTGTCGGGTTGGGGTGGGGTAGGAGCTGTACTATAGGATAAGGGCGGCGAGGGCGCGCGGCGCGCAGAGGGTGCGGAACGGCACGTAGTCGCCCGCGGCTCCCACCCAGAGGTCGGCGTAGCGCGGCCGCCGCGCCGCCCGGTGCACGTACCGGCGCATCAGAGCGGGCCGCGTCGCCGCGAGGCCGACCAGGCGCTCGAAGGCCCACTTCCCCAGGAACGCCCTGCGCCGCGCAGTCCGATACGGCCGCAGCGCCGCGCGCGTGGCCTCGCCGGAGGCGAGGGCTTGCGCCAGGGTTTCCGCCGCCAGACGCCCGCCCCGCAGGGCCGCGAAGATCCCCTCGCCGGTGAACGGATCGAAGAAGTCGGCCGCGTCGCCGACGAGCAGGGCGCCGTCCGCCACCGACCGCCGCGTGGTGCGGGCGAACGGACCGGCCACCAGGACCTCGCGTGCGATGCGGCAACCCGCCAGTCGCGAGCGGAGTTCGGGGTAGCCCTGCAGCTCGGCGAAGAGGAAGCCGGCCGAATCGCGCGCGATCCCGCGGGCATCCGCCGCCGGAACGACCGCCGCCACGTTGATCAGGCCGCGGCCCAAGGGGGCCAGCCCCACGTACCTGCCGCGCCGGACGAACATCTCGCCGTAGTCGCGCATTCCTGTCGCCCCGGTCAGGTGCGCGACCAGGGCCAACCGCCGCGGCGCGCCGTGGCGCGAGAGCCCGAGACGTCGCGCGACGAGCGAATGCACGCCGTCGGCGCCGACGACCGCACGGCACCGCTGCATCCAGCGGCGGTCGCCCTCGCGCAGCACCGCTCCGACGACGAAGTCGTCTTCCACCACCAGCCGCTCGAGCGCGACGCCCTGGCGCACTTCCGCTCCTGCCCTGGCGGCGCCCGCCAGGACGATCGTATCGAGCCGCGAGCGCGGCAGGGCGAGTCCGTACGGCCGATACGGGGCAAAGCCGTTCGACGTGCGAAAGCGGCCCAGCACGTCGGAGCCGTCGTCCGCGACGATCCTCATGCCGGTGAGCCGCTCCGCCTCGGCCTCGACCTCCTCGAGAACGCCGAGCGCGTCGAGGTCGCGCGCGGCCTCCGGACTCAGGTACTCCGCGCAGGCCTTCTCCCGCGGGAACCGCGCCCGCTCGACCAGCAGAACGTCCAGACCAAGGCGCGCGGCCCAGGCGGCCGTGGAGGCGCCGGCCGGGCCCCCGCCGACGACGAGGAGGTCGCGGCGGCCGTCCGCGGCCCGGGGCGAGTCGCTCGTAATTGCTCCCATGTGTGTAAATGGAGACTACGAAGTTACGACTGGTACCGCGATCAGCACAGGAAGGGCCGCGACCGCGGCGCCGACCAGGGTCGCGGCCAGGTTGACGGTGTCGTTGGTCATCCACGACCGCCCCGAGACCAGCTCGGCGTCAACGCCACACGCGTGGCGCCGCGTCTCGCCCACGGCGCCGCAGGCCGGACAGCGATAGCGCGCCTGCACCGTCGCCCCGAGCAGCGAGTCGGCGAAGCCGCCCGCGATCCCGCCGACGGCGACCAGCACGGCCGCCCGCGGGTCGACGATGCCCAGGAGAGCCGCCGCGGCCGCGATGAAGGCGGCGCCGGCGGCGCCGCCAGCCGTGCCGAGCCAGGTGACGGCACCGGAAGTGCCACGCGGGACGACGGCTCGCGTCGTGACGAGCCGCGGCGCCGAGCGGCTGCGGCCGCCGATCTCGGTGGACCAGGTGTCCGCCGCGGCCGCGGCGAGCGCGCCGGCGAACGCCACCGTCCAGATCGGGCTCATCCGCGAGAGGAGCGCGGCGGCGGCCGCCACGCCCCCGTTGGCGCCGACCTGAGTGGCTGTGCGGCGCCCCCCGCCGGGGGTGAGCGAGGTGGAGGACAGGAAGAACGCGAGGAGCAGGACCAGCCCGGCCCAGCCGGAGCCGGCCGCCACCGCGCCTCCCACCAGCAGGGCGGCGAGCGTGCCGCGGGGCGAGAGCCAACTCATGGGCGTCGAGACTCCTCAGTCGTCAGTCGCGAGTCAAGGGCCCCTGAGCTATCTTCGGCCTGCACGCTGTGAACGAGAGAAACCAGACGCAGGCCCACAGCATTCTGCCGCTCGCCGTGCTCCAGGCGATGCGGCATCTCGACTCTCCCCGCGACGAAGAGGCCGCCGAGTACGTGGACGAGCTCCTGAAGAAGCGGCTCGGCCTCTCGGACACCGTGGCGGCGCAGATCGCACGCTACGAGCTGGTGGCGCTGCGCGACCAGATGGTCACCATCGAGGAGCTGGAGCAGATCCTCCGGCTGGTCGGCCGGCGCACCGACGCGTCGCTCGTGTTCGCGGACGGGGGGCGGCGCGCCGCGCGGCGCGCGATGTCGCGCCTCGCCCCGCAGACGCGGTGGGCCGCGCGGCGGCTGCCGCGGTTCCTGCGGCGGCTGGTGGGGTACCGGGCCGCGCGCCGCTGCGCGGCGGACGTGTTCGCGGCGAGCTTCTCGCGGATCGGCCGCGGCGCCGCGTTCGTGATCCAAGACTCGCCCTCGGTCCGCGCCACGCCGGACGGCGAGGCCTGCGGCTTCTACGCCGCGGCCTTCGCGGAGCTGCTGCGGGAACTGGTGGACTTCGACGGCGGCGTGCTGCATCCATCCTGCCGCTCGCGCGGGGAAGCGCGGTGCGAGTGGCGCTCGACCGTCCAATCCGGGAGTGCATCGTGAGCGTCGCGGAAAGTCTGACCCCGGACGTGCTGGCCAAGGTCCGGAAGATGCTGGCCGATCTGCGGCTCGACGGCTGGCTGCTCTTCGACTTCCACGGGATGAATCCGGTGGCGACGCGGGTGCTCGGCGTCGGGGGCCTCGCCACGCGCCGGCTGTTCGTTCTCCTCCCCGCATCCGGGCGCCCCATCGCGGTCGCCCACGCCATCGAACAGCACCGCGTTGCGGGCCTTCCGGGCGAGGTGCGCACCTACGCGGCGTGGCGGCAGCTCGAAGAGCAGCTGAGCCGGCTGGTTTCGGGCAAGCGGTTGGCCATGGAGTACTCCGCGAAGGATGCGGTCCCGTACCTCGACCGCGTGCCCGCGGGCGTCGTCGAGCTGGTGCGCGCGGCGGGCGCCGAAGTCGTCACGTCCTCCGAGCTGGTGACGGCCCTGGCGGCGCGCTGGACGCCGCAGGAGCTCGACAACCACCGTCACGCGGCGCGCCTGGTGAAGGAGGTCGCGCTGGCCGCCTTCGAGCGCGTCCGGACCTGGTACGCGGAAGGCCAGCAGCCGACGGAGCAGGGGCTCCAGCGCTGGGTGATGGAGGCGTTCGACCAGGCCGGGCTCCGGACCAACGAGCCCCCGATCGTGGGGTCCGGCGCGCACGCCGCGAACCCGCACCACGACCCGATGGGCCAGTCCGACACGGTCATCGCGACCGGCCAGGTGCTGCTGCTGGACCTGTGGGCCGGGACCGAGATCGACACGGTCTACGCCGACCAGACCTGGATGGCGTTCGTCGGCGGGGCGCCACCCACTGAGGTGGCGCACGTCTTCGACGTGGTCCGCGACGCCCGCGACCACACGGTGGCGGTGCTGGCGGACCGGTGGCGCGAAGGGTGGTCGGTGACGGGCGCGGAGCTGGACGACGCGGCGCGCAAAGTGATCACGGCTGCGGGCTACGGCGACCACTTCGTCCACCGCACCGGGCACTCGATCGACCGGGAGCTGCACGGCTCGGGCCCGCACCTCGACAACTACGAGACGCACGACGACCGGAAGCTGATGGCGGGCGTGGGGTTCTCCATCGAGCCCGGCATCTACCTGCCGGGCCGTTTCGGGGTGCGCAGCGAGATCAACGTCTACCTTCGCGACGACGGCCCGGAGGTGACGCCGGAAGGGCCGCAGCAGGAGATGGTGCGAATTGCCGTTGCGAGTTGAGAGCCGGGAGTTGCGAGGGAATGCCGCTGCGGCGGGGCTCCCTGGCTCTAGACTCTCGGCCGCGTTAGCCGTACCATAGGGCACTCTTCACGGAGCATCCGCGGTGACGCAACCATCGGGATCGGGACCGGGCGACCTGGACACCATCCGCCAGATTCTCTTCGGCGCGGAGCTGGCCCGCATCGAGCGCGACCTGGCGGCGGACCGCCGGACGGCGCAGGAGCAGGCGGCGGATCTGGAGCGTCGGATCGGCCAGCGCATGGACGAACTGGCGCAGCGGGTCACGGCGCAGCTCGACGACCTCTCCCGCCGGCAGCAGGCCCACGCCGACCGGGTGACGCAGCTCCTGGATCAGGTGATGGCCGAGTTGACGCGGCGCGTGGACGGCCTCCTGGCCGAGACGCGCCAGCGCGTGGACGAGCTCAAGGCGAAGGCCGCCGACCTGGAGCGCAGCAAGCTCAGCGTGGCCGACTTCGGCTCCAGCCTCGCGGCCCTTGGGCAGCGGTTTACCTCCGAGTCATTGCCCGAAAGACCCTCTTCCAGCTAGCGACCGACCGGCTCTGGCGGGCCATCGCCTGCCCAGTGCTGCCGGCCTCGGGGGGGGGGGGGGGGGCTCCCCCCCCCCCCCCGGGCCCCGTTCTTTGGCAGGTGCCCCCCCGGCCCGCGGGCCCCCGGGGGGC